>ERZ778018.3-NODE-3-length-730751-cov-289.726049_pt1 | contig 730751 bp, 645 predicted proteins | sample MGYA00375748_ERZ778018 | MGnify/ENA primary metagenome ERZ778018 (study PRJEB29350, sample SAMN05509839) | bioreactor metagenome | biome: bioreactor; material: wastewater | place: South Africa: University of Cape Town | collected 2014-04-22 ...
TCTGCTCACCCCGCAAGGTTCTGCTCACCCCGCAAGGTTCTGCTCACCCCGCAAGGTTCTGCTCACCCCGCAAGCGTGCGCCCCTTCCCCCCGCGCGGATCAACTTCGCATGCGCGGACCAACGTGGCCGTATTGTGACGCTTGTGACCAGAGTGACGATGTTCGTCCGCGCGGGTCGGAGCGGGGATGAGTGCATACTCCCGGGGTCGGGATGAGTCCCAAGATCGAGCCGAGTTCGGGCACGGGCTTGCGGCGGGCGGTCGGCGATGTGGCATTCTGCCGAAGGGAACGACGTGTGACGACGCGGCCGGCGTGCCGCCGAAAGGTGAAGCGAGCGTGAAGATCCAACGGATCGGAGTGGTCGGCGGCGGGCTGATGGGCTCCGGCATCGCCGAGGTGTGCGCCCGCAGCGGGCTCGACGTCGTGGTGGCCGAGGCCGACGACGCAGCCGCCGCTGCGGCCCGCGGCCGCATCGAGAAGTCGCTGGCCCGGGGCGTCGACAAGGGCAAGCTCACCGCCGACGAGGCGACCGCCGCACTTGCGGCGCTCACGGTCGTCGCATCGCTCGACGGACTCGCCGACCGCCAATGGGTGATCGAGGCGGCCACCGAGAACGAGCCGGTGAAGCTCGGCCTGTTCGGCAAGCTGGACGCGCTGGTTTCCGACCCCGAGGCGATCCTGGCGTCGAACACATCGTCGATCCCCATTGCGCGGCTGGCCGCGGCGACGGGCCGGCCCGACAGGGTCGTCGGTATGCACTTCTTCAACCCGGCGACGGTGCAGAAGCTGGTCGAGATCATCCCGTCCCAGCTCACCTCCGAGGCCACCGTGGCTGCGGTCACGGAGCTCGCCACGGCGACCCTCGGCAAGACCGTGATCCGCGCGAAGGACCGTGCCGGGTTCGTGGTCAACGCCCTGCTGATCCCGTACCTGCTGGCGGCGATTCGGATGGTCGAGGCCGGCCACGCCACCGCCGAGGACATCGACACCGGGATGACGCTCGGCTGCGCGCACCCCATGGGGCCGCTCGCGCTCACCGATCTGGTCGGGCTGGACACCACGCTCGCCGTCGCCGAATCGCTGCACGCCGAGTACGCGGAGCCGCACTACGCGCCGCCACCGCTGCTGCGCCGCATGGTGGAATCCGGAATGTTGGGCCGCAAGTCCGGTCGCGGCTTCTACGACTACTCCTGATTTCCGTCGTCCCGATGCGCGCGTCTTGCTCGGGCCGGCGAACACGCCGGTGCGAGTAAGACGCGCGCAAGAATCACTCCACGTAGAAGGCGTCCAGCTCCTTCTTGTACTGGGCCTCCACCGCGCGTCGGCGCATCTTCAGCGACGGCGTCAGCTCGCCCTCCTCGATCGACAGGTCCCGCGGCAGCACCAGGAACTTCTTGATCGTCTCCCAGTGCTCGAGCTTGCTGTTCAACTCGTCCACGTAGCCGCTCATCAGGTCGTGCACCGCAGGCGAGACGGCCAGCTCCTCGAACGAGACGCCTTCCATCCCATGGCTTTTCGCCCAATCCCCGATGGCGTCCGGATCGAGGGTGATCAGTGCGGAGCAGAACTTGCGGCCGTCGCCGTGCACCAGGATCTGTGAGGCGTAGGGGCAGACCGCCTTGAACACGGTCTCGATCTTCTGCGGCGCCACGTACTTGCCGCCGGAGGTCTTGATGAGGTCCTTCTTGCGGTCGGTGACCCTCAAGTAGCCGTCGATCAGCTCGCCGATGTCGCCGGTGTGCAGCCACCCCTCGGCGGAGAGCACCTCGTCGGTGGCCGCCCGGTTGTTGTGGTACCCACGCATGACGCCCGGACCGCGCAGCAGGATCTCACCGTCGGCGGCGATCACCACCTCGGTGCCGGGGAACGGCGGACCGACGGTTCCGATGCGGCAGTCCTGCGGCAGGTTCACACAGGTGGCCGCGCTGGACTCGGTCAGCCCGTAGCCCTCCATCACCGGCACCCCCGCGGCGTCGAACCACTCGGCGACGTCCGTGGACAGCGGTGCGGAGCCGGAGATGAAGAACTTCGCCCGGCCGCCCACCAGGTGCTGGATCTTGGAGAACACCAGCTTGTCGGCGACCGCGCACTGCGCGGCCAGCAGGCGGGGGATCGGAGCGTGGGCTTGGCGCAGTCGGGTGCGCCGGATGCCGACGCGGAACGCCCAATCGAAGATCTTCGCCTTGAGCCCGCCGCTGCCCTGGGCGGTCAGCGTCACCTTGGCGCGCACCTTCTCGAAGATCCGCGGGGCGCCCGCCATGAACGTGGGCTTGACCTCGGCCATGTTGGCCACGATCCGGTCCAGATTGCCGTCCACGGCGGTGGTGAACCCGATCGTGAGTTGGATCGCCAGCAGCACCTTGCCGAACACGTGCGACAGCGGCAGCCAGAGGTATTGCACGTCGTCCGGATCGAGGATCTTGATCGCGTCCGCCGCCGCGCCCTCGTACGTCCAGTTGTCGTGCACGAGGCGCGCGCCCTTGGGCTTGCCGGTGGTGCCCGACGTGTAGATCAGCGTGGCCAGATGCTCGGGCTCGAGTTCGGCCACGCGGTCGGTGACGACGTCGGGCTTGTCGGCCAGCAGCGCCCGGCCGCGGTCGGCCAGCTGGGACATCGTCAGGATCCGCTCGCCGTCGGCGGTGCCGTCGAACGTGATGACGGCGCGCACGTGGGGCAGGTCGACTCCGGTGAGTTTGGCGATCTGCTCGTTGTTCTCGGCGAAGATCACCACCGCCTCCGAGTCGTTCAGGATGAACGTCACGTCGTCCTGCTTGGTGGTGGGGTAGATGGTGGTCGTTGCCCCGCCCGCGCACATGATGCCGAGATCCGCCAGCACCCATTCCAAGCGGGTGGATGACGCAATCGCGACGCGGTCCTCCACGCCCACGCCCAGCGAGATCAGGCCGGCGGCGAGCGCGGCCACCTGCTCGCCGGTCTGTGCCCAGGTCAGCGACCGCCACCCGCCCGCGACCGCGGGATCGGGGGCGAGGAACGCCTGCCGGTCCGGCGTGGCGGCGACCCTGTCGAGCAGCAGCCGGCCGAACGAGGCGGGCCGGTCGGCGAGACGACCGGATTGGTTGACGACGGACATGCATGCCCTCCTGGACGCGGCGAGTACCCCTTGATCAGCCACTCTACGGATCGGACCGGCGAGCGGCGACTGCGCCGGACCTGCTGCGGCGTCACCCGTCGGAGTCGCGACCGATCCAGCCCTTGCGCCGGAACATCATCACCAGGCCGATCACCACGAGCACCTGTACGGCAACGCCGCCGACGACGAACGCCCAGAACCCGGCGATCCGGTCCACCATCCAGCCGAAGTTCTGGCCGAAGAACCCCGTCACGAACGACAACGGCAGAAACACCGTCGCGATGATGGTCAACTGCTTCATCACCACGTTCAACCGGTTGGACGTGGTCGATAGGTGGGCATCGACCGCCGAGATCAAGAGATCACGCAGCGAATCGGCGGCCTGGCTGCTCCGAACCAGATGGTCGTAGACGTCGCGGAAGTAGCGTTCGGCGCCGGGCGTCATCCCCGGCAACTCCTCGTCACCCGACCGCACCGACGCGAAGACATCGCGCTGTCCGCTGACCAGCCTGCGCACCGCGCCGAGCCTGCGCTTGAGTCGGAACAGCTCGCCCAGCTGCGCCTCGGTGGGGCGGCGCAGGATGGCGTCCTCCAGTGCGTCGATCTCGTCGTCCATCGCGTCGAGCGCCGGTAGGAAGCCGTCCACCAGCGTATCCACGGCTCGGTGCAGCAACATGATCGGCGCGGGCAGCGGCGCGGCTTGCTCCGCCAAGCGAGCGATCGCCGCGTCCAGGCTCGGCACGTCACCGCGGTGCACCGTTACCAGGAAGTGCTCGGTATAGAAGCAGTGCACCTCCACCGGCGTGCCGTCGACCATGACGCCGTACGCGACGACGAGCGTGAACGTGTCGTAGAGGTCGATCTTGGGCCGCTGGCCGAAGTGCTCGGCGTCCTCGACCGCCAGCGGATGGAATCCGAGCGGCCCGCCCAACAGCCGCAGCGTCTGGTCGTCGAGGCCGTCGAGGTCGAGCCAGAACACCGACCCGTCGGCCAGTCTCGCCGCGATCGCGTCCTCGTCCGGCCCGGCGAGAACGCCGACCGCTCCGGTCGCCGGGTCGGCCGTGACGAATGTTCCGTGCATGGTCCCTAGTCTGCCGCCGGTTCGGGCGACCGCCGGACCGACGCGCGGACGCACGTACTGGATGCCGCGCCGGCGGAGACGACGATGCCCCCGGACCCGCGTGGTCCAGGGGCATCGCAGGCCGAAGCCGGGCGTCAGGGAACGATCAACCCGGATGTCGCCGAACGGGCCGCGGCGAAGCGCGCCTGCGCATCCGCCCAGTTCACCACGTTCCACCACGCACCGATGTAGTCGGTCTTCACGTTCTTGTACTGCAGGTAGAAGGCGTGCTCCCACATGTCCAGTAGCACGATCGGGATCTGCGCCGCCGGCAGGTTGCCCTGCTGATCGAACAGCTGCATCACGTTGAGCCGCTGGCCCAGCGTGTCCCACACCAGCATCGACCAGCCGGAGCCCTGCAGGCCGCCGGCTGCCGCTTCGAACTGCCCGCGGAAGCCGTCGAACGATCCGAAGAACTCGTCGATCGCCGCGCCCAGCTCGCCATCCGGCTTGTCCCCGCCGTCCGGCGACATGTTCGGCCAGAAGATGGAGTGGTTGATGTGCCCGCCCAGGTTGAACGCCAGGTTCTTCTCCAGCAGGTTCACCGTGCCGAACGACGTCTTGTCGCGCGCCTCGGCCATCTGCTCCAGCGCGGTGTTCGCCCCCTTCACATAGGCGGCGTGGTGCTTGTCGTGGTGCAGCTCCATGATCTGGCCGGAGATGTGCGGCTCTAGGGCGCCGTAGTCGTACGGTAGGTCGGGAAGCGTGTATTGCGCCATCGATGGTCTCCTTTGTGCATCGGCCCGGACGCGGGCATCGTCGGCGGGCACTGTGAGGGAAGTTGATCTTGTAGGCCCCGTTACTGCGACCTTATACCCGGCTCGTCCGGCGGGCATTCGCCGTTGGCGGGGCCGCCGCAAGCGGCTCGCACCCCGGTATGACGCCGCCCTGTGCCGCGCGCCGTCCGTACAGCTTCGGATCACCCCCAGGACGGCAGCCAGGTCTCCCAGCGCAGTCGCTCCGGCGTGATGGGCTCGCCCATCAGGATCGGCCACATCCAGATGAAGTTCGCGGCCACCAGCCCCACGTAGCCGCACACGATCACCAGCCGCACGGTGCGGCCGTCCCACGTGCCCGTCCACGTTCGGATGCGGAGGCGCCAGGGGATCCGGCCCGTGGCGGCAGGGCCGTCGTCCGCGTCGGAATCGCCCGCGGCGGCGTCATACTCGGGTGCCTCGCCTGCCGACACGGGATGGGCCACGCGTCGTCGCCGCGTCCGCGCCGGGGCCGCCCCGCCCAGGATGTCGCCGAGGACGAGGGTGATGCCGATGATCAGGAACGGGGCGACCGGGGTCATGTAGAAGAAGTACATCTGCCTGTCGAAGATCGTGAACCACGGCAGGTAGCCGGCGCCGTAGCCGACCAGCACCGCCGCGTACCGCCAGTCCAGCCGGCCGAACGCTTTCCACAGCGCCCAGGCCAGCACGGCGAGCGATACCCACCACAGCATCGGCGTGCCCACCAGCAGGATGCGCTTGACGCAGTCCGTGCGTCCCTCGCCGCATCCGGTCGTGCCCTCGCCCCCGGCGAGGTAGTAGAGCACCGGGCGCCCGGACAGCGGCCACGCCCAGGGCTTCGACTCCCATGGGTGTCGGGCGGCGGGGTCGGTGGGTGTGAGGATGCCGTCGGTGGTCTGCAGCATCGCGAGCGTCATGGTCACCAGCGATCGCAGGGCGCCCATGACGCCGTTCCCGCCGGCGGCGACGTGCCGGTCCCAACCGGTCTCGTTCGAGAACCACGCCCAATAGGAGCCCAGGTAGGTCAGCACCGGAACGATGCCGAGCGACCACAGCGACGGGAAGAAGTCGCGGCGCATCACCGCGGAGACGGGGTGGCGCAGCCCGGCCTCGCGACGGGCGCAGATGTCCCAGATCACCGACATCACGCCGAACGCCACGATCCAGTACGCGCCGTTCCACTTGACGGCGGTGGCGCAGCCCAGAAGGAAGCCAGCGGCGAATCGCCACCAGCGGGCCCCGAGCGGCACCCCGCCCGCAAAATCCGTCATGGAGCCATCGGCAACCGCCGCCGCGATCCGGCGCCGCACCAGGTCGCGGTCGGCGACCAGGCAAGCGAAAGCGCCGATGACGAACGGGGTCTGGATCGTGTCGAGCAGTGCCGTGTGCGCCATCACCTGGGAGACGCCGTCGCAGATGAGCAGGATGCCCGCGATGCCGCCCAGCATGGTGGAGCGGGTGAGCCGGCGCACCGCGCGGATCACGATGAGGATCGTGAGAGTGCCACAGATCGCCGAGGCCAGCCGCCAGCCGGTGGGCGTGTAGCCGAGCAGCATCTCGCCGAGCGCGATCAGCTGTTTGCCCAGCGGCGGGTGCACGATCACGCCGAATGCCTGGTTGTCCTCGACGCCGCCGGTGCGGATCATCTCCGCGGCCTGTACCGCGTAGTACTTCTCGTCGAAAAGTGGCGTGCCGCCGTCGGTGCGCCAGCCCAGCTGCCAGAACCGCAGCATCCCGCCGATCAGCGTCAGCGCCACGGTGACGATCCAGCCGCGGGCGGTGTCGCTGGGCATCGGGGGGATGAGCCGGCGGCGGGCACGAACCGGCGGCCGGACCACCGGCACGTGCCCGATCGGCACGATCGAGTCGGCCGGGTCGACGGCGTACTCGAGGTCGTCCGGGTCGATGACGAGGCTCGGCTCGGCGAGTGGGATCCGCTCGGGCGCATCGACAGGCACGTCCGGATCCACGACCGCCGTGCCCGCGGCCCGCCCGCGGGCACGGTCGCGGTCCGTGGTTCCGGCGCCATCAGCCATGCGTGCCATCGTAGGGTGGGAAGGTGACATCCGATGCGCCGACCGGCAGGCTCGTCCTCGCCGGTACCCCGCTGGGGCGGGTGTCGGACGCGTCGCCCGGATTGGCGGCGGCGCTGGCCGGCGCCGACGTGATCGCGGCGGAGGACACCCGGCGGCTGCGCCGGCTGGCCGCCGACTTGAACGTGCAGCTCACGGCCCCGGTGGTCTCCTATTACGAGGCCGTGGAGCAGGCCCGGATCCCGGGTCTCGTCGAGAAGATGACGGGCGGCGCCACCGTCGTGGTGGCCACCGACGCCGGCATGCCGTCGGTGTCGGACCCCGGGTACCGCCTGGTGGCGGCCGCCTGGGAAGCGGGCGTCGCCGTGACGTCCGTGCCGGGACCGAGCGCCGTCGTCACCGCCTTGGCCTTGTCGGGCCTGCCCAGCGACCGGTTCTGCTTCGAGGGGTTCCTGCCGCGCAAGGCCGGCGAGCGGGCGCGGGCGCTCGCGGAGCTGGCCGGCGAGAAGCGCACCATGGTGTTCTTCGAGTCGGTGCACCGGCTCACCGACACGCTGGACGCCATGGTGGCGACGTTCGGTCCCGACCGGCCGGCCGCGCTGTGCCGGGAGCTCACCAAGACCTACGAGGAGGTGCGGCGCAGCTCGCTCGGCGAGATCGCCGCTGCCGCGGGCGATGTGCGCGGCGAGGTGACGCTGGTGGTCGCGGGCTCCGCGGACGACGTGGCGGCCGAGCCGGACCCGGCTGCCCTGGCGGACGAGGTGCGAGCAGCCGTCGAAGCCGGGGCCACGCGCCGCGACGCCGTCGATGCGGTGGCAGCCCGCCGCGGCCTGGCCCGGCGGATCGTGTACGCCGCGGCGACGGCGCGACACTGAGGCCTTTCGCGGGTCTTTGTCGGCACCCTGTCGGCCCGCCGGACTACCGTCGGAGTCATGACCGACTATCCCGCCCTGGCCGCCCGAGCCCGTGAGTTCACCGCGCTGCACGTGCCGGGCGATCCCATCCTGCTGCCCAACGCATGGGATGCGGCCTCGGCATGGGCTATCGCGCAGGCCGGCGCCAAGGCGATCGCCACCTCGTCGGCGGCGTGTGCCTGGTCCATCGGCCGGGCCGACGGCAACGTGATGACCCGCGACGAGGCGCTCACGCAGATCCGCCGGATCGTCGCCGCCGTGGACCTGCCCGTGACGGCCGACGTGGAGACCGGCTACGGCGACGACGCCGACCTGGCGCAGAGCGTCCGCGAGGTGATCGAGGTGGGCGCCGTGGGCGTCAATCTGGAGGATTCCGGCGGCGACCCGCTCTACCCGATCGACGTGGCGGCGCGGCGTATCTCGATCGCGCGCCAAGCCGCGGAGGGCGTCGGCGTCCCGCTGCACATCAATGCCCGCGTCGATGTGTTCTTCGCCCCGGTCGGCGAGCCGGACGACCGAGTGCGGCTCACCGCCGAGCGGGCGGCCGCCTATATCGCTGCCGGGGCGTCGAGCATCTTCGTGCCCGGGGTACGGGACCTGGTGACGATCAAGGCGTTGACCGAGGCCATCGACGCCCCGGTCAACATCCTGGCGGGCGCGGCGACGCCGCCGCTTGCGGAGCTCGCCGCCGCCGGAGTGGGTCGCGTCTCGGTGGGATCGTCACTGAACCTGGCGATGTTGAAGACCTTGACCGACGCGGCCAGGACCCTGCTCACCACCGGCTCCTTCGCGGCGCTCGGTGGCATTCCGTACCCCGAGCTCAATGGATATTTCGCCGGGCGCTGACGGCGCGGCGAGCGCCCGGGAGACAATGATCCAAGGGCGATCCAAGGCCATCCGAGGCCGGCGAAGGACGACACCGAACGTACAGAGGACGAAGAGATGACTCACGAGACCGGGCTGAAAGCGCAGATCCGCGCCGACCTGACGGCGGCCATGAAGGCGCGCGACACGGTCGTGACCGGCACTCTGCGCATGGTGTTGGCCGCGATCACCACCGCCGAGGTCGCCGGTGACACGGCGAAGGAGCTGACCGACGACGAGATCATCGCAGTGCTCGGCAAGGAGTCGAAAAAGCGCCACGAATCCATGGAGATCTACCGCGGTGCCGGCCGCGACGAACTGGCGGACAAGGAGTCCGCGGAGGCCGCGATCATCGAGGCCTACCTGCCGGCGCAGTTGACCGACGAGGAGCTGTCCGCGATCGTCGCCGCCGAAATCGCGAGTATGACGTTATCCTCGGGCGAAGCCGTCGGCATGAAGCAGATGGGGCTCGTGATCAAGGCAGTGAAGACGAAGGCCGGCGCTCGAGCCGACGGCTCCCGCGTGGCGGCCGCCGTCAAGGCCGCGCTCGCCTGAGCTCTCGGCGCGTCGTCGCGTCGCCAAGGTCCACCTGCCGCCGCGCGAGGAGCGGTCTCCGCGCGCCGCATCCGCGACGGTCGGATTCAGGCGCGATCCACCAGCTGGTCGATGTCGACGCCGTCCGGCAGCGCCCCGTATTCGTGACCGCGCTCCGCGCCGAGCCGGGCGACGGCGAACGATGCCGCGATGCCCTCCGGTGCGTGTTCGGCCAGGATCGACGTCTGCAGCAGCAGCGCCATGCGCTCGACCAACACGCGCCCGCGCCGCTGCAGCTCCGTCGCGGAGGCCGGCCCTTCCGCGAGAACGGTCGCGGCCCAAGCCATGTCGTCCGCGAACCGGTCGAACTGAACGTCATAGTCGGGAAAGCGGCCCCGGGCCCGCTCCAACTGCACCGCAAAAGCCTTGCCGCTGGCCGGATCGCGCCCGAGCGCGCGCAGCACGTCCAGCACGATGACATTGCCGGACCCCTCCCAGACCGACAGCACCGGCTGCTCCCGGTAGCGCATCGCCAGCGGGAACGTCTCCGTGTAGCCGTTGCCGCCCAGGCACTCCATCGCCTCGTAGGCGTGGTTCGGCCCGCGCTTGCAGATCCAGTACTTGGCCACTGCCGTGGCGATCCGACGGAACTCGGTGCTGTCCGCCGAGTCGTCGTCATAGGCCGCCGCGATGTGCGCCGCGGTCCAGGTCGCCGCCTCGGCCTCCAACTGCAGGTCGGCCAGCACCGATCGCATCAGCGGGGCGTCGATCAGCGTCGTCCCGAACGCCGACCGGTGCCGGGCATGCCAGGCGGCCTCGGCCACCGACTGCCGCATCCCCGCCGTGCTGCCCAGGATGCAGTCCAGCCGGGTGCGCGCCACCATCTCGATGATGGTGCGCACGCCGCGGCCCGGATCGCCCACCAGATATCCGCGGGTTGCGTCCAGTTCGATCTCGCTGGACGCGTTGGCGCGGTTGCCGGGTTTGTCCTTGAGTCGCTGGATGAAGAACGGGTTGCGCTCCCCGCCCGGCAGCACCCGTGGCACCAGGAAGCAGCTCACTCCCTCCGACAGGCGCGCCAGCACCAGGAACGCATCGGACTGCGGTGCCGAGCAGAACCACTTGTGTCCGCGCAGCAGGTACGCGGCTCCGTCCGGTGTGGCGGTCGTCGTATTGGCGCGCACGTCGGATCCGCCCTGCTTCTCCGTCATCGCCATCCCGAACGTCACCGCGCTCTTGTCGGCGGGGTCGATCAGCCGCGGGTCGTAGCCGCAGTCCAGCGCACGCGGCACCCAGAAATCCTCGTGCTCGGTGCCTTTCAGGCTCGCGACGACGGCATGGGTCATCGACACGGGGCAGGAGTGCCCAGGCTCCACCTGCGCGAACAGCATGAAGCGGGCGGCCCGATCCACATTCGCGCCGTCGCCCGGATGCGCCCAGGCCAGCGAGTGCGAACCGGCAGCGAGGTCGTCGCCCATGATGCGGTGGTAGGCGGGATGGAACTCCACGTGGTCGATGCGCCGGCCCCACCGGTCATGGGTCTGCAGCACGGGTGTGACGCGGTTCGCGGCCGCGGCGTCATGCTGGAAGTCCTCGCCGCCCACCAGCCGCCCGATTCGGGAGAGTTCTGCCCGGTCGGCGTGCGGCGCCAGCGCGTCGACCGCTTCGGTGAGGGCGACGTTGGACCGGTACTCGTCGATGTCGACCCGGGGCTCGGCCTGGTTGAGGACGGTGTGCGTGGGCATGGCACGATCCTTACATGGACAACAGCGCTGCGACAGATACCGTCGGCACCGCCCGGGTCGGCGTCACCGGTCTGGCCGTGATGGGCTCGAATCTGGCGAGAAACCTTGCCGGCAAAGGGTTTGTGACGGCCGTCCACAATCGCTCCTACGCCAAGACGCAGGCGCTGATCGCGGAGCACGGCTCCGACGGCCGGTTCGTCCCGTCCGAGTCGATGTCGGATTTCGTCGCGTCCTTGCAGCGGCCCCGCACGGCGATCATCATGGTCAAGGCCGGCGCCCCCACGGACGCCGTGATCGACGAGCTCGCCGCCCTGATGGAGCCGGGCGACATCATCATCGACGGCGGCAACGCCCACTTCCCGGACACCCGCCGACGCGAAGAATATCTGCGAAGCAAATCGCTGCATTTCGTGGGCTGTGGCATCTCCGGCGGCGAGGAGGGGGCGCTCAAGGGCCCCTCCATCATGCCGGGCGGATCCGCCGAGTCCTACCGCACCGTCGGCCCCATCCTGGAGACGATCTCGGCGCACGTGGACGGTGAGCCGTGCTGCACGCACATCGGCACCGACGGGGCGGGCCACTTCGTGAAGATGGTGCACAACGGCATCGAGTACGCCGACATGCAACTCATCGGCGAGGCGTACGACCTGCTGCGACGCGGTGTGGGTATGACGCCGCCCGCGATCGCGGACGTCTTCGCCGAGTGGAACACCGGCGAACTCGACTCGTTCCTGATCGAGATCACCGCCGAGGTGCTCCGCCAGGTGGATGCCAAGACCGGCGGGCCCCTGGTGGACGTGATTGTGGACGCTGCCGGAATGAAGGGCACCGGCACCTGGACGGTGCAGACCGCACTCGATCTGGCAGTGCCCGTGACCGGTATCGCCGAAGCGGTGTTCGCCCGCGGACTGTCCTCGCAGCTCGACCAGCGGGCTGCGGCGACTGGGCTGCCCGGGCCAGCCACGATCGATGCGGCCGGCGAGCACGGCGAGCGGACGGCGTCATCCGCGGGGTCATACCCGGCCGGCTACGTCGACGACATCCGGCGCGCGCTGTATGCCTCGAAGATCGTCGCCTATGCGCAGGGGCTGGACCTGATCGCGACAGGTGCGCGGGAGTACGGATGGGACATCGACCTCGGTGCCGTCGCACGGATCTGGCGGGGCGGCTGCATCATCCGGGCTGCGTTCCTGAACCACATCACCGAGGCCTACGCGGATGCTGCCGCCGCGCCGGCGTCGCTGCTGCTGGCGCCGTACTTCACGGAGGCCGTGGCCGATGCGCAGGTCTCCTGGCGCAAGGTCGTGGCCTCCGCGGCCATGTCCGGCATCCCGGTGCCGGGCTTCTCGTCGGCGTTGGCCTATTACGACGGGCTGCGGTCCGAGCGGCTGTCGGCGGCCCTGGTGCAGGGGCAGCGGGACTTCTTCGGCGCCCACACCTACCGACGGGTCGATGAGGACGGCGTCTTCCATACCCTGTGGTCCGGGGACCGCAGTGAGGTGCGCACCGACCAGTAGCGGCGCCGACCCGACCGGGGTGCGCTGCACTCCGGTCGGGTCGATCGTCACGCTTCTACGAGATCCGTTGTGGTGAGAGCGATCTCGCTGTCGGCGAGTCGTGCCGCGGAATCCGCATCGGCACGCGGCGTTCGGATGGCCAGTGCGGTGAGCACGGCGGCGCCTGCCATCAGCGCGGCCGCCACCAGCAATGCGCGGCTCTCACCGACGACGAAGGCCTGCTGCGCCGCCCGCATGGCGGACTCGCTCAGCGACGGTGTGACCGGAGAGGCCACGTGACCGAACACCGTCACCAATACCGCCAGGCCGATCGCCCCGCCCACCTGCTGCGAGACGTTCACCAGGCCGGAGGCGGCGCCGGCGTTGCCGGGCGCGACCCCGTCCAGCGACATCGCCGTCAGCGGAACGAATGTCAGCCCGGCGCCGCCGCCGAACAGCGCCAGCGGGAGCAGCAGCGAGAGGTAGGAGCTGCCGGCGTCGAGCCGTGCGGACAGTAGTAAGGCAGCAGTGGCGAAGACCAGGCCGACGATCATCAAGGTCCGTCCGTCCACGCGCGTCGCCAGGACTCGCGCCGTGAGCATCGACATCACGAACAGGAAAAGGGTCAGCGGCAGGAACGCCAGGCCGGCCCGGATCGGGCTGTACCCCAGCACCTCCTGCACGAACTGGGTCATGAAGAAGAACATGCCCATCATGCCGGCCGTCATCAACAGCCGCACCAGATGCGAGGCGCTGCGATTGCGGCTGGCGAACAGCGACAGCGGCATGATCGGTGCAACGGCCCGCATCTCGATCCACACGAACGCTGCCAACAGCACGCCGCCACCGCCCAGGCCGACCAGCACCTGCGGATCGCCCCAATCGCTCGTCGCGGCGCGCACCAGCCCATAGACCAGGGCTGTGACGCCCAGGGTCGCGGTCAGCGCCCCGGACAGGTCGAATCTGCCGGGAGTCCGGGTGAGCCGCGGCAGCACGGCCAGTATGCCGGCCACCAGTGCGGCGCCGATCGGCACGTTGACGAACATCACCCACCGCCAGGACGCCCATTCGGTGAGCATTCCGCCGGCGATCAGGCCGATCGCGGCGCCGCCGACCGACACCGCCGCGAACCAGCCCAGAGCGCGGGTGCGCTCCCTGGTCCCGGGGAACAGCGTCATCAGGATGGCCAGCGCGGACGGTGCTGCCAGCGCGGCCCCGACGCCCTGGGCGACCCGGGCCGCGAGTAGCTCGGAGCCGGTGCCTGCGAATCCGCCGGCGAGCGACGCCAGTGAGAACAACGTGATGCCGGCGACGAAAACCCTTCGCCGGCCGAGGATGTCGCCCGCACGGGCGCCGAGCAGCAGCAGCCCGCCGAAGGCCAGCGAATATGCGTTGATCACCCAGGACAGCGAGCTGGGGGTGAAGTGCAGCGCGACGGAGATGTCCGGCAGCGCGATGTTCACGATGCTGGCGTCCAGCACCACCATCAGCTGGGCGATCAGCACGATGGCGAGCACCAGACCGGGCCGTCGGGTCGGGCGCCCGCCGGGTGGACCGGCAGGGGTGGGTGCGGGGTGGATCGGGGTGGTGTCGGCGGCGTGCCGCGCGCCCGGGTGGTCGCCGGAGACGGCCATCCGGGGGATGACGGCGGACAGCGGGACGCCCGCCGACTCGGAGCCAGACGAGGACGACTGATCCGCGGAGTGCCGGTGGGATTCGGCGATCAGGCGGGTGGCGGCGAACGTGCCGACCGCAACGGGATGGTGGGACGCGCCAGGACCGGCGGGCGTGGTGCCCGGTGAACCGGTGCGAGGTGCCGTGACTTCTGGTTCTCTGGACATGCTGGAGAACTCCTCAGGCGCTAGTATGGATAAGTGGAAGGGCCCTCCGCTAACTATACGGAGGCAGCCTCCGGTTAGCAAATCGGATATTCGTCATTCTCGGAAGGTGGCCATGTCTACGGCATCGCGCGACGTCGCGGGCACTCCCGCGGTTTCGGATCCCGGCGAGCGGGCCCGGCGACCCATGCGTGCCGATGCCCGCCGCAACAGGGATGCGGTGCTGACCGCCGCGGTCGCGGCCTTCGCCGCCCACGGCGCAGATGCATCGCTGGAAGACATCGCGCGGGCGGCCGGCGTGGGGGTGGGCACGCTGTACCGGCACTTCCCGACCCGCGAGGCGCTGGTCCTGGGCGCCTACAGCCGAGAGGTCGAGCGCCTGGCCGACAGCGCGCGCCAGTTCGCGGCCGAGTTGCCGCCCGCCGAGGCGCTGCGCGAATGGATGCGGCAGTTCGTGCAGTACGCCGCCGCCAAGCGCGGCATGGTGGATATGCTGCACGCGATGGTGCGCGACGAATCCGATGTCTTCGACCACGCCAAGGCGCAGATCCGGCAGGCCGCCACCATGCTGCTGGAGGCCGCAGCACGATCCGGCGACATCCGGGCGGACATGACCGCCGAGGACCTGACCCGCTCCATGGGCGGAATCTGCATGGCCAGTGACCCGGCTGCCGGTCCGCAATGCGCGACTCGTCTGGTCGACCTGGTCTACGACGGGCTGCGCTTCGGAGCCACGGCCGCGCATCGGTAGGGCGCGCGCGAATCGCCGCCCGCAGCTGCCGATAATCTGAGGGGCATGAAAACGCCTGTGCTCACCGCGGTCGCCTGGCCGTACGCCAACGGACCCCGTCATATCGGCCACGTCTCGGGATTCGGCGTCCCGTCGGACATCTTCGCCCGCTACCAGCGGATGGTCGGCAACGACGTCCTGATGGTGTCCGGTACCGACGAGCACGGCACACCGATCCTGGTACAGGCGGATTCCGAGGGCATCAGCCCGCGCGAACTCGCCGACCGGTACAACAGGGTCATCGTGGAAGACCTTGCGGGACTTGGTCTTTCGTACGACCTGTTCACCCGCACCACCACGCGCAATCACTACGCCGTGGTGCAGGAGATGTTCCGCACCGTGCACCGCAACGGCTACTTCGTGCCGAAGACGACCATGAGCGCGGTGTCGCCGTCCACGGGGCGCACGCTGCCGGACCGGTACATCGAGGGCACCTGCCCGATCTGCGGCTACGACGGCGCCCGGGGCGACCAGTGCGACAACTGCGGCAATCAGCTCGACCCCATCGATCTCATCAACCCACGGTCGAAGATCAACGGCGAGACACCCAAGTTCGTCGAGTCCGAGCACTTCTTCCTGGACCTGCCGGCGCTGGCCGCGGCGCTGGGCGACTGGCTGGGCTCCCGCGGGGACTGGCGCCCGAACGTCCTCAAGTTCTCGCTGAATCTGCTGGACGATCTGAAGCCCCGTGCCATGACTCGCGACATCGATTGGGGCATCCCGGTGCCGCTGGACGGCTGGCGCGACCGGGGCGACAAGAAGCTCTACGTCTGGTTCGACGCGGTGATCGGCTACCTGTCCGCGGCCATCGAGTGGGCCCGTCGATTCGGCGCGGATCCCGATCAGTGGCGTCACTGGTGGACCGATCCGGCCGCCCGGCAGTACTACTTCATGGGCAAGGACAACATCACCTTCCACTCGCAGATCTGGCCGGCTGAGCTGCTCGCCTACGACGGTCGCGGCGACAAGGGTGGCGTCCCAGGCGTTTTCGGCAATCTCGAGCTGCCGACCGAGGTGGTGTCCAGTGAGTTCCTCACCATGAGCGGCTCGAAGTTCTCCACCTCCCGCGGCACGGTGATCTATGTGGGCGACTTTCTGCGCGAGTACGGGCCGGACGCGCTGCGCTATTTCATCGCGGCGGCCGGCCCGGAGACTCAGGACGTGGACTTCACCTGGGAGGAGTTCGTGCGGCGCACCAATTTCGAACTCGCCAACGAGTGGGGCAATCTGGTCAATCGGTCGATCTCCATGGCGCACAAGAACTTCGGCGCCGTTCCCCGCCCCGACGCCGTGACGGGCCTGGACGAGGACCTGCTGGGCACCGCGACCGACGCCTTCGAGACAGTGGGAAACCTGTTGGCGCGCAGCCACTTCAAGGCGGCGCTCGGTGAGGCCATGCGAGTGGTGTCGGCGGCCAACAAGTACATTTCCGACACGGCGCCGTGGAAACTGGGTGACGATCCGGAGGGCAGGGCCCGCCAGGCCACTGTCCTCTATACGGCGCTGCAGGTGGTCGATGACGCCAAAACACTCATGACGCCGTTCTTGCCGCACTCCTCGCAGAAGGCGTTCGAGGCGCTTGGCGGCGAGGGCGTGTGGGCCGCGCAGCCTCAGATCGTGACCGTGACCGACTTCGACGACGACGTCGAAGGGGTCGGCGTACCGCCGGTGCGGGAGTATCCGGTGCTCACCGGCGCCTACGCGCAGGCACAGGCGGTGTGGCGGCGCGTGCCCATCGAGCCGGGACGGCCGCTGGCCAAGCCCACCCCGCTGTTCGGCAAGCTGGATCCGGCCATCGGCGAGACCGGCCCGGAGTGGGCGCCGATCCAGCCATGACGCCGCTCCGATGACACTCCACGAAGCCGTTGCCGGCAAGGAGCTGGCGCCCGCACCCGAGCCGCTGCCGGTGGCCGTCATCGACGCGCACACGCATCTGGACGCCTGCGGAGCCGAGACGGCCCGGGACGTCGACGCGGCGATGGCGCGGGCCGCCGCCGTGGGCGTGGCGGCGGCGGTGACGGTCGGCGGCGACATGCCGTCGAACCGCTGGTCGGTATCCGCCGCCACCGGCCGCAACGATCTGTTTGCGGCTGTCGCCGTACACCCGACGGAAGCCACCACCCTGACCGCCGCCGCTCGCGTCGAGCTGGAGCGGCTCGCAGCCGATCCGGCGGTTGTGGCGATCGGCGAGACGGGGCTCGACTTCTACTGGGACGCGGCGCCGCGCGAGGTGCAGGCCGAGGCATTCGCCTGGCACATCGACCTGGCCAAGCGTGCCGGCAAGCCGCTGATGATCCACGACCGGCTGGCACATGATCAGATCTTCGGGATCCTGCACGCCGAGGGGGCTCCCGACACCGTCGTCTTCCATTGCTTCTCCGGCGACGCGACGATGGCGCGCACGTGCGCGGATCGAGGCTATGTGATGTCCTTCGCCGGCCCGGTGAGCTTCACCAACGCGCCGGACCTGGCCCGCGCCGCGGCCGTCGCGCCGTTGGAGCTGATCATGGTGGAAACCGACGCGCCGTTCCTCACGCCGCACCCCCATCGCGGCCGCCGCAACGAGCCGTTCGCGCTGCCCTATACGGTGCGCGCACTGGCGCGAATCAGACAAATGCCCTTTGATGAGCTCTGCGATGCTGTGAGGATCAACACCGAACGCACCTACGGCATATCCGTCATACAGCCATGAATCGAGCACTTTTCGTCCGTTTTCGGGGAACGCTACCCAAAGTTTGACCATTTCTTGGGTTGTCGCCCTCGCAGCCTGGTCGTTACTGTTCTGTGATGTTGGCCGGGGGGATGCCTCGGACCGGCTCGGATAGGGCACAGCACGTCGGCAGGGCACCTACGAACCGTGTAGGCACGTCCACCTCCACGCGGTATGACGCCGCAGCGCCACGCAGTCTTCGGCAGACGGAGAGCCATAGCTCTGATCCACCATCGCGCCTCCCCGCGGTGTGCCGGCCCGTCTCCTGCCCGGGAACTGCGAAGTTTGGATGATTTTGAGCCCGAGTAAAACGACTTTCGACCATGAACGCACTGCCGACGGCGTGCGGGCGCCGGGCGCGACCGACGCCGATACCCTGACCATCGACTGGTCGCCCGAAGAACTTGAACTCGCGAAAGACATCGACGCGATCGACAGCAGGCCCCGCCGCCTGACAGCGGCCCTGGCGGCCGCAGGCGCCTCGATGGCTCGCGCCGCGCGGGGAGCCGTCAGCTCCGTCCGCCGCAGCCCCCGCAAACCGATCCTGATCGCAGCCGCCGTGATCGTGGCCCTGGTGGCCGCCATCGCCGGGACCATGACCGCCATGGCCAAGACCGTCACCATCACGGTGGACGGTGTGAGCCAGAACGTGACGACGCTGTCCGGCACCGTCAACGGGGCGCTCAACTCGGCCGGCATCACCATCGGCGCACACGACAGCCTTGCCCCGGCCGGCCGCACCGACATCTCGGACGGTTCCCAGATCGCGGTGAACCGTGGCCGCACTTTCACCGCCACCATCGACGGCACCAAGCACACGGTCTGGACGACGGCGACCACGGTCTCCGCCGCGCTGGCCGATCTCGGCGAGCGGGCCTCCGATTTCGAACTGTCCGTGCCCGCGTCCGCGGCCGTTCCACTGGACGGGCTGTCCGTCACCGCGGCAGAACTGCACACGGTGTCGCTGTCTGTGCAGCCCGCCCGGGCTGTGCAGCAGTCGGCGGTGCGGGCGGCGACGTCGGCGACGGCCTCACCCAAGGCGGCGACTCTCGCGGCCACGCAGTCCGCCCCCGCCGAGGCCGATCCGGTCGAATACACGACCGCGGCGAACACGGTGGGCGACTTCCTGCAGCAGCAGGGCCTGACGGTGGCCGACAACCAGGAGGTGACGCCGGACCTCGATACCGCGCTGGCCGACGGCACCCGGATCAGCATCGTCACGCTGCCGACGGTGTCGCTGACCGTCGGAACGCGGGACGCGACGACCGTCTATTCCGACGCGACCACGGTGGCCGGTCTGCTGGCGGACAAGGGCATCGCCCTGGGCTCGTACGACGTGGTGTCGCCGAAGGTGGACAGCCCGGTCACCGACGGCATGACGGTGGCGGTCACGAAGGTGACCGTCAAGACCACCACGAGGACCGAAGCCGTGGCGCAGCCCGCCGATAAGCAGGTGGGCGACTCGTCGCTGGCGGTCGGCAGCAAGAAGGTCGTCACCGAGGGTCATCCGGGCAAGGTCACGATCTACTACCACACGAAGATCGCCAATGGCGTGGCCGGCGATCCCGTCGAGGTGTCGCGCAAGACGGTGACACCGGCGGTGGCGAGCGTGGTGCACGTGGGCACGAAGAGTAGCGTCTCGTCGAGCAGCGCCGTGGCTCCCGCGTCGATCGGTGCGAACGGCGTGAACTGGGACGCCGTGGCGCAGTGCGAATCCGGCCAGCGCTGGAATATCAACACCGGCAACGGCTACTACGGTGGCCTGCAGTTCGACATCCGCACCTGGCTCGGCAACGGTGGCGGTAAGTACGCGCCGCGCGCCGACCTGGCCACGAAGGCGCAGCAGATCGACATCGCCAACTACGTCTATGCGCACCGCGGCCTGCAGCCATGGGGTTGTGGCTGGGCGGGCTGATGACGCAGCGTTGTGGCTGGGCGGGCTGATGACGCAGCGTTGTGGCTGGGCGGGCTGACCCGCCCGAGTTGACGAATATGACGAGGATGCCGCATGTGGCGGATCCTCGTCATATTCGTTTGTCCGCCCGTCGGACGGGGACATGCGTGGCGCAGGTCCGGCGCGCGCCGTGTGAGGATGGATGGGTGACAGCCGCGTACGACCATCTGCTCGGCGCCGGCGAGATCCGCCGGCTGGCCGACGAGATCGGCCTCAAGCCCACCAAGACGCTGGGGCAGAACTTCGTGCACGACGCGAACACCGTGCGGCGGATCGTCGAGGCCTCCGGCGTGGGGCCGGCCGACCATGTCCTGGAGATCGGCCCCGGCCTCGGCTCGCTGACGCTGGCGCTGGTGCAGGCCGCGGGGGCGGTGACGGCGGTGGAAATCGATCCGCGGCTCGCCGAGCGGCTTCCGGTCACCGTGCGGGAGCACCTGGGGGACGCGGCCGTCCGGCTCAGCGTGATCGAAGCGGATGCGCTGCGCCTTGCGCCTGACGCCGTCCCGGCGGCGGTGATACCTGGCAGCGAGGATCCGCTGCCGCCCACGGCCCTGGTGGCGAACCTGCCGTACAACGTCTCGGTCCCGGTGATCCTGCACCTGCTGGAGACATTCGGTTCGATCGGTTCGATGCTGGTGATGGTGCAGGCGGAGGTCGCCGACCGGTTGGTGGCCGCGCCGGGCTCGCGCACCTACGGCGCGCCCAGCGTGAAGCTCGCCTGGTACGGCACCGCTCGCCGGGCCGGGTCGGTGGGTCGCGCGATCTTCTGGCCGATGCCCGGCGTCGATTCGGCGCTGGTCGCCTTCAGTCGCCGGCCGCCGCGCACCGGGGCAGATGCCCGATCGGTGTTCGCAGTGGTGGACGCCGCATTCTCGCAGCGCCGCAAGACATTGCGCGCCGCGCTCGCCCGGTGGGCCGGCTCACCGGCGTCGGCGGAGGCGATCTGCCGCGATGCCGGCGTCGATCCGGCCGCCCGCGGTGAATCCCTCGACGTGGACGCCTTCGTCGCGCTGGCGACGGCTGGGGCCGCCGCGCGGGGTACCGGTGGTGCGGCCGGAGACCGCCATGCCGGCGTCCGCCGTGGCGGTGCTCAGGGCGGCGATGCCGCGACACCCGACTCGGAAGCGGCACGGTCGACCTCGGGCGGGGCCCGATGAGCGTCCTGGTCTCCGCGGAGACGGTGACCGTGCGCACCGCGGACCGGCCGCTGCTGGATTCCGTGTCGCTGGGGGTGCAGACCGGCGACCGGATCGGCATTCTCGGCCTGAACGGGGCAGGCAAGACGACGCTGCTGCAGGTGCTCGCGGGCCGGCGTGAGCCGGACGCCGGACGAGTGGCGATCGCCCGCGGAGCGCGCATCGCCATGGTCGGTCAGAGCGCCGAATACGCGCCGGGGACCACCGTCCGCGAAGCGGTGCTCGGCACTGCGCCGGCAGCAGCGTCATACGAGGGCGCGGCGGCGCTCCAGGAGGGCGGCGCCGGCGACCACGTCTGGGCTTCGGATGCGGCGATCCGCGCCGTCTTCGACGGGCTCGGCATGACGGGCATCGGCCTGGACAGCGTCATCGACGACCTGTCCGGCGGGGAGCGGCGCCGGGTGTCGCTGGCGGCGGCGCTGATCACCGACGCCGACCTGCTGATCCTGGACGAGCCGACCAACCACTTGGACATCGAGGCGGTCGCCTACCTCGCCGAGCACGTGGTTCAGCGGCGCGGGGCGGTGCTCGCCGTCACCCATGACCGCTGGTTCCTCGACGCGGTCGCCAAGCTCACCTGGGAGGTCGTGGACGGCAGCGTCGAGATCCGCGAGGGCGGGTATTCGGACTGGATCTTCGCCCGCGCGGAGCGGGCCCGGATGGCAGCGGCCGCGGAGGAGCGCCGTCGCAACCTCGCCCGCAAGGAGCTGGCCTGGCTGCGCCGCGGCGCCCCGGCCCGGACCTCGAAGCCGCGTTACCGCATCGAGGCCGCCGAGGCGATCATCGCCGACGTGCCGCCGCCGCGGGATGCCACGGAGCTGGTGGCGCTGGCGAAGCATCGGCTCGGCCGCGACGTCGTGGAGCTGGACGATGTGTCGCTCACCCTGCCCGGCGGCAGGGAGCTTCTGCGCGGCGTCACCCACATCATCGGACCGGGCGACAGGATCGCGATTCTGGGACCGAACGGCGCCGGCAAGTCCACCCTGCTGCGGGTGATTGCGGGGGAGCTCACGCCGGATTCCGGCCGGGTGAAGCGCGGCAAGACCGTCCGGCTCGGCTTCGTGCACCAGGATCCGGAGGTCGTCGATCCGGACCTGCGGGTGCTGGACGCCATCACCGCGGTGGCGGGCGCCATCGAACTCGGCGGGAAATCCGTCACCGCGTCCCAACTGGCCGAGCGCTTCGGCTTCTCGCCGTCCCAGCAGCGCCAGCAGGTGTCGCGGCTGTCCGGCGGCGAGCGTCGGCGGCTGCAGCTGCTGCGCGTGCTGGCCGGCGAGCCCAATGTGCTGCTGCTGGACGAGCCGACGAATGATCTGGACACGGACACGCTCGCCGCGCTGGAAGACCTGCTGGACTCGTGGGCGGGCACGCTGATCGTGGTCTCGCACGATCGGTATCTGGTGGAGCGGGTGGCCGACATCGTGCTCTCGGTCCCGGGCGACGGGACGGTGCTGCACCGGCCGGGCGGCGTGGAGCAGTACCTCGACGACCGTCGCGACGCGGTGAGAAGGCTTGCGGAGCAAGAGAAGTGGGCGAGTATGACGCCGCCCTCAGGCGATGCGGCTGCTGGTGAGGTCGGCCCGTCCGGGCTCGGGTCTGCGGAGCTTCGGCAACTGCGCAAGGACCTACAGCGGCTGGACAAGCGCATGGAGTCGCTGCGCCGCAAGCAGGCGACCCTGCACGACAGGCTGGCGAGCGCGGGCGCCGACTACGCGGCGGCCGCGGCGCTCAATGCCGAGCTGAAGGACGTCGGCGCGGAACTGGAGGCCGCCGAGCTCGAATGGCTCGACACCGCCGAGCGGCTGGAATCCTGACCGCGGACGGCCTGACGGTAGTCTGCCCGCTATGAGCAGGTTCATCGACGCGCTGGTGCAGTCCGCCGGAGCCGACACGGGCATGACGACTGGCGTGCCGCACACCCCGGTCTGCACCTCCTGGTCGGCGGTGCACGAGAGCGCGCGGCGCGGCGCGGCGGTGCTGGCAGACGCCGGAGTCGAATCCGGCAGCGCCGTTGCGATCCTGGCCGGTCGCCCGGCCGATGTGGCCCCGGCGGCCCAGGCCGTGTGGCTGGCGGGCGGTTCGGTGACGATGCTGCACCAGCCGACCGCCCGCACCGACCTGACCCGCTACGCCGCCGACACGCTCACCGTGCTCGGCGTGATCGGTGCGCAGCACGTGATCGTCGGCGACCCCTTCACCGAAGTCGCGGAGATGCTGGAGGGCAGCGGGTTCGCCGCCGTCACCGCCGGGGAGCTCGCTGCCGGCACCCGCGCCGCCAACATCGCCGACACACCCGAGGACGCCACCGCGCTATTGCAGCTCACCTCCGGCTCGACCGCCGCCCCGAAGGCGGTGCGCATCACGCACCGCAACCTGTGGGCCAATATCTCCGGCATGGTGGAAATCGCCGCGCTCGACCCGGAGCGCGACGTGATGGTGTCCTGGCTGCCGCTGTTCCACGACATGGGCATGGTCGGCTTCCTCACCGTGCCCATGTGCCGCGGGATCGAACTGGTCAAGGCGACCCCCACCGACTTCCTGGGCTCGCCGCTGATGTGGCTGGAGCTGATCGACCGATTCCGCGGAACCGTCACTGCCGCACCGAATTTCGCCTACGCGCTGGCCGCGCGGGTGCTACCGCGGGCGACCGACCTGGACCTGTCGTCGCTGCGCTTCGCGCTGAACGGCGCCGAGCCGATCGACGTGGCAGCGGTCCGATCCTTCCTGGCCGCGGGAGCGCCGTTCGGCCTGCGCGATACCGCCGTGGTGCCCGCCTACGGCATGGCCGAGGCCACCCTCGGCGTCGCCTTCCATCCCTGGGGCACGCCGCTGGCGATCGACCTCATCGACGCGGCTCAGCTCGAGGAGCAGCACCGCGCGGTGCCGACAGGCGGCGCCGGCGAGTATGACGCGACTCGCGCCGCCGGCGACCAGCCGTCCGGGCAGGCCCGGCCCGAGGGCGGCGTCATACCCGATCCCGGCATGGCGGCGAACACGCGCAGCTTCCCGCTGCTCGGTCCGCCGTTGCCGGGGATCGAGGTCGCGGTGCGCAGCGACGACGGCACCGATCTCGGCGAGCGGGAGGTCGGCACGCTGATGATCCGCGGCGAATCGGTCACCGAGCAGTACCTGACCGTGGACGGCCCGGTGCCCACCCGCGGCGCCGACAACTGGCTGGACACCGGCGATCTCGGCTACCTGGTGGACGGCCAGGTGGTGGTGTGCGGCAGGGCGAAGGACATCATCATCATGGGCGGCCGCAACATCTACCCGACGGACATCGAGCGGGCGGCCCAGTCGGTGCCCGGGGTGCGGGCCGGCAATGCCGCCGCGGTGCGGCTCGACGCGGGCGCGCGGCGGGAAGGGTTCGCGGTCATCGCGGAGTCGAAACTGGCCCGCGACGAGGGCGAGAATGCGCGCATCGCACGGGAAGTCAGGGCCGCCGTGACGGCGCAGTTGGGGGTGCGGCCGGCCACGGTGCTCGTGGTGCCGGCGGGCACCCTGCCCAAGACGCCGTCCGGCAAGGTGAAGCGCGCCGCCGCGATCGCCCTGCTACCGAGCTGACTGCCGCACGCTTCGGCGTCTGCCCGGATTACGGTCCGAGCAGGGCGAGCGGCACGACGGCGATTCCGTCGGCGCGACGGTATGCGGACTGCCCGGAGGTGATGACGACGGCATCGGCGAGGCGGTCCTGGAGTCGCTTTTGCAGCCAGCGGAGGTGCTTCACGTCGTCGTCGTTCACGGACGCCGACAGCTTGACTTCGACGGCTACCACGCGGTTGCGCGCTTCGATGATCAGATCAACCTCGTGAAGACCGGGTTGATCTCGGAAGTGCCATAGCCGCGCTTCGGCGGCCTGCGCGTAGGTCTGCATGCTGAGGCTGACCAGGCTTTCGAAGAGCCTGCCGAGCGCGGCGCCGGGCTGTGCCCCCAGCATCGAATGACCGCCTACCGCTAGCAGCGCGTCTTCGTCGAGATCCATCAGTCTGGCTGCCAACGCCGGATCGGCTAGATGGTGTTTCGGTGCTTTGCTGAGTCGGCCGAGGTCGATCCCGAACGGCCGCCACGCGGGTACTGGATCGAGTAGCCACAGCTGGGTCAGTACGTCGCGGTAGGCGATCGTCGTGGGTCTGCTCGGTTTGTCGGCGTCGCCGACCGTGGCTGCATCGAGAATCCTGGTGTAGCTGGCAGTTGACGCCGTTGCCAGGGCGTACGCGCGCAGCCAGTTTCGCAGTGCGGCGGGCGCACGGACGCGATAGCCCTGTTCGGCCATATCGCGGTCGACGATGCGCGTCACGTACCCGTCCAGGGCAAGGCGTCGAGCACGATCGGACAAGTTTCGGATGCCTGGAAAGCCTGAGGAGACGATCTCCCGGACGTAGTCGGGTAGCGTCCAGTCGGACTGCCCCGAGATCTTCGGGTGCCCCTTCAGCAAGGCCAACAGCGAGACCGTGGGTTCCTGGTGCACTCGTTCGGCAATGGACAGTGGTCGCATGCGCAGGCTGGTGATGCGACCTGCCCCGGAGTGTGTCGGGGCGGTGATGGGTGCGGCGCTTCCGGCAAGCAGGAACTGGCCGCCGGTACCGTCGCGGTCGACAGCCCGGCGCACTAGGTCCCAGACTCGCGGAAGCCGCTGCCATTCGTCGAGCAAGAGAGGCTTAGCTGCGCGATCGAGGAAACCGGGGTCAGCGGCGAGTTCTTCAGCGCGAGATGGATCGTCGAGGGGGACGATCGTGGCCGCGCGCCGTGCCCCCGTTGCGGTCTTGCCGACTCCCTTCGGCCCGTCAATGCTGATCGCCGCAAGCGCACCGAAGACCTCGTCGAGTTCGTCATCGATGATCCGTCTCCGGTAGTCAGCCATACATTTACTTTACAGATCCCGGGTATCTTACTTTACAGATCCCAGGAGTTCTCATTGACGGATCCCTGATGATCTGCCGAGTGTTACTGAGGCAGGCACATATGCCGGTCTGACCAACATGCGGCGACCCGCATGGCGCGGTCACGCGCTCAGCGCGCCGGATGCAGTTTGTTCTGCGTCGCGGTCAGGCCCTCGGTGATCAGCAGGTCCACGGCGTCCGCGGCCTCCTCGAGGCACACGCCCAGCTCAGCCCGCTCGGCCGCCGGAAAGTCCTTCAGCACGTAATCGGCCGGATCCATCCGGCCCGGCGGGCGGCCGATGCCCACCCGCACCCGCAGATAGTCCTTGGTGCCCAGGGCGGCGCTGATGGACTTGAGCCCGTTGTGCCCGCCCTCACCGCCGCCGCGCTTCACGCGCAGCGTCCCGAACGGGATGTCCAGCTCATCGTGCACCACGATCAGCGACTCCGCGTCCAGGCCGAAGAATCGCAGCAACGCCGCGGTCGGTCCGCCGGAGATATTCATGTAGCAGTGCAGTGTGGCGACGATCAGCCGCGGGCCGCCGAGGCCGATCCGGCCCTCGGCGACATCCGCGCCGGCTTTATGGGAACGGAACCGCTCGCCCATACGATCGGCCAGCACGCCGGCCACCATGTGACCGACGTTGTGGCGGTTGCCCGCGTACGTCGGGCCGGGGTTGCCCAGCCCGACGATCAGCGTGGCGTTCGACATGTGGGGTGGATCAGGCCTCTTCGGCGGCCGGGGCGGCCGGGGCGGCGGCGGCCGCGGTCTCTTCGGCGGCGGGCTCCTCCTCGGCGACCGGCGTCTGCACGGCGAGGATCACGGTCTCCGAATCGGTGACCAGGGTCGCGCCGTCCGGCAGCACCACAGCCGGTGCATGTACCACCGTGCCCGCCTCCAGGCCGTCGATGCTGACCTCGAGGCGCTCCGGGATGGACAGGGCGTCCACCTCGATGGACAGTTGCATGGTTTCGTGCAGCACCAGGGTGCCCGGGGCGGCCTCGCCGACCAGATGCACGGGCACGTCCACGACGACCTTCTCGCCGCGCTTGACGATCAGCAGATCCACGTGCTGGAAGTAGTCCTTGATGGGGTGACGCACGATGGCGCGCGGCAGCGCGAGGTGCTCGTCACCGTCGAGCTCGATGGTGAGCACGCGGTTGGCGTCTCCCTTGACGGCGCGCGCGAACTCGAGCGCGGGCAGCGTGAAGTGCTGGACCTCGGAGTGGTGGCCGTAGAGGACGGCGGGGACCTGCCCGGTGGCGCGGGCGCGGCGGGCGGCGCCCTTGCCGAACTCGGTGCGCTTGGTGCCGACGATGCGGACGGTGTCAACCATGAGAAGTGCCTTCCTGCGGTGGTTGTCGCTGCGGTGGGTATCACTGTGCGCATGACGCTGTTCGCGGCATTCGCCGTGTCGCCGTGGCCGGACGGCCGCGCGCAGGCATAGCACCCACCGCGTCGATCACGGCAGCGCCCGCCGGTACTGCTCGGAGCGCTGCCCTCGCCGAGGCAACCGGAACAGTCTACCCCACGCGCGCCGCGAGCTCCTCGCCCAGCGCCGCCAGGAACGCGTCCACGTGCTCCGGCTGGGTGTCGAAGGCGCACATCCAGCGGGCCAGGCCTGGCTCGCCGGGCCAGTCGTAAAAGCGGAACCGTGCGCGTAGCCGGTCGGCCGCCGCCGGATCCAGCCGGGCGAAGACCGCGTTGGACTGCACGGCCTGCGTCACCGCCACCCCGTCCAGCGCCGCCGCGCCCGCCGCCAACCGCGCCGCCATCGCGTTGGCGTGCCGGGCCGAGCGCAGCCACAGATCTCCGTCATACATGGCGATCAATTGTGCGGACGCGAAGCGCATCTTGCTGGCCAGCTGCCCGTCGAACTTCCGCACGTAGTCCAAACCGGGGGCTGCATCCGGGTTCAGCACCACGACGGCATCGCCGTACAGCAGGCCGTTCTTGGTGCCGCCCAGGGACAACACGTCGACCCCTGCGTCGGTGGTCAACGCCCGCAGCGGAACGCCGAAGTGCGCCGCCGCGTTCGAGATCCGCGACCCGTCCAGGTGCACCGTCATGCCCAGGGCGTGCGCATGCGCGCAGAGCTCGGTCAGCTCAGCGGGGGAGTAGGCCGTGCCGAACTCGGTGGAGTTGCTGATCGACAAAGCGAGCGGCTGCGCCCGGTGCTCGTCGCCGTAGCCCCACGCCTGCCGGTCGATCAGCTCCGGGGTGAGCTTGCCGTCGTCGGTGGCGACCGTCATCAACTTCAGGCCCGCCATGCGCTCCGGGGCGCCACCCTCGTCGGTGACGATATGCGCTGTTTCCGGGCACACCACCCCGCCCCAGATCGGCGAGATCGCTTGCAGCGCGACGACATTCGCGCCGGTGCCGTTGAACACCGGGTAGATTCGCGCGGCGTCGCCGAAGTGGCCCCGGATCACGGACTGCAGATGCTCGGTATAGACGTCACCGCCGTAGGCGATCTGGTGGCCGCCGTTCGCCGCCGCGATCGCGGCCAGCACCTCCGGGTGCACCCCGGCGTAGTTGTCCGAGGCGAACGTGATCACCGACGGGTCGTGCAACCCCGTCACGGCAGCCGCGCTCACGATTCGAACAGGCTGGTCACAGAGCCGTCCTCGAAGACCTCGTGGATGGCCTTGGCCAGCAGCGGCGCGATCGAGAGCACCGTGAGCTTCGCGAAGCGGTGGTTCTCCGGGATGGGCAGCGTATTGGTGAGCACCACTTCGTCGACGCCGCAGTTCGACAGCCGCTCAGCCGCCGGATCGGACAGCACGCCGTGCGTGGCGGCGACGATCACCTTCGCCGCGCCGGCCGCGATCACTTCCCGGGCCGCCGAGGCGATCGTCCCGCCGGTGTCGATCATGTCGTCCACGACGATGCAGGTGCGCCCGCCCACCTCGCCGACCACCCGGTTGGCCACCACCTGGTTCGGTTTGAGCGGGTCGCGGGTCTTGTGGATGAAGGCGAGCGGGGTGCCGCCGAGCCGGTCGGCCCAACGCTCCGCGGTGCGCACGCGACCGGAATCCGGCGAGACGACGGTGAGCGGGTCGCCGCCGTACTGCTGCAGCACGTAGTCGGTGAGCAGCGGCGCGGCCATCAAGTGGTCCACGGGGCCGTCGAAGAACCCCTGGATCTGGTCGGTGTGCAGGTCGACGCACATCAGCCGGTGCGCGCCTGCGGTCTTGAGCAGGTCCGCCATCAGCCGCGCCGAGATGGGCTCGCGGCCGCGGTGCTTCTTGTCCTGCCGCGCGTACGGGTAGAAGGGCAGCACCACGGTGATCCGCTTCGCCGACGCCCGCTTGAGCGCGTCGATCATGATCAGGGTCTCCATCACCCACGTGTTGATGCCCTCGCCGCAGGACTGGATCACGAACGCATCCGAACCGCGCGCGGATTCCTTGTACCGCACGAAGATCTCGCCGTTGGCGAATTCGTACGCGTCCTGCGGTGTCACCGTGATGCCCAGGTTCGCGGCGACCTCGTCGGCCAACTCCGGCAGGCCACGTCCGGAGAACAACATCAGGCTCTTGCGGTTGGTGGCGGACAGTGAACTCACGGCGCGGGGTGTCCCTTCTCAAGGTCGGCGGATGACGTGACAGCTCCGGCCGCGCCGGCTCCGTTGGCGGCCTCGGCCGCGGCGGCGGACGGGGTGCCGCTGCGACGGCGCAGCACCCACCCGGCCGAATTGTGCTGGTGTCCGCGAGCCACGGCCATGTCCCCGGCGGCGACGTCGTCGGTGATCACCGATCCCGCGGCCACGTAGGCGCCGTCCGCGATCGATACGGGCGCCACCAGGGTCGAGTTGCTGCCGACGAACGACTGCGCGCCGACGACGGTGGCCGACTTGTGCACCCCGTCATAGTTCGCGGTGATCACACCCGCGCCGATGTTGGCGCCCGGGCCCACGGCGGCGTCGCCCAGGTAGGCCAGGTGATGCGCCTTGGCGCCCGCACCGATCACGGCCTTCTTCACCTCGACGAAGGCCCCGACCACGGCTCCCTCGCGCAGGTCCGATCCGGGCCGCAGATGCGTGAACGGGCCGACCTGGGCGCCGACGCCGATGTGCGCACCCTGACAGTGCGAGCGCACCACGGACGCTCCGTCATCCACCCGGCAGTCGATCAACGTCGTGTCCGGCCCGATGGTGCAGCCCGCGCCGATCACGGTGCCCGCCTCGAGGTGCGTGCCGGGAAGGATGACGCTGTCCTCGCCGATGGCGACGTCCGCGTGCAGATAGGTGGTCGCCGGGTCGATGACCGTCACCCCGGCCAGCTGCGCCCGACGCACCAGATCGGCCCGCAGCCGCCCTGCCATCTCGGCGAGCTGCACCCGGTCGTTGACGCCCTCCGTCTCGGCGGCGTTCTCCGCCACCAGCGCGCCGACCGGCCTGCCGGCGGCCACGGCCAGGTGCACCACATCGGTGAGATACAGCTCGCCCTGGGCGTTGTCGGCCTTGAGCTTGCCGATCAGCTCGGTGAGCAGGGCGCCGTCGAAGGCATAGACGCCGGTATTGATCTCGCGGATCTCGCGGGTGGCGGCGTCGGCGTCGCGGTGCTCCACGATCGCGGTGACCGCCCCGGAGTCGGTGCGCGTGACCCTGCCGTACCCGGCCGCGTCCGGGACGACGGCAGTGAGCACGGTGACCGCGTTGCCCGACCGTTGGTGCTCCGCGGCGAGGGCACGCAGCGTCTCGCCGCGCAGCAGCGGCACATCGCCGTAGCTGACGATCACGGTGCCGGTCAGCGGGCCGGTGACCGACAGGGCGCACTGGACGGCGTGCCCGGTGCCCTTCTGCTCGTCCTGGACTGCGGTGGCGATGGGCAGGGCGGCGAGGTCGGCGGCGCCGGACAGATACTCCTGCACCTGCTCGCGACCGTGGCCGATCACCGCGATCAGGCGCTGCGGTGAGATCCGCCCGGCGGCGCGCAGCGCATGCCACAGCAGCGGCTTGCCGGCGATCTCGTGCATCACCTTGGGCAGCGCCGACCGCATGCGCGTTCCCTGGCCTGCTGCCAACACGATCACCGCCGCGACGGGGGCGTGGTCCGCATTGCTGCCCGCGGATGCGGGTCCGTTCGAATCCGAGAAATGCTGCTCGCTCGCCGTCACGATCCCCTGACACTCTCGTTGCTGGGCGCCGCGCCCCAAGGGCACTGCGGCGTCGCCAGAATACCGATTGTCGCCGGTGCGTCCACGGGCCGTCCGGACGGCTGTCACCCCGTACCCCGAACCGCTCTGGCTCCGCACCCTGCCGCCCCGCTCCGCCGCCAGGACTCGAACCTGGACAATCAGAACCAAAATCTGAGGTGCTGCCATTACACTACGGCGGATCAGCATGGGTATCCGCACCGTCACCCACGGTGCAGGAACCATCATCCCATATCGCGGCAACCCGCGGCCGACGTCGGGCCCGCCGTCGGCCGACGCGGAGCGCGTACGCTGGAGCCCGCACCCCCCACCGGTCCCGGTCGGGGGTTTTGTGGCGTGCGGCGGGAGTGTGAACCTTGGATCTCAGTGGCGACTTCGGTGAGGGATTCGGCGGCGAATCAGCAGGCAGGGATGACGCCGTTCGCGGCGCTGCCGAATGCCCCCGCCCCGCCCTGACCGGGCTGCTCGCCGCGGCGCTGCGCGATCCGCTGTTGGCCGATGTCGTCGCGACCGCCGGCCGCCCGGTCAAGCGCATCACCGGGCCGGTGGGCCTGCGGCCGCTGGTCGCGGCGGCACTGGCCGCGCCTGCCTCGGTGGGTGGGGCCGGCCGCACGGTGTGCGTCGTCACGGCGACCGGGCGGGAGGCCGACGTGGTGGCCGCCGCGCTGGGCGACCTGATCGGCGCCGAGCGCGTGGAGGTATTCCCGTCCTGGGAGACGCTGCCGCACGAGCGGCTCTCTCCGCGGGCGGACACGGTGGGCCGGCGGGTATCGGTGCTGCGGCGCCTGGCGCATCCCGATGAGCACCCGGCCGGGGCACCGGCCGTCGTCGTCACCACGGTGCGCTCCCTGATCCAGCCGATGGCGCCGGATCTGGGCGAGATCGCGCCGGTGCGCCTGCGCCGCGGTGACCCGGCAGACCTGGGCGAGACGGTGCGCCGCCTCGTCGATCTCGCCTACACCCGCGTCGACCTGGTGGAGAAGCGCGGCGAGATCGCCGTGCGCGGCGGCATTGTCGACATCTTCCCGCCCACGGCGCCGCACCCGGTGCGCGTCGAGTTCGACGGTGACGTCGTGGCCGCGCTGCGCACGTTCGCGGTGGCCGACCAGCGCTCCATCGACGAGATCGACGAGGTCTCCGCGCCCCCGTGTCGCGAGATCCTGCTGACCGACGAGGTCCGGCAGCGCGCCGCGAGGCTGTCGTCCGCCGAGACCGGCGACCCGACCCTGGCGGACATGATCGGCAAGATCGCCGCCGGCGTGGGCGTCGAGGGGATGGAATCGCTGATTCCGGCCCTGTTGCCCGGGCAGCTGGTGATGCTCGGCGACCTGCTGCCGGCCGGCACCCATGTGCTGCTCGCCGACCCGGAGCGGGTGCGCACCCGCGCCGACGACCTGGTGCGCACCGGCGCCGAATTCCTGGCAGCCTCCTGGATGGCCGCCGCCGGAGGCGGCCAGGCGCCGATCGACCTGGGCGAATCGGCCTACCGGGACCTCGGCGGGGCGCTGGAGGCGATCGAGGACCGCGACCTGCCGCTGTGGAAGCTGACGCCGTTCGCGACCACCGATGAGCTGGATGCGACGGACGCCGGGCACCAGGCGGTCAGGGCGGCCCCCAGCTACCGCGGCGACCTGGGCAGCGCGATCGCCGACCTGCGGTCGCACCTGGCCTCCGGCGGCGCCGCCGTGCTGGTGGTCGCCGGACCGGGCACCGCGGCGCGCGCCGCCGACCAGCTCGGCGAGGCCGAAGTCGCCGCCCGAGTGGCCGAGTCCGGACTGGACCGACTGCCGGAGCCGGGCGTCGTCACCATCGCCTGCGGACGTCTCGAGGACGGCGTCATCCTCGCCGGCTCGAACCTGGCGATCGTCACCGAGGCCGACCTGACCGGCAACCGCGGCGGCGCCCCGGAGACCGTCACCCGCACCGGAGGCCGCCGGCGGCACGCCATCGATCCGGCCACACTGCAGGTCGGCGACTTCGTGGTGCACGCGAAACACGGCATCGGCAAGTATGTGGAGCTGGCGTCCCGCAGCGCCGGCGGCGCCACCCGCGACTATCTCGTGGTGGAGTACGCCCCGAGCAAGCGCGGCCAGCCCGGCGACCGGCTGTTCGTGCCGACCGACGCGCTGGACCAGCTCTCCCGCTACGTGGGCGGGGAGGTGCCGCCGCTCAACAAGCTCGGCGGATCCGACTGGGCGAAGACCAAGGGCCGGGCGCGCAAAGCCGTGCGCCAGATCGCCGCGAAACTCGTGGACCTGTACGCGAAACGGGCCGCCGCGAAGGGCCACGCGTTCGCACCGGACACCCCCTGGCAGCGGGAGCTGGAGGACGCGTTCCCCTTCACCGAGACGCCCGACCAGGCCGCCGCCATCGAGGACGTGAAGAACGACATGCAGCGGGCGGTGCCCATGGACCGCGTCATCGCCGGCGACGTCGGCTACGGCAAGACCGAGATCGCGGTGCGGGCCGCGTTCAAAGCCGTGCAGGACGGCAAGCAGGTGGCGGTGCTCGCACCCACCACACTCCTCGCGCAGCAGCACGTGGCCACCTTCTCCGGGCGAATGGCGCAGTTCCCGGTCACCGTCAAGGGCCTGTCCCGGTTCACCTCCGACGCGGAGGCGAAGCAGGTGATCGCGGGTCTGGCGGACGGCAGCGTGGACATCGTGATCGGCACCCACCGGCTGTTGCAGTCATCCGTGCGCTACAAGGATCTGGGACTGGTGATCGTCGATGAGGAGCAGCGCTTCGGCGTGGAGCACAAGGAGCACATCACCGCACTGAAGGCCAATGTGGACATGCTCACCATGTCCGCCACACCGATCCCGCGCACCTTGGAGATGTCGCTGGCCGGGATCCGCGAGATGTCCACCATCGCCACGCCCCCGGAGGACCGCCACCCGATCCTCACCTATGTGGGCGCCTATGACGACAAGCTGATCGCTGCCGCGATCCGACGAGAACTTCTGCGCGACGGTCAGGTGTTCTACGTGCACAACCGGGTGAAGGACATCGAGGCGGTGACCAAACGACTGCGGGAGTCCGTCCCCGAGGCGCGCATCGCGGTCGCACACGGACAGATGAACGAGCACACACTGGAGCAGGTGATCGACGGCTTCTGGCAGCGCGAGTACGACGTGCTGGTGTGCACCACCATCATCGAGACCGGCCTGGACATCTCCAACGCGAACACCCTGATCGTGGACCGCTCCGAGATCCTGGGGCTGGCGCAGATGCACCAGCTCCGCGGCCGGGTCGGCCGCTCCCGGGAGCGCGGCTACGCCTATTTCCTCTACCCGGCGGACCACGCGCTCACCGAGACTGCGAACGATCGACTGGCCACCATCGCGCAGAACTCGGCGCTCGGCGCGGGCCTCGCCGTGGCCATGCGCGACCTCGAGATCCGCGGCGCCGGTTCGATTCTCGGCGCGGAACAGTCCGGGCACATCGCGGGCGTCGGCTTCGACCTGTATGTGCGGCTGGTGGGCGAGGCCGTGAACGCGTTCAAGAAGGCGGCGCGGGACGCGGCCGGTGAGGACACCGACGACGAGCCGATCGACGTGCGGATCGAGCTTCCGGTGGACGCCGCCATCCCGCCGGACTACATCGACGCGGAGCGGCTGCGACTGGACGCCTACCGACGCATCGCCTCGGCAGCGGACGCCGACGAACTGGATGCGGTGCGCTCCGAGCTCACCGATCGATACGGTCCCGTCGGCCCGGAGGTGATGAACCTGTTCGCGGTCGCCGGGCTGAAGCAGGCGGCGCAGCGGGCCGGCGTGACGGAGATCGCGTTGGGTAGCCGCGGCCTGAAATTCGGCGGGGTGGACCTGCCGGAATCGGCGCAGCTGCGTATGGCGCGGCTCTACCGCGGCTCGGCCTACCGGCCCGCGACGCACTCGCTGACTCTGCCGGAGCCGACCGAGTCGGACCGGATCGGCTCGCCCGGACTGCGGGATGCCGCACTGCTGGCGTACTGCCGCGGCGTGCTGGATGCCATCGCCCCGGCCGCGACGGCGGTTCCGGCAGCGTGACGCGGCCCGGGCGCGAGCGGGCGGGAGACCGGAGCAGCCCGCGCGGCGACCCGCGTCGCGGCCGGCGCACAGCCGTGCCACGCGTCATACTCACAGGTGCCCCGCGCACACCCGCCCAGGGTGTTGTGGCAGGCTGAACCGGCGTGCGAGCGCTGCGTCCGGCGCCCGGCGACACTGCGCGCGGTGGGCGTGGTGCGGTCATCGCGACCATCAGCAGTGGATCCAGCAGTGAAGAAGGAGTGACCGGTGGCGGAGCACAACATCGTTCGCGGCGGGCAGCGTGCGTCGCGACAGGCGACCCGGACTGCGTCGCCGTGGGCCCGACTGCGGTGGGTCGCGGCCGTGGTCGGTGCGGCGACGGTACTCGCGTCCTGCGGCACGGTGCCGGGCGCGGCCGTGGCCATCGACGGCACCGAGGTCTCCACGATGACGGTGCGCGACCGGGTGGCGGAAGTGGCCGGCGCGGACGCCGCCGCGGATGCCGACACGCTCGCCGCGCAGGCCAGGGCGCAGCTCACCACGATCATCCGTCATCAACTCGCCCGCGCCGCCGCCGAGAAGAACGGCATCTCGGTGACGGACGCCGACGTGAACACCTACATCTCCCAGTACGACGCCTATCAGCGCTCCACGGCCGGCGCACAGGATATGAGCACCGTGCTGGGCGTGACCGCCGACGACCTCGCGGCGACGTCCTACGACCTGCTGGTGCTCGACAAGCTGGTGTCGGCGATCCCGGCCGATGGCGTGGACGTGACGGATGTGGATGTGACGGTGGACGCCGTTCCGGCCGCGACATGGGCGGACGCGGTCGCGGCCCGCAACAAGTACCTGGCCGACCCGGCCGCCATGAACACGGACGCGGCCGCCGCGCTCGCCGCCAACCCGCAGCTGCCCGGCGGGCACGAGTCACTCCTGGAGCAGCCGCAGCACGCCGCGTTCGGCATCTTCTCGGCCGCCGCCGGCGAGATCCTGCTGGTGCCACAGGGCACGCAGGGCTATCTGGTGGTCCGGATCACGGAGCGCACCGAGAAGCCATCGAAGCTCACCGTCCAGATGATCGGCACCGCCGCTCAGTCCGCCGGGCTGTCGGGGCAGATCGCGATCGCCTCCCTGCTGCTCGGGCCCGAGGCCCGGCAGACCCACATCGAGCTCAATCCGCGCTTCGGCGTGTGGGATCCGCGCATCGTGCAGGTGGTGGCCGGTCGTTGAGGGGCGGCTGTCGCGCGCAGTGCGGATCGACGAGCAGGTGCCGATGAGCGAGTATGACGCCGCAGCGGCCGAGCCCCGCCCCGGGGAGGCCCTGCTCGATGCCGTCGTGATCATGGATCGGCTGCGTTCTCCCGGTGGCTGTCCGTGGGACCGGGAGCAGACCCACGTCTCGCTGACCCGCTACCTGATCGAGGAGTGCTACGAGCTGCTGCAGGCCATCGAGGACGGCGACGTCGACGCGATGCGCGAGGAGCTCGGCGACGTGCTGCTGCAGGTGCTCTTCCACGCCCGTATTGCCGCCGAAACACCCTCGGCCGACGGCGGTTTCGATATCGACGACATTGCTCGCGCATTGGTCGACAAGCTGGTGCGGCGCCACCCGTACGTGTTCGGCGGGCCGGACGAGCGCGAAACGCTGACCCCGGATGAGCAACAGGTGCGGTGGGACGAGCTGAAGAAGGCCGAACACACCGCGCCGTCGCCGCTGGACGGGGTCGCGGTCGGGCAGCCCGCCATCGCGCTGGCCGCGAAGCTGGGTGCGCGCTCGGTGAAGTACGGCGTCGGTGCCGACGACGCGCCGTTGCCGGTGGGGGACACGCCGGGCGAGCGGATCTTCCGGATGGCGTTCGAGGCGGGAGCCCGGGGCGAGGACCCGGAACAGGCCGTGCGGACGGTGGCACGCCGCTACATGGCGCAGGTCGCCCGAGCGGCCGAGTCGGCGCCCGGCGAGTGATCAGCGCAGGCGCAGGTCCCGTCGCCGGAATCCGGCGACACCTATGGCGATCAGTGCGGCTGCCAGCGCCGCCAGCGTTGCCAACGGCATCCAGGTGACCTCCGCCGCCGGCAGCTGCGGGATATGGGTGTACGGCGAGACGTCCATGACAGCCCGGGGCAATTGCAGCAATGGCCCCAGCTGACCGAGCAGCAGTGCGGCGCCCAGCGCCGCCCAGGCGAGCGCGGTCCAGCGGGGCGCGGCCCCGATCAGTGCCACCGACACGGCGATCAGCACGGCCGCCGCCGGGTACTGCACGGCCAGGCTCGCCAGGCCGTCGCCGAAGGCCGCGCGGCCGCCACCGGACGCGGCGTAGGTGAGCCCGGCGACCCCTCCGGCCAGCAGCAGCAGCCAGGCCGAGCCGGCTAGGGCGAACGTGAGATGTGCTCCGATGTACCGCTGCCTGCTGACGGCGGTGGCGAGTACCGGCTCCGCGCGGCCCGTCGCCTCCTCCGACGACACCCTGTCCATGGCGGCGATGCCGTAGGCCGCGGCCAGCAGACCGCCGATCGTGCCCATCGTCGCGAGCAGCACGTCGGTGAGCGCGCCGGCTCCGCCCAGATCCCGCATGATCTCGATGATCTTCGCGTTGCCGGCCAGCAGCTTCTCCGTGTCGGTCGCCATACCCCCGCTCATCGCGCCCAGCACGAGGAACCCGATGCTCCAGCCGGCGAGGGTGCCGCGCTGCTGCCGCCACGCCAGAGCCAGCGGTGACCCCAGCCGGCGCCCGGCTGCCGGTCCCGGCCGCGCCGGCCACCATCCGAGGCCGACATCGCGTCGCAGACACAACCGGACCGCCGCCCACGTGCCGCATGCGGTGGCCGCGGCGAAGAGCACCAGCACCGGCCAGCGGTCCGCGCCGTAGGCGCCGAGCTTCTGCCCCCAGCCCAGCGGGGACAGCCACGAGACGAATCCCGCCCCGGAGATCGTGTCGCCGACGGCGCGCAGCGCGAACATCACCGCGAGTGCGCCGCCGGCGAGACCGGTTGCCGCGCGCGACGACTCGACCAGTTGGGCCGCGATCCCCGCGACCGCCGCGAGCACCAGGCCCGGACCCGCCAGCGAGGCGCCGAGCAGCACGGAGCCGCTCACCGGCTCCCCGGCTGCCAGTCCCCCCAGTGCCGCGAGGATGCCGATGACGCATGACGCCGCGCCCGCCAGGGCCAGCGCCGCCGCCAGCGGCGCTATTCGGCCCACCGCGCCGCTCGCGATCAGCTCGGCCCGACCCGATTCCTCCTCGGCCCGGGTGCGCCGGATCACCACGAGCAGCGCCATCAGCGCCACGGCCACGCCGCCGAGCACGCCGTAGCGCCACGCGGTGAGCCCGCCCAATGTGGTCGACTCGACCGGCCCGGTGATCACGGAGAACGCCGGGGTCGCCGCGATGCCCCCGGCGATGGCCTGGCGCGAGGCGGCGTCCGGGTAGAGCGCGGCAAGCGTGGGGAACGACGCGGCGACCGTCAGGCTGATCGCACCTATCCAGATCGCCAGGCCCCACCGCTCGCGGCGCAGTCCCAGGCGCAGCAGTGTGCCCAGGCCGGCGAAGTAGGCGTGCGGCTCGGCGGATGCCGCGGCGTGCCGCGGCGCGATCGCGGTGCTCATCGCCGGGCGCCTGCTGCGATCGCCCCGCCCGCCGGGGCGTAGTGGCGCAGGAACAGCTCCTCCAGCGTGGGAGGGGAGCTGGTGAGGCTGCGCAGGCCGCGGCCGGCGAGTGCGCCTATCGCCGTGGAGAGTTGATCCGAATCGACGCTGAAGCGCACCCGGGAGCCGATGACGACGACATCGTGCACGCCGGGAGTCCCGGCGAGATCCGTGACAGGACGCTCGAGGTCGGCCTCGATCGAGGTCCGGGTGAGATGACGCAATTCGGTGAGCGTGCCGGTCTCCACCACCGCACCGGCGCGGATGATCGAGACCCGGTCGCAGAGTGCCTCCACCTCGGACAGGATGTGGCTGGACAGCAGCACGGTGCGGCCGCGTTCCCGTTCGGAGCGGATGCAGTCCTGGAAGACGGCCTCCATCAGCGGGTCCAGGCCGGTGGTGGGTTCGTCGAGGATCAACAACTCCACGTCGGACGCGAGCGCAGCGATGATGGCGACCTTCTGCCGGTTGCCCTTGGAGTAGGTACGGCCCTTCTTCCGCGGGTCGAGCTCGAAGCGCTCCAGCAGCGTGTTGCGCCGCGCGGCGTCGAGCCCGCCGCGGAGCGCGCCGATGAGATCGATCGCCTCGCCGCCGGTCAGGTTCGGCCACAGGCTCACGTCGCCGGGCACGTAGGCCAGCCGGCGGTGCAATGCGACCGCGTCATGCCACGGGTCGCCGCCGAGCACGGTGGCGGTGCCGGAATCGGCGCGCAGCAGGCCGAGCAGCACCCGGATGGCGGTGGACTTGCCGGCGCCGTTGGGTCCCAGGAACCCGTGCACCTCCCCGGGGCGCACGCTGAGGTCGAGCCCGTCCAACGCGCGGACGGCGCCGAACGTCTTGACCACGTCCGTCATCCCGATCACCGGGTTCGATTCTGTCGTCATGCCAGGTCCTCTTGTGGCTCGGAGTGCGTGCCCGGTGGCGATTGCTGCCGGCGGAAGGCATCGAGGAATTCGGTGCCGGTGAACAAGCCTTGGGTGTAGAGCTCGACGGCTGCTCCGGCCAGAGCGCTGACGAGGTAGGCGTCGCGCTCGCCGACGGGCAGCTGCGGGGCGATGTAGTCGCCCAGCATTTGGATGCCCAGGCTCACGCACACCAGCAGCGTCGCCCGGGCGTGTTCGTCGTCGCTGGGTCGCACCTGGCCGGATGCGACGGACGATTCGAGCCAGGTTCGGGTGTCATCCACCAGGCGATCGAACAACGTCGTGGCCAGCTCTCCGCCGTCCTTCAGGGCCCGTGTGCCGTAGCGCACCGCCGGCAGATACTGCTGGGCGTGGGCGAGTTGCGCCATGGCGCTGGCGGGGCCGTGCCGTTCCATCTCCTCGATGGCGTCGGAGAACACCTGCTGCACGTGGGCGTCGCAGGCCCTGCGCAGCCCCTCCTTGGATCCGAAGTGGTGAATCACCAGGCCGGGGGAGACGCCGGCACCGGTCGCGATCCGGCGCACGGTCACGTGGGCGAAGCCCTCGCGGCCGAACAGGTCCACCGCTGCGTCACGGATCCGGGCCGATGTGGTCAGGTCCGCCGCGTCACGAGAGATTGAACGCATGGACAACATACTAAACACGCGTTCAATGCGAGGGCAACATCAACGGCCGGACGATGATGCGAGAACCGCGGGTCTATGCCCCGGGCCGGGCCGTCAACGGGGCGAAGCCGAACACGGGGCGCCCGTCCGGGGCGGCCAGCACGTCCGCGTGCACTCCGTAGACTTCGGCGATCAGGTCCGGAGTCAATGCGGTGGCGGGGGGTCCGGCGGCGACCACTCGCCCGGCAGAGAGCACGATCACGGTGTCCGCGTAGCCGGCGGCCAGTGCGAGATCATGCAGCGCGGCCAGGATGGTCAGGCCCTCGCCGGCCAGCGAACGCAGGACGGAGAGCGTTTCCAGTTGTGCCCGGATGTCCAGGTGGTTGGTCGGCTCGTCCAGCAGCAGCAGTCCGGGCTCCTGCGCCAGGGCTCGGGCGAGCAGCACGCGCTGGCGTTCGCCGCCGGAGAGCTCGGCGAATCGACGATCTGCGAACTGCTGCGCGCCGACGCGGCGCAGGGCGGCCCCGACCACCTCGTGGTCGTGCCGGCCGGGCGATCCGAGTCGGGGCAGGTGCGGGATGCGCGCCAACAGCACCACTTCGGCGGCGGTGAGGTCGACCTCGCCGTCCACCTGCTGGGCGGCCAGCGCGACCCGCCGGGCGCGGTTTCGCCGCGTCATGTCCTCGATCCGGTCGGCTCCCAGCCGTACGGATCCGGCGTCCGCGGTCAGGATCCCGGCCACTAGGTGCAGCAGGGTCGATTTCCCGGCACCGTTCGGGCCGACCACGGCTCCGATCGTTCCCGATGCGACGGTGCAGTCGACGTCGTCGATGACGAGCCGTCCCGAGCGGTGGAATGTCAGCGCATCGACGCGCAGTGGGGCGGCGGCACCGACGCGCCCGGCGGCGCCCTGCCGCGCGGCTTCGGCGGGCTCCAGCAGTGACGCCTGCGGGGATGTGTCGCCGGGTGTCACCGGAGTGCGCTCGCGCGGCACCGCGCAGATCGTCGTCATGTCAGCCTCTTCGCGCGGATCAGCAGCGCTGCGAAGACCGGGGCGCCGAGCAGCGCCGTCACGATCCCCACCGGCAGTTCTCGCGGGTCGAAGGCCGTACGGGCGAGGGTGTCGGCCCACGTCAGCAGGATCGCGCCGACCAGGGCGGACAGCGGTAGCAGTGCTCGGTTGCGGTGCCCGGTGACCAACCGCACCGCGTGCGGGACGATCAGTCCGACGAAGCCGATGGCGCCGCTCACGGCGACGGCGGCGCCGGTCAGCAGGGCGCTCGCGCCGAGCAGCAGCCAGCGCACCCGCCGCACGTCGACGCCGAGCGCGCGGGCGTCGTCATCGCCGAAGGCGAAGGCGTCCAGCACGTTGCCGCCCAGCGCCAAGGGCACGCCGACCACGAGGAACGCCACCGCCACGATGGCGACCGATGTCCAGCTCGCCCCGGCGATCGAGCCCAGCAGCCAGCCGAGGATCTCCCGGAAGCTGTCGCCGGTGGTGCTCCAGAAGATGACGATGCTGGTGACCGCCGAGAATGCTGCGGAGACCGCGATGCCGGCCAGGATGATGCGCGACGGCGATAAAGCGGTGGCGCCTCCGAAGGCGCCGGCCAGCAGGAGAGTGAGTATCAGCGCGGCGAGCGACCCGCCGAAGGCGGCGAGTGGCAGCGCGATCGCCGCGCCCAGCACGATGACCACGACGGCACCGACCGAGGCGCCGGACGAGAGCCCGAGCAGGTAGGGCTCGGCGAGCGGGTTGCGCGTCACCGCCTGCATCACCACGCCGCACACGGCCAGTGCCGCACCGACAAGGGCCGAGGTGAGTGCGCGCGGCAGCCGCAGATTCCAGACGATCGCGTCCACCGTCAGCGGCGGCCGCCCGGCGCCCCAGCCCAGATGCGCGGCGATCGACTGCCACACGGCGCGCAGACTGATCGGTGCAGGGCCGACTGTCACGGCCACGATCACCGACACCACGAGCGCCACCAGCAACACGCTGCCGATCCCGAACACCGTCGCCCGGGGCCGACGCCGGAGCGCGTCCGCAGCGCCGGAGCCGGAAGGCCGGTCGGTGAGGCGGGTCGTCATGGCAGGTTGAGTTTCACCAGCTGCGCCGACAGGGTTTGCACAGCCTCGACGCTACGCACTCCGGCCTCGCTCGCGGGGAACGGCACCACGAGATAGCGGTGGTGGCGCACGGCAGTGAGCGCGGCGGTTGCCGGATTGCCTTCCAGCTGCGCGATCTTCTTCTGCGTGGATCCCCACGACGAATCGACCAGCACGATCACGTCCGGGTCGGCGGCGATCACGGCTTCCCAGGACAGGCTGGACCAGGTCATCGGCAGGTCGGCGGCGATGTTCTTCAGGCCCACGGCGTCCATCACGAGCTGGGGATTGCCGATGCCCGCGCCCACGTACGGCGTCTTGCTGCCGGAGCTGTACCACAGCGCGGTGAGCCCCCGGCCGTCCGGCTTGATCGCGGCCAGCTCCGCGCGTTGCCGATTCACCAGCGCGGCAGCGGCCTGTGGCACAGCGAAGATCCGGCCCATCTGCACGATCTCCGAGAAGAGGTCGTCCCAGGTGAGCGGGTGCGGCTGGTATTTCGCCTCCTGGCAGGCCGCGGGTGAGACGAAGGTGGCGACGCCGGCGGCGGCCAGGGAGGCGCGGTCCCCGGCGCCGTCGGCGGATACGTTCGACTCCCAGCCGGCATAGACCAGGTCCGGTTTCAGGGCAAGAGTCGCCTCCTCGCCGGGCACCTTGTCCGAGATCAGCGGCAGGTCTCCGCCCGGTGCCCACTGCGGTGCATAAGGGCCGTCCGGGAAGGCGACGCCGATGATCCGGTCGGCGAGACCGAGTGCCAGCATCATCTCGATCGACGTCGATTTGATGGCGACGACCCGTTGTGGCGCGGCGGTGAACGTGACGGTCGTGCCGCAGTTGTCGATGGTCAGCGGGTAGGCGGTGGCAGTCGCGTCGGCGGTGGTGCCCGCCGATGACGCCGCTGCGGACTGCGTGCCGTCCGTCGAGGAGACAGCGGCCCCGGCGTCGGACAGCGTGCCGGTAGCACCGCCCTGCGACGGGGTGGATGTGCCTGCCGCGGCGCACCCGCCGACCGCGAGTGCGGCGAGGGCGAGGGCGGCGGCAAAACGGGGCTTCGCGAACATGGCTGTGGCTTTCCAATCGGACCGGCCGGGCTGGTCAATCGTGGGGCAGCGTCGCGGTCCGACCATTATTCGCCGGGGTAGGTGACCCCGATCTGGCGGCGGATCGTGTCGAGCGTGCCCATGATGGCGAGGGTTTCCTCGGGGGGCAGCAGCGGGGAGTGCGTCATACCGGCGGCGATACATCGTGCAAGCTCCGCCGCCTCGAAACACAGCCCTTCGTGCCCGGCGATGGCGTCGACCGCGCGGGTCAGCGTGCGGCCGGTGCGCGTCTCGGTCACGGTGATCGGTTGCGGCGAGTAGAACGGTCCCGCGATCTCGACGCGGGCCCGGCTCCCGGAGATCGCAGCGACCGTCGGGGTCTGGGCCAGCAGCGTGGTGTTCAGCGCCGCTTGCGCCTGCCCGCGCTCGAGGATGACGGAGATCTGGGCGTCGACGCCCGTCGTGGTGAGGCCGCCCCGAGCAGTGACCGTGTCCGGGTCGCCCATGGCGAAGGACGCGAACGACACCGGGTAGATGCCAAGATCCAGCAAGGCCCCGCCGGCGAGGTCCGGGTTGAGCAGCCGATGGCCGGGGTCCAGATCCGCGAAGTACTGGCCGTGGTCGGCGGTGATCGTCGAGACGTCGCCGAGAACGCCGTCGCTCAGCAGCCGGCGCACCACGTCCATATGCGGCAGGAACCGCGTCCACATGGCTTCCTGCACCGCGACACCGGCCGCTCTGGCGGCGTCGATCACCTCGGCCGCCTCCGCGGCGTTGCGCGTGAACGACTTCTCGACCAGCACGTGTTTGCCGGCGGCGATCGCGGCCAGTGCGTGCGCGTGGTGCTCGCTGTGCGGGCTCGCCACGTAGACCACGTCGACATCCGGGTCGGCGAGCAGCGCCTCGTAGTCGCCGTAGGCGGCTTCGATGCCGAATCGCGAGGCGAAGGCCTGCGCGCGCTCCATGGACCGGGAGCCGACCGCGACCACCTGCTGCGCGGTGTGCTTGGCGAGCGAGCCGACGAACTGGGCCGCGATGCCGCCGGGCGCGAGGATTCCCCAGCGCAGCGCCGGTGCCGAACCCGGGTCCGGGACTCGCGAGTCCGGCAGCACGGACGGGAAGTCGCTCATGGCCAGTAACGGTACCTGCCCGGTCCGACGTCGCCGCCGACAGGCGGCGCCGGTCAGTGTGCGAGCTTGAGCCCGACCACGCAGCCGACCAATGCCAGCAGCAGCGCGATCTTGAGAAGGGAAGCGCTTTCGCCACCGGTGGCCATCGAGTATCCGACGGTCAGCGCAGCGCCGATGGCGACCCATACCGCGTAGGACGTGCCCGTCGGCAGGGTTTTCATGGCGACGGCCAGCCCGCCCATACTGACGACCAAGGCCGCGGCGAAGACGACGGTCGGCCACAGGCGGCTGAAGCTCTCAGACTTGCCGAGAGCCACGGCCCACACGGCCTCGAACCCGCCGGAAACAATCAGAATGACCCATGCCATGACGCACGCTCCCGTACACCGTCTTTGCGTCGCCGGGTACGGTGCGCCTCGTCCGGAACTGGGCAGTTGCCAGTCTATCTGACGAGCCAGGATCATGGGCGGTTTGCCCGAAATGCCGCTGCACGTGCAGCGCGGCCGCGCTGGGCGCGCCGCGGCCCGGAATCGAGCGCCGGCCGCTGAGTCCGTCGCTTGCAGGCGTGCCCGGTGCGATGATCGTCGCCATGCGGCGATTCGGCGGGCGAGCAGCACTGGTGATCGGCGGCGGGCACGGCATCGGGCGGGCAATCGCCGAGCGACTGGCGGGTGAGGGTGCGTCGGTCACGGTTGCCGACCTTGATGCGGACGCCGTCGGCGCGGTCGCCGAGAGCCTGGCAGGAGCCGGGCATCCGGCGCTCGGAGTCCCGTGCGACATCACCCGCGATGACGGGCCCGCCGCGGCTGCGGCGGCCGCGGCAGGGCGTTTCGGCCGGCTCGACGTCCTGGTGGTCGCGGCCGGCGGCGACCAGGCGCACCCGGAATTCGCGGAGACCGGAAACGACGTCTGGTACGCCATGCTGGAGGTCAATCTGGTCGGGGTGGCGCGTTGCATCCGCGCGGCACTCGGCTATCTGCTGCAGGCCCCGTCGGGCGGTGCGGTGGTGACGATCGGGTCGGTCAACGGCATGACGTCATTCGGTAGCGAACCGTACTCCGCCGCCAAGGCCGGACTGCAGAACCTCACCATGAACCTGTCCACGCAGTACGGCCCCAGACACAAGGCTGACGGGGGCCCAATGCCAGCGGCCGATAGGCTCGCAGGAGGTGAACGTGCGGAGGCGGATCGAAGCTGCGGCAGTACTGGCTCCGCCTCACCACCACGCTGTACGGCGCCAGCGTTGCGGTCTACATCGGTGTCGCGTCTCTGGTCGGCGCCGACCTGGTCGCGCTGATCTTTGCCCCGGCTGCGTCATGGGCGGTTTGACCGAAATGCCGCTGCACGTGCAGCGCGGTGGTCCGCGAACGGTGTCACGAGAGCTCTGGCCGATGGGTCGGCGCGTCGCCGCCGGAATGATTGGGGCCGCCCCCATCGAGGAGGCCTTGAAGCAACGTCGCCTCGTCGCGAAGCTGTCGTTCCGCGGCGGGCTGGACGCCGGCCAGCGACTGCGCGGCGGCACAGCGCTCGTCGATCTCGCTCTGTACGACGGCCCGCATGTCCTGTTCGGTCAGCTCGCGCCGAGCCACGTCCGCGCGGCCGGGTCCGGCAGCGGATGCCTCGATTGCGCCCGCCCGGTGTTCGGGGCTCGGCGGAACGGCCTCGGCGTTGTCGATGGCGGCCAGCGCCGAGCGATAGACGCACAGCGCCTGCCGGTCGCGCTCCTTCATCGCGTAGCGCACGGCGGTCCGGAGGACATCGCGGATCGGCCCGGTCTCGATCGATGACATGGCTCCATCCTCTCCGATCCGAGACTGGGCTGCGGCTGGACTGTCGGGGTCATCTGGTGGACTGGTCGGCATGTACGAGAGCAGCGCGGAACTCGACAGCCTGCAGACGCTGTTGGATACGAGCGCGGCACGGGCCGGTTCGCATCTTCGAAGCATCATCACCGAGGAGCGGCGCCTCGACGCGGCGAGCCTGTGCGCGGAGCTACGCGGCATGCGATTGCTGTCCGCGGCCACCGTCACCGCCGATGGGCGCCCGCTGAGCGGACCCGTGGACGGCTACTTCCTACACGGGTCGTTTTGGTTCTCCACCAGTCGCGACAGTGTCCGCGCCCGCCACCTGTCGCGACGGCCCGCCATCAGTGTGACCCACGTGCCCGACGAGCATCTCGCCGTCTCGGCACACGGCACGGCGACGCTGTTCGATTTCCCGGAACCTGACACCGGTGAGCTCCGGCAGGCGATGCTCGACCACTATCTGCCGCTGCAGGGTCCCGAGTTTCGGGACTGGCTGGACGCCATGGACGACGGGGTGGCGGTCCGCGTCGACGCCGACAAGCTGTTCGTCTTCCATATGGCCGACTGACCGGCGATTGATGTTCGTGCCTCGCGCGCAGCGGCTCAACACGTTGTCGTCGATGAGCCGGTGTGTTCAATCTCTGGGCCTGGCCTCCGTTCGCAGTGAACTCAGCTGGCGCACCACGGCGTCGATCGTCAACTCCAGCGCGGCCGGCATGTCGACGACGTCGGGGTCGAGCAGCCATTGCACCTGCAAGCCGTCCATGGTGGCCACGATCGCCTGCGCCGCGCGCGCGATGACCGCGGGGGGCAGCTCGTTCGCCGTCACCGCGTCCAGCGCGTGGGTCAGCATCGTTCGCAGCCCGGTGAACCGATCCCGGAAGTAGTCCTGCGCGGGATGGTCGTCCGTCACGGACTCCGCCGAGAGGACGGCATATCCCTGCACGATCCCCGGGCGGCGGGTGTTCTCCTTCGCGGTGAGCACGAGGTGGTCGAGGAAGGCGGCGCCCTCCGGCGCCTTGTGCCCCTCGAAGCGGACGACGTCGTCGTCGTCCCGGTAGGCCAGGACAGCGATAAGCAACTGCTCCTTGGTGCCGAAATGGTGGATGACGCCGGAGTGCGTCATGCCCGCCTCGTCGGCGATCTCGACCAGCGACGCGTTGTGGAAGCCGCGGGACGCGAATACCTTCGTCGCCGCGCGCAGGATGGCCTCGCGGCGCTCGGCCGTCCCCTTCTGCTGGCGGTGGGCCTTGGCCGCGGCGGGCGGGTTCGTCTTCGAGGTGCGCGCCGCTGCCATGGCTCTCCTCGCTGGTCGGCAAGCCTTCGATGGGATCTCGAATCGAAGGTCACGATTGAGTATAGGTACTTGCGAACATGGTTGTCAGTGCTGTCTCATTCAACTTACGAACATGTTCGTAAGTAAACTTCGCGAGGAAAACGCAGCCCCAGGCAGACGACGTGAATCAGCCAGATCGGACCACTTGCCGTGAACCATGACGCCTACTCAGCCAAGCCCCTGCGGCTGTCGCCCTTCCCGGAATCCTTCCTGTGGGGCGTGGCCACGGCGGCACAACAGATCGAAGGCGGCGCCGCGGAAGGCGGACGCCGGCCGAGCATCTGGGACACCTTCGGGCACACGCCCGGCCTGACCCACCACGGAGACACCGCCGACATCGCGTGCGACCACTACCATCGGTGGCGCGAGGACTTCCAGCTGCTCGGCTCGATCGGCGTTGGGGCCTACCGGTTCTCGGTCTCCTGGGCGCGGCTGCAGCCCGGGGGAGAAGGGGATCTGAACGGCGAGGCCGTCGTCTTCTACCGCCAGCAGCTCGAGGCCTTGAAAGACGCGGGAATCCGGCCCTTCGTGACGCTCTACCACTGGGACCTGCCCCAAGCGCTGGAGGATCGCGGCGGCTGGGTCAGCCGCGAGACCGCCTACCGGTTCGCGGACTTCGCCGGGAAGACGGTGCGGGCGCTGGAGGACCTGGTCGGCGACTGGATCACCATCAACGAGTCGTGGTGCGTCTCCTTCCTCGGATACGGCTACGGAGCCCACGCGCCCGGCCATCGGAGCCTGACGGAGGCCGTCGCCGCGGCCCACCATCTCAACCTCGCGCACGGGCTCGCCGTCACGAGGATCCGGGACGCCGATCCGAGCGCGCGTGTCGGCGTCACGGACATCGTCACGGAGGCCGTGCCGGCCAGCGACTCCGTCGTGGACGTCGCCGCCGCGGCCCGCCTCGACGCCGTCAATACCCGGACGTTCCTCGATGCGCACCACCGCGGCGAGTACCCGGCTCCCGTCCGGGCGGCGCTGGACTGCTTCGGCCTTGCCGAGCTGATCCGGCCCGGGGACCTCGTCCTGGCGGGGACACCGACGGACTTCATCGGGATCAACCACTACCAGCGGGTCCTCGTCAGCCACGCCGACGGAGCGGGCCCATTCGACGCGGTCGAGCGGCCCGCTCAGCCCGCATCGACCTCGTTCGGTTGGTCGGTAGTCCCGGACTCGCTGGGTAGCGTGCTCAAGCGCGTCACCGACGACTACGGCCCCGCGCCGATCTACGTCACCGAACACGGCGCCAGCTTCCACGACTACGCGACCCCCGACGGGGAGGTCCGCGACCCGGAACGCGTCGACTACCTGCAGCGATACCTCGACTCGGCGGGGCAGTCGATTACGGACGGCGTCGACTTCGCCGGGTATTTCCTATGGTCGCTGCTGGACAACTTCGAATGGGCCGAGGGCTACTCCAAGCGCTTCGGGATCGTCCACGTGGACTTCGCCACGCAGACCCGGACACCGAAGACCAGCGCCCACTGGTACGCGGGGCTCATCGCCGCGCACACCCGGCGGCACCACGCCGCGCACGCGGACGACTCCGCCCGACTTTCCCCACCACCATCCATCACCACCCCTGCATGAAAGGAAATCCTGCAATGACGAGAAGACTCATCCCGCTCGCCGCGCTGTCCGCGGCGGCAGCCCTCGTTCTCGCCGCATGCGCGTCCGGAGGGGGCACGACCGGCGACGACGTGAGCAGCGTCTCGGACACGGGCTCCTCCACTTCCTCCGCCGATGCCGGGAGCACTGGCGAATCGGCCGGATCGAGCTCGGCCGACGACTCGTCGGAGCCGGTGACGATCGTCTTCCAGAACCAGTTCTCCGACGCCGAGTCCGCCGAGATGGAGAAGCTGGTCTCCCAGTACCAGGAGGCGCACGGCAACGTGACCGTCAAGCTGGTGCGTGACAACGACTCCAGCTACTACGACAAGCTGGTCACGCAGATCACCGCGGGAAGCGGCCCGGACATCGTCCGCCTGGAGCCGCCGAAGGTCTCCCAGTACCTGGCCAACGGCTGGCTGGAACCGGTGGACGACGTCATCACCGACCAGACCAAGGGCGACTACTTCCCGAACACGATCGACGCGGCCAGCAAAGATGGAAAGATCTACGGGGTGCCGCAAGACGTCTCCACGCTGGCGTTGTTCTACCGCAAGGACCTGTTCCAGCAGGCCGGGATCGACGCGCCGCCCGCCACCTGGGACGAGCTGACCGCGGACGCGAAGAAGCTGACCGGCGACGGCTCCTACGGCATCGGCCTGTTCGGCGGCTGGGGCGCGTACGAGTTCTACCCCTGGCTATGGCAGTCCGGGGCCGAGGTGCTGAACGACGACGGCACTCAGGCGGTCTTCAACTCGGACGACGGTGTGCGCGCCGTGCAGCTGTGGGTGGACCTGCAGGCGTCCTCGATGCCGCCGGGCATGGCCAACGCCACCGAAGACGACGTCCGCGGCCCGTTCGAGAACGGCAAGCTGGCCATGTTCACCTCCGGCCCGTACATGGTCTCGACCCTGAAGGCGGACAAGGTGCCGGGCGACGCGTGGGGGATCGCGCCGCTGCCCGCGGACAAGACCTCCGCGTCGGTGCTGGGCGGAATGGACCTCGCCGTGCTGGCGAACTCGAAAGTGAAGCCCGCGGCGAAGGCGTTCCTGACCTGGCTCATGGGCGACGATGTGCAGACCACCTGGGCCAAGGACCTCGGGTACATCCCCGTCAAGCAGTCGATGTACGACCTGCCCGATTTCGCGAGCGACCCGACGGTGACGATCTTCAAGGACATCGTCGCCAACTCGAAGTCGCGGCCCACCATCGCGCGTGCCGCCGATGTCGACTCCGCCCTGGGGAACGCCGTCCAGGCGGCGCTGTCCGGAGCCTCCACCGCGAAACAGGCGCTCGACGACGCCGCGGAGAAGTCCGACGCCGCGATCAAGGGCAATGGCTGAGCTGATCGAAGCCGCTCCGGCGGTGGCAGGCGGACCGGGCGCGCACCGAGAGGCGCGCCCGGTCCGCCGCCGTCGCCGCGCCGCCGCGCCGGCGCTCATGCTCGCGCCGTCGCTGCTCGTCGTCGGCGCGGTCATCGTGGTGCCGATCGTCGTCGTCTTCGTCGAGAGCCTGTTCGACGTCAACCCGTCCCGTCATGCCGGATGGACCTGGACCGGCCTCGGCAACTACCTGAAGGTCCTGCGCGACAAGGAGCTCGGCGGAGTCCTGGTCAACACCGTCGTCTGGACGGTGGGCTCCGTGGTGCTCCAGTTCGCGCTGGCCTTCGGGGCGGCTCTGCTGGTGCGGAACGCGCTGGCAGGCCGGGCGTGGGCGTGGTTGCGCGCCAGCTACATCCTCCCATGGGCCACTCCGATGATCGTCGGCGCGCTGGCCTGGAAATGGCTCTACCAGCCCCAATACGGTCTGCTCAACAGTATTCTGAAGTCGGTGGGACTCGGCGACCTCGCCGTGGCGTGGCTGTCCGATCCGCACGCCTCGCTGTACGCGGTGCTGCTGACGAACGTGTGGCGCGGATTCCCGTTCATCATGGTGCTCCTGCTGTCCGGTATGGCCGCCATACCCCCGGACATCTACGAATCCGCGGCGATCGACGGGGCCGGGATGTTCCAACAGGTGCGGCGGATCACGCTGCCCCTGCTGCGCCCGCAGATCCTGCTGAGCACGCTGATGTCGATGATCTGGACGTTCAACAATTTCAGCCTGATCTGGGTGATGACCGGCGGCGGCCCGGCCGGGTCCAGCGACATCCTGACCACGTACGTCTACAAGAACGCGTTCCAGCGCTTCGACATGGGCTACGCCGCGGCGCTGTCGGTGGTCCTCTTCCTGGTCATCGCGATCGGCTCGGCGCTCTACGTGCGCGCCATGGACAAGGACACGCTGGCATGACGACACACCTCGACGAACGCGCCCCGGTGCGGCCGACGCGGCCCCGGGTGCGGCCCGGCCTGGTCGTCGCCCGCGTGGCGGCCGTCCTGGTCGGCCTGTTCGCCCTCGTCCCGATCCTCTGGATGGTGCTGGCGGCGTTCAAGGACAACAAGGAGGTCTTCGCCGATCCGCCGACGATCATCCCGAAGAACCCCACCGTCGAGGCGTTCGGCTACGTCCTCACCCGCGGGGCGTTCGGCAACTGGTTCGTCAACTCGGTCGTCGTCGCACTCGCGTCCGTCGTCATCGGCCTGTTCCTGGGGGCGCTGGGTGGGTTCGCCTTGTCGCGCTTCAGGTTCCGCGGACGCAAGTCCGCGATGATCGGCCTCATCATGACCCAGATGTTCCCCGGGGTGCTGCTCATCATCCCGCTGTACTGGGGCATCTCCCATGCCGGCATGTACGACACCCTGTGGGCGCTGATCATCTCGGATATCTCGATGGCGGCCCCGCTCGCGGTGTGGCTGATGAAGACCGCGTTCGACCAGGTCCCGGTCGAGCTCGACCAGGCGGCCAGCTTGGACGGCGCCGGCTGGTTCCGCATCCTCATGCGGGTCGTCGTGCCGGTCGCGCGACCGGGGATCATCGCGTCCGGCATCTTCATCTTCATCGGGGTCTGGGAGGAGTTCACCTTCGCGCTGACCTTCACCAGCTCGGACACCCAGCGCACGCTTCCGGTGGGCCTCGCGACGATCTCATCCGCGTTCCAGGTCCAGTGGAACGACGTCGCGGCGATGTCGATCCTCGTCCTGATCCCGTCGGTCGCGCTGTTCGCGCTCGTGCAGAAGTGGCTCGTGTCCGGCGCGCTGGCGGGAGGTCTGAAGGGATGACGACAAGGCTCTTCGACGAGCAGGTTCCCGTCAGCGGTGAGATCCAGTTCTGGCGCGTCGACCCCCGCCGCTGGGCCGCCGTCCTCGACGCGACGCTCGGCCTTGGGATCCGTCACGTCGCCACCTACCTGTCCTGGCGCAGGCACGAGCCGGTGCCGGGCGTCGTGGACTTCTCCGACCCGCGGTGGGACGTCCGGCGCTTCCTGGCGCTGTGCCGCGAGCGGGATATCGGTGTGCAAGTCAAGCCCGGCCCGTGGATCTGCGCGGAGGAGCCCGGCGGCGGCCTGCCCGACTGGGTGCTGGATAACGACGGCATCATGGCCCGGGACCACGCCGGCCGGGTGGTCCTGGGGTACAACCCGCCGTTCCGGCACCCGGTGCCGTCGTACGCCTCCGAGGAGTACCGCCGTCTCGTGACCGGCTGGTACGCGGCCGTGGTCGGTGAGATCGGCGACCTGCTGGCGCCCGGCGGTGTCGTCGAGGCTGTACAGCTCGACAACGAGCCGTCGGCGGCGTTCCAGGACGCGATGTTCCGGAGCGACTACAGCCCGCCCGCGCTGGCCCGATTCCGGGACTTCGTCATCGCCCGGCACGGATCGGCGCCAGCTGCCCGCCGCGCATGGGGGTTGGTCGCCGGCGATCCGGCGGACATTGAGCCGCCCCGGCCGGGTGCGTCGGCCTCGCAACAGCACCGGAGCGACTGGATCGCGTTCCAGGAGCACTACATCAGCGACTATCTCGCGTTTCTGCGCGGCACGCTGGCGGATCTAGGCGTGCGGCACGCGGCCACCGTCGTCAACCTCAATACGCACCCCGTCCGGGGCCTGCCACAGAGCGGCGAGCGCATCGTCGGCCGGCTCCGGCAGGCCACCGATCACGGGCCGATCGTCGTCGGCGAGGATCACTACTTCGAGCCACCCATCGACGAGGGCGACCTCATGCAGTTGGAACTCGGCGCGGCCCTCGGCATCGCGTCCGGCACCGACCTGGTCTGGTCACCGGAGCTCCAGGCCGGCATCTGGCGTTCCCCGGGCGAAGTCGTGCGCTATCCCGATCCGCTGGACGGCGAGCTCGCCGCCTGGTGGGGGCTCGCCCTCGCCTACGGGTATCAGGGCTTCAACCTCTACATGCTTGCCGACCGCGAGAACTGGCAGTATGCGCCGCTGGGCCGGGACGGGCACGCCACTCCGGGCGCGGGCCTGCTGGACGAGCTGCTGCGCACGCTGGGGGCCATACCGGAGCTCCGCGCCTACCGGCCGGTCCCGGCCGTCAACCTCGTCTGGGACCGGCAGGTGCTGGAGAGGGCGTTCGCCGCCGTGGGCACGCAGGCCGAACCGGTCGAGCCCTGGACCGACAGCGCGGCCACCCGGGACTGGCACGAGACGCTGCAGATCGCGCGGCGGCTCACGGCGGCCGGGTTGCCCTACCGGCTGTGCCGGACGCCGGGCGACCTGGTCGCGGACCTGCCGACGTACGGGCCGGAGGGCCTCGGGGAGCACTGGCGCTCCGCCCCGCTGCGCCGCTCCGGCGACCTCCCGCCCGCGCCGATCGCGGCGGAGGAAGCAGGCGTCGCGGTGCGCCGTCTCGTCCACCCCGGCGGAGCCGAGATCGTCGTCGCCGTCGCCTGGCGACGACGCGACGAGGGCGGCGCTGTCTCGCTCCGGCGTGCGGAGGGCTGGCCCGGCGGGCTGACCGACTGCGCCACGGGCGCGACGTACCGCCCGGTCGAGGGATCGATCCGCGTCCCGATGCCGGCGCTCGGCGTTCGGGTCTTTCGCGTCGCCGGCGCGTCCTGATTTCGTGGCTATGCGGCGCGCAGCGCCGAGGGCGGCGTCATACCTGCTTTTCTTGGAGCGCCGGCGTCCGGGCCGCTATGATTCCCGGGAGGTCATGAGTCCCAGCGCGCCGTACCACGGCGCACAGCTCCGGCTTGCTGGGCGGCAACCCTCCACACGCGGTGGGGTGCCCCGGATGATGACCTGGCGGCCCGGCGAATCCCGGCGGGCGGCAAGCGCGGCTCGCGGGGGCGGGCCCGGTAGACGCTAAGGAGCGCCCGCTGTGTGTGATCTTCGAATGTGCCCGTCCTGCTGAACCCTGCTGACGACCGGCGGGGCTGATGCAGCGTCCGCCGCGATAGCCACACCCCTGTCGCGCATCCGGACAGCCCGTCCGCGCCCGTCGTCACCCCACCGCAGTGGTGGCGACACATCCGCGCACCGCGCATCGTGTCTCGTCCCGCCTGCGGATCCCTGCGGCATTCGCCGCGAGCATGACGTGAGGACGGAGACATGACGATGACGCTGACCGGTTCCTGTACCGACGCGTCCGTCGGCGACACTGGACCGGTGATCCCCGAAGCGGCGGCCGCGACGATGCGTGGGCTGGATACGGCGTCCGAGGATGCGCTGCGCCACTCCGGGCGGCAGTACCTGGCGATCGGCGACCTGACCACCGAGAACAGCGGCCACCTCGGCCCGGTGACCATCGCCTACGAATCGTGGGGCACATTGAACGCCGCCAAGGACAACGCCGTCCTGGTGGAGCACGCCCTGACCGGTGACGCCCATGTGGTGGGGCCGCGGGGCCCCGGCCAGCCCAGCCCCGGTTGGTGGGAGGGCCTGATCGGGCCGAACGCGCCGCTGGACACGGAGCGCTTCTTCGTGATCTCGACCAACGTGCTCGGCGGCTGCATGGGCTCGACCGGACCCTCCAGCCTCGCCGAGGACGGCAAGCCCTACGGCTCGCGCTTCCCGCGCCTGACCATCCGCGACCAGGTGGCTGCCGAGATCGCCGCCGTCGACGCGTTGGGCATCGACACGTTCGCGGCCGTGATCGGCGGATCCATGGGTGGGATGCGCGCGCTGGAGTGGACGGTCACCGCGCCGGAGCGGGTACGCCGGTCGGTGATCATCGCGTCGACGGCGGCCGCCTCCGCCGACCAGATCGCCTGGGCGGCGCCGCAGATTGCGGCGATCCGGATGGACCCGGATTTCCGTGGCGGCGACTACTACGGGCATGCGACCCCGACCGCCGGGCTGTCCGTGGCGCGCCAGATCGCGCACACCACCTACCGCACCGCCGCGGAGCTCACCTCCCGATTCGGGCGGGACGCGCAGCCGGGGGAGGATCCGGCCCGGGGCGGCCGCTACGCCGTCGAGTCCTACCTCGAATACCACGGCCGCAAGCTCGTGCAGCGCTTCGACCCGAACTCGTACCTGGTGCTCACCGAGGCGATGAACTCGCACGATGTCGGTCGGGGTCGGGGCGGTGTGGAGAAAGCGCTGCGGCAGGTGACGGCGGACGTCACGGTGGCCAGCGTCGACTCCGACCGGCTGTATCTGCCCAGCGAGAGCGACCGCATCGCCGCCGGAGTGGCGCGCGGGCGCCCGCAGACGCTCATTCATTCGGAATACGGGCACGACGGATTCCTGGTCGAGGCCGATCAAGTTGCCGCGCTGATACGGGCGGCGCTCGCGAGGTGAATGCCGGGCCGGTGCGTGGTCGCGGGGGTGCTGCCGCGCTGATTCGGGCGGCGCTCGCGGGGTGAATACCGGGCCGGCGCGTGGTCGCGGGGGTGCTGCGGCGCGGATCCGGGAGGCGCTCGCGGGAGGGCCGCCAGTAGGGTGGGACACGGCGTGACACCGTGATGATATTGAGCGAAAGGTGCGCTATGGCAGTGCGTTTCGGATACAAGGCATCGGCAGAGCAATTCGGGCCGATGCAGCTGGCCGATTATGCCGTGGCCGCGGAGGAGGCCGGTTTCGACTCGGTGTTCGTCTCCGATCACTTCCAGCCATGGCGGCACGACGGGGGGCATGCCCCGGCCGCGTTGCCCTGGTTGGGCGCCGTCGGTGCCCGCACGTCGCGGGTGGCTCTGGGCACCTCGGTCCTGACGCCCACATTCCGCTATCACCCGGCTGTCATCGCGCAGGCCTTCGCCACGCTGGGTTGCCTGTACCCGGGCCGCGTCATCCTGGGCGTCGGATCCGGCGAGTCGCTCAACGAGGTGGCGCTCGGGGCCACGTGGCCGGACGGCAAGGAGCGCTTCGCTCGGCTTCGCGAGGCCGTCGCCATGATTCGGCAGCTGTGGACCGATGAGCGCGTCACCATCGACGGCGAGTATTTCAGCGTCGATCGCGCCACGATCTACGACAAGCCCGACATACCGGTGCCGCTGTATGTCGGCGCGTCCGGCCCGGCGACGACTCGCTACGCGGGCCGCGTCGCCGACGGCTTCATCACCACCTCCGGCAAGGGCGACGAGCTCTACCGCGACCAGCTGTTGCCGGCCCTGGCCGTCGGCGCCGAGAAGGCCGGTCGTACCGTCGGCGGGATCGATCTGATGATCGAGATGAAGGTGTCGTTCGACCATGACGCCGCCCGCGCGCTGGCCGATACGCGCCATTGGGCTGCGCTGGCACTGTCCGCCGAGGAGAAGACCCACGTCGACGACCCCATCGAGATGCAGCGCCTGGCCGACGCGCTGCCCGTCGAGCGCGCCGCGTCCCGCTGGATCGTCGGCTCCGATCCCGAGGAGCACGTGGCCAGGATCCGGCACTACCTGGACCTGGGTTTCACCCATCTCGTGTTCCACGCCCCGGGCCCCGACCAGGCCCGCTTCATCGAACTGTACGGTCGCGAGATCCTGCCGCGGTTGCGTGCCGAGCGTGCCGGGCGGGAAGGGGCGGTGTGACGGATAGCCTGTCGCGGCCGGTGGGACGAATTCCACGCCGGCGACGGCCGGTGAACCTGCGCGGGCTGCTGCCGACGTCAGCCGATCTGCGGCCGATGCGCAGGTCGTGGAAGGCCGATATCGCCGCGGGCATCACGGTCGGCATCGTGGCACTGCCACTGGCGCTGGCCTTCGGCGTCACCTCGGGCGTCGGAGCTGCGGCCGGGCTGGTGACCGCGGTGATCGCAGGCTTCGTCGCCGCCGTGTTCGGCGGGTCGCACGTGCAGGTGTCCGGCCCGACCGGCGCGATGGCTGTCGTCCTGGCCCCGATCGTGGCGATGTACGGGGCGGCCACCGTCGGCACCATCGCGCTGATCGCCGGGGTCATCCTGGTGGTCGGCTCCGCGTTGCGGCTCGGCCAGATCGTGAACCTCATCCCCTGGCCGGTCATCGAAGGCTTCACCGCGGGAATCGCGATCATCATCTTCCTGCAGCAGGTGCCTGCGGCGGTCGCCGTCACCCCCGAGGTCGGACAGAACGCCGCGGTCGCGGCCGGCTTGAGCGTGACGGAGGCGGCGCGGTCCGGGTCGAGCGAGGCGCTGTGGACACTGGGCATCGCGGCGGTGGTGGTGCTCGCCATGGTCGTCTCGCGCCGCATTCACCCCTCGATCCCCGGCTCACTGATCGGCGTGCTGGCGGCCACGGTGCTGGCCGAGTGGGCCGGCGCGCCGATCGCTCGCATCGGTGCGCTTCCGGACGCGCTCCCGGCGCCCGCGCTGCCCCCGGTGAGCGTGGAGTCGATCGGGACACTGTTGACCGCGGCACTCACCGTCGCCGCCTTGGCCGGGATCGAGTCGCTGCTGTCGATCAAGGTCGCCGCGGGGATGGCGGATACCGGCATTCCGGAACCGAATCGGGAACTCTTCGGTCAGGGATTGGCGTCGATCGCGGCCGGCATGTTCGGGGGCATGCCCGCCACCGGAGCCATCGCCCGCACCGCCGTCAACATCAATGCCGGCGGCCGTTCCCGGCTCGCTGCGATGATTCACGCCGCCCTGCTGCTGGCGGTGGTGTATCTACTGGCGCCGGCCGTGTCGCTGATACCGCTGGCCGCGCTGGGCGGCGTGCTGATGGTCGTGACCGTCGGGATGATCGATCTTCATGCCGCTCGGGCCATCTTCACGTCGAGCAGATCCGGGGCCTTCGTCTACCTGCTCACCGCGGTCGTCACGGTGTCGTTCGATCTGATCGAGGCCGTCGAGATCGGCGTCGTGGTGGCGGCGTTCTTCGCCTTGCGGGCTGTCGCCATGAACAGCGCGGCCCGTCGCGAGCAGCTGCCGGGTGTCGCGCAGCCGGGCGATGAGCGCATCGCCCTCTACCGGCTCGACGGGTCGATCTTCTTCGGGGCCGCCGACCGCGTGCTGGACCAGGTGCACGAGGGCAGCGGTGGGGAGGTCGTCATCCTGCGAATGTCGCAGGTCTCTTTCCTGGATGCGACCGGCGCACGGAAGCTGGCCGATCTTGTCACCACACTGGAACGCCGAGGAGTGACGGTGCTGGTCAAGGGCGTGCGCGATGTTCACCTCACGCTCGCTACGCGCGCCGGGTTGATCGGCTCGTTGCGACATCCCAACCATCTCTTCGACGATCTCGACGCGGCGACGGCACATGCTCGGTCCCATGTCGCGCGCGGTGGCGGCGCATCGGCCGCCCGCGCGCCTGACGGCTGATCGCCGCCCGATCCCGCTAGCCTGGCGGATGTGGTGGCCGGCTCGGCGGGGGCCGTATCCTGAGCTTGAACGATTCAGTTCGCCGCGCGGCGGCTGCGTCGACGACCACAGCAGAACGTGACGGAAGGGACTGACCCGTGGCAGCTATCGAACTCATTGGGGCGCGCGAAATCCTTGACTCCCGCGGCAATCCGACCGTCGAGGTCGAAGTCGCGCTGGAAGACGGCTCGCTGGCCCGAGCGGCGGTGCCCTCCGGCGCCTCGACCGGTGAACACGAAGCCGTGGAACTGCGCGACGGCGACGCGCAGCGCTACGGCGGCAAGGGCGTGCAGAACGCCGTCGAGGCCGTGCTCGACGAGATCGGTCCGGCTTTGATCGGCTACGACGCCACCGAGCAGCGGATCATCGACCAGAAGCTGATCGAGATCGACGGCACCCCCGACAAGGGCCGACTGGGCGCGAACGCCGTCCTGGGCGTCTCGCTCGCGGTGGCGCGGGCCGCCGCCGATTCCGCCGATCTCGATCTTTTCCGCTACCTGGGCGGGCCGAATGCGCATCTGCTCCCTGTCCCGATGATGAACATCCTGAACGGCGGCTCGCACGCCGATTCGAATGTGGACGTGCAGGAGTTCATGATCGCCCCGATCGGCGCGCCGACCTTCCGTGAGGCGCTGCGGTGGGGTGCCGAGGTTTACCACGCGCTGAAATCCGTGCTCAAGGCCAAGGGCCTGGCCACCGGCCTGGGCGACGAGGGCGGCTTCGCGCCGTCGCTGGACTCGAACCGCGCGGCGCTCGACCTGATTCTGGAGGCGATCGGCAAGGCGGGCTATCAGCCGGGATCGGAGATCGCGCTGGCCCTGGACGTCGCCTCCACCGAGTTCTTCGCGGACGGCTCCTACCGTTTCGAAGGCGCGCAGAAGTCGTCGGCGCAGATGACCGACTACTACGCGGAGATCGCCGCGAACTACCCGATCGTCTCCATCGAGGATCCGCTGGCCGAGGACGACTGGGAGGGCTGGATCGCGCTGACCGACCGGCTCGGCGAGTCGGTGCAGATCGTCGGCGACGACCTGTTCGTCACCAACCCGGAGCGGCTGGCCGAGGGCATCGAGCGCGGCGCGGCCAACGCGCTGTTGGTCAAGGTGAACCAGATCGGCACGCTGTCCGAGACACTGGACGCGGTGGCGATGGCGCACCACGCCGGATACCGCTGCATGATGAGCCACCGCTCCGGCGAGACCGAGGACACCACCATCGCCGATCTCGCGGTGGCCACCGGCTGCGGCCAGATCAAGACGGGTGCGCCGGCGCGCTCGGAGCGCGTCGCCAAGTACAACCAGCTGCTCCGCATCGAGGAGGGCCTGGGCGACGCCGCCCAGTACCTGGGCGAGCTGGCGTTTCCGCGCTTCACGGCCGGCGCCTGATCGTGTCGGTCCGACCGGGCGGCCGAGGGTCCGGAGCAGGCGCTCGCCGCTCCGGGGCTTCGGCGCGCTCGGTCGCGGGCCGCTCGGCGCGGTCGGTGTCCGCCACTCGCCGCCCCCGGCGCGCGGGCGCCTCCGGTCCGGCTGTGGGCCGTCGTGACGGAGCCCAGGGTGGCACGGGGACTCGGCGCGCCACCCGGCAGGTGGCGCCGCGAGCAGGGCAGCGGCGCCACGCCATGGCCGTCGTGCGCTCCCCGCTGGCCCGGCAGATCGTGGCGCTGGGCCTCGCGCTGTCCGTGGTCGCGCTGTCCCTGGCCTACCCGTTGCGCGGCTACCTGCAGCAACAGACGGCGGAGCAGCAGGCGGTCGTCGAGCAGCGCGACCTCGAAGCCCAGATCGTGGACCTGAAAGCGGAGATCACCGCGCTGCAGGACCCCTCCTACATCCGCGCCGAGGCCAAACGTCGGCTGCAGTACGTCACGCCCGGCGACACCGTCTACGTGGTGAAGCTGCCCGAGAGCGTGACAGGACCGGCAGCCGGTGCCGACGCCGCCGGCGCGGCGGCGTCACCGGGCAGCGCCATCGATGCTGCGACATCGGGGACGTCGGGGACATCGGACGAGCCCGCGACCGCGCCGGACGTGAGCGGCTCGCAGCCCTGGTACGCATCTCTGTGGGGCACGCTCAGTGGCGGTGAGAGCTAGATCATGTGGGGGGAGCCGGCCGACCTGACCCCGTTCACCGACGCCGACGCCGATGCGTTCGCGCGCGAGATGGGGCGTCCCGCCCGGGGCGTGCTGGCGGTCGCCTACCGCTGCGCGCACGCCGTCCCGGCCGTCGTGCAGACGGCGCCGCGACTGCCCGACGGCACTCCATTCCCGACGATGTTCTATCTGTGCTGTTCGGCGCTCACCGCCGCGGTCAGCCGGATGGAGTCCGCCGGCGTGATGCGCGCCATGACCGACCGCCTCGGCGATGACGGTACCCTCGCCGATGCGTATCGCCGGGCGCACGAGGCCTATCTCGCGGTGCGGAACGGCGTCGCGGACCTGGGCATCGCGGTGAGCGCCGGCGGCATGCCGACCCGCGTCAAGTGCCTGCATGTGCTGCTGGCGCACACTCTGGCCGTCGGGCGCGGCGTCAACCCGCTGGGCGACGAGACGCTGGACCTGCTCGGTGAATACACCCAAGGCCCCATCTGCGCGGCGCTGCCGCCGGTGTGACCGACCGGGCACGATTCGATGGAAACCGGGCGGACGCCGTATCGTGAGGCCGTCCGGTGCGGTGCCGTGGGCCGCGCCCGGGCCACGGCACCGCGCGCATGGCCCGATGACGCAGCGTGGCGCCGCTGCGCGATACTGTCCGCTGGAGAGACTAGAGGGGTCCCTACATGGCGAAGCTCAAGCCCAAGGAGAAGGCCTATTACGGGCACTTCTCCGCTGCGGCGCAGGCGGCCCATGCGGCTGCATCCGACCTGGCCGCACTGTCCGGCTCTTCGGCCGGGCCTGCGGAGCGCGCCGCCACGGCCGAGCGGTTGGCCGCCTTCGCGGAAGTCGGCGCCAGCGAATACCGGGCGGTGCTGCTCGCCCTGCGTGCGAGCTTCGTCACGCCTTTCGAGCGGACCGAGATCCAGATGCTGTCCCGGTCTCTCGCTCAGGTCACCAGCCACCTCGAGGCCGCGGGCGCACTCGTGCACCTGCTGGACCCCGCGGCGCTGCACGGCGAGTTCACCGCGATCACCGACCTGCTGCGTCAGGCCGGCGCCGCCACCGAGGAGGCCGTCGGCAAGCTGCACAAGCTCAAGGGCATCAAGCACCATCACGAGCAGATCGAGCAGATCGCGGCCGAGGCCGAGTTCCATCGGCGGTTGCTGCTGGTGCGTCTCACCAGCGGCGAGATCGATCCGTTGGACGCGATCGAGCTCCATGCGATCTCCGGTGAACTGGCCGCTGCGATCGATGCCTTCGTCGTCGTCGCCGAAGCCGTCGAAACCGTCCTGATCACGGAGGGCTGATCGCCGCCATGACGGCTCTGGTGATCACGATTGCCCTCGCACTGTTCTTCACCTTCACCAACGGGTTCCACGACTCGGCCAACGCCATCGCGGTGTCCATCGCCACGCGGGCGCTCAAACCCGCGATCGCCCTGGTGATCGCTGCGCTCGGCAACCTGATCGGCGCGTTCTTCGGCGCCAAGGTGGCCGCGACGATCGGGCACGGCATCATCGACCTGCCCACGGACAGCGGCGTGATGCTCGTGGTCGGGGCGTCGTTGGTGGGCGCCATCGCCTGGAACCTCATCACCTGGCGCTGGGGCCTGCCGTCCTCCTCGTCACACGCGCTGATCGGCGGCATGGTGGGCGCGGCGCTGGCGGCGAGTTCCACCGTGCTGTGGGGCGGCGTCATCGAGAAGGTCGTCATCCCCATGGTGGCCTCGCCGGTCGTCGGATTCATCGCCGGCTACATCGTCATGCTCGGCATCATGTGGTCGTTCCGGCGGGTGCCGCCGACCCGGGCGCGGCGCGGCTTCCGGTACGCGCAGTGGGTTTCGGCCTCCGCCATGGCGTTCGGCCATGGGATGCAGGACGCGGCGAAGACCATGGGCGTCATGGTGCTTGCTCTCAACGTGGCCGGGTACCACTCGGGGATGTCGATCCCGCTATGGGTGTTCCTGTCCTGCGCCGGTGTGCTGTCGATCGGCACGGCGACCGGCGGCCTGCGGATCATGCGGACCATGGGCAGCAAGATCGTCACCCTGGACCCGCCGCAGGGCTTCGCCGCCGAGACGGTCGGTGCCGGCGTGCTGTACGGGGCGTCGATGGGGCTGGGCGCGCCGATCTCCACGACGCACGCCATCTCCGCGGCGATCATGGGCGTGGGCGCCACTCGCCGGCTGTCCGCGGTCAACTGGAAGGTCGCGGTGAACATGGTGCGGGCCTGGGTGTTCACCTTCCCCGGCGCGGCGGCCATCGCGGCGGCCACCTGGTTCGTCGGCGATCTCTTCGCCTGAGCGCGCCGACGCTGGCCGCACTGCCGGCCGATTGGCGTACCGATCCGGATGCGAGTACAGTCAAACGCTGGCGCGCGTAGTCGTGCTGGTTGTCGTGCTGTCTTTCTTCGGCCACCAACCGGCGCCATCTCCGTGTGATTGTCATTCGCGTCCCGGTTCCCCGGGGTGCGGGGCGCGTCCGAAAGCCTACGACCGAGGTGGGCAGCGGTGCGCGGGAAGAAACTGATAGCGAGCAGATAGCGGAGGATATGGCCAAGAAGGATGGGGCCATCGAGGTCGAGGGCCGAGTAGTCGAGCCGCTCCCCAACGCGACGTTCCGCGTCGAGTTGGAGAACGGTCATCGGGTGCTGGCCCACATCAGCGGCAAGATGCGGCAGCACTACATCCGCATCCTGCCGGAGGATCGCGTCGTCGTGGAGTTGTCGCCGTACGACCTCACTCGCGGACGCATCGTCTACCGCTACAAGTAACCACCGGCCCACGTCCTCGGCGGCCGCCGAGACCGGAGGCACTGATCCAGCGCGCCCACGTCGTACGGGCAGCGAGGCCCGGCACCAGGAGAGAGCAATGAAGGTCCAGCCCAGCGTCAAGAAGATCTGCGACAAGTGCAAGGTGATCCGCCGGCACTCCGTCGTCATGGTCATCTGCGACAACCCGCGTCACAAGCAGCGCCAAGGCTGAGTGTGACGCTGTCCTCGCTGTTGTCCCCTTCCGGGACGTTCGGCGGGGGCGTGCAGTAATCCCATCGCGTCATCACCTGCCGCGCCTGCCTCGCAGGAGCGGCAGTCCACCCCCGGACGGAGGCCGGGGCCCGCTGTTCCGTCATAGGCGAAACGGTCGGGACGATACGCGACCGACACCTCCCGGCAACGAAGGAGAGCGCGCCTCATGGCACGACTCGTCGGAGTCGACCTTCCCCGCGACAAGCGGATGGAGGTCGCACTGACCTACATCTATGGGATCGGGCGCACCCGATCCCTGGCCTTGCTCAAGGCCACCGGCATCAGCCCGGATCTGCGCAGCAAGGACCTGACCGACGACCAGGTCACCGCCCTGCGCGACGCGATCGAAGCGGGCGAGTACAAGATCGAGGGTGACCTGCGCCGCGAGGTGCAGGCCGATATTCGTCGCAAGATGGAGATCGGCTCGTACCAGGGCATCCGTCACCGCCGTCACCTGCCGGTCCGCGGACAGCGCACCAAGACCAACGCGCGCACCCGCAAGGGACCGAAGAAGACCATCGCCGGCAAGAAGAAGGCCAGGTAACAAGAACATGCCACCCAAGTCACGCCAGGGCGCCGGCCAGGTCAAGAAGATCCGGCGCAAGGAGCGCAAGAACGTCTCGCACGGCCAGGCGCACATCAAGAGCACCTTCAACAACACCATCGTGTCCATCACGGACCCCACCGGCGCCGTGATCAGCTGGGCCTCGGCCGGTCACGTCGGATTCAAGGGCTCGCGCAAGTCGACGCCGTTCGCCGCGCAGATGGCCGCCGAGAATGCGGCCCGCCAGGCGATCGAGCACGGCATGCACAAGGTCGACGTGTTCGTGAAAGGTCCGGGCTCCGGCCGCGAGACCGCCATCCGCTCGCTGCAGGCCGCCGGCCTCGAGGTGGGCGCGATCTCCGATGTCACCCCGCAAGCGCACAACGGCACCCGCCCGCCGAAGCGGCGCCGGGTCTGATTGCACGCGCTAGAGGAGGAAGCGAAAACTCATGGCCCGCTATACCGGACCCGTCACCAAGAAGTCCCGTCGCCTGCGTACCGACCTGGTCGGTGGCGACATGTCCTTCGATCGCCGCCCGTTCCCTCCGGGGCAACACGGCCGCGCGCGTATCAAGGAGAAGGAATACCTGACGCAGCTGCAGGAGAAGCAGAAGGCACGCTTCACCTACGGTGTCATGGAGAAGCAGTTCTCCCGCTACTACAAGGAAGCGGCCTCGCGCGCCGGCAAGACCGGTAGCAACCTGCTGCAGATCCTCGAGTCGCGACTGGACAACGTCATCTACCGCGCCGGTCTGGCCCGCACCCGTCGTGGCGCCCGCCAGCTGGTGACCCACGGCCACTTCGAGGTCAACGGCCACCGCGTGGACGTGCCCAGCTATCGGGTCGAGCAGTACGACATCATCACCGTGCGCAAGCAGTCGGTGGAGAAGTTCCCGTTCGAGCTCGCTCGCGAGATCTACGGCGAGCGTCAGGTGCCGGCCTGGATGCAGGTCGTTCCGGGCTCGCTGCAGGTCCTCATCCATCAGCTTCCGGTGCGCGAGCAGATCGAGTCGCAGATCACCGAGCAACTGATCGTCGAGTACTACTCGAAGTAGTTCTACGGATCGTGCCGGATGGGCTGGGCCCGTTCCGGCACGATCCCGCTACTGCGCATCGCTCGACCCCGAGTGGAGCGCAGTGGTTCCGTCCCGGGCCCCCGCCCGAGGCGGGCCGTCCGTCCGGCGTCCGCCGGCGGTCGCGCTATCCGCATGACGTCATATAGCGGGCGTCACGTGTGCATACGGAGGAATCTACGTGCTGATTTCACAGCGCCCCATGCTGACCGAGGAAGTCATCGTTCCCGATCTCCGCTCGCGGTTCACCATCGAGCCGTTGGAGCCGGGTTTCGGCTACACCCTGGGCAACTCACTGCGCCGTACGCTGCTGTCGTCCATTCCGGGCGCTTCGGTCACCAGCATCCGCATCGACGGCGTGCTGCACGAGTTCACGACGATCCCCGAGGTCAAGGAGGACGTCACCGAACTCATCCTGAATCTGAAGCAGCTGGTCGTGTCGTCCGACGAGGACGAGCCGGTGACGATGTACCTGCGCAAGCAGGGCCCCGGCGAGGTGACCGCGGCGGACATCGCGCCACCGGCCGGCGTCACCGTGCACAATCCGGAGCTCAAGCTGGCCACCCTCACCAAGAAGGGCAAGCTGGAGATCGAGCTCACCGTGGAGCGGGGCCGCGGCTACGTGCCGGCTGCCCCGAACAAGGTCGTCGGAGCCGATATCGGCACCATCCCGGTCGATTCGATCTACTCGCCGGTCAAGAAGGTCACCTACCGCGTGGAAGCGACTCGCGTCGAGCAGCGCACCGACTTCGACAAGCTGATCGTCGACGTGGAGACGAAGCCGTCGATCACCCCGCGTGACGCGCTGGCGTCGGCGGGCTCCACGCTCGTCGAGCTGTTCGGCCTGGCCCGCGAACTGAATGTCGAGGCCGAGGGCATCGAGATCGGGCCGAGCGTCGGCGAGGCCGATCACATCGCCGCGTTCGCCATGCCGATCGAGGACATGGATCTCACGGTTCGCTCGTACAACTGCCTGAAGCGCGAGGGCATCCACACCGTCGGTGAACTGGTGACCCGGACCGAGGCCGACCTGCTGGACATCCGCAACTTCGGTCAGAAGTCGATCGACGAGGTCAAGGAGAAGCTGTACGGCCTGGGCCTGGCGCTGAAGGACTCCGGCGTCGCATTCGAGCCGGGCGCCGCCGGCGGGTACGACGACGGCGACTGGAACGACGACGGCGACGACTACGCCGAGACCGAGCAGATTTAGTCGGCCCACCGCTCACCCGCAAGGGCGGAGTGGATCCGTAGCAGAAAAGATCAGGAGCAACTGACATGCCCACCCCGACCAAGGGTCCCCGTCTGGGCGGTTCACCCGCGCACGAGCGGCTGATCCTGGCCAACCTGGCCCAGTCCTTGTTTGAACACGGCAAGATCACCACGACGCTGGCCAAGGCCAAGCGACTGCGTCCCGTGGCGGAGAAGCTGGTGACCGCCGCGAAGCGGGGCACCCTGCACTCCCGTCGCCTGGTGCTCAAGACCATCCACGACAAGGACGTCGTGCACAAGCTGTTCGCGGAGATCGGCCCGTCGTTCGCCACCCGCGAGGGCGGCTACCTGCGGATCACCAAGACGATGCCCCGCAAGGGCGACAACGCGCCCATGGCGGTCGTCGAGCTGATCGGCGAGGAGACGGTGTCGTCGGCGGCATCGCGCGTGGCCCGCGTGGCCGCGTCCAGGAAGAAGGCCGCCGAGACGAAGGCTGCCGATGCGAAGCCGGCCGATGCGAAGCAGGCTGATGCGCCCGCCGAGGCGAGTGCCGATGCGCCCGCCGAGGTCGCATCCGAGTCGCCGGCAGGCGCCGCCGCCGATGTCGTCGAGGTCGAGGAATCGGCCTCGACGGACGATGCGCCGTACGGTGCAGGTTCGCATGCGGCGCTGGAGGACGGCTCCCAGCCGGACGGCTTCCCGATCAAGGGCAACGCCGACTCGATGCTGTACCACGTGCCGGGCAGCTCGCACTACGACCGCACGGTGGCCGAAGTATGGTTCGCCGATGCGGATGCCGCCGAAGCCGCAGGCTTCCAGCTGCCCCCGTCGCAGCGGGAGGACGGCGACGCGGGGTCCGCGGACTCCGAGTAGGCGCCACGGCGGCATTGCAGTTCCCATCACCGGCGGTGGTCCGGGCCCGCTCCTGCAGCGGCCCGGCCACCGCCGTTGCTCGTATCGTCGCCTGGTGGGAGGGTCGGTGGAAGCTCACGATCGGCGGGCCCGCCCCATGCGCCTGAAGCTGGGCGTCTGCTACGACGGCACCGACTTCTCCGGCTGGGCGGTGCAACCGGGCCGGCGCACCGTCGCCGGCGTCGTCGGCGACGCTCTCGCGGTCCTGTTCCGCAGCCCGGTACCGATGGTGGTGGCGGGCCGCACCGATGCGGGCGTGCATGCCACCGGCCAGGTCGCGCACATCGACGTGCCGCCGGCCGGACTGGCCGGCCTCGCCCCTCGCGACCTGATCTCCGCCGGGCAGGACCCCACCACGGCCGGGATCTCCGGGCTGCGGCGTCGCCTGGCCGGCCTGCTGCCGCCGGACGTCCGCGTGCCGACCGTCGCTGCCGCGCCAGCAGGCTTCGATGCCCGGTTCGCCGCGCTGCGCCGCCACTACCGCTATCGCATCATCTGCTCGGACTGGGGCCTGCCACCGCTGCAGCGTCACGACGCGCTGCACTGGCGGCGACGGCTGGACGCCGAGCGAATGTCGGCCGCCGCCGCGATGCTGCTCGGCCTGCACGATTTCGCCGCGTTCTGCAAGCCTCGCGAAGGCGCCACCACGATCCGGGAGCTGCAGCGACTCGATGTCGCGGCGGCCGACATGCCGATCGGAGACGGCCTGGACGTGACGATCGACGTCGCGGCGGACGCGTTCTGTCATTCGATGGTGCGCAGTCTGGTCGGCGCGCTCATCGCCGTGGGGGAGGGTCGAGCCACCGTCGGCCGGCCCGCGGCTCTGCTTGCCGCCCGGGAGCGCACCGCGGAGATCTCGGTGGCTCCGGCACGTGGACTGACCCTGGTCGCGGTCGACTACCCGGCGGACGGTGCTCTGGCCGATCGCGTTGCCGCCACCCGGGCGGTGCGCGACGATCCGTGCGACTGCGACCATCCCGACGGGTGAAGCGCTGCCGGGCAGGCCCGGCGGGGGCGCAGCCGCCGCGAGAGGCGTCATACCCGGTACAGCGGCCGGTGGCCACCTCGATCGCAGGTGGTGATGCGTGCATGACGCCGTCCCTGCGTGGGCCGCGTCACCATGGGTCGGCGCTTTTTTGACCTCTGGCCGCCGTCGTTGGTAGTCTTAACGGTCGGTGCCGGCTGCCGAGGGTTCTCCGCGGCGGTCGGCCGTTTTCCGCGCCTGCTCCGGTGGGTACGGTCGGCGGGTTGCGCGGATCGACAAGTCCGAAGCAGCGGACAGGCACCATGACCCCGTGGGCGAGACGTCCACACCGGACTGATACGAAGAAACGAAGAGGCATCAGCGTGCGCACCTTCAGCCCCAAGGCGGCCGACATCACCCGCGCCTGGCACGTCATCGACGCGACCGACGTCGTGCTCGGTCGGCTCGCCAGCCAGACAGCACAGTTGCTGCGTGGCAAGCACAAGGCGATCTACGCGCCGCACGTCGACACCGGTGATTTCGTCGTGATCATCAACGCCGACAAGGTCGCCGTGACCGGCAACAAGCTGGTCGGCAAGAAGCTCTACCGGCACTCCGGTTACCCGGGTGGGCTGCGCGAGCAGACCGTGGGCGATCTGCTGGCCTCGCGTCCCGACAAGCTGGTGGAGAAGGCCGTGATCGGCATGCTCCCGCATGGCAGTCTGGGCCGCCAGATGGCGCGCAAGCTCAGGGTCTACGCGGGCCCGACGCACCCGCACACTGCGCAGCAGCCGCAGCCGTTCGACATCGTCCAGGTCGCCCAGTGACGGCTGGCGACGCGCCCAGCCCCGAAGACGCCGATTCCCCTTTGAGCGAGAAGAGCCAAGAAGTGAGCGAGACCGAAGAAATCGCCGTGACCACCGCGGCCGACGAGGCTGCTGAAGCGGCCGTGGCCGATGTCGTCACCGAGGTCGTGTCCGGCGGTGACGACGCGGGGGTCGAGGTCGTCGTCGGCGAGCCGGCGGCGCCTGTCGTGGTCGCACCGGGACGGGCACGCGGAGACCGGCCGATCATCACCGTGGGTCGCCGCAAGCAGGCGATCGTGCGCGTGCGCCTGGTGCCCGGTACGGGCGTCTTCACGCTCAACGGCCGCACGCTGGACTCGTACTTCCCGAACAAGGTGCATCAGCAGCACATCAAGGAGCCGTTGACGCTCCTGGAGAAGGCCGAGGCGTACGACGTCATCGCCCGCCTGCACGGCGGCGGCGTCACCGGCCAGGCCGGCGCACTGCAGTTGGGCATCGCCCGTGCCCTGATCGAGATCAACCCGGACGATCGTCCGGCGCTCAAGCGGGCCGGCTTCCTCACCCGCGACGCCCGCGTCAAGGAGCGCAAGAAGTACGGCCTGAAGAAGGCCCGCAAGGCGCCTCAGTACTCGAAGCGCTGATGCCCAGGCTGTTCGGCACGGACGGCGTTCGCGGCCTCGCGAACGCCGATCTCACGCCGGAACTGGCGCTCACGCTGGCCACCGCGGCGGCCCGCGTGCTCACCGCGCCGCCGTGGTCGGTCGCCTCCGACGAGGCCGTGGTGCGGCGTGAGGCGGCCCGCCGGGTGGCGGTCGAACTCGCCGGGCGCGGTCCGCAGGCAGAGGTGACCGCGGACGAGCCGACCGATGCCCCGCGTTTCGGTGAGCGACCGTTCGCCGTGCTGGGGCGCGACCCGCGGGCGTCGGGGGAGATGCTGGAGGCCGCCGTGGCAGCGGGTCTCGCCTCCGCCGGTGTCGACGTGCTGCAGCTGGGCGTTCTGCCGACCCCTGCGGTTGCCTTCCTGACAGGCGACCTGGGGGCCGACCTGGGGATCGTCATCTCCGCGTCCCACAACGCGATGCCGGACAACGGCATCAAGATCTTCGGCCCCGGCGGGCGCAAGCTCTCCGACGAGGCGGAGGACGCCATCGAAGCCGCCATGACGGAGCGCTCGGGCCTTCCTGTCGGCGAAGGCGTGGGCCGGATCCGGCTCGTCCCCGAAGCCACTCGCCGGTACACGGACCACCTGCTGATCGGCACCCCGCACCCGCTGGCCGGGCTGCGTGTGGTGGTCGACTGCGCCAACGGGGCGGCGTCCGCGGTCGCACCCGAGGTGTACGCGCGCGCGGGTGCCGAGGTCGTGGTGATCGCCGGCTCGCCGGACGGGTGGAACATCAACGACGGTGTCGGCTCGACCCATATCGAGGGGCTGCGCCGCGCCGTCGTGGAGCATCGAGCCGACATCGGCATCGCCCACGACGGCGACGCAGACAGGTGTCTGGCGGTCGATGCCGATGGTGCGCTGGTGGACGGCGACGCGATTCTGGCACTGCTCGCCATGTCGCTGCGCGAGCGCCGCGAACTCGCAGCCAATACCGTGGTGACTACAGTGATGGCGAACATCGGCTTCCACCGGGCGATGGCCGAGGCGGGGATCAACGTACGGACCAGTGCCGTGGGCGACCGGTACGTGCTGGCCGAGATGCAGGACGGTGGGTTCTCGCTCGGCGGCGAGCAGTCCGGCCACATCATCTTGTCGTCCATGGCCACCACCGGCGACGGCCTGCTCACCGCGCTGAACCTGATGTCCGTGGTCGCATCCACCGGCAGGCCGCTTGCCGAACTCGCGGCACAGATCCCGCACTTCCCGCAGGTGTTGATCAACGTGCGGGTGGCCGACAAGGACGCCGCGATCCAGGCCCCGGCGGTGCAGGTGGCGCTCAGCGCCGCGGCAACCGAACTCGGCGACTCCGGGCGGGTTCTGCTGCGGCCGTCCGGCACGGAACCGCTGATCCGGGTGATGGTCGAGGCCGAAGCGGAGGAGCAGGCACGGCGCATCGCCGAGCGTCTCCAAGGGGTCGTGGCCGCCGCGGGTATCTAGGTCCTGCGCACGAGGACTGGCGGAGGATCAGTCCCCGCAGAATCCGGCGCGCTTCAGATCGAGGCACAGCAGGCCCGCGAGCGTCCGGCCGTCGTCGGCCAAAACCACCAGTCGCGACAGGCCACGCGAATCGAGGATCTCCATCGCCTCGGTCACGGGGCGCTCCGGCGTGATCGTGGCGACGTCGCGTCGGGCGAAGGTGCGGATCGGCGTCTCGCCGGCCAGCAGGCTGGGCACGTCGCTGCGATCCAGCAGCCCCACGAACCGCTCGCCGTCCACCACCAGAGCGCTGACCACCTTCGGGTTGTCGAAGAAGGCGCGCACTTCGGCGGCAGTGGCTCGGCCGGACAAGGTCTTCGGGGCGCTCAACATGACGTCACGCACCAGCTGGGGAGCGGCATCGTCCCGGGTGATCTGCGCCCGTTCGCAACTGGCCACATCGCTCATTGTCATGGGTGCCGCCCTTCCGCTGCCGTGGGACTGCCGTGGGACTGCCGTGGGACGCGAAGCCGCGCTCAGGCGCCAGTGTAGGGCGGCGACGGGATGTGGTCAGGTGTCAGCACGCCGGGCGGCCAGGGGCGGCGCGTCACGGCGACGGGGTGCTCGGATCGAGGAGCGCTGCCTTGCCGACCGGGCCCGCCAACTCCTCGGCGAGCTGGTCCTGACCGGCCAGGTGCAGCAGCAGGAACGCCACGGCCACGGTCCGGATGGTGGCCGTGACGGCGCGCGAGGGCTCGTCGCCCAACAGCCGCGAGGTGACGTGCCTGCCCTCGGCGAACGCCAGGTGGCGGGCGCGTTTGACGCGCCGCAATTCGACCGGGCCGCCCCAGACGCGGGCGAGTGCCCGGCCGTCGGTGCGCGGGTCGGCGAGTCGGTCGGATCCGCCGATCACGTGCAGTCCCGGCGTCGTCACCCGTGGGGCGGCGGCCACGGCCGACGGCGAGGTGGACGAGGCGAAGACCGTCACGGTCGCCTGGATGGCGGGCGCGTTGGCGGCGGCCGCCAGCACCGCCGCGCCGCCGCCGATGCCGTGCCCCATGACGGCGAGTCGCTGGGGATCGACCGTCACCCGACCGTTGTGCAGCTTGGCGTCGGCGAGCCGGTCCAGCGTCCGGGACAGGTCCAGCGCCAGTCCGGTGTGCGACGGCAGAATCCCGCCCTCGCCGGCCGGGGCCGCCGCCACGAAACCCCAGGATGCCAGGAAGCGCAAGGTGTCGGCATAGCGCCGCACCGGCTGCAGGTAGCCGTGGCCGAGTACCACCGCCGGGCAGCGCGGGCCCGTGAACGGTGCGAAGACCAGGCCTTTCATGCCGATGCCGGCCAGGTCACCGGCCACCACGTCATGTGGGCCGCGATGCCGCAGATACTCGAGGGTCGGCCGCGACGACGACGGGCCGAGCCGTGTGCGGGCCATCCGGACCGACCTCCTGTGCTCGCCTGGCATCGTTCCTGCATGGTACGGCAGTGCGGTGACGGCGGCGGGCCGGTGCGCGTGACCCGCGTCGTCCCGCCGGTGCACGCGCCGGCACGGTGCAGCGGGCAGAATCGGCCACAGCGGGATCGTGCACGGACGGAAGGAACGACGATGAAGGTGGCTGTGGCCCAGTTCGCGGCCGGCAGGGACGGTGCGGCCAATATGCAGGCGTGCATGACGCTGATCGCGGACGCCGCCGCATCCGGGGCGGAGCTGGTGATTCTGCCCGAGGTCTCGATGTACTTCGACCCGAAACGCCAGGACGGTCTCGGGCCGCACGGTCAGAGCCTGGACGGCCCGTTCGCCACGGCGATCGCCGATGCCGCCCGAGCGCACGGTCTCGCGGTGATCGCCGGCATGCTCGAGGCGGTCCCGGGGTCGGCTCGGGACTACAACACGGTGGTCGTCGCCGACCGGACCGGACAGCGACTCGGGCACTATCGCAAGATCCATCTCTACGACGCGTTCGGCTTCCGTGAATCCGATACGTACCTGCCCGGTCCGTTCGACGAGCCCCCGGTGTTCGATATCGGCGGCCTGCGGGTGGGCGTGCTCACCTGCTACGACCTCCGCTTCCCGGAGGCGTTCCGGTGGGTGGTGGACGCCGGGGCGGACCTGGTGGCCCTGCCGGCCGCGTGGATCGCCGGGCCGGGCAAGGAGACGCACTGGCAGACGCTGCTCGCCGCGCGGGCCATTGAGAACACCGTCTACGTGGCCGGTGCGGGCCAGACGGGCCCGGTGTGCTGCGGGCGCAGCGCCGTCGTCGACCCGGCCGGCGTCACGATCGCCGGAGCGGCGGAGGCGCCGGGTTGCGTGCTCGCCGAGGTGAGTCGCGACAGGATCGACGCAGTGCGCGCCATCAATCCCAGCCTGGCCAATCGCCGCTTCTCCGTCATACCCGCCGACCGGTAACCGGCCGCACGGCGCCCGCACCCGAAGCCTCGGCCCGTGCGCGAAGGTGCGGCGTTGCCGCCGCACGGCGGCAACCGCGAGCACGGCGAGCGCCCAGTGTGACCCACATCGCTTGACACGGCCGCAGCAGAGCCCCCGCTGCTGAAACGACGGCGCCGGAATCGCTACCGTGCAGAATATGTGTGGAATCGTGGGGTATGTGGGCGCGCGTCCTGCGCTGCCGATCGTCATGGCCGGATTGGCCCGGTTGGAGTACCGGGGCTACGACTCCGCCGGGGTGGCGGTGGTGGACGCGCGCGCCGGCCTCGCCATGGCGAAGGCGGCCGGTGACCTGCAGCAGTTGCGCGCCGGGATCGGCGACGGTGCTCGGCTGCCGGGCTCCACCGGCATCGGTCACACCCGCTGGGCCACCCACGGCAGTCCCAGCACCCGCAACGCCCATCCGCATCTTGACGTGACCGGCGCGATCGCCCTGGTGCACAACGGGATCATCGAGAACGCCGGCACCCTGCGCGCCGATGTCGAGGCTGCCGGTATCGAGCCGGCCAGCGACACGGACAGCGAGATCGTGGTGCAGCTGCTCGGGCTGGCCTATCGCCACGGTGACACCGCCGGTGATCTCGCCGCCAGCATGCGGGCGGTCTGCCGTCGGCTGGAGGGCACCTTCACGTTGGTGGCGGTGCATGCGGACCGACCCGGTGAGATCGTCGCGGCGCGTCGGTCGGCGCCGCTGGTGGTGGGAATCGGCGACGGCGAGATGTTCCTGGCCAGCGACGTCTCCGCATTCCTGGAGTTCACCCGCGAAGCGGCCGAGCCGGGCGAGGACCGGGTCGTCGTGCTGACGGCGGACGGCATCGAGGAGACCGGTTTCGACGGCACCGTGCACGACTCGCGCCGACTGCACATCGACTGGGACATCTCGCAGGCCGAGCGCGGTGGCTTCCCCACGTTCATGGACAAGGAGATCGACGAGCAGCCGGAAGCGCTGGCGAACACGCTGCGTGGGCATTTCGGCGGCCACCGCATCCTGCTGGACGAGCAGCGCCTCGACGACGGCGACCTGCGCGAGATCGACAAGGTCTTCGTGGTGGCCTGCGGTTCGGCCTACCACTCAGGGCTGGTGGCGAAGTACGCGATCGAACACTGGGCGCGGCTGCCCGTCGAAGTCGAGCTGGCCAGCGAGTTCCGCTACCGCGACCCGGTGCTGGACCGCGGCACGCTGGTCGTCGCAGTGTCGCAGTCCGGCGAGACGATGGACACCCTGGAAGCCCTGCGGCACGCCCGCCGTCAGAAGGCGACGGTCCTGGCGGTGTGCAACACCAACGGTGCACAGATCCCGCGGGAATCGGATGCCGTGCTCTACACGCACGCCGGCCCGGAGATCGGAGTCGCCTCCACGAAGGCGTTCCTGGCGCAGGTGGCGGCGAACTACCTGGTGGGCCTGGCGCTGGCGCAGGCCCGGGGCACCATGTACCCGGCGGAGGTGGCGGCCGCCTTCGACCAACTCGCGCAGATCCCCGACACGGTCGCGAAGACCTTGACCATGATGGACCCGGTGCGCAAACTCGCTGCGGACCTGGCGTCGGCGCCCGCGGTGTTGTTCCTGGGCCGGCACGTCGGCTACCCGGTGGCGCTGGAGGGCGCGCTGAAGCTGAAGGAACTCGCCTACATGCACGCCGAGGGGTTCGCGGCCGGCGAGTTGAAGCACGGGCCGATCGCGCTGGTGGAGGACGGGTTGCCCATCGTCGTCATCACGCCACCCGCCTCGCTGCACCCGGCGCTGCACCGGAAGATGGTGTCCAACATCCGCGAGGTGCAGGCCCGTGGTGCCCGCACCATCGCCATCGCCGAGGAGGGCGACGAGGCGGCCGCGGAGGTCGCGGACACCGTCATCTCCGTTCCCGCGGTGCCCGGGTTCCTGCAGCCGCTGGTCGCGACGGTGCCGCTGCAGATCTTCGCGGCCGAGATCGCCCGGGCGCGCGGTTACAACATCGACAAGCCCCGTAATCTGGCGAAGTCGGTGACGGTCGAGTAGCACAGGGGTGGGCGTGATGGTGGGCATGATGCTGCCGCAGGATCCGCCCGGAAGCCTTCCCACCGCGTATGACGCCGCAGCGGGCCCGGCCTCCTCCGGGGCAGTGGTCGCGGTCGGCGTGGACATCGTCTCCGTCGCCCGGTTCGCCGCGGCGCTGATGCGCACACCTGCCCTGGCGGCTCGGCTGCTCACCCCCGCCGAGCAGACGACCCCCTCCGGCCACCCTCGCTCGGCCGCGTCGCTGGCCGCCCGCTTCGCCGCCAAGGAGGCGGTGGCCAAGGCGCTGGGCGCGCCGCGCGGGCTGGACTGGCACCACTGCGTCGTTGAGGCGGGTATCGACGGCCGTCCGCGACTGGTGACCAGCGGAACGGTGGCCGCGGCCGCCGCCGAGCGAGGCGTCGCGCGGTTCGAGGTGTCGCTGACCCACGACGCCGGTATCGCGGCGGCGATTGTCGTGGCGGTGCGCTGACGCGCGGGTATGACGCTGCCCGCGCGGCCCGCCGCGCCGCGGGCCGGCGTGCGACAGTAGAGCCGTGAGGTACTCCTACACCACGGCCCAGAGCCGGGCCGCCGAGCGATTTCACCTGGCTCGCACGGCTCCGGGTGCGCTGATGCGGCGGGCCGCCCGGGCGGTTTCGGACACGGTGATCGCGCGCCTGCCGTCGCCGGTTCCGGGGCGCTCGGTGGTGCTGCTGGTGGGCGCGGGCAACAACGGCGGGGACGCCCTGTTCGCGGGCGCGGATCTGCGCCGCCGCGGCGTCGCCGTGACGGCGGTGCTGGTCGATCCGGACCGGGCGCATGCCGGCGGGCTGGCAGCGCTGCGGCGCGCCGGCGGCCGGGTGCTCGCGCCTCGGGCCTGGGAGCTGTCGCCGCAGGTGGCCCTCCTGCTGCAGCGGGCGGACGTGATCATCGACGGCCTGGTCGGCCTCGGCGCCACGCCGCCGCTGCGGGCCGGCGCGGCGGTGCTCGTGACGGCGGCGAACGCCGCGGACGGCTGGCGCATCGCCGTGGACCTGCCGTCCGGGATCGATCCGGACACCGGGCGGGAGGCCGGTCCGGTGTTCCGGGCGGACGCGACCGTGACCTTCGGTGGGATGAAGACGGCGCTGCTGTTCGCCGAGAGCGCCGGCGTGGTGGAGGTCGCCGAGATCGGCATGGTGCCCGCCGACGCCGGAGTCGATGCCGACGCGCGGATGCTCACCGACGGTGACGCGGCGCGAATGATGCCGGGGCCCACGGCGGCGGACGACAAGTTCTCGCTCGGCGTCACCGGGGTGTTGGCCGGGTCGCCGCGCTACCCCGGGGCGGCGCTGCTGTCGGTGGGCGGCGCGGTCGCTGCCCGGCCCGGTCTGGTCCGCTACGCCGGCCCCTGCGCCGCGGATGTGGTGCGTCGCTGGCCGGAAGTCGTTGCGGTGCCGGATGTCTCGCAGGCCGGCCGGGTCCAGGCCTGGGTGGCCGGTCCGGGCATGGGCACCGACGGGGCAGCGCTCGCCGCGCTGCGTGACGTGCTCGCCACGGACGCGCCCGTACTGGTGGACGCCGACGGGCTGACCCTCATCGCCCAGGCACCGTCGCTGCTGGCCGACCGAACCCGGCGCGGGTTGACGACCGTGCTCACTCCGCATGCCGGCGAGTTCGCGCGGCTGTTTCCCGATCTGGACCCCGGCGGCGAAGCCGGGCGCCTCGCGGCGGTGCGCGCGGCGGCGGCTCGCTGTGGAGCGGTGGTGCTGCTCAAGGGCCATCGCACGGTGATCGCCGGCCCCGACGGGGACGCCTTCGTCAACACCTCGGGCTCGCCGTACCTGGCGACCGCGGGCTCCGGCGACGTGCTCTCCGGTCTGGCCGGGGCGCTGCTGTCGGCCGGTCTGGACGGGCTCACGGCCGCCGCGCTGGCCGCGTTCCGGCACGGCCGGGCCGGGGAACGGGCCGCAGCCGCGCGCCGAGCAGGAGCGTCCGCACTGCTGGATCACCTCGACTGACCCCATGTGCCCGCCAGCGCAGCGCCCCGCCGCGGCGCCCGGTCAGCGGCCCTCGGCGTGCCGCCGGCCGCCGGGCTGTGATTCCATCGGAGTGTGACGGTGTCCATCCAAACCGCGTCCGTGCCCCATGCCGAAGCGGTCGTCGACCTCTCGGCCATCACCGCCAACGCGCGACTGCTGTCCGCCGCCGCCGGAGCGGCCGGCCTGATGGCGGTGGTCAAGGCCGACGGTTACGGCCATGGAGCAGCGCAGGCCGCTCGGGCCGCGCTGGCCGGCGGAGCGATCATGATCGGCGTCGCCACACTGCCCGAGGCGGTCGCGCTCCGGGCGGCCGGGATCGATGCGCCGATCGTCGCCTGGCTGTGGGCACCCGGGGAGGACGTGCACGCCGCGATCGAGGCCGGCGCCCAGATCGTGGTCTCCAGTCGGCAGCAGCTGCGGCACGTGGCGGACGCGTCGGCGGCGGCGCCCGCCACATCGGACGCCCGCGCCGGCCAGGTCGCAGTCCACGTCAAAGTGGACACCGGAATGGGCCGGAACGGCGTCATACCCGCTGAGCTGCCCGCGCTACTGGCCGACATCGCAGCAGCCGAGCAGCGCGGACAGGTGCACATGGCCGGACTGATGAGCCATCTGGCGTGCGCGGACGTGCCGGGCGACCCGTCGATCGCAGGGCAGATCCGGACATTCACCGAAGCGATCGGCCTCACCGAGCGGACCGGCCTGAACCCTCGCTGGCGGCACCTGGCCAATACCGCCGCGACCCTCACCCTCCCGGCCGCGCACTTCAACCTGGTGCGCTGCGGCATCGGGCTCTACGGACTGTCGCCGCTCGCCGATCGCCACGGTCTCGTCCCGGCGATGACGCTGCGCACGCGCGTGGCCCTGACCAAACGGGTGCCGGCCGGTCAGGGCGTCGGCTACGGGCTCGACTACCACACCGCGGCCGAGACCACGCTGGCCCTGGTTCCGGTCGGCTACGGCGACGGCATCCCGCGGATCGCGGGCAATCGCGGCGAGGTGCTGCTGGCCGGAAAGCGGCGTCGGCTCGCCGGCCGGGTGGCCATGGACCAGGTCGTGGTGGACTGCGGTGACGATCCGGTACGCGCCGGTGACGAGGTCGTCGTGTTCGGCCCCGGCTCGGCGGGCGAGCCCACCGCCGACGACTGGGCCGGCTACTGCGACACGATCAACTACGAGATCGTGACGCGCGTGGCGCCGCGGGTGGCCCGACGGTACATCGCGCCGCGGCCGGCGGAACAGTCGCGCTGAGTGGCGATGCACGTCGAGCAGCCCGGGCGGCACCGGAGCGCGCCGAGCACCTTCCGTACCGACATCGGTGCGCTTCGAGCCGTCGCCGTGGTGATGATCCTCGTCTATCACCTGTGGCCCGGGCGGCTGAGTGGTGGCTACGCGGGCGTGGACGTGTTCTTCGTCATCTCCGGTTTCCTGATCACCTCCCATCTCCTGCTGCGGCCGCCGACCGGCATCCGCGGACTGCTGATGTTCTGGTCGCGCCGGATTCGGCGGCTGCTGCCGGCCGCGTGCCTCGTCCTGGCGGCCACGCTGGTCGCCTCCCGCCTGGTCGCGCCGTCCACGACGTGGCAGTCAACGGCCGACCACGTCAAGGCCGCGGCGCTGTATTTCGTCAACTGGCGACTGGCCGCCGAGTCCGTCGATTATCTGGCGCGCGAGGACTCCGCGACGCCGGTGGAGCATTACTGGACACTGTCGGTCGAGGAGCAGTTCTACCTCGTCTGGCCCGTGCTCATCGTGGCGCTGATCGGGGTCGCGCTGTTCGCGGGCTGGCGGCGGCTACCGGTGGTGACGATCGGCCTCGGCACCGTCGTCCTCGCCTCGTTGCTGTATTCGATCGGGCTCACCGGCAGCGACCCGGCCCGCGCCTACTTCGTGACGCCGACGCGCTTGTGGGAGTTGGGCGCCGGCGGGCTGCTCGCGGCGCTGCTGGTGGACGGGGCGCTGGGCCGGCGACGCCGGAACAATGCGCTCACGCTCCCGCCGGCGATCCGGTCCGTGCTCGCATGGGTGGGGCTGGCGGCGATCGTCTGGACGGCGTTCGGATTCACGGCGGCGACGCCGTTCCCCAGCTGGCGGGCCCTGCTGCCGGTCGGCGGTGCCGCCCTGGTCATCGCCGCCTACGCGCCGGTGGGCCACGGTTCTCCCGCCCGGATTATGGCGTGGCGGCCGGTTCAGTGGCTCGGCGAGGTCTCGTATTCGATCTACCTGTGGCACTGGCCGCTGATCGTCCTGGTGCCGTACGTCAGCGGCGGGCGCCTGGGCCTGCTCGACAAGGTGACGATCATCGTCGTCACGCTGGCACTGGCGGGTATGACGAAGAAGCTGGTGGAGGATCCGTTCCGGACAGGGAGGTGGGGCCGTCCGCTGTACAAGCCCTACCTGCTGGGCGCGAGCCTGATGGCCGTCGTGGTCGCGGCGTCGGGCCTGCAGGTCGCCGAGGTGAACTCGCTGCAGGCGCAGGCGGCCGCCCGCGCGAGCCAGGCCGCGGACAGCGCGACCGGATGCTTCGGAGCGGCCGCCATGGCGCCGCTGCCGCGCGCCTGCCCGCCGGTGACGGCCGGGCCGCTGACGCCGTCACCCATCCAGGCGAAGAAGGACATGTCGCTGGCCTACCCGGCCGTCTCCGGCAAGAAGTCCTGCCTGAACACAGCGCCCGACTTCCAGCTGGTGACCTGCACCTTCGGCGACGCCGATGGCCCGATCACGGTCGCACTGGCGGGCAACTCGCATGCCGCGTCGTTCCTGCCCAGCCTGACGGGCATCGCCGAGAAGCAGGACTGGCGGATCCGCACCTACCTCGCCGCCGGCTGCCCGCTCACCGCCAACCCGCCCCTGAGCTATTCCGCTGAGATGCAGCGCAACTGCGAGCGCTGGGGCGAGCAGGCCACCGCGCAGATCATCGCCGACCATGTCGACCTGGTGGTGATGGAGAACCTGGTCGGCCTCACCGACACCGGCGCCGCCGCGCGCATCGGCTCGACGCGCTACGAGGACGGCTTCCGCATCATCATCCAGCGCTTCCTGGACGCCGGTATCCCGGTCGTCGTCATCCGTGACACCCCGCACCCCGGCGACTCGATTCCGGACTGCCTCGCCGCCCATCCGGACGACTACGCCCGCTGCGACGGCAAGAGCTCCGAATGGGTGCAGCCGGATCCGTCCATCGCGGCCGTGCGGGATGTGGCCGACCCGCGGGCGTTCCTGCTGGATCTCACCGACTACCTCTGCACCGGACCTCGGTGTTTCGCGGTGATCGGCGGCGTACCCGTCTACTTCGACGGGTCGCATCTGACGGCGACCTACGCGCGTACCCTTGCTCCGTACATCGAACCGACCCTGACCTCCATGATCGGGTAGCGCCGCACCATCGCGCACGAAGGACACCATGACCGAGCTGGTACTGCCCACGGCAGACGACACGCACGCCCTGGGGCGATCCGTCGGGCGGCTGCTCCGCCCCGGGGATCTCGTCATCCTCGACGGCTCGCTCGGCGCCGGCAAGACCGTGCTGGCGAAGGGCATCGCCGTCGGCATGGGCGTCACCGGCATCGTCATGTCGCCCACGTTCGTGATCGCGCGCGTGCACCGTCCGTCCCGGCCGGACGGGACCACACTCGTCCATGTGGACGCCTACCGCCTGGGCGGCGCGTTGGAATTGGACGACCTCGACCTGGATACGGACCTCACGGAGGCGGCCGTCGTCATCGAATGGGGCGAGGGCCGGGCCGAACAGCTCGCCGACGACCATCTGCTGGTGCGCCTGCAGCGGCATCCGGACGACACTCGCACGGCGCGCCTGACGGGAACCGGTCCGCGCTGGTCACAGCTGGCGGAACGGCTCCTCGACGGGGCCGCGTCATCGGCGCCATGATTGAGCGAATTGACTGCGCCGCCGCGCGATTGATGCCTTTTCGTGACCTTGTGGATGCGACAGGGGCCAGCAATATGTCTTAGGGTTTGGACCATCACCGTACCGGCGGGGCCCACCGTGGCAGCGCCGGTACAGTGCCGAGGTCTGGTTCTTCAACCACGAGGCCGCCAGGGCGCCATGGCGTAGGCCGGACCACCTGCCGAAGGGCGTGACAGGAACCGCCTGTTCGCATCTGTCGGCCCCATGACCAGGAGGTATTTGTGCACAAGTCCGCCAAACTGACCCTCATCACGGCGTTGGGGGTGTCTGTTGCGATGGTGGTCGCGGCCTGTGGCTCGGGCCGCACCGACAACACCACCACCAGCTCGCAGCCGTCGGAGAGCTCCTCGTCTCAGGAGAGCAGCGCCCCCGCCGATTCCGGTGAGAGCAGCGCGACCAGCTCCGCGGCCGGCGACACGGGCTCCGCCGGCAGCGGTGCCACCATTGCGATCGGCACCACGGACAAGGTCGTCTCCCTCGACCCGGCCGGGTCCTACGACAACGGCTCGCTGATGCTGGAGCTGCAGCTCTACCAGTTCCTCATGAACATCCCGGCTGGCCAGAGCACGCCGACCCCGGACGCGGCCCAGAGCTGCGATTTCACCGACAACGGCGCGACCTACACCTGCAAGATGAAGGAAGGTCTCACCTTCTCCAACGGCGATCCGCTCACCGCCAAGGACGTGGCCTTCTCGTTCCAGCGCGTCGTGGACATCAACGACCCGAACGGCCCGGCGTCACTGCTCGGCAACATGAAGTCCGTCGCGGCGCCGGACGACTCGACCGTCGTCTTCACGCTGGTGAACGCCAACGACCAAACCTGGCCGTTCGTGCTGGGCACCTCCGCCGGCCCGATCGTGGACTCGAAGGTCTACCCGGCCGACAAGCTGCTGTCCGACGAGCAGGCCGTCGGGTCCGGCCCGTACAAGCTCGATTCGTACTCGAAGAACGAACTGGTCTCGTTGGTGCCGAACGCCAGCTACAACGGCAACGGCGGCGACGTGAAGAACGCCGGTGTCACGCTGCAGTACTTCACCGACGCCTCCAACCTGAAGCTCGCCGTGCAGCAGGGTGACGTGGACGTGGCCTGGCGCACGCTGGACCCGCAGTCCATCACGGACCTCAAGTCCAACGACAAGGTCAAGGTGCTCGAGGGCCCGGGCGGCGAGGACCGCTACATCGTGTTCAACCTGAAGACCATGCCGGGCGACAACGATGCCCAGAAGCTGGCCATCCGCCGCGCGATCGCCTACTCGGTCGACCGCCAGGCGCTCGCCACGAAGGTGTTCCAGGACCAGTATCAGCCGGCCTACTCCATGGTCCCGGACGGCTTCCCCGGTCACGTGGACGCCTTCAAGGACGAGTTCGGCGACGCCCCGAACAAGGATGCAGCCGCCAAGGCCCTGTCCGATGCGGGCGTGACCACCCCGGTGACGCTGCCCATCGAATACAACCCGGATCACTACGGCTCGGCCTCGGATCTCCAGTTCAACGAGATCAAGTCCCAGCTCGAGGCGACCGGCCTGTTCAAGGTGAACCTGCAGTCCTCGGAGTGGACGACGTACTCCAAGGAGCGCACCCAGGACGCCTACCCGATCTACCAGCTCGGCTGGTACCCGGACTTCCCGGATGCGGACAACTACCTGACGCCGTTCCTGGCTCCGAACAACTTCGTGCAGGCCCACTACTGTGACGCCGACGCCGCGGAGGGTTCGCGCCCCTGCGACACCGACGGCGTGCTGCCGCTGCTGACGACCGAGCAGACCCAGTCGGGCGACGCCCGCATCAGCGCGATCGAGCAGATCCAGCAGATCTCGGCGACCGGCGTCATGCCGACGCTGCCGCTGCTGCAGGGCAAGCAGATCGCCGTGACGGGAACCGACGTCACCGGTGTCCAGGACACCCTGGACGCGACGTTCCTGTTCCGCTTCTGGATGATCGGCAAGAACTCCTGATCCGTCCGTGAACGGCATGTGGGGGGTAGGGATCGCCCTGCCCCCCACAGCTGTTCCGCCCTCATCGGAGGATTGGGGACTTCGTGGCAAGCACTACCGCGCGTGCAGGCTCCCTGCCGCGCTACCTTCTGACCCGCCTCGCGCTGGTCATACCCATGGTCTGGATCCTGATCACCCTCGTGTTCTTCCTGATGCGAGGGATCGGCGATCCCATCACCGCTTCGCTGGGCGGGCGCCTGCCCGCCGACCAGTTGCGGGCCCGGATCCACGCGGCAGGCTACGACCGGCCGATCCTGGTGCAGTACGGCGATTACCTGTGGAAGCTGCTGCACGGCGATCTCGGCACCACGGTGACGGACAACCGTCCGGTCACCGAGGTGCTGCGGGTCAACGGCGCCGCCACGCTGGAGCTCGCGTTCTGGGCCTTCCTGGTGGCGCTGGCCATCGGCATCCCGCTGGGCCGCATCGCCGCGCGGCATCGCGACCGCATCCCGGACGTGTTCCTGCGTGTCTCCGGCGTGCTGTTCTACGCCGCCCCGGTGTTCTTCGTCGGCCTGCTGGGCAAGCTGGTGTTCTCGATCTGGCTGGACTGGCTGCCGGTCTCCGGGCGGGCCTCCGCCAAGACGATCCTGGCCATCAACCACGTCTCGCCGAAGACGAACATTTATCTGATCGACGCGATCCTGTACGGCGAGCCCAGCTACATCTGGGACGTGCTGTGGCACACCATCATGCCGGCGATCACGCTCGGTCTCCTGGTGGGTGGCATCTTCCTGCGCCTGGTGCGCACCAACCTGCTGCAGACCATGAAGGACGACTACGTCGAGGCGGCCCGGGCGCGCGGCGTCAAGGAAGGCCGCATCAACCGCAAGCACGCGTTCAAGAACGCGATGGTCCCCGTCGTGACCGTCATGGGCCTGCAGGCTGCGCTGCTGCTCGGCGGCGCCATCCTCACCGAGGAGACGTTCGAGTGGCAGGGGCTCGGGTACATGCTGGCGCAGTACCTGATCAAGCGTGACTTCGTGGCGGTGCAGGGCATCGTCACCGTGATGGCGATCGTGGTGGTGGTGGCGAGCTTCGTCATCGACGTCATCACCGCCCTGATCGACCCGAGGGTGAGATACAAGTGAGCACGGAACTGGTTCTCGAGATGCCCGGCGGCCGGTCCGCCGGCAAGCCCCGCTTCTGGTCGCGCGCCTGGACGACGCTGCGGCAGGCCGGCGGCGTGCAGATGGGCATGCTGGCGTCCGGCGCGTTCATCGTGCTGCTGTTCACCGTGCTGGCCGTGCTCGCACCGTGGCTCGCGCCGTACGGCTTCAACGACAATTCCGCCGGCGGGGTCGCGTTCCCCACCCAGGCTCCGCCGGGCGCCGGACACTGGTTCGGCACCACCACCGGTTACGGCGCCGACGTGCTCTCCCAGGTGATCTACGGCAGCCGCACGGCACTCGAGGTCGTTCTGCTGTCGGTGGTGCTGGCGGTGATCGTGGGTGTGCCACTCGGCCTGATCTCCGGCTACGTGGGCGGCTGGCTGGACCGGGTGCTCGTGCTGATCACCGACGCCCTGTTCGCGTTCCCGTCCCTGCTGCTGGCTCTGGTCGTGTCCATCGCCGTGGTGGGCGGCAGCTCCAGCGCCGGTGGCGGCATCCTGGCTGCGGCCGTGTCCATCACCGTGGTCTATATACCGCAGTACTTCCGCGTGGTGCGCAACGCCACCGTCTCGGTGCGCGAGCGGCCGTTCGTGGAGGCGGCGCGCGCTCTGGGTGCGAAACCCGGTGCCGTGATGCGTCGCTACGTGTTCGGCAACGTGGTCCAGTCGGTGCCGATCATCGCCACGATCAACGGAGCCGACGCGATCCTCACACTTGCGGGCCTCGGCTTCCTGGGCTTCGGCATTGAGCCGTCGTCGGCGGCCGAGTGGGGTTACCAGCTCAACAAGGCGCTGCCGGACATGGCGTCCGGCATCTGGTGGACGGCGATCTTCCCGGGCACCGCCATCGTGCTGCTGGTGCTGGGCCTGTCGCTGATCGGCGAGTCCCTGAACGACGTGGTGGACCCGCTGCTGCGCAGCAGGCGGCTGAAGAACGTGATCCTGCCCGTGCGACCAGGGGCCGGCACCGCTGTGCCGGACGCGGCCAATCGCGAGGACACCGTCATCTCCGTGCAAGACCTGCGCGTGTGGTACGCGGGTACCAGCGGCCCCATCAAGGCCGTCGACGGCGTGAGCTTCGAACTCAAGAAGGGCGAGGTGCTGGGCCTGGTCGGCGAATCCGGGTGCGGCAAGTCCACTCTCGGACGCGCCATGCTGGGGCTGACACCCTCGACGGCGGGCCAGGACGGCCGGCTCGAGTTCCGCGGCAGAAACCTGCTGGAGAACTCGGCGCGCGACTGGCAGAAGGTGCGCGGCGCCGGTCTTGGCATGATCTTCCAGGAGCCGATGACCCGGCTCGACCCGTTGATGCGTGTGTCGGACCACTTCCGGGAGGCCATCCGCACCCACGAGAAGCTTTCCCGGAAGCAGGCCGATCGCCGCGCCCTGGACGCGCTGCGCTCGCTGGGTATCCCGCCGAGCCGATACAAGAACTACCCGCACGAGTTCTCCGGCGGCATGCGGCAACGCATCATGATCGCGCTGGCGTTGTCCATGCAACCGTCGTTCGTCGTGGCCGACGAGCCCACCACGGCGTTGGATGTGCTGGTCGAGGCGCAGATCATCGAGGTGCTGGGGCAGATCCGCGACACGCTGCACCCGGCGATGATGCTCATCACCCACAACCTGGGCATCATCGGCCGGGTCTGCGACCGCGTCGCCGTGATGTACGCCGGCCGGATCGTGGAGCAGGGCACCGTGGACGAGGTGTTCGGCAGTCCCAAGCACCCGTACACCCAGGCGCTGCTCGGCGCGACGATCTCGCTGGAGACCACCGAACTGAAGTCGATCCCGGGTGCCCCGCCGGACCTGGGCGACCTGCCGCCCGGCTGCCGGTTCGCCGAGCGCTGCCCGTTCGCCATGGAGGCCTGCCTGACCATTGCGCCGCGGAACCTGTCCGTGGGCGGGCGCTCCGTCGAGTGCCACCTGTACGACGACACGCTCACCGATGCGCAGCGCACGCCGCTGGTGCGAGCCGAACTCGAGGTCGCAGATGAAGCCTGAGAGCGCCACGCGTACGCGCGGCACCGTCGCCGAGCCGCCGCTGGTGTCCCTGCGCGACGTCGAAGTGCACTACCCCCTGGGCGGCTCGTCCGTCGGCCGCCTGCTGGGGCGGTCGCACGGCGTGGTCAAGGCGCTGGACGGGGTCACGCTGGATGTGGCGCCGGGCGAAATCGTGGGCCTGGTGGGCGAGTCCGGTTCCGGGAAGTCCACGCTGGGACGGGCCGTGCTCGGCATGGCACCGGTGACGCACGGGACGGTGACCTACCGGGATCGCGTCATCTCCGGCATGTCCGACGAGGCCTTCCGCCCGTACCGCAAGAAGATCCAGATGATCTTCCAGGACCCGGCGGCCGCGCTGAACCCGACCATGACCATCGGCGAGGGCATCGCGGATGCGCTGCGCATCCACCGCATTCCGGAGGCGGAGCGCCCCAGTCGGGTGAAGGATGCGCTGGAACGGGTCGGACTCGCTCCTGCCGAACGGTTCATCCCGAAATACCCGTCGGAGCTGTCCGGTGGGCAGAAACAGCGGGCCATCATCGCCCGGTCCATCTGTCTCGGCCCGGAGATGCTGATCGCCGACGAGCCGATCTCCATGCTGGACATGTCGGTGCGGGCGAAGATGCTCGACCTGATGGACAGCCTGCGGAACGACCTCGGCATCGCCTTCCTGTACATCACCCACGATCTCGCCTCTGCCCGCTTCTTCTGCGACCGGATCGCCATCATGTACCTGGGCCGGATCGTGGAGATCGGGCCCGCGCAGGAGGTGTTCGACCGGCGCCAGCATCCCTATACGCAGGCGCTGCTGCGCGCGATCCCGGACATCTCACACCGCAAGGACACTGTCACCGAGCTGCCCCGCGGCGAGATCCCCGACGCGTCCCGGCCGCCCATGGGCTGCCCGTTCCATCCCCGCTGCCCGATGGCGTTCGCCTCCTGCGGCTGGGAGGGACGCGACCTGCGCACCCTGCTGGAGGACCGGTGGACGACGGTGGATCTGGACACCTACCGGAGCGAGTCCTCGCTGGTGAAGGGCTTGGATTCGGTGGAGACGACGGTGACGGAGACGGCGGCCACGTCGCTGGTGCCCAGCCGCGATCCGGCGCGCCTGAAGCAGATCATCGAGGAGATCAGGGCCGCCAAGCCCGATGAGCCATTCTTCACCGCGCTGCGCGGCATGGAAGTGCAGCACGGCGGCCTGCGACTGGATCTGGCCCCGTTCCGGCGCCCGTTCCTCACCCCGCAGCCCGGCCGCGTGGGCGAGGTGTCCTGCCACCTGTATCCGAGCGACGGCGTCGGCGCGGAGGCGGGCGAGTCAGGGCACTGACGCGACGCCCGGGGTGCTGGCCCGCACCACGACGTCGCCCCTGACCGGCGCAGGTCGCGGGCCGGTTTCTCCGGCAACGGCGAGCTCCAGTGCGGCGCGGCCGATCTCGGGCAGCGGAAGGCGCACCGTGGTGAGCGGCGGCTCGATGTCCCGCAGCGTGGGGATGCCGTCGAAGCCGGCCAGCGCCACGTCGCTGCCCACCCGGTAGCCGTGCTCGCGCAACGCGGCCATGGCGCCCACCGCCATGACGTCGTTCACGGCGAACACGCAGTCGGCCGCCAGTCCGCGGTCCAGCAGCTCGCGCATGGCCACGTACCCGCCATCGCGGGTGAACTGCGTGGTGAGCACATTCTCCGGATCGAGATCCACGCCCGCTCCGGCCAGCCCTTCGCGGAAACCGGCGAGCCGGTCGTCACAGGTGACCAGGTGCTCCGGCCCGGCCAGCACCGCGAAATGCCGATAGCCCAGTGAACACAGCGTGGAGGCGAGATGTGCCGCGCCGCCGAAGTTGTCGATCTCCACGGTGCGCACACCGAGCCGGTCCGCGCCGATCGCGGCGATCCGGCCGCCCGCTGCGGCGATGGCCGCCGTGACGCTGCTCATGGCAGCGGTCGACTCGGCGTCGGTGAAGCGCGATCCGGCCAGGATCACCGCCCGGGCCCGCTGCTGCAGCAGTGCCCGCAGATGCGTCAGCTCCAAGGCCGCGTCGGAGGCCGTGGACGCGATCGTCACGATCAGCCCCCGTTCGGCGGCGGCCGCCATCACACCCGAGGCGATCGCCGCGGCGTAGGGATCGGCGATGTCGTGCACGATCAGGCCCACCGTCGTCGTGGTGCCGCGGGCCATCGCCTGCGCGTGTGCGTTGACCGAGTAGCCGAGTTCGACGGCGGCGGCGGCCACCCGGACGGCGAGGTCGGCGCGCACCGTCCGCCCCGGCGAGCCGTTGAGCGCGCGCGACGCCGTGGCCGGCGAGACCCCGGCGGCCCGGGCCACGTCGGCCAGCGTCACCTGCCCCGTCATCGCGCCTCCTTCCGCTGTCCGAGATATGACGCTAACGCATGGCCGCGGCGCAGCGGCGCCCGTCGCGCCGTAGGATCGGTGACCGTGCTGGTTCTCGCTATCGATACGTCCACGCCCGTGATCACGGCCGGGGTGGTTGACGTGAAGCGGCCGCACGAGCTGGCCGAGGAGCTGTCCGCCGGGGCCACGGACCCCGCTCCGATCCGGGTGCTCGCCGAGAAGACCGTGACCGATGCGTTCGGGCACGCCGAGTATCTGATGCCGCTGGTCGCCGAGGCGCTGGCCGAGGCGGGCCGGACGATGCCCGATCTCGAGGCCGTGGCCGTAGGGATGGGCCCGGGCCCGTTCACCGGCCTTCGGGTGGGCATGGCCACCGCCGCCGCGCTCGGCGACGCGCGGAACATCCCCGTACACGGCGTGCCGAGTCATGACGCCGCCGCCCGCGCGGTGAGCGACCAGGGCGAGTTCCTGGTGGTGACCGACGCCCGCCGCAAAGAGGTGTATGTCACCGCCTACGGCGCATCGGGTGTCGCGGTCCATGGGCCGGATATCGTCTCGCCCGCGGCGCTCGCGGACTGGTGCAGCGCCCATGGCGCCGCCCCGCAGTGGATCGCGGGCGCCGGCGCGGAGTTGGCGGCCGGGCTGGGCCTTCCCGCGCGAGCGCTGGCCCGGACGATGTCCGAGGGCCTGGTGACCTGCGCGGCGCATGGTCTGCTCACCGGCGCCGTGCCCGGCCCGCTCACCCCCCTCTACCTGCGCAGGCCGGATGCCACCGAGCCGCACGCCCCGAAGCCGGTCCTGCCGTCGCCGCATCAGGTATGACGCAATCCTCGGGCAGCGCACCGTCCGTGGGCCGGATGCGCTGGTGGCACATCCCGGCGATTGCGGCGCTGGAGCGGGAGCTGTTCCCCGGCGATTCGCCGTGGACCGAGGGCATGTTCTGGTCCGAACTGGCCGCCGGGCACCACTACGTCGTCGCCTGCGACGCGGGCGGCGTCATCCTCGGCTACGCGGGGCTCGCGACCGGTCCCGACGATGCGGACGTGCAGACCATCGGCGTCGCACCGGCGGCGCAGGGGCGGGGGATCGGGCGGGCGCTGCTGCGCGACCTGCTGGCCGCGGCCGGCCCGCGGACCGTGCACCTGGAGGTCCGCACCGACAACGCCCCGGCCATTGCGCTCTACGAATCCGAGGGCTTCACCCGTATCGGCATGCGGCGGCGCTACTACCGGCCGTCCGGCGCCGACGCGTACACCATGATGCGCCCGCCGGCCTGACGCGGCCGCTGCGCGGCGTCACCGGTAGCGGAACGCGCCCACCATCTCGGTGAGGCCGTTGCTCATCGACGCGAGTTCGCTGGACGCCGCGCGGGACTGCGAGACGAGCCCACCGGTGGACTCCACCGCATTGGTGACATCGGCCGCACCGCTGGCGATCTCGGTGACGCCGTCTGCCGCGGCCGTGATGTTGCGCGCCATTTCCGACGTGGTCGCCGTCTGCTCCTCCACCGCGGAGGCGATGGACGCCGCATAGTCGTTGATCTGCCCGATCACCTCGCCGATCTGGTCGATGGTCGTCACCGCCCGCTCGGCGTCGGTCTGCACCGACTGGATCTGTCGCGAGATGTCGTCGGTCGCCCGGGCGGTCTCCTGCGCCAGCTCCTTGACCTCGCCCGCGACGACGGCGAAGCCCTTGCCGGCATCCCCGGCGCGGGAGGCTTCGATGGTGGCGTTCAGGGCGAGCAGGTTCGTCTGCTGCGCGATCGAGGTGATCAGCTTGATGACCGACGTGATCTCCCTGGACGAATCGGACAGGCGGGTGACGACCTCCCCGGCATCCCCGGCCACGGTGACGGCGGACTGGGCGACCTTCGCCGCGTCGGCGGCGTTGCGGGAGATCTCGGCCACCGATGCCATCATCTGCTCGGAGGCCGCCGCCAGGGTCTGCACGTTCACGGACACCCGTCCTGCGACGGCCGCGACTGCCTGCGCCCGCGAGCCCGCAGCCTCGGACGACTGCGCCAGTTCGCTGCTCACGCCGTCCATGTGATCGCTCGATCCGCGCAACGTCTCCGCGTTCGACGCCACCGAGCCGATCATCTGCTTGAGAGTCTGCGCGGCGTGATTCAGCGATGCGGCCATCCGTCCGAGCTCGTCCTCGCCGACGGGCAGCGCGTGATCCGTGAAATCGCCGCCGGCGAGCCGGTCGGTGGCGGCGAGGATCGCACCGGTGCGGCGCCTGATGCTGCCGGCGATGAGGGAACCGGTGACCAGGGCGATCAGCGCGCCCGCCGCAATCGTGACGACCGTGGTCGTCAGCAGCGTGGCGTACTCGGCATCCACCTGCTCCTTCTGCGCCATCGCGTCGGCCACCAGCCGATCGGCCTGCGCGCCGAAGTCGGCGCCGAGCGTGTTGAACAAGTCGGCGGCGGTCTTGTTCAGCTGAGCGGCGTTCGGTCCGGCGGCGCCCTGGCGGTACGCCTCGTCGGCCGCCCTGAAGGCCTCCCAGCCGGCGACCAGATCCTGGGCATGGCCACGCAATTCCGCCGGGGTGTCCGCCACCATCCTGTCCAGCGCGCCACCCATCGCGTCCAGCGCGGTCTGCCGATTCTTCGTCATCAGCTGCACGACGGCGGGGTCCGGGGCGCTGGACGCCACCAAGCCCAGGATGGTCACCTGGTTCGCGGTGTCCTGCGCCAGGCGCAGATCGGCCAACGGAGTGACGTCCCGGCTGGTGACATCGGCAATCTTCTGGTGCAGCGCGCCCGCGCGGCTCAGCGCGAAGGCGCCGATCGCGATGAGCAGAATCGACATGGCCAGAGCGGAGGCGAGGACGAGCCCGCCGATACCCCTGCGCGCCAGCGCCTGCGGCATTCTCATGGAAGTGGGCCTCCGGAGGAGATGGTGGCGCGCCAGGTGTTCCCGTACTGGCGATCGTCGGGAATATCGGTCTGCCGGACCGGCACTTGAGCGTGCCGCTGGTGCTGTGTCCCGGGTCATGGCGCGTGGCTGCGGAGCCGCGTCGAAGGCCGCGCGGGCCCCCGATCCGCGGCGCGAGATACTGGATCGGTGACCACTCCTGCCATGCCCGCCGGTTCCGCCCGCGATGGCGCCGTTGCCCGCGACATCGTGCGGCTGCCCTCCGGATCGATCGTGATGGGCGTCGAGTCGTCGTGCGACGAGACCGGGGTCGGGTTCGTGCGGATCACCGACGACGGAATGCAGCTGGTGGGCCACGCGCTCGCCTCCAGTGCCGACGAGCACGCCCGGTTCGGCGGGGTGGTGCCGGAGATCGCCTCACGCGCGCACCTGCAGGCGCTGCTGCCGACGGTGCATCGCGCGTTCGACGCCGCAGGACTCGAGCCGCGGGACGTTGACGCGATCGCCGTGACAGCCGGGCCGGGCCTGGCCGGTTCGCTGATGGTGGGTCTGGCCGCTGCCAAGGCTTATGCCGCTGCGTGGGACGTGCCGCTCTTCGGTGTCAACCACCTCGCCGGGCATGTCGCCGCCGACACCTTGGAGCACGGCCCGTTGCCGACCCCGGCGCTGGCCCTGCTCGTCTCCGGCGGACACACCCAGCTGCTCCAGGTCACCAGCCTGGCCGGGGACTCGCCGCAGGCGATCGTCGAACTCGGCACGACCATCGACGACGCCGCCGGCGAAGCGTACGACAAGGTGGCGAGGCTGCTGGATCTCGGCTACCCGGGCGGTCCCGTCATCGACAGGCTCGCCGCCCAGGGCGACCCGCGGGCGATCGAGTTCCCGCGCGGGCTCACCGGAGCGAAGGATGCCGACGCGCACCGGTACGACTTCTCGTTCTCGGGGTTGAAGACCGCGGTCGCCCGTCATGTCGAAGCGTTGCGACGGGCCGGTGACGCGGTGCCGGTCGCCGATGTCTGCGCCTCGTTCCAGGAAGCCGTGGCCGACGTGCTCACCGCGAAAACAGTGCGCGCCGCAACGGATCTCGGCGTCGGCACGGTGGTGATCGCCGGGGGAGTGGCCGCCAACCGGAGGCTGCGCGCGCTTGCCCAGGAACGATGCGATGCCGCCGGCCTCACGCTGCGCATCCCGCGGATCGGCCTGTGCACCGACAACGGGGCCATGATCGCGGCGGTGGGCGCGCACGTGGCGCAGGCCGGGGCGCCGGTGACGGACCCGCGGGTCAGCGCCGATCCGGGGTTGCCGGTGCAGACCGTGCACGTCGCGTAACCGTTGCGGTGTCCCTCCGTCCCCTCCCTCCGCGCGGATCAACATCGCCCGCGCGTGCGAAGGTTGGCGTTGCGTGACTCGTGTGACGGGTTGGACAACTTTCGTCCGCGCGGGCGATGTTGATCCGCGCGGAGGCAGGGGCGGGGTGTCACGAATTCCACCGCGACGGCGCCACAGTTGAGACTTGGCACTCTCCCTATTAGAGTGCTAGTTGTCTGCGGTATTCCGGTTCGACCCCCGCGACGGCGGACCGGGCGGCGGCAGGCATGTGCAAACCAGTCCATCTTGAAGTAGCGAACCCCAGAAGGGGGAGGTCACACCGTGGCGAGCGTGAACATCCAGCCGCTCGAGGACAAGATCCTCGTCCAGGCCAACGAGGCCGAGACGACGACGGCTTCGGGCATCGTCATCCCTGACACTGCCAAGGAGAAGCCGCAGGAAGGTACCGTGCTGGCGGTCGGGCCGGGTCGTGTCGACGACAACGGCAACCGGGTCCCGCTGGACGTGGCCGAGGGCGACGTCGTCATCTACTCGAAGTACGGCGGCACCGAGGTCAAGTACGCCGGTGAGGAGTACTTGATCCTGTCGGCGCGCGACGTCTTGGCCAAGGTCACCAAGTAATCGACCGGCGCAGTTCTGCTGCGCCGCAGCCGAACCGGCAGCCGCCCGGCTCCGGTTGGCGACGAGGTGCGGACGCGCCCCGATTCCGCGTGCTGCGGGCGGGGCGCGTTCGCTTTTCACCCCATTTCTTCTGAAGGGACAACTATGGCGAAGCAGATCAGCTTCGATAGCTCGGCGCGCAAGGCGCTGCAGCGCGGCGTCGACAAACTGGCGGACGCGGTCAAGGTCACCCTGGGGCCGCGGGGTCGGTATGTGGTGCTGGCCAAGAAGTTCGGTGGGCCGACCGTCACCAACGACGGCGTGACCATCGCGCGAGATATCGAACTCGACGACGCGCGGGAGAACCTCGGCGCCCAGCTGGCGAAGACCGCGGCGACGAAGACCAACGATGTGGCCGGCGACGGCACCACCACCGCGACCGTGCTGGCGCAGGCACTGATCACCGAGGGGTTGCGCAACGTCGCCGCCGGTGCCGATCCGATTGCGTTGCGCGCGGGGATCGCCGCCGCGTCGGGCGCAGTGAGCGATGCGCTGGTGGCAGCGGCCACCCCGGTCGCCGGCGATCACTCGCGGGTCACGCAGGTCGCCACGATCGCGTCCCGCGACGAGGAGATCGGCGCATTGATCGGCGAAGCGGTGGAGAAGGTCGGCGCGGACGGTGTGGTGACGGTCGAGGAGTCGTCCGGTCTGCACACCGAGCTCGAGTTCACCGAGGGCATGCAGTTCGACAAGGGCTTCATCTCGCCGTACTTCGTCACCGACGCCGAGGCCAGCGAAGCGGTGCTCGAGGACGCGGCGGTGCTGCTGGTGCGCGAGAAGATCTCCGCACTGAAGGATCTGCTGCCGCTGCTCGAGAAGGTCGTGGCCGAATCCAAGCCGCTGCTGATCGTCGCCGAGGACGTGGACGGCGAGGCGCTGGCCGCGCTCACGGTGAACGCGCTGCGCAAGACGATCAAGGTCGTGGCTGTGAAGTCGCCGTTCTTCGGCGATCGCCGCAAGGCATTCATGCAGGACCTGGCGATCGTCACCGGCGCCGAAGTCGTCTCGGCCGAGGTCGGGTTGAAGCTCTCCGAGGTGGGCACCGAGGTGCTTGGCTCGGTGCGGCGCGCCGTGGTCACCAAGGACACCACGACGATCGTGGACGGCGGCGGTTCGGCCGAGGCCATCAAGGACCGCGCCGAGCAGATCCGGCGCGATATCGAGGCGACCACCTCCGACTGGGATCGGGAGAAGCTGCAGGAGCGGCTCGCCAAGCTCGCCGGCGGCGTGGCCGTGGTGAAGGTCGGCGCGGCGACCGAGACCGAGGTCAAGGAGCGCAAGCACCGCATCGAGGACGCGGTGGCCGCGACCAAGGCCGCCGTCGCCGAGGGGATCATTCCCGGTGGCGGCTCGGCTCTGGTGCACGCCGCGTCTGCCCTGGACGGCGACCTGGGCCTGACCGGAGACCAGGCGGTGGGTGTGGCGATCGTTCGCCGCGCGCTCACCGCGCCCGCGTATTGGATCGCCGCGAACGCCGGCCAGGAGGGCTCGGTCATCGTGGCGAGGATTGCCGCAGCACCGGCCGGTCACGGATTCAACGCGGCCACCGGCGAGTTCGGCGACCTGGTGTCCGCCGGCGTCATCGACCCCGTCAAGGTGACCCGCACGGCCGTGGAGAACGCGGCGTCGATCGCCGGGATGGTGCTCACCACCGAGACCACCGTCACGGACATTCCGGAGCCGGAGGCCCCCGCTCCGGCAGGTGGGCACGGACACCACCACTGATCGGGAGCCCGACACACCGCGGCCCGGCGAATCCAACGACGATTCGCCGGGCCGCGGCGTCTGCGCGCCATGTCAGGCGCGCCACCCGGGCGGAATCGCCAGCGGCCGATAGGGTCAGCACCATTCGGGCATCTCGCCCGAACGCGACGGGCGACGAGGTAGCCGATGGTGCGGAAGCTGGCGTGGCTGTTCGTGGCCGCGTTGATCATCGCTGACGTCGTGCTGATCACGGCGACGATGCGCGGCCCCGTGGCCACGTCGCAGACATCGGCCGGGGCGTTTGGTGCGGAGGGCTTCCCGGCCCCGGAAATGGTGACGCCGACACGATCGAGCGGTCCTGGCACGCATGTCGCGGGCAGCGCCGGTACTCCGGCTCCGGCGAACGACTCGGCAGGCTCGGCACCGGTCGGTGCCCTTCCGGCACCATCGTCGAGCCACATCCAGGTGCTCGGTGTATCGCGGGAGGAGGACGCCCCCGAGTCGCCTGCGGCGCCCGGCTCCGGCGGCGGGGTCCTGGCGGATCAGGACATCCTGCTGCAGGTCGGCGTCGACGGGCTGATCATCCGAGCAGCACGCGGCGACTGCCCCTCCATTGCTCCGGCCGCGCTCGCAGTGTCGCGCGACTTCGGAGCCAGCTGGATTCCGGTCCCCGCGGTCGTGTCGCAAGTGCTGGCCGTGGGCATGCCGGGCGCCGGATCGGCCTGGTTCGTGGGGAGCGACGCTTCCTGCCGGCCCGTCGCGTGGCAGTCCACCGACAGCGGAGCCACCTGGAGCGCCGGCAGCGTCGCCCGCCGCTGGTACCTGAACCCGGACCCCGGATCCACCGACGTCGCCGGTCCCGGGCTCGTCGCCGACGTCGGCTGTGTGCCGCGGGCACTGGCCGGAATCGACGTGCGCCGCGCCGTCGTGCTCTGCGCCGGCGGCGAGGTCCGCGTCACCGGGGATTCCGGCGGGCGCTGGTCGACCGCATCGACCCTCTCGGACGCCGTGTCGCTCGCTTTCGCCTCCGCCGATCGCGGATTCGCACTGGCAGGCGGGGCACAGTGCCGAGCCGCGGTGCTGCGGACTGATGACGGCGGCGCCACCTGGTCCCAGCGGGCGTGCCTGGGCGATCGGGTCCCCCGCGCCATCGCGGCGGCCGCCGACCTCGTCGTGGCGGCTGCCGGGCCGGATCTCTTCGTCAGCCGGGACGCCGGGCGGCACTGGGAGACCGCAGCCGGGTGGTAGACCCGTCGCGGGCCCCCATCGATTGCGATGTCATCCTTTCGTGGGGGTTGCCGCGCGAAAGGATTATCAAAATTGAGGAGATGACAGCGATGTGTCGTCGCCATACACTCCTGGGTGATGAGAACCTCGGCCGAATGGCTCGCACGCGCGGGTGACTGCCCGGTGCGCTACCCGCTGCCCGAGGCCGGATCAGGCGCTGGCAGCGAGGATCTGCTGGCGCTCACTCTCGGAGAGCCCGCCCCAGATGCCATACGGCTCGTGCACGCGCAAGGCGTGCCGTCGGCATTCCAACAAAGCCGGACAACGGGAGCAGATCGCCTTGGCTTTCGCCTCCCGGCGGGCTCGCGCGGGGCCACGTTCGCCCTCCGGGTGGAAGAAGTACGAACTGGACATTCCTCGACATGCGGCATGGAGTTGCCAGTCCCACAAGTCGGCATTCGGTCCAGGAAGACGCCGGGTGTCGGCCATTGCAGTTCCCCTCTCGACCTCGAGTGCGGTACCGGGATTGCAGATGGTCTGACCATAGATCGCCTGCCGATCATGATCAAGGTTGGTGCAGCAGTGGCGTTGCCGACATCGTCGCCGGGATACTCCCGACGGATAGAAAGCGGGCTGAGATGACGACAGCACTGGTCTGTGACGAGCGTCGGTCGGTCCGCGAACTGTTGCTGAAGGCGATGTCGGCCGTCGAATCGATGGATTGGATCGAGACGGTGGCCAGCGGCGAGGAGCTGCTTGCCCGGTACGGACGCGAACCTGCGGACATCGTGCTGGTCGGCACGCAGCGCGCGCTCACCAGCGGCGTGGAGGCCGTTCGGCAGCTGCTGACCGCGCATGCCGACGCCGCGGTCGTCGTCTTCGGGTCCCCGGACGATACGCCGTCGATCACGGCGGCGATCTCCGCGGGCGCCCGCGGCTTCCTGCGGTGGGATGCCACCCGCCCCGAACTGCTCATGGCCATCTCCGACACCATGGTCGGCGGCGCCCCGCAGACCGGCCGACCCGGCGCCGATGGCGGGCCGTCCCTCACCGACCGGGAGCTGCAGGTGCTGCAGGGCATGAGCCGCGGACGGTCCAACGGCGAGATCGGGGAGGAGCTGTTCCTTTCCGAGGACACCATCAAGACACACGCGCGCCGGCTGTTCAAGAAGCTCGGCGCACGCGACCGGGCGCACGCCGTAGCCGTGGGATTCCGGCACGGCTTCGTGGCCTGAGGACCGGTGACGCCCGGCGACGCCCGCCTGAGCGCGCCTGCCGTACAGCGCCGCACGTGGAAGCCTTACGATTGGGACTGGCCGCGGCGCCGTATCCGGCAGTCCGCTTGTCCGCGGCCGGGAAGGCCTCAGCAGCAATGACACCGTATGCGTTCGACCCGTCGAGCGACCCTGGCAGCTCCGCGGGTGACGAGGCGGCCAAGTTCGCGCTCCTGGGACTGACCTATGACGACGTGCTGCTGCTGCCGGACCAGTCCGATCTGATCCCGAGCGCGGCGGACACCTCGACACAGCTCACCCGCAATGTGCGGCTGGGCATCCCGCTGATCTCCAGCGCCATGGACACCGTGACGGAATCCCGCATGGCCATCGCCATGGCCCGCCAGGGTGGCATCGGCGTGGTGCACTACAACATGCGTCCGGAGGACCAGGCCTCCCAAGTGGAAACCGTCAAGCGGTCCGAGGCCGGCATGGTGACCAATCCCATCACCTGCTCACCGGACGACTCCCTCGCCGACGCCGATGCGCTCTGCGCGCGCTTCCGCATCTCCGGCGTCCCCGTCACCGATCCCAGCGGGCACCTGGTGGGCATCATCACCAACCGCGACATGCGCTTCGAGAACGACATGTCCCGGCCGGTGCGCGAAGTGATGACGCCCATGCCGCTGGTCACTGCGCCGGTGGGCGTCGCGCCGGAGAAGGCGCTGGAGTTGCTGCGCACGCACAAGATCGAAAAGCTTCCGCTGGTCGACGCGGACGGTGTGCTGCAGGGCCTGATCACCGTCAAGGACTTCGTGAAGACCGAGCAGTACCCGTTCGCCGCGAAGGACGACTCCGGCCGGCTGCTGGTGGCCGCCGCGGTCAGCGTCGGCGACGCAGCCTTCGAACGCGCCATGGCGCTCGTCGACGCCGGCGCGGATGTGCTCACCGTCGATACCGCCCACGGCCATTCGAGCGCCGTGGCCGACATGGTGGGCCGCCTGAAGAAAGATCTGGGCGACCGGGTGGATGTCATCGGCGGGAACGTGGCCACCCGCGCCGGGGCGCAGTCCCTCATCGACGCCGGTGCCGACGCGGTGAAGGTCGGCGTGGGTCCCGGGTCCATCTGCACCACGCGTGTCGTGGCGGGCGTCGGCGTTCCCCAGGTCACCGCCATCTACGAGGCCGCCAAAGCGTGCCGCCCGGCCGGGGTTCCGCTGATCGGCGACGGCGGTCTGCAGTATTCCGGCGACATCGCCAAGGCCATCGCCGCAGGCGCGAGCAGCGTCATGCTCGGTTCCCTGCTCGCCGGCGTCGAGGAATCGCCCGGCGAGCTGATCTTCGTAGCAGGCAAGCAGTACAAGACGTACCGCGGCATGGGGTCGATGGGCGCCATGCGCTCGCGGTCGTCGTCGCGCCGCGCGCCGACCGCGGACGCCGGGCCGGTGGCCGGCGGCTACTCACGCGGGCGCTACGGCCAGAACGATGTGCTTTCCGACGACAAGCTGGTGCCGGAGGGCATCGAGGGCCGAGTGCCCTACCGCGGTCGACTGGCGGATGTGACGCATCAGTTGGTCGGTGGCCTGCGGGCAGCGATGGGATACACCGGCTCGCATGTGATCCCGGAGTTGCAGAACGCGAAGCTGGTGCGGATCACGGCGGCCGGCCTGCGCGAGTCGCACCCGCACGACATCACCATCACCGCAGAGGCACCCAACTACTTCGACCGCTGACCCGGTTCGCCGGACGACGAGAGGTTCACCGTGCAGGACAGCGTAGAAATCGGCATGGGCCGCCAGGCCCGGCGCACCTACGACCTCGCCGACATCGCCATCGTGCCGTCGCGCCGTACCCGGTCGTCGGCCGAGGTGTCCACCGCCTGGCAGATCGACGCCTACCGGTTCGAGATCCCGCTGGTGACCGACTCGTCGGACGCGGTGGTGTCACCCGAGGTGGCGTGCGCCGTCGGCGCGCAGGGCGGTCTGGGAGTGCTCAATGCCGAGGGCCTGTGGGCCCGTCACGCCGACCCGCAGGCCGTGATCGACGAGATCGTGGCCGTGGCGCAGGATTCCGACGACCCGGATGCGGCCACGGCCGTGCTGCAGCGTGCCTACGGGGCACCCATCGATCTGGACCTGCTCGGCGGCGCCCTGGCCACCATCAAGCGGGCCGGCTCGACCGTGGCGGCGCGGGTGTCCCCGCAGAACGCCGCCGAGCTGGCGCCGCGGCTCATTGCCGCCGGGGTGGAATTGCTCGTCATCCAGGGCACCATCGTCTCGGCCGAACACGTGCTGCGCGGCGGTGAGGCGTTGAACCTGAAATCGTTCATCGCCAACCTCGACGTGCCGGTGATCGTGGGCGGCGCCACCAATTACCAGACCACTACCCATCTCATGCGCACGGGCGCCGTCGGCGTGATCGTGGGCACCGGCGCCGGGGTGGCCTCGACCACCGACGAGGTGCTCGGCATCGCGGTCCCCATGGCTACGGCCATCGCCGACGCCGCGGCGGCCCGGCGCGACTACCTCGACGAGACCGGCGGCCGGTACGTGCACGTGATCGCGGCGGGCGGCATCGCGACCAGCGCCGATATCGCCAAGGCCATCGCCTGTGGCGCGGACGCCGTCATGCTCGGCGAACCACTGGCGGCGCTGGATGCCGCCCCCGGGAAGGGCTGGTACTGGCCGCACTCGGCGTCGCATCCGGCGCTGCCTCGAGGGCTGGCACTGCCGTGCGGGCTGGCCGACACGCCGCTCACCGAGCTCCTGCACGGACCGGCCCGCGGCGCGGAGGGCCGCACCAACCTGTTCGGCGCGCTGAAGCGGGCCATGGCGAAGGCCGGGTACTCCGACGTGAAGGAATTTCAGAAGGTGGGCTTGATCAGTCTCTCCGGCTCCGCCTAGATGGGGACTCCCTCGTCGCCGCCGACCGGCTCGCAGGTGAGCACCGAAATCGCCGCCGGTGGCGATTTGATCGCCGCGCTCGATGTGGGCGGCACCATGATCAAGGCCGGCCTGGTCGCCCGGGACGGCACCGTGCACCGTGCGGAGCGGCATCCCACCGCCGTCCGGCGCGGCCCCGAAGCGCTCATCGAGTTGATCCTGTCCGTCGCCACGGACTTGGCCCGGCATCCGGGCGTGCGTGGTGTCGGTCTGGGCGTGCCGGGCATCGTGGACTCCGCGGCAGGCATCGCGCACTACGCCGCGAACCTCGGCTGGACGGACGTCCCCTTCACCACCCTGCTGCGCGAGCGGCTGAACCTGCCCGCGGTGCTCGGCCACGACGTGCGCAACGGTGCTCTGGCGGAGGCCCGACTCGGCGCCGGCTCCGGCATGCCGTCGGTGTACTTCGTCGCGATCGGCACCGGAGTAGCCGGCGGGCAGGTGAACGGCGGCGTGGTCGACGACGGCGCGTCCGGGCAGGCCGGTGAGATCGGGCATGTCGTGGTGCGCCCGCGCGGCCCGCGCTGCGGCTGCGGCAACCGGGGCTGCCTGGAGGCCATCGCCTCGGCGTCGCGGATCGCCGCCGCCTACCGGCGCCGCTCCCGCCAGCGCGGCAGCGCCGCCGATGTGGCGCGACTGGTCCAGTCGGGTGACCCGATCGCGAGCGCCGTGTGGCGCGAGGCCGTCGCCGCGCTGGCCGACGCGCTGGCCACCCAGGTGGTGCTCGGCGACCCGGGGTGCATCGTGATCGGCGGCGGCCTGTCGCTGGCCGGGCCCACCTTGTTCGAGCCGCTGCGCTCGGCGCTGGCCGGGCGGTTGACGTTCCGCTCCGCCCCGCCCATCGTCCCGGCGCTGCTGGGCGACCGAGCCGGCATGGTCGGCGCCGCCCTGCGCACATGGGATGCGCTGGCGTGACCGGCATGACCGGCATGACGCAATCCCGGGCCGCAGGCCCGTGCACCCCGCTGCCGCACCCCGCGGCACCGAGTCGCCCGATCGCCGCCGTCAGGAGGAACCGATTGTGACACCGCCGCTGCTGCTGACCGGAGCGAAAGTCGTCACCCCGATCGAAGTGCTGGACGAGGGTGTGGTGCTCGTCTCCGACGGCCGGATCGTCGCCGTACTGGACGACGCGCAGTCCGCCGACCGACTGAGCCCGTTGGCACGGGATATCCTGCGCGGCGCGGAGCGCGTGCCCCTGGGCGGGGGCTACATCGTGCCGGGACTGATCGACCTGCACACCCACGGCGCTGCTGCGCATTCGTACGACGACGGGGCAGCGTCGATCGCTGCCGCGGTCGCCGCTCATCGCCGGCACGGCACCACCTCCACGATGGTGTCGCTCATCACCGGGTCGCCGGAGCGCATGCTGCAGTCCATCGACGGAGCCGTGGCGGCCATGAAGGACGACCCGCGGATCCGCGGCATCCACCTGGAGGGCCCGTTCCTGGCCGACTCCCGCCGCGGCGCGCACGACCCGGCGAAACTGCTTGCCCCCGACACTGCGCTGTTCGACAGGTTCGTCGTGGCCGGCGGCGGGCGGATCCGTATGATCACCGCCGCGCCGGAGCTGCCGGGCGGCATGGACCTGGTGCACGCCGCCGTGTCCAGCGGCGTCCATTTCGCGGTGGGCCACACCGACGCCGACTACGCGCAGGCGGCGGCGGCCTTCGCCGCCGGCGCGGATATCGTCACACACGCCTTCAACGCCATGCGGCCGCTGCACCACCGTGACCCCGGCGTGATCGCCGCGGCCCGCGACGCGGGTGCCGTCATGGAAGCGATCAACGACGGGGTGCATCTGCACGACGCGACGGTGCGGCTGCTGCAGTCCATCGCGCCGGACAGGCTCGCCCTGATCACCGACGCGATGGCTGCGGCGGGCGCCCCGGACGGCCACTACATGCTCGGCACGCTGGACGTCGATGTGGCCGACGGCGTGGCCCGCCTGTCCGATGGCGGTTCGATCGCCGGCTCCACACTCACCATGGACACCGCCCTGCGCCGGGCCGTCACCGAGGTCGGTCTCGGCGTGGTGGAGGCGGTGAACGCGGCGACGCGTGTGCCTGCGCGGCTGCTGGGGCTGGAGCGGGAGATCGGATCCGTGCAGCCCGGGCTGGTGGCCGATCTGCTGCTGCTCGACGACGCCTGGCAGATCCGTGCCATGCTGCTGGCGGGCGAATGGGGCGATGAACGTCGGCCCTGAGCCAGGGGCGACCGAACGGACAGTGCAGGAGAAAGAGAGAGCCACAGCCGTGACATCCGCAACCGATACGGCGCCCGCGACGGGCGTGACGGAGCACCGCCCGGTCCTGGTCGTCGACTTCGGCGCCCAGTACGCGCAGCTCATCGCGCGCCGCGTCCGCGAGGCGAATCTGTATTCGGAGATCGTGCCATCGACGATGACGCTGCCCGAGATGCTGGCCAAGGATCCGGCCGCGATCGTGCTCTCCGGCGGCCCGTCCAGTGTCTATGCCGAGGGGGCGCCCGCCGTCGATCCGGCCCTGTTCGGTGCCGGCGTTCCGGTACTCGGCATCTGCTACGGGTTCCAGGCGATGACGACGGCGCTGGGCGGCCGTGTCCGACAGACCGGCCGCCGCGAGTACGGGGCCACCGAGCTCACCGTCAGCCGGTCGGACTCCGCGCTGCTGGCCGGCACCGCGGGTGAGGCCGGCTGCTTCACCGTCTGGATGAGCCACGGTGATTCGGTGGAGGCGGCACCGGACGGCTTCGACGTGACGGCGTCCACGGAGCACACTCCGGTGGCCGCCTTCGAGGACCGCTCTCGCAGACTGGCCGGGGTGCAGTTCCACCCTGAGGTGCTGCACACCGAGCACGGGCAGCAGATCTTGACGCACTTCCTGTACGACATCGCGGGTCTCGCCGCCGACTGGACGCCGCAGAGCATCCTGGCCGAACAGGTCGAGAAGGTGCGTGCGCAGATCGGCGGCGCTCGGGTGATCTGCGGACTGTCCGGCGGGGTGGACTCCGCGGTGGCCGCGGCGATCGTTCACCGCGCCGTCGGCGACCAGCTCACCTGCGTATTCGTGGACCACGGGCTGCTGCGCGCCGGCGAGCGGGAGCAGGTGGAACGCGATTACGTGGCCGCCACGGGCATCCGGCTGGTGACGGTGGACGCCACCTCGACGTTCTTGGCCGCGCTGGCCGGGGTGACCGAGCCGGAAGCCAAGCGGAAGATCATCGGCCGCGAGTTCATCCGGACCTTCGAAAAGGCCGCCGCCGAGCTGGTGGCCGAGCACAGCTCCCACGAGCCGGTGAAGTTCCTGGTGCAGGGCACGCTGTACCCGGATGTGGTGGAATCCGGCGGCGGCACCGGCACCGCCACCATCAAGTCGCACCACAATGTGGGCGGGCTGCCGGACGACCTGCAATTCGAGCTGGTCGAGCCGTTGCGGGCACTGTTCAAAGACGAAGTGCGGCTGCTCGGTGCGGAGCTGGGGTTGCCACCCGAGATCGTCTCCCGACATCCGTTCCCGGGGCCGGGGCTGGGCGTGCGCATCATCGGCGAGATCACGGCGCAGCGCCTGGACGTCCTGCGCGCCGCCGACGCGATCGTGCGCGAAGAGATGACGGCGGCCGGGGTGGACGGCCAGATCTGGCAGTGCCCGGTGGTGCTGCTGGCCGACGTGCACACCGTGGGTGTGAAGGGCGACGGCCGCACCTACGGCATGCCCGTGGTGCTGCGTCCGGTGACCAGCGAAGATGCCATGACCGCGGACTGGGCACGGCTTCCCGACACGTTGCTGTCCCGGATCGCCGGCCGCGTCACCGGGGAGGTGGACGAGATCACCCGCGTCGTGCTGGACGTCACCAGCAAGCCGCCTGGCACGATCGAGTGGGAGTAACTCCGGCGGCTCCCCGGCCGATTGCGTCAGCGGCTGCGCCGACGCCCGGGTAGCGAACTGGCGATCAGGCCCAGCCCGACCAGCGCGGCGACGCCGGCAATGACCCACGGCAGCAGGTTCGGGATCAGCCACCAGGTCTGCTTGCCGATGCCGATCGCGGCGATCACCAGCAGGATCGCCGCGACGACGAGGCCGATGGCGTCGGTGCGGCCGGTGCGGCGCTGCCGCCGGGAAGCGTCATTCTCGTTGCTATTCATGGATTCTCGCTACCGCCTGTCCTGCGTTGCTGTGAATGTCGATATCGATGACGCCGTGCCGGTCGCTGCCGGTCTGCTCGGCTGCGTACTGCGCGCGGACTCCGCTGAACTGCCGGCCCAGGCAATCGACGTGGCCCACGGTGGCGGAACAGCTCGCCGCGACCGTGGTGTCGGCGGGCAGCAGCACGGTGACCTGACCGCCGCCGACCGTCACGTCGGTACGCACGGTGTCGCCGGGCGCCACGTCGAGCTGGGACAGATCCAGGGTGGCCTGTCCCGCGTTCCAGTAGTAGGACTCGGCGACCGCGCCGACGGTGGTCGGCGACCAGGTCTGCTGGCCGTACCCCGAGGTGCCGCTCAACCCCGACACCGACAGCACCAGGGTGAGCACCGCGAGGAAGACGCCGTGCCCGATCAGCATGCGCCCGCCGTTGCCGCGCAGCGATGCCGCGACCAGGCCCACGGCGATGATGCCCAGGGCGACGCCGGTCACCGCCGACCATGGCAGGTACCACCAGTTGGTGACGACCCCGGCCGCCATACCGGCGCCGACGATCAGGGCCAGCCCCAGGAACACCCGGGCGATGGCGCCGCCCGGAGCCAGTCGCGAGCCGGCGTCGGACGGGTCCTCCCCGTCCGACATGCCGGCATCGCCCGGGGCGGGGGACGGGTCGGGCAGGTCCCAGGCGAACGGTGCGGCGCCCAGCGGATCCCATGCGGGCGGGGTGCGCCCGTCCGACAACAGGTCCTCGGGGTCCGGTGGGCCGTCCGTCACCAGTTGCTCGGCGCCGTCGGGGCCGGTCCGGATACCGGCCGCACTCTCGTCGGCGCCGGGCGCGGGCGTGGGCGGCGCCGGTGGGGTCTGCGTGGGCGCCGGTGGGGTCTGCGTGGGCCCGCCCGGTGCCGATGCGTCGGGCGCCGGCGAGGTGGACGCGCCACCGAACCAGCCGTCCGCGCGATTGCCGACATCGCGACCCCAACGCGCCGCCCGATCGCCGACGTCGGCCCCCCACCGTGCCACGCGGTCGGCGAAGTCATCGGCCCAGGCCGACGGATCGCGGTGTGGGCCGCGGTTGGACCGCGCCGCGTGGCCGCGGTTGCTGAGCACGATTGTGAGGATGATCGCGCCCACCAGCACCGGCCAGAACGGCAATCCCCCGGAGAATCCGGAGAACACCGTGAAGATGGAGCCCATGCTGGCCAGGCCGACCACGATCAGCACCACCGTCAGCGCCGGCGACACGGACGACTTGCCGCGGCCGGCCAGCGCCTCGACGGCGGAGGCCTCGTCGCCGTCGCCGCGCATGATCAGCCAGCCGGCGCAGTACAGCAGTACACCGGAACCGCCGAACAGCGTCAGCACGACGAAGGCCACCCGGATCAGGATCGGATCGATGCGCCACGCGCGGCCCAGGCCGCCTGCGACGCCGCCGAGCTTGCGGTCGGTGGCGGAGCGGTTCGGCAGTGGCCACCGGGTGCGGGCGTGTTCATCGGTGGCGCGGTGTTGGTCGGTGTTCATGCCACCCACGGTGCCGTATCCGGTGGCGCTCACACCATCGGGAAGCACCCTGGTTTCCGGAATCAGGGTGACCCCTGATCCGGATCGGACCGCGGCGTGTGACTCTGGAATGCATGACGTCCTCCGCATCGCCGGCCGCCGCCGGTGATCGTCCGCGCCCGGTCGGCATCCCCGGCGCGGGCCAGCCCCTGCGGCCGGCCCCTCCGGCGGTGGCACCGGGCGCTGGGCTGGTGACCTCCGATGGCATTCCTCGACTGCTGCGCCTGACGGATCAGCGGCTGGTGGCTGGTGTGGCAGCCGGCGTGGCGCAGCATCTGCGCGCCCCGGTCGGTCTGGTGCGCGCCGTCTTCGTGGTCCTGGGTCTGCTGGCCGGGGCCGGCGTGGTGGGTTACGCGCTGCTGTGGATCTTCGTGCCGCAGGCGAGCGGGTCGGGCGGCGCTCCCGAGACGACCGACGGTGCGCTTTCCGGCCCGACAACCGGCCGTGCTGTCGGCCGGCGGGCATCCGCCGTGGAGCGCCGTCAGGCGATCGGGATCGCGGCCGTCGGCGTGGCCGCGGGCATCGTCACACTCGCCCTGGGCGGCGGACGGTGGGTCGGTGCGCTGGTCGGGCCGCTGGTGATCGTCGCGATCGGCGCTGCGTTCATCTGGCGGGAGGCCGACGATTCGCAGCGCCGCCGGTGGCGACGCACCGCCGCCGGGTGGGCGCGGCCACGGCGCGGTGCGTGGTGGCGGATCGCCGCCGGCGTCGTGCTGGTGTTCGGCGGTCTGGGCGTCTTCGCCATTGCCCAGGTCGATGTGGCCTCCGCGCGCTCCGCCGTCGCCGCGGTGGTGCTCACCCTGATCGGGGTGGCCGTGATCGCCGTACCGTGGCTCGCCAAACTGCTGCGCGACCTCACCGACGAGCGGCGGGAACGCATCCGGGAGACGGAGCGGGCCGAGGTGGCTGCGCATCTGCACGATTCGGTGCTGCAGACCCTGGCTCTGATTCAGCGGCAGCCGGGCGACGCCCGTGAGGTGCAGCGGCTGGCCCGTGCCCAGGAGCGCGACCTGCGGGCCTGGCTGTACGGGCCCAGCGGTTACGCGCGGCGCGGCGACGGCGGTGCGGACGCGACGGTCGCGGCGGCTGTCGGCGCTGTCGACCCACGGGGGCCGAGCGAGACGGCCGCGTCATACCCGGGTCCAGGCGGCGACACCGGTGCGGGCGCGCTGAAACTGGCCGCGGCGCAGGTCGAGGATACCTACGCGGTGGCGATCGAGCCGGTCGTGGTGGGCGACGTGCCGCTCACCGACGAGACAACGGCGCTGGTCGCTGCCGCTCGCGAGGCGATGGTGAACGCCGCGAAACATGCCGGGGTGGACACCATCAGCGTGTACGCGGAGCTGGAGATGCCACTGGCTTCCGTCTATGTGCGTGACCGCGGCCGAGGGTTCGATCCTGCGGCGGTGGCCGGCGACCGGCGTGGCGTCGCCGAGTCCATCCGGGGCAGGATGGAGCGGTACGGTGGGCGCGCCGAGGTGAAGACGTCGCCGGGCGGCGGCACCGAATGGGCGTTGACCATGACGGTGCCACCGGCGGCGGACGCCGACCCGCACGGCGCATGACCGGCCGTCGCGGCCAGGGGAGGGCTCATGACACTGCCGGTGCGGGTGTTCCTGGTCGACGACCACGCGCTGTTCCGCGCGGGGGTGAAGGCCGAACTCGCCGATCTCGCCGACGAGCGGATCGCGGTGGTCGGCGAGGCCGGGTCGGTGGGCGAGGCCGTCACGCGCATCACGGCGGATCCACCGGACGTCGTGCTGCTGGACGTGCACATGCCCGACGGCGGCGGCCGCGCTGTTCTGCAACAACTGCACGAAATGCTGCCCCAGGTGGTGTTCCTGGCACTGTCGGTGTCCGATGCCGCCGAGGACGTGATCGCCGTGATCCGGTCCGGCGCGCGCGGTTATGTGACCAAGACGATCTCCGGTCGCGACCTGGCGGATGCCGTCGTCCGGGTCGCGGCGGGCGACGCGGTGTTCTCCCCGCGGCTTGCCGGCTTCGTGCTGGATGCGTTCGCGCAGCGGCCGGACACCCCGCCGGTCACCGATCCGGAGCTCGACCTGCTCTCCCCTCGGGAGCGGGAAGTGCTGACCCTGCTGGCCCGCGGCTATACCTACAAGGAGATCGCCGCCGACCTGTTCATCTCCGTGAAGACGGTCGAGACGCACGTCTCGAGCGTGCTGCGCAAGACGCAGTTGTCCAACCGGCATGCCTTGTCCCGCTGGGCCGCCCAGCGTCGGCTTGTGTAGGCGGGGGCGGGGGCGCGCAGGCTGGTCTGGTTGCCGGTACCGGTGGACCGCTCGCATGGGCACGGCTGTCGGCGCGTTCGCGGGTCTACCTGCCGATGCCACGGCATGCTGTGAAGATGCGGCAATACGGACGACCAGCGCGACCGGTTGCTGTCGGCGCCATCGTGCTGGCGGCGGCGTGGTCAGCGGCGGCGTGCGCGATGCCCGCCGGAGCGCCGGCCGTGCCGGAATCGAACCGCACCTACGCGATCGCACCACACGCCGTGACTGCGGCGGACACGCCGGCGTCGGTCGCCGGGCCATCGAGTATGACGCTGTCCTCGGGTGGTGATGCGGCATCCGGTCATGTGGCCATCGGTGACTTCGGGCGGGCCGCGGCGCGCGGTAGTGCGACCGGCGGCTCCGCCGTTGGGGGTGTCACACCGGCAGCGTCGGGCGTGCCGGCTGCCGATCCGCCGGGCATGTCGGGTGCCGAGCCATCGGGCAGATTCACCCTTGCGCTGGCCGGGGACGTCAATTTCGCGAATGGCACGGCGGATCTGTTGGCCGCCGACCCGGCCACCGCGCTGCAGGAGGCGGCCGGGCAGCTCTCCGCGGCAGATCTGACCATGGTGAACCTGGAGACGGCGATCACCGCGGCGGGAGTGCCGGCTCCGAAGCAGTTTCATTTCCGGGCTCCGGCGACTGCATTGGAGGCTCTGGCCGATGGCGGTGTCGACGTCGTGACGATGGCCAACAACCACGCCGTCGACTACGGGGACCAGGGGCTGGCCGACACACTTCACGCGATCGACGCTTCGCCGATTCCGGTGGTGGGCATCGGGCGGAACGCCGACGCTGCCTACGCCCCGTGGACCGCCACAGTGAACGGGGTCAGGCTGGCGATCTTCGCCGCCAGCCAGGTGCACGACTGGACGATCGCCACGCACACCGCCACCGACACCGGGCCCGGCATCGCCAGCGCGTTTTCGCCGCGACTGGTAGAGGCGGTGCGGTCCGCGGCAGCATCGTTCGATGTGGTGGTCGTCTACCTGCACTGGGGTATCGAGTACCAGGCGTGCCCGTCCGGCGAGCAGCGGCGCTTAGCCGATGCGCTGGCCGATGCCGGAGCGACCGCCGTGGTGGGCACCCACGCGCACCTGCTGCAGGGCGCCGGATGGCGTCACGACGGCGTGTACGTCGCCTACGGGCTGGGCAACTACTACTGGTGGCGGTCGTTCGGCAATGACCAGGACGACAACGGTGTGCTGACGCTGACCTTCGACCGGGCCGGCGTCATCTCCTCCGACTTCCTGGCGACCAGGCTGGATGCGCGGGGTGTGCCCCAGGTGGCCACCGGCGCACAGAAGGCGCGCATCGAGGCCCGGTGGGAGGCAGACCGGCAGTGCGCCGACCTGGCGGCGACGCCGCTCGCCGGATGAGGGCGCCCGTGCTTCTAGCGCCGACCGAGCCGTCCGCGGCCCAGTGAGAGCAGCAGCATGCCCAGTTCGGTCCCGGCGGGCCCGAGCACGGCGAAGCGGTCGAGGACCTTCATCTCGCGGCTGTAGACGATGCGCGTGCCGCCCTCGGCGGCACGCGCTGCGCCGATGGAATGGGAGATCGCGCTGCGGCGCTGGATCAGGCGTACCAGTTCGGCGTCGATCGCGTCGATCTCCGTGCGCATCTCGGCGATGGACTTCTCGCCGTCGGGTTCATCGGCCCGGGATCTGTCGTCCTGGGGCGGCGCGCTGTTCTGCGGGATTGTGATCGCCTCCGGGGTGGCGGGGTCTCCGTGGGTGCCAGGGGTGGTGTCGGTGGTCGTGCTCATTGCCATGGTCACGGTCGTCTCCTTGATTCTGCCCCTGGCCCCCGGCCCGAAACACCAAAAACGCCCCGGGTCCTGGAAGACCTCGGGGCGTCGGGTGGGCGGTTGACTTCAGCCGCGCATGAGCACCGGGGTCCGGTACCCATAAAAAAACTCGCGGCAAGCCATGCGGTTATTAAACCACACTGCTCCGCCGCGGCGTAGCGCAACACGGTGTGGTGCACTGCTGCTCAGCTCAGCTCAGCTCAGCTCAGCTCAGCTCAGCACAGCACAGCACAGCACAGCACAGCACAGCTCAGCACAGCGCTGCGCGGTCGGGCAGTGCGACGCCGATTAGACGTGACGCCGATTAGACGTGACGCCGATCAGAACGGTGGAGGATCGTCCTCGTCCCGGCCGGGCCGCGAATCGTCGGCAGAGGAGCGAAGGCCGCCAGTCGATACGGCGGGCAGGCGCCGCGGGTTGGCAACCGATCCAGCGGAACCACGGGAATCCGGCGCGAGGGCATAGGTGTGCCCCAGCGGACTGGTCCAGGTGAGGCGGCCGGAGGCATCCGGTTCCGCGCGCCACGAGGTGAAGGTCTTCAGTCGGTGATGGGCCCGACACAGGACGTCCAGGTTGCAGGGGCAGGTGGCGCCGCCGCTCTCGTACGGGAGGCGGTGGTCGAGATCGCAGCGCTCCGCGGAGACGCGGCATCCGGGGAACTGGCAATGTCGGTCGCGCGCACGAACATAATCCGCCGTCGCCTCCGGCGGTCGGTACACCGCCCGCCCGGGGTCGACGACGCTGGAACACGTGCGCGATCGCATCGTGTTGTCGCTGTGCAACCCGATCCGATCCGGAGGTATGACGAGCGTAGGAGCGTTGGGCGCTGCGCCGGCATCGAGTGGTGTGGTGTCCGCGGCGGTTCGCGATGCAGGGTCGTGTGTCACCAGCGCCCGGATGCTGGAAGCAGATGCCGCGAGGGCGCGAGCCGTGCCCGCAGTGACGGTGCCGTAACCGCGGATCTCGCCGGGACGGTCGGCGAGGCCGGCCAGGGTGGGCAGATCGACGTACACGTTCACCGTCACCCGAGGCTTGAAGGTCGTAGAAGTGCCCCTGGGTGACGGCGACCCCCCGGTCTTCTTTGGGGTGACGGTGCGGGATCCCGCGGCGCTCCCGCCCGGCTTGCCTCTGCCGGTCTCACTTCGGTCGGGCTCACGGCCGTGCGGCTTGTCCTCGACGGGTTCGCTATGGTGATCCGGACAGAAATCGCCGCCAGGTTGGTCGCAGCGGCACGGGACGACACCCGACGCCAGACGTACGAGCTCAAGGCGGCCGTATGCGGCATCGGCCGAGTCTCGTTCCGGAACGCCGACATGGGCGTGGCCGGTGGTGGCCAGCGTGCGGAACAGGTCGGCGAAGGCATCCGCGCGAAGCTGCGCACTGCCGCGGCCGGCGGTCAGCCCGGCCGCTTTCAATGACGAGGCGACGCAGTCCAACACGCCGTGCGCGATCAGCGCGTCCGGCGCGGAAAGGACGGCGCGGAACAGCGCCATATCGTTGTCGACCGCGGTGATGCTGGTGTGGCGCGATTCCGCCGCTCTGGCGGCGCGCTCTGCCGATCCCGTCGGATCCGACGCGATCACGGCGCGGGCTACTCGGCGACGCAATTCGGATGCCGTGCAGTTCGCTGCCGATCTCAGGACTTTCCGCTCCACCTGCGAACGGAGACCCGCCGGCAGTGCGGTGACGCCGTCCGCGATGATCGCTGCGCGATAGCCGTCGAGATGCCCGGCCTGTTGTGCGGCCAAAGTGGCCGGCAGCGTGTTCACCATCATCGTCGCCTGCTCCACGCGCATGCGGGCTGTGATCGGTGCGAGATGGGTGGCGCAGGCGATCTCGGCAGCAGCGAAGCGCGAAGCCGTGTCGATGATCGCCGAGCGCCACAGCGGATGCGCCAGCGCTGTGGACGCCTCCGCGGCATCGTCGCCGGGACTGTTACCGGTGTCGGGGAGGTGCGCGCCGAACTTCTCGGCGAGGGAGGTGCTCGCGGCCTCGATGACGTCGGCCAGCGGAAGGGCGACGCCCGGACGCGCGAACGCCGCGATCCAGCGCTGTTGCAGTGCCTGCACGCGGGCGATCATGCGCTGTGCGGCGACGATCCCGTCGAGTAGCCCGCGCCCGTGGCCTGCTTCGGCCAAGGCGACCGGATCGCACAGCTCCAACGCGCGTAGACCGGCGAGCGACCGCCCGCTCGGATGTGACAGATCCGACCGTGCAGCAGACGCCAGATCGGCGCGGTCGTGTTCGGCCGCGGCATCCAGTGCCCATTGCGGAGTCGGTGGTTCGGATTCGGAGCAGCGCGGCGAGCAGTCCGATTCCAGCGGGACAGCGGACGGCGGCGATAGCGTCATACGCCGACCTCCTCGGACAATCGAACTGCTGCGTGATACATGTTAGTCGATCACATGTGCTAACCTCACGATAGCGCGGGGTAGTGATCGGGTCAAGGCATGTGGAGAAGCAACAGAGAGGTCGTCGATGCATGATTCTGGAATTGGAACGTTCGCGCTGCATCGTGGGAGTGGGAGCAGGCGCAGGCAAGAATCGTCCGGTGGATACGGGCGTGGGTCTGGGCCGGAGGCATCGCAGGAAGACGGACAGTGATCGGTGTCGGGCCGAACGTCAGCGGATCGTCGGTGTACACGCGGACGGAGAATTGGGTCGGCAGGCCGGGAACGGTAGCGTCGATAGGTGCCATGACTTCTCTGTTCGATCTGCCCACCGGTCGCGCCCGATCCGCCGATCCGGATCGTGGCGGAACGCGGCCGGACGCCGACGCCGATGCGCTGCTGACCGATCTCAACCCGGCGCAGCGCCAGGCCGTGACCCATCGCGGCACTCCGCTGCTGGTGGTCGCCGGCGCGGGCTCCGGCAAGACCCGCGTGCTCACCCGGCGGATCGCCTACCTGTTGGCCACGGGTGCCGCGCGGCCCGGCGAGATTTTGGCCATCACGTTCACCAACAAGGCCGCCGGGGAGATGAAGGAGCGCGTCGCCGCGCAGATCGGCGCACGCGCCCGGTCCATGTGGGTTTCCACCTTCCACTCGCTGTGCGTGCGGATCCTGCGCGCCGAGTCCCGCTACCTGCCGGTGAAGTCCACATTCACCATCTACGACGCCGCCGACTCCCAGCGGCTGGTCGGCATCGTCGCGCAGGGGTTGGACCTGGATGTCAAGAAGCACACGCCGCGCGGCCTGGCGGCCGCCATCTCGAATCTGAAGAACGAGCTGATCGACGCCGATACGGCCGCCGAGCGCGCCGAATCGGAGTACGACAGGCTCGTCGCCCAGGTGTACGAGGGCTACCAGCGGCGGCTGGAGGCGGCGTCCGCGTTCGACTTCGACGACTTGATCATGCAGACGGTGACGCTGCTCAAGGAACGCCCTGCCGTCGCGGAGCATTACCGTCGTCGCTTTCGGCACGTCCTGGTCGACGAGTACCAGGACACGAACCATGCGCAGTACGTGCTGGTGCGAGAACTGGTGGGTGCCGGCGCTTCTCGCGGATTCGATGGCGCAGATGATCCCGATGCAGGAACGGTGCCGCCCGCGGAACTCGTCGTCGTCGGCGACGCGGACCAGTCCATCTACGCGTTCCGTGGCGCATCGATCCGCAATATCTCCGAATTCGAGAAGGACTATCCGGACGCCACGACCGTGCTGCTGGAGCAGAACTACCGCTCCACCCAGACCATCCTGTCGGCAGCGAATTCCGTCATCTCCAAGGATCGCAAGCGGCGACACAAGAATCTGTGGACCGATGCCGGCGACGGCGCGCGGATCGTCGGTTACGTCGGTGACGACGAGTATGACGAGGCCCGGTTCATCGTCGATGAGATCGACAGGTTGTCCGACGCGGGACAGGCGACCTACGGCGATGTGGCCGTGTTCTATCGAACCAATGCGGCGTCCAGGGCCATCGAGGACGTGCTGGTGCGCTCGGGGATGCCGTACCGGATCGTCGGCGGAGTGCGCTTCTACGAGCGCAAAGAGGTGAAGGACGCGCTCGCGTATCTGCGTGTCGTGGCGAACCGGGCCGACGAGGTGAGCCTGCGCCGGATCATCAACACCCCGAAACGGGGCATCGGCGACCGCGCGGTCGCGGCGGTATCGGTGTTCGCCGACCAGGAGCGCATCGCCTTCGCCGACGCGCTGACCGGATATGACGCAATCCCGTTCCTGGCGTCACGATCGGCGAATGCCATCGGCTCTTTCGTGAGGCTGCTCGACGGCCTGGCCGAACTCGTTGCGGCGGGCGGCGAACCGGCTGATGTGCTGGTGGCGGTGCTGGAGCGCACCGGGTATCGCGACGAGCTCGCGGCCTCGGACGACCCGCAGGACGCCTCGCGCCTGGAGAACCTGGAGCAGTTGGTCACGGTCCTGCGCGAGACCGCCGAGAACGTGCTTGCCGCCCGGACGGTCGAAGAACGGACGGCCGGTGGTGACGACGGGGAAGGGACCGAGGTGGCGGCCGGCGGTGCCGCGACGGACTCGGATGACGCCGCGGTCGGCGCAGCCGCGGTCGGCGCCGCTGCAGTCGGCACCGCCGCGGCGGACGCCGGCGCAGGCACCGATGCGGGCGCCTGGGCCGCGAGCCTGCTGTCGGCGGTGCTGGAACAACTGGCGCTGGTGGCCGACGCCGACTCGATTCCCGATTCCGACGAGGGCGTCGTCACGCTCATGACGCTGCACACGGCGAAAGGTCTGGAGTTCCCGGTGGTGTTCCTTACCGGCTGGGAGGACGGCATGTTTCCGCACCAGCGGTCCATGGGCGACGACAAGGAGCTGTCCGAGGAACGGCGGCTGGCCTACGTCGGGATCACCCGTGCGGAGCGGCTGCTCTACGTGACGCGCGCCGTGGAGCGGTCCGCGTGGGGACAGCCGGCCGCGAATCCGCCGTCGCGGTTCCTGGACGACATCCCGGAGTCACTGGTCGATTGGCGCCGCCTGCCCGACCCGCGCGAACCCTACGTGTCACGTTCATCGGCGTTCGGCGGTTCGGGATACGGCTCCGGATACGGCTCCGGTGACCCGGGTCGCAGCTCCGGTGGGCGCTCTGCGCCGGTCGTGGCGACCACGTTCGGGGCACCGCGCAGCTCGAAGCCGTCGGCACCGCGCGGGCCGGTGCTGCAGCTCGTCGTCGGCGACCGGGTCTCCCACGACAAATATGGACTGGGCACCGTCAAAGAGGTGGCCGGCTCCGGTCCCACCACACAGGTGCTGATCGACTTCGGATCCTCCGGCACCGTACGGCTGATGCTGATCGGTGGCGTTCCGATGGTCAAGCTTTGACCGAGGTCGGATGCCGCATGTTCCGGGTGAAGTAGAGCCAGGCCAGGCCCAGGATCGGCAGTATCACGGGGATGTACACGTAGCCCGAGCCGTAGTCGGACCAGACGGTGTCGTCCGGGAAGGCCTTCTTGTCTGCCAGCGACAGCGTGCCGATCGTCAGCACCCCGACCAGCTCTGCCCCGCATGACGCCCACGCGAGCGGACGGCCGAACCTGCGCCGGGTCGTCAGGCCGACCGTCGCCCCGATGTAGATCAGACCGGACAGCAACGAAAGCACATACGCCAGCGGCGCCTCGTGGAAACGAGTGGCGATCTGCACGCCGGCCCGGGCCGTCGCTGCCAGCGCGAACGTGCCGTAGATCGCGATCAGGGCGCGACGGGGCCCCGTCGGCTCGACCTGCCGGTCGGATGCCGACCCGGCCGTGGATTGCGTCATATCCGCCTCGTTGTCGTCGTATGAATGCGTGCCGGCCGGTCCTGGTCAGCCACCGAGAAGTCCCCACAGCGCGGCCAGCCGCAGCGTCATCACCGCGGCGACCAGCGACGCGAAGCAGACGATGATCGACCCCCACCGCGTCCGCTCGATCCGAGCCAGGTAGAAAGCAGCGGCCAGTGGTGCGAGGATTCCGACCGAATATGCGACGAACGTCACCGGCTCGTCGATGCCGGAGCCTTTGATGCGCAGCCAGCCGATCACCGACTGGACCAGCAGTGCGGCTTCCAGTACCACCACCAACGCCATCTGAACCTCGCCGGTGGGGCGTCGCCGACCTGCGGAGATGCCCGTCCACAGGGCCAAGACGAATCCGAGGCCCATGACGGAGTAGGCGAGTGCGGCGAACACGGGTCCTACGCTAATGGGTGGCGCGGTGGCGTCGATCGCCGGATATCCGCTGTCCCGCGCACTGCCCGCCGTACCGGAAGACGGTCTCGGTTCCCCGGCCGGCGGCAATGCAGTAAGGTAATCCTCGCCTTAGCCGAGATTCGAATCCGCCCACCACGGCCTCCGCGACACGGACGATGCTCATCGCAGGCGATCGGAACATCCGAGGAAGAGAACGGAAGCAGCGTGCTCGCGACCCTGTTGATCGGCCTGCGCGAGGGCCTGGAGGCGGCGCTCGTCGTCGGGATCCTCGCTGCCTACCTGACGAGGGTCGGGCGGCGCGACGTCCTGCCGCGGCTGTGGATCGGGGTCGCAGCAGCCATCGTGATGGCGCTCGCGATCGGCGCGGCACTCACCTATGGCTCCTATGCGATGACTTTCCAGGGCCAGGAGATTCTCGGCGGCAGCCTGTCACTGGTCGCCGTGGGCATGGTCACCTGGATGATCTTCTGGATGCAGAAGACGGCTCGAAACATGAAGAGAGTGCTGGAAGGCCATCTGGGCAAGGCGCTCGCGGAGGGCACCATCTGGGCGCTGATCGTGGTGGGATTCGTGTCCGTGGCCCGCGAAGGCGTCGAATCGGCGCTGCTGCTCTGGTCGATGACGTCGTCCTTCGGCAGCTCGCCGTCGGTGCTGCTCGGTGCCGTCATCGGCTTCGCCGTCGCCGCCGTGGTCGGATACCTGCTGGCCAAGGGCGCACTGAAGCTGAACCTGCGGCTGTTCTTCGCCTGGACCGGCGCGTTCCTGGTGATCGTGGCGGCCGGCGTGCTTGCCTATGCGATCCACGACCTCCAGGAGGCCGGTGTCGTGCCGGGTCCGTTCACCTCGCTGGCCACGCTCGCCGGTGACGGAACCGTGGCCGTGGGCTGGGGCGGCTTCCCGTTCGGCTGGGCCTTCGACCTCTCCGCGACCATCGCGCCGGGCGGCACCGCCGCCGTCCTGCTGCAGGCGCTCACCGGCTTCATGCCGCAGATGAGCTGGATCCAGGTCTGCGCCTGGGCGTTGTACGTCGCCGTCGTCGGAACGTTGTTCGTTCGTGGACTGCGGCATCGCAAGCCTTCCGCCAAACCGCAGACGACTGCGGCGCCGAACGCCGCAACGGTCGCCACGGAGTGACGAATCGGGCGACGGCGCCGCCGGGTGCCGATCGCCTCCTGTTTCCCTGAACCACCGACCCACTCACGTCGCCAAGGAGCAGTCCATGCCGTTCAACCGCGTCATCACCGCGGCCGCTGCCGCCGGAGCGGCGGCGCTCGTGCTGTCCGGCTGCGTCTCCAAGAGCCCCGCGGACTCCGCCGGCCCGATCACCGTCACCTCCACCGCCCAGGACTGCACGGTCTCGGCGAACTCCGCCGCCAGTGGTTCGCTGAGCTTCGACGTGACGAACAAGGGCACCGAGACCACCGAGTTCTATCTGCTCGCCGCGGACGGGCTACGCATCGTCGGCGAAGTGGAGAACGTCGCGCCGGGGGCCACGCGCACGCTCACGCTGCAGGCGCAGCCCGGCGACTACTTCACGTTCTGCAAGCCGGGCATGGCCGGCGACGGGGTGGGCAAGGCCGCGTTCACGGTGACCGGCAAGGCCGTGCAGGAACACAGCAGCGGCGACGCCGCGCAGAAGAAGCAGGCCGTGGATCTGTACGCGGACTTCGTCAAGGACCAGGTGGAGCAGCTGGTGCCGGCCACCAAGACCTTCGCCGATGCATACGCGGCAGGCGACGACGACGCGGCCAAGCAGCAGTTCCCGCGGGTCCGCGCATTCTACGAGCGCATCGAGCCGATCGCCGAGTCATTGGGCGACCTCGACCCGAAAATCGACTACCGCGAGGTGGACGCCGTCGCAGAGGGGATGGACTGGACCGGCTTCCACCGGATCGAGAAGGACCTCTGGCAGCCCGCGAAAGATGCGCTGAATGCCGACGGCGCCACAGCCGCATGGCAGGACTGGGAGCCGTCCACACCACAGCAGCGCCGCCATTTCGCGGACCTGCTCATCGCCGACGTCGGCACGCTCAACGACTACGTGGGCAGCGAAGACTTCACCACGGCGCTGGAGAACCGCGGCGTGGCCGGACTCTCCAACGGCGCGATCAGCCTGCTCGACGAGGTCGCCGGCGGCAAGATCACCGGCGAGGAGGACTGGTGGTCGGGCACCGACCTCTACGACTTCGCGGCGAACATCGAGGGCTCGAAGATGGCGTTCTCGCTGGTCCGCGACCTGTCCGCGGCGCAGGGTGACGAAGGTGCCGCGCTCGCCGAGAAGATCGACAAGGGCTACTCCGCGCTCGAGGCCAAGCTCGCCGGCTACGGCAGCCTCGAAGGTCGCTTCGTCAACTATCAGGACCTCACCGACGGCGACCGCCACGCGCTCACGGACCTCATCAACGCACTGGCGGAGCCGCTGTCGCAGCTCACGGCCACGATTCTGGCCTGACGCATCGGTTCTGACCGGAGGCACGGCGCGTATGACGCCGCCCTCGTTGCGGGCCGGTTTCGGACGAAAGGGTATTGCGCTGTGGACGCTGACAGGGCCGGCGCTCAGCAGCCCGCCGCTGACGACGCCCTGGCCGCGGATCCGGCCGCGCCCGTGACCGGGCTCAGCCGCCGGGGCGTACTCGCGCTGTTCGGGGCCGGTGCCGGCGGGCTCATTGTCGGCGGCCTGGGCGGCGCGGCGCTCGGCAGCACCCGCGGTGCCGCGGGCCGAGCGGGCGGCACGGTGCACCCGTTCTTCGGGGAGCACCAGGCCGGCATCACGACGCCGGTGCAGGAGAATCTGCACTTCGCCTCGTTCACCATGGCGGCGGGCACGACCCGCGACGACCTGGTCTCCCTGCTGAAGGACTGGACCTACGCGGCATCTCGGATCACGCAGGGGCTGGACGTCAGCGCCAGCGGCGCGGTGCACGGCTCGCCGCAGGCCCCGCCGGACGACACAGGAGAGGCGTTGGGCCTGTCCGCTGCGGCGCTCACGGTGACGTTCGGCCTCGGCCCGAGCCTGTTCGACGAGCGATTCGGGTTAGCCGGTCGCCGACCTCCGGAGCTGACGGAACTGCCGCCGTTCGCGTTCGAGCATCTCGACTCAGCGCTGTGCGGCGGCGACCTGGCCATTCAGGCCTGCGCGGACGACCCCCAGGTGGCGTTCCACGCGGTGCGGAACCTCAGTCGCATCGCGTTCGGGCGCGCACATATCCGCTGGTCGCAGCTGGGGTTCGGCCGCACCTCGAAGACGACGGCCGATCAAACCACGCCGCGGAACCTGTTCGGCTTCAAGGACGGCACCGCGAACATCCTGGCCGACGACGCCGCGGCCCTGGCCGAGCACGTGTGGGTGCCGACGGTCGACGGACCCGGGTGGATGGTGGGCGGCTCGTACCTGGCGGTGCGCACCATCCGGCAGCGCATCGAGGTGTGGGACCGGGTGCGGCTGACCGAACAGGAGCAGATATTCGGCCGCGACAAGGGCGCCGGGGCTCCGCTGTCCGGCGGCGACGAGTTCACCCCGGTGGACTTCGACAAACGAGGCGGCGCAGGCGGTCTCGCCGTCGATGTGGCCTCCCACGTCCGCCGCGCGCATCCCGATACGAACGGCGGCGTCCGCATCCTGCGCCGCGGCTACAACTTCGTGAACGGCAACGACGCCACCGGCAACCTGGACGCCGGGCTCTTCTTCCTCGCCTACCAGCGCTCACCGAGCCGGTTCATCACGGTGCAGAAATCGGTGGCCACCGACCTGCTGGCCGAATATCTGGTGCACGTCGGATCGGCGCTGTTCGCCGTGCCGCCGGGTGCGAGCGCCGGGTCCTTCGTGGGATCGGGGCTGTTCAGCGGGTAGCGGCGACGCGTATGACGATGATCGCGGCGTGGCCGACGACGGTCAGCGTCTCGGCCTCGGCCCCGACCACGCAATCCAACTCCGCGAGCTGCGCGCCGCCGCCGCCCAGGGCCTGCACCCGGGCTCCGTCGCCGAGCGCCATGGCCACCACCCGCGCTCCCTCCCCGCCGACGGCGTGCCGCCCGAATCCGCGCACCACAGTCACGGTCGCGGTGGCTGCGCCGCGGCGCGTCATCACGTTGAGATCCCGGGTGGGCGAATCGATCTCACAGCGGGTCGAGGCCTCGCCGATGAATGCGAACGGCTCCTCGGGTGTGAGGTCCGTGCGCTCGCCGTCGACGACGAGCCGCATCACCGGGCCGCGCATCAGCATGATCAGCCGGTCCACACCGTCGAATCGGGAGAAGTCACTGTTCACGTCCACGTCGGCGATGCTCACCCTGGCCAGGAAATCCTCGCCCGGCTGCGGTGGGGTGAGGCGCATGACCTCACGGGTGATCCCGCCGCCGTTGCGCCACGGGGCAGGAGCGAGATCGTCGAAGCGACGGACCTGCATGGGCGCCTCCGGTGGCTCTACTTGGAACAGCTGTGGGCGGATTCTCCGGTATGCCGCCGCCCGTGCAGCGCACCGCGACGGCCGGGGCTCAGGTCGGCGGTCGGTCGATCAGGATCGAGTGCCATTCGCGGACCTGCAAGGCCGACGTCGACGCGGCATCGACGGAGTCCGTGCCCTGGTCCACGACTGCCCCGGCGGCGTCCGTGACGGTCCAACTCGTGGTGTAGCGGCTGGTGACCGTGACCGGCCAGGTGCCGGTGCCGGCGGTGCGCTCCGGCAGCGACCGCCAGACGTAGGTGTAGCCGCAGGGCGGCGCGCCCGGATCCATCCCCGCGCTGTAGGGCACTCCGGAGCCGGCGCAGACGACCGGAGTCACCAGGGCGCCCGGGGCGGCCGGGTCGATCGGCTCGCCCATCTCCCACGTCGTGCTGGTGAGCTCGGCGGTCACCGTGGCGGTCAGGGCACCGGCCGAGGCGGTCTGGGTGACCGGTGGGAACGGGGTGACCGACAGCCAGACCGGAACCTTCACCGCCAGCGTCGCCTGATCGGGGCCGAACACCGGCGCGGGCGCAGGGAAGTCGAGCGAGCCCGTCGCGCGCTCGACGAGCATCATCGGGTCGATCGCCGCCGCGGCGCCGTCCGGAGTATCGCCGTCCGGCACGTAGTACGGGTCGCTGGCCACATAATTGACGATCGTGTTGCCCGATCCGTCCCACGACGCGTCGCCGAAATCGCCGGCGCACAGCGAGTACCAGAGCCGGCCGTGCTCGGGGTCGTGCCCTCCCCAGGCCGGATCATCCGGAGGGGGCTGGGTGGCCTGGACGTAGGTGCACGGGTCCGGCACGCCGCGGCTTGACGGTGGGATGTACTCGGCGTCGGTGATGACGGGTTGGGTGCCGGTGGAGGTGAGGTCCCACTTGCACGCGAGTTGGATTATTCCGTCACAGGAATATTCGAAGTCTGCGTGTGCCATTGGAGCGAATACACAAGGTGCACTCACGATTACGATCAATATGATTGCGGCGCGCGTCAGCATTTTGCCTCGAATTGAGGGTTCACGTCGCTGACTGCCCACTGGCCGCTGGCGGAATGCTCGACAGTAACGTCCTGCAAGAGGTGATTAGGACCCGACTTTACCGAGGCCCCACTTTCGGCAGATCGATAGTCGACACCGCTGACGTCATTGCAGACTCGGAGCATGACCTTATCGGTCGTCGCAACAGTCGCCAATGCGGTAAACGTTGAGTGGCCCACCGCCGTGATGCCGCCCTCTGCCAGATCATTGATGTCTGAAAGCGCTGCAGAGAGCACCGGCTCAACCGCGTACTTCGCAAATTCTTCTCGCCATTCCCGCGTCGGATCGGCGACTGCTCGATCGCCCACGGAGAGGAATCCGAAATAGGCGGCCTTCGCGCCTTCGATGTCGACGCCGGTTGTGTCCACCCCCAGAGCCACCGTCATCGTGGCGACCAGAGATGGCGACAGCGTCACCGACGGCCGCGTCGGCATCAGCGTGATCGTCGAGCCCGTGGCCGCGGATGCGGGGGACGTGGTGGCGGTGCTGCCGGGAAACGCCCCCGAAGGAGCCGGCCCTGCGGTGGCGGAGACCGGCGGAGCCGAGGACGGCGTCATACTCGGTGACCCGTCCGCCTCGGAAGCACCGCCTGCCGAGCCCGTGGCCGCGTCGCCGGACACCGCCGTGGGTGTGTAGAGCGGGAACGTCGTCGCGGGGTCGCCGCCGACCGCGTCGCCAGGTGAGCAGCTCACGGCGCTCAGCGACATGGCTACGGCGGCGGCCGCAGCCAGCGGCAACGAGGAGAAGAGGCGGCGTTTCGGCACGGGCACTCCCGGAGGACGTCGGGGCGGCGGGCGGTCGGCGGCCCTACCATATACCCGGATCGCGCCGAACGACCGAAAAGCCCGGAGTTATCCACAGTCACGAAGCGGCGGCATCCTCGCGCCTCGCCCCGGGCGCGCCGCCCCGCAGCGCCGCCCCTCAGCGCCGACGGCAGCGCCGCCCAGCCGCGCCCCCGCAGCCACTCCGCCATCACCGCGCCGTCGCACGATCCGCCACGGACGGGCATGATCGAAGCAGCCAGCACATCGCAGCCGCCGACCCGTCGCGATCCGTCGGGAGGGCGACGCCGCAGGCCCCGCCGCCATACCGACGCCGGCCGAGGCGACATAACGAGAAGAGGCGCACATGCCCGCACGGAACGCGACACACCCATGACGGGGCCGACGGCACAGTCGGCGCAGCCCGCGCGGCCCATTCGCGTGGTGGTCGCCAAGCCGGGCCTGGACGGGCATGACCGCGGTATCAAGGTCGTGGCCCGGGCGCTGCGCGACGCCGGTATGGAGGTCATCTACACCGGCCTGCACCAGACCCCCGAGCAGATCGTGGCTGCCGCGCTGGCCGAGGACGCCGACGCCGTCGGGCTGTCCGTACTCTCCGGCGCCCATATGACACAGTTCCGCCGGGTCGCCGAGCTGCTGCGCGAAGCGGATGCCGCGGACATCGTGCTGTTCGGCGGCGGGATCATCCCGGACGACGACAGGGCTGCCCTGGCGGAACTCGGCGTCACCGGCATCTTCACCCCCGGCACCACGACCGCCGACATCATCGCGTGGCTGGGCGACGCCGTCGCGGGCAGGCTCGCCGAGGGGTGACCCGGACACGACGACGCGGATGACGCGGCCCGCGGCCTGTCGGCCGGCTGCAGCGTCATACCCGGGTGGCACCGCGCAGCGCGCTATGCCCCGGCGGCAACCCGCGGCATGTTGTGGCTGGTGACGGAGGCCTCGCGCGTCGCGTGGTCGTGACCACAGTCACCCGCTCGCGGGTGTCGAGCCGGGCCGATCGTCGTTAATGTTTTTGAGGGTTGGTCATCACAGCCGGACGCGACCTCGGCGTCCAGCGGGCCATTTTCGGTCATTCGAAGGCCACACGGAGACGGTGGGAGATACGACGTGGATCTGTACGAGTATCAGGCGAAGGAACTGTTCGCGGCGCACGGTGTACCGGGCAATCCCGGCATCGTGGTGACGACCGTGGACGAGGCGGTGGCGGCGGCCGAGCAACTCGGCACGCCCGTCATGGTGAAGTCGCAGGTCAAGACGGGCGGCCGAGGCAAGGCCGGCGGCGTGAAGTTCGCCGCCACGCTCGACGACGTGCGCACCCACGCCGGCAACATCCTGGGCCTGGACATCAAGGGCCACATCACCCGCAAGGTGCTGATCACCCCGGCCAGCGATATCGCCGAGGAGTACTACGCCTCCTTCCTGCTGGACCGGGCCAACCGCACCTACCTGGCCATGTGCTCCAAAGAGGGCGGCATGGAGATCGAACAGCTCGCCGTCGAGAAGCCGGACGCACTCGCCAAGGTCCCCGTCGATCCGGCGGTCGGGGTGGACGCCGCGAAGGCTGCCGAGATCGTCGCGGCCGCCGGCTTCGACTCGGAGACTGCGCCGAAGGTCGCCGACGTGCTCGTCAAGCTGTGGGACGTGTTCACCGGTGAGGACGCCACCTTGGTGGAGGTGAACCCGCTGGTCAAGGACCCGGCCGGCAATGTGCTCGCACTCGACGGCAAGGTGACGCTGGACGACAACGCCGCCTTCCGGCACCCGCACCACGCCGACTTCGTGGACAACGCCGCGGAGAACCCGCTGGAGGTGCAGGCCAAGGAGCAGCACCTCAACTACGTGAAGCTGTCCGGCGAGGTCGGGATCATCGGCAACGGCGCCGGGCTGGTGATGTCCACGCTGGACGTCGTCGCCTACGCCGGCGAGAGGCACGGCGGTGTCAAGCCCGCCAACTTCCTGGACATCGGCGGCGGCGCCTCCGCGGAGGTGATGGCGGCGGGGCTGTCCATCATCCTGTCCGACCCCGAGGTGAAGAGCGTCTTCGTCAACGTGTTCGGCGGCATCACCGCCTGTGACGCGGTGGCGAACGGCATCGTCAAGGCGCTCGAGATCCTGGGCGACAAGGCCACGAAGCCGCTCGTGGTGCGGCTGGACGGCAACAACGTCGAGGCCGGCCGGGCGATTCTGGCCGCCGCCAACCACCCGCTGGTCACCTCGGCGCACACCATGGACGAAGGCTCTGATATCGCCGCTGCCAAGGCGTCCGAAGCCATCGCGGCCGGCAAGTAAGGGACGGGAACACAAGCAATGTCGATCTTCTTGAACAAGGACTCCAAGGTCATCGTCCAGGGCATCACCGGCGGCGAGGGAACCAAGCACACCGCCTTGATGCTGAAGGCGGGCACCAACATCGTCGGCGGCGTCAACGCCCGCAAGGCCGGCACCACCGTCACGCACACCGCGAAGGACGGCTCGACGGTCCAACTGCCGGTCTTCGCCACCGTCGCCGAGGCGATGGAGAAGACCGGCGCGGACGTCTCCGTCGTCTTCGTGCCGCCCGCGCACGCCAAGGAGGCCGTGGTCGAGGCACTGGACGCCGGCATCGGCCTGCTCGTGGTGATCACCGAGGGCATTCCGGTGCAGGACTCCGCCGAGTTCTGGGCGCACGCGCAGGCGCTGGGCAACCGCACCCGCATCGTCGGCCCCAACTGCCCGGGCGTCATCACCCCGGGTGAGGCGCTGGCCGGGATCACCCCGGCGTCGATCACCGGCCCCGGGCCGATCGGCCTGGTGTCCAAGTCCGGCACGCTGACCTACCAGATGATGTACGAGCTGAAGGATCTCGGCTTCTCCACGGCGATCGGCATCGGCGGCGATCCCGTCATCGGCACCACTCACATCGACGCGCTCGCCGCATTCGAGGCCGACCCGGCGACCAAGGCCATCGTGATGATCGGCGAGATCGGTGGCGACGCCGAGGAACGCGCCGCCGAGTACATCAAGGCGAATGTGACGAAGCCGGTGGTCGGCTATGTGGCCGGGTTCACCGCCCCGGAGGGCAAGACGATGGGCCACGCCGGCGCGATCGTATCCGGCTCGTCCGGCACCGCGCAGGCGAAGAAGGAGGCCCTGGAGGCCGCCGGTGTGCGCGTCGGCAAGACGCCGTCCGAGACCGCGCGGCTGCTGCGCGAGGCGCTCGCCGGCTGATCGCCGGTTCCGCGGATTCCGTGGGCGGCGTCAACCGCTGCGGCGTGGCTGCCCGCGCAGGGTGAGCGGGCATGTGACAGTGAAGAGCGTGACGCGCCGATCGGATCTGCTGCCGCGCGCGGCCGGTGCGGCCGCCGTGCGCCGGGTGCTCGGTGCCGCCGGCTCGGGCAGCCGCTCGGCGGGCGATCCCGGCAGCCGCTCGGCCGGCGGGCTGACGGCGACCGTGGCGTCGGCGGCCCTTCGCGCCCTTGCCGCAGCCGTCGCCGGGTTCGCGCTGACCGCCGGTCTGGCCCTGGTGCTGTGGGCGATGACCCCGTCCAGCGGCTCCGACGCGGCCGGCGCCGTGCGCAGTGGTGCAGTCGCCTTTGCGTCCGCCCATTTCCTGCCCGTCACGATCTCCGGCACCGCGCTCACGCTGCGGCCGCTGCTGCTGACCGGCGTCATGGTGGCCGTCGTGATGACGGCCGTCGGGCACGCCCGGGCCGTTCGTGGGCGGGCGCTGGAGGCCGTGCACGCCGGTGTCTTCACGATCGTCTATGCCCTCGGCGTCGGTTCATTGGTGGCGGTTGCCGCGCCGGCGGGCTCCGCGCAGGCAGGATTCATTGCGCCGGCCACCGTGGCCGCGCTGGGGGCGGTGCTGTCTCTGGGCCAGGGGGCGACCGACTGGCGCGCCTGGTGGATCTCGGTGGTGCCGCCGTGGCTGCGTCAAGCGGCTCGTGCGGCTGCGGTGACGGTCCTCGCGCTGGTCTCGGCCTCGGCGGCCGTGCTCGCCGCGGCGCTGGCCGTCTCGCTCCCCGACGCGCTGGGCATTGCACAGCTGACGGTTCATTCGGTGGGGGACGCTCTCGGCGTCGTGCTGCTCTGCCTGGCGTTCGTGCCGAATGCGGTGACCGCCGCGATCGGATACGTGAGCGGCGCCGGTTTCTCCGTCGGCGCCGCCGGGTTCTCGCCGCTCGCCGTGCACACAGCGGATCTGCCGGCGGTCCCGCTGCTTGCGGCCGCCCCGCACGGCCAGCCCGGCGTAGCCGCCTGGGCAACGCTGCTGGTGCCGGTGATCGCCGCGCTGGCCGGCGCCCGGACGCTGCGCCGGGCCGGCGCGAGCAGGTGGCAGCGGATGGCCGCCGTCGGGCTCACGGCGATCGCAGCCGGGGCGGTGACGGCCGGGCTCGCCGCGGCAGGTGGTGGCGGCGTGGCCGGCGGCAACTGGTCACACATGGGCGCGGCGCCGATTCTGTCCGGCGGACTGCTCGCCGGGGTGGTGCTGGTGGTGACGGCGTCGGTGGTGGTGCCGCCGGGCTGGGCGTCGCTGGGTTGGCGCAGCCGGAGCAGCGACGAGGACAGTCGCGGGGATGGCGACGAGTATGACGCAATCCGCGGCGTCCCCGCCGGTGCGCCCGTACCGGAGGCCGATGCCACCGCCGACGCGATCGCCGATGTCGAGGACGGCGTCATGGCCGGCGACGCGGCCGCGCCCGAGGACGGCGTCATGGCCGGCGCCGCGGCCGCGCCCGAGGACGGCGTCATAACCGTCCCGGATCTTGCGCAGGACGAGCCCCCGGTCGCCGACGCGACGCCGGACGGGGACGCGACGCCGGATGCCGCGGCTCGTGACGCCCAGCCCGACGACCCGCTCGCCGACGGCGCCGCGACACAGGCCGTGGCCGGCGACGGTGAGGGCGGGGAGCTGGCGCAGACCGGGTAGTCGGCGTCACCGCAGCCCCGCAGGCCCCAATCCCGCCGCCGGCCACCTACCTGCAGGCGCGCTCCGGCGCCCCTCTACGCTGGAGGAGTCGGGCCGATCGCGGCCGCGGCTCATCGATCAGGTCCATCACGCGTCGTCGGACGGGGAACACTACGTGGCAGACGCTCGCTTTCCGCGTGCCGAAGGGGACCGACCACTCCGGGTCGTGGTTCTGATCTCCGGCGGCGGATCGAACCTGGCGGCGCTGATGGGCGCCTGCGGTGATGCCGGCTACCCCGTACAGGTGGTCGCGGTCGGGGCGGACCGACCCGGTGCCGCAGGCCTGGAACTCGCTGCGGCGCAAGGGATCCCGACATTCGTGGAGCGCGTGCGCGATCACCCCGACCGGGCGGCCTGGGACCGTGCGCTCACCAGCCGATGCCAGCAGTACGCGCCGGATCTGGTGGTGTCGGCCGGGTTCCTGAAGCTGGTGGGGCCCGCGTTCCTGGCGGCGTTCCCCGGGCGGTATGTCAACACGCACAACTCGCTCCTGCCGTCGTTCGCCGGCATCCACGGGCCGGCCGATGCGCTGGCCTACGGCGTGAAGGTCGCCGGCGCGACGTTGTTCGTGGTGGACGACGGCGTCGACACCGGGCCGATCATCGCGCAGGTCGCGGTGGCCGTCGAGCCGGGTGACGACGTGGATGCGCTCACCGAGCGCATCAAGGTGGCGGAGCGGGCGCAGCTGGTCGACGCGATCGGCCGGATGGCGCGCCGTGGTTGGACGATTTCCGGAAGGACGGTCTCGATTCCATGACGAGTGGCCCAGCGAACAGCGCGGCGGTTACCCCAGCAGCGGGCGGCGACGGCAGGCGGCCGATCCGGCGCGCGCTGATCTCCGTCTACGACAAGACCGGCGTGGTGGAGCTGGCCACGGAACTGGCTCGCGCCGGCGTCGCTCTGGTGTCCACCGGCCGCACCGCCGCCATGATCGCCGAGGCCGGCGCCGCCGTCACCCCCGTGGCGGACGTCACCGCATTCCCGGAGATCCTGGACGGCCGGGTCAAGACGCTGCACCCACGCATCCACGGCGGTCTGCTGGCCGATACGCGGAATCCTGCGCACCTGGCCGAGATCGCCGAACACGGCATCGAACCCTTCGACCTGGTGATCTCCAACCTGTACCCGTTCGAGGCCACGGTCGCCTCCGGCGCATCCGTGGACGACTGCGTCGAGCAGATCGACATCGGCGGCCCGTCGATGATCCGCGCGTCCGCCAAGAACTACGCGTCGGTCGCCGTCGTCACGGATCCGTCCGGGTATGACGCCGTTCGCGCCGCGCTGCGCAGCGGCGGCTTCACCCTCGCCGAGCGGGCCCGGCTGGCGACGCAGGCCTTCGAGCACACCGCGTCGTACGACGTCGCGGTGGCGGGCTGGATGAACCGCGTGGTGTCCGAGGACCAGACGCAGGCATTCCCGCAGTGGGCGGGCGACACCTGGCAGCGCGTATCGGTGCTGCGCTACGGCGAGAACCCGCACCAGCAGGCGGCCCTCTACCGGCACGGGCGCGGCGGCCTGGCTACCGCCGAGCAGTTGCACGGCAAGGAGATGAGCTACAACAACTACGTCGACACCGACGCCGCGTGGCAGACCGCCACCGCGTTCGCCGACCCGGCCGTGGCGATCATGAAGCACGCGAACCCCTGCGGGATCGCGGTCTCGCCCGCCGACCGATTCGGCAGCGACGCCGAGGCGGTGGCCGACGCGCACCGGCGGGCGCTGGCCTGCGATCCGGTCTCGGCGTTCGGCGGCGTGATCGCCGTGAACCGTCCGGTGTCTCTGGCGGTGGCCGAGCAGATCGCCGAGGTGTTCACCGAGGTGGTGCTGGCCCCGGACTTCGACGACGACGCGCTGGCCGTGCTCACCCGCAAGAAGAACATCCGCATCCTGCGCATGCCGGCCGATGTGCCGGTGGAGGAGTGGGGCTGGCGGCACATCTCGGGAGGTGTGTTGGCGCAGACCGTGGACAGGCTGGACGCGCCGGGAGACGATCCGGTGACGTGGACATTGGCCGCCGGAGAGGCCGCGGACGCGGACATGCTGGCGGACCTCGCCTTCGCGTGGCGCGCCTGCCGGTCGGTCAAGTCGAACGCGATCCTGCTGGCGCACGGCGCCGCGAGCGTGGGCATCGGAATGGGCCAGGTGAACCGGGTCGACTCGTGCCGGCTCGCCGTGGGCCGTGCGGGGGAGCGGGCCGCCGGCTCGGTCGCCGCCTCCGATGCGTTCTTCCCCTTCCCGGACGGCCCGCAGGTGCTCATCGACGCCGGAGTACGCGCGATCGTGCAGCCCGGCGGGTCCGTGCGCGACGGCGAGACCATCGAGGCCGCCGCCAAGGCCGGCATCACAATGTACCTGACCGGCACCCGGCACTTCCTGCACTGAGGCCGGCTGTCGCACCCCACGGCCCGGCGCCTCCTGCACTGAGGCCGGCTGTCGCCCCCTGCGGCCCGGCACTTCCTGCACTGGACTCGGCTGTCGAGCCTGCCGTGCGAGCTCTGAGGCGGCTTCGGTATGCCCGGTTGCCCCGCGTCGCCGAGCATGACGCCGTCGCCGCTGCTGCTCCCGTACCGTCCGATCAGTCCCGTCGCTCCGATTCGGCCTGCGCCGCGTCGGGTGAGTCACTCCGGTCGCTCCCCTTGACACCCGTCGTGTTTGGACACAATAGTGTAACGAAATCGTTATCGATAACGTTTGACATGGGATAGCGGGCCGGTCAAGATTTGTGTGCGAGGTCACTGGGCCCTGCGCGTCAACGACGAGACCTGGGAGGTCCGCAATGACAATAAAGATTCGTGGCGCGATGCTGGTCGCGCTCTCGGCGAGTCTGGTGCTCGCCACCGCTGCCTGCGGCAGCAGTGGTGCACCGGCGTCGGACACCAGCCAGAACGCGTCGTCCGACACCAGCGCCGCAGGCTCGAGCGCTGCGGATTCGGCGTCCGGCGACACGTCGTCGCAGGCTCCGGCGGAGTCGAGTTCTTCCGCGGCGGGGGGCGAACCGGTCACCATGACGCTGTGGACCAACGCCACCACGGGGCCGGGCACGGAGTTCTTCCAGAACACGATCAAGGCGTTCGAGAAGGAGAACCCGAACGTCACCATCCAGATGCAGGTCGTGCAGAACGAGGATCTGGACGGCAAGCTGCAGACCGCTCTGCAGGGCGGTCAGGGATCCGCACCGGACATCTTCCTGCAGCGCGGCGGCGGCAAGCTTGCCGACATGGTCAAGGCGAACCAGCTGCTGGACATCTCCGACGCCATCGCCGACGATACGAAGGCCAACGTCGGCGCCGGCGCGTTCGCGGCCGAGCAGGTGGACGGCAAGACCTACGCCATGCCGACATCAGTGCTGCCGGGCGGGTTCTGGTACAGCCAGGACGTGTTCAAGGCTGCGGGTGTCGATACACCGCCGGCTACCCTGGACGACCTCAACGCCGCCATCGGCAAGCTGAAGGACAGCGGAGTCGCGCCGATCGCGCTGGGCGGCAAGGACGGCTGGCCCGCCGGTCACTGGTACTACTGGTTCGCGCTGCGCGATTGCAGTCAGGACACGCTGAATGCCACCGCCTCGTCGCTGAAGTTCGACGACCCGTGCTGGCTCAAGGCGGGGCAGGACCTGGAGAAGTTCGCGGCCAGCAAACCGTTCAACGAAGGATTCCTGACGACATCCGCGCAGCAGGGCGCGGGCAGCTCCGCCGGGATGATCGCGAACCACAAGGCCGGCATGGAGCTGATGGGCGCCTGGGATCCGGGTGTCATCGCCTCGCTCACCCCGGACGAGAAGCCGTTGCCCGACCTCGGCTTCTTCCCGTTCGTCTCCGTCCCCGGTGCGCAGGGTGACCCGGCGGCCATCATGGGCGGCGTCGATGCCTACTCGTGCTCGGCATGGGCTCCCAAGGAGGCGTGCAGCGCCTTCCTCAACTACCTGGTGACCACCGATGTGCAGGAGGCCTACTACCAGGCGTTCCAGGCGCCGCCCGTGAACAAGCAGGCGCAGGGCGTCGTCACCGAGCCCTACCTCAAGAGCGTCATCGCAGCCTTCAACGACGCGCCGTACGTGTCGCTGTGGCTCGATACGCTCTACGGTCAGGCAGTCGGTGGTGCCCTCAACGACGCGGTCGTCGCGCTGCTCGCCGGGCAGGGGTCGCCGCAGGACATCATCGACGCGGTGAACAGCGCGAGCTAAGGAGCCTCACCCGTGGCCACGAGCCCAGCAGCAGCACCCGGCTCGATGGCCGCGGACACGGACGGCAGCGGTGGGGTCGTCGGGCATGACGCGAGGACTGCGTCATACCTGACGGCCCCGCGCCGTAGGCGGACCTCGCGTCGCGAACGGATCGAGATCGCCGTGCTCAGCGGCCCCGCGGTGATCGTGTTCGTCACGTTCGTGATGGTTCCGGTGGCGCTGGCCGCATACTACGGCTTCTACAAGTGGAGCGGTTTCGGCCGGCCGACCGATTTCGTCGGCCTGGACAACTACATCAGGATCCTCACCGACAGCAAGTTCCAGAAAGCGCTGCTGCACAACGCCTCGATCCTGGTGCTCTCGCTGGTGATCCAGGGGCCGCTCGCCATCCTCGTCGCGCTGCTGATGAACCGGCGCATCAAGGGCCGCTCCTTGATCCGCATCCTGCTGTTCATGCCCTGGGTGGTGGCCGAGGTGATCGCGGCCACCGGATGGAATCTGATGGCAGCGACCGAGGGCGCCATCAACGCGCTGCTGAAGAACATCGGTCTGGGATCGTGGGCGCAGGACTGGCTCGCCAACCCGGACATCGCGATCTTCACCCTGATGTTCATCCTCACCTGGAAATACCTGGGTTTCGCGATCATCCTGTTCATGGCCGGGATGCAGAACATCCCGGGTGATCTCTACGAGGCAGCCGCGGTCGACGGGGCGTCCTATTGGCAGATGCAGACCCGGATCACGATTCCGCTGCTGGCACCCACGGTGCGGATCTGGGCGTTCCTGTCGATCATCGGATCGCTGCAGCTGTTCGACCTGGTCTACATCATCTGGCGGAAGGTCGATGGCGTGGCGGGAGTGTCCACCATGGCCACCTACATGGTCCGCTACGGGCGGGACGCCGGGCAGTACGGCATGGGCAGCGCGATCGCGGTAGTGCTGTTCCTGGTGTCGCTGGTCGTCGCGCTCGCCTACCAGCGGCTGGTGCTGCGGCGGGACACCGCGGGCGCGCTCACGGGAGGTGCTCGATGAGTACACCCACGCTCACCGGCGCGCCGGCCACTGTGCCCGGCGCAGCGTCACCGGGCGACCTGGGCCCCGACATCCGGCGTCGCGAGAAGCTGCCGTGGGGCAGCCCGGCCACCTACCTGATCGCGCTGCTGGCCATCGCGTTCGCCGTCGGGCCGGTGCTGTACATCGTGCTCGGGGGATTCCGCAGCAACGCCCAGATCACGATCAGCCCCGCCGGCCTGCCCAGCCCTTGGCGGTGGGAGAACTACGCGTTCGTGCTCAAGAGCGGCACTTTCTGGACGCAATTCGGCAACTCTGCGGTCGTCGGCATCGCCACCACGATCGGCGCCGTCGGGTTGGGCGTCATGGCGAGCTACGTGATCGCCCGCTACACGTTCCGCGGCCGCGGCTTTCTCTATGCCCTGTTCGCCGCCGGTCTGATGTTCCCGGTGACGGCTGCCATCACACCGCTCTATCTCCTGATCAAGGGCATCGGCCTGCTGGACTCGCTCGCGGGCGTCATCATCCCGCAGATCGCGTTCGCGCTGCCCACCACGATCATCATCCTGGTGCCGTTCCTACGCGCCATTCCCGTGGAGATCGAGGAAGCGGCGATCGTGGACGGCTGCAGCCGGCTGTCGTTCTTCTTCCGGATGATGATCCCGCTGTCGCTGCCGGGCGTGCTCACCACCGGCATCCTGGCCTTCGTCGGAAGCTGGAACGCCTACCTGCTGCCGCTGTTCATCCTGAACAACATCGACCACTTCACGCTGCCGCTGGGCGTGCAGCAGTTCAGCTCGCAGTATTCTACCGACACCGCCATGGTGCTGGCCTTCACGTCGTTGTCGATGATCCCGGCGCTGCTGTTCTTCGCCATCTTCGAGCGGCGCATCGTGGGCGGGCTGACGGGCGCGGTCAAAGGCTGACCGCCGTCCTGCCGCCGCCCGTTACTCAGGCCCGCACTGCCGTGGGGACGTCGCCGGCCATGACGGCGTCCAGGACCGCGCCCGCGGCGCCCAGCATGGCCGCATCCGAGCCGAGCGCCCCGGTGCGCACCTGCACCGAAAGCCCGCTCACCACTCGGGCGTCGAGCTCGGCTGCCAGCGGGGGCACCAGCCACGGTCCAAGGCGCGCGTACATGCCACCCAGGATCGCCACCGGCACATCCACGACGTTGATGACACCGGCCAGCGCCACGCCGAGCGCCGTCCCCGCCTGCGAGATCGCGTCGAGCGCGGTCCGGTCGCCGCGCTCGGCCGCGCCGATCAGCGCCGCGGTGGAGGATGCCCGTGCCGAGCGCAGCAAGGCGATCTGACCGGCGAACTGCTCGACACAGCCGTGCCCGCCGCAGCCGCAGGCCGGGCCCGTGGGATCGATGCTGATATGGCCCAACTCGCCGGCGTATCCGCGCACGCCGCGGAACAGTTCGCCACCCAACACCAGCCCGCCGCCGACGCCGATCTCCCCGGACACGTGCACGAAGCTGTCCGCTCCGTCGCCGTAGCGGTGCTCGGCCAATGCGGCCAGGTTCGCCTCGTTGTCCACGGTGACGACAGGCACGCCGACCGCCCGCGCCAGCGCGTCCGCCGCGGGAAAGCCCCGCCAACCGGGCAGGTTCGGCGCCCGCCCCGCGACGCCGCCCAGCCCCACCAGGGCCGGGATGCCCAGGGCGACCCCGGCCGCGCGCAGGCCGGATTCGCTCAGCACCGCCGCAGCCAGGTCCGCGGCTGCCTCGATGGTGGCCGTGGGGTGCGCGGCGCGGTTGTCCACGGTCATCCTGCGGCGGCTGCGCACCGCGCCGGTCAGGTCGACGACGCACGCCGAGAGGTAGCCGGCGTTGATCTCGATACCGAGGCCGGCCGGGCCGGCAGGGTTCAGCAACAGTGGGCTGGCCGGCCTGCCCCGAGTCGGCCGTGGCGGCGGCGTCTCGATCACCAGCCCGCCGGCGATCAGTTCGTCGACCTGCGCGGAGACGGTGGCCCGGGCCAGATGGGTGGTGGCGGCCAGGCGGGCTCGGGACTGCCCGGGCGCGGCGGCGATGGCGTTCAGCAGCAGGCTGCGGTTGTGCTCCCGGACGGTGTGCGCCCCGGCCGGTTGGATCATCGCGTCGCGGTCATCTCGCTGACGGACGCGTAGCGCTCGCGAACGGCGGGTGTCGGCGTGGCTTCATAGGTCTCACCGCCGGCGCCGGCCCAATCGGGCAGCGCACCGCCGAGCACCCAGGCGGCCTGCCGGGCGGCACCGTCGGCCACGTACTCGCCGGGCTCCGGTACGGTGACGGGCCGGCCCAGGACCGCCGGGGCGATCCGTCGTACCGCCTCGGAGCGGGCACCGCCGCCGACCAGGATGACACGCTCCACCGGCACTCCCTGTGTGGTGAGTGCGTCGAGGCCGTCGGCGAGCCCGCACAGCAGGCCCTCGACGGCGGCGCGCGCCAGGTACGCGGGGGAGCAGGTGTCGAGCGTCAGTCCGTGCAGCGCGCCGGTGGATTCCGGTCGATTCGGCGTGCGCTCGCCCTCGAGGTAGGGGATGAGCGTCAACCCGCCGGCGCCGGCGGGCGCCGACAATGCGAGCCGGGCGAGGTCGGCATGATCGACGCGCAGCAGGGCTGCCGCCGCGTCGAGTACCCGCGACGCGTTGAGCGTGCACACCAGGGGAAGGAAGTCCCCGGTGGCCGACGCGAATCCGGCCACCGTCCCGGTGGGGTCGGCCGCAGGCGGCGCGGCGCTGATGGCGCTCACCACGCCCGAAGTCCCGATGGAGATCACCACGTCGCCGAGCCCGGCGCCGACACCGAGCGCGGCCGCCGCGTTGTCGCCCGCGCCGGGGCCGAGCAGGACGCCGGCGCGGGTGACCCCGGCGGCCTGCGCCGGGCCGAGCACTGTGGGCAGCAGCGGCGTGCTCCCGAATGCCCGCCGCAACAGATCCGGCCGGTACTGGTCGTCGGCCGCGGAGAAGTAACCGGTGCCGCTGGCGTCGCTGCGGTCGGTGGTGATCGTGTCGATCGCGATCGCGCCGTCCCCGCCGCGCAGCCGCGCCGTCACGAAGTCGTGCGGCAGGCACACCGCGGCGGTGCGGGCGGCGTTTTCCGGCTCGTGCTCGGCCAGCCAGCGCAGCTTGGACACCGTGAACGAGGCGACCGGAACGAGCCCGGTCGCGTCGGCCCACGCCTGCGCGCCGAGCTCCGACACGAGATCCGCCGCGGCGTCCGCGGAACGAGTGTCGTTCCACAGCAAGGCATCTCGGACCACAGCGCCATCATGGTCCAGACACACCATGCCGTGCTGCTGGCCGCCCACGGCGATTGCGGCAACATCGTCCAGCCCGCCGGCCGCGGCGGCGGCGCTGTGCAGCGCCGTCCACCACGCCTGCGGATCCACTTCGGTGCCGTCCGGGTGCGCAGCGCGGCCGCTGCGCACCAGCTCCCCGGTGACGGCGTCCCGGATCACCACCTTGCACGCTTGAGTGGACGAATCGACCCCGGCGACGAGCTGCGTCATGGGCGTGTCGTCCTCTCGGTGCGGTGCGGTGCGGTGCGGTGCTCTGCGGTGCTCTGCGGTGCTGCAGCGATGCCGTCAGCCGCGGGCACCGAGCACGTGCTCGACGGCGAGCTGGTTCAGCCGCACCACACCATAGCCCTGTGCGCCGGCGGCTTCCGCGTCGAAGTCCTCGTAGGCGGAGCGGTCCGCGATGAGGTCGGCGAAGGTCTCCCCGGCGGTCAGCGTCGGTCTTCCGAGCTCGGCGACCCGGGTGGCGGCGATCGCCTCGGCGACCTCCGGATCGGCCCGGAAAGCCCGCGCGCGCTCGCGCAGCAGCAGGTAGGTGGACATGTTCGCGGCCGCCGACGCCCAGACCCCGTCGATGTTCTCGGTGCGCAGCGGCTTGTAGTCGAAGTGGCGTGGGCCGTTGTACGGGCTGGTGCCGTCCAGGAAGCCGTTGTCCAACAGGTCGACCAGGAAGAACGCGTTCAGCAGGTCGCCGTGCCCGAACACCAGATCCTGGTCGAACTTGATGGACCGCTGGCCGTTCAAGTCGATATGGAAGAGCTTGCCGGCCCACAGCGTCTGGGCGATGCTGTGCGCGAAGTTCAGGCCCGCCATCTGCTCGTGGCCCACCTCCGGGTTCAACCCCACCATCTCGGGGTGTGCCAGCTTCTCGATGAACGCCAGTGCGTTGCCCACGGTGGGCAGCAGGATGTCGCCGCGCGGCTCGTTCGGCTTCGGCTCGATGGCGAAGCGGATGCCGTAGCCGCGGTCCAGCACGTACTCGGACAACAGATCGATGGACTCGCGGTAGCGGTCCAGGGCCGCCCGGATGTCCTTGGCCGCGTCGGATTCGGAGCCTTCGCGACCGCCCCAGAACACGTAGGTGGTGGCGCCCAGCTCGGCCGCCAGGTCCAGGTTCCGCATCACCTTGCGCAGCGCGAACCGGCGCACCGACCGGTCGTTGCTGGTGAAGGCGCCGTCCTTGAACACCGGGTGGCTGAACAGATTCGTCGTCATCATCGGCACGACGAGCCCGGTCTCGGCCAGCGCCGCCTTGAAACGGGCGATCAGCCGGTCGCGTTCGGCATCGGCAGAGCCGAACGGGATCAGGTCGTCGTCGTGGAACGTGACGCCGTAGGCGCCGAGCTCCGCGAGCCGGTGCACCGATTCCACCGGGTCGAGCGGGGCACGGGTGGCGCCGCCGAACTGGTCGACCGCCTGCCAGCCGACGGTCCACAGGCCGAAGGTGAACTTGTCCTCGCGCGTGGGTGACACCATGACGATCCCCTTTAATTTAGGCACTGAACTTAATCAGACCGTAGCAGATCGGGGCGCGGGTGGCACGTACTTTTTCCGCCGGCGGCGCTAGACGCCGCGGGGCATGCTCGGGAACAGTCCGCGCAGGTACTCGAGCTGCGCACGGCGGTGCACGGTACCGCCGCCTTCGTGCCCGTTGAACGGATAGACGGCGATGTCCTTGGGGCCCGCATAGCGCTGGTAGGCGGCGAAAACCGTGGAGGGCGGGGCGATGTCGTCGCGCAGCGCCACCGAGAACAGCGCAGGCGCCGACGCGCGCAGCGCGTGATTGGCCACGTCGAGGTAGCTGAGCGTCGCGAACGCCGTTTCCGCGTCGGCGGGGCGCAGCCGGCAGAAGGCGGCCAGCTCCGCGTACGGCCCGGCGTCCGTGATCTCGGCGGCGCGCCGCAGGTGGCTCAGGAACGGCACGTCCGGCAGACACGCGGCGACGTCACCGGACAGGTGCGCTGCCGCGATGGCCAGCCCACCGCCCTGGCTGCCGCCGGCCGTCACGACCGGCCGCCCCGCCAGCAGCGGCTCGGCGCGGACCGCGTCGATCGCGCGGACGGCGTCGATCGTCAGTCGCGTGTAGTAGTGATCCTGCGGCCGGCCGATGCCCCGGGTGAGGAACCCGGTGCTGCCCGGCTCGCCGGTGGACCCGGCGTCCACGGTGTCCGCCGTGCGCCACCCGCCGCCCTGGCCGCGGCTGTCCATCACCAGGTGGGGCAGCCCGCAGCTCGCCCACATCAGCCAATCCAGCACATCGCCCCGACCGCCGTGGTAGCCGACGTATTCCACGATCACCGGGGCATCGCCGGCTGCCGTCCGCGGCATCAGCAGCCAACCCTTGATCGGCGCCCCGCCGTGCCCCGGGAACGTGACGTCGTACGCGTCGATCGCGGCCAGCGGCGCCGGGACCGGCCGGAACGCCGCGCCCGCCGCGTCCACGGAGCGCGCCGCGGCGACCTGCCCGGCCCAGAACTCGTCGAAGTCACCGGGCAGCGGGATCGCCGGTCGGTACTCGCGCAGCTGCTCGAGCGGCAGGTCAACGAACATGGATGACGCCGCCCCGGGCTGCGCCGCCGATCGTGACGTCCGGTTGCAGCACCCGCTCCCGTTCGACGATCCGCACCGGTCCCGTCATGGCCACGTGGAACGAGGCGTGGTCGTCGCGCGCGGACGTACCCACGTGAATCGTGACGGCGCCCGGATCGACCCGTCGGCGCAGATCGATCCCCGTGTAGGAGGCGGCGTCGGCGTGCAGCGTGATGGATACGGTCTTCTCCTCGCCGGGGGCGAGATCCGCTCGCGGCGCCGCGACCAGGTACCGCGACGGCCGGGCGACCTCGGCGACCGGGTCGCTCAGGTACACCTGCACGACCTCGGAGGTGGGGCCGGCGTCGTTCCCCCGCAGGGTGACGTGGACCGTCCATGCGCCGTCCGTGGGCCAGTCGGCCGATTCCGGCCGCACGGCGACCCAGGTCGCCGGCCGGTACGACAGGCCGAATCCGAACGGGAAAAGCGGGGTCGGGTCGACCGTGCTCACGTCGCTGCGATGCCCCAGTCGCGGTGCGAGGTAGGTAGAGGGCTGGCTGGCGCCCGCGGCCGGGAAGCTCACCGGAAGCCGGCCGGACGGGTCGACCCGCCCGGCGAGCACGTCCGCGACGGCGACGGCGCCCTGCTGCCCCGGGAAGAACCCGCATACCAGGCCGGCGAGCCGGTCGATCTGCCGGGACAATTCGTAGGGCCGCCCGACCAGCAGCAGGGCGACGACGGGTGTCCCGGTGGCGATCAGGGCCTCCAGCAGTTCCTCCTGGCGGCCGGGCAGGCGCAGGTCGGTCGCATCGCAGCCCTCGCCGGACGTGCCGCGGCCGAAGAGTCCTGCCTGGTCGCCGAGCACCGCCACGCACACCTGCGCGGCCGCGGCCGCGGCCGCGGCCTGGGTGATCTCGTCGTCGGTGGCGTCGCGGACTCCGCCACCCGGCGCGTAGGCGATCCGATAGCCTGCCGGATCCGCGGCGAGCGCCGACGCGATCGTGTCGATCTCGACGCCGAGCGGCACCTCCGGGTGCTGGATGCCCACGTGCATCGGGAACGAGTAGCAGCCCAGCATCGCCTGCGGGGTGTCGGCGCGGGGCCCGACCACGGCGACCCGAAGGCCACCTGCCAGCGGCAGTACGCCGATCGGGTTGTGCAGCAGGACGACGGACCGGGCGGCCACACGCCGGGCCAGCGCCCGCGACTCGGCACTGTCCAGGTCGATGGCGCCGTGCGGCTCCGGGTCGAAATCGGCGTCCAACAGACCGATCTCGCACTTCTGGCGCAACACCCTCGCCGCGGCGCGGTCGATCAGCGCCTCGTCGACGTCTCCGTCTTCAACGGCGCGGCGCAGCGGCTCACCGAAGCTGTGCACCGTCGGCAGCTCCACGTCGATGCCCGCGGCCAGCGCCAGACGTGCCGCATCGGCGAGTGATCCGGCCACGCCGTGCAGGGTGTGCAGGAACGCGACGGAGAAGTAGTCGGCCACCACGGTGCCGGTGAAGCCCAGCTCGCCACGCAGGACTCCGGTGAGCAGGTGCGGGTCGGCCGCGGACGGCACGCCGTCCAGCGAGGTGTAGGAGTTCATCACCGAACGGGCACCCGCGGCGAGGGCCATCTCGAACGGCGGAAACAGCACGTCCGCGAATTCGCGCGGGCCGATCGACACCGGCGCGAGGTTGCGCCCGGCCGCGGACGCCGAGTAGCCCACGAAATGCTTCAAGGTGGCGACGATTCCCGCCGACTCCAGGCCGCGCACGTACGCGGACCCGATCGTGCCCACGAGCAGCGGGTCCTCGCCGATGGTCTCCTCGACGCGCCCCCAACGCAGGTCGCGCACCACGTCCAGCACGGGGGCAAGGCCTTGGTGCACGCCGAGCTGCCTGAGGTGGCCACCGATCGCCGCGCCCATGTCCTCGATCAGATCCGGGTCGAACGTCGCGCCCCAGCACAGCGGCGACGGGAATATCGTCGCCTGCCACGCGGCCAAGCCGGTCAGGCACTCCTCGTGCACCTGCGCCGGGATGCCGAACCGGTTGGCGGCCATGATCTGTCGCTGGCTGTGCGCCAGGCTGGCCGCGCCGGCAGCCGGGTCGATCGGGGCGGTACCGAACGGCCGGGTCAACTGGCCCAGTCCGCCGGCGATGACGTCGTCCCAGACCAGCGGCTCGCCCGACATGTCGTGCTGGTGCGGCGCCACGTCGCCGCCGCCGGAGTCCGCCCCGACCCACACCCCGTAGAGCTGCGAGAGCTTCTCGGACAGCGTCATTCGCGACAGCAGGTCCGCCACGCGCTCGTCGGGTGGGGCGGAGGGGTCGCGCCATGCGGGGACGACACTGTTAGCGAGGTTCACAGATACTTCAATCCTCTCGTAGTGCTGCGGCAGACGCGCCGGGTCGCTATCGCGCCGCGGTGCTGGCTCGCACCACGATCCTGGTCGCCAGGGTGAGGTGGCGCTCCGCGACGTCCTCGCCGCGGATCAGCGCGATCAGCATTTCGACGGCGCGGCGGCCCATCGCACGGATCGGCTGCTCCACGGTGGTCAGCGGCGGGTCGCACAGCGCCGACTCCGGGATGTTGTCGAATCCGGCCACGGAGAGGTCCTCCGGCACGGACAGACCAAGCGACCGGGCGGCGTCGATGACGGCGATGGCGGAGATGTCGTTGGCGCCCAGGATGGCGGTGGGGCGGGACGGCGACGACAGTAGCGCCCGGGCCGACTCCCGCGCCACGTCCGGGTCGTACCCGCCGGGGACGATCAATGCGGGATCGACGGCTTGCCCGGCATCGGTGAGCGCCTGGCGGTAGCCTGCCTCGCGGAGCTGGGCGGACTGCAGATCGGGCCGGCCGGTGATCAGGCCGATGCGTTGATGGCCGAGCTGTAACAGGTACTCGACGGCCGACCGGGCGCCGGCCAGGCTGTCCGCGGCCACGGTGGGCAGGTCCGCCGGGCCGGTGTGCGGGTCCACCGCGACGATCGGCGTGCCCCGGCGCATGTCCGCCTCGGTGATGGTGGGGGTCACCAGAACGGCCCCGTCCAGCAGCGTGCCCGACAGCCGGGAGAGGTAACGGCGCTCCCAGCCGACCTGTTCGCTGGCGCGCCCGCCGGCAGAGTAGACGACCAGTTCGAAGCCGGAGCCCCGGATGGCGTCAGCGGCGCCCTTGAGCAGTTCGGCGCTGAACGGCTCGATGTCCGCGACCAGGACGCCGATGACGTTGGTGCGCTGGTTGCGCAGGCTCTGCGCGACTAGGCTCGCCTCGTAGCCCAACTCGTCGATGACGGCGCGCACCCGCTGCGTGGTCTCGGCGGCGACGCCGTATCGCGCATTGATCACCTTCGAGACGGTCGCCACCGACACGCCGGCCTGGGCGGCGACGTCGCGGATCGTGACTCGAGGGCTGAATTGCACTCGCTGAGCATACCGAAGTAAATCGTTATCGACAACGTTTGACACACGCGCTGATCTGCTAGTTCCGCAAACCGGCTGAAGTCGCTATCGGGTGGCCCGGAATTTCGCAATCCGGACAAGGCACGAGTCTTTCCCCAACAGTTCCATCGACTCGAACAGCGGCGGCGAGATGCGCTTGCCGCTGATCGCCGTACGCAGCGGCGCGAAGGCCACTTTGGGCCCCAGCCCCAAGCCGTCGATCAGGGCCGCGTTCAACGCGGTGTGGATGGCGTCATGCTCGAAACCGTCCAGCGCGGTGAGCGCGGCCGTGGCTGCGTCCAGGATCTCCGGCGTTGCCTCGGAGAGCTTCGCCGTGGCGTCGTCGTCGAAGGTCAGATCCTCGTCGCGCACGAACAGGAACGCCATCATCTCCACGGTCTCGGCGAGCAGCGTGATCCGCTCGGCGACCAGCGGCGTGGCGGCGGTCACCAGCCGCAGCTGCTCGGGCGACGGTGAGGCCGGTAGCGCCCCGGCCTCGATCTGGAACTGGACGATCCGCTTCGCGAGTTCTTCCGTCGGCAGCGAGCGGATGTAGTGGCCGTTCAGCCAGTTCAGCTTCTTCAGGTCGAAGATCGGGCCGACCGGGGAGACCTTGTCCCAGGAGAACCCTGCCGAGAACTCCGCGAAATCGGTGATCTCCCGTTCGGTCCCGTCCGGCTCGACGACCGGCGGGTAACCGAGAAGCGCCAGGAAGTTGATCAGCGCCTCCGGCAGATATCCCTGCTCCCGGAACCACATCAGCCGGGCGGCCGGGTTCTTCCGTTTGGAGATCTTCGACTTGTTCTCGTTGCGCAGCAGCGGCATGTGCGCGAACGCCGGCGGCTCCAGGCCGAGCCAGCGATAGAGCAGGATGTGCTTCGGCGTCGACGAGATCCACTCCTCGCCGCGCACCACGTGGGTGATGCCCATCTCGTGATCGTCCACCACGACCGCCATGTGGTACGTCGGGAAACCGTCCGCCTTCAGGATCACCTGGTCGTCCGGGCGGGGCGCCGAGATGCGCCCCCGGATCAGGTCGTCGAACTCGGTCGGCACGTCCGCGTCGTCATCCGGGATCAGCATGCGCACGACGGGCGTCTCGCTGAACCCGGGCAGCTGGGCGCGCTCCTCCCGGGTCTTGCCCAGGCAGAACCGGTCGTAGCCGGTGGGCAGCCGCAGCTTCTGCTGCTTCTCCCGCATCAGCCTCAGTCGATCGGTCGAGCACCAGCAGTAGTAGGCGTGGCCGTCGTCGATCAGCTTCTGGACATATGGCTGGTAGGTGTCCAGGCGCTCGGACTGCCGGTACGGCGCGAACGGCCCGCCCTTGTCCGGCCCCTCGTCCCAGTCGAGCCCGAGCCAGCGCAGCGTGTCGAAGATCTGCTGCTCCGAATCCGCCACGTAGCGCGCGCGGTCGGTGTCCTCGATCCGCAGCACGAACTGGCCGCCCTGCTGGCGCACGAACGCCAGGTCGAACAGCGAGACGTAGGCGGTGCCCACGTGCGGGTCGCCGGTCGGCGACGGCGCCACGCGCAGGCGAACCGGGCCGATCGGGAATGACGCGGAGTTCGGGGTAGTCATAGTGCTGCTGAGTCTATGGCAGCCAGCCCGCAGCTCCCGTCCCCGTGCATGGCAGGATCGAGGCCGTGACGGCGATCAAACTGGACGGCAAGGCGACCCTGGCCACGGTCAAGGACGAGCTCCGGGTTCGGGTGGCGGCGCTGGCCGCACGCGGTATCACGCCCGGACTGGGCACCGTGCTGATCGGTGACGATCCGGGCAGCCAGACGTACGTCGCGTTCAAGCACCGCGACTGCGCCGAGGTGGGCATCGCATCGATCCGGGTGGATCTGCCCGCCGGCACCACACAGGCCGAGGCGGAGGACGCCGTCCGGGGCCTCAACGCCGACCCTGCGTGCACGGGATTCCTGGTGCAACAGCCGACCGGACTGGACGAGTTCGCGATCCTGGAGAAGGTCGATCCCGCCAAGGACGTGGACGGGCTGCACCCCTACAACCTGGGCAGTCTGGTGCTCGGCCATCCGGCGCCGGAGCCGTGCACACCGGCCGGCATCATCGAGCTGCTGCGCCGGTACGACGTGCCGATCGCCGGCGCGCACGCCGTGATCATCGGCCGGGGGCTCACGGTGGGCCGCCCGCTGGGGCTGATGCTCACCCGGCGCAGTGAGAACGCCACCGTCACGCTGTGCCACACCGGCACCCGCGACCTGGCCGCCGAGGTGCGGCGCGCGGACATCGTGGTCGCCGCCGCCGGGCGGCCTGGCCTGGTGACACCCGACATGATCAAGCCCGGTGCCGCCGTGCTGGACGTCGGGGTGTCCCGGGTGGAGGGGAAGATCGCGGGCGACGTGGATCCGGCCGTTGTCGAGATCGCCGGCTATCTGGCTCCGAACCCGGGCGGGGTCGGCCCGATGACCCGGGCGATGCTGCTGACGAATGTGGTGGCCGCGGCGGAGCGTGCTGCCGCCGGTGCGTGAGTGCCTCGTTCCGTGAAAACCCGCCTGCGCCGCGCCATTCCGATCACGTTGGTGATCGCGACGATCGTCGTGGGGGTGGTGATCGTGGCCGCCGACCGGTGGCGGCTGGGCAGTGCCGTGCTGGCCGGCGCGGCCGCGCTCGGGGCGGTGCTGCGCCTGGTGCTGCCGACCGCAGCGGTCGGTGTGCTGGCGGTGCGGTCCCGACTGTTCGACACGGCGGTGTTCGTGGCGATCGCCGCGCTGCTCGCCGGTATGGCGCTGGTCACGGTCACTCCCCACGCGTAGGGACGCGTCACGCCTGACCAGTAGGCTCCCTGCAGAAGGTCACGACGACACGTACGTGCGGCCGCACTATGTACGCACCAGGGAAGGAATCAGGGCGCGATGGCGAAGATCAAGGTGACGGGCACCGTAGCCGAGCTCGACGGCGACGAGATGACCAGGATCATCTGGCAGTTCATCAAGGACCGGCTGATCCTGCCCTACCTGGACCTCAACCTCGATTACTACGACCTGGGCATCGAGCATCGGGACGCCACGGACGACCAGGTCACCATCGACGCCGCGAACGCCATCAAGAAGCACGGCGTGGGCGTCAAGTGCGCCACCATCACACCGGACGAGGCGCGGGTCGAGGAGTTCGGCCTGAAGAAGATGTGGAAGTCGCCGAACGGCACCATCCGCAACATCCTGGGCGGCGTCATCTTCCGCGAGCCGATCGTCATCTCCAACATCCCGCGGCTCGTGCCCGGCTGGACCAAGCCCATCGTCATCGGCCGCCACGCCTTCGGCGACCAGTACAAGGCCACCGATGCGAAGATCCCGTCGGGTGGCACCGTGACGCTCACCTGGACCCCGGACGACGGTTCGGCCCCGATGGAGCTCGAGGTCGTGACGATGCCCGAGGACGGCGGCGTCGTCATGGGCATGTACAACTTCAACAAGTCCATCGCGGACTTCGCGCGAGCCAGCTTCGAATACGGACTGCAGCGCAACTATCCCGTGTACCTGTCCACCAAGAACACGATCCTGAAGGCCTACGACGGGCAGTTCAAGGACATCTTCGCCGAGGTGTTCGAAAACGAGTACGCCGGGCGTTTCCAGGCCGCCGGGATCACCTACGAGCACCGGCTGATCGACGACATGGTGGCCTCCGCGCTCAAGTGGGAGGGCGGCTACGTCTGGGCCTGCAAGAACTACGACGGCGATGTCCAGTCGGACACGGTGGCCCAGGGCTATGGCTCACTGGGGCTGATGACGTCGGTGCTGATGACGCCGGACGGGAAGACCGTGGAGGCGGAGGCCGCGCACGGCACGGTGACCCGGCACTACCGGCAGCACCAGGCCGGCAAGCCCACGTCCACCAACCCGATCGCCTCCATCTACGCGTGGACCGGCGGTCTCAAGCATCGCGGCAAGCTGGACGGGACACCGGAGGTGACTCACTTCGCGGAGACGCTGGAGCGCGTCATCATCGAGACCGTGGAATCCGGCAAGATGACGAAGGACCTGGCGCTGCTGGTCGGCCCGGACCAGGGCTGGCTGACCACTGAGGAGTTCCTGGCGGCGCTGGACGAGAATCTGCAGGCCAAGCTCGCCTGACGGTTTCACAGTTGACTGCCCCAGCGGACCGCATAGGCTCCGCCGGGGCAGTCAACTGTCGGGCCACAGGGGCGGGCACTTGCTGCGCCGTTTTGAGGCGTTCCTTGCCTTCGTTCCGGGCGGCACTCGCTGCGCCGTTTTGAGGCGTTCCTTGCCTTCGTTCCGGGCAGCACTCGCTGGCGCTCGTGACACCCTGCACTGCGGCCGCGTCACACCTCCGCGCTCGTGACACCCTGCACTGCGGCCGCGTCACACCTCCGCGCTCGTGACACCCTCCGCTACGGCTGCGTCACGCCTCTTACGGCACCGCGACGGTGATGCCGTCGGAGCCGGGCCGGTCCATGGCGGCCAGCGCGGCTCCGACCCCGTCCAGGCCGATGGTCCGGGCCACCAGCTTCGCGGGTTGCAGGGTCCCGTTGGCCACCATGTCCAGCATCGCCGGGTAGTCGCGCGCCGACATGCCGTGCGATCCGATGATCTCCAGCTCCCAGCCGATGACGCGATCGAGCGGCAATGGCGGGTGCACGTCCGGGCCGTGCAGGAGGCCGACCTGGATGTGGCGGCCGCGCCGGCGCAACGACGAGACCGAGGCGACGGCCGTGGCCGCCGAGCCCAGCGCATCGACCGAAAGGTGCACTCCGCCGGTGGCGCGCTGTACGGCGTCGCCGACCGACGTGGGGTCGCCTTCCGTGGCATCGATCGTGATCTCGGCCCCGAGTGATGCCGCGCGGGCAAGCGCCTTATCGGATACGTCGATCGCGATCACTCGGGCCCCGAGCGCGACGGCGATCATCACCGCGGACAGGCCCACGCCACCACAGCCGTGTACGGCGACCCACTGTCCGGGGGCGGCCCGTCCGTGCGCGACGACCGCCCGGAATGCGGTGGCGAACCGGCACCCCAGCGCCGCCGCTTCGGTGAACCCGACCGAATCCGGCAACCCCACCACGTTCACGGCGGCGGCCGGCACCGCGACGTACTCCGCGAAGGAGCCGGGCAGGTCGAAGCCCGGCTGGCGTTGGTCCGGGCAGACCTGCGCGTCGCCCGCTACGCAGAACTCACAGATGCCACAGCCGCACACGAACGGGACCGTTACCCGGCTGCCAACGGCGAGACCCGTGACGGCGGCACCGATCTCGGCGATCGTGCCCGCGTACTCGTGACCACCGATGTGGGGCAGCGCCACTACCTCACGGCCACGCCAGGCATGCCAGTCCGAACGGCAGATCCCGGTCGCCCCGACGCGGAGGACGATTCCGTCGGCGGGACACGTCGGCCGGGGGACATCGCGCACGTCGATCGGCCCGGCAATGGACGAATACACGGCTGCCTGCACCCCACTGAGCCTGCCACAGTCAGCGGCAAGGGCGTGCGCAGTCGGCATAATGGGACGATCCGTCATGCTCGGAAAGGACACGGCCCTTGCGTATTGCCAGCCATAACGTCAACGGGATCCGCGCCGCGCTCCGGCGTGGCTACCCTGCGTGGGTGCAGGCGCGACAGCCGGACGTGATCTGCCTGCAAGAGGTGCGCGCCCCGGCCGATCAGGTGCCCGACGAGGCGGTCGACGGCTATCACTTCGCCTACCATGCGGGCGAGCGGGCGGGGCGCAACGGGGTCGCCGTGCTGTCCCGCGACGAGCCGAGCGACGTGCGGATCGGCTTCGGATCGGTCGAGTTCGACCCCCAGGGCCGCTACATCGAGGTGGACTTGCCGCAGCTGACCGTGGCGTCCCTGTACCTGCCCAAGGGCGATGTGTACGGCCCGAAATTCGAGGCGAAACTGCGCTTCATGACGGAGTTCTCGGCATACGTCGTGGCTGCGACCGCCCGCGGCGCCGCGGCCGGTCGGCAGTACCTGGTGTGCGGCGATTTCAACATCGCGCACACCGAGAACGACATCAAGGCATGGAAGACGAACCTGAAGTCCGACGGATTCCTCCCCGAGGAACGCGCCTGGTACGGCCTGCAGATCGACCCGGAATCCGGCTCCGTGGTCGATGTGCTGCGCCGGCTGCACCCGGACCAGCCGGGTCCGTATTCGTGGTGGTCGTGGCGCGGCAAGGCGTTCGACAACGACGCGGGCTGGCGTATCGACCACCACTGGGCCACGCCGGGCCTGGCCGCGCTCGCGCGCGCCGGGTCGGTCGACCGGGCGCCCAGCTATGCCGAGCGCATCTCCGACCACGCCCCGGTGACCATCGACTACGACATCGGCACGGAGATCGAGCCCGCCCCAGCAGCCCCGGGGGCCTGACATGAACAATCTCGGCGTCGAGATCGCCCTGGTGCTGGCGCTGATCTTCGTCGGAGGCGCGTTCACCTCGGCGGAGATCGCGCTCGTCTCGTTGCGCGAGAGCCAGGTGAAGCAGCTCGCCGCGACCCGCGGCAAACGCGGCCGGCGGCTGGCACATCTGATCTCCGACCCGAACCGGTTCCTGGCCGCCGTGCAGATCGGCGTCACGGTCACCACCATGCTCTCGTCCGCGTTCGGGGCGGCGACGATCGCCGGCCGGGTCGCCGGCGGCTTCGTGGCGCTGGGCATGACGCCGGGTCTGGCCGACACGCTCGCCCTGATCGGGATCACCCTGCTGCTGGCATTCGTGTCGCTGGTGCTGGGCGAACTCGCACCGAAACGGCTCGGTCTGCAGCGCAGCGAATCGATCGCGCTGATGGCTTCCGGGCCGTTGACGATGCTGGCCACGGCCTTCCGGCCAGTGGTGTGGCTGCTGGGCAAGTGCACGAACGGCGCCGTCCGCATCCTGGGCGGCGACCCGCATGCCAAGGGCGACGTGATCTCCGAGGAGGAACTCCAGGGCCTGGTCGCCGCGCACGAGTCGCTCTCCTCGATGGAGCGCCGGGTGATCTCGGACGTCTTCGCGGCCGAGGACACGCTGGTGCGCGAGGTGATGGTGCCCAGGCCCGAGGTCGAGTTCCTGCCGGCGAGCATGACGCTGTCCCGGGCGGCGCGGCACACCGCCGGGATGACGCATTCCCGGTTCCCGGTGATCGGCCGCGACTCGGACGAGGTGGTCGGCGTCGTGCACATCACCGAGATCCTCACGTCCACGCACCCGCTGGGCCGGGCTGCCACGGTCGGTGACGTGGCCGGGCCGGTGACGGTGCTCCCGGGCACCAAGAACGTGCTGGACGCGATGCAGGAGATGCGCAGCGCGGGGCAACACCTCGCGGTCGTCGTGGACGAATACGGAGGCACCGACGGCATCGTCACGATCGAGGACCTCGTCGAGGAGATCGTCGGCGAGATGCGCTCCGACGACGAGGAGCCGGACGGCCGGCACGCACTGCCGGCCGGCTACCAGGGCGAGGTGGACGGTCGGTTGAACCTGGACGATTTCGAGGAGCAGACCGGCATCTCGCTCGAGCCGGGACCGTACGACACCGCCGCCGGTTTCCTGATGGCCCGGCTCGGCCGGGTGCCGCGCGAGGGCGACGTCGTCCAGGTTCCGGACACCCTGGCCGCGGACCGGGACGGATCCTCGCGGTCCGCCGAGCGCGACGACGGCTCGGAGCCCGGCGACGCGGACGCCGGCGTTGCGCCCGAGCAGCCCGGGGGGCACATGGTGCGGCTGGTGGTCGTCACGATGGACGGGCGGCGCATCGCCCGCATCGCGATCGAGCGCGACGTGGCCGACCCCGCCCGGCGCTGACCCGCGTCCCCACGGTTCGGACCTGCGGCCCATCGATGGGAAGATCGACCCATGCCCGAGAACAACGTCATACCCGATTCCAGTGCACAAACGACAGCGGCATCCGAGCACGGGCGGCCGCGGGTGCTGTCCGGAATCCAGCCGACCTCGGATTCGTTCCATGTCGGCAACTACCTGGGCGCGCTCAAGCAGTGGGTGTCGCTGCAGGAGACGCACGACGCCTTCTACTGCGTCGTCGACCTGCATGCCATCACCGTCGAGCAGGACCCCGCGCTGCTGCGATCCTGGATTCGCAGTTCGGCGGCGCAACTGCTGGCGCTGGGGGTGGACCCCGATCGGTCCACCCTGTTCGTCCAGTCACAGGTGCCGGCGCACGTGCAGCTGTCGTGGGTGCTCGAGTGTTTGACGGGATTCGGCGAGGCCTCCCGGATGACGCAGTTCAAGGACAAGGCCGCCCGCGGCGGCGCCGACCGGGCCAGCGTCGGCCTGTTCACCTACCCGGTGCTGATGGCCGCGGACATCCTGATCTACCAGGCCGACCAGGTGCCGGTGGGAGAGGACCAGCGGCAGCACCTCGAGCTCACCCGGAATCTGGCGCAGCGGTTCAACGCCCGCTATGGCGACACGTTCACCGTGCCTGAGCCGTACATCGTGAAAGAGGTCGCCAAGGTCTACGACCTCACCGAGCCGACCGCGAAGATGAGCAAGTCGGCACCGAGCGGCTCGCTGGACCTGCTGGCTCCGGTGAAGCAGTCGATCAAGAAGATCAAGTCGGCGGTCACCGACAACGACCGCGAGATCCGGTTCGACCGCGACGCGAAACCGGGGGTGGCGAACCTCATGACGCTACTCGGCGCCTTCGGCGGCAGCAGCATCGCCGACATCGAGCGCGACTTCGCGGGCAAGGGCTACGGCGATCTGAAGGGCGCTGTGGCAGAGGCGTTCGCCGCGTTTGCCGAGCCGCTGCAGGCGAGGGTGGCCGAGTACCTGGCGGACCCCGCGGAGCTGGATCGACTGCTCGCCGTCGGCTCGCGACGGGCGGCGGAGGCGGCCGGGACGACGCTGCACACCGTGTACGACCGACTGGGTTTCCTGCAGGCGCCACCGGGTAGCTGAGGCGCAGGGACCCGAGAAGGACGATGCCCAGCGCGTGACGGAGATATCGAGCGACACGAAGCGGCCGCGGCCCGGCCGCTGGGCGCGGCTGCTCGGCGGTGCCCAGCACCTGTGGCGGCGCGTGTCCGCCCGCCCGGGGGTCAGCCACCTGATCCGGGCCTGGGAGCGGGCGCAGGATCGGATGGCCGGTCCGCTCGCGGCGGCGATCACGTACTTCTCGTTCCTGTCGCTGGTGCCGATCCTGATGGTGGCGTTCTCCATCGCCGGGTTGGTGCTGGCCTCGCAGCCGGACCTGCTGAACACGTTGAAGCAGCAGATCACCGAGCTGATCCCATCCGGGGATCTGGCCACGCAGGTCGGCGGCCTCATCGATGACGCCGTCGGGCAGAGCCTGGCCGTCGGCATCATCGGCCTGGTCGTCGCCCTGTACTCCGGGCTCAACTGGATGGGCAACGTGCGTGACGCCGTCCGCGCGCAGTGGCGGCCGCAATGGGAGAAGCCGTCGAAACCGCTGAAGAGCGTGCTGCTCCAATACGTCCGCGACCTGGCGGCGCTCGGCGGGCTGCTGGTGGCCGTGGCCGTCTCGTTCACCCTCACGGCCCTCGGCACGGCCGCCCAGGATGTGATCCTGCGATGGCTCGGCATCCGCGACGGGAGCGCCCTCGAGGTCGTCCTGCGGATCGGGCCGTTCGCGCTCGCCATCGCCGCCAGCACGCTGATCTTCGCCTGGATCTACACGATGCTGCCGGAGCGCTCCCGGCGGGTCGACCGGTGGACGCTGCTCAAAGGGTCCCTGGCCATGGCCGCGGTGTTCGAGGTGCTCAAGGCGGCGCTGACGCTGCTCGTCACCCGCATGGCGTCATCTCCGTCCGGCGTGGTGTTCGGCGCGATCATCGGCCTGTTGCTGTTCTTCAACCTGGTGGCCCGGGCACTGTTGATGATCGCCGCGTGGCTGGGCACGGCCGAGCGTCGGCCCCGCAAGGGCGGTGACTCCGCGGTCGCGCCCGACAGTGATTGACGTCATATTCGATGCTGTGGGCGGGCCCGGCCCGCTGATCGCGGCGGCCGAGGCGCCGGATTAGCGCTGTTTCGTCCGGCCTGCGCGAATTCTTGTTGTCAATCTGTAATCAAACCGACCCCGGGGGTGACCGACGCCCGGTTTACAGTATGAATCGCCTGCTCCCCGCCGCCTCTCGCCCGGACTCGGCATGCGGGCGCAGACCACGACAACGTCAGTGGTGTAGCGGCCGACCATGGGGCCGACCGGTGGACCGACCTTCGGGCGATACAAGGACGGAGACAACGGTGAAGAAGACGCGTGCATGGCTGGCGGCAGCCGCGGTCGGGGCGATGGTGCTCGCCGGCTGCGGTTCCACGAGCGACGGCGGCAGCGGATCGGCGAGCGAGAGCTCTGCAGCGAGCCCGTCGAGCGAGAGCCCGGCCGCCGGATCCAGCTCGGAGAGCTCCTCGAGCAGTGAGAGCTCCTCTGCGGGCAGCTCGAACGGCAGCGCGGCGGCCGGCGCGGACTGCTCGCTCACCGATCCCGTGAAGGTCGGCGTGGCGTTCACGCTGACCGGAGCCGGAGCCCAGTACGGCGCCACCCAGAAGAACGGCGTGGACCTGGCGACCGAGCAGCTCAATGCCAAGGGCGGCGTCACCTACGACGTCAATGTCCAGGACACCCAGACCGACAACAAGCAGGCCATCTCCATCTTCGAGTCGATGATCTCGGCCGGCGACTCCGTCATCATCGGGCCGACACTGTCCGACGCCGCCAAGCAGACCGACCCGATCGCCCAGGACGCGAAGCAGCCGGTCCTCGGCGTGTCCAACACCGCCGCCGGCATCACCGACATCGGCAACTACATCTGGCGCGACTCGCTCACCGAGGCCGCCGTGATCCCGCAGACCGTCGAGGCGGCCAAGGCCAAGTACGGCATCTCGCACGTCGTGGTGATGTACGCCAACGACGACGCGTTCTCCGAGGGCGGCTACGACGCGTTCAAGGACGCACTCGAGAAGTCGGGCATCAAGACCGACGCCACGCTCACATTCTCCAAGAGCGACACCGACTTCCGATCGCTGCTCACCCAGGCGAAGGGCGCCAACCCGGACGCGCTCGTCGTCTCCTCGCTCATCGACGCGGCGGTGCCGATCGTCACCCAGGCGCGCCAGCTCGGCATGACGATGCCGATCATCGGCGGCAACGGCTTCAACTCGCCGGCGCTGATGAAGGACGCCGGCTCCGCGGCGGAAGGCGTCGTCGTGGGGGCTGCCTGGAACTCGGCGTCCACCAATCCGACCTCGGTGAACTTCATGAAGGCCTACCAGGACAAGTTCGGCGCGGCGCCCGACCAGTTCGCCGCCCAGGCCTACACCGGCATGCTGTTGGTGGACGCCGCGGTGCGGCTGGGTTGCTCGGCCGACCGCGACTCGATCATTGCGAACTTCGCGAAGATCAAGGATCTCGACACCCCGCTGGGCGCCTTCACCTTCACCGACGGTCGCGACGCGAGCCACACCGCCGTCGTCCAGATCGTCCAGGACGGCAAGTTCGCCGTCCTGAAGTAGCGTCCACGTACGAGCCCGGCCGGTCGCAGCGGTGCGGCCGACCGGGCTCGGCCGATGGCGAGGCGACAACAGACCAGCGGCGCTCAGCCGCGTGAGGGGCGGATTCATGCGACGGCCGAATCGATCGGCGACGGGCCGCGACCTTCCCGCCGCAGTGGGCAAGGAGGTGCCGGCGTGCAGCAACTGTTGAACGGCATCTTCACCGGATCCATCTACGCGCTCTTCGCAGTCGGCTACACCCTCGTCTTCGGCGTCCTGGACCGGCTCAACCTTGCGCACTCCGCCGTATTCGCGGCCGGCGCGTACATCGCCATCACCCTGGTGACGGACGCCGGGTTCTCGGTGTGGCTCGCGATCCCCGCGGTCCTGGTCGCCGGCGCGATCCTGGGCGTCGTCATCGAGCGGGTCGCCTTCCGGCCGCTGGCCGGGCGCCGGGATGCGCACTTCGCCGGTCTGATCTCATCCATCGCGCTGGCCGGCATCTTCATCGCGCTGCTGCAGGCGGTGTACGGACCGGATCGGCACCAGTTCCCGTTCGATGCGCTGCCGTTCACCACGGTCTCCATCGCCGGCGCCCAGGCCACGGTGATCCAGCTGGTGATCGTGGCCGTGTCGGTGGGGCTCATGGTGGCGCTCGCCCTGCTGGTCGGCCGTTCCGGCCTGGGGCGCGGCATGCGGGCCGTGGCCGAGAACCCGCACGCGGCCCGCGTTCTGGGACTGAATGTGGAACGCATCACGTGGATCACGTTCGCGATGTCGTCCGCGCTGGGTGCGGTGGCCGGCGTCCTGTTCGCGCTGAACGTGAACGTGGCTCAGCTCGACCTGGGCAGCAGCATCGAGCTCAAGGGCCTGGCGGTGATCATCGTGGGCGGCATGGGCTCGCTGCCCGGCGCCGTCATCGGCGGATACGCGCTCGGCCTGGCGGAGGTGTTCGCGATCACGTTCATCGGCTCGTCGTGGAAGGACGTCATCGCGTTCGGCCTGCTGTTCCTGATCCTCGTCGTGCGGCCCAACGGACTGTTCGGCGGCCGACCGGTCCGGGAGATCTGATGGCGCCCGCATCCGACTTCCGCAGCGCGGGCACACGCCCATGAGCGCGCAACTCGCCACGCAGCTGTCGCTGATCGGCCTGGCCGTCGTCTTCGCGTTCTCGTTCTATGCCGTGCTGTATGCCGGACAGTTGTCGCTCGCGCAGGCGGGTTTCGCCTCCATCGGCGGATTCACGGCCGCAGCGCTGATCCACGACGACACCAGGCTGCTGGGGTTCGTGCCGCCGCTGGTCTCGGCGCTGGTGATCGGTGCGGTCGTGGGCGCCGTCATCGCATTCGTCCTGGGGCTGCCCGTGTTGCGCCTGCGCGGCGTCTATCTCGCCATCGCCACTCTCGGCTTCGGCGAGGTCGTGCGGATCGTGTTCATCAACTCGGAGTGGACCGGGCGTGCCTCCGGCCTGTCCACGCCCAAGCTGGTGGACTGGTGGTCGGTGTGGATCGTGGTGGCGATCCTGGTGTACTTCTTCGCCAGGATGACGAGGTCCCGACTGGGCCGTGGCTACGCCGCGATCCGGGAGGACGAGCTGGCCGCCGGCGCGCTCGGCATCGACGTCCCACGGCACAAGATGTACGCGGTGATCACGGCCGGAGCCATCGCCGGCGGCTACGGCGTGCTGGACGCGTTCTTCACCCGCCTGATCACACCCAACGACTTCGGCTTCGAGGCGGCCATCCACGGCCTGGTGATGGCCATGGTGGGCGGGGTCCTGCTGTTCGTGGGGCCGCTCATCGGCGGAGCCTTCATCACGCTGATCCCGGAGGTGCAGCGCGCGCTGGACGTGCAGGCCGGCTGGATCCAGCCGTTCATCGCCGGCCTGCTGATGCTGCTCGTCATCCTGTTCCTGCCCGGGGGCATCGCCGGTCTCATCCCGCGGCGCCGGCCGCCCGCCGAGCCGGACGGATCCGTACCGGGGCTGCCACGTCGCGAGATGCCGGCCGTCGGCAGCGAGCTGGTGCGGCTGGACGGTATCGCCAAGTCGTACGGCGGCGTGCGCGCTGTGCGCCCGGTCGACCTGACCATCCGCGCCGGCGATGTGTTCGGGCTGATCGGGCCGAACGGCGCCGGCAAGACCACCCTGGTCAACATGATCAGCGGGCTGGTGCCGCCCACATCAGGCTCCGCGACGGTGCTCGGCCTGCCGCTCGGCCGCAAGATCGCCGCGCACCGCTTCGCCGCCGCCGGCGTGGCCCGGACGTTCCAGCACTCGAAGCTGTGGGAGCGGATGAGCGCCTTCGACAACGTCCTGGTCGGCACCCACGTGGCGGCCAGGCCCTCGTTCGCCCGGCGCCTGGTGTTCTCCCGATCGGCGCGGCGTGACGAAGCCGCCGCCGTGGCGACCGCGTGGCGGCAGTTGCGGCGTGTCGGCCTGGCACACCGGGCGGAGACGGCCGCGGGGCAGCTGTCCTACGGTGACCAGCGCCGCCTGGAGATCGCCCGCGCCCTGGCCAGCGATCCGGCCCTGCTGATCCTCGACGAGCCGGCCGCCGGCATGAACCACGTGGAGGCGGGCGAACTGGCCGGCCTCATCCGGACACTGGCCGACGACGGCCTGACGATCCTGCTGATCGAACACAATGTGCGCATGGTGTTGTCCACCTGCACCCGGGTCACCGTGCTCGACTTCGGCGAGGTGATCGCCGACGGCGACCCGCAGACCGTCGCGCACGACCCCGCTGTGCTCGACGCCTACCTGGGCACCGACACCGACCATGCCGAGGAGGGCACCGATGCCTGATTCAGTGCTCGAGGTCGAGGGCCTCACCGTCGGCTACGGACGGATCGAGGCGGTGCACGGTGTGTCGTTCCGCGCCGAGCCCGGATCGTTGGTGACGCTGGTCGGGGCGAACGGCGCCGGCAAGACGTCGATCCTGTCCGCCGTGGCCGGATTGATACGCCCGCGCAGCGGCAGCGTGCGGCTGGGCGGGCGGGACATCACCCGGATGCCCGCGCACCGGCTCGTCGCCGAGGGACTGGTACTCGTGCCGGAGGGACGTGAGATCCTCGCCACCATGACGGTCGCCGAGAACATGCGGCTGGGCGCATGGCACCGCTCGGGCGGTGCCGCCGAGCGCGCCGATGAGCTCTACCTGCGCTTTCCGGTGCTCGCCGAGCGGCGCGACCTGGCGGCCGGCTCCCTGTCCGGCGGCGAACAGCAGATGCTGGCCATCGCGCGGGCGCTGATGGCCGAACCAGCCGTGCTGCTGCTCGACGAGCCGTCGATGGGCCTGGCACCGAAGATCGTCGACGAGGTGTTCGACGTGATCGCCCAGATCAAGGACTCCGGGACCACTGTGGTGCTCGTCGAGCAGAATGCCCGCAGGGCGCTGCGCGCGGCGGACTACGGCTACGTGATCGAGACCGGTTCCGTGGCGCATTCCGGCCCGGCGCAGGAATTGTTGTCCGACGACCGTGTCGTCGCGGCTTATCTTGGTATCGACTGAATCGACTGGAGACACCGGTCGGTGCAGTCACCGGGACCACGAACGTGGGATCGATCGCGGATATGAGCACGATTCGATCACGGTGCCGCGCAAGGACTCGCTCAAGCGATCGCCGCGCGGTAGCGTGCCCCGATACGTGCCGCTGGTAGTCAGCGGACGCGCCCCGGCCGACCAGCCGGAGCGTGCACTATTACCTGAAGGAGACAAACGTGCGTCGAGCCAGAACTCTTCGTCTCGTCGTCGGTGTGGCGGTTGCCGGCATGGTGCTGGCCTCCTGTGCCTCGAATTCCGGCAGCAGCGATTCCTCGTCCAGCGCCGCCACCAGCAGCGAGTCGCAGACCAGCGAATCCAGCCAGGCTCCCGCCGAGTCATCCAGTGCGCCCGCAAGCGAGTCGTCCAGCGAGTCGTCCAGCGAGTCCGCAGCAGCGGGCGGCACGGCCAAGATCGGTCTCGCCTACGACCTCGGCGGCCGTGGCGACCAGTCGTTCAACGATTCCGCTGCGCGCGGCCTGGACAAGGCCACCGGGGAGGGCATGACGCTCGTCGGCGAGCTGACCGCCGAGAACGGTGAGCCGGACTCGGCCAAGGTCGACCGCCTCAACCAGCTCGTCAAGGACGGCGCCAACACGATCGTCGCGGTCGGCTTCGCGTACGCGGGCCCGCTCGGCGAGGTGGCGGCCAAGAACCCGGACGTCGCGTTCGGCATCGTCGACGACGCAAGCCTGTGCGACCCGACCCGCGAGGGCGGTGCGCTGGCCAACGTCGACTGCATGACCTTCGCCGAGGAGCAGGGCTCCTTCCTGGTCGGTGTCGCAGCGGCGCTGACCACCAAGACCGGCAAGGTCGGCTTCATCGGTGGCGTGGACGTGCCGCTGATCCAGAAGTTCCAGGCCGGCTTCGACGCGGGCGTGAAGGCCGCGAAGTCGGATGCCACGATCTCGGACAAGTACATCACCGAGCCGCCGGACTTCGGCGGGTTCAACGACCCGGCCTCCGGCGAGAAGATCGCCAAGGGCATGTATGACGCCGGGGCCGACGTGATCTACGCGGCGGCCGGTGGTTCCGGCGCCGGTGTGTTCAAGGCGGCCAAGGCTGCTGGTGCGTGGGGCATCGGGGTCGACTCCGACCAGTACAACGCCCCGTCGCTGTCCGACGTCAAGGACGTCATCCTGACCTCCATGGTCAAGAACGTGGACGTCGCGGTGTACGACTTCTTCCAGTCGGCGAACGCGGGCACCCCGCTCTCCGGAAGCCACGTGTACGACCTCAAGGCCGGCGGCGTGGGCTACGCGACATCGGGCGGCTTCATCGACTCCATCAAGTCGCAGCTCGAGGACTACAAGCAGAAGATCATCAGCGGCGAGATCGTGGTTCCGACCACCATCGGCTGATCGGTTCACCGGTCCGGCCCGGCCTCGGCAGATCATCGCCGAGACCGGGCCGGGTCTGCTCTAACGCGCGGATTGCGCGCCTGGCTGCGAGAGTGGAGCACATGTCGCCAGTAGATCCTGCGGCGCAGGCCGCTCCCGGTTCCGCCGTCGGCACCGACGTGCCGGCCGTCCGGCTGACCGGGATCACCAAACGATTCCCGGGTGTGGTCGCGAACTCGGACATCACGTTCACCGTGCGACGCGGCACCGTGCACGCCCTGGTGGGCGAGAACGGCGCCGGCAAGTCCACGCTGATGAAGACGCTCTACGGGATGCACCGCCCGGACGAGGGCACCATCGAGATCGACGGCGAGAGCGTCGTTCTCGGATCCCCGGCCGACGCCATCGCGGCCGGCATCGGTATGGTGCACCAGCACTTCATGCTGGCCGACAACCTCACCGTGTGGGAGAACATCGTGCTCGGCAGCGAGCCGGTCGGCCCTGCCGGTGTGATCCGCTCGAAACAGGCCATCGCCGACATCCGCGAGATCGCCGGGCGCTACGGCCTGGAGGTCGACCCCACGGGTCTCGTCGAGCACCTGGGCGTCGGCGCCCGGCAGCGCGTCGAGATCCTCAAGGTGCTCTACCGGGGCGCCAAGACGCTGATCCTCGACGAGCCCACCGCGGTGCTGGTGCCGCAGGAGGTCGACGAGTTGTTCGACAACCTGCGCGAACTCAAGCGCGAGGGTCTGACCATCATCTTCATCTCGCACAAGCTCGACGAGGTCCGCGCCATCGCCGACGAAATCACCGTGATCCGGCGCGGCACCACGGTCGGCACCGCCGACCCGGCGACAGTGACCAACCGGCAGCTCGCCGAGATGATGGTCGGCTCCGAACTGCCCACACCGGAGACCCATGAATCGACGGTCACCGACCGTGTCGTGCTGCACGTCAGCGATCTGGCCTCGGTCGACGAGACCGGCCGACCGGTGCTGGCGATCTCGTCCCTGACGATCCACGCGGGAGAGATCCTGGGCATCGCGGGCGTCGAGGGCAATGGCCAGGCCGAGCTGGTGGACGCGATCATGGGCATCCGGTCGTTGACGGCCGGCCGGGTGGAACTGGGCGGTGAGGACGTCACCAAGCATTCCACGCTCTCGCGGCGCGAAGCCGGTATCGGCTTCATCCCGGAGGACCGGCACCGGCAGGGGCTGATCCTGGCCGGAACTCTGTGGGAGAACCGCATCCTCGGCCACCAGACCCGGCCTCCGGCGTCCAACGGCTGGCTGCTCACCCGTTCCGCAGCGCGCGCCGACACCGAGCGCATCGTGGACGAGTTCGACGTCCGCACGCCCAGCATCGAGGTGAAGGCGTCGGCACTGTCGGGCGGCAACCAGCAGAAGCTCATCGTCGGCCGCGAGATGAGCGGCGACCCGAAGCTGCTGATCGCGGCGCACCCCACGCGCGGCGTGGACGTGGGCGCACAGGCCGCGATCTGGGAGCACCTGCGTCGAGCGCGGGCCCGGGGGCTCGCGGTGCTGCTCATCTCTGCCGACCTCGAGGAAGTGATCGGCATGTCCGACAGGATCACCGTGATCCTGCGCGGACGACTGGTCGGCGAGTACGACCCGCGCACCGTCACGCCCGAGCAGTTGGGCTCCGCCATGACGGGCGCCGGCGATGCGGCTGCAGTCGGCGAGATCGCCGCTGCCGCGCCCGCCCCGCCACCGGGCGCTGCCCCGGATTCCGGCGACGTCGGGCGGCACGGCCGCGGCGACGGCGATACCACGGGCGAGGAAGGCCGTTCATGAAACACCTCACCTGGCGCCGGGTCCTGCTCGGAACCGCCGGTCCGGCGACGGCTCTCATCGGCGCCGCGATCATCATCGTGCTCATCCTGCTCGCAGCCGGCCACGACCCGATCGCCGCGTTCGAGGCCATGGGCGGCGCGTATTCGGATCCGGCCGTGGTCACCAGCGCCATCAACCAGACGACGGTGTTCTACCTGTCGGCCGTGGCGGTGGCCATCGGTTTCAAGATGAACTTGTTCAACATCGGTGTGGACGGGCAGTATCGGCTCGCCGCCATGGTCGCCGCGGCATTCGCGGGTATGACGATGATGGATTCGCTGCCCGGCCCGATCCGGATCCTCCTGACGCTGCTCGTCGCGATGGCGGTCGGCGGCATCTGGTCCGGGATCGCCGGTTGGCTGCGGGTGACCCGGGGCGTGTCCGAGGTCATCTCGACCATCATGCTGAACTCGATCTCGACGGCGCTGATCGCCTTCCTGCTCACGCCGCAGATGTGGGCCATCCAGCGGGGTTACAACGTACTCACCCGGCCCATCACCGAAGGTGGCCGACTGAACAACTTCGACCTCGGCACCGGCACGCCGCTGTTCAGCCTCATCCTGCTGGGCGTCGCCGTCGGAGTCGCGTACTGGTTCCTGCTGAACCGCACCGTGTTCGGCTTCTCGATCCGTGCCACCGGCATGTCCGAGACAGCGGCCGTGGCCAGCGGCATCTCGGTCAAGAAGATGATGTTCGTGGCGATGCTGATGTCGGGCGTGGTCGCGGGGCTGGTCGGCATGCCCGAGTTGCTCAACGGCAGCGCCGGCAGCTATTCGCTCAACTTCCAGACCGGCATCGGCTTCACCGGCATCGCCATCGCGCTGCTGGGTCGGAACCACCCCGTGGGGATCGTGTTCGCCGCCGCGCTGTGGTCGTTCCTGGCATCGTCCTCCAATGCGCTGCAATCGGTGCAGGTCCCCAAGGAGATGGTGTCGATCATGCAGGGCCTGATCGTGCTGCTCGTCGTCATCGCCTACGAGATCGTGCGGCGCGCCACCGTCGTGCTGGAGCAGCGTGACGTCGCCAGACAGCTGGCGATCGTGGAGACGGCGCGAAACGAGGTGTCGGCATGACAACCGCTCAGCTCTCCGATCGGCTTCGCGCCTCGAATCAGGCTCCGCGCCGCAACATACCGGCATGGGGCTGGCTCGCGATCCTCGCCGCCGGGTTGGCGGTGATCTCGGTGGTCCGCCTGTTCTCCGGGGCCACCGACCTGACGTCCTCCGGGGCGATCCAGACGGCGATCGCCTCCGCTGTGCCGATCGCCCTGGCCGGGCTGTCGGGCTTGTGGTCGGAGCGTGCCGGCGTGGTGAACATCGGCCTCGAGGGCATGATGATCCTCGGCACGTTCGGCGCCGGCTGGGCCGGATACCAGTGGGGCCCGTGGGCGGGTGTGTTCTTCGGCATGGTGTGCGGGGCGCTCGGCGGCATCATGATGGGCATCGCTGCGATCACCTTCGGCGTGGACCACATCATCGCCGGCGTCGCCGTGAATATCGTCGCTCCCGGGATCACGCTGTTCCTGTCCCAGCTGCTGTTCACCAACGCGCCCGGCGGCGGCCAGCGACAGTCCCCGTCGGTCGCAGACGTCACGAAGATCACCGTCCCCGGGCTGACGAGCTGGCTCGCCACCATCGAGGACAAGCACTGGTTCTTCGTCTCGGACCTGGCCGGCCTCATCCGGGGCATGACGACCCAGTTGTCCACGCTCAGCCTGCTGGCCGCGGTCCTGATCATCGCCAGCGGACTGGTGCTGTGGCGCACCCGCTTCGGCCTACGGCTGCGGTCCTGCGGCGAGGCGCCCTACGCGGCCGAGTCGCTGGGCGTCAACGTGATGCGCTACAAGTACATCGCCATCACCGTCTCCGGCGCGATGGCGGGGCTCGGCGGCGCGTTCCTGGTGGTCGGGCTCAAGTTCCAGGACGGCCAGACCCGCGGCCTCGGCTTCATCGGCCTCGCCTCGATGATCTTCGGCAACTGGCGGCCCGGCGGTATGGCCATGGGCGCCGCGCTGTTCGGCTACACCGACGGCGTTCGCCTGTACGACAACACGAACTCGATGCACGCCGTCGTGCTGCTGCTGGCCATCGCGCTGGTCGTGGTCGCCGCGCTGCAGCTCCGGCAGGGCAACCGCATGGTGGCGGCCTCCGGGCTGATCATCGCGCTGCTCGCCGCCTGGTGGTACTTCTCCACCGAGGAAGTGCCGCGCCAGCTCACCGTCGCGGCCCCGTATGTCATTACGCTCATCGTGATGGGGCTGGCCTCGCAGCGACTGCGCATGCCGAAGGCCGACGGTCTGATATATCGCAAGGGCGGCCTGTCGTGAGCACGGATATGACGCCGCCCGCTGCCGAGCCGGAATCGCCCGGCGATCGCGTCATACGTGCCGTGGATTGGCAGGCGCTACGGGAGGCGGCGACGGCGGCCGCACAGCTCGCCTACTGCCCGTATTCGTCGCTGCAGGTCGGGGCCGCTGCGATCACCGAGAGCGGGCAGGTGATCACCGGATGCAACGTGGAGAACGCGTCCTACGGGCTCGGCCTGTGCGCCGAGTGCACGCTGGTCGGGCAGCTCCGACTGTCCGGGGACGCGCGGCTCGTGGCGCTGGCCTGCCGGTCCGGCACCGGTGACCTGCTGATGCCCTGCGGCCGCTGCCGTCAGGTGATCTACGAGTTCGGCGGCCCGGAGCTGATGGTCGACACACCCGAGGGCCCCAGGGACATGACCTGGGTGCTACCGTCCGCGTTCGGACCGGAAGACCTGCCGACGGCGCACACCGGGCGCTGAGCGCCGGCCGCCGGCCCACCGCTGCCGCGACGACAGCGCGTGGCTGACGAGGAGGATGACAGTTCAGATGGCGTTTGCTGCGGTCGACGTGATTCGGGCCAAGCGCGACAAGAAGGAGTTGACCGCCGGCGAGATCCGGCAGATCATCGCGGCCTATACCGCGGGCACGGTTGCCGACGAGCAGATGTCGGCGCTGCTCATGGCCATTCTGCTCAACGGCATGACCGCCGATGAGATCTCCGAGTGGACGGGTGCCATGATCGCCTCCGGTGACCGGATGGATCTTTCCACGGTCGGCCGCCCCACGGTGGACAAGCACTCCACCGGTGGCGTGGGCGACAAGATCTCGCTGCCGCTGGCGCCGCTCGTCGCGGCCTGCGGCGCAGCGGTGCCGCAGCTCTCCGGTCGGGGGCTGGGCCACACCGGTGGCACGCTGGACAAGATGGAGTCGATCCCGGGCTGGACGGCGACCCTCTCGCCCGAGCAGATGGTGGCGCAGCTGCGTGACGTCGGCGCCGTGATCTGTGCGGCGTCGGACGACCTGGCCCCGGCCGACCGGAAACTGTACGCGCTGCGGGACGTGACCGGCACCGTCGAGTCGATCCCGATGATCGCCGCGTCGATCATGTCGAAGAAGATCGCCGAGGGCACGGCGTCGTTGGTGCTGGACGTGAAGGTCGGATCCGGGGCGTTCATGAAGGACGCCACCTCCGCGGCGCAGCTGGCCCGCACCATGGTGCGGCTGGGCACCGACGCCGGTGTGACCACCTCGGCACTGCTCACCGACATGTCCGAGCCGCTCGGCCTGGCCGTGGGCAACGCGATCGAGGTCGCCGAATCCGTGGAGGTCCTGGCCGGTGGGGGACCAGCCGACGTGGTCGAGCTGACGATCGCCCTCGCCCGCGAGATGGTGAAGTTGGCCGGACTCGACGTGGACCCCGCCGAGGTGCTCGCGTCGGGCGCGGCGATGGACGTGTGGCGGACGATGGTGCGGGCGCAGGGTGGGGATCCGGATGCGCCGCTGCCCACACCGCACGAGGTCGAGGTCGTCACCGCACCGGCCGGCGGTGTGGTGGCGAAGATGGACGCCATGGCCGTGGGCATGGCTTCCTGGCGACTCGGCGCGGGCCGCGCCCGCAAGGAGGATCCGGTGCAGGCGGCCGCCGGCGTGGTGTGCCTGGTCAAGCCCGGTGACGAGATCCGCGAAGGCGCCCCGCTGTTCGAGTTGCACACCGACACCCCGGACCGCATTCCGGCCGCCGCGGCCGAACTCGGCACCGCCGTGGACATCGTCCCGGCCGGCCGGCCGGTGCCACGGCGCGCCATCGTGCTCAATACGATTCGCGGCTGACGCGGCCGTACACCGTCCGGTTCGAAAGGAGGAGGGAGACATGCCCACACCGATCAGCACCGGGGCGATCCGTCGCGCTCCCAAGGTGCTGTTGCACGATCACCTGGACGGTGGGCTGCGCCCGGCGACCATCATCGGGCTGGCCCGGGACTGCGGCTACGACAACCTGCCCAGCACCGACCCCGACGCCCTGGGCAGGTGGTTCTTCGACGCGGCGGATTCCGGATCGCTGGAGCGCTACCTGGAGACGTTCAGCCATACGTTGGCCGTGATGCAGACCAGGGCCGGCTTGCACCGCGTCGCCTCGGAGTGCGCGCAGGACCTCGCCGCCGACGGCGTCGTCTACGCCGAGGTCCGGTTCGCGCCCGAGCAGCATCTGGAGCAGGGGCTCACCCTGCCGCAGGTGGTGCAGGCCGTGCTGGACGGGTTCGCCGACGGTGCGCGGCTGGCCGCGGCGGCCGGCAGGCCGATCCGGGTCCGCGCGCTGCTCACCGCCATGCGGCATGCGGCGAGGTCCCGGGAGATCGCCGAGCTGGTGGTGGCGTTCCGCGATCACGAGGTCGCCGGATTCGACATCGCCGGCGCGGAAGCAGGCTTCCCGCCCAGCCGCCACCTGGACGCGTTCGAATACTTGCAGCGCGAGAACGAGCACTTCACGATCCACGCGGGCGAGGGATTCGGCCTGCCGTCCATTTGGGAGGCCATCCAGTGGTGCGGCGCCGAACGACTCGGGCACGGGGTGCGGATCGTCGACGACATCACCCTTGAAGAGGGAGCGCCGGCGACGTCCGCGCGGCTGGGCCGTCTGGCCGGCTACATCCGGGACCGCCGCATCCCGTTGGAGATCGCGCCGACCTCCAATGTGCAGACCGGTGCCGCGCCGTCGATCGCCGCGCACCCTATCGGCCTGCTCACCGACCTCAAATTCCGGGTCACCGTGAATACGGACAACCGGTTGATGTCGAACGTCTCGATGACCAGTGAGATGACGGCGCTCGTGGATGCCTTCGGTTACGACTGGGCGCGGCTGCAGTGGTTCACGATCAACGCCATGAAGTCGGCGTTCCTTCCGTTCGACGAACGGCTGGTGCTGATCGAGCGCACCATCAAGCCCGGCTACGCGGCGCTGATGGCCTAGCGCTCGCGCGACGGGTCCCGACTGTCACTTCCAGGTGAGGTGACCCTCGAAGGTCTCCACCAGGACGCGCCACGCCGCGACCTCGTCGTCGAACGGCGGTGACGGCGGCATGCGGTCCGGATCCGGCTGGGTGGCGGCACGTACCAGGTTGCCCAGGGCCGTCGCCGTGGACAGCGCCACCGACACCTCGTCGTCCTTGCGGGCCGCGGCGGCATCCGCCAGCAGCTCCGTGGCCAGCGACAGCTGGTCGGCGTCCACTTCCAGCGGCCCGTCGAGAAGTGCCTCATCCAGGCCGTCCAGCCGGTAGGTGTTCTCCGGCCCGGCGATCACGGACGCCTCACCGCCGGCCACCGCCTCACGGATGGTCGCCCACGCGCCCAGTCCGCTCAGCGAATTCTCCGCGGCAGGGTCGGCGAGATAAGCCTCCAGCGCGGCCGGCTTGCGGAACAACATGATCGTGCCGTCCTCGGACAGGAAGACCGGTGCGTCGTCCAGGTAGCAGCGCAGGCCCCAGCCGGTGCGCCCGCCGGCGGTCACCGAGATGCAGTCGATGCCGACTTCGTCCCAGAATTCCAGATCCGGGTCGCGCGGCTCGTCCTCATCGGCTTCGTCCTGGATGCCGCCCTCAGCCAGTGCGGCGTCCTCGGCGTCGACCTCGGCGCCGCGGGAGACGGCATCGATCTCCGCCTGCGCGGCCGCCACCGCGTCGTCATCCGTGTCGGGCGTGACGATGATCGCGTCGAGCGCCTCGATGACGGCGTCCCACCGATCGGCGACGACCCGGCCGATCTCGTGCCAGAGCTTCTTGCCGGCGCGGCCGATGAATGCCGTCTGGCCTGCGGCGGCGGACGCGAAGCCGACCGACGAACCGAGCACCTCGTCGATCACCGGCAGATCGCAGACCTCGGCCAGCGAGCGCAGGATCGACACCGTGTCCGCGAGCTCGGCCAGCGACCACACCGTGGGCGGCGTCGACACCAGCTCCGGGATGCCCACGATGTCGAAACGGTGGTCGTCGTCCGGCTCCAGCTCGTCGGCCAGCGCCCGCTTGGCCTGGGGCCACGACGGGTGGTCGGTGAGATCGTGGTCGGCGTCGGAGCGGATGAACGCCGCCAGATGTGCCGGGTCCGGCAGAACGTAGAGGCGATCGCCGTGGCCGAGAAACGCCTCCCATTCCTCGTCGTCCTCCACCCAGGTCGGAGCCCACAGGGTGACGACGTCTCCTCGGGTCAGGCTGAGCTGGATCGGAATGATGTCCGCTGCCACGGTCGGTCCTCCTGCGAAACGGGTCCGGCGCGTCTGGCGCCGGTACGAGCCTAGCCGGGATCTGCCCTAGCAGTTGTCGGCGGCGGCGTCCGGAAACGCAGCGGGCGAGGACAGTGTCATATGCACCTGCCACCGTCCGGTGACGGCATGCAGTCCCACCGCCAGACCGAAAACGGCGGGCATCCACATCAGGATTCCCAGGCGGTCGGCCTCGCTGGGCAGCGGATGCGCGGCGACCTGCGCGGCGCCGACGGCGAACAGGGCCGCCGCCAGCCAGGCCAGGTCGCGGCGCCAGACGATCAGCGACGCCATGCCGACCCCGGCGAGCGCCAGCAGCAGCCAGGACGATGGCGTCGCGATCCACCCCGGCCAGAAGTGGTAGTTGAGCGCCGCGAGCCGGTACCACGGGTCGGGCACCAGCGGGTCGGTGAAATGCCGGGTGAACGTGTCCTGCAGGGTCACGTCCGAACCGGGCAGCCCGAGCACCGGCATCGCGATCAGGGTCGCCACCGTCGCTCCGCCGCCCAGCGCCGCGGCTGCGAGCAGGGGTGCCCGCCGTGTGTGGGCGCGGTCCACGGCGAGTGCGATGACGAGACACGCCACGGCGAGCGCCGCCGCAGCCATCAGCAGCGTGGAGTACCGCACCAGGCCGAGCGCAAGCCACGACGCCGCGATGGCGACGAGTCCGCCCCGGACGCGACCCCGTCGGATGGCCGCGACGCCGGCCACGGCGGCCAGTATGCACACCGAGACCAGTCCTTCGCCCAGCGCCTGTAACGACCACCATCCGGGCGGACTGAGCAGGTAGATCGCCTGGCCGACTGCCGCGGCGGTGGCGCGCACCCGCCACAGCCGCAACGCCGCATAGGCCAGCAGCCCGCCGCCGCAGGCGATCACGTAGCCGAGCAGACGCATCCCGTCGGCGATGCCGAATGCGGCGACGAACGGCGTGGCGAGCAGCGGGTAGCCGGGCCGCGTGGTGAAGATCTGCTGGTAGCGCGGGTCGGTCGTGGTCAGGTCGCCCTTGTCGGCGTACCTCGCCACGCAGCTCGCCGCCCGCTTGGCGTGCGCGGACGCGGACTCGACGAGCGGCACCCACCGGCCGATCCGGGTGCGCTGCGACGTGGTGGTGTCGCAATAGGCGTCCAGCGCCGCCGCATGCGCCTGCTCCGGTGTCGCACCCAGGTAGGTCTCCACCTGCTTGGCGTAGCGGTACGAATCGGGGTACATCGCCCAGCCGGAGCCGATCACCGGCTGCAGCAGCAGGAACAACGCCGTGATCACCACCGGCCAGGTCCACCAGCGCAGCGCCGGGTGCACGGCGATGGTCCGGCCGCCCGCGCCGGGCTGTGCGTTGATCGTCGGCTCCCTGATCCGCTTAGTCCTTCGGGTTCTTCGATGTGCTTCCCTGGCGCGGAATGTCGCCGTCGGCGCGCGCGATCCGCGTCATGTCCGCCCGCGAGATGACCTTGACGCGCTCGCGGGCCAGCGCGGCACCCGCGGCTGTCTCCGCCTCGCCCAACGCCCGCTCGTGCGCGTCCAGCCGGTCCCACCCGCTGAAGTCGGTGAACGGCAGTCCGCGCGTGGTCAACTCGGCGACGATGGACCCCGGGTCGCGGCGCGGTGCGCGCGGCAGCGACGGCGCATCGGCGACGAGATTCGCGATGGTCTCGGCAGCGTCGGATTTGGTGCTGCCGATCAGACCGACCGGGCCGCGCTTGATCCACCCGGTGGCGTAGACGCCGGGGATCCGCGATCCGTCGGCCTCCAGCACCCGGCCGGCCACATTGGGCAGCACGTTGGCCACCGGATCCCACGGCAGGCCCTCGATCGCCACGGATCGGTAGCCGACCGCGCGGTAGACGGCCTGCACGTCCCAGTCGGTGAACTGCCCGGTGCCGGACACGCTGGCGTCGCCGCCCAGCACCTGCCGTTCGGTGCGCAGCCCCGTCACACGGCCGTCGCCGAGGATCGCGACCGGGTTCTCGAGAAAGTGGATGTGGATGCGCCGGTGCGGCCCCGGCCGCGGGTCGCGCAGCGCCCACTCGGACAGCACGTCCACCACCATGCGGAGCGACTTGGAGCCCTTCATGGCCTTGTCCGAGGCGTCGTCGAACTCCATGCCGGCCGGGTCCACCACGACCTGCACATTGGGCGACTTGTCCAGGTCGCGGAGCTCCACCGGTGTGAACTTGGCCTGGGCGGGCCCGCGCCGGGCGAACATGTGCACGTCGGTGACCGTCGAGTTCTTCAGCGCCGCGTGGACGTGCGGCGGGATGTCGGTGTAGAGCAGTTCGTCGCCGGTACGGGCCAGGATCCGGGAGATGTCCAACGCCACGTTGCCCACACCCAGGACGGCCACCGCATGCGCGTCGGACAGGTCCCAGTGCTGGTCGCGGTCGGGATGCGCGTCGTAGAACGACACGAACTCGGCGGCGCCGTACGAGCCCGGAAGATCCACGCCCGGGATGTCCAGGGTGCGGTCGTGCTCGGCTCCGGTGGCCACGACGATCGCGTCGTAGAACTGTCGCAGATCGTCCAGCGACACCGAGTCGGGTCCGGTGCCGACGCGCACATTGCCGAAGAACCGGATGCGCGGTTGGGACAGCACGTGGTGCAGCGAGGTGATGATGCCCTTGATGCGCGGGTGGTCGGGCGCCACGCCGTAGCGGATCAGTCCGTACGGGGTGGGCAGTTTGTCGAAGATGTCGACCGTCACCGTCGGGTCGGATGTGCACAGGATGTCCGCCGCGTAGCTTCCCGCCGGGCCGGCGCCGACGACCGCCACCCGCAGGGGCTGGGACATCGGCGGCTGGGCCATGGCGTTCTCCTCGATTCGGCGCCGACCCGCGCGGTCGGCACCGCCGTCCTACAGATTACCGGTCGTGGTGGCCGCCCTGAGCGGGCGCGGGCCGCTATGGTGGCGGGTGGGATGGTGCGTGAGTGACGCATGTGACGAAAGTGCTGTGTGTGCACGACGCCGCAGCAGGCGAGGGGAGAGCGTCCGGCGATGTACGTGCAGGAGCGAGGAGTCGACCGAGCCATGATCGGGCCGACGCGGCGTCGGGGTGCGTCGCGGATGGTGCGTGGCGGAGTGCTCGCAGCGCTGGTGGCGCTGGTGGCGAGCGGCTGCGGGATGCTCGGGCTCGACGCCGGCCCGGCCGACGTCACGGCGACCACGTCCGCGGCGGCGGCTGCAGGTGCCGCCACGGGTAGCGGAGCCGTCACGGTGCCAACCCTCGCCAGCGGCACCACCGACCACGCCTCGACCCCGACGCCGTGGCAGTCGCTGACCACCACAGCGACCCCGACGACGACCGAGGTGCAGATCACGGCTCCCACCATCACGCGCAGCGTGACGTTCGCCACGCTGACATCGGTGACGAAGCCGACCATCGCCGCACCGACCCAGGTGCGCACGCCGGCCCCGGCCTGCTACACGAAGGGCACCTGCAAGACGGTCAGCTCGGCACGGTCGGCGGGCGGCACCGTCAACATCGTTACTCCGCCGGGCGGCCTGTCCGTGGCCGTGCTGGAGCCGACCTCCGGCGAGCCGACCTCCGTATCGTTGCCGGGCATCAACGGCCCCTCGGTGTCGTGCTCGGGCTCGTACTGCCTGGTCCAGGGCAGCACCTACGGCCTGTTCTTCGGCAACCTCATCCTGGCGAAGGGCGGCGTCCTGCGCCCGGTGAGCGGTTCCGTGTCGTCGAACTCCACGCTCACGCTGCTTCCCACCAGTCCGCCGGTAGTCGCCGGCACCTTCCGCTTCGACAGCTACGGCGTGATGCTGGACGACTCCCCGGTCGCGGCGCGTACCTGGTCGCTGGTCGGCGGCAAACTGGCCTCCACCGGGTGCGGCGAGCCGTACCTGTACGCCACGCCGCCGGCGGCCACCACGGCGCAGTCCGGCCCGTGCAGCGGCACGCCACGCATCCACGGCTACGGCCCCTCGTCCGGCAACAAGATCACCTCGCTCAGCGGGTTCGTCACGCCCTCGGGCAATATCCACTGCTCACTGCTGCCCGGGGACATCCTGGCCTGTACCGCCAAGCAGAATTCCATCAAGGTGGCGACGTGCACGCTGGCCGAGACCGATGTCCCGAAGGACCTGCGCGGCCTGCGGGTGCGGGTCGGCCGCACCGGCGGCATTTCGGTGGACGACTGTCTGGGTTACACGCTGCTGGGCAGCCCGGAGACCAAGATTCTGTACAACCGATTGGCCGTCGCACGCGGTTTCGTATGCGAGGTACTGCAGGACGGCGTCACGTGCACCTCGCCGGCCGGCCGAGGGTTCACGCTCAACCGCTCGTCGCTGCAGCGGTTCTAGGGGTGCTGCGCCAGCAGCGTCGTCAGGGCGAGTTCCGCCGCCGAGATGTGGTACACGATGTCCGGTCGGTGCCGCGGTGTGGCAGGTCGGGGGAGGACTGGGGTAGACGTGCCCGGTGGGCGACGTCACCAGGATTCCGCGGGAGGTCGGATCTTCTGCAGCCGTCCACCCGGGCTCGGTGCGGACGCAGTTGCAGTCCTCGGACAGTGCCTGCCCGTTATCGACGCTGGTAGGGTCACCCCGGCTGGCGGTCCGGACGTGGTCCGCGTGCCGAGCCGGAGCGCTGCACCATGGCGTGCGGCAGGTGTCGTGGTCTCGCAGGAACAGCAGGTGACGCGGGCATCCTCAATTTCGACAAGCTCGGCGGGCTCAGTAGCTGCTGCCGCCGGCCAGGGAGACCGCGCCGGTCGGGTGCCAGACGGTCTTGGTCTCCAGGAACGCTCGCAGCCGCGCCGTGCCGGGTGTGCGGGTGAAGTCGGGCTGCTGCTTCGGGACGTAGACCCGCTTGACGGTCCCGGCCGCGTCGCGGGCCAGCGCGGTGCGCAGGTCGCCGTCCACACCGGTCAGGTCGAGCGCGTTCACGTCGGCGTGCGCGGCCAGGTGCGTGCCCATTTCGGCGGCGTCGCCGGTCAGGATGTTCACCACCCCGCCGGGCACGTCGGACGTGGCCAGCACCTCGGACAGCGTCACCGCCGGCAGGGGGAACGCTTGGGAGGCGACGACGACGGCCGTGTTGCCGCTGCAGACGATCGGCGCGATCACCGACACCAGCCCCAGCAGCGAGTCCTGCTGCGGCGCGAAGGCGGCGACCACCCCGGTCGGCTCCGGGGTGGAGAACGAGAAGAACGGCCCGGCAACGGGATTCGACGACCCGAACACGGCGGCGATCTTGTCGGTCCAGCCGGCGTAGTGCACCAGCCGGTCGATCGCCGCATCCACCGTGGCCGCCGCGGCCTTCGGCTTGGCGCCCTCGCCGGCCACCAGCAACTCCACGAACTCGGCACACCGTCCCTGCAGCATCTCGGCGATCCGGTAGACCACCTGTCCGCGGTTGTAGGCGGTGGCCGCCGACCACGGCCCGAACGCCTTGCGCGCGGCCACCACGGCATCACGAGCGTCCTTGCGGGAGGCCTGCGCCGCGTTCGCCAAGAATTGACCCGATGCGCCCCGCACCGGGTAGGTGCGACCCGACTCCGAGCGCGGGAACTTGCCGCCGATGAATAACTTGTATGTCTTCAGCACCGGCACGGGGGAGGCCGTCGATGTCGCGCGGCCGGGTGTGACGTCATTCCCGCTTGTGGCGCTACCGGCGACCGTGCCCTTCGCCGGTGCGGCCTTCGCGCGGGTCGCCGCCGCGGGGGCCGGCTTGGAGGTCGTTCGCGGTGCCATCAGGCTGCCGTCCCTTCATCGCTGCCGGTCTCGTCGTCGGTGTCCAGGTACGCGGCAAGCCCCGACCGGCCGCCCTCGCGGCCGAACCCGGATTCCTTGTAGCCGCCGAACGCGGCGGTCGGGTCGAACCGGTTGAACGTGTTCGCCCACACCACGCCGGCGCGCATCGCCGCGGCCATGCCGAGGATGCGGGAGCCCTTCTCGGTCCAGATCCCGGCCGACAGGCCGTACGGCGTGTTGTTGGCCTTGGCGACCGCCTCGTCCGGGGTGCGGAACGTGAGCACCGACAGCACCGGCCCGAAGATCTCCTCCCGGGCGATGCGCATCGACTGCGACACGTTGGTGAACACCGTCGGCGGGAAGAAGAAGCCCTTGTCCGGAACCGGGCAGGGCGAGGTCCAACGCTGTGCGCCTTCCTCGTCGCCGACCGCGGACAGTTCGGTGATCTTGGACAGCTGCTGCGCCGAGTTGATGGCGCCGATGTCGGTGTTCTTGTCCATGGGGTCGCCCAGCCGCAGCGTCGCGATCCGGTCCTGCAGCTTGCCGATCACCTCATCGGCCACCGACTCCTGCACCAGCAGGCGGGTGCCGGCGCAGCACACGTGTCCCTGGTTGAAGTACACGCCGTTGACGATGCCCTCCACGGCCTGGTCGACGGGGGCGTCGTCGAAGACGATGTTCGCTGCCTTGCCGCCCAGCTCCAGCGTCACCTTCTTGCCGGTTCCTGCCAGTGCGGTCTGGATCTTCTTGCCCACCGCAGTCGAGCCGGTGAACGCGACCTTGTCCACGCCGGGATGGTTCACCAGGTAGGAGCCGATGTCGCCGGCGCCGGTGACGATGTTCACGACGCCGTCCGGCAGCCCCGCGTCGGCCATGATCTCGGCGAGTACCAGGATCGACAGCGGCGTCGACTCGGCCGGCTTGATGACGACCGTGTTGCCGGCGGCCAGCGCCGGGGCGATCTTCCACGCCGCCATCAGCAGCGGGAAGTTCCACGGAATCACCTGCCCGGCCACACCCAGCGACTTCGGGTGCGGCCCGAAACCGGCGTGGGCCAGCTTGTCCGCCCAGCCCGCGTGGTAGAAGAAGTGCGCCGCCGCGGTGGGAACGTCCGCGTCGCGGGACTCCTTGATCGGCTTGCCGTTGTCCATCGTCTCGACGACGGCGAGTTCCCGGGCGCGCTCGGCGATGCCGCGGGCGATCCGGAACAGGTACTTGCCGCGATCCAGCCCGGACATCTTCGACCAGACCGTGTCGTACGCGGCGCGAGCCGCGCGGACGGCGTCATCCACGTCGTCGGTGGACGCCCACGAGACGGTGGCGAGCTCTTCCTCGGTCGCCGGATTGATGGTCGGCACGTCGCCGCCCCGGCCGTCCACGAACCGCCCGCCCACGAACATCTGGTAGCGCGATTTGATCCGGCCGATCGCGGCGGACTCCGGCGCCGGCGCGTACTCCCACACGGGCATCGCCGAACGGCGTGCCACGGGTCCGGAGTGGGATTCAGAAAGCGCGGTCGTCTTCTTCGCCATTTACGCCACCGTCACATAATCCGGGCCCCAATAGTGGCCGCTGAGTTGCTTGCGCCGCTGCATGATCAGGTCGCTGAGCAGGCTGGACGCGCCGAATCGGAAGTAGAAGGGGTCGAGCCATTCGGGGCCGGCCACTTCGTGCACCGCGACCAGGAAGCGGATCGCGTCCTTCGCGGTGCGGATTCCGCCGGCCGGTTTCACCGCGATCTGCTGCCCGGTGGCCGCGCGCCAGTCGCGCACCGCCTGCAGCATGACGTGGATCACGGGCAGGGTCGCCGCCGGGGAGATCTTGCCGGTGGAGGTCTTGATGAAATCGGCCCCGGCCAACATCGCCAGCCAGGAGGCGCGGCGCACATTGTCGTAGGTGGCCAGCTCGCCGGTCTCCAGGATCACCTTGAGTCGGATCGCGCCGCACTCCGCCTTCACGGCGGCGATCTCGTCATACACGCGGCCGTACTCGCCGGCCAGGAACGCGCCGCGGTCGATCACCATGTCCACCTCGGTGGCGCCCGATTCGATCGCCAGCCGGGTGTCGGCGAGCTTGATCGCCATCGACGACCGGCCGGACGGGAACGCCGTGGCGACCGAGGCGATGCCGATGCCGGTGCCGGCCAGCTCCTCAGCTGCCACCGCCACCCGGTCCGGGTAGACGCACACGGCCGCGACTTGCGGGGTCGACAGATCGTCGGGGTCGGGGCGGCGCGCCTTCGCGCACAGCGAGCGCACCTTGCCGGGCGTGTCCGCTCCCTCCAGCGTGGTCAGATCCACCATGGAGATCGCCAGATCCAACGCGTCCAGCTTCGACTGCTTCTTGATCGACCGGGTGCCCAGTGCCGCCGCGCGCGCCTCGACGCCCACCGGATCCACGCCGGGCAGGCCGTGCAGGAAACGCCGCAGTGCCGCCTCGTCGGCCACCGCCCCGGCCAGGTGAGCCGGCAACGCGGGCCGCTGGACGGTGGTCACCGCGCCGCCGTGGGCGAGCGCAGGAGTATCAGGTCCCATGCCCTGATCCTACAAACCTCGTGCGCGGTATTCTGAGTCCTTGTGTGCCGCGGCGGTGGCTCCGCGCGTCAGTGCAGGTGGGCCGTCGCGGCCGGCTTATCGCAGCACCCACCGCTGCTGGACCCACTGATTCAGCATCAGCTACCGAAGGATCACTCATGGCCCGTGTCGAACCCAGCGCCGACGTCGCTCAGTCCGCGCACCTGGGGGAGGGCACCACGGTGTGGCATCTCGCGCAGGTGCGTGAGGATGCGGTGCTCGGCGCGAACTGCATCATCGGCCGCGGCGCCTATGTCGGCACCGGCGTACGCATGGGCGACAACTGCAAGCTGCAGAATTACGCGCTGGTCTACGAGCCCGCCGTCCTGGAGGACGGCGTGTTCGTCGGTCCGGCAGCGGTTTTCACCAATGACCATTTCCCGCGGTCGATCACCCCGGACGGCATGCTCAAACGCGGCGACGACTGGGAGGCCGTGGGCGTCACGGTGCGCACCGGTGCGTCCATCGGGGCACGCGCCGTCTGTGTGGCTCCTGTCACCATCGGGGCGTGGGCGCTGGTCGCCGCCGGATCCGTCGTCACCAAGGACGTGCCGGACTTTGCGCTGGTGGCAGGCGTGCCGGCGCGCCGGATTCGCTGGGTGGGGCGCGCCGGTGTGCCGCTCGACGACCGTGGCGGCGGCCATTTCACCTGCCCGGAAACCGGCGAAACGTACACGGAACGGAACGGGGAACTCACCCTCGACGTCTGAGGAAGCGGCCGCGCGCCACCTGTGCGGCCGGCGCCGTATCGGCGCCCTAGAGTCGAGGTGCCCCCACGGCGAAGGAGAGACCGCAGCACATGGACACGTTCATCCCACCGGCCAAGCCGCTCATCGGCGATGAGGAGGTCGCCGCCGTCGAACGCGTGCTGCGCAGCGGCATGATGGCGCAGGGCCCGGAGGTCGCCGCCTTCGAGACCGAGTTCGCCGAGCACTTCGGCCTGGGTCGCACCTGCGTCGCCGTGAACTCCGGCACATCGGGCCTGCACCTGGGCCTGCTGGCCGCGGGCGTCGGCCCCGGTGACGAGGTGATCGTGCCGTCGTTCACGTTCGCCGCGACCGCCAACTCCGTGGCGCTGACGGGTGCGACGCCCATCTTCGCGGACATCGAACCGGGCTCCTTCTGCCTGGATCCGGCCGCCGTGGAAGCGCGTATCACCGAGCGCACTGTCGGCATCATGCCGGTGCACCTGTACGGGCATCCGGCGGATATGACGTCATTCGCGGCTCTCGCCGAGGGGCGCGGCCTGAAGCTCTTCGAGGATGCCGCCCAGGCCCATGGCGCGTCCCTGCACGGAACCCCGGTCGGCGCGTTCGGCGCGTTCGGCATGTTCTCGCTCTACCCGACGAAGAACATGACGTCCGGCGAGGGCGGCATGGTCTCCTGCGTGGACGACGACCTGGCGCGCCGGGTGAAGCTGTACCGCAATCAGGGGATGGAGAAGCAGTACCACAACGAATTGGTCGGCTTCAACAACCGCATGACGGACATCCACGCGGCCATCGGCCGGGTTCAGCTGACCAAGGTCGACGCCTGGACCAAGCAGCGCCAGGACAACGCGGCGTTCCTGTCCGCGAACCTCACCGGGGTGGTGACGCCGCCGGTCGCGGACGGCGCGGTGCATGTCTACCACCAGTACACGGTCCGGGTCGCCGAGGACCGCGACGGCGTCGCGAAGGCACTGCGCGAGGAGTACAACATCGGCTCCGGCATGTTCTACCCGGTACCCAACCACCGGCTGGCGCCGTTCGCGACCGAGGACGATCTGCCCGAGACCGAGCGCGCGGCACGCGAATGCCTCTCCCTGCCGGTGCACCCGTCGCTGTCGCGGGGCGACCTGGAGCGCATCGTCACCGCGGTGAACACGCTGACCTCCGCGGGGGCCTGAGCGGTGGCGAATCCCGGAGCGAACCTCAAGGCGGGCCTGATCGGCCTGGGCATGATGGGCCGCCATCACGCGCGCGTGCTGGCGAGTCTGGACGGCGTGGATCTGGTCGCGGTGGCCGATCCGGCGGGCGATCCGCACCACGTGGCCGGCGGGCTGCCGGTGCTGGACAGCGTGCAGGGCATCATCGACGCGGGCGTCGATTACTGCATGGTGGCCGTGCCCACCGCCTATCACCTGGAGGTCGGTCTGGCGCTGGCCGAGGCCGGCATCCACGCCCTGATCGAGAAGCCGCTGGCCAAGGACACGGCCTCGGCACGGCAGCTGACCGAGGCCTTCGCGTCCGCGGGGCTCGTCGGCGGGGTCGGGCACATCGAACGGTTCAACCCGGCGCTGCAGTCGGCCCGGGCACGCATCGAGAACGGCGACCTCGGCGAGGTGTTCCAGGTCGCCACCCGGCGGCAGGGGCCGTTCCCCAACCGGATCTCCGACGTCGGCGTGATCTTCGACCTGGCGTCGCACGATGTGGATCTGACCGCATGGGTGGTGGGGCAGCGATTCGCGACCGTCTCCGCGTTCACGGCGAAACGCAGCGGCCGTCCGTACGAGGATCTCGTCGCCATGAGCGGCGAGCTGGAGGGCGGCACCGTCACCGATCACTTGGTGAACTGGCTGTCCCCGCTCAAGGAGCGCGTCACCACCATCACCGGCGAGCGCGGGGCGTACATCGCCAACACGCTCACCGCGGAGCTCACGTTCTACGCGAACGGTGTGAACCTGAACACCTGGGACAACCTGGCGCAGTTCCGGGGGGTCAGCGAGGGCGACGTGATCCGGTACGGCATCGACAAGCCGGAGCCGCTGCGCACCGAACACGAGCACTTCCGCGACGCCGTTCTGGGTAAGGACAACGACATCGTGACGATGCAACAGGGCCTGGACACCGTCATCGTGTGCGAGGCCGCCGTGCACTCCGCCGCGACCGGCACCACCATTCGCTTGGAGAACGCATGAACATCACCGTCGTAGGGCTCGGCAAGATCGGTCTGCCGCTGGCCGTGCAGTACGCGTCGTCCGGGCACCATGTGTACGGCGCCGATGTGAACGCGGGCACCGTGGCCACGGTGAACGAGGGCCGCGAGCCGTTCCCCGGCGAGGCGCACCTCGCCGAGAAGCTGGCTTCCGTCGTGTCGTCCGGGTCGCTGACGGCTATGACGGACACGGCGGGCGCGGTTGCCCAGTCGGATGCCGTGGTGATCGTGGTGCCGCTGTTCGTGGACGACGCCGACCAGCCGGACTTCGGCTGGATGGACGCCGCCACCGCCGACGTGGCACGCGGGCTGAAGCCCGGCACACTGGTCTCCTACGAGACCACACTGCCGGTGGGCACCACGCGGAACCGCTTCAAGCCGGTGCTGGAATCCGGATCCGGCCTGACGGAGGGCACCGACTTCCACCTGATCTTCTCCCCGGAGCGGGTGCTGACCGGACGCGTCTTCGCAGACCTGCGCAAGTATCCGAAGCTGGTCGGCGGTCTGTCTGCAGCCGGCGCCGAACGTGGTGTGGCGTTCTACCGGCAGGTGCTGCAGTTCGACGAGCGGCCGGACCTGCCGCGCGGCAACGGCGTCTGGGATCTCGGTTCGGCGGAGGCTGCCGAATTGGCGAAGCTCGCCGAGACCACCTACCGGGACGTGAACATCGGACTGGCCAACCAGTTCGCCACGTTCGCCGCAGAGCACGGCATCGACGTGTACCAGGTGATCGAGGCCTCCAACTCGCAGCCGTACAGCCACATCCACCGGCCGGGCATCGCCGTGGGCGGGCATTGCATCCCGGTGTACCCGCGGCTGTATTTGTTCAATGACCCGAATGCCACCGTGGTACGGGCCGCGCGCGCCGCCAACGCGGCCATGCCGTCCTATGCCGTTGGCCTGGCCGCCGGAGCCTATGGCGACCTCGCCGGGGCCCGGGTGGCGGTGCTGGGCGCCGCCTACCGGGGTGGCGTGAAGGAGACCGCGTTCTCCGGCGTGTTCGCCACGGTCGAGGCGCTGCGGGACGCCGGTGCGCAAGTAGTGGTGCACGACCCGATGTACACCGATGACGAGCTGGCGGGCTTCGGCTGGACCCCGTATCACCTGGGAGAGCCGGTGAACGTGGCGATCGTGCAGGCCGACCACGCCGAGTACCGGTCGCTCGCCGCCGCTGATCTGCCCGGTGTCGCGGTGATCGTGGACGGCCGCGCCATCCTGGACGCTGCGGCGTTCCCGGGGGTCGATATCCGCGTCATCGGCCGCGCCGCCGGCTAGCGGCCGGCCGTCGTGGCCGGATCGGTGCTGAGGCACAGGGAGCGCTGGGGCGTCGCCATATCCGCTTTTGCAACGGATTCATACCCGCTTTTGCAACGACCAGCAGTCGGCGCGCTCCCAGAGTCCGCGGGGCGTTCAGCCGTTGTCCAGGAGCGCGGCGACCGCGCGCTCGGCGGCATCGCCGCGGCCGTAGGGATGCGAACGCTCCACGGCCGGCACGGGGCGCAGTGCCACCGCGGCAAGATCCTCCAGCCTCGGGTCCAGCACATTCCAGCCGCCGGCCAGCGTCTCCACCCACTCCGTCTCGGTGCGGATCGTGGTGCATGGCACGCCGAGCAGATACGCCTCCTTCTGCAGGCCGCCGGAGTCGGTGATGACGCCTGCGCTGCCCATCACTGCGGCCACCATGTCCGGATAAGCGAGCGGCTCGGCCACCCGGATCGCGCCGCTCTGCACCGTGAGCCCGAACGTCCGTGCGCGGGCGACGAGCCGGGGGTGGGCCGCCAGCACGACCGGCACCGGCAGCGCCGCCAACCCGTCCAGGATCGCGGAAAGCCGCACGCGGTCGTCCGTGTTGTCCGCGCGGTGCACGGTCGCCAGCAGGTACGGGACGCTCGGGTCCACACCATCCGGCAGCGGCGCCGGCCGGCCGGCGACCCGCGCCGCGGTGCCCAGGCATACGTCGGCCATCACGTCGCCCACCAGCGCGGACCGGGCCGCCAGGCCCTCGTCGGCCAGGTGATTCATGGCGACCTCGGTGGGCGCCAGCAGCAGGTCCGCGGCGTGGTCGGTGAGCACCCGGTTGTGCTCCTCCGGCATCCGCCGGTTGAAGCTGCGCAATCCCGCCTCCAGGTGCGCCACCGGCAGGTGGATCTTCACGGCCGCCAGCGTCGCGGCCAGCGTCGAATTCGTGTCACCGTACACCAGCGTCCAGTCCGGCTGTTCGCGCTCCAGCACGGACTCGACGGCGGCCAGCATGGCCCCGGTCTGAGCGCCGTGCGGGCCGGAGCCGATGCCCAGGTCCACGTCGGCGTGCGGGATGTCCAGCAGCTCGAAGAAGACGTCCGACATGTTGCGGTCGTAGTGCTGGCCGGTGTGCACGATCACGTGTGTGACGTCCGGATGCCTCGCGCAGGCATGCGCGATCGGCGCCAGCTTCACGAACTGCGGCCGGGCGCCGACCACCGACACGATCTTCACGGCGTCACCTCCGCTGTGCTTCCGACGGACCTGCCGCCAGGGTTGCCCGTCGGGGCGCTCGCGTCATCGCCGCGACCCGCGAGTATGACGGGATCCGCGGGCCGGTCGCCCCGCCGGATCGCGGCCACCGCCGGGGCCAGCATCCAGGCGGCGATCGCCATCGACGCGATGGAGAACAGGTTCGTCGTCATCGCGTTGAGCGCGAAAGCGATGAAGCCGAGCGTCGGGGCCAGCACCAATGCCCGCCGGCTCGCCACGAATCGCAGCGCGACACCGATCGCCACGGCCAGGGCCAGCGCGGCGAACACGCCCGATTCGCTGGCCACGTAGAGCAGCGAATTATGCGGTGTCACGGGGGCCGCGGGCTCTCCGGGGATCTGGTACTGCGGCATGTACGTCAGGTAGTTGCCCGGACCGACGCCGAACGCCCAGTTGTCCGTGAACATGCGCCAGCCGACTTCCCACAGTGGGACGCGATCGGTGGAGAAATTCGTCATCCTGGCTCGCAGCGGCGTCGCCAGGAACAGCACCAGGCCGACAGTGACGGTCGGCACCCACACCCGCGGCCGGGTCGAGGCCAGCAGCAGCACCACCACCGCGCCGGTTCCCAGCGCGATCGGCACCCGCGACAGCGTGAACGCCAGACCGAAGAAGATGACCACGGCGCTGGCGACCCACGGCCATCGCCGCCCGCGCACCGCCGCCATGGCCAGGCCCACCGCGACCGGCAGTGCCAGCGCGAACAGCCCCCCCACGAACGTGGACGCCATGCCCGTGGTACCGGTGATGCGGCCCCACACCGGCATGCCGCCGATCTTGCCGCCGTTGAACGAGATGCCGATGTATCCGCCGGGCCCCACCCATTTCAGGGCGTAGGCCGCCAGGCCGAACAGCGCCTCGAATGTGGCCACCGCGACCAGGGCGCGCAGCATGCGCACGCCGTCCGCGCGGGTGCGCAACAACAGGTATGCGCAGGCCACCAGAACCGCGTTGAAGGCCCAGCGCGCCGGGCCCGCCGCCAGCGAGTGCACCGAGTCCGCCCGCAGCGCAGCGATCAGCGTGAACGGCACGATCGCGGCCAGCGCCCAGACCTCCGGGGCGCGGGTAAGGCGTACCGCGCGCCACTGCGGGTAGCGCAGCGCTGCCCACAGGCCGATGACGGCAGCGGCCAGCGCGGGCAGATCCGTCACGTCCAGGCCGGTGGATCCCAGGGCGACGTGCGGCATGGCCGGCGTCAGCGCGATCAGGACGGTGAACGCGATTGCGAACCAGGCGGGCCGCTGCGGCGCCCGCGTAGGCTCGGCCCGGTCTGCCGCGTCCGGGCGGTGGCGTGCGCTACCCACGGCGGCGGGACCCGCTCTGCCGAAGCGCGGCCGTCCGCTCGATCGCGCGGATCACCTGCCCGCGCACGTCGTTGTCGAAGGCCGGCAGCGCATGCTTCTCCCGGCGCGGGATCTCCAGATGCGCGACGTCCTCGGGGGAGGCCAGACGGTGCATCCGGTTCGATGCGATCAGCGCCTCGTCCACCGATCCGAGCCGCCCGGAGAACATCGTCCACACCGGCACGCCCAGCGCGACCGCCTCGCGGTTCATGGTGCCGCCGGCGGAGATCACCGCGTCCGACTGCCACACCAGGGCGGGGCCGTCGATGGCGTGGTCGAGCACCCGTACCGTTTCGGAGCCGACATGCTCGGTCAGCACTGCCACCTGCGACGGATGCCGCGGCAGCACGAATGTCATGGTGTCGTCGAGCTCACGTAGATGATCCACGACGGCGGTCCAGATGGGGTTGTCGTCGCGGTGGTACATCGCGCCCACGGCCGGCGGTCGCAACGTGACGATCCGGCCCTGGTAGCCGTCGATGCCCAGGCTCGCCAGCACCCCCGGATCGGGGCGGAAGTCCGCCAGGTACACCTCTTCCTTCAACCCGTGGTAGCGCCAGGTCTTGCCGCGCCCGCCGTGCGAATTGATATGTGTGCGCGCGAAGGGCTCCGGCAGCAGCAGCCGGTTGGCCAGCCGGAACAGCAGGTGCGTGCCCGGGTGGTACTCGTAATCGACCATCGCCAGGTCCGGGATGCGGAGCAACCGGGAGGTGATCGGCTGGTCGTACGAGCCGTGCCCCACCGCCACGTCGGGTGCGAAGTCGCGCACCACCGGCAACAGCGCGCGCACCCGGCCACCGAGCGACGTCACCTTGCCGACCAGCTTCTTCCGCTCGCCGGAGCCGATGATCCTGGGATGGTCGAACAGCTTCTCGGCCAGCTCCACGGTGTGTGCGAAACGGCGGGCCGTGACCAGCACCTGGTCGCCGCGGTCCTCGAGGGCGCGCACGATGGGTGCGAAGAACAACGCGTGCGGTGAGTTGGTCAGGTCCACCCACACTCGCACCGCGGCCCCGCCTTCACCTGTCGATTCACGTCCGGAACTGGCGCCGGGGTCCGGCCGTGCGATACCCGTTAGAGTGGTCCCGCCAGCACCCTGTGCTTCCTCCCTAGGAATAATACTCAAGACCCGGTGGCGTCCTGCGGCGCGGAAAGGCGACAGGCGTGGCCCCTGACCGGCTCGTGTACAAGACGGCGCTGTCGTTGGTCACGATCGCTACTTCGGGGCTGGTGCGGCTGGTATTCAGCCTGCTCATCGGGCACGTGTTCGGCGCCGCGATGCTGGGCCACGCCAACGTGATCGTCAGCGCGGCCGTGTTCGGCACGCTACTGTGCTCGCCGGGTCTCGGCCAATCCGTCGCGCGGCAGATGGCCACCCGGGGGCTGTCCGCGAGTGACCCGGCGGGACGGTTCCTGCTGGTCCGCGCCACGGCGCTGCACCACGCGCTGTGCGTGGTCGTGGCGGTCGGTGTCGGTGTGCTGGCGCCGGCTCACGTGGGCACCGAACAGATCCTCGCCATCGCGCTCACCATCGCCTACGGCTGCTACACCTACTACAAGGCCGTGCTGTACGGCGTGGACCTGGTGCGCCGCTACGCCGTGCTCGAACTTACCTGGGACGCCCTGTTCCTGGTGTCGTTGGTCGCCGTGGTGCTGGTGGGTGCGCGCTCGTGGGTGTTGGCGCCGATGGTACTGGTGTACGGCGGGTTCTCGATCGGCGCGCATCGGGCGATGCTGCCGCGCCGCCGCGCCGCGGAACCGCGGCCCGCGGCGGTCGGGCACGCGACCGGCGACCGTCCGTGGTGGCGCGCCATCGGCGGCTTCGCGCTGGTCACCACGCTGGGCACGGCATCCAGCGCCGGGTTCCTGCAGCTCTCGCAGATCTTTGCCATGCGGGCCGGCGGCGACCACGGTGCGGGTCTGTTCGCCGCGGCTCTCAGCCTGGTGACGCCCGCCTATCTGCTGCCACGTGCGATCTCGGTGGTGCTCTTCCCGGCAATGGCGCGCGCCGCCGGCCGCGCCGACAGCGCCCGGGTGCGCATGCAGCTCAAGGTGGGCACTGAGGTGCTGGCAGCGGCGCTGCTGCCGTTCTTCTCCTTGGTCGGTGTGCTCGCCACCGCCGTGCTCACGCTCGCCTACGGACGTGGCTTCGCCGATGGCGGCGTGACGCTGGCCGTCATGGTGTGGGCCACCTGGGTGTCGGTGGCCAGCGTGCCCGCCGTGAACGCATTGTCCAGCGACCCCGGCCGCGGCTACCTCGTTCCCGCGGGTGCCTCCCTCGTCGGATTCCTGATCGGCATGTCGGTCTGGTTCACGTTCGGCAGCACCATCGAGGCGGTGGCCTGGGGATACCTGGCCGGCTCCGCCATCCAGTCGGTGGTGCCCATGGTGGAGGCCGCACGCCGGCACCACGCGCTGCGGCTGGGCTCCGCGGCCCGGATGGTCGGAGCGGCAGCGCTGAGCCTGGCCGTGGCCCTATGGATCGGCCGCCCGCCGATCGGCATCACGATCTCCGTGGCGCTCGCACTGGCGGCGGTGGTCGCCGTCGTCGTGTCGCCGGAGATCCGGTCGCTCGCCCGGCTGGGACGCAGCCTGAATGCCCACGCATGACAGGCGGCCGAGCGGTATGAGCGAGACGGCGGCGGTGCGGGTGCTGCACGTCAACGACGTGGCCGGGGTCTCGTCCGCTGCGGTGGCCCAAGCGCGCGCCGACGGTCTGCCGTGGCGGTTGTGGACTCTGCCGCCGGTGCGTGGATCGGCCGTGGTGGTGAAGCTGTGGCGCCGCGCCCGCGATGTGGCCCGGTTCCACCCCGTCGGGCGCGCAGCGGACGTGCTGCACGTGCACTACGGCCTGTTCGGCTATTACGCGTGGAGCGTGCGCCGCCCCTATCTGCTGCACCTGCACGGCACCGATGTGCGCGGAAACCTGCACAGCCGCGTGCTGCGTCCGCTTGTCCTGGCCGCGATACGGCGTGCGGACGGCGTGGTCTATTCCACACCCGACCTGGCCGCCGAAGTGCGGGCGCTGCGCCCGGACGCGACGTGGCTGCCGGCGCCGCTGAGTCCCGACGTGGACGCGGCTTTGGGAAGGATCGGCATCCGGTCGGATGTCGGCGACGCGCCGCGGATCGTCTTCGCGAGTCGCTGGGATCCGGTGAAGGGGTTGGAACGGCAGCTGGCTCTGGCACGGGAACTTCGCCGCGCCCATCCGCGGGCGACGCTGATCGGCATCGACTGGGGCTCCGGGGCGCGGGCCGCCGCGGAGGCCGGCGTCGAGTTGAAGCCGCTGTTGCCGGCTGCCGAGTTCCGCGCGCTGATCGCCGGCGCGGACATCGTCATCGGTCAGCTCGCCAGCGGCGCGCTGGGCGTCACCGACCTGGAGGCCATGGCGCTGGGCCGGCCGCTGATCGCCCGCTTCACGCACGCCCCGGACTACGGGAGCCCGGCTCCGATCTGGAACACCGAGGAGATCGACCCGGTGCACGCGGCCTCGATGGTCCTGTCGGACCCGCAGGCCACTGCCGACCGGTGCGCCGCGGCCCGCGCCTGGGCCCTGCGGCACCACAGCGCGGAATCGTTCGTCCGCGCCGTCATCCCGTTGTACGAGGCGATTCGGCGCGCGTGACGGGTCAGTGCGGGGCAGGCACGAAGTCGGCGTCGCGCCGGTAGCTCGGCACCTCCACCAGCACGCAGCCGGACAGTGATGCCGCGTTCATGGCCACCCGGTCCGCGGCGTGGGACGCAGCCGCCAAGGAGGTCGAGCCCCAGGTGGCGACGAGTATGACGCCGTCCGCGGCTGCGCCGACCGCCGCCGCGGTCACCGACTCCAGTGCCGGCGGGGCGCTGACCACGATCACGTCATACCGGCTGCCCAGATCGGTCAGTGCTTCGGTGACGCGGCCCGGCTGCACCAGGTCGGCGGAGTCGACGCTCTCGCTGCCCGCGGTGAGCACATCCACGGAGGCCGCCTCCCAGCGGCTGATCTCCGGCGCCGAATGACCGGGGGCGGCCAGGGCGTCGGCCAGGCCCCGCCCGCGTGGCAGGCGCAGCATCGCACCCAACGACGCCGCGATCAGGTCGGCGTCCACCAACAGGGTGCGCCGGCCGGCACGCGCCTGCGCAGCGGCCAGGTTCGCGGCCACCGGCGCGCCGGCATCGGTGCGTCCGATCCCGGCGACGACCAGGACGATCGCATTCTCCTCGCTGCGCGGCTGGGGTAGCGCGGTCCGGATCGCGCGGAACGACTCCGCCGCGGCGCCGGTGGCCGGGACGCGGGCACCGCGCGTCCGCGCGACAGCCCCGAGCACGGCGGCGCCGGTCACCTCGGCCAGGTCCTCGGGCTTGCGGACGGATCCGTCGAGGTACTCGAGCAGCCACAGCACGCCGGCGCCGACGATCAGGCCCGCGATGATGCCCAGGGCGGTCTTCTGCAACGCGCCGCTCGAATCCGCCACAGCAGGCAGCGGAGCCGGATCGGCGACGGAGATCACCACCTTCGGGTCGGACACGCCCAGTGCCGATTCGAGGGTGCCGGCCGTCTGCGACAGGTGCTCCGCAACCGACTGTGCGATCTGCTGGGCGCCCTTGGCGGTGCCGGCGCTGGCCGTGATCTGCACCACGGTGGTGCCGATCGGCACATCGACCTGCACCTCACGGGTCAGTTGCGCCACCGAACTGTGCAGCTTGAGTTCATCGATGACGCCGCTGAGCACCGAGCTGCTCAGTGCCAGATTGGCGTAGTTGGTGGCCCGCTGGGTCGCGCTGAGACCGCCCGGCGGCTGCAGCGAACTCTGGTCGATGTCCGGGACGGCGACGACGACTCGAGCCATCGAGGAGTAGGTCGCGGCGGGGAGTACGGCGAGTCCGAGACCGGCTCCGCCACCCAGCACGATGCACAACAAGAGGGCCCACCAGCGTTGGCGCACGGCCATCACAACGTCACGAATCGTCACTGCGTACTCCGGTTCTGATCAGCGCGTCACGAGTCCGCCGGAGGGCCGGGGCCCGGCCCGGACGTCGCGTCGAGAGTTCGGGCGTCCGCGAGAGCGCATGCCCGATCGGTTATGCTACCTGGTGGTACGGATGCGCACGCGAGCCGCGACCGGCGCGCGATCTTGCGGGCATCGCAACACCATCGATGAAGCATCAATGATCTGGAGCAGTGTGTGACGAGTGCAGCAGACGGGGGGTCCGGGGAGCCGTCGCAGCACTCGATCAGAGCGCAGCACGGCCCGGAACGCCTCATCAAACTTCTGGTTTTCGACAGCGTGGTGTGGGCCGTCGCCTATTTCCTGACGGCATTCGTCCGGCTGAATCTCGACGCTGATCGTGTGCCATGGGGCCATGTCGCAGTCGTCGCGGCCGTGGTGATCGTCGCGCACGGGCTGGTGGCCTGGCCCCTGCGCCTGCACCAGGGCCGCTCCCCGCTGGCCAGTCTCGACGAGATGCTGCGACTGGGCGTCGCGGTGGGCGTCGTGTCCGCGCTGGTGTTCGTCGCGAACTACGTCACGGCGCCTTCCTACATTCCGCGCTCGATCCCGATCACGGCCGGGCTTGCCGCGCTCATCGTCATGGCGTGGGGGCGCGCCATGGTGCGGTGGCGCCGCGAGCGGCTCACCGCCCAGTGGGCCGAGCGGGAGAAGGAGCCGGTGCTCGTGGTGGGCGCCGGTGTGGCCGCGCGCAGCCTGATCCGCTCCATGAACACCGACCCCACCTCCAAGTGGGTGCCGATCGGGCTGCTCGACGACGAGCCGGGACGGCGCCACCTGCGCATCGACCGGGTGCCCGTCTTGGGCACCACCGACGAAATGGTGAGGGTGGCCCGCGAGATCGGTGCGCGCACCGTCGTGGTGGCCATCCCCAGCGCCGACACGGACATGATGCGCCGGCTGTCGAAGGCGGCCATGGAAGCGCACCTGCTGCTCAAGGTGCTACCCGGCATCGGCGAGTTCCTGGGCGATGAGGCCGGCATCCACGACGTCCGCGACATCAACCTGCCCGACATCCTGGGCCGTCACCAGGTGGACACCGACCTGGAATCGATCGCCGGCTATCTGCGCGGCAAGCGGGTACTGGTCACCGGGGCCGGCGGATCGATCGGCTCGGAACTGTGTCGGCAGATCCACAAGTACGACCCGGCCGAGCTGATCATGCTCGATCGCGACGAATCCGCCCTGCATGCCGTGGAACTGTCGATCACCGGCCGAGCCATGCTGGACGATCCCGGAGTGGTGCTGGTCGACATCCGCGATGCCGAGGCGCTCGACAAGGTGTTCGACGAGCGGCGCCCGCAGGTCGTGTTCCACGCTGCCGCCCTGAAACATCTGCCGATGCTGGAGCAGTACCCGGCCGAGGCCGTGAAGACGAACATCCTCGGCACGCAGCACGTGCTGGCGGCGTCGGTACGGGTCGGCGTGGAGCGGTTCGTGAACGTGTCGACCGACAAGGCCGCGAACCCGACCAGCGTGCTGGGCTACACGAAGCGGGTCGCCGAAGGCCTGACGGCCGCCGTGGCGAGCCACGCCACCGGCACCTATCAGTCGGTGCGTTTCGGCAACGTGCTGGGCAGCCGCGGGTCGGTACTCACCGCGTTCGCCGCGCAGGTCGCCTCGGGCGGACCGGTCACGGTGACGGACCCGGACGTGGAGCGCTTCTTCATGACGGTCCAGGAGGCCGTGCAGCTGGTCATCCAGGCCGGCGCGATCGGCCGGCCGGGGGAGGTACTGGTGCTCGACATGGGCGAGCCGATCAAGATCGCCGACGTGGCGCGTCAGGTGATCGGTATGTCCGGCAAGGACGTCGAGATCCAGTTCACCGGGCTGCGCACCGGCGAGAAGCTGTCCGAGGAGCTGTTCGGCGACGGCGAGGTGGGGGTGCGCGCCGCACACCCGATGATCTCGCACGTCTCGGCGCCGCCGGTCACGGTGGGCGAGCTTCCGCTCGGCGAATGGAACCGGGCCAATCGGGTGGAACTGATCGACGAGCTCGCTGATTTCTGCCGCCGGATGGCTGACCGGACCCCGGCGCTGCACGCGAACATCGCCGAGAAGGCTGCCACCAACTAAGTCGCGGGCACCCGCAGGATCTGGATTCTCAGAGGTGACGCGCCAGCCGGGCGGGCAGCCCGCGACGGCCGCGCAGCGCGGCCGGGTGCGCCGAACGTTCCCACAGTGACGGCGGGGCGAACAGCAGCACGAGCAGCGCCGCGGCCACGCCGTGGGACAGCAGCGACGTGAACACCGATCCGTTCACCAGCGACACGCTCGGCGCGGCCAGCAGCATCGCTGCGGCGGTGAGCGGCGTGCGGTGCGCCGCCGCGTTGGCCAGCACGATGACGAACGCCAGCATCGCCGCCTCCATGCCGATGCCGAACCACCCGAAGTTCGCATAGCCGCTGGCGAACAGGTTCGCGTTCGCGTTCATCGTCGGGTTGCCGAAGAATTCGGTGGCCACCACGAACGGCGGCGCCACGTCGTAGTGGTACGGCAGGAACGGCGCCAAGAAGCTGTAGGCGAAGTGCGCTTTGGGCTGGTCGGCGAACACCTGGACCCACGCGCCGGTCAGCTGCCCCGGCACGTCGATGAGGCGGCGGGTGAACAGCGACGTGAGCCACGGCGTGTTCACCAGGTAGTCGATCAGGGCCGACAACCCGACCACGGCGCCCACGCCCCAGGCGAACAGCGCGCCGGACGGCCGGTGCCCGCGCCAGTACAGCACGGCGACGACGATGATCGCCGGCACCGAGAACAGCACCGTCTTGTGACCGCCTGCCGCGTACAGCATCAGTTCGGCCACGATGCCCACGGCGGTCAACCACCACTTCCGCCGCATGATGCCGACGGCCATGATCAGCGGGTTGAATACGGTGGCCTGCGCCGGCATCAGGTAAGCGAGCACCACATTGCCCCCGGCGGCCTCGTTGAAGTCGCCCCGTACCGAGTAGACGTCGGACAGCCCCGGCAGCGCCAGTTTGAGATGCCCGCCGACGGCCAGCATGCCGTAGAGCACGGCGCTCAGCACGATGATCACCAACCAGAACACGCGTGGGGGCAGCGGCTTCACGTGCGCCGTCAGCCATCCGGTCGGGAGCCTGCCGGCCACCACGACGACGGCGAACGTCACCGTCACGACGCAGCCGAGCATCAGCTGGTACCACGGCGTGAGCGTGCCGGCCAGCAGAGAAATCGTCAGGGACGGCACGACCACCAGCAGGTACACCACCCACAGCAGGAAGTCCGCCGGCCGCGACAACCGCACCGGCAGGATCGCCGCGATGAGCAGCAGCAGTACCAGCATCGCGGTGTAGACGGCGACATCCGGCGACTGGTATGTCAGCCGCATGTACCCGTAGTTCGGTGCGATCAGGTACTGGTAGGAGACGTGGATGACGGCGAGCAGCACGGCGACGCCGGCCAGCACGCTGATCCGCCGGCCTGCGTCGCGGCCGGGGAGCAGCCCGCGCAACCGCTCGGCCGCGACGGCGTGAGGTGGTGCCATGGTGTCGGCCACGGACAGCAAGACTACCAGCGGGCCCCGGGCCGAGGGCGGTCGTCCGTCGACGCGCCGGCATCGCCGGACGCATCGCCGGCAGCGCCTCCGGTGAATTCCGGCATCGACACTTCGCCCGCGGCGGTGATCCCGTCCCGGTGCAGCACGGCCGCAACGGTGTCCTTCAGGATCTTCAGATCACCGCGGATCGTCCAGGTGTCCACGTACTGCACGTCCAGCTCGAAGCGCCGGTCCCAGGTGACGGCGTTGCGCCCGGACACCTGCGCGAGCCCGGTCAGCCCCGGCTTCACTTCGTGCCGACGTGCTTGGAACGGGCTGTAGAGCGGCAGGTACTTCATCAGCAGTGGCCGGGGGCCGACCAACGACATGTCGCCGCGCACCACGTTCCACAGGGCCGGCAGCTCGTCCAGGCTGGTGGAGCGCAGCCGCGCACCGAACGGCGTCATCCGCGACGCGTCGTCCACCCAGCCGCGCGACGGGTCGACCGGCCGCATGGAGCGGAACTTGCGCATTTCGAACGGCTTGCCGGACAGGCCGGGGCGCATCTGCTTGAACAGCACCGGGCGGCCCAGCTTCACGGCGACGGCCAGCGCCACCACGGCCTGGATCGGCAACGACAGGATCAGCGCCGCTGTCCCCACGACGAGGTCGAAGACGCGCTTGTCGACGCTGTTTCCGCGGCGCCGCCTGCTCGGCGATGGCGCCACTCAGCGCCCTGCCGTCAGGATGCCGGTGAGAACGTCGATGACGCGGTCGATATCCGCATCCGACAGGGCCGAGCCACTGGGCAGCGTCACACCCGTCTCGAACAGCTGCTGCGACGCGCCGGTGACGAAGCTGCGGTGACCGGCGAAGACCGGCTGCAGATGCATCGGCTTCCACAAGTACCGCGCCTCGATGTCGGCGGCGTCCAGGGCCTGTATGACGCCGGCCGGGTCGGTGCCCGTGACCGTCGGGTCGAGGGTGATGCAGGTGAGCCAGCAGTTCTCGGTCGAGTCGCCCGGCTGGGTGGCCGCGCTCAGGAAGCCGACGCCGCGGATCGACGCCAACGCCGAACGGTACCGCTCGCGATGGCTGCGGCGGCGCGCGATCATGTCGTCCAGCCGGGAGAATTGGGCGCGGCCCAGTGCGGCCAGGATGTTGGACAGCCGGTAGTTGTAGCCGATGTCGGTGTGCTGGTAGTACGGCACCGGCTGCCGGGCCTGGGTGGACAGGTAGCGGCAGCGGTCGATGAGATCGGCATCGTCGGACACCAGCATGCCGCCGCCGGAGGTCGTCATGATCTTGTTGCCGTTGAACGAGAGCCCCGCGGCGACGCCGAACGAACCGGCCGGGCGGCCGTCGTAGCGGGCGCCCAGCGCCTCGGCGGCGTCCTCTACCAGCGTCACTTCGCGCTCGGCGAGCGCCGCTGCGAAGCGGCCGTAGTCCGCGGCGCGGCCGAAGAGGTCCACGGACATGACGGCGGCGATGTCGGCGCCCTCGGCACGCACGGTGTCCACCGCGTGGATCAGCAGCTCCGGGTCCACATTGCCGTCGGTGCGGTCGGAGTCCACGAACACCACGTCCGCGCCGGTGTAGACGGCCGCGTTGGCCGAGGCGGCGAACGTCATGGACGGCACGACGACGGTGCGGCCGGCGCGCGCGCCGATGGCCAGCAGCGCCAGGTGCAGGGCGGCCGTCCCGGACGACAGCGCGAGGCCGTGCGCGACGCCGGCTCGCGCGGCGATCTCCGACTCGAACTTGTCCACCTCGGGGCCGAGCGGAGCGACCCAGCCGGACCGCATCGCGGAGAGTACGTACTGTTCCTCGACGTCGGTGACGTCGGCCTTGGACAGGAAGATTCTCGACATCGTCTTTTTCGATCGCCTCGGCTGCGTGGACGGGGGCCGGCGCAGGGCAGCGACCATCGATGATCGCGGCGGGGCCCATGCAGTAGCGTACGCGATCGGCGGGTCCAACTTTCGGAAGTGAGCGCATGGCGGCAGGCGAGGCACACGGCCGGGGCGGCCGCCTGCGCCGATCGCTGTCCGGTTCGGCCGGCGGCGTCATGTGGATGGTGCTCGGCAGCGGCATCGGACAGCTGATCGCACTGGCGGTGCTGCCGATCCTGTCGCGGGTCTACACGGACGCGGAATTCGGCCTGCTCACCGGATTCGTGGCGATCACGTCGATCACCGGCACGTTCGTGGTGTTCCGGTTGGAGGCGGCGATCCCGCTGCCCGCCTCCGAACGCGCAGCCGCCGCCGTAGCCTGGCTCGGCATCGGCATCGGCGCCGTCGGGTCGCTGGCGCTCGGCCTTCTCGGGCCGCTGGTGGCCGTGCCGCTCGCCGAGATGTTCAGCGTCCCCGACCTGGCTTCGGTGTGGTGGTGGGTCGCGGCGGCCACCTTCGCCATCGTGCTGGACAAGGTGTTGCTCACCTGGATGGTGCGCGAGAAGCGGTACCAGGCGCTCGCCGCGCGCAACTTCCTGCAGGGGCTGGGCCAGGCCGGGTTCCAAGTCGGATTCGGCTACGCGCCGTTCAAGTCCGTCGGCCTGCTGATCGGCTGGATCCTGGGCCGAGTCGTCGCTCTGGGCGGTCTCTTCTCCCGCGGCGGCCTTTTGGCGCAGGGCGTGCCCAGGCCGCGCGACCTGATCGGGGCCGCTCGCCGGTACCGGCGGTTCCCGCTGGTCGCCTCCTGGGCTGCGCTGCTCAACGTGGCCGGCCAGCAGGCACCGTTCCTGCTGCTGGGCGCCTACTACGGTCAGGCAACCCTCGGGCTGGTCGGGATGACCGCCCGGGTGCTCACGGCGCCGGCCACGCTCATCGGGCAGGCCGTCTCCCGGGTGTTCCAGGGCGACGGCAGCGAGGCGATCCGGCTCGGGACGAAGCCGCTGCGGCCCATCATCCGGTCGAACGTCAAGGCGCTCTCGGCGATCTCGCTGCCGATCGCCGTCGCCCTGGTCCTCGTCTCGCCGCCGCTGTTCTCGTTCGTGCTGGGCGCGCAGTGGCGTGAGGCGGGTGTGTACGCGCAGATCCTGGCGTTCGGATACGCCGCGCAACTCATCGTCTCGCCCATCTCGCAGACGCTGCTGATCCTGGAGAAGCAGGGCGCTCAACTCGCCTGGGACGCATCCCGTCTCGTGGTCACCGTCGGCGGCCCACTGCTGGCCGCGGAGTTGGGTGCCAGCCCCACCGGCGCGATCGCGACCCTGTCCGCCGGCTTCGTGGTCTGCTATGGCGCGCTGTGGTGGACCTGCCATCGCGAAGCCGGCCGGTACGATCGATCGTTGCCGGGTCCGGCCGCAGCGGGCACGGATTCATGACGGGAAGGCGGGACATGATCGGCGGGTCGGATCGACCGGGCGGGGAACGCGTCATCCATCTGTCCACCGCCCACTCCGCCGACGATTCCCGGGTGTTCTGGCGTGAGGCGCGGGGCCTGGCCGGCCGCGGATTCGACGTGACCCTGGTGGCGCGGCGGGACGCCAGCGCCACCATCGACGGGGTGCGGGTGATCGGGCTGCCCACCTACCGCAGCCGCCTGGTGCGCATGACGTGGGGCGTGGCGCGTGCGCTCGTCATCGCGCTGACCTCCGGGGCGCGGCTGGTACATGTCCACGACCCGGAGCTGATTCCGCTGCTTCCGGTCCTGCGACTGGCCGGCAGGAAGGTCGTCTACGACTCGCACGAATGGCTCTCCCGGCAGGTCGCCGCGAAGCACTACCTGCCGGGGCCGCTCCGCCGCGGCGCGGTGTGGTTCGCCCGCGGCCTGGAATGGGCGGTGGGCCGCGTCGCGCACCGCATCGTCACGGTGAACACGGCCTGCGGCTCGGTGTTCCCCGAGACCAAGGTGTCGATCGTGGCGAATTACCCGGAGCGGGCCCGGTTCCCGTACCTGGACGACACCGGCGCCGACCCGGCGGTCGCCGGCGCCACGCCCGCCTTCGTGTACGTGGGCGGGATCACCGCGAACCGGGGTCTGCGCGAGATGATCGCCGCCACAGCGATCGTGGCGCAGGACACGCCCGTGCGCCTGCACCTGGCGGGGCGCGCCACGCCGGCCGGTCTGATGGACGAGGTCGCCACCGAGCCGGGGTGGCAGAACGTGGACTATGCCGGTCTGGTGCCGCACGACGAGGTCGCGGGACACCTGCGCGGCGCGGTGGCGGGCCTGGCGACGCTGCTGCCCACACCGAATCACCTGATCAGCTCACCCATCAAGGTCTTCGAATACATGGCCATGGGGCTGCCCGTCATCATGTCCGACTTCCCCCGGTGGCGGCAGCTCATGGACGGCATCGCCTGCGTGCTGTTCGTCGACCCGTCGAAGCCGGAGCAGATCGCCGACGCCATGCGGGGCCTGCTGGCCGACCCGCAGCGCCGTGCGCACATGCGTCAGGTCGCCCGGCAGGCGGTGCTGGATCGGTTCGTGTGGGAGAAGCAGCTCGACAACCTGGTGGACGCCTACCGGCGGATCGGCGTTACCGCCGGCTGAGATCCCCGGGGCTGTGGCGTTCGGTGAGTGATGCTCAGTGCGTCTCGACGTCCGGCGCGCCCGGCAGGTAGCGTGCCGGCACGCCGACCGCCGTCACGCCGTCGGGCACGTCGCGGATCACCACGGCGCCCGCGCCGATCATCACGTCCGAGCCGACGGTGAGCCCCTGGATGATCGCGGCCTGGGTGCCCACGGTCGTCCTGGCGCCCACCGACACGTTCCCGGCGATCGCCGCCTGCGGGAACGCCGTGACATAGTCGGCGAGCACCGTGTCGTGACCCACCGTGCAGTTCTCCGAGAGGTGGACGTGCCGACCCGTCTCGATGTTCGTCTCCAGCCTGGCCCCGGAGCAGACGATGGCGCCGGGGCCCAGCCGGATGTCCGTGCCGATGGTCGCGGCCGGGTCGATCAGCGTCATCGGCGCGTAGCCCCAGCTCGTCACCGCGGTGTCGATCCGCCGGCGGGTGGCGGAGTGACCGATCGCCAGCAGGTAGCGGGTCGAGCCCGGCAGTTCACGAATTACGGAGACCGGGCCGCGGTGCGCCGCGCCGAGCCTGCCCAGAATCGCGGCATCCGGGTTCCCGTCGTCGAGAAACCCTGCGAATTCGGCGGTCTCGCCCTCGATCAGCGCCGAGCCCGCCGTGATCGCCCGCAGCAGCGTCGCATGCACGTGCCGTCCGAACCCGCCCGCACCCAGGATCACCACGCCGATAGCCACGGTGCGAATGCAACCATCCGCAGGCGGCCGGTGCAAACGCCACGCGCCGGAGAGCGCCCCGCCGCTCCGTCATACCCGCCTGGGTGCGGAGGGTTTCGCGGGACTGGCAGGATGTTTCCCATGCCACAACTCAAACCGCACGAGATCCCCGCGGGCCTCCTCGTCACCATCGTCGATCACCCGCTGGCCGCCTCCCGGCTGTCGATCATGCGCGACGCGCGCAGCGACAACGCCACCTTCCGCGCCGCGGTGCACGAGCTCACCCTGATGCTGGTCTACGAGGCGAGCCGGAACCTGACGACCGAGCAGTTCCCGGTGCACACCCCGGTGGCGAAGACCAACGGCATCCGCCTCACCAACCCGCCGCTGCTGGTGCCGGTGCTGCGCGCCGGACTCGGCATGGCCGACCAGGCGCACGCGCTGATCCCCGAATCGCAGATGGGCTTCGTGGGGCTGGCGCGCGACGAGGTAACCCTGCAGCCGACGCCCTACATGGAGTCGCTGCCGGCGTCGCTGGCAGACCGGCCCACCTGGGTGCTGGACCCCATGCTGGCCACCGGCGGGTCGATGGTGCACACGATCCAGCTGCTGGTCGATCGCGGCGCCACCGATGTGACGGCGATTTGCTGCCTGGCCGCGCCCGAAGGGCTGCTCAAGATCGCCGAGTCCGGGCTGCCGGTACGGGTGGTGACGGCGTCCGTCGATGAGCGGCTGAACGACTCCGGGTACATCGTGCCCGGGCTGGGCGATGCGGGGGACCGCCAGTTCGGCGCGGTCTGACCACCGCGGCAGGTCGGCCCGCCGTGCAACCTGCGGGGGCCGGCGGAGCGTCTGTGTGCCATGGAGACGACGACTGACGGGCACGTCCGGGTCCGTGCCGGGGGAGCGCGTATGACGTTGCGCCTGGCGGTGCCGGTGCTGATCGCTGCGCTGGGCCTGGCGGGCTGCGGCGCGTCCGGCGGCGTGGCCGACATGCCGCCCGCGCACGACACCGGTGCCGCGACGGACGCTGCCCTGCCGGGCCTGCTCGCGGGCCGCACCTTCCTGTCCACCTCGTCGACCGGGAAGGAGCTGGTCGATGGCAGCCACATCACGCTGTCGTTCAACGACGACGGCAGCGTCGGCGCGAACGCGGGATGCAATCACATGGGCGGCACCCCGGTGTGGGACGGCGACGTGCTGGCCGTGCCGGAGATGTACATGACCGAAATGGCCTGTGCGCAGCCGCTGATGGAGCAAGAGGGGTGGTTCGCGGGTCTGCTGGCCGGCGGGGTCGCCGTTGCCCTCACCGGAGCCACGCTCAGTCTCGCCGCGGACGGCGTCACCCTCGACCTGTTGGACCGCAGGATCGCGGATCCGGACCGCCCGCTCGCCGGTACCACCTGGACGCTGGAAGGGATCACCGGCGATATCGGGGGTTCCAGCAGCTTCTCGCCCGTGCCCGGTGGACTCACCGTGACGCTACGGATCGGCGCGGATCGGTTGGACGTGTTCAACGGGCTCACGTGGATGTCCGCGCCGCTGGCGGCTGGTCAGGATCTGTCGGCGGCATCCGGCACGGTGCATGTGGCGGGGGCCCTGGCCGGGGACGGCGTGGGCTGCGAGAGCGGCGGGACGGACTGCGTCGTGGACGTGTCGGTGCTGGGCAGCGATTTCGACTACGCGATCACGGCCGGCTCGCTGGAGATATCGGGAACCGGTTCGACCGAAGGCGCGGGCCTGACCTTTCGCACGGATGATCCCGCCGACCCGCCGGCCGCCGTCGGGCTGGAGACACCGGCCGAGCCAGCGGAAACATCCGTTGAGCGAACCGCGCCTGCTGTCGAGCCGGGGATGACGTCGGCCGGTTGGCAGCCGACTGCTACGTCGCAATGACTCGCACCGCCGGGTAGTTCGTGGGCCCGTCCGGGCAGCGGGCGGTCAGATGCCCAGCACGGCGGCCATAACGGCGCGCAGCCTTGCCAGATCGGCAGCGGCGGCAGCCCGGATCTGCGTCATGTCCGCGCCCTCCGACACCCGCGCTACCACCTCCAGGTAGCACTTGAGCTTCGGCTCGGTGCCGGACGGCCGCACCACCACCCGTCGATGGGGCGTGCGCAGGATCACGGCGTCGGTCCGTGGCAGCACGTCGACCACCTCGGTGACGGCCTCGCCCGCCAGCTCCGCCGGCGGTGCCGACCTCAGCCGCGCCATCGCGCCGGCGATGACCGACAGATCCTCCACCCGCATCGACAGCTGGTCGGTCATGTGCAGACCGTGCGCGCGGGCCAAGTCGTCCAGCGCGTCGGCCAGGCTCCGCCCGGACTCCTTGAGCGTCGCGGCCAGATCGCACATCAGCGTGGACGCGGAGATGCCGTCCTTGTCGCGCACGAAGTCCGGGTCCACGCAGTGCCCGAGCGCCTCCTCGTAGCCGTAGACCAGTCCGGTTCCGGCGCCGTCCCCGGCGCGCACGATCCACTTGAAACCCGTCAGTGTCTCGTCGTACCGGGCGCCGTGTGCCGCCGCGATGTGCTTCAGCAGCTCCGAGGACACGATCGTCGTGGCGACCAGCGGATCCGGGTGCGCGGCACGGTCCAGCGTGGCCAGCACCCGCTCGCCCAGCAGCGCCCCGGTCTCGTCGCCCCGCAGCATCCGCCATGCGCCACCGGGGTTCGCCGCGTCGACCGGCATACCCGCTGCGCAGCGGTCCGCGTCCGGGTCGACGGCGACCGCGATGTCGGCGCCGATCCGCGCCGCCAGCGCCAGCAGCAGGTCGGTGGCGCCGGGCTCCTCGGGGTTAGGGAATGCGACCGTGGGGAAGTCCGGGTCGGGTTCGGCCTGCTCCGCGACCAGCGTCACGTCCACGAATCCAGCCTGGTTCAGCGCCGCCATTAGCGTCTGCCCGCCGACGCCGTGCATCGGCGTGGCCGCGATCTTCAGGGCCCGTGCCGAGCCACGCGGCAGCGCGGCGACCCGAGTCGTGTAGCGGGCCAGCAGATCGTCCGGCCACGGCTGTGGCACACCTGTCGCGTCGATCACCACCGCGGCCGGCGCGGCCGCGATCGCCGCCTCGATCTCCGCATCGGCGGGCGGCACGATCTGCGCGCCGCCGGCCAGATACACCTTCAGGCCGTTGTCGTTCGGCGGATTGTGCGACGCCGTGACCTGCAGCGCCGCCGCGGCGTCGAGCTCCCGCACCGCGAACGCCGTCGCCGGTGTGGGCAACGGGCCCGGCGCCAGCAGCACGGTGAACCCGGCCGTCGCCAGCACCCCTGCCGCGTCCGCCGCGAACTCCGCGGAACGGTGCCGCGCGTCGTGCCCCACCACCACCGTGCCACCCGCCTGGCCGGTGGCCACTAGGTATGACGCGATCCCCGCCGCTGCGCGGCGCACCACCGCCAGGTTCATGCCGGACGGCCCGGCGCGCAGTGGCCCACGCAGTCCGGCGGTGCCGAATCGGAGCGGTGCCCCCAATCGCGCGGCGAGATCGGTTGCGGCGCCGTCGTTTCCGGCCATCGCCTGGGCGAGGATTGCCTTCAGCTCGTCACGGTCGGCCCGGCACGGGTCGCCCGCGATCCAGTCGATCGCGGCATGGCGCAGCTCGGATCCGATCGTCGTCATGCGCGCTTCACCAGCTCGGCCAGCAGCGCGCCCATCTTCTCGGCGGAGGCCTTGCCCGCGGCCAGCACCTCGGCGTGGTCCAGCGGTTCGCCCGTCATGCCGGCCGCCAGGTTGGTGACCATCGACAGCCCGAACACCTCGGCGCCGGCGGCCCGCGCCGCGATCGCCTCCAGCACGGTGGACATGCCCACCAGGTCGGCGCCCAGGCCGCGCAGCATGCGGATCTCGGCCGGCGTCTCGTAATGCGGGCCCGGCAGCTGTGCGTACACGCCCTCGGCCAGGGTCGGGTCGATCTCGCGGGCCACGGCGCGCAGTCGCGCCGAGTACAGATCGGTGAGGTCGATGAAGGTGGGACCCACGATGGGCGAGGTGGCGGTCAGGTTCAAATGGTCGGAGATCAGCACGGGCTGGCCCGGCACGTACTCCGGCTTGAGGCCGCCCGCCGCGTTGGTCAGGATGATCAGCTTCGCACCGGCGGCGACGGCGGTGCGCACGCCGTGGGCCACGGTGGCCACCCCGCGACCCTCGTAGTAGTGCGTGCGGCCGAGCAGCGCCAACACGCGCTTGCTGTCGACCGGGATGGACAGGGCGCGGCCCGAATGCCCGGCCACCGACGGCGCGGTGAACCCGGGCAGGTCGCCGATCTGCAGTTCTGCGGCGGGGGTGCCGAACCGTTCCGCGGCCGGCGCCCAGCCGGACCCCATGATCACGGCCACATCATGGCGGATCGCGCCAGTGGCAGAGGCGATCGCGGAGGCGGCTTTCGCCGCGATCTCCTGCGGATCGGGTGCGTCGGTCGGGTCGTCGTGCGTGGTGTCGGATGCCATGCGAGAACCCTAGCGCCGCGACGAAGCCGCAGTGTAGGGCGCTTCGGCCCGCACCTCCCGCGTTCGCACCCAATTCGCGCTCTCGCACTCGGTGCAGCAGGTGCGAGGCCGCGAAGCAGGTGCGGGAACTTCGGAGAGGGCTGCGCGCGGTGCGGCCGATCGTGGCATGAGGCAGCCCCGAGGTATGGAACAGTGGTGACGCACTGTCCGGGCCGTCACAGGGGGCGAGCATGATCGACCGCGAACCGCAGCCCGGCGACGTCCGCCGCTGGCGCCGATACCTGGCCGATGAACGCGCCGAGGCCGTCGTGTATCGACGGCTGGCCGAGCGAAGGCACGGCGAGGAGCGGGAGATCCTGCTGGCGCTGGCCGACGCGGAAGGGCGGCACGCGGCGCATTGGCGCGATCTGCTCGCCCCGCACACCCCGCACACCCCGAGCAGTGATGACGCGTTCGCCGGCGCGGGTCGCGGCAGCCTGCGGACGCGCCTGCTGGCGTTCCTGGCACGCCACTTCGGCTCGGTGTTCGTCCTGGCGCTCGCCCAGCGGGCGGAGGCGCGCTCGCCGTACGCCACGGACGAGCACGCCACGGACACCATGGCCGCCGACGAGCGGATCCACGGCGAGGTGGTGCGGGCCCTGGCGGCGCGCGGACGCATCCGGCTGTCCGGCAGCTTCCGTGCCGCGGTGTTCGGCGCCAATGACGGACTGGTGTCCAACCTCGCGCTGGTTCTGGGCATCGGTGCCGCCGGCGCCAGCAGATCCCTCGTGCTGCTCACCGGCCTGGCGGGCCTGTTGGCCGGCGCGCTGTCGATGGGGGCCGGAGAGTACGTGTCGGTGCGCTCCCAGCGGGAACTCCTGCAGGCTTCGACGCCCGATCCGCACGCCGCGACCGTGTTGCCCGACCTCGACCTGGACGCTAACGAGTTGGTCCTGGTGTACCGGGCGCGCGGCATGACGGCGGCTGCCGCCGAGGCACAGGCGCGGGCCGTCCTCGCCGGCTTCCGGTCCTGGCATGACGCCGCGGCTGTCGGTTCGGCGACCGACGAGGAGCCCGGGCACGGCGCCTGGCATGCCGGCGGCGAGCAGCCGGACGAGCACGAGGCCCTGGGCACAGCCTGGCGCGCTGCCGCATCCAGCTTCTGCTTCTTCGCGTCCGGCGCCGTCATTCCCGTGCTGCCGTTCCTGTTCGGCGCGCAGGGGCTGACCGGACAGTGGATCGCCGCCGTAGTCGTCGGCATCGCCCTGCTGATCACCGGTGCGGTGGTCGGCCTGCTCTCCGGCGCGTCGCCCGTCAGGCGGGCGCTGCGACAACTGGCCATCGGCTACGGCGCTGCCGCGGCGACCTACGTGCTGGGCCTGCTGTTCGCGATCTGACGCGGGGCTGATTGGCGCTCCTCCTCGCCTCCGCTGCGGCCGACGCTCGCTGCGCTCGCATCGACCTTCGCTACGGCTTCGTCGCAGCGCGGTCACGCGAGGTGCGCGATGGCCAGCACGGCCACGAAGCCCGCGACCGCTGCGAGTAGCAGCACACCGGCTGCCGCCCATGCCGCGCGCCACCGAGCCGGGACGGGCGCGACCGCAGGCAATCGAGACAGGGTCGCGGCGGCCTCGGCCGACCACGGCGGCGGCGGAAGGCCGGGGGCGGGCGACGGCCTAGCCGGCGGATCGGGGCGTGCCGCGGGTGGTTCGAGCAGCCGGCCCGGCCTGCCGGGCGCGGTGTCGGGCCGCATTCCCGGTTCCGGAATTCCCGGTTCCGGACCGGTGCCGGCGGCAGCCGTGTCCGCAGGATCAGCGGCCGGCGGCAGGTAGATCGCCCCGCCGCTCACCTGGGCGAGTGCGGCCTCGGCCTGCACCATGGGCAGGCGGGCACCCGGGTCCTTGGTGAGCAGGCCGTCGATCACCGGGCCGATCGAGCCCGCATGCGGATGGGCCGGCACCGGGTCGGACACCACCGCGGCCAGGGTCGCCATCGGCTTGCCCCGATCGAACGGCGGGCCCCCCTCCACCATCGCGAACAGCAGCGCGCCCAGTCCCCAGGCGTCCGCCGACGGCGTGGCCGGACGGCCCGAGGCCACCTCGGGCGAGATGTAGGCGGGCGAGCCGAGCAGCATGCCCGTTGCCGTGAGGGTCTGTTCGCCGGCGGCGCGAGCGATGCCGAAATCCGTCAGCTTGATCCGGCCGTCGTCCGCGATCAGCACGTTCGCGGGTTTCACGTCGCGGTGCGTGATGCCGGCGCCGTGCGCGGCCACCAGCCCCGATGCCACCGACTGGCCGATGGTGGCTGCGTCGCGGATGGACAGCGGGCCGTGCACCTTCAGGATGTCGGCCAGCGACCGGGCGATCATCAGCTCCATCACGATCACCGGCCCGCTGGCCAGGGTGAGGATGTCGAACAGCGTGATCACGTGCGGATGCGATAGGGCGGCGATCGCCCGCGCCTCCCGCAGCGTGCGGTCCGCCAACACGTCTGCCTCCGCGACCGGGATGCCCGCCGGGAAGTTCACCTCCTTGATGGCCACGCGCCTGCGCAGGATCTCGTCATAGGCGTCCCAGACGGTGCCCATCGAGCCGCGGCCGATCTCGGTGTCGAGTCGGTAGCGCCCGGCGAGCAGCCGCGTGGTCGTCATGGCGACCAGTCTGACAGTTCCGCGCCGCAACCCCGTGGGGCAGGGCGCATCGACGCCCGGTCGCCGGATGTGACGGCGCTACCGGATCAGCCGGTCCGGTGAGATGGGACTCGCAGGCCTGCCGGGTGCAGGTGCGCCCTGCTCCGCGTCGGCGAGCGCGTCCAACGGGTCCACGCGGATCAGGTTCATGCGGTGATGGGTGAGGTAGTCGGCGAGCGTGTCGCGATGCGCGTCGCAGGCCGACCAGACCTTCTCGCGATCCGGGGTGTGGATCTTCGGGTTGTTCCACACCACCGCCCAGTGAGCCTGCGCGCGGCACTTCTGCGCGGAGCAGATCACCGTGTCCGGGTCCTGGCGGCCGGTGTTGTCGGGCGGCGTGGCAGCCGGCATGACGTCATACCTTTCCCTCGCGGGCCGGGCGGGTGCTGCCGCCCGGCGTGTCGAATCGGATCGCCTCCGAGGCGTCCTCGGTGACCGCCCCGGAGCGCGGCACCCCCCTCGGTTCTACGTGGCCGTCCAAGGTCACAGCAAGCGTGCGTGCGGTGATCTTTTCGACCGGTAAGCTAACTGTTGGGTGATGTGCGACCCTGCTCCGTAGCCGGTCAGAGGTGATGTGATGAGTGCGAAAGCCAGAGTGGCGGCGATCACCGCCGGTCAGGTGATGACATCGCCGGTGATGACCGTAGGCCCGGATACGTCCGTGGCCCATATCGCCGAACTCCTGGCCACCCGGGGCTTCTCCGGTGTGCCCGTCGTGGACACAGCGGGCGCCGTGCTCGGCCTGGTGAGCGAGCGCGACCTGCTGGCGCGCAGCGGCCGCACCGCCCGCGAGGTGATGACGACGTCCGTGATCAGTGTGACGGTCGACACCGACATCGCCCAGGTTCGCCGCATGCTGGTCGATGCGCCCATCCGGCGCGTCCCGGTGTTGCAGGCCGGTCGCCTGGTGGGGATCATCTCGCGGCACGATCTCGTCGGCCGCATGGTGGAATGGGCGTGCGGCGTGTGCGGAGAGACAGTACGCGGCGCCCAGCCGCCCCTCGTGTGCCCGAAGTGCGGTGGGAGTTCGGACCGGTTCGTCCTACAGGAACAGCCGCCCGGACCGTGACAAGACGTCCGGTGTGACCCGCCTACCGTGCGGGGTCACCGGACCATATGGAGGAGCAAGCCAGATGGCCGGAGGAACTGAAGGCCCTGCGCGCAGCCGCTCCGCGAGTGGAAAACCCACGAAGCGGAGCAGTGCGTCCAAGGCCGCCGCGAGTGACGGTGCCGCCTCGGTGGACGTGGACACCACGAAGAAGGCACCCACGGCGGCCGCCCCGAAGGGCCGCGGCCGGGTCGCCGGCAGCAGGACCACGCGGACTGAGAAAAGCTCGGTGTCGGACGCCGACCGCGACAGGCTCACCGGCTACTACCGCGAGATGACGTTGATCCGCGAGTTCGAACTCAAAGCGGGAGAGATGTACACCCGCGCGAAGATCGGTGGCTACTGCCACCTGAACCTCGGCGAGGAGCCCACCGTCGTCGGCGTGATGGCGGCGCTGCGGCCGACCGACTACATCTACACGAACTACCGCGAGCACGGTTACGCGCTGGCCCGCGGCATGGAGCCCGGCCGGGTGATGGCCGAGCTGTTCGGCCGGTCGGACGGAGTCTCATCCGGCCGCGGCGGCTCCATGCACCTGTTCGACGCGTCCCGGCGCTTCCTGGGCGGCTACGGCATCGTGGGCGGGCAGATCCCGCCCGCGACCGGTGCGGCGCTGGCACTGACCTACCGCGGCAAGCCGGGCCCGGACGCGGAGGCAGTGCTGTGCCAGATGGGCGACGGCACCACGAACATCGGCGCGTTCCACGAGTCGCTGAATCTGGCCGCCATTTGGAAACTTCCGATCGTCTACGTCGTGATCAACAACGGTCTGGGCATGGCGACGACGGTGGAGCACGCCTCCGGCGAGCCGCTGCTGTACAAGCGCGGCTGCTCGTACCGCATCGAGGGCAAGCGGGTGGATGGCGACGACCCGGAGGTCGTCCGCCGGGCCACCGAGGAGATGCTGCGGCGTGCCCGCGAAGAGCGCAAGCCCGGGCTGCTGGAGATCATGTCCCACCGGCTGCGTGGCCACTCGGTGGTGGACCCGGCTCGTTACCGCTCCCGCGAGGAGGCGGAGAAGCTGCGGTCGCTGGACCCGCTGCCTTCGTACCGCCGCAAGCTGGTGGCCGATGGTGTGCTGACCGACGACGAATCGGCGAAGATTGAGACGGAATCGATTCAGATCGTGGATCGCGCCGTGGCCTTCGCCGACTCCAGTCCGGAGCCGCCCGCGAATGAATTGTTCCGCTACACCTACGCCAGCCCGGTGCCCAACACGTCCACGCTGATGCCCGGCGACCCGATCCTGCCGGCAGGCTGGGACAAGGAGGTTTCCCGCTGATGAGCGCGCCCACCAAGAACGCACCCGCAGCTCCGGGCACCGATCCCGTCATCACGTACCGTCAGGCGCTGCACGACGCATTGCAGAGCGAGATGCGGCGGGACGAGTCCGTGATCCTGCTCGGCGAGGAGATCGGAATCTTCGAAGGCTCCTACAAGATCACGGCCGGCCTGCTCGACGAGTTCGGGCCGGAGCGGGTCCGCGACACTCCGATCGCGGAGGAAGGATTCGTGGGCGCCGCGATCGGTGCCGCCATGCTGGGCATGCGGCCGGTCGTGGAGATCATGACGATCAACTTCTCGCTGCTCGCCATCGACCAGATCGTGAACCACGCCGCGAAGATCTATGGCATGTTCGGTGGGCAGACCGCGGTCCCCATGGTGATCCGCACGCCGGGTGGCGGCGGGCAGCAGCTCGCAGCCACCCACTCGCAGAATCTCGAGGTCTGGTACGCCCACGTGCCCGGCCTCAAGGTGCTGGCACCGTCCACCCCGGCGGACGCGAAAGCGATGCTCACGGCGGCGATCCGGGACGACGACCCCGTGCTGTTGCTGGAGAACCTGTCGCTGTACAACACCAAGGGCCCCGTGCCGGAGGGCGAGGTCGTCGCCCCGATCGGCCGCGCCAAGGTGACGGTTCCCGGCACCGATCTCACCGTGGTCGGCTATTCCCGCTCGGCGGCGATCGCGCGGGACGTCGCCGACAGGTTTGCCAAGAAGGGCGTCTCCATCGAGGTGGTGGACCTCGCCAGCTTGCGACCGCTGGACCGCGAGACGATCTGCGCGTCGGTGAAGAAGACCGGCAAGGCCGTCATCCTGGAAGACGACTGGCTCACCTACGGCGTCGGCGCGGAGATTGCCGCCACCATCGCCGAAGGCGCCTTCGACTATCTTGACGCGCCGGTGCGGCGGGTCGCGGCGGCCGAGGTGCCGCTGCCCTATGCGAAATCATTGGAGCGGATCGCACTACCCGATGCGGACGCCCTGATCCGGGTCATCAACGAACAGTTGGACGCGACCGGATTCAAGCGATAGGAAAGGCGCCGAACCCACCATGCCTGATGTATTCATGCCGCGGCTCTCGGACACGATGGAAGAGGGCACCATCGCCCAGTGGCTGGTCGCCGAGGGGGCGAGCGTCGAGCGCGGGGCCGTGATCGCCGAGATCGAGACCGACAAGGCCGTCATGGACCTGGAGGCCTACGAGAGCGGCGTCCTGGAGAAGATCCTGGTGGACGTCGGCGAGACCGTCCCGATCGGCGAGAAGATCGCCGTCATCGGCGACGGCTCCGGGTCCGCGTCATCCGCCGAATCCGCGCCTTCCGACGAGGCTTCCGCCCAGGATGACGCCGCCCCGCAGGAGGCCGCGACGGACGGACCCGCCGCTGGAGATGACGCCGCCCCGGCTCCGGCCGAGACTGCGGCACCGGCACCGACCGCCGAGCCCGCGGCCCCGGCCGGCGACGGCGCGGCCGACGGCCCGCTGAAGGCCTCGCCCGTGGTGCGCTCGCTGGCGCGCCAGCACGGCATCGACCTGTCCACGATCAAGGGCACCGGCCCGGGCGGCCGCATCATCCGGGCCGACGTCGAGGGCCTCATCCCGGCCGGCGGCGGCGCGCCCGCACCGGCCGCCCCGGCGCCCGCTCCAGCGGCACCGGCTGCCGCCGCGCCGGTCGCGACGACCACCGAGGACACCCGCGTCCCGCTGTCCACGATCCGCAAGGTCACCGCCAAGCGGCTGTCCGAGGCGGCTCTGGTCCCGGCGTTCCAACTCACCACCGTGCTGGATGCCACCGAACTCGGCGCCGTGCGCAAGCAGATCAACGCCAACCTCGCCGAATCCGGCGTGAAGATCTCGGTGACGGACCTGCTCATCAAGGCGTCCGCCATTGCATTGCGCGCGCACCCGGAGGTGAATTCGGCCTTCGACGGGGACGCGATCATCCGCCGCGGGCACGTGAATGTGGGCGTCGCCGTGGCGATCCCGGACGGCCTCATCGTGCCCGTGATCAAAGACGCCGACGTCAAGTCGCTGTCCCAGATCTCCGCCGAGGCGAAGGAACTCGCCGGCAAGGCACGCGCCGGGAAGCTGAAGCCGGACGAGTTCTCCGGCGGGACATTCACCATCTCCAACCTGGGCATGTTCGGTATCGACTCGTTCACTGCCGTGCTGAACCCGCCGGAGGCCACCATCCTGGCGGTCGGCTCCACCGTGGACGAGCCCGTCGTGGTGGACGGCGAGGTGACGGTGCGCGCCCGCTCGCGACTCACCCTCACGGTCGATCACCGGGTGCTGGACGGAGCCATGGGGGCCGTGTTCCTGCGTGACCTCACCGACCTGCTGGTGAGTCCGCTGCGGATCCTGGTCTGAGGTGGGTGCCGCGCGCGGCGAGACGACCTCCGGTCCGCACTGGCGTCACTCGTCGGCCCGGGCATGGCTCCGCCCGTTCCTGATCGCGGGCGTGGCCTGCATCATCGCGGGCGGACTGCTGGCGGCGGCCACCGCGTATGTGACGACCCAGAAGACGGCGTGGGCAACCGCATACATCGTGCTGGTCGGCGGCATGGCGCAGGTGGCCCTGGGTGCGGCCGTGGCCTGGTTGGCGCCCACCGCGCCGCGCCGGTCCGCATTGTGGGTGCTGGTCGGCTGGAATCTGGGCAATGCCGGCGTGCTGACCGGCCAATTGGCCGGCATTCTGGTACTCACCGACATCGGCACGGCGATCCTGGTCGCCGCCCTGGTCACGGTACTGGTCGCCGTCGGCGGCTGGGGTGGCCGCGGGGGGCGGGGCACGGCGGCTGCCGTCCCGCCGCACCCGGGGGTGCTGTGGTCCTTCCGCGGGTTGGTGATCCTGCTGGCCGTCACCATGCCCATCGGCGTGGTCCTGGCGCACCTGGGAGCCTGACCCGCGTCTCGTGGCGCCTCAGCGGATGACGCCGCTCCGCGCGAGGTCGCCGAACCAGCGGCCCGAGGCCTTCACGGTGCGGTGCTGCGTGTCGAAATCGACCCGGACGACGCCGAACCGCTTGGAATAGCCATAGCCCCACTCGAAGTTGTCCAGCAGCGACCACACGAAGTACCCGCGCAGTTCCACCCCGAGTTCCAGGGCGCGGTGCGCCGCGGTGATGTGCGCCCGCAGATAATCGACCCGGGCGGCATCCTCGACTCGGCCATCCGGTGTGACGACGTCGTCGAACGCCGCCCCGTTCTCGGTGACCATCAACGGCTGATCGGGAAACGCCTCGCGCAGCGACACCAGCAACTCTGTGAGCCCGGCCGGGTCGATATTCCAACCCATGGCGGTGTGCGGACCGTCGGTGGGCAGGAACTCGACCTCGCCGGCCAGTCCCGGCCAGGCCGTGCCCCGGCCGGTCTGCTTGTGGCCGTCGTGCCGTACCGCGTCGCGGGCGGCGCCCGACTCGGGCAGGGCCACATTCACGGATGCGTAGTAATTCACGCCCAGCACGTCGATCCGCTGGTGGATCTCGGCCGCGTCACCGCCCCGAACGAACGACCAATCGGTGACCGACGCGGTGTCCGCCACGAGGTCGGCGTCATACTCGCCCCGCAGCATGGGCGAGGTGAACGCCCGGTTGGCCACGGCGTCGATCCGGCGCACCGCCTCGCCGCCGCGGTCGCCGATGCCGCGCGGCACATGGAAGTTCAGGGTGACGGCGATCCGGGCGCCGACCGGCGCGTTCGCGCGCAAGGCGGAGACGGCACGGCCGTGCGCGAGGTTCAGGTGGTGGACGGCGGCCAGGGCTTCCGCCGGATCCTGGCGGCCCGGCGCATGACCGCCCTGGCCGTAGCCCAGGTATGCCGAGCACCACGGCTCGTTCAGGGTGATCCATGTGTCCACCCGGTCGCCCAACGCCCGGCCCATCACCGCCGCGTAGTCGGCGAACGCGGCCGCCGTGTCGCGCGCCGGCCAGCCGCCCGCGTCCTCCAGGGCCTGCGGCAGATCCCAATGGTAGAGCGTTGCCACCGGGCGGATTTCCTTGTCCAGCAGGCGGTCCACCAGACGCGAATAGAAGTCGATGCCTGCCCGGTTGACCGCGCCACGACCCGTCGGCAGTATCCGCGGCCAGGCGATCGAGAACCGGTACGCGGACAGGCCCAGGTCGCTCATCAGATCGACGTCGCTCTGCCACCGGTGGTAGTGATCGCAGGCGATATCCCCGGTGTCCCGACCGGTGATCGCACCGGGCGTGTGCGCGAACGTGTCCCAGATCGACGGCCCGCGACCGTCCTCGCGGACGCCACCCTCCACCTGATAGGCGGCGGTCGCGGAGCCGAAGACGAACCCGGCAGGGAAGACGCGGGCGGCGCCTCGGGCCCGCATGGGCACGGCGGTCATTCGGTGGCCTCGCTCAGATCGACGTCGAACGTGCGTGACGAGCCCGACGGCGTCGTCACCGTGACCGACGACGTGCCGGACCCGCCGGGAAAGACGCGGAGCGTCAGCCCGTCCAGGTAATCGTAATCGGGCCGATCGGTCCGGCCGCCCCACGGCAGCACGGCTGCTGGGCGGACGTACAGCGGCAGCGAGTCGAAGCCGTGCCGCTCGGTGCGCCAACTGCCGCCGGCGATCCGCTCGCCGGTGAGCAGGTGCGTCCAGGTGCCCTCCGGCAGATAGAAGGACACGTGCCCGGACGTCGTGAACACGGGCGCCACCAGCAGGTCCGGTCCCAGCATGTACTGCCGGTCCAGGTAGGCGGCTGCGGGATCGTCCGGGAACTCGAGGACCATCGGGCGCATGATCGGCGTGCCGGTGGCTGTCGCCTCGCAGCCGAGCTGGTAGAGATACGGCATCAGCCGCATCTTCAACTCGGTGAACTGCCGGGTGATGTCCACCGCCTCGTCGTCCACCCGCCAGGGAACCCGGTACGACTCCGAACCGTGGAACCGGCTGTGGCTGCTGAGCAGCCCGAACGCCACCCAGCGCTTGAACACCGCCGGGTCCGGCGTGCCCTCGAAGCCGCCGATGTCGTGGCTCCAGTAGGCGAAACCGGACAGGGCGAGACTCAGCCCGCCGCGCAGGGTTTCGGCCATGGACGCGAACGTGGATGTCGAGTCGCCGCCCCAGTGCACCGGCGTCGCCTGGCTGCCGGCGGTCGCCGACCGGGCGAACACCACGGCGTCGCCTGGCGCTCTGTCCTGGCGCAGCACCTCGAACACGGCCTCGTTGTACAACCGGGCGTACAGGTTGTGCATCCGCGCAGGGTCGTCGCCGTCGGCCCACACCACGTCGGTCGGGATCCGTTCGCCGAAGTCCGTCTTGAAGCAGTCCACGCCCTGGCGCAGCAGGCCGCGCAGCTTGTCCTGGTACCAGCGCTTGGCCTCCGGGTTCGTGAAATCGACGAGCCCCATGCCGGCCTGCCAACTGTCCCACTGCCACACCGACCCGTCGGAGCGACGTACCAGGTAGCCGGCCGACGCGGCCTCATGGAACAGCGCGGAACGCTGCGCGATGTACGGATTGATCCATACGCACACCCGGAGGTCCCGCTGGTGCAGCCGGTGCAGCATGCCGTCCGGGTCGGGGAAGACGCGGCTGTCCCACTCGAAGTCGCACCAGTTGAACTCGCGCATCCAGAAGCAGTCGAAATGGAACACGGACAGCGGTAAGTGCCGATCGGCCATGTGGTCGATGAAGGAATTGACCGTTGCCTCGTCATAGTCGGTGGTGAACGACGTCGACAGCCACAGTCCGTAGGACCAGGCCGGCACCTGCGGGGGGCGGCCGGTCAGCGCGGTGTAGCGCTGAAGCACCTTCTTGGGCGTCGGGCCGGCGATGACGAAATACTCGAGCGTCTGCCCCTGCACCGAGAACTGGACGCGTTCCACGGCCTCGGAGCCGACCTCGAACGACACGTGCCCCGGATCGTTGACGAACACGCCGTAGCCGCGCGAGGAAAGGTAGAACGGGACGTTCTTGTAGGCCTGCTCACTGGAGGTGCCGCCGTCGGCGTTCCAGATGTCGATCACCTGGCCGTTCTTCACCACCGGTCCGAACCGTTCGCCCAGGCCGTAGATCAGCTCGCCGACGCCGAGATCGAGCTGCTCGTGCAGGTACGTGTCGGACAACGGCACGCCGTTGTCGGCGCCCGGGTTGTGCACGACCGCGCCGCGTACGTCCGCCCCCTGCGCCAGCCGGATGTAGCCCTGGGCGCGCGAACGGCTCGCCGTCACCTCCGCCCCGTCCACCTCGAAGCGGAGCTGCCAGGGGGCGCCGCGGGCGATGCGGGCGGCCAGTGAGCCGGCGATGAGGGCACCGCCGTCGTCGTCCGCTTCTGCGCTGACGGGAGTGTCCGATTCCGCATGCTGCAGCGGGAATCCGCCGTGCCAGCCGCCGCCGGTGTGGTGCGCGACGCGGACCCGGATGACACCCTCTATCGGGGAGCTGATCGTCGTGGTGATGACCGGCCGGTTCAGCGTGTCGCCCCGGTGCCGGATGACCTGGGTGGGCGCCGTGATGACCAGCGCCGGCCCGTCCCCGTTCTGCGTCACATCGATGTCGTACGCCTGTTGCGCATACAGAGCGGTGACGCCCGGTCGCACCTGCCAGTAGCCGTCGGTGAACTTCATTACTTGATTGCTCCTGCGGTGATGCCTCGTGCCAGCGTGCGCTGGAAGATGAGGAAGAAGATCAGGGTCGGGATGACGCCCAGCAGCGCCGATGCGCTGGTAGTGGTCACGTCCATGAGGCGGTCGCCCTGCAGCACGCTGATGGCGACCGGGACGGTCTGGTTCGCATTCGAGATCAGGAAGGTGAGCGGTATCAGGAACTCGTTCCACGTCCAGATGAAGAAGAAGATGAGCAGCACGGACAGCGTCGGCCGGCTGATCGGGACGATGATCCGCCACAGGATCTGCCAGCGACCTGCGCCGTCGATGGCTGCGGCCTCCAGGATCGCCGGCGGGAACGTGCCGTAGACGCTGGAGAGCAGGTAGGTGCCGAACGCCGCCTGGATCACGGTGAAGATGATGATCACCGACCACACGTTGTCGTACAGGCCGACCATCTTCGCCAGGTAGTACAGCGGGTAGAGCAGCGCCTCCTGCGGCAGCAGGTTCGCCAACAGGAACAGCAGCACGATCCAGGAGCGCCCGCGCACGCGGCCGATGCCGATGGCGAACGCGTTGAGGACGGAGATCAGCAGCGCCGCCAGCGAGACGACGCCGGCGATGAACAGCGAGTTCCAGACCTTCTCGGGGAAGTCGACCCGGTTCCAGAATGCGATGATGCCGGTCAGGTCGATACGGGTGGGCAGCGCCAACGGCCCGTTTCGCGAATAGTCGCCGGGGGACTTGAACGAGTTGACGACGATCAGGTAGAACGGCGCGATGACGGCCAGCGCGCCGGCCACGGTGATCGCCAGCAGCACATAGTCACCGGGGCGACGCCGCGACAGTCCGCCGGGCTTGCGGCGGCGCGGTGGTGAGGCGACCGAGGTGCCGACTGAGATGACGCTGCTCATGCCCCCGCCTGCTCTCGAGCCTCGACCGCGTTCTGCGCTTTGACGAACACGACGGCCACGATGGCGATGACGATGGTCAGCGCGGTGGCGATCGTGGCGCCATAGCCGACCTGCTGCGCCTGGAAGAACTGACTGTAGGAGTAGTAGGACGGCACGATCGTCGAGGTTCCGGGGCCGCCGCGGGTCAGCACGTAGATCGGCCCGAACACTTTGAGCGCGGCGATGGTGCAGGTGAGCGTCACCACGAAGATCTCCGGCGTGATCGTGCCGACGGTGATGGACCGGAAGCGCTGGAACCAGTTGGCACCGTCGAGTTCGGCGGCCTCGTAGAGCTGCGGATCGACCCGTTGCAGCGCGGCCATGAAGATGACGACCGGATAGCCGATCTGCACCCAGACCAGGACGACCATCATCGAGCCGAGGGCGGTCTTCGGGTCGCCGAGCCAGTTCTGGGCCAGGTTGCCCAGCCCGATGCTGTCGAGCAGCGTGTTCAGCGCGCCGTCCCGGGGCCGCAGGATCCAGCCGATGACGATGCCCGCGATCACGACAGGCAGGATCTGCGGCAGGTAGAAGGCGGCGCGCAGCAGGCTGGCGGTGCCGCGGCCGAATCTGCGGCCGAGCACGTCGAACAGCAGCGCGGCGATGATCAGGCCGATCGCGGTGGGCACGATCACCATCGCCACGATCATCCAGATGCTGTTGGAAAACGACGTCCAGAACTTGTCGTCGTGCAGCAGCCGCTGCCAATTGTCGAGCCCGATCCACTCCGGCGGCTTGATCCCGCGCCACGAGGTGAACGTCAGGTAGATGTTCCAGCCGACCGGCACCAGGATGACACCGGTGACCAGCACCACGCCGGGGATGAGGTACAGCCAGTACCGGCGGGTACCGGCGTCGCCGGGCTGCGGGATCAGCGGGGCGAGCCTTCGTCGCCGAGGTGCGCGCGTGCGCGGGGAGCGCACGAAGGGAACTGCCGTCATATCACCCTCCCGTGGGTCGGCCGGGGGCGGCGTTCGGTGCCGCCCCCGGCCGGGATCTGCCGCTAGTTCAGTGATGCGGTGTATGACGAGTACTCGCCACCGAGCGAGTCCTCGACCTGGCTGGGCGTCTGTACGCCGTTCACCAGGTCCTGGAGCTGGGCGACGATCGTGTCGTAGAACGTCGGTGTGGGCCAGTCCGGGTAGAAGGCCAGGCCGTCCTTCGCGGTGATGGCGTTGAACGCGGCGATGAGCTCCTTGCTCTTCTCGTCGGTGATGTCGTTCTCGTTCGCCGCAACCGGGACGCCGCCGTTGTTGCCCATGATCGCCTGGATCTCCGGGCGCATCGTGATGTCGATGAACTTCTCGGCGAGATCCTTGTTCGCAGCCTTCTCCGGGATCACCCAGATGTTGCCGGACGAGCCGAGGCTCAGGTCGCTGCCGGGGAACGGGAAGATTCCCCAGTCGAAGTCGGAGATCTCGGAGGCGAACCGGCCGTACCACCACGATCCGGAGACGAACATCGGGTACTGGCCGGAGATGAAGGCGACGCCGGCGTCCTCGGCCTTCATGCCGGTGGCGTCTGCCGAGATGTAGCCCTTGTCCACGTAGTCCTTGAGGGTGTCCGTGGCGTAGGAGATCTCCGGGCCGTGCCAATCGACCGGGTGCTCGTAGAGCTGGTAGTCATTGACCCACTGCCGGTCCGCCTTGCTGAGCGCGAGCTGGTACCAGAGCTGTCCCAGCGGGTATTCGGCTCCGGACTCGGCCAGCGGAGTGATGCCTTTCTTGACGAACGCGTCCATGTCGGCGACGAAGTCGTCGTAGGTGGTCGGGATGGACAGGCCGGCGTCGTCGAACATCTTCTTGTTGTAATAAACCGTGACGAATTCGCCGTAGTTGGGGATGCCGTACCAGTGGCCGGAGCCCATGACGCCCTTGTCGTTGTACTTGGCCGTGGTCTGCAGGGACGAGGCGAGCTTCTTGTCCCAGCCGTACTTCGCGACCGCGTCATCGAGGTTCGTCAGCAGGCCCTGGCTGGCCAGCAGGCCGGCGGTTGCGTTGCCCTTGTTGTATTCCATGAGGTCCGGGGCCTGGTCGGAGTTGAGCACCTGGCTGGCCGTGGAGCGAATCTGCTCGAAGCCCTTCTCCTCGAAATCGACCGTGGCGCCGGTCTCCGACTCGAAGACCTTGATCGCCTCCGCCCAGGCCTTGCCCATGGCGCTGTCGGCGCCTTCGTAATGCCACAGCCGCAGCGTCCCGCCGCTCTGGCCGGCGTCGCCCGATGCCGCCATGCCGGAGGTGGCGGCCGAATCGCCCTGCGACGCGGCGTCGGTGGTGGCAGCGTCGCCCGTCGAACTACTGGAGCATGCCGTGAATGCGAGTGCGGCGACTGCGAGCGACGCCGTGATGGATGTCAATCGTGTCCTACCGGAGATGGCGCGTGTCATGTTTCCGATTCCTTTCCGTGGTGCGGTCTTGGTGAGTGGAGCGGTGAATCGAAGCGCTTCGATAAAGGGTATGCGGCGTGGCGTCCTTTCCATTCGGGTCATGGGGCAGAGGGAGTGGCGACGGATCCGCGTCGCTCGTAGGTCGGTGGGATCAGTCGGATGCCGGCGGCCGGCGGTCGGTCGCCCAGACACGCGAGTGCCAGGTCCACGGCCTGGTCGCAGGAGCGCTGGGGAACCAGCGGAACGTGATCCAGCTGCGCTGCGGTCGAACCCGAGTCCACGACGTTGCCGACGCTCACGACGGACATCCGACCGGGCACGTCGATGCCCTCGTCCGCCAGCGCCGCCAGCACCACGGCGTGGACCTCGTCGGAGGCGTGGATCGCGATGAACGTGACGCCACCTGCCACGAACTGGGCGACGGCGTCGCGCACGGCGGCCGTTTCGGTGTGCGTCGAGCCGCTAGTGCGGAACTCCGTCGTCGCCGCTCGTGCGCGGGCCTGCCGCTCGAAGCCGTCGCGCAGGCGGCGGGCGAAGTTCGAGTGCAGGTAGGTGGACTCGGTCTGGCCGATGAGGCCCAGGCGCCGGTGCCCCGCGGTCGCGGCGGTGTCCACGGCGAGCGCTGCCGCCGCCTCGAAATCGAGGTCCACGCAGATCAGTCCGGCCGGGTCGGAGGGCAGCCCGATGAACACCGTCGGTACGCGGATGGCGCGGGCCAGTTCGGCGCGTTCGTCGTGCGGTGCGACGTCCAGGGCCAGGATCGCGTCGGCCAGGCCGCTGGCAGCGACGCGATTCATTCCGTCGTTGGCGTCCTCGTCGGTCAGCAGCAGAATGTCGTAGCCGTTGCGCCGTGCGGCGATCGACGCGGCGAGGACGAATGCCATGTGGGTCGGCGCGTGCGTATCGGCGCGTAGCGGCTCGGTGAGCGCGAAGATGTGCGTGCGCCGACTGGCCAGCATCGCGGCGCCCGCGTTCGGCTGGTACTTCAGCTCGCGGATGATCCCGTCGATGCGCCGCTTCGTGTCCTCGGAGACCGGCCGCTTACCGCTGAGCGCGTAGGAGACCGTGCTGATCGACACGCCTGCGGCTTTCGCCACGTCGTCAATGCGGACCATGAGGTCTCCGCTCGGTCTGGGTTCCGCGCCGTCGAAGCGCTTCGTGTGACGAGATTAACCCCGTCGTCCGCCCCGGGCAAGGGTTGTGGCGAAGAAAGCCGGTTCGTCATAGACATGAGGGCCGGCCAGGGCGATGTCCCCGGCCGGCCCTCATCGTGATCAGACGGTTCACGCCTCCAGACGCTGGCGCAGGACGTATTGCAGGATGCCGCCGTGACGGTAGTACGCCTGCTCGGACGGGGTGTCGATGCGAACCGTTGCGGTGAACGAGCGCGGCCGGCCGCCCTCCGGCGTCACAGTGACGGTGACCTCGGACGGGAACGCATCCGAGCCGGACAGACCGGTGATCGAATACTGCTCGGTGCCGTCCAGGCCGAGCGACTCGGCCGAGTCGCCGTCCTGGTACTGCAGCGGCAGCACGCCCATGCCGATCAGGTTCGACCGGTGGATACGCTCGTACGATTCGGCGAGCACCGCCTTGGCGCCGAGCAGCAGCGTGCCCTTCGCGGCCCAGTCGCGCGACGAGCCCGAGCCGTATTCCTTGCCGGCGAGCACCACCAGCGGCACCGCGTCGGCGGCGTACTGCTGGGCGGCGTCATAAATGGTGACGACATCGGTGCCGCCGGGCAGATGACGGGTGAACCCGCCCTCGGTGCCCGGAACGAGCTGGTTCTTCAGTCGGATGTTGGCGAACGTGCCCCGGATCATCACCTCGTGGTTTCCGCGCCGCGACCCGTACGAGTTGAACTGGCGCGGCTCGACGCCGTGCTCCGTCAGGTACGCGCCGGCCGGCGAATCGCGCTTGATGGTGCCGGCGGGCGAGATGTGGTCGGTGGTCACCGACTCGCCCAGCTTGGCCAGCACGCGCGCTCCGGTGATGTCCGACAGCGGGTCGAGGGAGGTGCGCATGCCCACGAAGTACGGCGGCTGGCGGACATAGGTCGAGTCGTCGTCCCAGTCGAACTGCTCGCCCGCCGGCACCGGCAGCGACTTCCAGTTCTCGTCGCCCTCGTAGACGTTGGCGTAGCCGGCGGTGAACATCTGCGCCTCGATGGAGGCGTCCACCACCTTCTTGATCTCGGCGGACGTGGGCCAGATGTCCTTCAGGTACACGGGCCGGCCGTCCGAGCCGGTGCCCAGCGGGTCTTTCGTGATGTCTACGTGCATCGATCCGGCCAGTGCGTACGCGACGACCAGCGGCGGCGACGCCAGGAAGTTCATCCGCGACTGCTGGTGGATGCGGCCCTCGAAGTTGCGGTTGCCGGACAGCACCGACGCGACCGTGAGGTCCCCGGCGTCGACGGCCTCGGCGACCTCCGCAGGCAGCGGACCCGAGTTGCCGATGCAGGTGGTGCACCCGTAGCCGACCAGGTTGAAGCCCAACGCGTCGAGGTACTCGGTCAGACCGGCCCGCTCGATGTAGTCGGTGACCACGCGGGAGCCCGGGGCCAGTGAGGTCTTCACCCACGGCTTCGACTTCAGGCCCTTCTGCACGGCGTTCCGGGCCAGCAGCGCGGCGCCGATCATCACGGACGGGTTGGAGGTGTTGGTGCAGGACGTGATCGCCGCGATGACGACGTCGCCGTTGTCGATCGACGTGTCCACGCCGTTCAGCGTCATCGGCTGCCGGTTGGACGGCCAGTGGTGCACCTTGCCGCAGGTGCAGGCACCGCGTGGGCCCTTGCCGTCGAGCAGGCTGTCGTCGCCCTCCGTCGGGTCGCTCGCCGGGAACGAATCGCTGATGGCGCTGTCCAGGTCGGTGAGCGTCTGCACACTGGCCGACGGGTCCTCCAACAGGCATTCGACCGTGTGCTTCGCGGAGCCCAGGCCGATGCGATCCTGCGGTCGCTTCGGGCCGGCGATCGACGGTTCGATCGTGGCCAGGTCCAGCTCGACCACCTGGGAGTACTGCGGATCGGCCACCGAGGAGTCGTGCCACATGCCCTGGGCCTTGGCGTACGCCTCGACCAGAGCGACATGCTCGGCGGAGCGGCCCGTGAAGCGCAGGTAGTCCAGCGTCTCGGCATCGATCGGCGACATGGTGACGGTACAGCCGTATTCGGGGCTCATGTTGCCGATGGTGGCGCGGGTCGCCAGCGACACCGTGCGCATACCCGGGCCGAAGATCTCCACGAACTTGCCGACGACGCCGGTCTTGCGCAGCGTCTCGGCCACGGTGAGCACCAGGTCGGTGGCGGTGGTGCCCTCGCGCAGCTCGCCGACCAGCTTCAGGCCCACCACCTGCGGCAGCAGCATGGAGACCGGCTGGCCGAGCATGGCCGCCTCCGCCTCGATGCCGCCCACACCCCAGCCGAGCACGCCGAGCCCGTTCACCATGGGGGTGTGCGAGTCGGTGCCCACCAACGTGTCCGGATAGGCCATCGGCAGCCCTGTGGAGGGAGAGGTCCGAGTGCCCGACGAGGCGCCGAACACGACGCGGGAAAGGTATTCCAGGTTCACCTGGTGGCAGATGCCGGTGTCCGGGGGCACGACCACGAAGTTGTCGAAGGCCTGCTGCGCCCAGCGCAGCAGCTGGTAGCGCTCCTTGTTGCGCTCGAACTCCAGATCCGCGTTGATCTTGAATGACGCCGCCCGGCCGAAGTCCTCGGCGATCACCGAATGGTCGATCACCAGCTCCACCGGGATGAGCGGGTTCACCTGCTTCGGGTCGCCGCCCAGGTCGCTCATGGCGTCACGCATGGCCACCAGGTCGACGACGGCCGGAACTCCGGTGAAGTCCTGCAGCAGCACGCGGGCCGGGTTGTACTGGATCTCGGCGTGTGCCACCTTGGCGGCATCCCACGAGGCCAGGGCGCGGATCTGATCGGCGGTGACCGTGACGCCGTCCTCGTTGCGCAGCAGGTTCTCCAGCAGCACCTTCAGGCTGTACGGAAGTTTGGCCGCTCCGGGCACCTTGTCCAGCCGATAGATCTCGTAGTCCTTGCCATCGACCGTGAGCGTTCCACGGGCGTCGAAACTGTTCAGTGTCGGATTCTCCGTCATGTTGCCTCCCGGCCAGGCCTCGTGCGCCAGTTGGTACCGGCTCGCCGCCGCGGCTGCGGCGTGGCGCGGGCAATCCGGGCGCGCATCTCTACGCCCCTATGCTGCCTTGTTCCCCTGCGCGCTGCTACCTCGGGGTCCGTACGATGCGATGCCCGGGGCGCAACCGATCGGGCCTGTCAGTCGTCCCCTATATCGTGGTGGGGGCATCCGGCGGCGGTCGCGGCGCGACTGCGCGCGCCCGGCGCCCGACCGGGCGAGAGGTGCGTCACACTCGGCGGCCGAGCCGATGGGGACGCGGGGCGGCGACGCCGACCGGTGACGAAGGGGCGTGACGAAGGGACGTGTCGGTGAAGCGCATCGCTGTGGTCTACGGGACCAGGCCGGAGGCGATCAAGGTCGCTCCGCTCATCAGCGCCCTGTCCGCGAGCGACACGCTGGAGCCGCTGATCGTGGTGACCGGCCAGCATCGCGAGATGCTCGACCAGGTCAACGACCTGTTCGGCATCCGCCCGCAGCACGACCTCGATCTGATGGTGCCGGGCGCCTCGCTGGCCGAGATCTCCAGCCGCGCGCTCACCGGGGTGTCGGCGGTGCTGGCCGACGAGAAGCCCGATGCCCTGGTGGTGCAGGGCGACACGTCCACGGCGTTCATCGCCGCGCTGGCCGCGTTCTACCAGCACATCCCGGTGGTGCACCTGGAAGCGGGCCTGCGCACCGGCAACCTGCAGTCACCGTTCCCGGAAGAGGCGAACCGCGTACTGACCAGCAGAATCGCGTCGCTGCATCTGGCACCCACGCAGGTGTCGCGGAGCAACCTGCTCGGCGAGGGGATCGACGACGCTGCGATCGCCGTGATCGGCAACACCGTGATCGACGCCCTGTATGACGCCGTCCGCGTACCGACCACATTCGACGACCCGCAACTCGGCGACCTGGTGTCGTCGGGGCAGCGGTTCGTGCTGGTCACGGCGCATCGGCGGGAGTCCTGGGGCGAACCGATGCGGGCGGCGATGCAGGGACTGGCCGACGTCGCCACCGAGCACCCGGACGTGCGCTGGGTGGTGCCCATGCACCGCAACCCCGTCGTGCGCGAGGTGATCGAGGGCGTGCTGTGCGACCTGCCCACCGTGCTTCTCACCGAGCCTCTCGAGTACCACCAGTTCACCCACGCGATGCGGGCGGCGCACCTGCTGCTCACCGACTCCGGTGGCGTACAGGAGGAGGCACCCAGCCTCGGCAAGCCGGTGCTGGTGATGCGGGACACGACCGAGCGGCCCGAGGCCGTCGACGCCGGCACCGTCCGGCTGGTGGGCACGTCGCGCCAGGTGATCGCGACCGAACTGGGCAATCTGCTCGATGATGCGGCGGCCTACAATCGCATGGCCAACGCCGTCAATCCGTACGGCGATGGGCGCGCGGCGCCACGGGCGCGGGCGGCCATCGAGCAGATGCTCGGGCTGGGCGATCGCCTACCCGACTTCGCGCCGACATCGAAGGGCACAGTGAATGTTTGAGCGGGGAATCGCCGTCATCGGCCTGGGCTACATCGGGCTGCCGACCGGCGCGGCGCTGGCGGGCCACGGAGTGCGCGTGAAGGGCGTCGATGTGAGCCGGCGCATCGTGGACGCAGTGAACGCAGGCCGCGCGCCGGTGGTGGAGCCGGATCTGCAGGAGGCCATCACCTCGGCGCACGACTCCGGGCTGCTGGACGCTTCCACCACGGTGCCGGAGGCCGACGCCTACCTGATCGCCGTGCCGACGCCGTTCAACGACGACTACTCCGCGGACCTGAGCTACGTGCAGGCGGCGGCGGAGTCGATCGCCCCGCGCCTGGCCGGCGGCGAGGTGGTGATCCTGGAGTCGACGTCCCCACCCGGGACCACTCGCAAGATCAGCGAATGGATCGGCGCGCTCCGCCCGGATCTGGCCATGCCGCACCAGTCGGATGCGCCGGATGTGTTCATCGCGCACTGCCCGGAGCGGGTGTTGCCCGGTCGCATCATGACCGAGCTCGTGGAGAACAACCGCATTGTCGGCGGGCTGTCCAGCGAGTGCGCCGCCAAGGCCGCCGAGGTCTACAAGATCTTCTGCCGCGGCGAGATCGCGCTCACCGACGCCGAGAGCGCGGAGATGTCCAAGCTTGCCGAGAACACGTTCCGCGACGTGAACATCGCCCTGGCCAACGAACTGGCGACGATCTGCGAGGGGCTCGGGCTGGACGTGTGGGAGGTGATCCGGCTGGCGAACAAGCACCCGCGGGTCAACATCCTGCGGCCCGGGCCGGGAGTCGGCGGACACTGCATCGCCGTCGACCCGTGGTTCATCGTCGCCGCCGACCCGATCAACAGCCGGCTGATCCGGGCCGCCCGCGAGATCAACGACGCCCGACCGGGAGCCGTGATCGATCAGGTTGCGGCCGTGACCCCGGGCGGCGGCACCGTCGCCGCCCTGGGACTCGCGTTCAAGGCGAACGTGGACGATCTGCGTGGCAGCCCGGCGATCACCGTCACCAAGGGCTTGGCCGAGAAACTCACGGATGCGCGGATTCTCGCCGCCGAACCCTATGTCGACACGCTGCCCGCGTCCCTCGCGTCGCTGCCGAACGTCGAACTCGTTCCCTTCGTCGAGGCGATCGCAGCGGCGGACACCGTGGTGCTCCTCGTGGATCACGAGAAGTTCCGCGCGATCGACCCGGCCGCGCTCGCCGGCAAGGCCGTGGTGGACACGCGCGGGTTCTTCCCGTCCGAGTCGGCGCCGCTGGGCAAGGCGCAAGCGTGAGCCCAGCGCCCGGCCGGCGACCGCGGGTGCTGGTGCTGAACCACTTCGCCGTGCCGCGCGACCAGGCCGGCGGGACTCGGCACGTCGAGCTGTTCGGGCGCCTCGCCGGGTGGGACCACCTGATCATCGCCAGCGACTTCAATCAGGTCACCGGACAGCGGGTCGCCGCCGAGCGCGGCATCGCCGTCGTGCATGTGCCGGAGTATTCGGCCAACGGCGGTCGCCGCGTGCTCGGCTGGCTGCTGTACGCCGCTCGGGCCCTGCTGATGGGCCTGAGGCAACGCGACGTCGATGTGGTCTACGGCTCGTCCCCGCATCTGCTCAGCCCGTTGGCTGCCTGGCTGATCGCCGCCGTCAAGCGCAGGCCGTTCGTGATGGAGGTCCGCGACCTGTGGCCGCAGGTGCTGCTCGACATGGGCAGCCTGTCGGCGTCGTCGCCGGTCTATCGGGCGCTCGCCCTGCTGGAACGGTTCCTCTACTGGCGTGCCGACGCGATCGTCTCGATGGCCGAGGGCACCACCAGGGCGCTGGAGGCCCGAGGCATCGACCCGGCCAAGATCGTCTACATCCCCAACGGCGCCGATCCGGCCGATTTCACGCCGTCTGCGCCCCGTGACGAACTCCGCGCGAGGTACGCGTTCACCCGGTTCACGGCGATCTACACCGGCGCACACGGCCCGGCGAACGGCCTCGACCTGTTGCTGGATGCGGCCGTCGAACTCGAAGCGCAGGGCCGGCAGGTCGACGTGGTGCTGGTGGGCGGCGGAGTCGAGAAAGCGCAGCTGGTCGCTCGAGCGACCGCCGAGAAGATCGCCGCCGTGCGGTTCTTCGACCCCGTGCCCAAGTCCGAGATCCCCGATCTGCTGGCGGCCGCCGACCTGGGCCTGCACGTGCTGGCCGATGTGGAGCTGTTCCGCACCGCCGTCAGCCCCAACAAGCTTTTCGACTACATGGCCGCCGGTCTGCCTGTCGTCACCAACTGTGGCGGGCTGATCCAGGATCTGGTCGAGCAGGCCGACTGCGGCATCGGCGTCGCGCCCACCGGGATGGCGTCAGGTCTCGCCGCCATGAGCGGGAAGCCGGCAGCGGAGCTGCGGGCCGACGGGATGCGCGGCCGGGACTGGATCGAGGCACATCAGTCGCGCACCGCCATGGCGGCGCGGCTGGCAGGCTTGCTGGACCGCTTGCACCGCGGTGTCTGATGCGCGGCTCCTTGCCTCCGTTCCAGCCGAGTCTCGCTGGCGCTCGTCTCGACTTCCACTGCGGCCACGTCGCCGCGGTGGCGCGACCTCAGCGGCTCGGTGGCGCGGGGGCGGCGTCATCCCTAGCCTGAAGCGATGACGACGCCGGCACCGATCGAGATCCACGTCATCTCCGATTCCACCGGCGATACCGCCGCGCGCGTAGCGAGGGCCGCCGGGGCCCAGTTCACCGGCCACCCGAGCCAGATCGTGCGGCACCCGCTGGTGGCGACCGAGGCGGGTCTGGAGGCCGTGCTGCAGCGGATCGTGGCGGCACCGTCGGCCAGGATGACGGTGTTCTCCACGCTGGTCGACGACCGTCTGCGCGAGGGTGTCGTGCGGTGGTGTGCGCACATGGGCATCCCGCACTGCGACCTGCTCACGCCGGCCCTCGAGGCGCTGGAGGCGGCCAGCGGCGAGCGCGCCGAACGGGTACCGGCACGGCCGGTGGGCATCGACTCGGATTACTTCCAGCGGATCGCCGCGATGGAGTTCGCCGTGAAAAACGACGACGGCCAGCATCCGTCCGGGCTCAAGGATGCCCAGATCGTGCTGGTCGGCGTCTCGCGCACCGGTAAGACGCCGCTGTCGATGTACCTGGGATATCTCGGTTACCGCACGGCCAATGTGCCGCTGGTGCCGGGAGTCCCGCCGCCGGCCGCACTGTTCGAGGTTGATCGTTTCCGGGTCGTGGCGCTCACGATCGATCCGGTGCGCCTGGTGGCGCTGCGTTCCAAGCGTGTGACGTCAATCGCTCCTGCGGCCGATATCCGGCGGTATGCGGAATTACCGGCTATTTTCGACGAAATAGACCACGCGTTGCAGGTCCAGCGCGCACTCGGTTGCCCCGTGATCGATACGACGAACCTCGCTCTGGAGGAAGCCGCTCGACGGGTGATCGAGCTGGTCGAGGAGCGACGCCCCAGCGAGCCGTCGCCGTAACGAATCGAGGGAGTACCGTGCAGCCAGTCCCAGCGCCAGCACCCGCAGTGGGCGATTCCGCGGCCGGAAAGCTGGTCTACGACCTGTCGGAGGGCAGCGCGTCACTCAAGTCGCTGCTCGGCGGCAAGGGCGCCGGTGTGGCCGAGATGACACGGATCGGCGTGCCCGTCCCGGACGGGTTCACGGTGACGACCGCGGCGTGTATCGCGGTCACGGACGCGCAGGGCACATGGCCGGAGCACCTGTGGGACGACATCGCGGCCGCGCTCCGCCGGCTGGAGGCGCGCACCGGCCGCACCCTGGGCGGCACCGAGCGCCCGCTGCTGGTCTCGGTGCGGTCCGGGGCCGTGGTGTCCATGCCGGGCATGATGGATACGATCCTGAACCTGGGGCTGAGCCCGGACACCGTCGAGGCGCTGGGCGCCGAGTTCGGCGATGCGCGATTCGCGTGGGACTCCTACCGCCGGTTCATCGCCATGTACGGCGAGGTCGTGGAGGGCGTGCCGGCATATGTCTACGCCGATGCGCTGGACGCGCTCAAGCGCAACCGAGGTGTGACGCAGGACACCGAGCTGACCACCGACGACCTGCGCGAACTGGTGACCACGCTGCTGCGGCTGTCCCGCGAGCACATCGGTGCCGACATCCCCACCGACCCGGCCGTGCAGCTGCGGCGGGCAATCGACGCGGTGTTCCAGTCGTGGCTCAACCCGCGCGCCGAGGTGTACCGGCGGATCAACGGCATCCCGAGCGACCTGGGCACCGCTGTGAACGTGATGCAGATGGTCTACGGCAACCGCGGCGAGACGTCCGCGACGGGCGTGTGCTTCACACGCAATCCCTCGACCGGCGCCAAGGAGCTCTACGGCGAGTTCCTCACCAACGCGCAGGGCGAGGACGTCGTCGCCGGGATTCGCACCCCCCGCCCGCTCGCCGAGATGCAAACCATTCTCCCGCAGGCATTCTCGCAGCTCGTGGAGACGATGCACACGCTGGAGTCGCACTACCGTGACATGCAGGACATGGAGTTCACCGTCGAGGACGGCAAGCTCTACCTGCTGCAGACCCGCACCGGCAAGCGCACCGCGGCGGCCGCCGTGCAGATCGCCACCGACCTGGTGGCGGACGGTGTCATCGATCGTGACGAGGCGCTGCGCCGCATCGAGCCCGCGCAGCTGGACCAGCTGCTGCACCCGGGCATCGACCCGGCGGCGAAGGGCGAGCCGCTGACGGTAGGGCTGAATGCGTCCCCCGGCGCCGCAGTCGGTGCCATCGTGCTGGACGCGGCGACCGCCGAGTCGCGCGCGAAGTCCGGGGAGGCCGTGGTGCTGGTGCGCTTCGAGACCGCGCCCGACGACATCGCCGGCGTCGTGGCCTCGCAGGGTGTGCTGACCGCACACGGCGGGATGACGTCACACGCGGCGGTGGTCGCCCGCGGCATGGGCAAGCCCTGTGTCGCCGGCGCTCCGGGACTGACCATCGACATGGAGTCGCGCACCGTCACCATTGCGGGGACGAGGCTGGCCGAGGGCGAGGTGATCACCTTGGACGGGGCGACCGGTGAGGTATTCGCCGGCGCATTGCCGCTGGTGGCCGTGTCGGTGTCGGACAGCTTCCGCACCATCCTGTCCTGGGCCGACGATGTGCGGCGTCTCGGGGTGCGGGCGAACGCCGACACCGGCCCGGACGCCCGGCGGGCCCGCGATTTCGGGGCGGAGGGGATCGGGCTCTGCCGCACCGAGCACATGTTCATGGACCCTGCGCGGCTGCCCGCCGTGCGGCGCATGATCCTGGCCTCGGACGACGCGGAGCGGTCGGCGGCGCTCGAGGAGATCCTGCCCATGCAGCAGGGCGATTTCGAGGAGATCTTCACCGCGATGAGCGGCTTGCCGGTGACGGTCCGGCTGCTCGACCCGCCGTTGCACGAGTTCCTGCCCTCGCTCACCGATCAGGCGCTCGCGGTGCAGCGGCTGGAGCTGACCGGACGGCCAGCCGCGGAGGTCGATGCGGCATCCGCGCTGTTGGCCCGGATCCGGTCGCTGGCCGAACAGAATCCGATGCTCGGCCTGCGTGGTGTGCGGCTCGCTCTGGTGTTCCCGCAGATCCCGGACATGCAGGTGCGGGCGATCGCGCGGGCGGCGCTTTCCGTGGCTGCCGCCGGCGGCGACCCCCGACCGGAGATCATGATCCCGCTGGTGGCGTTCGACGAGGAACTGAAGCGGATGCGGGAGCTGGTGGAGCGGGTGATGGCCGAGGAGTTCGAGTCGGCCGGTCGCTCCGTCGAGTACACGGTGGGCACCATGATCGAGTTGCCCCGGGCGGCGCTGTGCGCCGACGAGATCGCGGCGCACGCGGATTTCTTCTCGTTCGGCACCAACGATCTCACCCAGACGACGCTCGGTATCTCCCGCGACGACGCCGAGGGGGCGTTCCTGGCGCGGTATCGGGCGGACGGCGTCATCCCCGCCAACCCGTTCGCGTCCGTGGATCCCGACGGCGTGGGGCAGCTCGTCGAGATGGGGGTGCGCAAGGGACGGTCGGTGAAGGCGGACCTGCACGTGGGCGTGTGCGGCGAGCACGGCGGCGATCCCGCGTCGATCGCGGTGTTCGACCGCATCGGCCTGGACTACGTCTCGTGCTCCCCGTATCGGGTGCCCATCGCGCGTTTCGCAGCGGCGCGCGCCGCGCTCGGCGACTAGCGCCGGTCCTGGTGCGCCTCGCGTGTGATGACGACATGTCAAGTCGCACGCGGTCTTTCGCGCGCCGGGCGGACTTCGTAGAGTGGGTGGGGACGGGGTCGTCGTGAAGGAGTGGGCTATGGGTGTGCCGGCGATCCGCCGCGAATTGGCCGCGGCCGAGAAGCGTGGCGTGCGGCGGACGGTCGCGTCGTTCGTGTTCTCCGTGGTGGCGCTGATCGCCGGTGCTGTGGTGATGAGTTCGCGCTTCACCGGCGTGGGCGGATTTGGCATCTACCTGTGGAGCATGGTGATCCTTGGAGCATTGATCATGACCGGAGTGCTGTCGGCGATCCTCGTGCCGTATCTGAAAGAGACGCGGCACTCCGGGCAGCGCTGAATCCGTCGGCAGCCCGCTCGGGTTGGCTGGCGACGCAGACTGTGGGACGCTGAGCAGGTGACCACCGACGATTCATCGCCTGATACTCCAGCCGCCGAGAACCAGGACTCCGAGCAGCCGCTGGACACGAAGGCGCAGTTCCGCGCGGCGCTGGAACGCAAGCGCCAGCGGCACGCCGCCGGGGGGAGCGCTGGATTCGGTGACTCCAAGGTGCCGGGCGCGCACGGCGCCGCCGGAAGCAAGCGCGTCTTCCGCCGCAAGAGCGGCTGACGGCGCGCGGCCCGGCTTGGACCGCCTCACTGCCCGACGTACCGGAAGACGTTCCAGAGGTCCGTTTCCGCGCGCCACACGCCGCCCGCGATCACACTGGTGGGAACGACGGCGCAGACGTTCCCCGTCGCAGTCGCGCCGCGGTACATGTCGCCGATGCGGTCGGCATCGTTCGGAAGCACACCGCACGTCTGCGAGTTCTCATACTGCGAGTACGCGACGCCGTTGGACCCCACGAAGTTGAAGTCGGTGTCCAGCCAGGGGCCGATCGGGTCTCCTGCCAGGTGCGTGAACGTCACCGGCACCATCACGTACGACCAGCCCGGATTCGGTGCGTCGTTGAACATGTTCTCGAGTTGGATCTGGGGCCACGCGTTGGTCACGGTATGACCGAGCCGAAGAGTCCAGCTTCCGAGCGTGAAGGAGGTGCCCGCCGAGTAGGGGCTGGTGCGCGACGTACCTCGGTTGGGGTCCGGGGCGACCTTCCTCGTGGCGGCAGACGTGCGCGTCGAGGTTGCGTATCCGGCTTTGCTGCCGGTGACGCGGACGGTGATCACCTTGCCCAACTGGGCCGATGTCAGTCTGAACGTCGGCTTCGTGGCGCCTCCGATTGCGACGCCGTCGGCATACCAGTGGTAGCTCAATGTCGCGCCGGTCGTCCAGACTCCGGGCCTCGCGGTGAGCACCTTCGTGACGGCAGCCACGCCCGCGACGGTCGGCGTGGCGGTCCTCAGAACTCTGCCGACTGCCGCAGTCGGGAGTGACGTACGGACGGCCTTCACGTAGCCGACACGGGAGCCGATCGCCCGCACGGTGATCCGTTTTCCTACAAGAGCGGTTGTCACGGTGATCGCGGAGCCCGTGGCGCCGGCGATCGGCCGGCCCGCAGCGAGCCACTGGTACACCAGCTTGGTCCCCGCAGTCCACGAGCCGGGTCGCACCGCGAGCCGGAGCCCGACGGCCGGCGATCCCACGATGGCCGGAACCGGCGCCGTCAGTGCGCCGAGGGCCACTGGGCCGATCGGGATCGACTTCTTCGCCACCGTTGCAGAGCCGGCCAGACGGCCGACGACGCTCACGGTGACGCGCTTGCCGACCAAGGCCGCGGTCAGGGTCAGCTTTGATGCGGTAGCCCCCGTGATCGGGATGCCCGCTGCGGACCATTGGTAGCTGAGCGTCGCGCCGGGCGCCCAGGTGCCGGGCCGCACGGCCAGCTGCCTGCCGACCGCTGCGGTTCCGACAATCGTCGGTACGGAGGAGGCAATGGCGTCGGATGCATACCACGACATCGTCATGGGCGCGGTCGTAGGCCGCGCGGGAGTAGCGGTGGCCGCAGGCGCCAGTGCGGCGGCCGTCATTGCGGCAATGACGACGGCAGAACTACGTAAAAGCATCGAAACAGACATACCTCTAATGTTGTGCCGTCTCGTGTGGCGGGTCAATCGTCAGAATCGATGACCAGGATCGCCTCGACGCGGGCGCGCTACGCGTCGAAGGCGGCCAGGATCTCGTCGGCGGCGGCCACCGCCGTGACGGCGCCGGCGAGAACCTCCGGCTCCAGCCGGGCTCGTGCGGCGCGCACCGCTTCGGAGCCGGCCAGCCGCGCCAGCAGCGCGTCCGCCACCAGCTGATCGGTCAACGCCCACTGCTGCGCCGAGCGCTTTGCGGCGATGCCGGCTTCCCCGAGCGACTGGCGGTGCCGGCCGATGATCTCCCACAGCTTGTCGATGCCCTCGCCGGTCAGGCCCGAGCAGGTCACCACCGGCGGCACCCAGCCACCGGTGTCGCCGCTGCCGCCGCGCATCAGCCGGAACGCGCCCGCCAACTCCCGTGCCGCCACGCGCGCGTCCGGGGCGGCGTCGCCCTCGGCCTTGTTGATCGCCACCACATCGGCGATCTCCAGCACCCCGCGCTTGATGCCCTGCAGCTGATCGCCGGAGCGGGCCAGGCCCAGCAGCAGGAACGTGTCCACCATCGACGCCGCCGTCGTCTCCGACTGCCCCACGCCGACGGTCTCCACCAGGATGACGTCATACCCGGCGGACTCCAGCAGCGGAATGGTCTGCGCGGTGGCGCGGGCGACGCCGCCGAGCGTGCCCGCGGAAGGCGACGGCCGGATGAACGCGGCCGGGTCGGCGGCCAGGCGCGGCATGCGCGTCTTGTCGCCGAGCACCGACCCTCCGGTACGCACCGACGACGGATCGATGGCCAGCACCCCGACCCGGTGCCCGCGGGCCGTCAGCATCGTTCCCAGCGTCTCGATCAGCGTCGACTTTCCGGCGCCGGGCGTCCCGGAAATCCCGACACGCCAGGACATCTCGCTGGGAGCAGGCAGCGACGCCAGCAGGGTGCGCGCGGCGTCGCGGTGGTCGGTGCGCCTCGACTCCACCAGCGTGATGGCGCGGGCCAATGCCGACCGGTCGCCGGCGTGGACGCCCGCCACGAGTCCCGCCACATCGCCGCCCGGGATTGCACCACCCGTGGGCGGCGTCATACCCGCCACGGTTACCGCGCCGCCAGCCGGTCGTTCAGGGTGTGGAGCAGCTTCAACGCGGATTCGGCGATCACGGTGCCGGGACCGAACACCTCGGTGGCACCGGCTACCTTCACCGCCTCGACGTCCCCGGGCGGAATGACGCCGCCCGCGATGATCATGATGTCCGGTCGCCCTTCCGCTGCCAGGGCGTCGCGCAGGGCGGGGACCAGCGTCAGGTGCCCCGCGGCCAGCGTCGACACCCCGACGATGTGCACGTCGGCGTCCGCGGCCTGGCGCGCCACCTCTTCCGGGGTGGCGAACAGCGGGCCCACGTCCACGTCGAAACCCATATCGGCGAACGCCGTGACGATCACCTTCTGGCCCCGGTCGTGCCCGTCCTGCCCGATCTTCGCCACCAGCATGCGCGGCCGGCGGCCGTGATCCCGCTCGAACTGCGCGGTTGCCTCCAGCACCTTCGCCACGCTGTCGTTGCCGGCGGACTCGGATCGGTACACGCCCGAAATGGTACGGATCACCGCGGTGTGCCGCCCGAACACCTTCTCCAGCGCGTCCGAGATCTCGCCGACCGTGGCTTTCGCCCGGGCCGCGTCCACCGCCAGCGCCAGCAGGTTGTCGTCCATCGATCCGGAGGCCCGGGCCGCGGCCGAGGTCAGCGCGTCCAGGGCGTCGGCCGTGGCGCGCGGATCCCGCTCGGCCCGCAGCCGCTCCAGCTTGGCGATCTGCGAGGCGCGCACCGCTTGGTTGTCGACGGACAGCACCTCGAACGGCCGCTCGTGGTCCACCCGGTACTTGTTGACGCCCACCACCGTCTGCGCGCCGGAGTCGATGCGGGCCTGGGTGCGCGCTGCCGCCTCCTCGATGCGCAGCTTCGGGATCCCGGCGTCGATGGCGCGAGCCATGCCGCCGGCCTCGTTGATTTCGGTCATGTGCTCCCGGGCGCGGGCCGCGAGCGATGCGGTGAGCGACTCGACATAGTAGGAGCCGCCCCACGGATCGATGATGTCGCAGGTGCCCGATTCCTGCTGCAGCAGCAGCTGCGTGTTGCGGGCGATCCGCGCCGAGAAGTCGGTCGGCAGGGCGATCGCCTCGTCCAGCGCGTTCGTGTGCAGCGACTGCGTCCCGCCCTGGGTGGCGGCCATCGCCTCGATGCAGGTGCGCGCCACATTGTTGAACGCGTCCTGGGCCGTCAGCGACCAGCCGGAGGTCTGGCAGTGCGTGCGCAGCATCGACGATTTCGGGTTCGACGGCTCGAATTCCGTCATCAACTCGTGCCACAGCAGCCGCGCCGCCCGCAGCTTTGCGACCTCGGTGAAAAAGTTCATGCCGATGCCGAAGAAGAAGGACAGGCGCGGTGCGAACGCATCGACGTCCAGCCCGGCCGCGACGCCGGCGCGCACGTATTCGATGCCGTCGGCCAGGGTGTACGCGAGCTCCAGATCGGCCGTGGCCCCGGCTTCCTGGATGTGGTACCCGGAGATCGAGATCGAGTTGAACTTCGGCATTCTCGCCGCGGTGTAGGCGAAGATGTCCGAGATGATCCGCATCGACGGCGCCGGCGGATAGATGTAGGTGTTGCGGACCATGAACTCCTTCAGGATGTCGTTCTGGATGGTCCCGGCCAGCATCGCTGGCCCGACCCCCTGCTCCTCGGCGGCGACGATGTACAGCGCCAGGATCGGCAGCACCGCGCCGTTCATCGTCATGGACACGGAGATGTCGCCGAGCGGGATGGAATCGAAGAGCTGACGCATGTCGTAGATCGAGTCGATCGCGACGCCCGCCATGCCGACATCGCCGGTGACGCGCGGATTGTCGGAGTCGTAGCCGCGATGCGTCGGCAGGTCGAACGCCACCGACAGGCCCTTCTGCCCGGCGGCCAGATTGCGCCGGTAGAAGGCGTTGGACTCCTCCGCGGTCGAGAAGCCCGCATACTGGCGGATCGTCCACGGCCGGGTTGTGTACATGGTCGGGTACGGCCCGCGCAGATACGGCGGCAGACCGGGATAACCGTCGATCGCGGCCAGCCCGGCGATGTCGGCGGCCCGGTAGACCGGCTTTGTGCCGTCGGCGACGGGCTTCGCGTCGGCGACGGTCTGCGCGGACGGTGCGGGTATGACGCCGCCCCCGGCGGCTGCGCCGCCGCTGTCCCCGCGCGGGAAAAGCGGCAACTCGGCGAACGATGCGGGCACGCTCATCGGGCACCTCCCAGGGCGACGCGAACGGAACTGAGGAAGGTGAGCACATCGTCGCCCACGGCGACCGCCTCGGCGTCGATGTCCACGTTCTTCGGGCGCCCCGCCACGAACAACCGGGGCACCCCGGCGGCCCGTAGCCGGGCGACCACCTCGACGGCGTGATCGGCATAGTCGCGATCGGCTCCCGCCAGCATCGCCGCGGCCGCGCTCACCCCGCCCACACCGTCATACGCGACCTCGGTGACGGCGACGCCCCCTGCGGCGAGCAGGTTTCGGGCGAAGGTGACCCGGGGCGAGGCCGCCGCCTCGGTGCCGATGCGCACCAGGAGCATCGGCTGCGGCGGCGGATCGTCACGCATCGCCTCGAACGGTTCCGACCAGCGGTGCAACGCCCCCGTGGCCGAAGACGCCGGACGCGGCGGCAGGTCGCCGGATGATTCGGCGGCGTCCGGGAACTCACTCACCCCGGTGATGGGCCGGCGGCGAGTGGCGATGCGGCGATCGCGGTCCGCGCGCGCCCGTGCGACCGCGGCAGCCAGGGCGCCGGAGGCGACGGCCGCATCGATGCCGCCGGACCGTTCGATGGAGGTGAACTCGGACCAGGCGGATTGCGCGAGCCGGGAGGTGAGCATCTCGACGGCTCCCGCGCCGCCCGAAGGGTCGGCCACCCGATCCAGCCCGGATTCGCCGATCAGCAACGCGGACACGTTGCGGGCCATGCGCCGGGCGAAACCGTCCGGCTCGCCGAGAGCGCTGTCGAAGGGCCGCGTGGTGATCGCGTCCGCCCCGCCCACCGCGGCGGCGAAGGTGGCGACGGTGCCGCGCAGCATGTTGGTGTGCGCGTCGTAGCGGGTCAGCATCGCGGCGGAGGTCACCGCGTGCTGATGCTGCACTCGGGCCGCCGGCGACGCGCTGGACAGCTCGCACACCCTGGCCCACACCAGCCGGGCCGCCCGGAGCTTGGCGATCTGTGTGAACTGCTCGTCGGTCACGGCGTAGCGGAACGAGATCAGGCGGCAGGCAGTCCCGATATCGACGCCGGCGGCGGTGAGGATACGCAGGTAGGCGGCGCCCGCGGCCAGGCTGTATCCGATCTCCAGGGTGTCGATGGCCCCTGCGTCATGCAGCGCCGCCGCGTCCACCACGATGGCGCCGATGCCCAGCCCCGCAGCGATCTCTGCGGCGGCCGTAGTCGTCGGCGCGTGCTCCGGCAGACTCGGCCGGTCGCCGTCGGCAGTCAGGATCTGCTGCACCGCGACACCGATCGGGTCCGCCCCCAGGCTGACGCCCGGATGCAGGCGGGCGCCCCGATCGCCGGCCAATGCGGCCAGCGCGCGGCCCGCATCCGGGACTGCGTCAGAGCTTGGCTGCAACACCACCGGCGCAATCGTCAGGTCCACACCCTCCAGAGCGGCGGGAAGGTCACCCGGGGCGAGGCCCCCCGCGCCGACCGCGATCCACAGCGAGGTCGCCCCGCCGGCCAGTTCCTCGAGCGCGGTGCGGCGCACCCGCGCCGGGTCGGCATCGGCGACGTGCGTCCGCACGTCCCATCCCGCCGTCGGTCGCGATCCTCGTAGGAAAGGAGCCTGGCCCGGGTCGGCGGCCAGTGCGGGAGCCGTCGGCAGCGCGTCGACATCCGACGGGGTCCCGAGCGGCGGGACCTCGACGCCATCCGGGTAGCGGTGGGCCAGCTTCGCCCACGCGGCCTCGTCCGGGTCGTCGGCACCCAGCCGCCCGGACGTCCGCAGCACCGCCGCCGCGGAAGCCAGCCAGGTGGCCCTGTCCTCGCTGAGCCGGGGCGAGTGCTCGATCATGGTCTGAGCGTATCGGCGTGCCCGCCAGGTCGCCCGACAGCGCGAGCCAAACCGCCGCCGCGTCCGCGGTAAATGCTGACGTGACGGCTGTCACGAGAATTCCGTCATACTCGACCGGAACGGCCGGATCAGGACACTTGCTCCCAGGTGTGCACGGGAGCGTTGGCGTGCATCCCCTCCGCGTACAGCCGCGTCATCTCGGTCAGCGCGTTCGGCCGGGACAGGCCCCGCCGCTCGAACGCCGCCACCGTGTCGGCCTGCCACGTCGCGCCGTTGACGCGCCGCTTGGCTCGCTCCTCGATGATCGTCAGGTACCGGTCGCGCACGGCCGTCGACACTCCCCAGCGCACCAATCCCTCGTCGGCCAGGGGCAGCAGACGCCGCAGCACCAGCTCGTCGGCGGGCACCGAGCCGATGCCCGGCCAGTAGAACGTGGCATCGGCGCCCCGCCGGGCACCCTCGCCGAAATTGGAGTGCGCCGCGTCGAAGCTCATCTTCGTCCACACCGGGCGCTCGTCGGCGGCCAGCATCTTGAGCGCCCCGTAGTAGAAGGCGGCGTTGGCCAGCACATCCACCACGGTGGGCCCGGCCGGGAGCACCCGGTTCTCCACGCGCAGATGCGGCATGCCGTCCACCACGTCGTAGACCGGCCGGTTCCAGCGGTAGACCGTCCCATTGTGCAGCCGCAGCTCCTGCAGCCGTGGCGCCCGCCCGGCCGCCAGCTCCGCCTCCGGATCCTCGTCGGTGGTCTCCGGCAGCAGCGCCGGGAAGTACCGGACGTTCTCCTCGAACAGGTCGAAGATCGAGGTGATCCAGCGCTCGCCGAAGAACACCGGCGGCCGCACCCCCTGGTTCCGCAGCTCGGGTGAACGGGTGTCCGTGGCCTGCAGGAACAGCTCGATCCGGGTCTCGGCCCACAGCTTCCTGCCGAACAGGAACGGCGAGTTCGCGCCGAGCGCCAACTGCGGGCCGGCCAGGACCTGCGCGGCGTTCCAGTTCGCCGCGAACTCGGCGGGGGAGACCTGCAGGTGCAGCTGCACGGAGGTGCACGCCGACTCGGGGGCGATGGTGGGGGAGAACATCTTCAGGCGTTCGGCGCCGGTGATGTCCAGCTCCAGGTCTTCGCGTCGGGCGGCGAACACGGCTTCGTCCAGCGCCTCGTAACGAGGGTTGGCGCTCATCCAGTCGCCGGCCAGATCCTCGGGCGTGAGCGTCGGCAGAATGCCAATCATCAGGATCCGGGCGCCGGCGGCGCGTGCCTTGTCGTCCCCGCGGTCCAGTGAGGTGCGCAGCAGTGCCTCCAGCTCCAGTGCCGAGTCACCGGGCAGCGGCCTCGGCGCCACATTGAGCTCGATGTTGTAGCGCCCCAGCTCGGTCTGGTAGGCGGGATCCGCGATGGACTGCAGCACCTGAGCGTTCGCCATGGCCGGCCGGAAGCCGTCGTCGACCAGGTTCAGCTCGATCTCCAACCCGGTGAGCGGCCGGTCGAAGTCGAACGTCTGCTGCACCAGCATCCGCTCGAACACGTCCAGGCAGCGCGCCACCTTCTCGCGGTAGGTCTTGCGCTGCTCACGACTGAAGGTGCCGCCGGCGATGTCGTCTCCCACGGCGCCTCCTGCCTGCCCGAGCAGCGCCGTCCGCTGCCCACGGCGGCCTTACGCTATCGCAACATGACGTGCGTCACATCGCCAGTCGGGCGCGGGCGCCCGGTCCGGAATCGCCGGGCGGCGGCGCGCCTGGAAGGATCCGGGTATGACGCTGCGTCGTGCCGAAGCCCCAGCGGCAGGCGAGGTGACCGATCTCGGTGCCGGTCGCGGCCCGGCGTGGCTCGACGCGCATCTCGCCGCTGCCCTGCCCGGGCTGATCGAACTGCGGCGGCGGATCCACGCCCACCCGGAGACCGCCCGCACCGAACACGAGACGACCCGCCTGGTCGGCGAGGCGCTCCAGCGGTGCGGTGTCGCCACGACCCTGTTGACCACCGGTACCGGCCTGATCGCCGACATCCCGGGCGGGCCCGGCCCGCTCCTCGCGCTTCGCGCCGACCTGGACGCGCTGCCGCTGACCGAGGCGAGCGGCCTGCCGTTCGCCTCCACGGTGCCCGGCGTGGCACACGCCTGCGGACACGACGTGCACACCGCGGTGGTGCTGGGCGCCGCGATGGCGCTCGCGGCGGCGCCGAGCCTGCCCGGGCCGGTGCGGCTGCTGTTCCAGCCCGCCGAGGAGGTGATGCCGGGCGGTGCCTACGACGTGATCGACGCGGGCGGCCTGACCGGCGTCGCCGCCGTCTTCGCCGCGCACTGCGATCCGTCCCTCGAGGCCGGCCTGGTCGCCACCCGGGTGGGTCCGATCACGTCCGCCTGCGACATGGTGGAGATCACCGTCACCGGTCCCGGCGGCCACACCTCCCGCCCGCACCTGACGGTCGACCTGGTGGGGGCGCTGGCCGCGCTGGCCGGTCAGCTTCCGCAGCTGCTGGCCCGGCGGCTGCCCACCCAGGCCGGCGTCACCATGGTGTGGGGCGCGATCGACGCCGGCGAGGCGGCCAACGTGATCCCGCAGAGCGGCCGTCTGCGCGGCACTTTGCGGCTGGCCGATCGCGCCGCATGGCGGGGTGCCGAGCCGCTGGTCCGCACGTTGACCCGCCAGATCCTCGCGCCGTTCGGCGCCGACCACCGCATCGACTACGTTCCCGGGGTGCCGCCGACCGTGAACGACGAATCCGCCGTCCAGCTGCTGCGCGCCGGGGCGAGCGCCGCATTGGGCCCGGACGCGATCCAGCTCGCCGCGCAGTCCAGCGGCGCCGAGGACTTCGCCGTCATCCTGGACGCGGTCCCCGGTGCGCTGCTCCGGTTGGGAGTGTGGGACGGGGTGGGGGAACAGGTCGACCTGCACTCGCCGACGTTCCGCGCCGACGAGCGGGCGATCGCGGTCGGCGTCCGGACGCTGGTGCACACGGTGCTCGCCGCCGGAACCGCGCCGGGTTCGCTACCCGGGCACCCGCCCCGGGCGCCCGGCGCGGTCACCCCTTAGCGTTGAGGCAGCGCCACGCAGCGGTGGCGCCGGCATTGCCGCGCGGTGGAGAGGATGCTCACGGTGACCAAGATCGTGATCATGGGCGGGGGCCCGGCCGGCTACGAAGCCGCGCTGGTGGCCGCGCAGTACGGCGGTGACGTGACGCTGGTGGAGCGGGACGCGCCCGGCGGGGCCTGCGTGATGGCCGATTGCGTGCCGTCCAAGACGTTCATCGCGTCGGCCTGGGCGCGCACCGCCGTCCGCGGGGCAGACCATCTGGGCATCATGGTGCCCGCCGACTCCGTCACCGTCGATCTGGCCGCCGTGAACCGGCGGGTGATGGACTTGGCCGCAGCCCAGTCCGATGACGTCGCCTCGCGCCTCACCGCCGAGGGCGTCGATGTGATCCGGGGCTCCGCGGAGCTCGCCGACTCGCAGCCCGGGCTGGCGCAGCACCGGGTGCGGATCACCACCGAGGAGGGAGCCGCCACCGACATCGACGCCGACGTGGTGCTGATCGCCACCGGGGCGTCGCCGCGGATCCTGCCCGACGCCGTTCCGGACGGCGAGCGCATCCTCACCTGGCGGCAGGTCTACGGGCTCACCGAGCTGCCCGACCATCTGATCGTGATCGGCTCGGGCGTGACGGGCGCCGAGTTCGCCTCCGCCTACACCGAGATCGGGGTGCCGGTGACGCTGGTCTCCAGCCGCGACCGGGTGCTGCCCGGCGAGGACGCGGACGCGGCGACCGTGATCGAGCAGGTCTTCGCCGAGCGCGGCGTCCGGCTGCGCAAGAACGCCCGTGCCCGGTCGGTGCGGCGGGCAGGCGCTGGCGTGGTCGTGGCGCTGGCCGATGGCAGCACCGTCACCGGCTCGCACGCCCTGATGACGGTGGGCTCCGTGCCCAACACCACCGGCATCGGCCTGGAACGGGTCGGCTGCGTGGTGGACGCGGGCGGCTTCATCGGCGTCGACCGCGTCTCGCGCACCTCGGTCTCCGGGATCTACGCGGCCGGCGACTGCACCGGCGTGCTGATGCTGGCCTCGGTGGCGGGCATGCAGGGGCGCATCGCCATGTGGCACGCGCTCGGCGAAGGCGCGCCGCCGTTGAAGCGAAAGCTGGTGTCCGCCAACATCTTCACCCACCCGGAGATCGCCACCGTCGGCGTGTCACAGGCCGAGGTGGATTCCGGCAAGGTGCCGGCGCGGGTGATGATGCTGCCACTGGCCACCAACGCGCGCTCCAAGATGCGCGAACTCAAATACGGATTCGTGAAGCTGATCGTGCGGCCCGCCACCGGCATCGTGATCGGCGGCGTGGTGGTCAGCCCCGAGGCCTCCGAGCTGATCCTGCCGATCGCGGTGGCCGTCCAGAACCAACTCACCGCCAAGAACCTCGCGTACACGTTCAGCGTGTACCCGTCGCTGTCCGGGTCCATCACCGAACTCGGTCGGCAGCTGATGTCCGCCGACGACCTGGGGTAGCGGCGGCCGGGCGGCCGACCGTGGGTTCGTGGCCATGGGGCATGACGCCGCCCGCGGCTACGCCCAATCGAACGTGCGGGTCACCGCCTTGGCCCAGTTCGCGGTGAGGCGGGTGCGTTCGGCCTTGCTCATGGCCGGCTCGAAGCGAGCGCCTTCGGCCCACTGCGCGCCGATCTCGCCGGTCGATTCGAAGAAGCCCACTGCCAGCCCCGCAGCGTAGGCCGCGCCCAGGGCGGTGGTCTCGGCGATGGCCGGACGCACCACCGGCATGTCGAGGATGTCCGCCTGGAACTGCATCAGCGTCGCGTTGGCCACCATGCCGCCGTCCACCTTGAGCACTTCCGGCCGCGTCCTGCTGTCGGTGTACATCGCCTCTGCCACGTCGCGGGTCTGGAACGCGACGGCCTCCAGTGCGGCGCGGGCCAGGTGCGCCTTGGTGACGAAGCGGGTCAGCCCCACGATCGCCCCACGGGCGTCGGAGCGCCAATAGGGCGCGAAGAGGCCGGAGAACGCCGGCACGATATAGGCGCCGCCGTTGTCCGGGACACTCCGCGCCAGCTCCTCGATCTCGGCGGCCGACGAGATCAGCCCCAGGTTGTCGCGGAGCCACTGGATCAGCGATCCGGTCACCGCGATCGAGCCTTCCAGCGCGTAGATCAGCGGCCCGGCCCCGAAGCGGTAGCAGACCGTGGCCAACAGGCCGGCGTCGCTGGCGATGGGCGTCTCTCCGGTGTTCATCAGCAGGAAGTTGCCGGTGCCGTAGGTGTTCTTGGCGTCCCCGGGTGCGAAGCAGGCCTGGCCGACCATGGCGGCCTGCTGGTCGCCCAGCATTCCGGCCAGGGGCACTCCGGCGAGGCCGGCGGGATGCGTCACACTCGCCAGGACTTCGGAACTGGACCGGATCCGCGGCAGCACGGCAGATGGCACCCGCATCTCGGCGCAGATCGTCTCGTCCCACTGCGCGCCTCGCAGATCCATCAACATCGTGCGGGACCCGTTGCTGACGTCGGTGACGTGGATGCCGCCGCGCGGGCCGCCGGTGAGTTGCCAGGCGAGGAAGGAATCGATGGTTCCTGCCGCGAGTTCTCCGGCCTCCGCGCGGTCGCGTGCCCCCGGCACATGGTCGAGGATCCAGGCGATCTTCGGCCCGGCGAAATACGGCGCCAGCGGTAGCCCCACCCGGTCGCGATACCGGTCGGCTCCGCCGCCGAGCGCGCCGAGGCTGCGGCACATCGCGTCGGTGCGGGTGTCCTGCCAGACGATCGCCGGGTGGATCGCCTCTCCGGTCGACCGGTCCCACACCACTGTCGTCTCGCGCTGGTTGGCGATGCCCAGGGCGGCGACATCGCCGACGGTCGCCCCCGCGGCATCCAGCGCGCCGGTGACGACATCCTGGGTGCGGCGCCAGATCTCGGCGGGATCGTGCTCGACCCACCCCGGCTGCGGGAAGTACTGCCGGTGCTCCTGCTGCGCGCTGCCGGCGATCCTGCCGTCGCGCTCCAGCAGCAGACACCGCGTCGAGGTGGTGCCTTGGTCGATGGCTGCGACGAAACGTGCCGTCATCGCCGCTCCTTCCTGCGCAGGGGCATGCCGGGGGCCGGTCGATCGTCCGAGCGAGTCGGCGCAGCCGCATGACAGGACGGTAGCGTGAGCGTCGAAGACCCGCGCGCGGCGCGGCGGGGGCAGGCGCGGAAGGTGGATCGACCGTGGTGGTGAATCGGGCGGAGGCTTCGCGGCTCGGGCCGCAGGAGCGGGCCGCGAACGCGGCCCGTCTGAATGGCGGCACCTTCGACGTGGTGGTGATCGGTGGCGGGGTGGTCGGTACCGGCGTGGCTCTGGATGCCGTCACGCGGGGCTTGTCGGTGGCGCTGGTCGAGGCGCGTGATGTCGCGTCGGGCACGTCGTCGCGGTCGTCGAAGATGTTCCACGGTGGGCTGCGCTATCTCGAGATGATGGAGTTCGGCCTGGTGCGCGAGGCGTTGGCCGAGCGGGAGCTGATGCTGACCACGCTGTGCCCCCATCTGGCCCGGCCGATCCCGTTCCTCTACCCGCTCAAGACCCGGCTGATCGAACGGCCCTACGTGGAGGTCGGGCTGCAGCTCTACGACCGGCTGGGCGGCGCCCGATCGGTGCCCCGACACCGGCAACTCACCCGCGCCGGGGCGATGCGGCTGTGCCCTGCGCTGCGTAAGGACGCGCTCATCGGCGGCGTGCGCTACTTCGACGGGCTCGTCGACGACGCCCGTCATACCCTGACGGTCGCCCGCACGGCCGCGGGGTACGGCGCCGCGATCCAGCTGTCCACCCAGGTGGTGGGGTTCGAGCGGGAGTCCGACCGGGTCACCGGTGTGAAGCTGCGTGACGTGGAGACCGGCGCGGAATCGACCGTGGGCGCCGGGGTGGTGATCAACGCGACCGGCGTGTGGACCGATGAGCTGCAGCACTTGTCCGGAAGCCGCGGCCGGTTCCGGGTACGCGCCTCCAAGGGGGTGCACCTGGTGGTCCCGCGGGACCGGATCCCCAGCGAGACAGGCCTGATCCTGCGCACCGAGTCGAGCGTGTTGTTCGTCATCCCCTGGAAGGCGCACTGGATCATCGGCACCACCGACACCGACTGGCATCTGGACCTGGCGCACCCTGCGGCGACCGCGGCCGACATCGACTACCTGCTCTCGCATCTCAACACGGTGCTGGCCACGCCGATCACGCGCGACGACATCGAGGGCGTGTACGCCGGGCTTCGCCCGCTGCTGGCCGGGGAGAGCGAGTCGACGTCCAAGCTGTCCCGGGAGCACGCCGTGTCGCGGGTCGCCCCGGGGCTGATCGCGATCGCCGGCGGCAAATACACCACCTACCGGGTGATGGCGGCCGACGCGGTGAACCTGGCCGCCGAGGAGCTGCCCGGTCGGGTCAACCCGTCGTGCACGGCACAGGTGCCGCTGCTCGGCGCCGACGGATATCACGCGCTGAAGAACCAGGCCGACGGCATCGCCGCCGCCAGCGGCGTGCACCCCTACCGGATCAAGCACCTGCTGGGCCGCTACGGCAGCGCCATCCACGAACTGCTGGCGCTGGCCGACACCGACCGGTCGCTGCTGCAGCCACTGCCCGGGGCGCCCGACTACCTTCAGATCGAGGCGTTGTACGCGGCTACCCACGAGGGCGCCCTGCACCTCGAGGACGTACTGGCCCGCCGCACCCGGATCTCCATCGAATACGCCCATCGCGGCGTCGAAACCGCGCCACGCGTCGTCGAACTGATGGCACCGGTGCTGGGTTGGTCGAGGAAGCAGACCAAGACCGAAGTGGACAGCTACCTCCGGCGGGTCGCGGCCGAACGCCAATCGCAGGTCGAGCCGGACGACGCGTCGGCCGACCAAGCCAGGTTGAACGCGCCCGACATTCGTGGCCGGCTGCTGCCGGGCGAGGCGAGGTGAAGTCCGTGCGCCGTCTGCGTCTCGCCGTCGTGGCAGCGCTCGCGACCGGGTTGGTGCTCGCATCGTGCGGGACGTCGGGAGCTGAAGGAAGCGCCATGTCGGCGACGACGTCATCGTCCGATCGGAGCACCATTGCCGACGGCGGCCAGGGACGCTCGGGCCCGCTGTCGTCGCTCAGGATCGCCACCGTCTTCAGCGGCAAGGTCAGCGACGCCGACTTCACCCAGCTCGGATTGCTCGGCCTGCAGGCCGTCGAAGACGCAGGCGCGGCCGTTACCTACACCGAGAGCGTGCCGGCTCGCGACGCCGAGAAGGTCATCCGCGACTACGTGGCCGCCGGCAACAACGTCATCTGGACGCACGGCAGCCAGTTCTATGCGGCGACGCTCAAAGTCGCCGCCGACACACCGAGCGTGCACTTCATCGCCGAGACCGAAGGAGAGCAAACCGGGCTGCCCGCCAACGTGTGGACGCTCGATTGGCAGTTCCACCTCGGCTTCTACGCGATCGGCGTGCTGGCGGCGAAGCTGTCCCGCACCGGCAGGATCGGGTACGTGGGCGGACTGTCGCTGCCGTTCTCCAACGCCGAGGTGCACGCGATGCAGCAGGCCATCACCGATCTCGGGCTCGACGCGACCGTCGACCCGGTGTGGACCGGCCACTTCAACGACCCAGCGAAGGCACGGCGGATCACGACGCAGCTCATCGACGACGGCGCCGATGTGATCGTGGGCTCGCTGAACAACGGTGCCACCGGCGTGTTCCAGGCTGCCGACGACGCCGGCGGGAACGTGTGGGTCACCGCGAAGTACACGGACAAGTCAGGCCTCGCCGCCGGCGGCCACTACGCGGGAACGGTGCTGTACGACTTCACCCAGCCGCTGGAGCAGGTGCTGACCGCCATCCGGGGCGGCACCGGCTCCGGCTACTACCCGGTGGGCTTCTCCACCGGCGTCACGATCTCCATGCCGGACTCGGTTCCGGCCGATGTCCGTCACGCCGTCACCGATGTCATGGACAAGGTCGATGACGGATCGATCGTCGTCGTGCGCGACACCAGCAAGATCGGATCCTGACCGGCGCGGCGGCGCCGGGAGCTAGTGGCCCTTGCCGTCGCCGAGTTCGCGGGGCCTGCCCCGGGGCGGCTCCTTCCAGTCGGGTCCCCAGACGGCCTGCGCGATGCCTGAGATTGCCGGGATCAGCAGGAACCACAGCCACGTACCGGTGATGAAGAACAGCGCCAGCGCCACGAACACCGATGCGGAGGCGGCGGCCGCCACGATCGTCTGTGCGCGGCTGCGCCGGTCGGCGGCATCCAGGTCGCCGCGAGTGGTATCGCGACGAGCCGGTGGCGAGCCCGTAGGCGTGCTCGCTACCGCGGCGCCCGGCACCGACATGACGGGATGCGGGGCGGGCAGGTCGTCGAAAAGCTCGAGGAGCTCATCGACGGTCCTGGCGATCGTCACCCGCGCGCTGCGATCGCCGTACTCGTCCAGCGTGATCCGGCCGGCGGCGAGGTGCTCGGCCAGCGAATCCAGCGCCGAGGTGCGTTCGGTGTCACCGATGCGCATCGCGCCGGGGCCCAGGCCGCCGGCCGGTTCGGGGGCGCTGTCCGGAGTGGGGGCGCCGTCCGGAGGATTCGTCACACCCGAAACTGTAGTGGTCGCCGACTGAGCCTCCGGCGACGGAACTCAGGCCGTGTCGCTCTGGGCGCGGATCGTGGCCAGCACGGCGCCGGATGCCACCGTTTCGCCCACCCCCACCGGCAGTTCGGCGACCGTGCCCGCCTGGTGCGCGACGACGGGGTTCTCCATCTTCATCGCCTCGACCACGGCGACCAGATCGCCGGCCGCGACCGCGTCGCCCACCTCGACCGCGATCTTGACCACGGTGCCCTGCATCGGAGCGGTGACGGCATCGCCGCTGACGGCGGACGGCGCCTTCCCGCCGCGTCGCGAGCGAGCCGGGGCCTCGCGGCGCGCGGACGAGGCCGGTGCCGCGCCGATCGCCAGGTCGCCGGGCAGCGTCACGGCGACGCGGCGGCCGTTGACCTCCGCGACGATCGTCTGCCGCGGTGCCGGTGCATCGCCGGCCTCCGGCGCACCCGCGAACGGCTCGATCGTGTTCTCGAACTCCGTCTCGATCCAGCGGGTGTGCACGGCGAAATGCCCGTCCGCCGCGGTGAATGCGGGATCCTCGACCACGGCGCGGTCGAACGGCAGCACCGAGGCAAGCCCGTCGATCTCGAACTCGGCCAGAGCTCGCCGGGCCCGCTGCAGGGCCTCCTGACGGGTCTCGCCGGTGATGATGAGTTTGGCGAGCAGTGAGTCGAACGCGCCGCCGACCACCGATCCCGATTCCACACCGGAGTCCAGCCGGACACCGGGGCCGGTCGGTGGCACGAAGCGGCGGACGGTGCCCGGGGCCGGCAGGAAGCCGCGCCCGGGATCCTCGCCGTTGATGCGGAATTCTATCGAGTGGCCCCGCGTCGGCAGGTCCTCGCTCCAGCGCAGCGGCTCGCCCGCCGCCACCCGGAACTGCTCGCGAACCAGGTCCACGCCGCTGGTCTCCTCCGACACCGGATGCTCGACCTGCAGGCGGGTGTTGACCTCCAGGAACGAGATCATGCCGTCCTGGCCGACCAGGAACTCGACGGTGCCGGCGCTGTAATAGCCGGCCGCCCGGCAGATCGCCTTCGCCGACTCGTGAATGGTGCGGCGCTGCTCGTCGGTCAGGAACGGGGCGGGGGCCTCCTCGACCAGCTTCTGGTAGCGGCGCTGCAGCGAGCAGTCGCGGGTGCCGATCACCACGACGTTGCCGTGCGTGTCGCCCATGATCTGCGCCTCGACGTGGCGGGGCTTGTCGAGGTAACGCTCGACGAAGCACTCGCCGCGACCGAACGCCGTCACCGATTCGCGCACGGCCGACTCGTACAGTTCGCCGATCTCCTCCATGCTGCGGGCGACCTTCATGCCGCGCCCGCCGCCGCCGAACGCGGCCTTGATCGCGATCGGCAGGCCGTACTCCCGGGCGAACGCCACCACTTCGTCGGCACCGTTCACCGGGTTCGGGGTGCCCGGCACCAGCGGCGCACCGACCTGCATCGCCAGTTTGCGGGCGGTCACCTTGTCGCCGAGGTCGCGGATCGCCTGTGGGCTCGGCCCGATCCAGGTGAGTCCCGCCTCGATGACGGCGCTCGCGAAATCCGCGTTCTCGGAGAGGAAGCCGTAGCCGGGATGCACGGCGTCGGCGCCGGAGCGGGCCGCCACGTCCAGGATCTTGGCGATGTCCAGGTACGAATCTTTCGGGGTCACGCCGCCCAGGGCGTAGGCCTCGTCCGCGATGCGCACATGCGGCGCGTCCGCGTCCGGCTCGGCGTATACGGCCACCGACCGCAGGCCCGCGTCCCGGGCAGCGCGGGCGACGCGGACGGCGATCTCCCCGCGGTTGGCGATCAGTACCGTGTGCATCGACGTGATCCTTTCGGTCGGATATGACGCTGTTCGCGGCTGTCGCCGCCGGCCCCATGCCCGGTCAAGGTTGCACCGCGCTGCCGGCCCGTTCCCGGTTCCACAGGTCGGTGACCGTGATCCCGACCTCCGCCAGCAGGCGCCGGACCAGCGGCAGGCAGAATCCCACCACGCACGACGGGTCGCCGTCGATCGACTCGACGAACCAGCCCCCCAGCCCGTCGATGGTGAAGGCCCCGGCCACCTCGAGCGGCTCACCGGTGTCCGCGTAAGCCTCCAGCTCGGCCCGGCTGGGCCGGCCCATGGTTACCATCGCGCCCGCGTGGCCTGCGGCCTGCGCGATGACGCGGCCGGCCTCGACGCGCAGCACGGCGTGCCCGGTGATCAACTCGCCGGTGCGCCCCATCTGTTGCTCCCAGCGACGCAGCATCTCGTCGCGGGTGTGCGGTTTGCCCTGCAGCTCGCCGTCCAGGAGCAGCATCGAGTCGCCGGAGATGACGACGCTCTCGGCCAGCGCCGGGTCGGCCGCGTGATTGCGGACGGCGGCGTCGGCCTTGGCCTGAGCGATCGCCTGGACCACGCTGCCCGGCTCGCGGCCGAGGTGAGCAGCGCGCACCGCGTCCTCGTCGATACCCGCGACGAGCACCACCGGTTCGATGCCGGCGGCGCGCAGCACGGACAGGCGGCCGGAGGACGCCGACGCCAGCACGACAATCATGCGTTCAATCCCGAGGCCCACCAGGCGTGTGAACCTGGCGACATGCGCACCCCGGCCGGCCGTGCACTCCAGACCGAGCGTGGCGGGACCGGCGTCACACTGGAGGCGGCACGCCGGGCGGCCAACGCCGCGATGACGGCGATCACCGCAGCGGCGTCCTCGTCGTCGATGGCGTTGGTTTTCGGAGGCATTAGAGGGGGATGTTCCCGTGCTTCTTGGGCGGCAGCGCTTGGCGCTTGTCCACCAGGGCGCGCAGTGCGCGGATCAGCGTCACACGGGTCTGCGACGGCTCGATCACCTGGTCCACGTAGCCGCGATCGGCCGCGATGTAGGGGTTCGCCAGGTGGTCCTCGTACTCGGTCTGCAGCGTGGCCCGCAGCGCGTCCACGTCTGCGCCGTCCGCCTGGGCGGCGCGAAGTTCCTTGCGGTACAGGATGTTCACCGCGCCCTGCGCCCCGACTACGGCGATCTGGGCGGTCGGCCACGCCAGGTTCACGTCCGCGCCCAGGTGCTTCGAACCCATCACGTCGTAAGCACCGCCATAGGCCTTGCGCGTGATCACCGTGAGCAGCGGCACCGTCGCCTCCGCGTACGCGAAGATCAGCTTCGCCCCGCGCCGGATGATGCCGTTCCACTCCTGGTCGGTGCCCGGCAGGAAGCCCGGCACGTCCACGAACGTCAGTACGGGAATGTTGAATGCGTCGCACGTGCGCACGAACCGCGCCGCCTTCTCCGAGGCGTCGATGTCCAGCGTGCCGGCCAGATGCATCGGCTGGTTCGCGACGACGCCCACGCTGCGGCCGTCCAGCCGGCCGAACCCGACCGCCACGTTCGGCGCGAACAGTTCCTGCACCTGCAGGAATTCGCCGTCGTCCAGCACAGCCCGGATCGCCGCCGTCATGTCGTACGGCTGATTCGCCGAGTCCGGGATCAAGGCGTCCAGGGCGAGGTCCGTCTCCGTGATCTCGAGATCGGCACCCGAGTCGGACACGGGCGGCGTGGACAGGTTGTTCGACGGCAGGTAGGCCAACAGCTCGCGCACGTAATCCAGCGCGTCGCGCTCGTCGGCCGCCAAGTAGTGAGCGTTTCCGGAGCGGGTGTTGTGCGTGCGCGCCCCGCCGAGGTCTTCCAGCGAGACATCCTCTCCCGTCACGGCTTTCACCACGTCCGGTCCCGTGATGAACATCTGCGAAGTCTTGTCGACCATCACCACGAAGTCGGTCAGCGCGGGGGAGTAGACATGCCCGCCGGCCGCCGCGCCCATGATCACGGAGACCTGCGGCACCACACCGGAAAGCTGCACGTTGCGACGGAAGATCTCGGCGTACAGCCCCAGCGAGACCACACCTTCCTGGATGCGCGCGCCGCCGCCCTCGTTCAGGCCGACGATGGGCCGGCCGGTCTTCGCCGCGAAGTCCAGTATTTTCACGATCTTCTCGCCGTACACCTCGCCCAGCGCGCCGCCGAAGACCGTCGAGTCCTGCGAGAAGACCGTCACATCGCGGCCATCGACCGTGCCGAAGCCGGTGATGACGCCGTCGCCGTAGGGCCGCTTGGCCGCCATGCCGAACGCAGTGGAACGGTGCCGGGACATCGCATCGAACTCCACGAACGATCCGGGGTCGAGCAGGTATTCCAGACGTTCCCGCGCGGTGAGTTTGCCGCGCTCGTGCTGGCGCGTCGCGGCCGCGGCGGCCGGCGCGGCGATATCGCGCGCGATGCGGGCCCTGAGGTCCGCGATCTTGGCCGCGGTGCTGTGCGGCGAGGCGTTGTCACCGGATCCGGACGGTCGGGGAGCAGTGTGACGCCCGGGATCGGTGACTGGCATGCTCAAAGATTAGCGAACGCGAATGGTGCAGGCAGAAGAGGTGGCGCGATGGCCCGTGCGGCGACCCCCGCGATCGACCGCGCGCGCAGCCTGCTGGACGGCGGCTTGAAGCAGGCGGTGCAGGGGCTCGATCCGCTCAGCCGTCGGGTCGCCGACTACCACCTCGGGTTGGCGAACGCCGACGGCGCGCCCGCGCAGGCCGGATCCGGCAAGGGCATCCGCGGCACACTCGCGATCCTGTCGGCGCGCGTGGCCGGCGCGCAGCCCCGTGAGGGCGTGCCGACCGCCGTCGGGATCGAATTGGTGCATCAGTACTCGCTGCTGCACGACGACATCATCGACCGTGACGGGTCACGGCGGCACCGGCCCGCGGCGTGGACGGTGTTCGGGTCCGAGCGGGCGATCCTGGCCGGTGACTCACTGGCGGCGCTCGCGCTCGAGGTGGTGCTGGCCGCCCAGCACCAGCCGGGGCGCGCGTCGGCCGCAGCGCTGCTGGCCGGCGCCACCCGGCGCATGGTCGCCGGCCAGGCGGCCGATATCGCGTTCGAGACCGCTCCCGCCGTCTCGCTGGACGAGGCTCTGGCCATGGTCGCCGACAAGACCGGAGCCTTGGTGGAGTGCGCCGCGTCGATCGGTGCGCTGGCGCTCGGCGCCGACGTGCCGGTGGTGGCCGCCCTGGCCGACTACGGACGGCATCTCGGTCTCGCGTTCCAGCTCGTGGACGACCTGATCGGTCTGTGGGGGGAGCCGGGGCGCACCGGCAAACCGGTGGGTTCCGATATCGCCTCGCGGAAGAAGTCCCTGCCGGTGGTGGCGGCGTTGGCGGCCGGCGGCGCCGCGGCGAACCGGCTGGTTGGGATCTATGCCCGGCCCGGCGAGCTGGGCACCGGCGAGGTGGCTGCCGCGCTCGACGCCGTCGAGGGGGCCGGCGGCCGGCGGTGGGCAGCGGCCGAGGCCGATCGCGAGACTGCCGCGGCACTGCGGATTCTCGAGGGGATCCCCATGGACGACGGCGTCCGCGGCGACCTGGTCGCGCTCACCCGCGAGCTGTGCTCCCGTGACCACTGACGGCGCGGCACCGCACGATGCGGCGTCATCCCGCGTCCGTGGCGACACCGCTGGGTGGTCGGTGACGCATGTCGCCGAGACCGGATCCACCAACGCCGATCTCGTGCGACGGGTCGCGCGCGGCGCGTCTCACGGCGAGGTGCTCGTCGCCGACGTGCAGCACCGCGGCCGCGGCCGGATGGGCCGCGTCTGGCAGGCACCACCCGGTACCGCGCTGCTGTTCTCCGCGCTGCTGCGCCTGCCCGCAATACCGGTGGCCCGGCGGGGGTGGGTCGGTGCCGTGCTCGGCCTGGCGATCGTCGCCGCCGTACGGGACCGCACCGGTATCGAGGCCGGCCTGAAGTGGCCGAACGACGTGCTGATCGGCGGGAGCAAGGTCGCCGGGATCCTCGCGGAGATGGCCGGAGACGACGTGGTCGTGGTGGGGGCGGGACTCAATGTGAGCGTCGCGGCGGCGGACCTGCCGCGTGCCGACGCCACCTCGCTGGTGCTCAGCGGCGCCGACCCCGCGCGCTGCGACCGGGACGTCCTGCTGAGCGCGATACTCGGCCGGTACGGCGCGCTTCTCGCGCGGTGGCAGGCCGCCGGCGGCGACATCGACGCCAGCGGCCTGCGCGCCGAATACCTGCGCAGCTGTTTCACCGTCGGATCGCATGTCGCGGTGCATCTGCCGGACGGCACGACGGTGACAGGGCGTGCGATCGATGTTGCACCGGACGGGTCGATCGTCATCGGTAGCGGCGGATCGCTCCGTCAATTCGCCGCCGGGGACGTGCAGCACCTTCGCGCTTTCCCAATAGGTGAGACGGAAGTCCCGGAATGTTGACAGCGCCCGGCGGCGCTCATAGAGTCTTCGGTGTGCGCAACGATCTTTTCGTCATCACCTCTCTTGTAATCGACTAGCGCGTCACGCCGAGCGAAGGCGGCGACGCGCAACCCCTGGGACACCGGAAACGGTGACGGGGGTTTTTTTATTGCGCGGGACCCTTCTCCCCACCGCCTCCGCCCGGCAAGCCACCGCCACCACCGCATCGCAGAAGCACCAGTAGGACAGCAGCACAGGCCAGGCCCGGTTCGCCGGGCCACAACCACACGGAACGAGTACGGCATGCAACCCACAGCGACACCAGTGCCCCCGAGCAGGGCGCATGTGATTCCACACGCTCCGGCGCCCACCGCGCAGGACGTGCCAGGAGAGCGGCTGACGGGCGCGCAGGTCGTGGTACGCACCCTCGAAGAGCTGGGCGTCGACATCGTGTTCGGCATTCCCGGGGGGGCAGTGCTGCCGCTGTACGACCCGCTGCTGGACTCCACCAAGGTCCGGCACATCCTGGTGCGCCACGAACAGGGTGCGGGCCACGCCGCCGAGGGCTATGCCCAGGCCACCGGCCGGGTGGGGGTGTGCATCGCCACCTCCGGCCCGGGCGCCACGAATCTGGTGACGCCGCTGGCCGACGCCCACATGGACTCCGTGCCGATGGTGGCCATCACCGGGCAGGTCGGCCGCGCACTGCTCGGCACCGACGGGTTCCAGGAGGCCGACATCTGCGGCATCACGATGCCGGTGACCAAGCACAACTTCCTGGTCACCGACCCCGACGACATCGCGGCGACCATCGCCGCGGCGTTCCACATCGCCTCGACCGGCCGGCCGGGCCCGGTGCTGGTGGACATCCCCAAGGACGTGCAGCAGCTGGAGACCACCTGGCGTTGGCCGGTGCAGTTGGCGCTGCCCGGCTACCGTCCCACGGCGCGCCCGCATTCCGGCCAGATCGCCACGGCCGCGTCGGCCATCCTCGGGGCGCGGCGACCGGTGTTCTACGTGGGCGGCGGCATCATCAAATCGGGTGCGCACGAGGAGCTCAGGACCCTGGTGGAGATGACGGGAATCCCCGTGGTCACCACGCTGATGGGCCGGGGTGCCTTCCCCGACTCGCACGTGCAGCACCTGGGCATGCCCGGGATGCACGGCACGGTGGCGGCGGTCGGCGCCCTGCAGAAGGCCGACCTGCTCATCGCCCTCGGCACCCGGTTCGACGACCGCGTCACCGGCCAGCTCTCCACGTTCGCCCCGCATGCGGCGGTCATCCACGCCGATATCGACCCCGCCGAGATCTCCAAGAACCGCGTCGCGGACGTGCCGATCGTCGGTGACGCGAAGGACGTCATCACCGATCTCATCGATGCGGTCAACGCGGAGCACGAGCGCGGGGTCGTCGCCGACCTCACCGCGTGGTGGGCGGAGCTGGACGGCCTGCGAGAGACGTTCCCGCTCGGGTACGACGAGCCGGACGACGGCACGCTGGCGCCGCAGTACGTGATCTCCCGGATCGGCGCCATCGCCGGTCCCGACGCCATTTACCTGGCCGGCGTCGGTCAGCACCAGATGTGGGCCGCGCAGTTCATCAAGTACGAGCATCCACGCACCTGGATCAACTCGGGCGGGCTCGGCACCATGGGATTCGCCGTGCCGGCGGCCATGGGCGCCAAAGCGGGCATGCCGGATTCGGTGGTGTGGGCCATCGACGGCGACGGCTGCTTCCAGATGACCAACCAGGAGCTGGCCACCTGCGCGATCGAGGGCATCCCGGTGAAGATCGCCGTCATCAACAACGGCAACCTCGGGATGGTGCGCCAATGGCAGACGCTGTTCTACGGGGAGCGGTACTCCTCGACGGATCTGGGCACGCACAAGTACCACATCCCGGATTTCGTCATGCTCGCCGAGTCGATGGGCTGCGCGGGGTTGCGCTGCGAGTCGAAGGAGGACGTGGACCGGGTCATCGAGCAGGCCATGGCGATCAACGACCGCCCGGTTGTCATCGACTTCATCGTCGGCAAGGACGCGCAGGTGTGGCCCATGGTCGCCGCCGGCACCGGCAACGACCAGATCATGGCCGCCCGCGGCATCCGGCCCTTGTTCGACGACGAATGAGGAGGGATCGGTCCATGACCACATCCACGCAGCCGATCCGCAAGGAGCAGAACCGATGAGGCGCCATACTCTGTCCGTCCTGGTGGAGAACAAGCCGGGCGTGCTGGCGCGCGTCTCGTCGCTGTTCTCCCGCCGCGGCTTCAACATCCACTCACTGGCCGTCGGCCCGACGGAATCCCCGGCGGTGTCCCGGATGACGATCGTCGTGGTGGTCGAGGATTCCGAGATGGAGCAGGTCACCAAGCAGCTGAACAAGCTGGTGAACGTGCTCAAGATCGTCGAGCTCGACGAGGACGCGTCCGTGCAGCGCGAGCTGCTGCTGCTCAAGCTCAAGACGGACCTCACCTCGCGGGCGCAGATCCAGACGATCGTCGAGATGTTCCGGGCCCGTATCGTCGACGTGACGCCGGATTCGCTGATGGTGCAGGCCGTCGGCACATCCGACAAGCTCGAAGCCCTCGTGCGCATGCTCGAACCGTTCGGCGTGCGGGAGCTGGTGCAATCGGGCCTGGTGGCGCTGGGTCGCGGACCGCGGTCCATCACCTCCGTGACCCGCGGTGGCGACTGACCGGGTGGCACTGCGCCGACCGGCTCGGCACGACCGAAGGCCCGCGCACGAGGATGACGTCATACCGGCGGCCGTCCCCGGCGCGTGAACTACAGTGTTCGATTCTCGAAGTGCGATTCTCGAAGCAACACCACGAAGGAAAGGGACCAGAGATCTCACCATGGCTGCCGAAATCTTTTATGACGATGACGCCGATCTGTCCATCATCCAGGGCCGGAAGGTGGCCGTCATCGGCTACGGCTCGCAGGGCCACGCGCACGCGCTGAACCTGCGCGACTCCGGGGTGGACGTGCGCGTCGGCCTGCAGCCCGGCTCCTCGTCCCGGGCCAAGGCCGAGGAACAGGGCCTGCGCGTCCTCACCCCGGCCGAGGCGGCGGCGGAGGCGGACGTGATCATGATCCTCGCCCCGGATCACGTCCAGCGCCACCTGTACGCGAACGAGATCGCCCAGCATCTGACGGCCGGCAAGGCCCTCGCGTTCGGGCACGGCTTCAACATCCGCTTCGGCTACATCAAGCCTCCGGCGGACGTGGACGTCATCATGATCGCGCCGAAGGGACCGGGCCACCTGGTGCGCCGCGAGTTCGTGGACGGCAAGGGCGTGCCGGACCTGATCGCCGTCGAGCAGGATGCCACCGGTGGCGCACAGGCGCTGGCGCTGGCCTACGCGGCCGGTATCGGCGGCGCGCGCGCGGGCGTCATCAAGACCACGTTCACCGAGGAGACCGAGACCGACCTGTTCGGTGAGCAGGCCGTGCTGTGCGGCGGCGTCTCCCGGCTGATCCAGTCCGGCTGGGAGACACTGGTCGAGGCCGGCTACCAGCCGGAGATCGCCTACTTCGAGTGCCTGCACGAGCTCAAGCTGATCGTGGACCTGATCTACGAGGGCGGTATCGCCAAGCAGCGCTGGTCGGTGTCGGACACCGCGGAGTACGGGGACTACGTGTCCGGCCCGCGGGTGATCGACGAGCACGTCAAGTCGAACATGAAGCAGATCCTCTCGGAGATCCAGGACGGCTCGTTCGCGGCCCGGTTCATCGCCGACCAGGACGCCGGCGCACCGGAGTTCAAGAGGCTGCGCGCCGAGCAGGAGGCGCACCCGATCGAGGAGACCGGGCGCAAGCTGCGCGGCCTGATGAGCTGGGTGAAGTCGAACGACGACTACACCGGCACGGCGGCCCGCAACTGAGTCTGGCGCGCGTCCCGCGGTGACGACGATCGGCCCGGAGCCTCTCTTCAGAGGCTCCGGGCCGATGTGCATTCGTCGCAGCGGTATCTTCTGGTGCGGCTCCTCGCCTCCGCTGCGGCTTCTGGCGCTCCTCCTCGCCTTCGTTTCAGCCGAGACTCGCTAGCGCTCGTCTCAACTTCCACTACGGTTTCGTCGGAACGCGGAGCCGACGCTCGCTGCGCTCGCGTCGACCTCCGCTGCGGCTTCGTCGCAGCGCGTTAGAACGTGGCGCCGCCCTTGGCCTTGAACCAGGCCTTGGAGGTGGCGTTCATGAGGAACGTGATGATCAGCACCGGCACGATGATGCCGAAGATGCTGAACGCGATGGAGCTGCCGCCGCTGGCGATCAGCGAGATGATCTGTGCGAGGATCAGCAGGCCGCCGGCGATGACGCACACCTTGGAGTTCTTGCCGGACAGCGCCACGACGCCGCCCCAGATGAGCAGTGCGGCGGCGATGATCAGCACGATGCCGATGATGATGAGCAGGCCGCCCAGGGAGCTCGTGGCGGAGCAGGCGGCGCCCGTCGCCTGGTCGATCTGGTCGGCGATCGAGTCGCACGCCGAGCCGAAGCTGCTGACGAAGCTGCCCGCCGCCAGGCTGATGAGCGAACCGATGATGGAGAAACCGCCCCAGATGAAGCTGAGTACGGCGGCTGCCGTCACCATGCCCGGTCGCGGCAAGGCCGGGGGCCCGTATGCGGGGGCCGGGTAGCCGGGTGCGCCGTATCCGGCCGGCGGGGCGTAGGGCGGAGCCGGCGGTGGCGGCGGGTAGCCGCCGTAGGGTCCCGGTGCCGGTGCCGGTGGCGTCGGCGGCTGATACGGCTGCTGGCCCCAGCCCGGTTGCCCGGGATCGTCGGTCGGTGTCGTCACTGCGGACCTCCATGAACGTCGGTGGATGGCACGGCGCGCCGGGCCGCATCGTTGGATGGCGCGTGTGCATCCTGTCACATCGCCGGCCGCCGGGACTATGGCATCGCACATCGTGGGATGTCCGTTAGGGCCACGACGACCGGGGCGGTTACGCTGCATGGGCAGATGGTGGGCGCCCAGTCCACAGGGCGAGACGACGGTGTGTCCGGCGACGGATCGGCACGCCCGGCGCGGCAGGAGTGAGGCATCGATGAAGCTGGCGGTGGTCCCGGGCGACGGTATCGGTCCGGAGGTGGTGGCCGAAGGGCTCAAGGTGCTGCGCGGCGTCGTCGACGATGTCGAGACGACCATGTACGACCTGGGTGCCGCGCGCTGGCACCGCACCGGCGAGCTGTTGCCGGAATCGGTGCTGCGGGAGATCCGCGGCCACGACGCGATCCTGCTCGGCGCGGTGGGCGATCCGTCGGTGCCGTCCGGGATCCTGGAGCGCGGCCTGTTGCTGCGGCTCCGCTTCGAACTGGACCACCACGTGAACCTGCGGCCGGCGCGGCTCTACCCGGGCGTGAACAGCCCGCTGGCCGGCGACGCCCAGATCGACATGGTCGTGTGCCGCGAGGGCACGGAGGGCCCGTACGCCGGCAACGGCGGCATCCTGCGCAAGGACACCGTGCACGAGGTGGCCACCGAGGTGTCGCTGAACACCTACTTCGGCATCGAGCGCGTGGTCCGCGACGCGTTCGAGCGCGCCGATCGCCGTCCGCGCAAGCACCTCACGCTGGTGCACAAGACGAATGTCCTGGTGCATGCCGGCCAATTGTGGAGCCGCATCGTCGAGGAAGTCTCGATGGAGTACCCGGAGGTGACGGTCGCCTACACCCATGTGGACGCGGCGATGATCTACCTGGTCAACGACCCGGGCCGGTTCGACGTGGTGGTGACGGACAACTTGTTCGGCGACATCTTCACCGATCTGGCCGCCGCCGTCACCGGTGGGATCGGGCTGGCCGCGTCCGGCAACCTGGACGTGTCCCGTACCAACCCGTCGATGTTCGAGCCGGTGCACGGCAGCGCACCGGACATCGCGGGCACCGGCACGGCCGACCCGACGGCCACGGTGCTGTCGGTGGCGCTGCTGCTGGACCACCTGGGCCGCAGCGATGAGGCGCGCCGCGTGGAGGCCGCCGTCGCGTTCGACCTCGCGACCCGCGCCGCCGGCTCGGTCGGCCGCACCGAGGCCATCGGCGACCGGCTGGCAGCGCTCGCGGCCAGCTGACGTGGATCGGTCCGGCTTCGGGCGTGCCGTACCCGCGGGCATGACGTCGTTCGCGGGCGCGCCCGCGCGGGCTGCGTCATACCCGCCGGCATGCCTGTCGCGCCGGATGACGGGGCACTCGCCATGGGGGATCCTGCCCTGCCATGCCATACTGTCCCTATGCGCATCGCAACCGCGATCATTATCGACTAGCGCGTCGGCCACCCTCGCCGACGCGCAGACCTCCCGTCCTTCGGGAGGTCTTTTGCTTTCCGGGGCGCACTCGCCGTCATCATCGGCGTGCCGCCGGACTGAATCCGACCTGCACGCCCCGGCGCTGCGCACCGCGCCCGGACAGTGACACCGCGGCCGCGGCGATGCTGCAGCGACATGAAAGGCCCTTCAACCATGGCTACCGGCTCCGTACTGCCGCTCGGCGACTCCTTCCACGTGTTCGACACGACCTTGCGGGACGGTGCGCAACGTGAGGGCATCACCTACTCGGTCGCCGACAAGCTGGCCGTCGCCACGCTCCTCGACGAACTCGGCGTCGGCTTCATCGAGGGCGGCTGGCCCGGAGCGGTGCCCAAGGACACCGAGTTCTTCGCGCGGGCAGCCGATGGCGAGCTGGACCTGACGACCGCGACGCTGGTGGCCTTCGGTGCGACCCGCAAGGCGGGCACGAAGGCGGCCGACGATCCGCAGGTCAAGGCGCTGCTGGACTCGCGCGCCTCGGTGGTGACACTGGTGGCGAAGTCGGACATCCGGCATGTCGAGCGCGCGCTGCGCACCACCGCCGAGGAGAACCTGGCCATGGTGTCCGACACCGTCGCGCTGCTGGTCGGCGAGGGCCGACGCGTGTTCCTGGACTGCGAGCACTTCTTCGACGGCTACAGGTTCGACCGGGACTACGGCGTGCGCGTCGCCCAGGCCGCGGCTGAGGCCGGAGCGAGCGTCATCGTGCTGTGCGACACCAACGGCGGCATGCTGCCGTCGGGTGTGGGCCGCATCGTCGGCGAGGTGCTCGAGCGCACCGGCCTGCGGCTGGGCATCCACTGCCAGAACGACACCGACTGCGCAGTGGCCAACACGATCGCGGCCGTCGAAGCCGGTGTGACCCACGTGCAGTGCACCGCCAATGGCTACGGCGAGCGGCCGGGCAACGCCAACCTGTTCTCCGTGGTCGGCAACCTGGTCACCAAGATGGACATGCCGGTGCTGCCCGAAGGACGACTCACCGAGATGGTGCGGGTCTCGCACGCCATCGCCGAGCTGGCGAACCTGGTGCCGGACACGCATCAGCCCTACGTGGGCTCCGTGGCGTTCGCGCACAAGGCGGGCTTGCACGCCTCCGCCATCAAGGTCGACCCGGTGATGTACAACCACATCGACCCGGCCGTGGTGGGCAACGACATGCGCATCCTCATCACCGAGATGGCCGGCCGCGCGTCGGTGGAGCTGAAGGCCGCGGAGCTCGGCGTGGATCTGTCGGCCCGGCCCGACGTCGTGTCCCAGGTGGTCGACACGGTCAAAAAGCGAGAGGCGGACGGCTGGTCGTACGAGGCCGCCGACGCGTCGTTCCTACTGCTGCTGCGCAGCGAGATCGCGCGCGCCGACGGCCTCATCGCCGACGATCCGTCCGGTGACTCGCGGGTCGGCCCCCGCGCGGCGGCGCGGCCGTTCACCATCGAGTCGTACCGGGTCATCGTGGAGCACAACGGGAGCGGTGGCGCCAAGTCGGAGGCCACGGTCAAGGTGCTGGTCGGCGGGCAGCGGGTGATCGTCACGGCCGAGGGGAACGGCCCGGTGAATGCGCTCGACTCGGCGCTGCGCCAGGCGGTGGTGGCGCACTATCCGCACCTGGCCGGCGTGGAGCTGTCCGACTACAAGGTTCGCATCCTGGCCGGGCGTGCCGGCACCGGCTCGATCACGCGGGTGCTGGTGACCTCCGCCGACGCCGCATCCAGCTGGACCACCGTAGGCGTGCACGCCAATGTGGTCGAAGCGTCGTTCCGGGCCCTGGTCGACGCGCTGCTGTACGCGGCCGGCCTGGATCGGCCGGCCCCGTCCGCCTGAGCGGCGGGGCGACCGCGGCCCGGGCACGGGGGCTCCGTCATCGGCGATAGGCTGAGCGCGCACCGGGCGCATCGTGGCGCCGGTGGCCCGCCGTCGAAAGGACTCCCGTGCGCCTCGCCCGCATAGCCCACCCGGAAGGCATGGCCTTCGTCGCGATCGACGGCCCGGAGGGCTCCGCTCAGGCGCGTGAGATAGCCGACCACCCGTTCGGCAACCCGTCGTTCACGGGGCGCCGCTGGGACGTGTCCGATGTGCGGCTGCTGGCGCCGATCCTGCCGAGCAAGGTCGTGGCGATCGGCCGGAACTACCAGCAGCATGCCGCCGAACTCGGCAACCCGGTGCCCACCGAGCCGATGGTGTTCTTGAAGCCGTCCACGTCGGTGATCGGCCCGGGCGCGCCCATTCTGCTACCGGCGGTGTCGAAGCGCGTCGATTTCGAGGGTGAGCTGGCGGTGGTGATCGGCAAGCCCTGCCATAAGGTGCGGGCGGAGGATGCGCAGGGCGTGATCCTCGGCTACACCTGCGCCAACGATGTGACGGCCCGCGACCTGCGGGCGCCCAACGGCCCCTGGACGCGGGGCAAGGGATACGACACGTTCTGCCCGCTGGGTCCGTGGATCGAGACTGAACTCGATCCGTCGGACATCACGGTGACGACCACCGTCGACGGCGAGGTGAAGCAGGACGGGCACGTCAGCGAAATGATCTTCACGATCAGCGAGCTGATCGAATACGCCTCCGCGATCATGACGCTGCTGCCGGGTGACGTGCTGCTCACCGGCACGCCCGAAGGCGTCGGGCCGCTGACTGCCGGCGACACCGTGACGGTCGCGGTGTCCGGGGTGGGCGAACTCACGAATCCGGTCGCGGCCGGCTGACCGGTCGGCGGGATGCTGTCCCGCGAGTCTCGCAGACCGACGGAGGCCGGCGGTGCGCCGACCCCCGTCGTCGCGTGGACTGTGATGACGCGGCGTCAGAGCGGGTCGTGGACCGTCCTGACGCCGCGTCATCTGTTCCCGACGTGGTGCCGCTGCATGGAACGGCGTCCCGGAGCCGTCTAGTGCTTGCCGGACCAGTGGTCGTCGCCGTGGTGCCACCGCACGTTGTCATTGCGGTCGATCCGATGCATCGGGTAATCGACAAACCAGGCGAAGACGGCGGCATCGTCGCCGCCGATGGCCGACTTCTGCACGCCGATCACCAGGGCCTTGCCCTGGGTCCTGTCGACGAAGGTGGAGAACATCACGCCCGCGATCTCGCGGGATGTGGTGTGCCGCCACGCGGTGCCGCCCGGATTCGCGAAGTCGAGGAGCGTGGCCGCGACCTCATCGTTCGCCAGTTTGTTCACCTGGTCGGTGTCACCATTGCCCCACGCCGCCACGAGCTGCTTCGCGTACTCGACGGCCGTCATCCTGCTCTTGGGCAGATCGACGAAGCGCGCGATCACCGCGGCATGGTCGCCGCCTACCTTGGCCTCCTCCACGCCGATCACCAGGGCCTGGCCGAGATCCTTGTTCACGAAGCTGGAGAACATGATCCCGGCGATGGCGCGGGAGTGGGTGTGGACCCACGCGGCGCCGGCGGGATTGGCGAAGCCCATGAGGGTGGTGGCGACCTCGGCGGTGGCCAACATGTCCACCTTCGCCGTGTCGACCTCACCCCACGCGCCCACCAGGTCCATCGCGTACTGGACAGCCGGACGCGCACTATCGTTGTGTTCCCCGGAGCCTTGGTGCCATGCCCATGGGGTGGAGCTCGCTCCTGAGACGGTCGCTCCGACCGGGCTGGCGAGCGCCGGCGTAGCGGCGATCAGCGTGGTGACCATGGCAGCAGCGATCGCTGTGCCGGCGATTATTCTTTTCATGGCATCCTCCCTGTGCAAGTCATGGGCGGCGTCTGTGTGACGTGCCCACACCCCGCCTTCCCGTCACATGGAGGTTTGAAACCGATGAGCGGGGTCGGAAACGGCGCCACAGCATTCGGCGACGACAGCGCCCCGTGCCCGTGCAGCGGGCATCCGCGGAGCCTGTACTATGGGATCTCGGCGCGCTCGGTGAGTGGGGTGAGCGGGCCATTGGGGTATGGTGTAATTGGCAACACAGCTGATTCTGGTTCAGCCATTCTAGGTTCGAGTCCTAGTACCCCAGCGGTGCGATACCGCCCCGAGTCTTTCGGTAGTATCGACCAGCATCATCCAGTCCGGCCCCGTCGTCTAGCGGCCTAGGACGCCGCCCTCTCACGGCGGTAACGTGGGTTCGAATCCCATCGGGGCTACCAACGCAAAACCCCTGGTCAACCAGGGGTTTTCGTGTTCCTGCGGTCGGGCTGCGCAGGGCCCTACGCAGCCCGTGGCAACGTCGTCGAGGTAGTCATCAAAGAGGTCGGCGTACACGTCGAGTGTCATGGCTGCTGAGGTGTGAGCCCCTTGAGTCCGACGGCGGTGGCGGCGGCGTCGAACCATCTGACCCGGTAGACGTGATTGCGTAGCGAGGGGCCGGTGCGGATGCCGTAGAACACGGGGGCATCGACATCTCGCCCTGCTATCTGCGCGCGGAACAGACGGGCGACGAACGCCGGAATCGGGATACCGCGGTGCTCGTAGTCCTTCGGCGGTTCGATCCGCTGGTGGCCCTTGTCGGCGACGACGGTCTGTTCGACGGTCGAACGCGGGTGCTTCGCATCAAGTTCGAGATCGCGGATTCGCAGCCCGGACAACTCGCCCAGCGCTCAATACACATGCAGAGTGTCATATGGTTTTGCTTGCAGCCCATCGATCTCCTGAGCCAGGAACCGGAAACGAAAACAACCTAACGATGATGGCCCCACATGGCCGCGGCGAGCGGCACGCCGGGCGAGCGGTCGCCGTCGTCGGGCTGGGCGCCTTCTGCGATCTGCGACCGTCTCGCCCGGACGGCGATCTTGCCCAGAGCTTCTCGGTGAGCGAGTTCGCGACTCTTACCGACGGTGAACGCGTCATTTTGCATGCCGAACGCGGATTCACCGTCGGCATCGGCAACACCTCCCACATCCGGGAGGGACTATCCGCGGAAACCATGATCCAGAACGTCCTGAACACCGTGCTCCCCGACGATGACGACGAAGCGATGGTCAACGCACACCCGTGGCCGTGGCTGGCCAGCCTGGCACGAGCACGCGGCCTTCACGTGACAGACGACGAACTCAAGCGACTGCCATACAGGGTTATCCTCTCCGACTCCTTGATCCGCTGGCTCGCAGGAAATTAGCACAACGTAACCGTGGTGGGCGCGATGGAGACGAACCTGCAGAAGCGCCGGATGGCGCATCCGCATTCGCCTATCGGGACAGTCACCACAAGTCGACCCGTGGGTTCTTGCGGTGGTTGCAACACTTGACTTGACGAGTCGGGTAAGGATGCGTATTGCGGTGGAGTCGTTCACACGAAGCCTGCACTTGACCTGCGGCTTCATGAGGCGAAACGCGGATTCACGACTCAGACCGCGGTGCGCGTGGGATCAGTTCGAATCCCGCGTCGTCGGCGTGTATAGGCGAGCGTTTCGTTGCGTCTCAGAGTCGGATGTTCGGCGGTTCGTAACCGGGCGCTTCGCGCGAGGGGGCGGGGTGGGCGGATGGGAGCAAGCGTTGGACGGTCTGTCCGATTCGTCCGACCAACCCCGGCGGCTCGGGTGCCGCGATCTTCAGGATGACTCGGCGGTGGGCCTGCTCTCCTATCAGCGCCAGCACGTCCGCGCTCGGGTCTGCGTCGGCCGATTCGATCATGCGGGCGGCGTCTTCATGGAGTCGCCGGTAGACGGGTGCGGTGGTCGGGCTGAGGTAGCCGCGCCGGGCGTGGGCCGCGCCGAACACGGCGCCGTAGTCCGCAAGCCAGCGGGTCGCCTCGGCCGGGGTGAGCTGCCGGGTTTGCTCGCTGCGGCGCACCTCAGCGGCGCGGGGCTCGTGTTCCCAGCCGGTCGGAGTGCGATGGTTGTCGTCGAGTTGGCGGTCGCGGTGAGGCTAGGACGCTCACGCACACAGGTGTGGCTTGATCCGGCTGGCGAACCGGGGCGCTCCCGCGTTGGTGATCATGTCCGCGAAATCCACCGGGGATATGGGCGGGTTCCTCCTGGCGTTCGCAGCGCGGACGAATGACTCGACCACCGCCTGGCGATGGCGCGTCAGCAACCTGGTGAGGAAGGTGTCCGAGGTCATCACCTCTACTTCGGCTTCGACAATGGCGGGAGCGCGGAAATGCTTGAGATTACGAGTCAAGAGCACGTCGACGTCGCCGTGGATGCAGGCGGCGGCGTGCAGGCGGTCGCCGGGGTCGGGAGAGAGGTCGTCGGTGACCTTGTCCTTGTACAGGTCCGCGTCGATGCGGTAACGGCCGAAGTAGATGCGCACGGCATCGGTCACCGAGCGCGCAGATTCCGGAGTACGCACGCTCTCGCGGACGATGACCTGTTCCCACTCGTCCAGCAGCTCATCCGTCCAGACCCAGGTGAACAGGAAGTCCTCGCACATGGTGAGTAGCACGTCCATGATAGTGAACGGGAACAACTCACTGGTGTCGATGAAGACCCGTTTCAGACGGGCCACGGAGCTATGCCCCGAGCTCGGCGCGTATCGCATCGGCTCCGCGATGAATCTGCTCGCGCTCGCCTGCCACGTCGAGGACATCTTGTACGCGGATGCGCCGGTGTCGGCTGCCGGGCAGTCGGCGGAACGTGAGCACACCGTCCTCGCAGAGGCGGTCCACGAACTGGCGGCTCACCCCGAGCAGTCTCGCTGCCTGCGCGGGCGTCACCTCAGCCTCGGTGCGCAGCACTGCGACCCGCGCGCCGTGAGCCACGTCGTCGAGCATCGTGCGCACCGCGGCCTCGACCGGGGAATCGCCGTTTAGTCGGGCAGCCAGATTCTTCGCGTCGTCACGGACGGCCGGATCAACGGGGTCGAGGGTCGTGGCAAGTGAGCGTGAGGTCATGACACTAGGCTACCGTTAACTGCAATAACAGCAACCTTGGATAACCGCCTTCAAAGGCCGGCGCCGTGGCAACATTTCGGCAACGAACGCTCACGACGAGACCCTCCATGGCGCACGCCATGCACGCGAAACCGCTGTCAACACAGGCTGAATTGGGGTCCGGCGCGCGGCGGAGCAAGATCTGATTCCCCTCTCACGGCGGTAACGTGGGTTCGAATCCCATCGGGGCTACCAACGCAAAACCCCTGGTCAACCAGGGGTTTTCGTGTTTCTCGACCCTGTGGCTAGAGGCGGGCGGTAAGCGCCTCGGCGGCCTGCAATAGCGGGCCGGCCCATCGATTGCCGGGTCGGCGGCCGATGCGCTCGGTCGGCCCTGATACCGAGATCGCGGCGATCACGCTGCCGCGTCGGTCCCTGACCGGGGCGGAGACCGACGCGACGCCCGGCTCACGTTCGGCCAGCGACTGCGCCCACCCACGGCGACGTACCTCGACGAGGGTCTGGTCGGTGAACACCGCCGTGGCCAGCACCGAGCGCTGTGTGGCCGGGTCGGCCCATGCAGTGAGCACCTTGGCGCCGGAGCCCGCGCCCATTGAGATGCGGGCGCCGAGCGGCACCGTGTCACGCAGTCCTGCGGGCGGTTCGGCCACCGCGACGCACACGCGCACAGTGCCGTCGGCACGGTAGAGCTGCACGCTTTCGCCGGTTCGGTCGCGCAGCCTGGGTAGCACCTCGGCTGCCGCGGTGACGAGCGGGTCCGGGGCGTGGGCTGCCAGGACCGCGAGCAGCGGCCCGGGGCGCCATCTGCCGTGATGATCGCGCTCCAGGAGCCCGTGGGTCTCGAGACCCACAGCCAAGCGATGCGCCGTCGCGCGCGGCAAACCGGTCGCTTCGCAGAGTTCGGACAGTCCGCTCGGCGCGGCAGCCGTGGCCGTCAGAACGGACACCACTTTGTCCAACACGCCGATACCGCTAGACTGTCCCATACCGCGATATTAGCGTCTCAAATGGTGAGATGTCCATTCGCGACAGACTGCACCGGCGCCGGCACCAGCGACATGCGGCGCAGTAGACGCCAAGGAGGAGTTGACGATGAGCCGCACAATGGCGGAGAAGGTCTGGGAATCGCACGTCGTGCATCGCGCCGAGGGTGAGCCCGATCTGCTCTATATCGATATGCACCTGATCCATGAGGTCACCAGCCCGCAGGCGTTCGAAGGGCTCCGCCAGGCCGGTCGCCCCGTGCGGCGCCCGGACCTCACGCTGGCCACGGAAGACCACAACGTGCCGACGCTGGACATCGACCGGCCGATCGCCGACCCGACGTCGCGCAAGCAGGTCGATACCCTGCGAGCGAACTGCGAGGAATTCGGCATCCGGCTGTTCCCGATGGGCAACTCGGAACAAGGCATCGTGCATGTCGTCGGTCCCCAGCGCGGCCTCACGCAGCCGGGTATGACGATCGTCTGCGGCGATTCGCACACCTCCACCCACGGCGCATTCGGCGCTCTTGCCTTCGGCATCGGCACCAGCGAGGTCGAGCACGTGCTGGCCACCCAGACGCTGCCCCTCAAACCGTTCAAGACGATGGCGATCACGGTGACCGGGGCCCTGCCCGAGGGTGTTTCGTCGAAGGACCTGATCCTCGCCGTGATCGCGAAGATCGGTACCGGCGGCGGACAGGGCTACGTGCTCGAATATCGCGGCGAGGCGGTCCGCCGACTGTCCATGGAGGCCCGCATGACCATCTGCAACATGTCGATCGAGGCGGGTGCGCGCGCCGGCATGATTGCCCCGGATCAGACGACGTTCGACTACCTCAAGGGCCGCGAGCACGTGCCGTCGGGCGCCGATTGGGACGCCGCGGTCGAATACTGGTCGTCGCTCGCCACCGACGACGACGCCGTCTTCGACGCCGAGGTCGTCATCGACGGATCCGCGCTGACGCCGTTCGTCACCTGGGGCACCAATCCCGGTCAGGGCGCCCCGCTGTCGGCCAGTGTGCCCGATCCGGCGTCGTTCGCCGACGAGGGCGCGCGGCAGGCCGCCGAGCGCGCCCTGAAGTACATGGACCTCGAGGCCGGCACACGCCTGCGCGACATCCGCGTGGACACGGTGTTTCTCGGCTCCTGCACCAACGGGCGCATCGAGGACCTGCGCGCCGCAGCGGATGTGATCCGGGGACGGCATATCGCGCCGAACCTGCGCATGCTCGTGGTGCCCGGCTCGATGCGGGTCAAGGCGCAGGCGGAGAGGGAAGGGCTGGACGCGGTGTTCACCGCCTTCGGCGCGGAGTGGAGGTCGTCCGGCTGCTCGATGTGCCTGGGGATGAACCCGGACCAGCTGGCACCCGGTGAGCGCTGCGCCTCGACGTCCAACCGGAATTTCGAGGGCCGACAGGGCAAGGGCGGCCGGACCCACCTGGTGTCGCCGGTGGTGGCCGCTGCCACCGCGGTACGCGGGACGCTCAGCACCCCAACCGATCTCGAACCCGCGGTGGTCGGCTGACGCGGGCAGCGTCGCCTGCCCAATCAATGCCATCAGGAGGCATGACATGAAAGCTTTCACCACCCACACCGGAGTCGGAATCCCGCTGCGTCGCAGCAACGTCGATACCGACCAGATCATCCCGGCGGTCTACCTCAAGCGGATCAGCCGCACCGGATTCGAAGACGGATTGTTCGCCGCTTGGCGCTCCGATCCCACCTTCGTCCTGAACAACGAGGCCTACAAGGCCGGCTCCGTGCTCGTCGCCGGGCCGGACTTCGGCACCGGCTCGTCCCGGGAGCACGCCGTCTGGGCGCTGATGGACTACGGCATCCGCGTCGTGATCTCGCCGCGTTTCGCCGACATCTTCCGCGGCAACTCCGGCAAGGGCGGTCTGCTCGCCGCGCAGGTCACCCACGAAGACGACGAACTACTGCTCAAGTGGCTGGAGAACCACCCGGGGGACGCCGTCACCGTCGACCTGAAGGAGCGCCGCATCACCTGCGGGCCGCTTTCGATCCCATTCGAGATCGACGACTACACCCGCTGGCGCCTCCTCGAAGGATTGGACGACATCGCTTTGACACTGCGGCAAGTCGACGCCATCGCCGATTTCGAGCGGCAGCGGTCGCCGCTGAAGCCCGTTGCCCTGCCGACGGGGGCGTAGCCGCACGGCGCTGCGCGTGGAATGCGGCGCGAGAGCCCGAGATACCGTGTGTATCAGAGGATCTCGCGCCGCATTCTTGTGCACAGGCGGGGATCCCGCGGCTTCCAGCCGATTCGCGCCCGTGAAAATGTGGCGAGAATCGTTATCACGACAGGGCTTTGATCAGCGTGGCGAGTTGGAAATGGCCGCCGATGCGCTTACCGTTTGCCTGCAGCCGGCCCGTCGGGTCGCCCTGACGCCCTAGGAGGCTTACGACATGAACAAGACCGAGCTCACCGCCAGATTGGCCGACCTGCTCGACGGTGACAAGAAACTGGCATCGGATGCGATCGAAGGATTCATCGATCTGGTGCAGCGGGAGGTCAAGGCCGGACGCAAGGTCTCGATCTCGGGCTTCGGCGTCTTCGAGAAGCGCGAGCGCGCCGCTCGCACGGCTCGCAACCCGCGCACTGGGGAAGCCGTAAAGGTGAAGAAGACGAATGTGCCCTCGTTCCGCCCGGGAACCCTGTTCAAGGACATCGTCGCCGGCAAGGTGAAGCTGCCCAAGGCCGGAACCGTGCTGCCTGCGCGCAATCTCGCCTCTGTCGCCAAGGGCGGCGATGCCGCGCCGGCGAAGGCGGCGCCGAAGAAGGCCGCTGCGGCCAAGGCTGCTGTGAAGCCGGCTGCGAAGGCCGCGCCGGCCAAGGCTGCTGCGAAGCCGGCTGCGAAGGCGGCGCCGAAGTCGGCCGCCAAGCCCGCGGCGAAGGCCACCGCCGCGAAGGCGGCGCCGAAGAAGGCCGCTGCGGCCAAGGCTGCTGCGAAGCCGGCGGCGAAGTCGGCCGCCAAGCCCGCGGCGAAGACCGTTGCCAAGTCAACGGCGAAGACCGCTGCCAAGAAGGCCACCGCCGCCAAGGCAGCCCCCAAGAAGGCGACGAGGTCCAAGTAGTCCGACGAGACAGTCCGATCAGTGCCACGGCCGACGACCACACACCTGGGGTCGCCGGCCGTGGCACGGAGTCGGCTGTGCGCTACAGATCGGGCAGCAGGTAGCGGTCCGCTTGCCGGATCTGCTTGTCGTCGAAGCTCAGCACCCAGTAGGCGGCCTTCGGTGTGGTTGTCGTTCCGATGGCGAGCTCCGCGCGGGACGCGAGCGACTTGATCACCCCCGGAATGACGCCGCCCTGGCTGCACACCACGGTAGGACCGCCGTCGGCCCCGGCCAGCGCCAGTTCCACCGTGCGCCGCCGCGCCGCCGCGGGATCGTGCTGGTACTCCGCCTCGGAGAAGGAAGGCTCGTCGGTCAGCGACAGGCCGAGAGAATCGGCCAGCGGCGCCACCGTCTGGCGGCACCGCTCCAGCGGCGCCGCCGCCACCGCCGACGGGCCGAACACTGCCAGCCGGCGCACCAATTCGGTCGCCTGCTTGCGCCCGCGCCGATCGAGCGGCCGCTTCGAGTCCGCCCCGACGAACGCATCGCGCTGGCCGGCCCGGGCGTGGCGGACCAGGATCACGGTGGACAGGGCCGCGGGCAGCGTCATGAACGAATCCAATACGGCGCGATCCCGCGAATAGCTGAGTCGGGCGCGCGCCTTGGACGCTGTCATCCACTCGAGCTCGTCCACCTCCCGGTTCGCGGCGAACGCACCGGCGACGGCGCGGCCCGAGAAGTAGTGCACCACCTTCCGACCGGATGGGGCCTCGTAACTGATCGTGTCGATGTGCCTGCTCAGCCGGACCCGGAACCCGGTCTCCTCCAACACCTCTCGCCAGGCCGTGGCCGCCGGGCACTCGCCGGCCTCGGCTTTGCCCTTGGGCAGCGACCAGTCGCCGTACCGGGGGCGGTGGATGACCGCGATCTTGATGCCGTGCTTCTTCGACGGGCGCCACAGCACCGCGCCGGCCGCCTCGATGACCGAGGGGTTACTCGCCACCCGTGACCTTTCGTAGCAATTCCTCCTGGACGTCGTAGCCGTCGCCCTCCGCCGGGGACCGCCGCCAGCCCTCGGGCGTGAGTACCCATGAGCGGACGCCCGGCGCCGCCATCATGTCCAGGATCCCGGCGAGCCGTGCGATCGCGGCCCTGTCCGTGACGCGCACCATCGCCTCCACGCGGCGGTCCAGGTTCCGGTGCATCATATCGGCGCTGCCGATCCAATACTCCTCGCCCGGGCCGCCCGGATCGCCACCCCCGAAGTACACGATGCGGGAGTGCTCGAGGAACCGGCCGACCACGGAGCGCACGGTGATCCGGTCCGACAGGCCGGGGATGCCGGCGCGTAGCGCGCAGATCCCGCGCACCGTCACATCCACCGTGACGCCCGCCTGCGATGCCCGGTACAGGGCATCGATCACCTGCTCATCGACGATCGAGTTCATCTTCATCCGGACGATCCCGCCGCGACCCTCCCGCTGGTAGCCGATCTCGCGGTCGATGCGGTCGATGATGCCGGTCCGGATCGAATGCGGCGCGACGAGCAGATTCCGGTACTCGGTCTGTCGGGAATAGCCGGTGAGCACGTTGAACAGGTCGGTCAGGTCGGCGCCGATCGCCGGGTCGGCGGTCAGCAGTCCCAGGTCCTCGTAGGTGCGCGCCGTCTTCGGGTTGTAGTTGCCGGTGCCGATATGGCAGTAGCGCCGGATCGTGGAGCCCTCCTGCCGTACCACCAGCGCGATTTTGCAGTGCGTCTTGAGACCTACCAGTCCGTAGACCACGTGCACGCCGGCGCGCTCCAGCGCCTTCGCCCAGGTGATGTTGGCCTGCTCGTCGAACCTGGCCTTGATCTCCACCAGCACCACGACCTGCTTGCCGGCGGTCGCGGCTGCGATTAGGGCATCGACGATGGGGGAATCGCCGCTGGTCCGGTACAGCGTCTGCTTGATGGCCAGCACCTGCGGGTCGGCGGCGGCCTGCTCGATGAACCGCTGCACCGTGGTCGCAAACGACTCGTACGGGTGATGCAGCAGGATGTCGCCGTCACGCAGATACGCGAACGCACTCTTCGGCGTCTCGCCCTCCGCGAACGCTGCCGGGGTGGCCGGCACGAACGGCGTGTCCTTGAGCGCCGGCCGGTCCAGGTTGTAGATCTGCCACAAGCTGGACAGGTCCAGCAGACCGGGCACTTCGACGGCGTCGCCGGGGTCCACGTCCAGCTCGTCGAGCAGCAGTTTCAGGATGCGTTCGGAGGTCGTGTCGGCGATCTCCAGGCGCACCGGCGGCCCGAAACGTCGCCGCGCCAGCTCCCGCTCCAACGCCTGCAGCAGGTCTTCGTCGCGATCCTCCTCGACCTCGAAATCGGCGTTGCGGGTCACCCGGAACGTCTGGTGCTCCGCGACCTGCATCCCCGGGAAAAGCTCCGCCAGGTGCGCGGCGATCAGGTCCTCGATGGGCAGGAAGTCGTCCGCTCCGCGACGCACCCGGACGAACCGGTCCACGTTCTTGGGCACCTTGAGCCGCGCGAAGCGCTCCGTCCCGGTCGCCGGGTCGCGCACCACGATCGCCATGTTCAGGCTCAGCCCCGATATGTACGGGAACGGGTGGCCGGGGTCGACAGCGAGCGGCGTGAGCACCGGGAACACCTGAGTGGAGAAGTAGTCGGCGAGCGTCGCCCGGTCCGCCGCGTCTATGTCGGCCCAGCGCACCAGCCGGATGCCCACCTGCTCCAGCGCGGGCAGCACATCGTCGGTGAAGCAGCTGCCCAGCCGCTCGACCAGTTCCTGGGTGCGCGCCCCGATCATCTCGAGCTGCTCCGACACGGTGAGCCCGTCCGCGCTGACGACGCCCAACCCCATCTCGCTGCGTCGCTTGAGCCCGGCGACCCGCACCATGTAGAACTCGTCGAGGTTGGATGCGAAGATGGCCAGGAACTTCACCCGCTCCAGCAACGGCTGACGGCTGTCCTCGGCCAGGGCGAGCACCCGCGCGTTGAAATCCAGCCAGGACAGTTCACGGTTCGCGAACCGGTCCGTCGGCAGCTCCGCGAGGGCCGGAGCGCCGACGCCGTCGGCGGCCGCGGCGTCATCCTCGTGCGTCGCCGAGACGACCGAGCCCGCAGGGACACCGGCGTCGGTCGGCTCGGCGTGGAACGGCTCGACGACGTGGTGCGAGGCGCGCGCGTCGTCCTCGGTCCTGGAAGTGGTCACTGTGACATTGTGGGGCTTGCGGGTGCCGTGAGGTCAAGCTGCCGCCATCGACGCGTCGCCGCGAGTATGACGTCACCCTGCTGCGCCGTGCCGCATCCGGCCGGCTGTGCCGGGCAGTGCCGCGCGGGCAATAGGGTTGAGTGGCGAGGCCGAGGCGAGGAGGGCATATGGGTGCGAAGGGGTCGGGGACCGACGGGTCGTCGAGCGGACGGGGCGGGCGCAAGCGCCCCAAGGAGAAGGGCAACGTCTGGATCAAGACGTGCGAGATCGCGCTCTTCCCGCTGACGCACCTGCTCGGCCGGCGACGGTACGTCGGCGCGCACCGTATCCCGGAGCGCGGCGCCGCCCTCATCGTGGCCAACCACATCTCGCATATCGACCCGATCTTCGATGTCGTGTACGTGCGCGAGACCGGGCGGCTCCCGCACGTCATGGCCAAGGCCTCGCTCTGGAAGATCCCGCTGATCGGCCGGGTGCTCACCGGCACCCAGCAGATCCCGGTGGAACGCGGCAACGGGGCGGGGCAGAAGGCGCTCGCCGCGGCGACCGATGTACTGGCGGCAGGCGGTGTGGTGGTCATCTATCCCGAGGGCACCGTTACGAAGGACCCGGATATGTGGCCCATGCGACCCCGCGCCGGCGTGGCGGCACTGGCGCTGTCCGGTGATTTCCCGGTGATTCCGGTGGCGCACTGGGGCTCGAACCACGTCTACACCTCCTACGGGACCGGCCGACGGTTCAAGCCACTGCCGCGCAAGGATGTGCACGTGGTGGCGGGCGAGCCCATCGATCTCTCGGCGTGGCGCGGCAAGCCGATCGACAACCGGGCCATCCGCGACGTCTCGCACCTGATCATGGACCGCATCCAGCAGATGGTGGCCGAGTTGCGGGGCGAACCGGCGCCGACCGAACTGTTCAACCCCAAGGTCGGCGGCCGGCGTGCGGCACAGGCGCCCGGGGGGTCCGGCGTCGAGGCCGAATGAGTCAGATGATCGACCGGTTGGCGGTGCTCGGTGCCGGGTCGTGGGGGACCGCCTACGCCAAGGTGCTCGCCGACGCCGGGCGGGACGTCACGCTTTTCGCTCGCCGCGAGCCGCTGGCGCGCGCCATGGCGGCCAGCCGCGTGAACGCCGAATACCTGCCGGGGATCACCCTGCCGGACCGGATATCGGTGACGGCGGACCTGGACAAGGCGCTGGTCGGTGTCGACGCGGTGGTGCTGGCGATCCCCAGCCAGTCATTGCGCGAGAACCTCGGCATCATGCGCTCCGCCATGCCGGACAGCGGCCCGGTGGTCTCGCTGGCCAAGGGCATCGAAATCGGCACCGGCCTGCGGATGAGTCAGATCATCGAACAGGTCGGCCGGGTCGACCCCGACCGGATCGTGGTGCTGTCCGGGCCGAACCTGGCCCGGGAGATAGCCCAGGGGCAGCCGACGGCGACGGTGCTCGCCAGCCGGTCGGCCGCGTCCGCCCGAGCCGTCGCGGAGGCCAGCGCGTCCGGCTACTTCCGCCCGTTCACCATCACCGATGTGGTCGGCGCGGAGATCGCCGGCACCGGCAAGAACGTGATCGCGCTGGCAGTCGGCTTGGCCGATGGACTCGACTTCGGCGGCAACACCGCGGCATCGATCGTCACCCGCGGACTGGCGGAGCTGACCAGGCTCGGGGTGGCGCTCGGCGCCGAGCAGGCGACCTTCGCCGGCCTCGCCGGACTGGGCGACCTGGTCGCAACCTGCTCGTCACCGCTGTCCCGCAACCGCTCGCTGGGGCGCCGGCTCGGCTCGGGTACGGCGTTCGACGATGCGGTGGCCGCCGGTGCCGGGCAGGTCGCCGAAGGCGTGTCCAGCTGCCGCTCGTTGCGGGATCTGGCCCGCCACCACGGCGTGCCCATGCCGATCACCGAGGGCGTGTACCGGGTGTGCTATCAGCACATGCCGCCGCAGGAGATGATCCGCGCGCTGATGGATGCGCCGTTCGCGGCGGAGTGGGCCGAGTAACGGTGGGGCTGCGCCGGCGGCCGCCCTGGCCGTCCGTACGCTGTCAGCTATGTCGACAAGCCGGACACGGGTGGCAGTCCTTTTCGGAGGGCGCAGCGGTGAGCATGCGGTGTCGTGCATCTCCGCGGCCAGTGTGATCGCGCACTTGGATCCGGATCGCTTCGAGGTCACGGCCATCGGCATCACTCCGGAGGGCACGTGGCTGCAGATCGACCCCGCGGAGCTACCGGCGGCGCGGGGACGTGATCTCCCTCAGGTGACCGACGGCCGCGTCGCGCTGCTGCGCCTGGACACCTCGTCGCCATCGATCACACTGCCGGCCTCGGCGGAGGCTCTCGACGTGGACGTGGTGTTCCCGCTGCTGCACGGTCCGTTCGGCGAGGACGGAACGATCCAGGGCCTGCTGGAACTCGCGGACCTGCCCTACGTGGGCCCCGGCGTGCTGGCGTCCGCGGTCGCGATGGACAAGGAATTCACCAAGCGGCTGCTCGCGTCCGCCGGCCTGCCGGTCGCGCCGGCTGTGGTGCTGCGCCGGACGGATGAGACCGTCGGGATCGACGATCGTGCGCGGCTCGGCCTGCCGGTGTTCGTCAAGCCCGCTCGCGCCGGCTCCTCGCTGGGGGTGTCACGCGTGCTGCGCTGGGACGACCTGGACGCCGCGATCGCAGAGGCGCGCCGGCACGATCCGAAGGTCCTGGTGGAGTCCGCCGTCGCGGGCCGGGAGGTCGAATGCGGGGTGCTCGAGTTCCCGGACGGGCGGATCGAGGCCTCGCCGACCGCCGAGATCCATGTGTCGGGCGGGCGCTTCTACGATTTCGACGCGAAGTATCTCGACGACGTGGCGACCTTCGACATCCCTGCGGTGCTGCCGGCGGGGGTGGAACAGCGGGTGCGCGCGGTGGCGGTCGAGGCGTTCCGGGCGCTGGACGCCCAGGGGCTCGCGCGCGTCGACTTCTTCGTGGGCGACGACGGGGCGGTGACGGTGGGCGAGGTCAACACGATGCCCGGGTTCACACCGATCTCCATGTATCCGCGGATGTGGGCAGCCGCCGGCCTGGATTACGGTCGGCTCCTGGCCACGCTCATCGAGACGGCGATCGCCCGGGGCACCGGCCTGCGCTGACGGCCGTGCGGTGTGCCGCCGACGCCTGGCGGCCCGCCGGTCAGGAGTTGTCGGCGGGAAGGACGCCGCTGCCGGAGCACACGTCCCGCGCCGGGAGGGTGGCGCCGATCAGATCCGAGAGCTGTTGCACCGGGCCGATGCCCGCGCTGTCCGGAACCGTGACGGCGATGCGCACGGGACGGTCCACCACCAGATACGTGACGCTCGTGTCCGAGGCGGTGCGCAGCCATTCCACGGACGTGCCGCCGGCCCCGGTGAACTTCGTCAGCGGCGCCGCGCAGGTCAGCTCCGCGGGGTCGGACAGGCCGCAGCGCAGGATGATCGCCGGATCGCCCCATGCGGCCTGGCCCGGAGTGCCGGCGATGAGCTCGCGGCGGGGAGAGCCGCTCAGGTCGTGCGGGAGCAGCGGCATCAGCTGCGAGCAGTAGCGCCCGGTCTCGCCGGGAGCCGGCGCGGCCGGCACGGCCAATGGGCCGGTCTGCGGGGCGGATTGCTCCGCGGTCACACGAGCGGCGATCACGAATCCGGTCACGATGGCGCCGACGGTCAGTGCGATGGCCACGATCACCAGGATGATGATGAGTCGCGGCGCACCCTGCCGGTCCACGGTGCCGTTCACGGGCGCGGTCGGCCGCTCACGCCAGGTTCACGACCGGGCAGGTGAGCGTACGGGTGATGCCGTCGACGGCCTGCACTCGCGCCACCACCAGCTTGCCGAGATCGTCCACGGAGTCGGCTTCGGCGCGCACCACCACGTCGTACGGGCCGGTCACGTCCTCGGCGCTGATCACGCCCGGGATCGCGCGGATCTTCTCGGCCACATCGGCGGCGCGACCCACACCGGTCTGGATCAGGATGAAGGACTGGACCATGGCGGTGGTTCCTCTCTGGCGTGATGCGTCGCGGCCGACGGCTCCGGCGGCGGGATCCCCGTCGCCGGTGGTACGGCGCCGTGTGGGCACGGCGGTGTGACGTGGATTGGGCAAGCCTATCGGCCTGTCGCCGTGTCCGGCGACCCGTCGCCGGTAGCGTCGTAGTGGTGGTGCCGCCGGGGTGATCCTGCGGGGCGGTGCCGGGAAGGGGAAGGGGCGGCGATGCCAGCGAATCAGTCCGGGTTCGGATCCGGCAGCGGGGCGCCGGGGCCGGCGGCCACGCTTGCGTCGGCCGGCGAGTTCGGCGTCATCGACGCGATCACCGCCCGCCTCACTCCGACGCTGGGCGTGGAGGTGGGCCCGGGGGATGACGCGGCCGTGGTGCATGCTCCCGACGGCCGCGTCGTCGTGAGCTGCGACATGTTCGTCGACGGGGTGCATTTCCGGACGGACTGGGCCACCGCCGAGGAGATCGGCCGGCGATGCGCGATCGCGGCCATGGCGGACATCTGCGCGATGGGCGGAATGCCCACCGCGTTGGTCGTCGGCCTCGCCGCGCCGCCGGACACGCCCCTCGAACTGGTGACCGGCATCGGCGACGGATTGGCGTTGGCCGCCGGCGAACTCGGTGCCGGTATGGTCGGCGGCGACCTCTCGCGTTCGGACCGGCTCACGGTCTCGGTGACGGTGCTGGGCGACATGCGCGGCGCGCGACCGGTGCTGCGCTCCGGTGCGCGGCCCGGGCAGGTGCTGGCCCTGGCCGGACGGATCGGTCACGCCGCGGCCGGGCTCGACGTGCTCTCCCGAGGATTCCGGTCGCCCATCGCGGTGGTGGCCGCCTACAAGGTCCCGGAGCCGCCGCTGTCGGCCGGGCCGATCGCAGCCGTCATGGGTGCGACGTCGATGATCGACATCTCCGATGGGCTGCTGGCCGACCTCGGCCACATCGCGGCGGCCTCGCAGGTGTCGATCGACGTCTCCACGGCCGCCCTGACGGTGCCCCAGCGGCTGGTCGAGGTGGCGTCGGCGCTGGGCAAGGACCCCATGACGTGGCTGCTCACCGGCGGCGAGGACCACGCACTGGCCGCGACGTTCCCCGCCGAAACCGAGCTGCCCGCCCCGTGGGAGCGGATCGGCACCGTGCGCGAACCGGCCGAGGGCAGGCCCGCCGTCACGGTCGATGACGCCGTGTATGACGCCGTCCCGGGCTTCGCCCACTTCCGCTGAACCGGCCGCGACGGAGATCGCACGCACACCGGGCGTTACCGTGTGGGCATGCGTCGGCCGTTGAGTGAGCTCGTCGATCCCGGCTGGGCGCTGGCGCTGGCGCCCGTCGCCGACCAGGTGGCGCGCATGGGGGACTTCTTGCGTGCCGAGACAGCTGACGGGCGACGGTACCTGCCGGCGGCCGACGCGATCCTGCGGGCCTTCCGAACGCCGCTCGACGACGTTCGGGTGCTGATCGTGGGCCAGGATCCGTACCCGACACCGGGCCATCCTGTCGGGCTGTCGTTCGCCGTGGAGCGGTCGGTGCGGCCGATCCCCCGGTCGCTGACCAACATCTATCGGGAACTGCGCGACGATCTCGGCATCGACCCGCCGCCGCACGGCGACCTGTCGGCCTGGGCAGGGCAGGGCGTGCTGCTGCTCAACAGGGTGCTCACGGTGGCGCCGGGCCGGCCCGCGTCCCATCGCGGCAAGGGCTGGGAGCGGGTCACCGATCGGGCCATCGCCGCGCTCGTCGCGCGCGGCGGCCCGTTGGTGGCGATCCTGTGGGGCCGTGACGCGCAGTCGCTGACTCCGGCGCTGGGCAGCGTGCCGATCATCGCGTCGCCGCATCCGTCGCCGTTGTCGGCCTCCGGCGGATTCTTCGGCTCCCGACCGTTCTCCCGCGCGAATGCGCTGCTGGCCGAGCAGGGGGCGGCGCCGATCGACTGGCGCCTGGGCTGACCCCGCGGCGCGACATCTGCACTACAGCAGGGCGGGGTTCCAGGCGTCGATCGCGTCGGCAGTGCGCGGCAGCGACCGCTCGTCGGTCGCGGCGCGGTCCAGCACCGCGAAGCCGCTGCGAAGGGTGGGCACGGCGAGCAGCGCGCCGGCGCCGGAGCCGAGGGTGAGCCGATGGTCGGACAGCGGCATCAGCCCCAGCACTTCCTGCAGCCGCGACTGCGTGCGGTCTGCCGTGGTATCCGCGACGGTGACGTAGTGCTCGGCGCCCGGCGCCAGCCGATGTGCCAGCACCGCGCAGACGAGCGACGGCACGTCGTCGATCAACACCGGCGTGCGGCGTAGCGCCGCCTGTGCGATGAAGCCGGTGAGCGCGGCCAGATCGGGTCCTCCCGCGATGGTCAGCAGCGCCCTGGCGTCGCCGAGGCTGCGCCGGGCCCGGAACCGGGCGTCGCGCACGGCCGCGGCCTTCCTGATCCATGCTTCGTCATTGATGCCGGAGCCGCGGGTGGTGGCCAGCGCGGGTTCCATGCCGGTCAATGCGGACACCAACGCGGCCGCCGGCGTGGACACCGCCACGCTGCAGATGGCGCCGATGAGAAGATCTGCGCCGCCGTCGATCTCGGCGTCAGCCATCGAGATGCCGGCCTGCAGGCAACGGTCGAGTTCGTCGTCGCGCAGCGCGTCCTGCATGTCGATCCGGCCACAGGCGGTGCGCACCCGGTGCGCGCGATCCACGGCGGAGCCGTCCAGGTCCCCACGGACCGCGATGTCCACCGTGCGCACCGTCACGCCGGCATCGAACGCCAGCTGCGCGATGGGGCCGGCCCCGGCCGCGAGGTCGGCGATGCGGCGCGCGGTGGTGCCGGGCGGGTAGGCCGTCACCCCGGCGAAGGCGATGCCATGGTCGGCGCCGAAGACCACCAGCGTCGGCCGCCCAGGCGTCATCACGTCGGTGGCTCCCTGTGCGGTGCCCCGCGCGGCGGCGATACGGTCCAGCGCCGGGCCCAGGTCGCCGAGCGCGCCGGCCGGCAGCAGCGCCCGCCGCCGCGACGCCTCGGCGTGCGCCGCGGCGTCGGGCGCTGGAATTGTCGTCCACATGCTCATCTGCGGCGCTCCTGATCGCGGTATCGTCCGCCGATCACGGTACCTGGGTCGGCGCCGGCCCGGATCGCGCCGCGGTACCCTCGGCGTCGCGGTTCTTGGAGTTAACGGCGGTTCACTTCCGGCCTGCGGCAGGGCATGATGGTGTCCATGGACTTCGCCGCCACGGGACTCGATGACTCAGCCGCCATGCACCACGAGATCCGGGAGGCGGTGCGCGCCATCGCGGCGCGCCGCGGCCTGCCCGAATACGCCGAACGGGGGCGCGCCTCGGCCCCGCAGACGGAGTTGTGGGAGGAACTCGGCGAGGCCGGTTTCATCGGCATCAACGTTCCCGAGCAGTTCGGCGGCGGCGGCGCCGGCATGAGCGAACTGGCCGTGGTCGCCGAGGCGTCGGCCTCGGTGGGTTGCCCGCTGCTGTTGATCCTGGTGTCCAGCGCCATCAGTGTCGAGGTGCTGGCCCGGCATGGCAGCGCTGAGCAGCAGCACGAGTGGCTGACCAGGCTCGCCGACGGGTCCACCAAGATGGCCTTCGCGATCACCGAGCCCGACGCCGGCTCCAACTCGCACCGCATCGCGACCACCGCCCGCCGGGACGGCATCGGGGACGATGCCGGGTACGTGATCCGCGGCAGCAAATACTTCATCTCCGGTGTCGGCGAATCCGCCGCCATCCTCACCGTCGCCGCCACCGGTCACGACGAGGCCACCGGACGCGCGCAGCTGAGCCTGTTCATCGTGCCGACGGACGCCCCTGGCCTCACCGTGCAGGACCTCCCGGTCGCCGCGCAGATCCCCGACCGACAATCCACCCTCTTCTATGACGACGTCCACGTGCCGGCCTCCGCCCTGGTCGGCGAGGAGGGCGCCGGGCTGTCGCTGCTCTTCGACGGGCTCAACCCGGAGCGCATCTCGGCCGCCGCGATCTGCGTGGGCATCGGCCGCTTCGCCGTCGAGAAGGCCGCGGCCTACGTCTCCGAGCGCACCGTGTGGAAGCTCCCGCTGGGCAGTCACCAGGGTGTCGCGCACCCGCTGGCCAAGGCCGCGATCGAGGTCGAGCTGGCCTGGCTGATGACGCAGAAGGCCGCCGCCCTGCACGACGCCGGCCGGCCGGCCGGGGCCGAGTCCAACATGGCCAAATACGCGGCCGCCGAGGCGGCCATCCACGCGATCGACGCCGCCATCCAGGCGCACGGCGGCAATGGCCTCACGGTGGAGTTCGGCCTCGTGCAGCTCTACGGTATGGCCCGGCTGCTGAAGATCGCGCCGGTCAACAGCGAGATGATCCTCAATTACGTGGCCACGCACGTGCTGGGCATGCCCAAGTCGTACTGACGGCGACCGGGCACGTGGGCGGCGTCATACCCGGCGCCACCTAAACTGGACCGGTGACTCCTGCTGCTCCCGAACCCGCGCCTGCCGACCTGCCCACGCACTACGACCCGGCGGAGGTCGAGGAGACGCTGTACCAGCGCTGGCTGGACGCGGAGTACTTCCGGGCGGACGAGCAGCAGGTGCTCTCCGGGCGGAAGAAGCCGTTCTCCATCGTGCTGCCGCCGCCGAACGTCACGGGCAACCTGCACGTGGGCCACGCCTTGGACCACACCCTGATGGATGTGCTCTCCCGCTGGCACCGCATGTCCGGCGACGAGGTGCTGTGGCTGCCCGGCATGGACCACGCCGGCATCGCCACGCAGACCCTGGTCGAGAAGCAGCTCGCCGCAGAAGGTCTCACCCGATACGACCTGGGGCGGGAGACGTTCATCGAGCGGGTCTGGGCGTGGAAGGCGGAATCCGGGGGTGCGATCCTGGGCCAGATGAAGCGCCTGGGCGACTCCGTGGACTGGTCGCGCGAGCGGTTCACGTTCGACGACGGACTGTCCGCCGCCGTCCAGACGATCTTCAAGAAGCTGTACGACGACGATCTGATCTATCGCGCCGAGCGGATCATCAACTGGTGTCCCGGGTGTATGACGGCGCTGTCCGACATCGAAGTGGACCACCACGACGACGAGGGCGAGCTGGTGTCGCTGCGCTACGACAGCGCCGATCCCGCGGATGCATTCTCGATCGTCGTGGCGACCACACGGGTCGAGACGATGCTCGGTGACACCGCGGTGGCGGTGCATCCGGACGACGCACGGTACGGCGCGTATGTCGGGAAGTCGGTGACGCTGCCGCTGGTGGGGCGGCAGATCCCGATCGTCGCCGACGCGCACGTGGATCCGTCGTTCGGCACCGGGGCGGTGAAGGTGACGCCGGCGCACGATCCCAACGACTTCGAGATCGCCCAGCGGCACCAGTTGCCGGCCGTGGAGGTGCTGGACAGCCGCGCTCGCATCTACGGAACCGGCACCGCGTTCGACGGCATGGATCGCTTCGTCGCGCGGGCCGCGGTCAAGGCGGCGCTGGCCGATGCCGGGCACGTGGTGGGGGAGAAGAAGCCGTTCGTGCACGCCGTGGGGCACTGCTCGCGCTCCGACGACGTGGTCGAGCCGCGGTTGAGCCTGCAGTGGTTCGTGCGGGTCGCGCCGCTGGCCCGGGCGGCCGGCGACGCGGTACGCCACGGCGCTACCCGGATCCATCCACCGGAACTGGCGGCCCGCTATTTCGAGTGGGTCGACAACATGCACGACTGGACGATCTCCCGCCAGCTGTGGTGGGGACATCGCATTCCGGTCTGGTACGGGCCGGCAGGCGAAGTGGTCTGTGTCGGCCCCGACGATCAGCCGCCGGCCGGCGAGGGCTGGCACCAGGACGACGACGTGCTGGACACCTGGTTCTCCTCGGCGCTGTGGCCGTTCTCCACGATGGGCTGGCCGGAGCGGACCGACACGCTCAAGGCCTTCTACCCCACGTCCGTGCTGGTCACCGGGTACGACATCCTCTTCTTCTGGGTGGCCCGGATGATGATGATGGGCCTGTACGCCATGGCCGACAACCCGGGCGGCGCGCAGCCGTTCGACGTGGTGGCGCTGCACGGACTGGTGCGTGACCAGTACGGCAAGAAGATGTCCAAATCCCGTGGCAACGTAGTCAACCCCCTGGAGTGGATCGACCGGTTCGGCGCGGATGCGGTGCGCTTCACCCTGGCCCGCGGCGCCAACCCGGGCACCGACCAGGCCATCGCCGAGGACTGGGTGCGCGGCTCGAAGTCGTTCTGCTCCAAGCTGCACAACGCGACCCGGTTCGCGCTGATGAATGGTGCCGTGGTGCCCGAGGTGCCGGTCGACCGCCACGCAGGGTCGGCCGCGGACCGCTGGATCCTCTCCCGCTTGGACAGCGTCATCGAGGAGACCACCGCGCTGCTCGGCGACTTCCAGTTCGCCAAGGCCGCTGAAGGGCTCTACCACTTCGCCTGGGACGAGGTCTGCGACTGGTACCTGGAGCTTGCCAAGGCCCCCATCTATGACGGTGGCGTCGGGGCGGAGCACACCCGTGCCGTGCTGGGAACGGTGCTGGACGGCCTGTTGAAGCTGCTGCACCCGTTCGTGCCGTTCGTCACCGAATCGCTGTGGACGTCGCTCACCGGCGGGCGGACGCTGGTGACGGCGCCCTGGCCGCAGCCCTCCGGCGCGGCCGCCGACGAGGCGGCGGCCACCGAGATCGCCGACGTGATCAAGCTGGTCACCGAGCTGCGGCGGTTCCGCGCCGACCAGGGATTGGCGCCGAGCAAGCGGGTGCCCGCGACGGTCACCGGGGCGGATGCGGCCGGCGGTGTGGTGGCGGCGACCCGTTCCCTGGTGCGCCTGACCGAGCCGTCCGGCGAGTTCACGGCGAGCGCATCGGTGGAGGTCGCGTTGTCCTTCGGCATCGTCACGGTGCACATCGACACGTCCGAGACGATCGACGTCACCGCCGAGTTCTCGCGCCTGGACAAGGATCTCGCGGCCGCCAGGAAAGAACTGGAACTGGCGGAGAAGAAGCTGGGCAACGCGGCGTTCACCGCGAAGGCGCCCGAGAAGGTCGTCGCCGGAATCCGGACCCGCCGGGATACTGCGGCGGCCGACATCGCGCGCATCACCGCCCGGCTGGAATCGTTCGGCGGGTCGGACGGGTCATGACCGATCAGCCGGGGCCCCGGCGCGGCCGCTTCGGCGACGACCCGGACGACGAAGCCTTCTTCGACGCACTGATGGGCGACGGGGACGACGCGGCCGGCGACGCTTCCGATGGGGGCATCGACGTCGCCGATCTGGTGCTGCCGATGGTGCCGTCCGACGATGACGCCGCGCTGGAGGCAGACCCGGCCGCTGCGGCGTCGGCCACCGCCGACCTGGACGACGACAGCTCAGAGCTCATCCCCGCGCATCCCCCGCTGACCCTGGGCGCCGTCGAGGCGGTGCTGAACCGGCGCTGGCCGGAAACCCGGATCGAGCCGACGCTGGAGCGGATCGCGGCCCTGGCAGACCTCACCGGAAACCCGCAGCGCGCGTACCCCGTCATCCATATCGCCGGCACCAACGGCAAGACCTCCACCACCCGGATGGTGGATTCGCTGCTCACCGCCATGGGGCTGACCACCGGACGGTTCACCTCGCCGCACCTGCAGAAGGTCACCGAGCGGATCTCGATCGGAAATGTCCCCATCGACGACGAGCGGTACGTGGCGACCTTCGGCGACATCGCGCCCTACATCGACATGGTCGACGCGGCCAGCCGCCGCGGTGGCGGCGTGGACCTGAGCAAGTTCGAGATCCTGACCGCCATGGCGTTCGTCGCGTTCGCCGACGCCCCCGTCGATGTGGCCGTGATCGAGGTCGGCATCGGCGGCACCTGGGACTCGACGAACATCGTTGGGCCCGCCGTCGCCGTGGTGACGCCGATCGGAATCGACCACATCGCCTACCTCGGGCCGGATCTCGCCTCGATCGCCGCCAACAAGGCCGGCATCATCAAGTCCGGCGCGCCGGCGATCCTCGGCCCGCAGGATCCGGAGGCGATGGACGTGCTGCTGCGCCGCGCCGTCGGCGAGGATGTGACGGTGGCGCGCTACGGGTACGAGTTCGAGGTCACCGAGCGGCGGTCGGCGGTCGGCGGTCAGCTGCTCACGATCCAGGGTCTGTCCGCGGTCTACGACGAGATCTTCCTGCCGCTGTACGGCGAGCATCAGGCCCGCAACGCCGCCACCGCGCTGGCGGCGGTCGAGGCATTCCTGGGAGCCGGACGCGACAAGGCACTGGATGCGGGCACGGTGCGCGACGCATTCGCTTCGGTCGCCTCGCCCGGCCGGCTGGAGCGGGTCCGCACGTCGCCGTCGATCTTCATCGATGCCGCCCACAACCCGCATGGTGCCACGGCTCTGGCCGCGGCACTGGAGGCGGACTTCTCGTTCACCCGGCTGGTGGGCGTGCTGGCCGTGATGCACGACAAGGACGTGCGCGGGGTGCTCGAGGCGCTTTCCGGGTCGTTCGACGAGGTCGTGGTGACGGTCAATTCGTCGCCGCGCTCGATGCCGGTCGACGATCTCGCCGCACTCGCCCGCGAGATCTTCGGCGAGGAGCGGGTGCATACTGCGCCGCGGATGGACGACGCGCTGGCGCTTGCCGTCGATCTGGCCGAGGACGACCCGGACAACGCCGCTGGGGCTGCGGTGCTGGTCACCGGGTCGGTGGTCTCTGCCGGTGACGCGCGCGCGCTGGCCGGATGGAGTCCGGCGTGAGTCGGCCCGACGAACCGGAGGTGCCCGGGGCGCCGTCATCCCCGGTGCCGGCGGAGCCGCCGACCGGTTCCGCGAGCGATGCGGCAGCCACGGACGCCGCGCCCGGGGACCCCGAACGCGGGCTGCGCGGCGTGGTGTCGGCGATCCTGATTCTGGAGGCCATCGCCATCCTGCTCGGCGTCACCGTGATCGCGAACGGCGGGACCAGCGCCCCTGGCTGGCAGATCGGCGTCATCCTGGCGGTGGCGCTGGCGCACGTCCTCGCCCCCGTGGTGATGAGGAAACGGCTGGCGTTCTGGCTGATCTTCCTGCTGCAGGCGGTGCTCATCGGATGTTGGGCAATCGACGCGGCGATCGGCATCACCGGCGTCGTATTCCTCGTCGCGTGGCTGCTGATCCTCTTCATGAGGCGCGAATTCCGGCGGCGGCTGGCGGCTGGCACAATGGCCTAGCGGCCCGACGGGCCGAACCTCGCCGCCTCGGACGACGGCAGTTGCGCCGCGTCGAGGCGACTTTCCCGAACGACACATCGAAGGAGACATGCGGTGATGGAACGCACGCTGGTACTGGTCAAGCCCGACGGGGTCGAGCGCGGCCTGACCGGCGAGATCATCGGCCGCATCGAACGCAAGGGGCTGAAGCTCGTCGCCATGGACCTGCGCACGGTGGACGGCGCGCTGGCCGAGCAGCACTACGCCGAGCACGCCGACAAGCCGTTCTTCCAGTCACTGGTCGAGTTCATCACCGGCGGCCCGCTGGTCGCCATCGTGGTCGAAGGCGAACGCGCCATCGCCGGATTTCGGCAGATCGCGGGGGGTACCGATCCGGTGGAAAAGGCCGCGCCCGGTTCGATCCGCGGCGACTTCGCGCTGGTGACCCAGTACAACCTGGTGCACGGATCGGACTCGCCCGAGTCCGCGGCACGCGAGATCGCGCTCTGGTTCCCGGCCCTGTAGGGCATTCCCGACCCCAGCCGGAGAGGCGGCGAGCGCGAGACGGCGGGCGGCCCGAGTCGTACCGGGACGCCCGTCGAGCTGTGATGACCGCGGGGCTGCGCCGCGACGCGCGACGCCATGTGGGATACTGGCTGTGCACGGTGCCGGCAGATCCGGCCCGTGTCCGATCCGGCTGCGGCCGGTCGCGTGGCACTCCGGCGAGTGACAGCCGCCGTCTGCCCAGGCTTGCGAGGTGAGAGCCGCGAGCGTTGGCGAGTTCCGACGCGACCGTGACGCGCGTGTGGGATCGGCCCGCAATGAGACTTCCCGCTGCATCCGGCTCCGGTTGCGGCGGACATGATTTCCGCTCGATTTCCCCTGCGCGGACGCGGTGACACGCACCCGGGGGACAGGCGGGAAAGGACAGTACGACCCATGCCAACCGTTTCCGATCCCACGACCTCCAAGACTCCCCGGGGCGCCTCCGCCCCCGCTGCGCCGCTCCTGGCCGACGCGTTGGCCGGCCTGCCGCCGCGGGTTCGGGTGCATGATCTGGCCCGCCGTGCCGGTATGAACTCCAAAGAGACCATCGCGGCGCTGGCCGCCGTCGGCGTGGACGTGGGCTCCGCATCGTCCGCGGTGGACAGCGAGGTCGCCGAGGCGTTGTTGACCTCGCTGCTCGGTGCCGGACAGCAGCCGGCCGCATCCGGGAAGGCGGCCCCCAGCGCGCGCAAGGCCTCGGCGCCGCGCAAGACGCAGGCCGCGAAGAAGGCGCCGGCCGCGAAGGCCGGACACGCCGACCGATCCGACGCCCCGGCCTCGGCGCACGGTGCCACGGCGGATGGTGTTGCTCCGGACAGCGCCGCTCCGGACACCGCCGCTCCGGACAGCGCCGCTCCGGACACCGCCGCTTCCGCCGGGGCTGCTGGGCGCGCCGCCACGGATCGGCCGAAGCGCGGACGAGGCTCGAAGACGGCCGCCGCAGCGGCTCCGACGGATGCGCTCGACGCAGACGGATCCGAGAACGCAGTGCGGCAGGCGGGCGAGTCCACGACCCCGCAAGCCCGCGGGCGTCGCCGAAGCAAGGCCGCGGACGCCGACGGCACCGGAGCCGACAGCACCGGTGACGAGACGCAGGCCGACGTGGCGACCGAGCACGACGAATCAGCCGACGAGCTGGACGGATCGCGCGGTCGGCGTCGCAGGCGTGGCGGGCGAGGTCGTCGCGGGGGGCGCGGCAATCGCCAGGAGTCCGCGGACGAGACCGACACCGACGACACGGACGACGGCGGCGCAGGCGTCGCCGACGGCACGGCCGAACCCGATGGCGGGGACGCGGACGACACCGTCACCCACCGCTCGCGCCGGCGCCGCGGCCACGGCGCCGGCGGCGTGCAGACACCTGCCGGTGACGACGCGCAGCCGGTCGAGCACGACGGTGACGCCGACTCGGCTTCCGAATCCGATATCGACGACACCGACGACGAGTCCTCCGGGTCCCGTCGGCGTCGTCGGCGCCGTCGGCGCCGTTCCGGGTCGTCCGAGTCGGACGCCGATGGGCAGGAGGCCTCGCACGAGGGCTCCGGCAAGCACGGTGGGTCATCCGGTGTGCAGGGCGTGAAGGGCTCCACTCGGCTGGAGGCGAAGCGTCAGCGCCGCCGGGACAGCCGGGAGACCCGGCGGCGGCCGCAGATCCTGTCCGAGGCCGAGTTCCTGGCACGACGCGAGTCCGTGGACCGCGTCATGGCAGTGCGCCAGCGCGGGGATCTCGCGCAGGTGGCGCTGTTGGAAGACGGCGTGCTGGTCGAGCACTTCGTCTCCCAGCACGGCAACGCCTCGATGATCGGCAATATCTATCTGGGCCGCGTGCAGAACGTGCTGCCGTCGATGGAGGCCGCGTTCGTCGACATCGGCAAGGGCCGCAACGCCGTCCTGTACGCCGGCGAGGTGAACTGGGACATCGCCGGCCTGGAGGGCAAGGAGCGCCGCATCGAGATGGCGCTGTCCGGCGGCGACACCGTGCTGGTGCAGGTGTCCAAGGACCCGATCGGGCACAAGGGCGCCCGGCTGACCACGCAGATCTCCCTGCCCGGCCGCTTCCTGGTGTTCGTGCCCGGTGGCGGCGCCACGGGCATCTCCCGCAAGCTGCCGGAGAACGAGCGCAAACGCCTGAAGAAGATCCTGGACAAGATCGTCCCGGCCGAAGCGGGTGTCATCATCCGCACTGCCGCGGAGGGTGTCGGCGAGGAGGATCTCGCCGCCGATGTGGAGCGTCTCAAGGCGCAGTGGCAGGAGATCTCGGAGGCGGCCCGCAAGGGCACCGACGCCGGCCACGCGCCGAAGCAGCTCTATACCGAGCCGGACACGTTGATCAAGGTGGTCCGCGACCTGTTCAACTCGGACATCAACCGGCTGCTCATCGATGGCGATCTCGCCTGGGAGTCGCTGTCCGAGTACGTGTTGGCCGTCGCCCCCGAACTGGCCGACCGGGTCAGCCGCTACATCGGCGACAAGGACGTCTTCGCGGCGTTCCGCATCGACGAGCAGATCGCCAAGGCGCTGCAGCGCAAGGTTCGGCTGCCGTCCGGCGGCTCGCTGGTGATCGACCGCACCGAGGCGATGACCGTCATCGACGTGAACACCGGCAAGTTCACCGGCTCCGGCGGCAACCTGGAGGAGACCGTCACCCGCAACAACCTGGAGGCCGCCGAGGAGATCGTGCGCCAACTACGCCTGCGCGACATCGGCGGGATCATCGTCGTCGACTTCATCGACATGGTGCTCGAGTCGAACCGCGATCTGGTGCTGCGTCGGCTGACCGAGTGTCTCGGTCGTGACCGCACGCGCCACCAGGTGGCCGAGGTCACCTCATTGGGCCTGGTGCAGATGACGCGCAAGCGTATGGGTCTCGGTCTCGTCGAGGCGTTCTCGGAGCCATGCGCCACGTGCAACGGCCGCGGTATCGTGCTGCACGACGCGCCGTCCGACTCGGCGCTGGACGATGCCGACGCCGAGGCGAGCAGCCACGCGCGCAAGGGCCGCAGGCGCGGCCGGCACCACGACGACGACGGTGCCAAATTCGAGCCGCTGGTCGTGGAACGCGTCACCGTGGACGCGAAACCGGATCCGCGTGGGCCCCGCCCGCCGGCATTCTTCCGCGCCGACTTCGATGGGGCCGCAGGCGAAGACTTGGCCGCTGCCGCCGACGCGGGGTCCGACTCGCCGGTGCGAACGGATGCCGCCTCCGACGGTGCCGCGCCGAGTATGACGCAGCCCTCGGGCGACGCCGCTGCGGACGGGACTGCCACCGAACCCGCCACCACCGATGCCTCGTCCGGCACGACGCGCAAGACCGCGCAGCGAAGCCGCCGCAAGGCGAGCGCGTCCGGAGCGGACACGGCACCCGCCACAGATGCCGCGCCCCCCGAATCGGCGCCCGAGCCGCCCACCGTGCCGACGACGCCCGTAGCCGTGACGTCCGCGCAGGAACCCAAGCCGGTTCGCCGCCGTCGGGCCGCGGGCCGCCCGGCGGGCGCTCCGGCCCGGGTCACAGGCGCTGTCGATCTCGTCCTGCCGCTGGTGGGCGTGTCGGCCGCGTCGGAAGCGGCGGCGCCCACCACCGACCCCGCCTGACGGCCGGACGACGGTTTGCCCGGCATGCCGGTGGCCCTGTATGCTGAGTCGTCGGCCACGCTTGACGCGGCGCACTTTCTCGTGCGCGCGATGCGTCGATGGTGCGCCGGTGGTGTGCCGCCCGTGTGACGGATGCCGGGTCGGCGGAGACAACGCTGCTGGGGCCCGGTGACGGGCGCGGGCGGGCCAGGAAAGCAGTACTCACGAGCAGGTAAGCGAACAGGCAGGAAAGCGATGTACGCGATCGTCAAGACCGGCGGCAAGCAGTACAAGGTCGCCGAAGGTGACGTCATCACGGTCGAGAAACTCGATGTGGAGGCCGGCGCGGCCGTCACCCTGCCGGCGGTGCTGCTGGTCAACGGCGAGACCGTGACTGCCGCGGCCGACAAGCTGGCGAAGGTCTCCGTGACGGGCGAGGTCGTCTCGCACGGCAAGGGCGAGAAGATCGTCATCCACAAGTTCAAGAACAAGACCGGGTACCACAAGCGCCAGGGGCATCGTCAGCCGCTGACGACTGTCAAGGTCACCGGCATCGCGACGAAGTAAGGGCTGATTGAGACATGGCACATAAGAAGGGTGCATCGAGCTCCCGCAACGGTCGCGATTCCAACTCGCAGCGTCTGGGCGTCAAGCGCTTCGGCGGGGAGCAGGTCAATGCCGGCGAGATCCTGATCCGCCAGCGCGGCACCAAGTTCCACCCGGGGGACGGCGTGGGCCGCGGCAAGGACGACACCTTGTTCGCGCTGGTGCCGGGGGCTGTGTTGTTCGGTACCCGCCGTGGCCGCAAGACCGTCAACGTCGTGGAACCGGCGGCAGTACAGGCCTGACCGGACGAGGACAGTTGTAGCGCGAGGGGCGGCCCGGGACAGGGGCCGCCCCTCGCGGCATTGATGCGCCGCCGGAGTCTCCGGCCGGCGCTGGGTGGAACGGAGTACGGGATGGCGCGCTTCGTCGATCGCGCGGTGCTGCAGGTGCAGGCCGGCGACGGTGGGCACGGCTGCGCCTCGGTGCGCCGGGAGAAGTTCAAGCCGCTCGGTGGGCCGGACGGCGGTAACGGGGGCGACGGCGGTGACGTGATCCTCGAGGTCGACCCCGGCGTGCATACCCTGCTCGATTTCCACTACCGGCCGAACGTGCGCGCTGGCAACGGCCGACCCGGTATGGGCGACAATCGGCAGGGCGCCGCGGGCACCACGCTGCGACTGGCGGTGCCGGACGGCACCGTGGTACTCGGGCAGGACGACGAGATGCTGGCCGATCTCATCGGCCCCGGAGCCAGCGTCGTGATTGCGCATGGTGGCCGCGGTGGGCTCGGCAATGCCGCACTCGCCTCGAAATCCCGCAAGGCTCCCGGCTTCGCTCTGCTCGGCGAGCCCGGTGACGCCGCGCAGATCGTGCTCGAGTTGAAAAGCGTCGCCGATGTCGGCCTGATCGGGTTCCCATCGGCCGGCAAATCGTCACTGGTGTCGGTACTGTCCGCGGCCCGACCGAAGATCGCCGATTATCCGTTCACCACGTTGGAGCCCAACCTGGGTGTGGTGACCGCCGGCTCGGACACGTTCACGGTCGCCGACGTGCCCGGATTGATTCCCGGCGCCAGCCAGGGGCGTGGGCTCGGCCTGGAGTTCCTGCGCCATATCGAACGATGTGCGGTGCTGGTGCACGTGGTGGACTGCGCCACCATGGAGGCCGGCCGCGACCCGGCGAGCGACATCGACGCCGTGGAGGCCGAACTGGCGACCTACCTGCCGTCGCTGCCCGTCGACCTGGCGGCGAAGCCACGGCTGGTGGCGCTGAACAAGATCGACGTGCCCGAGGCACGCGAATTGGCCGAGTTCGTCGCCGGCGATCTCCGTGCGGCCGGCCACCGCGTGTTCCTGATCTCCACGGCCACCCACGAAGGGCTGTCGGAGTTGAGCTTCGCGATGGCAGAGGCCGTCACCGCGGACCGGGTGAACCGCCCTGCCGCCGACGCCCCGCGACTGGTGCTGCGGCCGCGGCCGGTGAACTCCGACCAGTTCGCCGTGGAGCCCGACCCGGACGAGGAGGGCGGCTTCATCGTGCGCGGGGTGCGCCCGGAACGCTGGATCCGGCAGACCGACTTCGACAACGACGAGGCCGTCGGCTATCTCGCCGACCGGTTGGCACGGCTGGGCGTCGAGGACAGACTGGCCGAACTGGGCGCGGAACCCGGCTGCCCAGTCACGATCGGCGACATCACCTTCGATTGGGAGCCGGCCACTGCCGCCGGTGTGGATCAGACGCCGTCCGGCCGCGGCACCGATGTGCGCCTGGAGGCCACCGGGCGCGTGCCCGCCGCCGAGCGCAAGGCCATGCACCGGGTGCGCCGCGGGCTTCCCGTCGAGGTCAACGGCCCGGACGACGCCCCCCGCGGACGAAGTGGGCGGCGATGAACAGCACGCGCGCCCTGGTCGGCGCCGCGCGCACCATCGTCGTCAAAGTCGGTTCGTCGTCGCTGACCACTGCGGGCGGCGGGCTGGATCCGGTACGTCTGGACGCCCTGGTGGACGCGGTCGCCGCGCGCACCGCCGCGGGCAGTCATGTGGTCGTCGTCTCGTCCGGGGCCATCGCCGCCGGTCTGGCTCCGTTGGGTCTGCGGCGCCGGCCGCGAGACCTGCCCACTCAGCAGGCCGCGGCGTCCGTCGGCCAGCAGCAGCTCGCCGCGCGCTACGCCCAATCGTTCGCCCGCCACCAGCTGCGGGTCGGGCAGGTCCTGCTGACCAGCGACGACGTGATGCGGCGCGCGCATTATCACAACGCGCAGCGCACGTTTGCTCGGCTGCTGCACTTCGGCGTGGTTCCCGTCGTCAACGAGAACGACACGGTCGCCACGACCGAGATCCGCTTCGGCGACAACGACCGGCTGGCGGCACTGGTCGCTCACCTGGTCGGCGCCGACGCGCTGGTGCTGCTGTCCGATGTGGACGCGCTCTACACTGCTGACCCGCGCCTGCCCGACTCGACGCCGATCCGCGAGGTCACCGGCCCGGACGCGCTCGAAGGCGTCGGTCTGGACTCCGTGGGCAGCGGCCTGGGCACCGGCGGTATGGCCTCCAAGGTGACCGCCGCCATGATCGCCACCGGAGCCGGGATACCGGTGCTGCTGGCCGACGCCGCCCACGCCCACGTGGCACTGACGGCAGGTCCCGGGCCGGAGGTCGGCACCGCGTTCGCCGCCGCCGACCGCCGCACCAGTGCGCGCCTGTTCTGGCTGGGCCATGCCGCCTCCGTCTCCGGGGCACTGGCGCTGGACGCGGGCGCGGTCGCCGCCGTCACCGCGCGCCGCAAGTCGCTGCTGCCGGCAGGCATCACCGACATCCGAGGCGATTTCGAATCCGGCGATGTGGTGGATCTGCTCGCGCCGGACGGCACGGTCGTGGCCCGCGGATTCGTCGGGCACGACGCCGCGGAGCTGCCCGCCATCATCGGCCGCCACCTGGCCGACCTGCCGGCGGAACAGCGCCGCGAAGTGGTGCACGCCGACGATCTGGTCGTGATGCGGAGGGCTGCGCGTCAGCCGCGGAAGACGGCGACCGCGGCGCAGGCTCCCTGAGCGATGCCCGGGCGCGACGGACATGGCAGGCTGGACGGCGATGCGCGTGATCGCACCGGCGGAGCCGCGGACAGCGGCTGACAGGCAAGCAGGAGGCACTGGTGACAGCCCAGTCGGAAAGCACGGTGGCAAGCGGTATCGCAGCCGGCGCGGATGACGCCGCTCGCGGTCGGGCCGCTACCGAAGCGGAGGTGCTCGCGGCGGCCCGGTCGGCGAAAGCGGCGGCCAGGGAAGTGGCGCTCGCCTCCACCGACACCAAGAACGCGGCGCTCGGCGCGATGGCCGCCGCCCTGCGGGAGCATTCCGGTGCCCTGCTGGCCGCCAATGCGGCCGACGTGGACGCGGCGCGCCGGGCCGGCACCGCCGAGGCGTTGATCGACCGGCTCACGCTGACCGACGCCCGCATCGGATCCATGGCGTCCGGCTTGGAGGACCTGGTCGCATTGCCGGACCCGATCGGCACCGTCGTGCGGAGCTCCGAGCTGCCCAGCGGCCTGGCGCTCACCCAGGTCCGGGTCCCGCTGGGCGTCGTCGCCATCATCTATGAAGCCAGGCCGAACGTGACGGCCGACGCCGCCGGCATCGCGCTGAAGGCCGGCAACGCGGTCCTGCTGCGCGGATCGGGCTCGGCCTACGCGTCCAACGAGGCGATCGTCGCCGTGCTGCGGCAAGCCGTGACCTCGGTGGGGATGCCCACCGACGCCATCGTGCTGGTGCCGGGCACCGACCGCAGTTCCGTGAAATACGTGATGACGGCGCGCGGGCTGGTGGACGTGATCATCCCGCGCGGTGGCGCCGGTCTGATCCGCGCCGTGGTGGACGGCTCCACCGTGCCGGTGATCGAGACCGGGGTCGGCAACTGCCACGTCTATGTCGATGCGACCGCCGACATCCCGATGGCCATCGACATCCTGCTCAACTCCAAGACCCGGCGTCCGTCGGTGTGCAACGCCGCGGAGAACGTGCTGGTGGCCCGGGGCATCGCTGCCGCGTTCGTGCCGCGGGCGGCCGCGGCGCTGGCCGCGAGCGGCGTGACCATCCACGCCGACGAGGCGTTCGCGGCGCTGGCCGGCGACACCGCGACGGTGCCGGCGACCGAGGCCGACTTCGACACCGAGTACCTGTCCCTGGACATCGCGGCCGCCGTCGTCGGCGGAGTCGACGAGGCCATCGAGCACATCCGCCGGCACGGCACCGGGCACACCGAGGCCATCGTCACCTCGGATGACGCCGCGGCCGCAGCCTTCACCAGCCGCATCGACGCGGCCGCCGTCATGGTCAACGCGTCCACCGCGTTCACCGACGGCGGCGAGTTCGGATTCGGCGCCGAGATCGGCATCTCCACCCAGAAGCTGCACGCCCGTGGCCCGATGGGTCTGGCCGAGCTGACCTCCACCAAGTACATCGTGGCCGGCCGGGGCCAGACGAGGGCAGCCTCGTGACCGGTGCCCAGGCGCCCTCGGCAGCCGGAGCGCGGAGCGGCAGCGACGGGAGCTGCGTCATTGCTGATCCACCGGCGCGGCGGCAGCGCAGAGTCGGGGTGATGGGCGGCACCTTCGACCCCATCCACCACGGCCACCTGGTGGCGGCCTCCGAAGTGGCATCGCGGTTCTCACTGGACGAGGTCGTCTTCGTGCCGACGGGCACACCCTGGCAGAAGCACGCCGACGAGGTGTCGGCTGCTGAGCACCGCTACCTGATGACGGTGATCGCCACGGCTTCCAATCCGCGGTTCACCGTGTCCCGCGCCGACCTGGACCGCGGTGGACCGACGTACACGGTGGACACGCTCACCGATCTGAAGGCCGACTACCCGGACGATGAGCTGTATTTCATCACCGGGGCCGACGCGCTGGCCGCGATCATGAGCTGGAAGGACGCCGACAAGCTGTTCGATCTGGCCAGGCTGATCGGAGTCACCCGGCCGGGGTACCAGCTGAAGGACCCGCACCTGCCGGGCGTCGCCGTCACGCTCATCGAGGTGCCGGCCATGGCGATCTCGTCCACGGACTGCCGCGCGCGGGTGAGCAGGGGGGAGCCGGTCTGGTACCTGGTGCCGGACGGCGTGGTGCAATACATCAGCAAGCACCGGCTGTATGCGCAGCCGGGGGAGAAGGGGATGACGTGACCGCCACCGATACCGCCCGCGATCGCTCGCTCGTCGCCGCGCAGGCGGCGGCCGACAAGGGCGCGACGGACATTATCGTGATCGACGTGTCCGATCGGCTGCCGCTGACCGACTGCTTCGTGATCGTCAGCGGCTCCAACGAGCGTCAGGTCGGGGCGATCGTGGACGCGGTCTCCGAGAATCTCGCGAAGCACGGCGTGAAGGCGGTGCGGCGCGAGGGCGAGCGCGACGGCCGGTGGGTGCTGCTGGACTTCGGTGACCTCGTGGTGCATGTGCAGCACGCGGAAGAACGGGTGTTCTACGCGCTCGACAAGCTGTGGGGCGACTGCCCCACGATCCCATTCGTGGACAGCGCGCTGGCCGCGCACGACGGCGCCGCGATGGGCGGCATGGCGGACGGACAGTAGGCGGTGACGCTGCAGCGGCTCATCATCCTGCGTCATGGTGAGACGGACTGGAACGCGGGTTTTCGCATGCAGGGGCACCGCGACATCCCGATCAACGCACGGGGACTCGAGCAGGCCGCGGCCGCTGCCCCGTCGCTGGTCGCGCTCGGACCGGAGATGATCGTCTCGTCGGATTTGCAGCGCGCGCGGGCGACGGCCGAGGTGATCGCCGACTTGATGGACGTCGACGTGCGCACGGATGCGCGGCTGCGGGAGACGTCGCTGGGCCAGTGGGAGGGACTGGACCGCGACGAGGTGCGTGCGCGCTGGCCCGGCCAGTGGGAGGAATGGCGGCATCACGGGGCACGGATGGCCCCGCCCGGCGGCGAATCGCGGCTGGAGGTCTCCGAGCGTGCGTCCGAAGTGGTCGACGAGCTGGACGCCGGCGGCCCCGAGTCGGCCCTGCTGGTCAGCCACGGCGGGCTGATCGTCGGCCTCACCGGCCGGTTGCTCGGCATCGACCCGGACTACTGGGGCGCCCTGATCGGGGTGGGCAATTGCCACTGGGTGGCCCTGCACCGGGTCGGCGGTCGATGGCTGCTGCACACCTACAACGGAGGACTGGGCGGGATCGTTCTGGCGGCTCGCGACGAGGAGATCGTGGACGACTGACGCTCCGGCGCGGCGAGTTGTCCACCTGCCTGGAATCTGTCCCCAGCGGGCCGCCCGACGTGCTTCGGCTCGCGATCCGCCGCTACCGTCCGGGCATGTTTCGACGCGGTGAGCGCAGGGAGCAGGCAGCCGGTCCGCTTCCGCCGGGTGCGAGGGCGCGGGTGGCTGCGCTGGGCGGTCTTCCCGAGGATCGCGGCGGTGGCGGCGCTGAGTATGGGGGCGCGGGTTCCGTCGTACCGGGCGGCGCGTATGACGATGACGCGGAGGCGCCCGGCGCCGCGTATGACGCTGGCCCGCGCCGAGCCGCGGCCGACCGGCCGGGCGTGCCGACCGCCGGCGACGAAGGCGGCGACCTTCCCGGTGACGTCGCCGACGATGCCCGGGCGGCCGCCGGATGGGTGCCGGATCGGCGGGAGCCCGGCTCGGCGCGCAGCCGGGCCTGGGTCGCGCGCCTGACCACGGCCGGCCCGTGGGGCGAGCTGGCGGAGAAATGGGTGCCCGAGCAGTTGCGCGGGGCTCGCATCGATCCGAAGCGGCGGGGTGCGGTGCTGCTGTCCGCAGTTGCGGCGATCGCGGCCATCGTCGCGGCGCTCGGCGTCTGGTGGTCGAGACCGCAGCCCACACCGGTCCCTGCCGCTGCGAATGCCGCGTCCGCCACTGCGTCCTTGCTGGGCGCGTCATCTCCGGGCGGCGGTCGAAGTGGCGGCGGCGAGGCGGCCGCAGGCACGCCTACCGCTGCACGCGAGCCGGACGCCGGCGCTGCCGGCGGCGGCGCCACGCCGGTCGGGCCGGATGGCAGCCCCGCCACGCCGACCGGTCCGGCGGCCGCCGAACCGGACACCATCGTCGTATCGGTGACCGGCAACGTCCGCCGCCCCGGCGTGGTGGCGGTACGCGCCGATGCGCGAGTGGCCGATGCGATCGCCGCGGCCGGCGGCGCATTGGACGAATCCGACCTGACCGGTCTCAACCTGGCTGCTCACCTCGAGGACGGGTCGTCCGTGGTGGTCGCCGGATCCGGTGGGAGCACCGTCACCTCGGACGTCGCCGCCGCCGGCGATTCAACCGCGGGTGATTCATCCGACGAGGGCGGCGCCGACGTCAGGATCAGCCTCAACCGCGCCGATGCGGCGGCGCTGGAGACCCTGTCCGGAGTCGGTCCGGTGACGGCCGGGGCGATCATCGCCTACCGGACCGAGCACGGCCCGTTCACCGACGTGGCGCAGTTGCAGGAGGTGTCCGGGATCGGGCCGGCCACCTTCGCGCGCCTTCAGCCGCATGTCACGCTCTAGCCGCGCGCGGCCGGGCCCGTCGCGGGTTCGGACATGAGTCGGCGGTGGACCGAGGACGAGGCCACGGCGCCGCTGGATCTGCGGCTCGTGCTCCCGGCCGTCGCCGTGTGGGCCGGGTGCCTGCTCGCTGTGTGGGCGGCCGGAATGGTGCTGTGGGCGTGCGCCGCCGGCGCAGTCGGTCTTGCGAGCTGCGCCACTGTGGCGCACGGCGGCCGGTGCCGTACGGCCGCACCGGTGACGGCCCTCGTGTGCTTCCTGGCGGCGATGATCCTGACGGCGCTGCGGTTCTCGGCCGCAGCTGCCGATCCGCTGGTCGTCGCGGGACAGTCGGGGGACTGGGTCGTGGTGGACGTCACGGCCACGGCGGATCCGGCATCGGTGGCCGTCGGCTGGGCCGGCTCCGTGGACGGCGCCGGGGCCGTCGATGGCGGCGTCATCCACGGCAGTCCCGCCCGGTCGGCGGGCGGCGCCGATTCCGGGGCGGCGACGGGCCGCTGGCGGATCGCCGCTCGGGCGCGCATGGTCACCACCGGTGGCATGGTGTCCACCTCGGGGGCACCGGTCACCGTCTTCGCCGACGGTGCGGCCTGGGGATCCGTGCGTGACGGGGTGACGGTGCGGTTGCGTGGAGTTGCTCAGCCGGACGCTTTCGGTACGGCTCCCGCGGTGGTGATCCGGGCGCGCGGCGATCCCGAGACGTTGAAGCAGGCCGCGCCGTGGACTCGCTGGGCGACGCGCGCCCGAGATCGGCTTTCGGACTCTGCCCGAGCGCTCGAGCCGGACCGCGGCGGGCTGCTGCGTGGATTGGTGGTCGGCGATACGCGCGGCATCGATGCCGCGCTGTCGGCGGATGCCAAGACCACCGGACTGAGTCACCTGGTGGCGGTCTCAGGCTCGCACATGGCGATCGTGGCCGGCCTGGTGCTGGTGCTGCTGCGACGTTTCGGCCCGCGCGTCTCGGGCATCGGTGTGGCGGCTGCGTTCGGATCCCTGGTGACGCTCGTGGGTCTTCAACCGTCCGTGCTGCGTGCGGTGATGATGGGACTCATCGGCGTGGCCGCAGCGGTCGTGGGACGGTCCCGGTCGGGGCTCTCGGCGCTGGCCGCGACCGTGTTCGCACTGCTGCTCATCGACCCCACGCTGGCCGTCGGTGTCGGATTCGCACTGTCCGTGCAGGCCACCGCCGGGCTGATCCTGCTCGCGCCCGTCCTGACCCGCGCACTGGAGCGCCGCGGCGTCCCGCGCGGCTGGGCGCTGCTGGTGTCGATCCCCGTCGCGGCGAACCTGGCCACCGTCCCCGTGATCACGGCGATCAGCGGCCGCGTGTCCCTGGTCGCGATCCCGGCCAATATTGCGGTCGCCCCGGTGGTGGCTCCGGCGCTGCTGCTCGGCCTGGCCTGCCTGATCGCGGGGTGCGTCTGGCCTGCCGCCGGCGTGCAGCTGGCCCGACTGGACGGCCCGCTGCTCGGCTGGGTGACCGGCACCGCGCATCGCCTCGCGCGATGGCCCGGGGCGGCGGTGTCCTGGTCGGCCAGCGCCGTCGGCGTGCTGGCGCTGGTCGCGCTCATCGTGGCGGTGCTCATCGCCTTCCGATTCCGGACCGCGCGAGCTGTGCTGATCGCGGCGGCGATGAGCGTCGCCGTCGTGGTGGCCGCCGCCCACGTCGTGTCGATCGGCTGGCCGGGACGCGGCTGGCTCATCACCATGTGCGACGTGGGTCAGGGCGACGGCATCGCGCTGGCCACCGATGTGCCCAGTGAAGCCGTCGTCATCGACACCGGTCCGAATCCTTCGGCGATCGACGCGTGCCTGGGCCGCCTGGGCGTCACCACCATTGCCCTGCTGGTGATCACTCATCTGCACGCCGACCATGTCGGCGGTCTTGCCGGAGCGATGCGGGGACGCACCGTCGATGCCATCGCCATCGGGCCGGACAGATCGGCCCCCGGTGCCGTGCGCGACATCGGCGACGCAGCCCGGGATCTGGGCATCACGGTGACGCAGGTGACGCCCGGCGGGCGATGGGAGTCCGACGGGCTGCGCCTCGACGTGCTCGGCCCGGCGCGGGCCTTCGTCGGAACCGATTCCGATCCGAACAACGACTCGGTGGTGCTGCGCGCCACCCGCCGAGGGGTGCGCATGCTGCTCACCGGAGACATCGAGCAGCCGGCGCAGCAGGCGCTGCTCGACAGCGGCGCCGATCTGCACGCGGACGTGCTGAAGCAGCCGCACCACGGGTCGTCGAAACTGTTGCCGAGGTTCCTGGCTGCCGTCGGTGCCCGGGTGGCCGTGATCGGCGTCGGAGCCGGCAACGACTACGGTCATCCGGCGCCGACGGCGCTGCGGCGCGACCGGGACGCCGGCGTCGCTGTGCTGCTGCGCACGGACACCGATGGCGACGCGCAAGTGGTGATGACCGACGGCGGGCTCGGGACCATCACCCGCGGAACCGGGGCGGCGCCCATCGCGGACTGAGCATTCACGCCCGCCGCAGGCGTCGCCGCGATCTCCGTCCGGCACTGCTGGCACGATGGGCGCATGACGTCCACTTCCGCGCCGCCGCCGCTGATACTGCTGCGCGGGGACGAACAGCTGCTCGTCGATCGTGCGATCAGCCGCGTGCTTTCGGCGGCGCGGAGTCTCGACCCCGAGACGGAACGGCGGGACGCCGCCGCTGCCGGGCTCACGACCGGCGAGTTCAGCGACCTCGTGGCGCCCAGCCTGTTCGCCGAACCACGGGTGGTTGTGCTGCGCGGCGTCCAGGAGGCGGCCAAGGAACTGGCCGCGGCGGTGCTGCACTATGTGGCGGCGCCGGCCGACGGCGTGACTCTGGTCGTCCAGCATTCCGGCGCCGCACGGAACAAGCCGCTGGCCGACGGCCTCGTCAAGGCGGGCGCCGCGACTATCCCCTGCGCCGCCATCACTAGGCCCGCCGAGCGCATCGAGTTCGTGCGCGGCGAGATCAGGGCCGCCGGCGGTACGACGACGCCTGTCGCCGTCGCCACCCTGGTCGACGCCGTCGGCACGGACCTCGCCGAACTGGCCTCGGCGGCCGGGCAGCTCGTCGCCGACACGGGCGGAATGGTCGATGAGGCCGCTGTCCATCGCTACTACCGTGGCCGGGCGGACGTCTCAGGTTTCGCTGTGGCCGATCTCGCCGTGGCGGGCAACATCGGCGGCGCGCTGGAGGCGTTGCGCTGGGCACTCATCGTAGGGGAGCCGGCCGTACGCATCGCCGACGCACTGGCCGGCGGGGTCCGGACCATTGCGAAGGTCGCCGGCTCGTTGGGCGGCAGTTCGCAACAGTTGGCTGCGCAACTCGGCATGCCGCCCTGGAAGATCGACAAGGCGCGCGGGCCGGCCAAGGCGTGGTCCGCTGCCGGGCTGGCCATGGCGATGGGCACCGTGGCGAGGCTGAACGGAGAGGTCAAGGGCGGCGCAGCGGACGCGGAATACGCGTTGGAGCGGGCCGTGCTGGACATCGGTCGCGCCCGCAGGCTGCAGCGCGCTGATCGGTGAGCCGGGCAGTCGACGGTAGGTCGAACCGCCGCCGAGACGCCGGAAAGCCGACCGCGATGGGCGGTCGGCTCTCCGGTGAGGTATGACGATGAAGGCGTCGCCCGCGGGACATCACGTCCGGCCGGCGGTACGCATCCGGTGCTACAGCGAAGCGGCGCGCTGGGCCATCGCGGACTTGCGATTTGCGGCCTGGTTGGAGTGGATCACGCCCTTGCTGACGGCCTTGTCCAGGTCCCGCGACGCCGTCTTCAACTCGGCGAGAGCGGTTTCCCTGTCGCCGGCGTCGGCGGCGGTGCGGAAGCGACGGATCGCCGTCTTCAGCGCGGAACGAACCGACTTGTTGCGCTGGCGCGCCTTCTCGTTGGTCTTGATGCGCTTGATCTGGGACTTGATGTTGGCCACGCCGGATTGCCTTTACGTCGTCGGGGAAAATCGTTCGTCGAATCGGTGTTCGCGCCGCTGCGGCGTCACCACCCGGGACCACCGCTCGGGAAGCGACGACACGAAGCAGCGCCATGCGCCGCATCGCGCGCACACCGATTGATCAGTCTACCAGGACCTGGACTCCTCGCTCAACCGGACGTGCTGCTCACTAGTGGTCCGTGCCGGGCGATGCCGTGGCGTCGTCCGGATCGCCGAGCGCATTCCATCCAGCGAAGGCCGCGCCGACATGGCTGGGCGCGCCGCCGAGCAGCGTCAGATCCGCGGACACGCCGGGGAGCGCATCGGGCTCCGCGGCAAACGGGTCCACATCGAGCACCGCCAGGTCGGCGTCCGCGCCGCGTTCGAGATGCCCGCGTCGCCCCTCTTCGAAGCTGAACCAGGCGCTGCCCGCGGTGTAGCCGAGGATGGCCTCCGCGACGGTCAGCCGGTGGCGCCGGCTCCGCGGCGATGCACCGTCGAAGGATTTCCCGGTGACCAGCCACCAGATGGCGAGCCACGGGTCGAAGGGGCTGACGACGGTGGCGTCCGTCCCCGCGCCCCACGGGATGCCCATCTCGATGAGATCGCGCAGCGGCGGACTCTCCGCGAGCGTCTGCTGGCCCCACAGCGCCGCCGAATCCGCGGCGCGGTACATCAGGCGGTTCTGGATCGCGACACCGACCCCGAGCCGTTTCACCCTGGCCAGATTCGCGGGGCTCAGCGCCTCGGCGTGGGCGAGCGAGAACCGTCGCCCCGCAAGGCCGACGGCGGCGTCGATCTTCTCCCACACGTCCAACACGGCCGTGATCGACGAGTCGAGGATCGCGTGGATGTGGATCGGCCAGTTGTTGTGGGCAGCCAGCAGCGAGACCTCCTCGAGGGACTGCCTCGCCTCGCCGGTGATCTCGAACGGCCGCACGCCTTCCATATCGTGGCAGCCGAATACCGGCACCTCACCGAGCCCGGTGTACTTCAGCAGGCCGTCTCCGAATCCGGGATGGACGTACCGCATCCAGTCGCGGATCTCCGCCAGTTCGCCGCCGCGCGAGCGAGGCATCACATACAGCCGCACGCGGACGTTCAGTCGCCGCTGACGCCACAGCCGGAAGACCGTGTCGTAGGACTCCGGCGACATGCCCAGGCCGCCCGGATCGACCACGCCCGTGATTCCGCGGGCCGCCATCGCGGCGGCCAGCGCCTCGGTCGAGATCAGCGCCTCGTCGGGTGCGGGCTGATCGAACAGTGCCTGCACGCGAGCAAACGCCACGGGGCCGTGAACGCGGCCGGTCGGTGACCCGTCCGCGGCTCGCTCGATCCCCGGGGCGTCCCCGGCGGCGAGCAGCATCTTCAGTCCGGCACCGTTGAGCAGGCCCTCCTCGTAGAGGAGCTGGAGGTACGCCGGCCGGTCGCCGGTCACGGCGTCCCATTCCGCCGGCGTGGGGCCGCGACCCTCGGCGAATCGTCCCGGGTGCCAACCGCCGAGCACTCGCAGCCATCCTGTGCCGGCGTCCGCGGCGACGCGCACGCGCGCGAGCCCCTCATCGAGGGAGGCGATGTCGTCCCACCGGGTCGTCCGGTCCCACGTCAGGCCGGCGCGCACGAAGTGGGTGTGGGAGTCGATCAAGCCGGGTATCACCCGTCGCCCCTCGGCGTCGAGAACCTGGTACTCCCGGCGCAGCGCGTCGCGAACCTGCGACAGATCGCCCGCGGCCACGACACGTCCACCGGATATCCCCAGCGCCTGGACGGTCCGCCGGCCCGTCCAGATGGGTCCTCCGGTCACCAGCACCGGCGAGAGCTTCGACATTCCGTCATCGCTGTGCATGGTCCACCACCGGATCATGATCGGCCGCGCGGCGCGCCGCGTCGGTGCGTCCGCGGACGGCGGCCGCTGCGGCAGTCGCTGCTGTGACGATGCGCTGCGCATCATGGGCGACGAGGCGACCGCCGCGTTTGACGATGCGGCCGTCCACCATGACGGTGTCCACGTTGGACGGCGTGACCGACCGGACGATGGACGACTCGGCGTCGCCGACCGGCGCGACGTTGAGGTCCGTCGCCCGGACCGCGATCAGGTCGGCACGTTTGCCCGGCGACAGCGAACCGACCCGACCATCCAGGTTCAGCGCTCGCGCGCCGTTGATGGTGGCCATCTCGATGCATTGCGCGAAGGTGAGCGGCGCGGAATGGGCCGTGCGGGTGCCTTGCCACGGTATGCCCGTGTTCCACGCCACGTTCATCGCTTCGAAGAGGTTGATCGGACCGACGGAGGTGGCATCTGTCGAGAACGACACCGTCACGCCCGCGTCGCGGAACCGCAGCAGCGCATCCCGGGGATCGCCGGCCACCGCGAGCTTCAGCTCGGAGTGCACCGCGAAGCTCAGCGGCGTACCGGCTCGGGCCATCGCGTGCATGTCGTCGTCGCGCGCCGGTAGGTAATGACAGATCAGGAAGTCGCGCCCGAGGTGACCGAGGTGTTCCAGCTCGACGGCGTCGACGCGGGTACTGCCGCCCTGCTCCGCGTGGATTGAGACGGGCAGACCTCGTTTCCGGGCCTGTGTCAACTCCTCACGGAACACCCCGCGCGTCGCATAATCGGGTCCGCGCAGGTTCACGCCCAAGGTGATGAGCCCCTCGGCGGACGCGCCTCCGGCGAACCATTCGGCGCGCACCCGATCGATGTCGTCGAAGCTGAGCGCTTCGTCGGGCGGCAGCGCATCGTGATGACCGTAGGAGTAGCGTGCCCGGATCAGGGCGTCCGTCAACGCGCGCATCTCGGCGTCCGCGTGCGCGGGGCTCAGGATGTTGTGGGACCAGTTGTGCACGGTGGTGATGCCGGCGGCCAGGGACTCGATGGCGCCCAGCAGGACGCCGGCATAGAAGTCGTCCGGCTCATAGTGCGGGCCGGTGTCCCCCTTGGCGGCGAAGTAGCCATAGCCCTCGGCGATGAAGTTGCGACCGATGCTCGACCACATGTGGGAGTGGCTGTCGACGAGCCCCGGCATCACGATCATCCCGGTGGCGTCGATCCGTTCTGCATGCGGAGCGTCGATGCCGGACCCCACATCGGCGATCGCGCCGTCAGCGACGAGCACCTGGCCGCGCTCGAGTGTTCCGATGCGCGGATCCACGGAGATGATGGTCCCGCCATCGATCAGATAGGTGCCCCGTTCCGGTGCCTGGATCATGAGTCCTTCCCCGTGCTGCCGCGGAACGGCGCCGTGCGCGGCGCCGCTTGATCAGTGGCCCCGTGCCCGCGGGGCGTGGTGACCGGCGAGCCCGTTGGACTCGTGGACGAGATGTTCGACCAGCTCGTTGTGGTGGTGCAGGATCGCCAGCCGACCTTCCTCCAGGTTTCGCTGCTGCACGGCATCGAGGATCGGTTCGTGCAGTTTCATCTGGGCCTCGACACGATGCGTCTCCAGCCACGTCGGCGTGATGTCTTCGTCGATCCATTGCTGATACTGGCGGCTCACCAACACCGCATGGACGCTTTCGAAAACCGCGGTGAGATACGGGTTGCCGCTGAGCCGAACGATTTCGACGTGCAGTCTGGTGTCGGCGCTGATCCACTCGGCGACGCCGCTGGTGCTGCTACGCAAGTCGGCGAGAGCCGCCTCGGCCGGTGCGGTGTCCAACTCCGCCGGGTTCTCGATCGCCTTCGTGATGCCCCACAGTTCCAGCGACAGACGCAGATCCGCCAGGTGGTTGACGGAATCCTCAGCCAGGTTGAGCATCAGTTTGATGGATTCGGTGATGGGCGATTGCGGTTCTCGGATGGCGAAGACCCCGGATCCGCGCCGGATCTCCACGAGCCCCATCAGCGCCAGCTTCCGCAGGGCCTGGTTCACCGTGGGCCGGCTCGTACCCAGGCGCTCGGCGAGTTCGCGCTCTCCCGGGAGCCGCGCGCCGACGGGCAGGTCCTGTGAGACGAGAAGCTCGCGGATCTGTTCCGCGATCAGATCGCTCAAACGATCGACGTGCGGGGAGTTGAGGTCGTCGATGTTGAGCGTCTGACTGGCACGTTGGTTCATTCCGTCCATATTTCCTTCTGTCGCATGAGATCTCCCTGGAGGCGTCGTCGGACCCCGGACGGCGGCCACGCCCTGCCGGATGCGTGCCCCGGCGGGCCGATCTCGGGGCCGGTCTGTCCGACGGCGTGGTTCCGATCAGGCATCTCTGCCCGACAGCCCCAGATGACGGCTGAGGACACTCGGATCCGTCGCGATGTCCGATGCCGACCGGTTTTCCACTATTCGACCATTTTCGCCCAAAATTAGCACACGGTCCGCCAGCGTCAGTGCGAAATCGATGTTCTGCTCCACCACCAATACGCTCAGCCCGGATCCGCGCAGTTCTGCCAGCCGATCGCGGATGTCGTCGAGCACGATCTGTGCCAGACCCTCGGACGGTTCGTCCATCACCAACAGTGCGGGGTTCGTCATGAGCGCCCTGCCGATCGCCAGCATCTGCTGCTCCCCGCCGGACAGGGTGGTGGCTCGTTGTCTGGCACGTTCGGCGAGCCGCGGGAACATCTCGTAGACCCGCGGAATCGTCCAGGCCTCCCCGTCCGGTCCTTTCCCAGACGTAGCGGCGGCCACGGCAAGGTTCTCCTGCACGGTCATGCTGCCGAAGACGCGCCGGCCCTGCGGCACCAGTCCCAGCCCGGCGCGGCACACGTCGTAATCCGCCATCTTTGCCGTCTGCCGGCCCAGCAACGTGATGGAGCCGGCAGTGATCCCCGGCGGTTCGTGCCGCGCGATGGCGCGTACCAGCGTGGTCTTGCCCATGCCATTGCGGCCGAGCAGCGCCACCGCCTCGCCGTGATCGACGGTCAGATCGATGCCGCGGAGGATGGAGGCGCTGCCATAGTTCACGTGCAGGTCACGAATCTGCAGGACCATTGCTTCTCCGTCCCAGGTAGGCCTTTTGCACCGCTTCGTCGGACCGGATCTCGTCGGGCGTGCCCAATGCGATTTCGTTCCCGTTGGCCAGGCACAGCACCCGGTCGGCGAGCTCCAGGACCAGCGACATGTCGTGTTCGATCAACAGGAAAGGCAGGCTCCGCGGCAGGCTCTTGAGCAGGTTGCGCAGCATCATCCGTTCGCCGAGCGCCAGCCCCGCGGCAGGCTCGTCGAGCAGCAGGAATTTCGGTCGCGTTGCCAGCGCGATGGCGATCTCCAGCTGCCGCTGCTCGCCGTGCGACAGATCGCTGACCACATCGTCGCGCCGCTCGAGGAGTCCCACCTGCTCCAGCACGTCGTCGGCCCGCACCGTGACCTCGTCATGTCGTCCCTGCGGCCACCAGAACCGATGCCGGACGCGCTGCGACGCCTGAGCGCCGACCCGAACGTTGTCGATCACCGACAGCTTCGAGAACAGGGTGGACACCTGGAACGTCCGGGAGACGCCCAGGCGCGCCCGCTTGTAGTTGGGCAGCCGCGTGACGTCCTTCCCGAACAGGACGACCCGGCCATCCGTCGGTCGTATGTCGCCGGCGATCAGCTTGAAGAGCGTCGTCTTGCCCGCACCGTTCGGGCCGATCACGGCGAGCCGCTCCTGTGCTCCCAGGGAGAAACTGACGCCGCCCACAGCGGTCACGCCGCCGAAGCGACACACGATGTCCTGCACGTGCAGCACGGGGGCGGCGTGGCCGCCGGACTCGAGGCCCGGCGACCACGCCAATGAATCCGTGGATGTCATTGCTGACCCGTGTTCGTGCGGTCGTACGGGGGGCCCGCGAGGATCTCGTCCGGATCGAAGTTCCAGAACTGACCGACGTCCTCGAAGGTCTCCTCCACGACGTTCCAGTACTTCCCGTCGTCGCGCTTTTCGACCTTGGTGATGTACACATTGCCGACCGGCTGGTTCCACTCGTCGATCGTGCGCGGGCCGAAGACGGTGTCTTCGAGGTTCACCGAACGCGCGGCGCTGACGAGGCCTTCTGGGTCGATCTCGTTGCCCTCGATGGTCGTCAGTGCCTCCGAGAACACGCCGGCCGTGACATACGAGTTGGCCACGTACAGCGACGGGAGGCCGCCGTACTCGCTGTCGTACAGCTCATGGAAGGTGCGCATCGACGGCGTGTCGAGACCTTCCGCGTAGTACGTGACGGAATGGAGCCCTTCGGCGACGTCGCCCATCTCGCTCAGCGTCGACTGATCCAACAGGCAGCAGTTGCCCAGGATGTCGATCGTGTCCGCCAGCCCGAAGTCCTCGTAGGCGCGCAGGAAGTTGACGCCGTCCGACCCTCCGGAGGATCCGATGAACGCCAGATCCGCGCCGGAGCTTGCGATCTGGGTCGCGTACGAGCTGAAGTCCGGTGTGCCCAGGGGATTCCAGAGCTGGTTCACGATTTCGCCGCCGGCGGCCGTGAACGTGCGCACGAAGCCACCGCAGTTCTCCCAGCCGAAGGCGTAGTCGGAGCACAACGTGATGGCCTTGCGATAGCCCTGGTCGTAGGCCCATTGCCCGGCGACGTAGTTGGGCTGGCTGCCCGACATGGCACCCACGCGGATCACGAGCGGATTCTTGTTGCGCTGGGTGATGTCGTCCGCTGCGGTCACCGGATGGAAGTTCGGCACCCCTTGCTGGATCAGGTAGTCCGAGACCGCCAACGCGGTGTTCGCAGCGAGCGGCCCGACGACGACGTCCACCTTTTCGTCCTCGACCAGTCGCTTCGCCTTGCTCAAGGCAGTGTCAGGATTGCCGCCGTCGTCTTCGTAGACGGTTTCGACCACGAAGTTGCCGGCGGTCGTGCCGTGCTCCTCCCAGTAGAGCTCCCAGCCCTGCTTCATCTCGATGCCGATCGCGGCGATGGGGCCGGTGACCGGCGACAGGAAGCCGACTTTGATGACGGTCGGATCCGCCGGCGCGGCGGTCTCGCTGCCGACGGCCTGACCGGACGTCGCTTCTTCGGTCTTCGAACCTGCTTCTTCGGTCTTGGACTCCGTCGTGGTCGCGTCCGTCGTCGCCTCACTTGCCCCGCCGGGCGCGCAGGCGCTGACGATCAACGCGAGCGCCAGGCCGGACGTGATGCCGATCCACGATCGTTTCCACTTCGAGTTGCTGAATGTCATTCGGTTTCTCCTTACGGCTCACAAAAAGCTTCGGGTCAAGATGAAGAGCCGGTTCCCGCCGGCTCACCGTTGTCGGGCCCTAATCGCTCCCGTCGTTCAAAGAAACACTCGCCGGTTCGATTTCCGGTTGGGGATCGGCTCGCCGCCGTTTCCTGCCCACTCGCCACTTGCGCAGGTCCCTGCCCACACCTCCTATTCCGTTGGGCGCGTAGATGATGACCACGATGAAGATCAGTCCGAGGACCGTCGGCCATCGCTCGATGTAGCTGCTCAGGATGTGTTCCACGCCGAGGACGACGGATGCGCCGATGAGCGGACCGAGAAGAGTGCCGACGCCGCCCAGGATGACCATGAGCGCTGCGAGGGCCGACTTCACGAAACTTCCCGACGCGGGGCTGATGAACTCGATCGACCACACCGCGAAGACTCCGGCGACGCCCGCCACCAGCCCGGAGATCATCATGGCGCCGAGCTTGTACGCCGCCACGTTGTAGCCGAGGCTCTGCGCCCTGCTTTCGCTCTCCCGGATGCTCCGCAAGGTGATGCCGAACGGCGACCGGCCTACCGTCCAGACCGCGACGGTGACCAGGACGAAGACCGCGAGCACCGCGAAGTAGAACGTCCAGTATTCCGCGAACAGCGAGGGCCGGCGGATCCCGCTCAGTCCGTTCTCGCCTCCCGTGATCGGCGCCATCCGATAGCTCAGGCCGAAGACGACCATGCCCAACGCGAGGGTCGCCATGAGGAAGAAGATGCCGTTGGTCCGCATGGAGGTGATTCCGAAGACGAAGCTCGAGACGACGGTGAGTCCGCCGGCGATCAGCAGCTGACCGCCGAGCCCGAATCCGTGCAGCGCCGCCCACGCCAGGCCGTAGCCGGCGCTCGCGGCGATGCCCGCATGGCCGAGTGAGAGCAGGCCGACGTTGCCGGCCATGAAGTTGATGCTGGTGGCCAGCACGGCCGACACCAGGATCAGGGAGGCGACCGTCACCTGGTAGTGCGAGACCACATACGGCAGCGCCACAGCGGCGGCGATGGCCACCAGCGCCGCCGCGAGCTTGAGTCGCGTGCTGGCGCCGGCACCGAGGATGCGCGTCATTGCGTCACGCTCCTTCCGAACAGGCCCGTGGGTTTGAAGATCAGCACCAGCGCCATCGGCATGAAGATCGTGAAGTAGGCGAGTTCCGGAAGCCACACGCGGGAGATCGCATCGACCAGGCCGATCAGGACGCTGCCGACGGCGGCCCCCTTGATGCTTCCGAGTCCTCCGATGACGACGACGACCAGCGCAAACAGCAGGATGTCCATATCGGAACCGGGTCGCAGGCTGAGCAATCCGGCACCGATGACGCCGGCGACGCCGGCGAGCGCGGCACCGATGACGAACACCGCGGCCACCAGGCGGCGAACGTTGATCCCGCAGGCACCTGCCATCTCCCGGTCGTCGACGCCGGCCCGGATCATGGCCCCGGCGCGCGACTTCTTCTGGAACAGGTGCAGGGCGACACCGACCACGACCGTGAACACGACGATGAACAGCCGGTATTTCGGATAGGGGATGCTCCCGAACTCGACCCGGCCCTTGAGCCAGTCACTGATCGCCAGCGACATGGGGTTGCCGCCGAAGATCGCCAGACACAGGTCGGCGACGACGAACGCGACCCCGATCGTGAGCAGCACCTCCGCCAACTCGTTGCCGTGCACCCGCTTGAGCAGCACGCGCTCGACGACGAGTGCCAGGACGGCGACGACGATCGCCGCGGTCAGCAGGCCGACGGCGAGATTGGACCGCGCCGTTACGACCACTCCCAGGTAACCGCCGAGCAGATAGAACGCGCCGTGAGCGAGATTGGCGATTCGCATGAGGCCGAACACCAGCGTGAAGCCGCTCGCCACCAGGAACAGCAATGCGCCGAAACTCAGGCCATTGAGCAGTTGTTGCGCAATCAACATGGGGGTGCTTCCCGATCGTCGAAGGCGGCCGGCATTATGCCGCTGCCACAGCGATGGCGGAGATCTCCAGGCGTAGGTGCGGGTCGGTGGCCAGGCGCACGACCTGCACCGAGGTGCTGGTCGGGATGTGCCCCGCGAACCACTTGCCCTGATGTGCGTTGACGACGTCCTGGTCGCTTGCCACGTCGGTGAAGAACCGGTTCATCACGACCACGTCGCTGCGCCGGCATCCGGCCGCCGCCAGGGCGAGGTCGAGATGCTCGAAGATCAGCCCGACCTGGCCCTCGATGTCCTTGGGAATCTCCTCGAACTGTTCCGGCCGGTGCGGGTGGTCGTGGTACGGGGGCGCTGCTGTCACGCCGGACACGAATACCAGATCGCCACGGGTGCGAATGGCCGGCACGTACACCTGCTTCATGGTCGGGTCGTATCCCTCGTGGTGGATCTGCTCCAGGTGGCCAGCGCCGTTGGCGGTGCTCATCATTCCCTCCTTGCCCTGCGTGTCGGCTCGCGGTGGAGCCTGATGTGCCTTCATTGGGTGCCGCGGTTGCGCACGCGCCGTTACACCGGCGCGTACTCGCCTTCCGATGACGCAATCACTGCGGCGGTCGGACTCGGGTCCGCTTCGCCGAGGGTGCGCCACACGGCGTCGACGATGCGTTGCGCCGTGAGCCCGTAGGTCTTGAACAGCCAGGGTGTGGTGCGGGCGCCCTCGGCGAAGGTGTCGTCGATCCCGACGCGGCGGAGCTTGGCGGCGCTGCCGGATTCGGCCATGGCCTCCGCGACCGCGGATCCCAGGCCGCCGACCACGGTGTGGTTCTCCGCCGTCACCACCGCTCGCACCGGCCGGATCGCGTCACCGATGGTCGCGGTATCCAGCGGCTTGATCACCGGGACGTTGACGACCGAGGCCTGCACCCCAGCACCTGCCAACGCGGTGGCAGCGGCCAGTGCCGCCGGCAGCATCATGCCGTTGGCGATGATCGCCGCGTCGGTGCCGTCGGTCAGCCGCTGGGCTTGGGTCAGCGAGAACTCGTGGCTCTCGTCGAATATGACGGGGATCTCGCCGCGCTTGAGGCGCAGATAGACCGGTCCCGGTAGGTCGGCGATGGCAGGCACGACCTGCCGGATCTCGGTGGCGTCGGCCACGTCGATCACCGTCATGTTCGGCAGCGCCCGCATGAGGGCGACATCCTCGATCGCCTGGTGGCTGGGGCCGCCGGGACTGGAGATGCCCGGCATGAAGCCGATCATCTTGACGGGCAGGTTCGGGTAGGCGATCGAGTTGACGACCTGGTCGAAGGGTCTGCGGGTCGCGAACACCCCGAATGTGTGGACGAATGGGACGTGGCCTTTGCGGGCCAGTGCCCCGGCCATGCTCATCATGTGGGCTTCGGCCATGCCGACGTTGATGAACCGGTCCGGCAGCTGCTCCTGGAATAGATCGACCTCGCATTGCCGGGTGAGATCGCCTGATAGACAAACGATGTCGTCGCGGCTGGTGGCAAGTTCGACCAACGCCTGCCCGTACGGTTTGAGCACGGTGGGGTAGGGGGGATCACGAAACACGGTCGGCCAGCTCCCTTCGCGCGGCGGCCACCAGGTCGGCGGGCAACTTGATGAAGTGGCTGTCGGCGTCCGCGGGCAGGCACGCCAGGCCGTGCCGCGGCGATGTTCGCCCGATGATGACGGCGGGACCGTCCGCCTCTGCCGCCGCATGCAGCGCCTTGTCGATGGCGGCCGGATCGTGCCCGTCGATGTCGAAGGCGTGCCACCCGAACGCCTCCCACTTGTCGCTGATCGGATCGATCGTGGTGACCGACGAGACGGGGCCATCGACCTGGGAGTCGTTGGCGTCGAGGATGGCCACGATGTTGTCCAGCCGGTGATGGGACGCGAACAGCGCCGCCTCCCACAGTTGGCCCTCTTCGATCTCGCCGTCGCTGATCAGCGCGAAGACCCTCTTGTCGGTGTCGCCGCGCAGGCGGGCGGCCAGGGCGAAACCCACGGCACCGGACAGGCCTTGCGCGAGCGAGCCGCCGATCAGGTCCAGCTCCGGCGAGCGTTCGGTGCCGATCGCTTCCAGATCGGAGCCGTCCTGCCCGTACCTGGACAGCCGCTCGTCGGACAGCCGACCGGCCTCGGCTGCCGCGGCATAGAACGCGATCGCGTAGTGGCCGGGCGAGCAGACCAGGTCGTCGACGCCGTGCCGGTAGTGCCCCGAGTACAGGGTGGCCACCAGCTCCGCGCTGGACAGCGTCTGCCCGAGGTAGCCGAACCCGAGCGGGGCCAGCATGTCCAGTGCCCGCAGGCGGTAGCGGTCCGCCAGCCGCGCGATTTCGCTCACCGATGGCGCCGGAGTGCTAGGCATGCGTCGCTCCGTTCTGACCGGCGAACTGCGACTGCTGCACGTAGAGCGACAGGAAGTCCTTGTCCCGAAGGCCGGCGCCGATCGCGGACTGGATGAGTTGGTGCACCAGGCTGCCGACCAGCATGGGAGCCTCGAGGTCCCGGGCCCGGCCGAGCCCCAGGTCGAAGTCCTTGCGGAGCAGTTCGGTCGTGAAGGTCGGCGTCCAGTCCTTGGCCACCAGGTCCTTGGTGCGCTTGCGGACCCAGTCCGAGGTGACCACCGTTGCATTGAGAAATTCGAGGAAGTCGGCCCGGTCGATGCCACCCTTCTCGGCGAGCACCACGCACTCGACCAGCGACTGCGCCATCATGCCGAGATACAGGTTGTGGCTGAGCTTGACGAGCCGGCTCTCCTCCGCCGTTCCGACGTAGACGGCCTTCTTGGCGATGGCTTCCAAGTACGGACGTGCTCGATCGAACACGTCCTTCGGCCCGGAGACGACGAAGCACGCTTCGCCTTCGGCCACCACGTGCGGGTTGCCGGAGATGGGCGATGCCAGGAAGCCCACGCCGCGTTCGTCGGCCGCCAGCCGGGCCGCCGCGGATGCCGACTCCGAAACGGTCGAGCAGTCGACGATGATGGACGGCGTCTTGTCGGCGGACAGCAGTCCGTCGGGCCCGGTGAGCACCGCCTCGAGGTCATCCGGCCTGGCCACCATGATGAATACGATGTCCGCCTCGCCGAGATCGGCGATGGTGTCGACGACGGTCGCGCCCTTGCCCGCGAGCCTGTCCGTTTTCGACTTCGTCCGGTTCCAGACCCGCACGTCGTTGCCCGCCGAGACAAGCCGAGAAGCCATGGCTTCGCCCATTCGCCCCGTTCCCAGCCAACCGAGCACGCTCATGACCGATCGTTCCTTTCCCGGGACGGCGCCGCTGCCGCGAGCCGGACGCCGAATCCGATCTTCATGTCAGGCCTTGTCGAAGTTGTTGCGGCGACCGTCGCGGACGTACTGCACGGTGTCGGCGATGTGGGTCTTGCCGTGAACGGCCCGGCCTTTGGCCAGGTGACCGAACATCTGAATGCCGAAGCCGCCGTCGAGGTCGTCGACGATCCGTTTCTTCCATGGCCGCCGGACGATCTGGGTGGTGAGCCGGCGTGTGGTGCGCGGCTGCGTCATGATGTGGGCCGCGATCTCCCGCGCCCGCGGGATCAGCTGATCGCGCGGCAGCACCTCGTTGACCATGCCGTATTCGAGCGCGAGCTGGGCGTCGATGGCCTGGCCGGTGAGCAGTGCATACGCTGCCCGCTTGACGCCGAGCAGCTCCTGGAAGCAGCTGTGGATGCCGTCGCCTGGTACCGACCCGATGTCGTAGTGCAGGTCGAAGACGACGGCGTCCTCGGCGCACAGGGTGATGTCGCACATCAACACGATCTCCGAGTGGAACCCCGGCCCATTGAAGATGCCGATGGTGGGGATCTCGAAGTCGTTGACGATCGAACTCGCGTTGATGCGCCCGTCCTTGTACGCGTACTCGTAGGCCCAGTACTCCAGATCCTGTTCCTCGAGTTCGAAGCCGGTCGGATCGCTGTCCATCATGAACTCGTCGCCCGATCCGGTCAGGATCAGAATCTCGTTGTCGGGATCCGCAGCGACGGTCTTGAGCATCTGGCCGAGTGCGCGGTGGTTCTGGACGCTCAGTTGGATGGGTCCGCCCTGGGTGTGGCCTTCGGCGAGCAGCACCCCGTCGTCGCTGCGGGTGAGCCTGAAGAAGTCCTTGAAGCGCTCCCGGTACTCGTCGAAGTCGGGTGTAGCAGCGAATTCTTGCAGCGACATGGCGCTCCTTGGGCTCAGTGAAAGTGGTGCCGTGGGCTCAGTGGGGGGGGGTGTCTTGTCGTCCGGCCAAAGCCGGTCAAGTGGCAAAGTGGCCTAACCATAGGAAGCGGCGCCGAAGAAGTCAAGCATTCGTTTGCAGGAACGTTCGTCGACGGAATGCGCCTGCTCCGACGGCGCTTCATCCGCGTGCGGCCGGGTGCCTTCGGGCAGGATATGGGCATGCCGCGCTATGTATTCCGCCAAGTGGATGTCTTCGCCTCGACGGTGTTCGCCGGCAACCCGGTCGCCGTCGTGCACGACGCAGTCGGGATGTCCGATGCGCAGATGGCATCGATGGCGCGGTGGACGAATCTGTCCGAAACCACCTTCCTGCTGCCGCCCACCGACCCGGCCGCGGACTACCGATTGCGCATCTTCTCGCCCCGCGGCGAACTGACGTTTGCGGGCCACCCGACACTGGGCAGCGCCCACGCCTGGCTGGAGGCCGGCGGCCACGGTCGCGGCCCGGACCGGCTTGTGCAGGAATGCGGCATCGGGCTGGTGGAATTGCGGTGGAGCGACGGTCAGTTGGCTTTCAAGGCACCGAAACTGCTCCGTTCCGGGCCGGTCGACAACGTCACACTGATCAGAGCCATTGCGGCGCTTGGTATTTCGGTAGGTGACGTCACGGCGTCGAACTGGATCGACAACGGTCCCGGCTGGCTCGGGCTGGTGCTCCGTTCGTCGGACACGGTGCTCGGGGTGCGCCCGGATTTCGTGGCCATGGGCGATCTCCGCATCGGCGTGATCGGCGCGTTCGAGTCCGGCGGACCGGCGGATTTCGAGGTGCGTGCCTTCGAGCCGTCGCTCGCCGTCGGCGAGGATCCCGTCACCGGGAGTCTGAACGCCGGATTCGGCGTGTGGATGATCGGCGCCGGCCTCGCGCCCGAATCGTTCACCGTGCGCCAAGGGACGGCGCTGGGGCGACGCGGCCAGGTGTCCGTCTCGCGCGACGCCGCCGGTGATGTCTGGGTGGGCGGCGGCATTCACACACTGCTGCGCGGCACGCTGGAATGGTGACGGTCACGGCAGCTGCCACGCGGATATGACGCCGTCCTCGCCGACGCCCGGGTCGTGGGACCATAGACGGAGCGCCGCATAGCTGCCCGCCATCGTCATCGAAGGATCTGCCACCCCGTGCCCGACGCCGCCCGCACTCACTCGGTCCAGCACCGGACGACGTTCACGCCGCCCGAGCTGATCCGGAACTTCTGCATCATCGCGCACATCGACCACGGCAAATCGACTCTCGCGGACCGGATTCTGCAGTTGACCGGCGTCGTCGATGAGCGGTCCATGCGCGCGCAGTACCTCGATCGGATGGACATCGAGCGGGAACGCGGGATCACCATCAAGTCACAGAATGTGCGCCTGCCGTGGACGGTGCGCGGCGACGAGGAATCGACCGAGTACGTGCTGCACCTGATCGACACGCCCGGCCATGTCGACTTCACCTACGAGGTGTCCCGGTCGCTGGCGGCCTGCGAAGGCGCGGTGCTGCTGGTGGACGCCGCGCAGGGCATCGAGGCGCAGACGCTCGCGAATCTGTACCTGGCTCTCGAGAACGACCTGGCCATCATCCCGGTGCTGAACAAGATCGACCTGCCCGCAGCACAACCGGAGCGGTACGCCGAGGAGATCGCCCATGTGCTGGGTGGATCGCCGGACGACGTGTTGCGAGTGTCGGGCAAGACCGGCGCAGGAGTCGGTGCGCTGCTGGACCGGATCGTCACCGAGGTCCCCGCCCCTGTCGGCGATTCGGATGCGCCGGCGAGAGCAATGATCTTCGACTCGGTATACGACATCTATCGCGGCGTGATCACCTACATCCGGGTGATCGATGGGCAGATCAAGCCCCGTGAACGCATCCAGATGATGTCCACCAAGGCGACGCACGAACTCTTGGAGGTCGGCATCATTTCCCCCGACCCGATCCCGACCAAAGGGCTCGGAGTGGGGGAGGTCGGCTACCTGATCACCGGTGTGAAGGACGTCCGTCAATCGAAGGTGGGCGACACCATCACGTCGGCCGCGAAACCGGCGACGCAGGCCTTGGCCGGGTATCACGAACCGCGACCGATGGTCTACTCCGGGCTGTACCCGATCGACGGCTCGGACTATCCGCTGCTGCGCGATGCGCTGGAGAAGCTGCAGCTCAATGACGCCGCGCTGAACTACGAACCGGAGACGTCCACCGCCCTGGGCTTCGGATTCCGGTGCGGCTTCCTGGGCTTGCTGCACCTGGAGATCACCCGGGACCGGCTCGAGCGTGAGTTCGGGCTCGACCTCATCTCGACCGCCCCCAACGTGGTGTACCACGTGACGATGGAGGACCGCACCGAGCACGTCGTCACCAACCCGTCGGAGTGGCCGGGCGGTAAGATCGCCGAGATCCGCGAACCCATGGTGCGGTGCACCGTCTTGACGCCCAACGACTACGTGGGCCCCGTCATGGAATTGTGTCAGTCGCGCCGCGGCGCGATGAAAGGCATGGAGTACCTGTCCGAGTCGCGCGTCGAACTGCGCTACCAGATGCCGCTGGCCGAGATCATCTTCGATTTCTTCGACGCGTTGAAGTCGAAGACCCGCGGCTATGCGTCGCTCAACTACGAGGAGGACGGCATGCAGGCCGCCGACCTGGTGAAGGTCGACATTCTGCTGCAGGGCGAGGCAGTCGATGCGTTCTCCGCGATCGTGCACCGCGATGCCGCCTACGGCTACGGCACCGCCATGGCCACGAAGCTGCGGGAGCTGATCCCGCGCCAGCAGTTCGAGGTTCCGATTCAGGCGGCGGTGGGGTCGCGGATCATCGCTCGGGAGAACATCCGGGCGCTGCGCAAGGACGTGCTCGCCAAGTGCTACGGCGGCGACATCAGCCGCAAGCGCAAGCTGCTGGAGAAGCAGAAGGAGGGCAAGAAGCGCATGAAGATGGTCGGCCGGGTCGAGGTGCCGCAGGAGGCATTCATCGCAGCGCTGTCCACGGAGGCGCCGACCGGTAAAGAGTCCAAGAGGTAGCCGCCCGACTGCACACGGCATGATGTCAGCCATGGCATCCCGATCCCAGCACCTGAGCGTCGTGATCGATCGACCGGCTGCGGCCGTCTATGAATTCGCCGGCGATCCGGCGAACCTGCCCCGGTGGGCGGCCGGCCTGGCACGTGCCGCCATGGAGCGGGTGGACGGACAGTGGGTGGCCCAGTCGCCGATGGGAAGAGTCACCGTCAGGTTCGTCGAACACAATGATTTCGGCGTGCTGGATCACGTGGTGACGCTGCCGTCGGGGGACAGCGTCTACAACCCGCTGCGCGTGATCCCGTACGGCGAGGCCAGCGAGGTCGTCTTCACCTTGCGGCGGCAGCCCGGGATGACCGATCAGCAGTTCCAGGCCGACGCCGACGCAGTCCGTGCCGATCTCGCCTCGCTGGCGCTCATCCTCGAGGCGGCGGACCGGTAGGTGACCGGTGGCAGGATCCTGCGGACGGGTCCCGCGAAGCAGCCGCGGTCAGCTTCGCCGGCCGGTGAGCGCGAGGTCCACCCCGACGCCGATCATGATCAGGCCGCCGGCGCCGCCGATCGCTTCCGTCCGCCTCGGTGAGCCGGCGAACCACTGCCGCGCCGTCCCGGCCGCCAACGCCCAGACGCTGTCCAGCGCCACAGCCGCCACGGGGAACAGTGACCCCAGGATCAGGAGCTGCACCGGCAGGTGACCGGCCTCGGGAACCGCGAAGCCGGGCATCACGGCGACGAGGATCGCGATGGTCTTCGGATTTGTCACACCCACGATGAACCCGTCGCGCAGTGCCCGCCGCAGTGGAATTGTCGCGCGTCCCCTGCCGAGTGCCTCGGTGAGCGCGCGCCGGTGCCGGATCGCCTGGACGCCCAGGTAGACGATGTACGCGGCGCCGGCGTATTTGACGGCGGAGTACGCGATCGCGGAGCGTTCCAGCACGGCGCCCATGCCGAAAACCGTGCCGACGACTTGCGCGAACACGCCGGCGGCGTTGCCGATCACGGTCAGCACGGCGGCACGCCGACCCACGGTCAGGGCACGGCTGATGGTGAACAGCACCGATGGCCCCGGGATCGCGACGATCACGACGACCACGGCGGCGAACGTGACGATGTTGTTGACCGGCGGCATCCGACCATGCTAATCGGGCCAGCCGCTCTTGCCCGGTCGCGCGTTCCCCCGCGCCGCCGCACGTGCAGCGGCATTCGGGACATATCGTCCGGTCAGCCGGCTTCAGGGCCGCCGATGGACCACCAGCGGGAGCACCGCGGTCGCCCCCGCGCCGCGCAGCTTGGACGCCGCCACCGTCACCGGCCACAGGGACGCAGTGGCGTCCACCACCAGCAACACCGTCTTCCCGGAGACGGCCTCCGGCTCCGGCAGGCCGATCGCCGCCGCCCAATGCGCTGCATCGATCGGCGAGGAGGCGCCTTCCGGGGCGACACCCGCCACGGTCAGTTCGGCCACGCCGAGCCTGCCCGCCGCGGCGATCCGCTGCACCAGGCCTGCGGTCATCGCGCGCCTGCCGGCCGCGGGCAGGCCGATCACCACGTCCGGCCGCCGCAGCCAGTCCGACCTCCAGCCGGCGAGCAGCCCGACGACGCTCGTCACCAGGTCGTCAGGCGGCTCACGGTCGGGGCCGCCGAACACCTCGGCGATCAGATCCTGCCACTCCGGCGCATCCGCGAACACCAGGGCACGGCCTGCGTCCGCCTGCTCGGCCGCCGGTATGCGGCCACGCGTCCCGAACGCTCCGCCGGGCCACATCTTGCGCGGTTCGATGCGGTGCACGCTGCGGCGCATCAGCTGTCCGACTGCTCGCGTCACCTCCGCATCGGGTTGCTGCGGCAGGCCGTCCGGCAGGTTACCGGTGCAGACGCTGCACCGGCCGCATGGGGCGGCGGTCGGGTCGTCCAGCGATTCCTGCAGCAGCTGCATCAGACAGCGGCGCCCCCGTGCATAGTCGCGCATGATGTCCGCCTCGCGCCGGCGCGTCGCGACGACGGACTCGTAGTGGGCGGCGTCGTAGACCCACGGGACTCCGGTCGCCCGCCAGCCGTCGGGAATGCGCTCGGCAACACCGTCCACGGCAAGTTGTTTGAGCATCAATTCGACCCGGGTGCGCCGCAGACCGGATTCGGCCTCCAGGCCGACCACCCCGGCGGCGGCCTCCTTCGGGCCCGGAAGCACCGCGAGCAGCCGGCGCACCGCGTCCGGATCGGGGATGGCGGCGGTCGCGAAGTAATCCCACACCGCGCCGTCCGAGTCCGAACTGAGCAGCACCACGGACGCCCGGTCGATGCCGCGGCCGGCCCGACCCACCTGCTGGTAGTACGACACCGGCGACGGCGGGGCGCCCACATGGACGCAGAACCCGAGATCCGGCTTGTCGTACCCCATCCCGAGCGCGGAGGTGGCGATCAGGGCCTTGATCCGGTTGGCGCGCAGGGAGTCCTCCAGCCGCTCCCGATCGGCCGGCTCCAGCCCGCCGGTGTAGGCGGCCACCGGCACGGCACCGCCGTGGTACGCCGTGACCGCCTCGGCCAGCCGCTCCGCGTCGGCGACGGTCAGCGTGTACACGATGCCGGACCCAGGCAGGTTCGCAATGTTCTCCACCACCCAGGCGAACCGCTGCAGCGGCGTCAAGCCGTCGATCACCGCCAGATGCAGGCTGGAACGCGCCAGCGGTCCGCGCAGCACGAGCGTCTGCTCGCCCAACTGTGTGGCCACGTCCTCCGTGACCCGCTCGTTCGCCGTGGCGGTGGTGGCCAGCACGGGCGTGTCGGCGGCGATCCGGCCCAAGGTATCGGCGACGCGGCGATAGTCCGGCCGGAAATCGTGCCCCCAATCGGAGACCGCATGCGCCTCGTCGATCACCAGCAGGCCCAACGAGCCCGCCAGCGACGCCATCACCCGCGCGCCGAAACCGGGATTGGCGAGTCGCTCCGGCGACACCAGCAGTACGTCGATCTCCCCGGCCTTCAGCGCCGCCTCGACATCGCTCCAGGCGTCGAAGTTCGACGAATTCAGCGTGGCCGCGCGCAGCCCTGCCCGGGACGCCGCGGCCACTTGGTCACGCATCAGCGACAGCAGGGGAGAGACGACCAGCGTCGGCCCGAAGCCCCGCGCCCGCCGGATCGCGGTCGCCGTCCAGTACACCGCGGATTTTCCCCAACCGGTCGCCTGCACCACGAGTACCCGAGCGCCCGGCCGCATGAGCCCCGCAATGGCCATGAGCTGGTCGTTGCGCAGCCGTGCGCCTCGGCCGGCGAGTGACTCGATGACGCCGACCGCCACCCGCCGGGCGGCGTCGTCCAGCCCCGGCCGGTCGTCGAGTCCGTTCGCCGGCGCGGTGCGCTGCAGTGATGCTGTCGCCATGCCTGCCACGGTAGATGAGGCCCCTGACAGCGCTCCGACCCGCGAATACGACGTCGTGTGCGTCGCGCGGATGCCGGTCAGCGGATCCCGGCCCGCTGCGCGAGCCCGCGGACGTACTGGGCCTGCCCGAGGTGTTTGAGACAGTCGCCCGTGAGGCTCACCAGCCGCACGGATGCGGTGACAGGCGGGTCCCACCGCGTGTCCACGACCCGGGCGAGTTCTGCTGCCGTCAGGGTGCCCGCATATGACAGCGACAGGCCGTGCACGTCGGCGTGGTACGCGGCGAGGTCCGCCGGCGCCGCCCGCACCGCCGCGACGTCCGCGCTGGAATGTCCGAAGCCGGTCGCGCCCGTCTCGAACGGCAGCGCGAAGCGCTCGGCCCAGCCGGCCGACGTCCACACCTGCTCCTGCCCGGCCAGGTGCGCGACATGATCGTCCTGGATCCGCGTGAGGTGCCAAAGCAGCCAGGCGATCGAGTTCGCGTCGCCGTCCGGCCGCCACACGGCTGCCGCCTGCGAAAGGCCGTCGGTGACGCTGCCCATGCCCTGCCGGATCCGCTCGAACTGGTCGGCCACCATGGCGCGCACCGCGGCCGTCATCGGTTCTGTCGTCATCTCCGTCATGGTGACCATCTTGCCTCGGGCGACGCATGGCCACCCGAGTGCATCCTGTCCGGCCTCCGGCGCGCGGCATCGAGTCAGATGGTGATGACGACCTTGCCCGCGGACCCTGCCTGCACGGCGGCCAGCGCGGCCACTCCGTCGCCCAGCGGAAACGTCGCGTCCACCAGCGGGCGCACGCCGGCGGTCTCGCAGAATGCGATCAGGCGCGTGAGCTCTTCGAGCGTGCCCATCGTGGATCCCACCACCGAAATCTGCAGGAAGAACAGCCGCTGCAGATCCGCCGATGGCGCCGCGCCGGTCGTCGCCCCGCAGCACACCACGGTGCCGCCCGGCCGCACCGACTTCATCGAATGCGCCCATGTCGCTGCTCCTACCGACTCGAACACGGCGTCCACCCGCTCCGGCAGTCGAGCGCCTGTCCCGAAAACGCGTGCGGCGCCGAGCAGTTCGGCCCGCTGCCGACCCGCGGCAGTCCGCGCACACGCCCACACCCGCATGCCGGCCGCCGCGCCGAGCTGGATCAGCGCGGTCGACACACCGCCCGTCGCGCCCTGCACCAGCACGGTCGATCCCGGCACCAGCCGCGCGCGGGTGAACAGCATCCGGTAGGCCGTGAGATACGTGGTGCCGAGCGTCGCCGCCTGTTCGAAGGAGAGCCCCGCCGGTTTGGCCACCACGTTGCGTGCCGGAACCGCCACGAACTGCGTCATACATCCCTGGTGGCCGCCCTCGGTCAGCAGCCGTCGCCCCGGATCGAGGGTCTCGTCGCCCGCGGCCCCGGCCGCTGCCGGGTCCCCGATCACCGGGTGGACCACAACCTCACTGCCGTCGTCCAGGACGCCGGCGCCGTCGCAGCCGAGGATCATCGGGAACTCCTCGGCGCGGATGCCGACGCCGGCGAGCGTCCACAGGTCGTGCCGATTGACCGACGCCGCGCGCACCGCGACCCGCACCCACCCCTCGGGGACGGAAGGCTCCGGCCGCTCGCCGACCACCGCCATGGAGAGCGGATCGTCGGGATTCGGGCCGGTGGCGTAGAGCGCGCGCATAGCTGCACGTTATCGCCGCGCGCCCGACGTCGCTCGGCCAAGATCACAACGGCCGGGCGGCGCCCGGTCGCTAGGCTGGTCGGGTGGGCGCAATCGCTGGTGGGCCGGGCGGGTCGGAGTGAGCAAACCGCTCCCGGTCGTCGTCCGCCGCTGGATGTCGATCGCGCTGGCCGCGATGATCATCGTGGGTATCGTCGTCGCGCTCACCCGGTAGCGGCGCCGCGCCGAGACCTGCGTCATCGGGCGCGTGCGATACTGGCGACGGCGTCATCGTCCCGTGGCGACGCCGCGGCGGTGGGGCTCGCCGCACCCAACCTCGGATTCCTCCGACGACAGTCCCTACCTTCGTAGCTGCGCACGCGCACGACGGGTAGGAGGCCGCCATGGATGCCCGCTCACGTTTCGTCATCGTCGGGGTCGTACCCGACCAACCCCCGGCGGTCGTCGCGGGGGCCGCACGGTTCGCCCTCGCGTTCGATGCGGAACTGGTCTGCGCCATGGTCGACCCCTCCCGATACGCGGTCTCCGGCCGGACCGATGGGCCTGAGATCGCCACATCGATCGACCCGGACCTCGCCGACGACACCACCCTGGAGTTCGATCCGGCCCTCGAATCGGTCATCGCCGAAACCCTGGCCGGAACCGGTGTGCGCTGGTCCGCCCGGGCGCTGGCCGGCGGCCCGTCGGCGGAACTGACCCGCCTGGCCGACGATCTCGACGCCGCCATGATCGTGGTCGGCACCCGGCAGGCGGGATTCCGCGGCACCGTGCACGAGTTCTTCTCCGGCTCCGTCGCCGTCCAGCTGGCGCACCACCAGCACCGGCCGATCGTGGTGGTGCCGCTGCACCCCGTCGGAACGGACGGGCCGCCTCCGTGGCAGGGCGGTGCGGCATGACGGAACAGCGGGACAGGGCGGCATCGGAGCACAAGGCGCAACCAACCGCCCTTCCGGAACCGGAGTCCGCGCCGCGGTCGTGGGCGCAGCAGCGCAGCGGGGCCCTGACGCTGGTATTCATCGGCGGGGTCGCCGGCACCGCGGCGCGGGAAGCATTGACGCTGGCCTTACCGATGGCCGGCGACATTCCCTTCGCCACCTGGGCCATCAATGTCGCCGGCTCGCTCATCCTGGGTTTCCTGCTGGGCGTCCTCGTGAGCGGCGGCTCCGGGCTTCACCGGGGATTACGGCTCGCGGTCGGCACGGGGTTCTGCGGCGGCTTCACCACCTACAGCACCCTGGCCGTGCAGAGCTCCGACCTCGCACGGGGCGGGCAGTGGGGCGGCGGCATCGGGTACGCATTCGGCACATTGCTCGTCGGTGCGCTTGCCGCCTGGGCGGGCATCGCCGTCGGCGCTGCGACGGCCCGCCGCCGCGCCGTCATCGACGCCGCGGGCGCCGGCCGATGACGCCGATCGTCTTCGTCGCACTCTGCCTGGCCGGCGGGGCCGGCGCCGTGAGCCGGTTCGCACTGGACGGCGTCATCCGAGCGCGCACAGCCGGGGCGGCGCCCTGGGGAACGATCACCATCAACCTCAGCGGCTCCCTGGTGCTCGGCATCCTCACCGGGCTGGCGGCGGCCAGCCTGCTGCCGGACAGCGCACTGGCGATCGCCGGGACCGGATTCCTCGGCGGATACACCACGTTCTCCACCGCGAGCGTCGAGACCGTCCGCATCCTGCAGGAGCGCCGATGGGGCGCCGGGCTCGTGGTCGGGCTGGGCACACTCATCGCGGCGGCGGCGCTGGCCGGGCTCGGCCTGTGGGTCGGAACGGATCTCTGATCGCGGCGCTGCACGTGCGCGGCGTCATGCCTACAACGCGACGGTGCCCGCGATGCCGACGGTCGTGTGTCCCCCGACCCAGATGTCGGTGCCGTCCTGACGGACGTGGACGCGCCCGTGCCGGCCGACCGCCGTGCCCTGCGACGCGACGTACGACGGCGGCACGACGCCGGCCGGGATCAGCCATTGCGCGAGCCCCGCATTGAGACTGCCGGTGACCGGGTCCTCGAATGCGCCCTCACCGACGAACGCGCGCACCTCGATGTGCGCGTCGCCGCCCGACGGGTACCGCCCGACGACTCCGATCTCGACGAACGGCCCGAACGCGGCGTAATCCGGCCGCACCGCGAGTACGGCATCGGCGTCACGGAGCAACACGCCCACCCACTGCGGGCCGTTGTGGCACCACTGGGCGTCGAGGATCTCGCTGCGCGGTACCTGTAGCGCCCGTGCGAGCTCCGTGATCTCGCCCTCGGCGACCGGGCCGCTGCGGATGAGCGGCGGGGCGGCCAGGGAGATCAGATCCCCGTCGCGGCGCAACCGGACCAGGCCGACGCCGCATTCCTGCACCATCCCGTCCGGGCTGTGCGGCTCGCCGCCCGCCTCGAGCCAGGCACGGGCCGAGCCGATCGTCGGATGGCCGGCGAACGGCATCTCGCGCGTCGGGGTGAAGATGCGCAGCCGGTAATCGGCCCCGGGCTGGGTGGCGGGCATCAGGAACGTCGTCTCGCTCAGGTTCGTCCAGTTCGCGAAGGCCGCCAGGTGCGCCTCGGGGATGTCGCCGGCGTCGTGCACGACGGCGACCGGGTTGCCGCGAGTGAACTCGTCGGCGAACACGTCGATCTGGCTGAAGCGATGCATCACGTCATCCTTACGTCTCGACTGTATGGTTCCGGTGCCGCACTGCGTTCTCCGATCGGTAGGTCGCCCCGGGCGCGATCACCGCCGCCAGGACGGTGGCCGCTTCTCGGCGAACGCGCGCGCGCCATCCCGGGCCTCGGCCGTGTCGAATTGCCGGGCGGACAACTCCAATAGCTCCGCGTAGCGCGACTCGGAGTCGTCCACCCGGTCGGCCAGCAGCGCCTTCGTGCCCGCCAGCGCGGACGGTCCGCCGGCCAGCAGCGCGTCGACATATCGCTCCACGGTCGCGTCGAGTGCGTCGGCCTCGACGGCCGCGTTGACCAGCCCGATCTCGCGGGCGCGGGCGGCGTCGAACACCTCTCCGGTGAGCAGCAGCTCCCTCGCGGCCACCGGGTTCATCCGCGCGAGCACCGGGATCGAGATGGTCGCCGGGATCAGCCCGATCCGCACCTCGGTGAACGCGAACGTCGCCGTGTCCACCGCCACCGCGATATCGCAGGCCGCCAGGATGCCGACCCCGCCGGCCCGGGCCGGCCCGGCCAGACGCGCCACCACCGGCTTCGGGCAGTGCGAGACGAGCCGCAGGATCGCGGGCAACTCCCGCACACCCTCCTCGCCGGGCTTCGCGACCGCGGTTTCCTTCAGATCCATGCCCGCGCAGAACACCGTGCCGGTGTGCGTGAGCACCACCACGCGCACGGCGTCATCTGCGGCGGCCCGGGTGAGCGCAGCGGTGAGCTGCGCGCGCATCGGCTTCGACAAGGCGTTGCGGTTGCGCGGCGAATCCAGCGTGATGGTCGCGACCCCGCCCGCCAGCTCGTACTGCACCACCGCCCGGGCGTCGCCCGTGGCATCGCCGCCGATATCGTCGCCCATCATCCGCTCCCATGCCGTCTCGATCGGGTATGACGCTATCCTCGCGCATTCCTGGGCGACAGCGCGGACGACCGCTCACCCCCGCCGCGGCAGAATGGAGCGGTGCCCTCAACGCTGCCGGACGGCGAACCCGCGCCCGAGGACGGGTCCCTGCCGGAGCAGGCCTACCGGGGCATGGCCGAGCGCAGCCTGTCGATCTACATCCACGTGCCGTTCTGCACCACGCGCTGCGGCTATTGCGACTTCAACACCTACACGCCCGGCGAACTGGGCAGCTCGGCCTCGCCGGAGAGCTGGCTGGACGCCGCGCTGGCCGAGATCGGCCTGGCCGCGAGGACTCTCGCCCGCACCGGCGTGCACCGCGAGGTCTCGACGGTGTTCATCGGCGGCGGCACGCCGTCGCTGCTCGGCGGTGAGACGCTGGCCCGCCTGCTCGGCGCGGTCGATGACGCAATCGGGCTGGCGCCGGACGCCGAGGTCACCACGGAAGCCAACCCCGAGTCCACCGACCCCCGCCTGCTCGACACGATCCGCGCCGCGGGTTTCACCCGGGTCTCCATCGGCATGCAGTCGATCGCCCCGCACGTGCTCGCCGTCCTGGAACGGCGTCATACCCCGGGCCGCGCGCTTCAAGCGGCACAGTGGGCGCGGCGGGCCGGCTTCGCACACGTCAGCCTGGACCTGATCTACGGCACGCCGGGGGAGAGCGACGACGACTTCCGCGCCTCGCTGGACGCCGCCATCGGTGCCGGCGTGGACCACGTCTCCGCCTATTCACTGATCGTCGAGCCCGGAACGCGGATGGCGCGCAAAGTCGCCAAGGGCGAATTGCCGATGCCCGACGACGATGTGCTTGCCGACCGCTACCTGATCGCCGATGACGCTTTGTCCGCGGCGGGCCTGTCCTGGTACGAGGTGTCCAACTGGGCGCGCGACGATGCGGCCCGTTGCCACCACAACCTGGCGTACTGGCGTGGCGGCGACTGGTGGGGCGTCGGGCCGGGGGCTCACTCGCATGTCGGCGGCGTGCGCTGGTGGAACCGCAAGCATCCGGCGGCGTATGCGGCAGCGCTCGGCGCGGGGAGATCGCCTGCGCAGGGCCGCGAAGTGCTCGATGCCGCGACCCGGCGCGAGGAGCGCATCTTCCTGGAACTGCGGTTGGACACCGGCCTGGACGCCGCCGTGCTGTCCGACCGCGGTCGCGCGCAGGCCGTCCGCGAGGTGGCCGACGGGCTGCTCGATGAGCGCGCGTGGGCAGCCGGCCGGGCCGTGGTGACGAGGTCCGGGCGGCTGCTGGCCGACGGTATCGCGCTGCGGCTGGTGGACTGATTCCCGCCGGTGTGCGGGCGGCTCGGACGGCGCCACCGGCGAAGACGGCGGCGGGATGCCGGCATCGTCGCCGCCCGAACCACTACAATTAGCACCAGGCGGTGGAGAGTGCCAATCCGCGAGCGACCACCGGGCTGTCGGCCCGGCCGTGGACACCGGCGGCGACAGGGAGGTTCAGGCGATGAGCGCGGACGATCGGCGCTTTGCCGTCCTTCGAGCTATCGTCGCCGACTACGTGGCGACCCAGGAGCCGGTCGGCTCGAAGACCCTGGTCGACCGGCACAATCTCGCTGTTTCGTCCGCCACGATCCGCAACGACATGGCCGCCCTCGAACAGGAGGGATACATCGTCCAGCCGCACACGTCGGCCGGGCGCATCCCGACCGACAAGGGCTACCGGCTGTTCGTGGACCGGCTGAGCCAGGTGAAGCCTCTGTCCGCCGGCGAGCGCCGCGCCATCGAGCAGTTCCTGTCCGAGGCGGTCGATCTGGACGATGTGCTGCGCCGAGCCGTGCGGCTGCTGGCGCAACTCACCCGGCAGGTCGCCGTGGTGCAGTACCCGGTGCTCTCGCGATCGATCGTGCGGCACGTCGAGGTGCTGTCGCTGGGGGCGCGGCGGTTGATGATCGTCGTGATCACCGACGCCGGACGAGTGGAGCAGCGACTCGTCGAGACCGCCGCGGATATCGACGACGCGCTGATCGGCCGGCTGCGCACGCTGCTGGCGGAATCGGTGGCCGGGCGCTCGTCCGGCGAGGCCGCCGTGACGCTGGCCGGCCTGGCCGAGAAGACGGCGCCTGCCGACAGGGATGTGGTCGCCGGCGTGGCTGCCGTGCTGCGCGACGCCCTGATCGACCATCCCGAGGAGCGTCTGGTTCTGTCCGGAACGGGGAACATCACCGGGGCGTGGGCGGATCAGCCGGCGACGCTTCGCGGGGTGCTGGACGCGCTCGACGAACAGGTGACGCTGCTCAAGCTGTTGGCGGCCCTGGACGAGCCCGATGCGCTCCGGGTGTCGATCGGTGAGGAGAATGCCGATAGCAACCTGGCCTCGTCGGCGTTGGTCTCCGTCGGGTACGGCGCGGGCGAGGTGCTGATGGGCGGCCTGGCGGTGGTCGGGCCGACGAGAATGGACTATCCGGGAACAATGGCGACGGTGCGCGCCGTTGCCAGATACGTGGGTGAGATCGTCGGCGGGCGCTAGCGGCACCGGCGGATCGTAGGAATGCGAGGACGGCTGCCGATCCGGCGGCCGCGACGCGGCAGTACAGGTCGGGGCGCGAGGCCCCGTGGGAAGGCTTGAGTGGTGCAAAGGGTGGCACGGGACTATTACGGCCTCTTGGGCGTCGAGCGCGATGCGTCCGCCGACGAGATCAAGCGCGCCTACCGGAAGCTGGCCCGGCAGCTGCATCCGGACGTCAACCCGGACCCGGGGGCGCGGGAGAAGTTCAAAGAGGTGACGGCCGCCTACGAGGTGCTGTCCGACCCGGCCAAACGGCAGGTGGTGGACCTCGGCGGCGATCCGCTGTCGAATGGCGGCGGCGGCGCCTCGGCGGGCGATCCGTTCGGCGGCATGGGGCTGTCGGACATCATGGACGCCTTCTTCGGTGGCGGCATGACCGGCGGGATGGGCGGCAGCCGGGGGCGCGGCCCGCGATCCCGCGTGCAGCAGGGTCAGGATGCGCTGGTGCCCGTCGAGATCACGCTCGAGGAGTGCGCCTCCGGAGTCGCCAAGGACATCACCGTCGACACGGCGGCACTGTGCACGATGTGTCACGGGTCCGGATGCGCGGAAGGCAGCTCGCCGACGACGTGCGAGGCGTGCCGCGGCACCGGGGAGGCCCAGCAGATGCAGCGCTCGCTGCTCGGCCAGGTGATCACGACCCGTCCCTGCCGCACCTGTCGCGGCTTCGGCACCGTGATCACCGATCCGTGCCGCCAGTGCAACGGCGACGGGCGGGTACGGGCCCGCCGCACCGTGCGCGCCAATATCCCGGCCGGCGTGGGTGACGGAATCCGGGTGCGGTTGGCCGGTCAGGGCGAGGTGGGCCCCGGCGGCGGCTCGCCGGGCGACCTCTACGTCGAGGTGCGGGAGATCCCGCATCCCCGCTTCACCCGCGACGGCATCGACCTGCATTGCACCGTGCACGTGCCGATGACGGCCGCGGCACTCGGCGCGGCGCTCACCCTGGACGTGCTCGACGGCAGCGAGGAACTGGACATCCAGCCGGGCACCCAGTCCGGCAGCATCATCACGTTGCGCGGCCAGGGCATGCCCCAGTTGCGCGGAACCTCCCGCGGCAGCCTGTTCGTCCACGTCGAGGTGGCCACTCCCACCAAGGTCGATGCCGAGCAGGCGGAGCTGCTGCGCAGGCTCGCCGAACTCCGCGGGGAGGAGCAGCCGGAGCTCGCGGCCCGCAGCCAGGGTGGGCTGTTCGGCCGGCTGCGCGGCTCGTTCTCCGGTCGGTGACTCGGGTCGTGTCGCAGCCTGCCCAGCCGGACCGGGTTCGCGGCCGATGAGCGATCCGGTGTTCTTCGTGGACGCTCTGCCCCGGTCCGGCCGTTTCGTCATGGGCGGCGACGAGGGGCACCACGCCTCGACCGTGAAGCGGCTGCGGCCCGGTGAGCGTCTGGTGCTCTCCGACGGGGACGGCGGATGGGCGCCGGCCGTGGTGGTCTCCGCCGACGGCCGCGGCCTTGCCGTCGACGTGGGTGCCCACCAGTATGACGCCGCCCCCGCGCTGAGCGTGACGCTGGTGCAGGCGCTCCCGAAGGGTGAGCGCAGCGACCTTGCCGTCGACCTGGCCACCGAGGCGGGCGTCGATGCCATCGTGCCGTGGCAGGCATCGCGGTGCGTGGCGCGGTGGGACGGCGGATCCGGCAAGGCCGAGCGGGGCCGGCAGAAGTGGCAGCGGGTCGCCCGGGAAGCGGCCAAGCAGTCGCGCCGCCGCCGTATTCCGCCGGTCGGTGCGCTGGCCGGGATCGACGACGTGGTTCGCGCGATCACCGCCGCCGAGTTGGCCCTGGTGCTGCACGAGGAGGGATCCGTGGCACTCGGTTCCGTCCCGTTGCCGACCGCCGGACTGGTCGTGCTGGTGGTCGGGCCGGAAGGCGGAGTGGCACCGGAGGAGATCGAGCGGTTCGAGGCGGCGGGTGCGCGCACGGTTCGGTTGGGTGCCGAGGTGCTGCGGACGTCGACCGCGGCGGCAGTGGCGCTCGGGGCACTGGGCGTGATGACGGGGAGATGGCCGTGAACAGCGTCATCGCCGTTCTTGGCGCGACAGCTCCCGCCGGGCCGTGCCGGGGCGACGGGCTGCGTCCGACCGGGCGGCTACGGTGTGACCATGGCTGAGAGCGAACCGCGGCGCGACCGCGATTGCCTGTTCTGCAAGATCGTCGCGGGGGAGATTCCGTCCACGATCGTGGCGCGCAACGACCGCGTCGTCGCGTTCCGCGACATCGATCCGCAGGCGCCCACGCATGTGCTGATCATCCCGGTGGACCACCGGCCCGATGTCGCGGCGACGGCGGCTGCGGACCCGGCCCTGGCCGGTGAGCTGTTCGTCATGGCCGCTCGGATCGCCCACGACGAAGGTCTGGACGAAACCGGCTACCGACTGGTCGCCAACACGGGCGCAGGCGCTCAACAGACCGTGTTCCACACCCATCTGCACCTGCTCGGCGGCCGCTCGTTCACCTGGCCGCCCGGCTGACGGGCGGCGACGCCCGGTGGCGCCGTGCGCGGATGCCGACGACGACCAGGGCGAACCGGTAGAATCCACTCATCGACCGGCTGCGACGATGCGGCCGGTGACGACAGCGGCCCGCACAGCGGGACGACGAGACGCCCGGATGACGGGCAGAAAGCGGGCAAGGCGCCAGGTGCCGGAAACCAGTGTGGCAGCGGAACAACGCGGTGACCGACGGACGACCGGAGCCGGTGAGCAGCACAGCGTGCCGCACGGTGCCGACTCTCGCGAATCGACGGTGATCGTCGCGGACGAAGAAACGATCGTCGGGCTGCTGGGGGCACGGGACGTGGTGCTGCGGGCGCTGGAGCAGGCGCTGGACGCCGATATCCACGTTCGCGGCAACCGCATCACCTTGCGGGGCAGCGCAACCGAGATCGCCTTCGCCGAGCGCGCCGTGCGCGAGCTGATCGAACTGCAGAAGTCCGGCGCCGTCATCACGCCCGACTCCGTGCGCCGCACCGTGGGCATCCTCACCGAGCCCGGCCCGGACACGGCAGAGGCCTCGCCGTCGCCGTCCGAGGTGTTGGGCCTGAACATCGTCTCGCGGCGCGGACGCACCATCCGCCCCAAGTCCGTCAACCAGAAGCGGTACGTCGATGCCATCGACACGCACACGGTGGTGTTCGGGATCGGCCCTGCCGGCACCGGCAAGACCTACCTCGCCATGGCCAAGGCCGTGCAGGCGCTGCAGACCAAGCAGGTCAACCGCATCATCCTGACCCGGCCGGCCGTGGAGGCAGGGGAGCGGCTCGGCTTCCTGCCCGGCACGCTGAGCGAGAAGATCGACCCGTACCTGCGCCCTCTCTACGACGCGCTGCACGACATGATCGACCCCGAGACGATCCCCAGGCTGATGGCCGCCGGCACTATCGAGGTCGCACCCTTGGCCTATATGCGTGGCCGGACCCTGAACGACGCGTTCATCATCCTGGACGAGGCGCAGAACACCACGCCCGAGCAGATGAAGATGTTCCTGACACGGCTCGGCTTCGGGTCGAAGGTCGTCGTCACCGGCGACGTCACCCAGGTCGACCTGCCCGGCGGACAGCGATCCGGCCTCCGCGTGGTGAGCGAGATCCTGTCCGGCATCGAGGATGTTGCCTTCATGCGGCTCACCTCGGCCGATGTGGTGCGCCACCGTCTGGTCGGCGAGATCGTCGACGCCTACGAACGGTGGGACGCGGAACTCGCTGCCGACGAGGCCGCCGACCCCGCGCGGGCCGGCTCCGGCCGGTCGCCGCACCGCTCCGAGCGCGACGCCCGCTACCTCGCGCGACGCCCGCACGACGGCGGGAACCACCGATGACGATCGAGGTCGCCAACGAGTCGGGGGTCGGAGTCGATGAACCGGCCCTGGTATCGGTGGCTCGCTATGCGCTGGACCGCATGGGCATCAACCCGCTGGCGGAGCTGTCGGTGCTGCTCATCGACGTGCCGACCATGACGGAACTGCACGTGAAGTGGATGGACGAGCCCGGCCCCACGGACGTGATGAGCTTCCCGATGGACGAGCTGGACACGGCGCGCAGCCCGGACGACGCCGGCCCCGGTCCGGCACTGCTCGGTGACGTGGTGCTGTGCCCCGACGTGGCCGCCGAACAGGCAGTCACGGCCGGTCACACTCTCGATGACGAACTCCACCTGCTCACCGTGCACGGCATCTTGCATCTGCTCGGGTACGACCATGCCGAAGCCGAGGAGGAGCGCGCCATGTTCCGGCTGCAGAACGAGCTTCTCGACGCATGGCGCGAGCAGCGCGCCGAGCAGGGCCGCGGTGCGGTGACGCGCGCCGCGGACACCGCGGTGCTCGGGGCGGCCGGTTTCGTCGACGACGCAGCGCGGGACAGCGGCCCACCGCAGTCCGCAGCGCAGTGAGGCCCGCCGCGTGAGCGCAACCGACATCTGGCTGCTCGTCCTTTCGGCGGTTCTGGTGCCGATCGCGGGCGCACTGGCCGCAGCGGACGCTGCTATCAGCGCCGTCTCGACGGCCCGGGTCGAGGAGATGGCTCGTGAGGGGCGCCGCGGCGCCGCGTCCCTGGCGGCGATCACCGCCGACCGGGCGAGGTACGTCAACCTGCTCCTGCTGCTGCGCCTGTGCGCGGAAATGACCGCGACCGTGACCGTGGCCATCGTGGCCTTCGAGGTATGGGGCTTCCACACGCTGGTCGCCGTCGCAGTGGTGGCCGTCATGGTGGTGGTGAGCTATGTGGCCATCGGTGTGCTGCCGCGCACTCTCGGCCGTCGGTACTCCTACGCGGTCGGGTCCGCGTTGGCCGGGCCCACCCGTGCGCTCGGCGCCGTGCTCGCGCCGGTGGCCACCATGCTGATCGCCGTGGGCAATGCGCTGGTGCCGGGGCGCGCGTTTCCGCAGGGGCCGTTCTCGTCCGACGTCGAACTGCGCGAGATGGTCGATCTCGCAGGGGACCGCGGTGTCGTGCACGAGTCCGAGCGGGAGATGCTGCAGTCCGTCTTCGATCTGGGCGACACGATCGTTCGCGAGGTGATGGTGCCTCGGACGGAGGTCGTCTGGATCGAGGCGACCAAATCATTGCGGCAGGCGGTGCACCTGGCCGACCGATCCGGCTTCTCCCGCATTCCCGTCATCGGCGACACCGTGGACGACGTACTCGGAGTCGTCTATGTCAAGGACCTGATCGCCCGGCTGCTCTCGCTGGCGGCCGACGATCGCGGCCCGGCCGTCACCGAACTGATGCGCCCCGCCGTGTTCGTCCCCGAGTCGAAGGCCGTGGATCACCTGTTGCGCGATATGCAGCGCGACCGCACCCATGTCGCGATGGTGGTGGACGAGTACGGCGGGCTCGCCGGCATCGTCACCATGGAGGACATCGTCGAGGAGATCGTCGGTGAGATCACCGACGAATACGATGCCGACGCTCCCGACCCCATCGAGCAACTGCCCGACGGATCGGTGCGCGTCTCGGCGCGGCTGCCGGTGGAGGACCTCGGCGACCTGTTCGACGTCGATCTGCCGTCGGACGCCGTCGAGACCGTCGGCGGGTTGCTGGCACAACTGCTCGGTCGGGTGGCATTGCCCGGCTCGAGAGCGGATATCGACGGCATCCGGCTGGAGTCCGAGGGCGGGATCGACGGCCGCGGTCGGCACCGCATGATGACGGTGCGGGCGTGGCGGATCGACGCGCCCGCGGACGAGGCGGCGGAGCCGCCGGGCATCGTCATATCCGCAGCCGATTCCGGTGCGGGTGATCCCGGCGACGGCGACCATGGCGCCGAGAGCGAGGATCCGGCGGATCGCGACGACCGCTGGCGGGCGCAGACGCCACAGCCGGCGCGGCAGGCCGGGGGAGACGAACGTGCGTGACGAACCGACGGGGCCGGGCGCGACGGCCGAGTACCGCAGCGGGTTCGCCTGTTTCGTGGGCAGGCCCAACGTCGGCAAATCCACGCTGCTCAACGCGATCGTCGGCAGCAAGATCGCGATCACGTCGCCGAAGCCGCAGACCACCCGGCGCGCCGTCCGTGGGATCGTGACCCGGCCCGACGGTCAGCTCGTCATCGTCGACACGCCGGGGCTGCACAAGCCGCGGACACTGCTCGGTGAGCGGCTGGACGATCTGGTGCGCAGCGTGTGGTCCGATGTGGACGTGGTGGGCCTGTGCATTCCGGCCGATCAGGACATCGGTCCGGGCGACCGGCGGATCGCGGCGGACCTCGCCGAACGGATCGGCCGGACGCCGGTGATCGGCATCGTCACCAAGACCGACCTCGTTCCGCGCGAGCGAGTGGCCCATCAGCTGGCTGCGGTCGCCGGGTTGCGGGAGTTCGCCGAGATCGTCCCGGTGTCGTCCGTGAGCGGTGAGCAGGTCGATCTGCTCACCGATCTGCTGGTTCGGCGGCTGCCGTCCGGGCCGGTGCTGTACCCGGACGGCGAGATCACCGACGAACCGATCACCACGCGCGTCGCAGAACTGGTGCGGGAGGCGGCGCTGGACGGCGTGCGCGACGAACTGCCGCACTCGCTTGCCGCCGTCGTGACCGAGATGGCGCCGCGGGAAGGGCGCGACGATCTCACCGATGTGTACGTGACGATCTTCGTCGAACGCGACTCCCAGAAACCGATCGTGCTCGGGCGGCAGGCATCCAGGCTGAAGGACATCGGCCGGCGGGCCCGCGCCGAGATCGAGAACGTGCTCGGTACCCGCGTCTATCTGGATCTGCATGTGACCGTGGCCAAGGACTGGCAGCGGGATCCGCGACAGCTGCGCAAGCTCGGATTCGACGCGCGCTGACGCGCGAGCGCGGACAGGTGTCCGTGTGGCTGAGCGATCGTGCTTGCTCCACGTACGATAGGAGCAGAATCGATCATCGGAGGATGGTATGGCCGGGCAACAAGTCCTCGCGGAAATGGGTGAGCAGCCCACCGTTCTTGCGGCGATCGCCGAGCGGCGGTCCGCGCTCCACGGGGCGATCAGGGCGGCGCTGCCCGACCCGCTCCGCGGTATCTGCCTGGTGGCGCGCGGCTCGAGCGACAACGTCGCGACGTATGCCCGGTACCTGCTCGAACTGGCGACCGGCGTGCCCGTGAGCATGGCGGCGCCCAGTCTGGTGACCCGGTACGGCGCGACGCTGCGGGCGGACGGCTACCTGGTGGTGGCACTCTCGCAATCCGGCCGCACCCCCGAGATCGTGGCGGTCTCGCAGGCGCTGGCGGAGCAGGGCGGTCGCGTGGTGGCCGTCACCAACGAGATCGATTCGCCGCTGGCCGACGTGGCGGCGGCCGCCCTGTCGGTGGGTACCTCCCAGGAACTCGCCGTGCCCGCCACCAAGACCGTCACCGGGCAGCTGGCGCTGGTCGCGCTGCTCGCCGAAGCGGTCGGAACGGGCATCGGTGCCTACACCGGCGGCGACGCCGCCTGGGCCGCGCTGCCCGGCGTGGTGGCCGCCACGCTGGCCGACACCGCGTCGATCGATCGTGCCGTCGAGCTACTGCTGCCGCACCCCAGCGCCATCCACCTGGCCCGCGGCCTGACCTACGCCGCCGCGCTCGAAGGCGCGCTGAAATCCAAGGAGACGTCGCGGCGGGTGCACGACGGCTACTCCAGCGCGGACTTCCTGCACGGGCCGCTCACGGTGGCCGGTCCGAATGTGCCCGTCGTCGGGTACGGCGTGCCGGGCCCGGTGCTCGCCGACGTGGTCGAGACGGTCGGCCGGGCGGCCTCGCTGGGCTCGCCCGTCGTCGGCGTCGGTGCGTCGGAGATCGCGGCAAGCGTGCCGGGCGCGGCCGCGGTGCCGGTGCCCGCAGGCCTGGGCGAAGCGCTCGTGGCCATCCCGTTGGTGGTACGCGGGCAGCAATTGGCCATCGCGACGACGATCGCGCTGGGCATGGACCCGGACTCGCCGGAGGGGCTGAACAAGATCACGGCGACCCACTGACGGTGGGATCGTGGGCCGGGCGCGTCGCGTAGATTGGTCGATTATGACGACCCTCGAGGGCGAAGCCGTGACCGCCGGAGCCGAGGAGTGGCTCGATGTCCTGTCGAGATGGATTGCCATCCCGTCGGTGTCGACCGACCCGGGGCATCGCGCCGATGTGCGGGCCAGCGCCGAATTCCTGGCCACCGCGCTGCGTGACACCGGTTTCCCGCAGGTCGAGGTCCTGACGGGCGGCCCGTACCAACCCGCGGTCTACGCGCATTGGCCGTCCGGGGACCCGGACGCGGTGCGGGTCGTGGTGTACGGCCACCATGACGTCCAGCCGGCCGCGTTCTCCGACGGCTGGACCTACGAGCCGTTCGAGCCGCACCTGGTGGACGGGGTGCTGCACGGCCGCGGCGCCAGCGACGACAAGGGCAATATTGCCATCCATCTGCTCGGCCTCAGGGCGCATCTGGCGGCGACGGGCAGATCCGCCCCCGCCGTCGATCTGACGTTCGTGGTGGAGGGCGAGGAGGAGTCCGGGTCCCCGCACATCTCGGCGCTGCTGAGCGACCTGTCCGGTCGGCTCGACGCCGACGTGATCGTGGTCTCCGACACCGGCATCTTCGATGCCGAGACGCCGAGCCTGGTCAGTGGTATGCGCGGCATGGTGGCCGGCCAGCTGCACGTGCACGGTCCAGGCATGGACCTGCACTCGGGCAGTTTCGGGGGCGCGGTCGCCAACCCCATCACCGAACTCGTGCACATCCTGAGTGCGCTGCATGACGCCGATCGGCATGTGGCGATCCCCGGCTTCTACGACGGAGTGGACGAGCCCTCCGATCTCGAGCGTTCGCTGCTGGCTGCGCTGCCGTTCGACGAGCAGGCATGGATCGGCGGCCCGGCGCGGTCCATGGCCGCGGTGGGCGAGGCCGGATACTCGACGCTGGAGCGCATCGGGATGCGACCCACCGCGGAGATCAACGGCATCTGGGGCGGCTATACCGGACCGGGCGCCAAGACGATCATTCCGACCGACGCCTATGCCAAGATCTCCTTCCGCCTGGTCGGCCGCCAGGAGCCGGCCGCGATCAAGGCGAGGGTCGAGACGTTCGTGGCGCGCACCGCTCGTCCCGGTATCACGGCCACCATGCAGTGGGAGGGCGTCGGCGTGCGACCGCTCGTGGTGTCTGCGGACCACCCGGCGATGCAGGCGGCGCGAGCGGCGCTCGCCGCTGCGTTCGAGACCGATTCGGTGCTGATCACCCGGGAAGGCGGCTCCGGGCCCGAGGCCGAACTCGCCGGAACCATCGGAGCACCCATGATTTTCGTGGGTGTCATGACCGATGACGACCAGATTCACGCCCCCGACGAACGCGCCTCCGTCGGCCTGCTGCTCAAGGGCGCCCAGGCGGTGGCGCATCTCTGGCGGGAGTTGGCCGCACGCGGCCGCGCCACCATGGTGTGATCGCGGTATGGGCAGGCACGGTTCCCGGCAAGGCGCGGCGCTGCGGCTCGGACCCATCCGGGTGCCGCTGACCGCCGTGGCGCTCTGCGTGCTGCTCGTGGCTGTTGTGGCCTTGGGCGCCTGGTGGTGGGCGCAACGCTCGGTGACCGACCCGATCGACGCGGCGCCGGTGAGTGCCACCGCCACCGTTGTCTCGTCACCGTCGTGCCTGGACGACGGGAGCACCACGGTGCGTGTATCCGGGGTGGAACCGTCGATCGAATCGGTGCTGGACGGCTGCGGCTTCTCCGCAGGCCAGCGCATCGCGGTGGAATACCGCGCCGGGCATCCCGAGGTGGTGCGCCTGGCCGGCACCACTCGCGCAGGTCACGGCTCGGCGGCCGGAACGATCGTGCCCATCGTGATCCTGCTCGCGGGCCTGGCCGCGGCGGTCGGGCTGGTGGCGCTCGGGCGGACCGGCGCGAAACGTACGCGCGCCGGCGCCGTATCGGTGGCGCAGTTGCGGGCAAGGATGGACGCCGCCCGCGTCTCTGCCTCCGAGCCCGCGGCGGGCGGCGGCACCGGCGAATCGTCGCCCGCGGACGCCGGCTGAGCGGGTCGCGGCTCAGCGACGCCGCGGACCGATAGGCTGACGGGGTGCCAGGTACCGCCGTGAGAACCACCGCCGTGAAGCCGACCGGACTGCGCCGTATGCCCGAGGTGGCGTACCCGGTCACCAGGACGGCTCTCGACAATGGACTGCGGGTGATCGTCTCGCCCGACCGGGGAACCGGCGTCGTCGGCATCGCGGTGAACGTCGACGTGGGGTTCCGTTCCGAACCGGTGGGACGCACCGGCTTCGCGCACCTCTTCGAGCACCTCATGTTTCAGGGCAGCGAGTCGCTGCCCAAGCTGGAGCACTTCCGGGTGGTGCAGTCATCGGGCGGAACCTTCAACGGCTCCACCCACTTCGACTACACCGAGTACCACGAGCTGCTCCCGGCGGGTGCCCTGGAGCGGGGCCTGTTTCTGGAGGCCGACCGGCTGCGCGCACCGGCGATCACGGCGGAGAACCTGGCCAACCAGGTGGACGTGGTCTCCGAGGAGATCCGACTGAACGTGCTGAACCGGCCGTATGGCGGGTTCCCGTGGATCTACCTGCCGCCGGTGCTCTTCGACACGTTCGCCAATGCACACAACGGCTACGGTGACTTCGCGGACCTCACCGCTGCGACCGTGGACGATTGCGCGGACTTCTTCGAGCGCTACTACTGCCCCGCGAACGCGGTGCTGACCGTCTGCGGCGACGTCGATGTGGACGAGGCGATCGACCTCATTCACCGCCATTTCGACGACATTCCGCACCGCGCGGCCCCCCAGCGCCCCGACTTCTCGGAGCCGGCGCCCACCTCACGCCGCGAGGGCGAGCACATCGATGCGCAAGCCCCTGCGCCGGCGCTCGCCGTCGGCTGGCGGTTGCCCGACCCGGTCGCGGACCTCCGCGGGTACCTGGCCCATCTGCTGCTCGGTGCGATCCTCGCCGACGGCGAGGCAGCGCCGCTGCAGGCGGAGCTCGTCCACCGCAGGGCATTGGCGACGTCCGTGTGGGCGGGGCCGGGCCTGATGGGCCCGCTCGACGGCCGCGATCCGGACGTGTTCGTGCTCGGCGCGCTGCATGCCACCGAGGTCGATGCCGACCGGGTGATCGACGCCGCCGCGGAGATCGTCGCGGGCATGGCGGCCGACGGCCCGGGCGCCGAGCAGCTGCAGCAGGCCAAGGCGCGGTTCACCGCGAACCTGCTGTCCGAATGCGACTCGATGATCGCGCGGACCCGGAACCTCGGCCTGTTCGAACTTCTGCACGGCCGGGCCGAGCTCGTCGGCGAGCTGCCGGCGCTGGTCGGCGCACTCGCGGCCCAGGATGTCGCCGGCGCGGCGGTGGCGCTCGACCCCGATCGGTGTGCTGTCCTTCGAGTAGTCCCGGGAGGTCAGCAGTGATGGCGCGGCGTCCGGCATCGGCGGCGCAGCCTCGATCGGCCGACCAGATCGCCCGCACGGCGCAGGGCCCACGGCAGCTCCCGGATCTGAAGCCGACACGCGCCCGGCGGACGCCGCCCAGTGCGCAGGTGACGACTCCGGGCGGATTGCAGGTCACCGCCGTGCGGCAGGCCGGCACGCCCATGGTGGAGATCCGTCTGCGCATCCCGTTCGGCGGCACCGACGAGACCCATGCGGCTCGCGCCGAACTGCTCGCGGAGACGATTCTGCTGGGCACCTCCACGCGCAGCCGCGAACAGGTCGACACCGAGATGGCGCTGGTCGGCGGCCACCTGTCGACGCAGGTCGGCCCGCAGCGGCTGATGATCGCCGGATCGGTGCTGGCTCCCGGGTTGCCCGTCATGCTCGACATCCTGGCCGACATCGTCACCGGTGCCGCGTACCGCGGGGCCGACGTCGGCAGGCAGCGGGACATCCTTGTCGAGCAGCTCCTGATCAATGCGGCCCAGCCGTCGACGATTGCGCGGCAGCATCTGCAGCGGCGGCGATTCGGTGACCACCCCGCCGTGTTCGAAGTCCCGGACGCGGAACTCGTCGCCGCGGTGACGCCGACCGCGGTGCGCGGACTGCACCGGCGGGCGGTGCTGCCTCGGGGCTCGACGCTGGTGCTGGTCGGCGACCTGTCGCCGCGGGCGGCGGCCGACCGGGCCGCGCAGTTGATGTCCGAGTGGACCGGCCCGCGCGGAGCGCAGGACCTCGGCACTCCGCCCGCCGTGCTCGGCGGCGTGCTCACGACGCATCACCGGCCCGGGGCGGTGCAGTCGCAGACTCGTCTGACGTCCGCGGGAGTGCTGCGGACCGACCCGGGATACGCGGCTGCGCAGCTGGCGAATGTCGTGTTCGGCGGCTACTTCTCGTCGAGGCTGGTCGAGAACCTGCGCGAGGACAAAGGTTTCACGTACCACGCGCATTCGGCGCTGGAGTTCTGGCCGGGCCGAAGTGCGATCACCATCAGCTACGACACCGCCACCGATGTCGCGGCCGCCGCCCTGGTCGAGACCCGGCACGAACTGGGCAGGATCGCCCTGACGCCGCCGGGCGTCACGGAAATCGAAGCGGCGCGCAACTACGCCATCGGCTCGCTCGCCGCGTCGCTGGCCACCCAGGCCGGCTACGCGTCCATGCTGGCGTCGCTGGCCGGTGCCGGTCTGGATCAGGCATGGCTCACGGCCCACCAGAAGAACCTGCGGGCGGCGACGCCGGAGCAGATCGCCGAGGCCGCATCGACGCTGTTCGCGCCGTCCGCCATCACCGGCGTCGTCGTCGGCGACATGGACGACGGCGGAGCGGCGCTGGCGCGCCTGGACGGTATCAAGGCCGCCGAGTGAAGGCGCCGCTCCCGGGAAACGGGCGTCGGCTGTGACGCGCCTGTCGATCGAGATCCCGGCGCTGTCCACCGGGGTGCTGGATCGCCGTGAGAACCTGCGCGAACCGGAGCGGCTCGCCGCCGCGTGGCCGACGGCTCGCGTGATCACGGTATCGCCGGATGGCGGATTCCGGACCGCGGCCGGCATCGACGGCCTGCATCTGGTGACGTCACCGGCCACCGAATTCGGGGCAGAGCCCCCGGGCGGTGCGGTGCTGCTCGGCTCATTCGACGGACGCGACTACTGGGCGCTGCCCGATCCCGGTCGTGCGGAGGACGCGGCCGGTGGGGACGGCGCCGGCAGTGTCTCCGGAGGCTGGGCCACGGTGCGCACCATCGGCCCGCTGCTACCCGACGATGAGGCCGCCTTGGCCACGACGGCGGCGGCCCTGCTCGGCTGGCACCGGTCGGCGTTGTTCTGCGGCCGGTGCGGAGGGCTCACCGAACCGGACCTGAGCGGGCACAGCCGAATCTGCGCGGACGGGCATCAGGAGTTCCCGCGTCTCGATCCGGCCGTGATCGTTCTGGTGCACGACGCCGCGGACCGCGTCGTGCTGGCGCGCCAGCCGACCTGGGCGCCGGGTCGTTTCTCGGTATTGGCGGGCTTCACCGAGGCGGGCGAATCCCTGGAGGGGACCGTGGCGCGGGAGATCGACGAGGAGATCGGGGTCATAGTCCAGGACGTCGAGTACCTGGGCAGCCAGCCGTGGCCGTTCCCCCGGTCGTTGATGATCGCGTTCGCCGCCCGGGCGCCGCGCGGCGCCGAATTGCGTCCCCGGCCGGGCGAGATCGACGACGCCAGGTGGTTCTCCCGTGACGAACTGCGGGCGCTGCTGCGCGACGCGGATGACGGGCGCGTCACACCATCCGGGATCACGCTGCCCGGTCCGGTCTCCATCGCCCGCCGCATGGTCGAGGCATTCGTCCACGCCGGGTAGCCGGGACCGGGTGCCGCGTCGGAACGTCGGTCCCACCGCCGCACCGTCGTGCTCGCCGGCTCTGTCGGACCGGTGTGGTGACATGGTGGTGACGAACGGAGATGAGTGGTAGGCACGTGGACTTTTCACTTCTGGACGACGCCCAGCGGGCAGCGGTGACGGCCCCGCCGGGGCCGGTGTGTGTCTTGGCGGGCGCGGGAACCGGCAAGACCCGCACCGTCACTTACCGCATCGCGCATCTGATCGCGGCCGGCGCGCATACGCCGGACGAGATCCTCGCCGTCACGTTCACCACCCGGGCCGCCGGCGAGATGCGCACACGGCTGCGGGCGCTGGGCGCCCACGGTGTACAGGCGCGCACGTTCCACTCGGCCGCCCTGAAACAGCTGGGCTACTTCTGGCCGAGGTCGGTCGGCGGCGAGATGTGGCCGGTCCTGGATCACAAGATGCGCCTGGTGGCGGCCGTCGCCAAACGAGCCGGGGCCGGCACCGACACTCCCACGCTGCGCGATCTGGCAAGCGAGATCGAATGGGCCAAGGCCAGCTTGGTGGCCCCGGAGGACTATGCGGCCCGAGTGGCGGCGCTGCACAGGGACACGCCCCTCGACGCGGCGACGGTGCAACGCGTGTATCAAAGCTATGAACAGGCCAAGATCGACGCGCGGCAACTCGACTTCGACGATCTCCTGCTGCACATCTGCGCCATCCTGGAGAACGACGACGACGCCGCCCGCACATTCCGGGCCCGCTACCGGTCGTTCGTCGTGGACGAGTTCCAGGACGTGACGCCACTGCAGCACCGCACGCTGGACGCATGGCTGGGCGGACGCGACGACGTGACCGTGGTCGGCGACGCCAATCAGACCATCTACTCCTTCGCCGGCGCCTCTCCGCGGTACCTGCTGGACTTCGGCGCCCGCTACCGGCAGGCCACCGTCGTGCGGCTGGAACGCGACTACCGGTCCACCCCCCAGGTGGTGACGCTGGCGAACCGGATCATCGCCGGCGCGTCCGGGGCGAACACGAAGCTGCGGCTGACCTTGAAGGCGGTACTCGCCGACGGTCCGGAGGCGACATTCGACGAGCATGCCGATGAGCCCGCGGAGGCCGAAGCCGTAGCCCGCCGCATTCGGCGCCTGATCGACGACGGAATGTCGGCCTCCTCCGTCGCGGTGCTCTACCGCATCAATGCGCAGTCGGAAGGCTACGAGCAGGCGCTCGCGGCCGCCGGAGTGCCGTACACGGTTCGCGGTGGGGAGCGGTTCTTCGCCCGCCCCGAAGTGCGCATGGCCATGACGACGCTCGCCCGACTGACGGGGGACGGGGCCGCGGACGGCGACGCTCCGGGCGAGGCCGCTGCGGGCGACGCTCTGGTGCCTGCCGTGCGTGCTGCTCTGGAGCCGGTGGGACTCACGGCCGTCCCGCCGGCGCCGGGAGCGCTGCGGGACCGCTGGGACGCGCTGTCCGCGCTGGTTTCGGTGGCAGAGGAAGTCGCCGCGGCGAATGCAACAGCCGGTATGACGTCATTCGTGGCCGAGCTTCGGGCGCGCGCCGATGCGCAGCACGCCCCAGCCGTGGACGGCGTCACACTCGCCTCGCTGCACGCCGCCAAGGGTTTGGAATGGGACGCGGTCTTCCTGGTGGGACTGACGGACGGCACCGTGCCCATTCAGCACGCGGATACCCCGGAGGCGATCGAGGAGGAACGCCGGCTGCTCTACGTGGGCATCACCCGGGCCCGGCGGCACCTCGCCCTGTCCTGGGCATTGGCCCGCAACTCCGGCGGACGGCAGACCCGTCGGCGGAGCCGGTTCCTGACGGGCGTGGCGCCGGAGCCGGACCGAGCCAGGACGCGCGCCCGACGGGCGGGGCGGTGCCGGGTGTGCGGTGGGCCGCTCACCACCCCGGCCGAGATCAAGACGGCGCGCTGCGGCAACTGCCCGTCCAACGCCGACCCCGGGTTGGTCGATGAACTGAAGGCGTGGCGGAAGATGCGCGCCACGGAAGCCTCCGTCCCGGCCTTCGTGGTGTTCTCCGACGCCACGTTGCTGGCGATCGCCGAGCGCCGGCCGGCAGACGACGCGGGCCTGCTGGCGATCCCGGGCATCGGCCGCACCAAGCTCGACCGGTTCGGGGCGGACGTGTTGGCGATCGTGGCGCGGGGTTGACCGGCGCATGCTGCGAGGAGCTGGACGGCCGGTGCGGCGCGGCGCCGACCGATGAGCGCCGCAGGCAGGATGGACGACATGACGGACATCGTGGTCTGCTCGTTGTGCGCACGAGGGCTGTGGGACGGACAGCGGATCGAGCCCGGCTCGCCGGCGGGGCCCCGTCCGCGGACGGACCCGTCGGCACAAGCCCGCGCGGCCGCTGCCACAGCGGGATGGTCACGGGAGACGGGCGCCGGCGGGGTCGTCACATGGGTGTGCCCGGCCTGCGTGCGGCGTCATATCCGATCCATCGAGGCGCGATTGGACGAGGCGTGGTGGTGACGGAGCCCTCGACGCGACGCCATGCGTGGTCGCGACTGCGTCCGCGGCAGTGCACCGGGCCGTCGCGGCGGGCCTACTCGCCGTCGCTGAATCCCGGCAGCCAGCGCTCCACGATGGACCGGAAGGGAGCGGTCGCGTCGAGCTGGCACAGGATGCCCAGGGATCCGAATGTGACGCGATGGATCATCAGGTACTCCGGCGGCAGGTTCAGGTGGCGGGCGAGTTTCGATTCGGCGGTCGACCAGTCGGCCATCTTGGCGGCCTGACCCTGCATCCAGGACCGCTGGAAGTGGAACGTGCTCGTCCGAAGCGGCTCGGTGAACGGGGCCACATAATTCAGCAGGAGCTGCGGTTCCGGTTCGAACCTGCCGGTGACGAATCCCGCTGCGCGGAGTTCCTCGAGCACGGCGCCTGCATCACCGCTGAGCGCGAGGCGCGAGACCCGACCGATGATCGGCGGGGTCCCGTTCGGCAGTGATGCCACCGAACCGAAATCGATGACTCCCAGGCGCCCGTCCGGGGTCAGCATGTAGTTGCCCGGGTGCGGGTCGGCGTGCAACAGCCCCACCCGTTGTGGCGCGGAGAAGTGCAGTTCGGTCAGCAGGGCCGCGGCCCGGTCGCGTTCCTGTTGACTCCCGCGGCCGATGATCGATGACAGACCGATGCCGTCCACCCATTCGGACACCAGCACCTTCGGTGAGCTCGCTACGACGCGGGGAATGCGGATCAGCCGGTCACCGGCGAACTCGCGGGCGAACGCGCGCTGGTGGTCGGCCTCCTGGATGTAGTCGAGCTCCTCGAGAACTCGGTCCCGGAGTTCGGTGACCAGAGGCCGGATCTGCAGTCCCGGGATCAATGGGCCCAGCAGCGGAGCGATGCGCGCGAGCTGGTCGAGATCCGCCTTCAGCGCCCCGGCTGCGCCGGGGTATTGGATCTTCACGGCCACCGGCCGTCCGTCGCGCCAGGTCGCGCGATGCACCTGCCCGATGCTCGCGGCCGCCGCCGCGTCGTCGTCGAACTCCGCGAACCTCTCCCGCCAGCCGGTGCCCAGCTGGGTGGCGAGCACCCGGTGGGCGGTGCCGATCGGCATGGGCGGGGCGGCGTTCTGGAGCTTGGTCAGGGCCTCGCGGTACGGCGCGGCGAATTCCTCCGGGATGGCGGCCTCGAACACGCTCAGCGCCTGGCCGAACTTCATCGCGCCGCCCTTGAGTGTGCCGAGCACTTCGAAGAGCTGCTCGGCGGTGCGCTGCTGCATGGCGGCGGCGACCTCGTCGCGATCCCGTCCTGCCATGCGTTGCCCCAGGCCGAGCGTGAACCGACCGGCGGCGGCGAGCGGGAGACCGGCCAGACGGGCGGTGCGGGAGATCGCCCTCTCCGGTATGTCCGACACGACGCCCAGTATCTCAGATCGTCGATTCCGCGGGGGCGGACTCAGTCCGATCGGCGCGGGAGGCCGACACGGGCAGCGCGGCCAGATCCCGGCAGCGGCACCCTTCGTGCATCGGCCACATCCGCTGTTGCGGATGACTGGATCCGGCGACCTGTTCGAGGGTCGCACCGATGCTGGCGGGTCGGCGTACCGCGTCCACGAAATCCAGCACCTGGGCCGCGGCGAGGATCGCGGCGGAATGCGACAGCAGCACGGACGTCCTCGGTGGCGTGGCAGCAGGTGCGGTGGGCCGATCCGGGTCGGCGTCCTGCCGATGACGGTCGATGCAGTTGACGCAGGTCGATCGTCCGGGCAGCACCAACGGCCCGACGATCAGCCGGGCGTTCGTTACGACCACGGGCAGGTGCGGCAGCACTGCGGACACGAGAGCTGCCAGCCGCCCGGGCGTCGCGGGCCGGGGGCCGGCCAGCACCATCACGTCCGGGCGCATCTGCGTCGCCGGCCGTTGATGGCGCACACCCTGTGCGGCCTGACCGCCGGGGCCGGCGTGCGGGGTCGGGCCCGGCGGCGGGGCGTCGGGCCCGGCCCATTGGTGAATGCGACCGATACCGGCGGCGTCCAGCAGGCCGCCGACCGCGTCCGCGACGGTTCCGCTGCCCTCGATCACCACGGTGGCATCCGCCCGGGCGCTGAGCACCCGATCTGCGGCCGCCCGGCCCAGGCGGTGGATCAACGTCATCCACTCGCCGGTCAGGTGCGGCGGGCATGCGGACCGGGCGGGCACCGGCTCGAGCAGACGCCGCTGGGCGAGCCGACGGAACACCCGACGCCATTGCTCGGCGTCCCCGCCGAGCTGTTCGATCGCGTCGGACAGGCGCTCGGCGCCGGCGAGGTGGGCGAGCACTCCGGCCGCGTGCGGTGGTGCATCGGCGATCAACACCCGGCGAGGCTGTTCGGTGCCGATCTGGATCGTGCCGTCGCCGCGGCGCACGACGGCCAGGTCCGGCGCCAGCGCGTACCCGGCGGAGAAGTCGATCGCTGCGGACATCGGCCACCTTTCGTGGGACGTAGTGCGCATCAGCGTCGCAGAGTTCGCCGAACGGCGCGGAAAGTGTCCACAAAGCCCAGGTGGCGGGCTGTACGGGTGCGGAGGATGGGCGTAAAGACAATCGGCCGGCGAACTCCGCCGAGGAGCCCGCCGGCCGATGACGTGGTCGCCGCGGCCCGCGGCGACCCGCCGTATCAGGCCTTGCCGAGGATGCGATTCATCTTGGTGCCGCACACCGGGCAGGTGCCCTTCGCCATGCGGCGGCCATTGGTCTCGTGTACTTCGCCGTCGAAGTCCCGCTTCTCCTTGCACTTGACGCAGTAGCCGTTGTAGGTCTCAGCCATGGATACCCCTATTCGGACGAGCCTGCCGGCGGCAGGGCTTGGTGGCCGGGCGCAAGTCCCGGAGTCGGAGATAACCGTACTCGCCTGCGGGGCGCCACGTGTGGAACCGACGGGGCCGGGTCTGCGCGGTGTCGCCGCTTACCCACGTCGTGCCGGTAGTCGCATGTGTCGGGTATGACGACCGAACCGGCGCTCGTGGCGGGCGTTGTCGGTGGAAGATGGGAGACTGTCGATCATGAGCTACCACGCAGACGCATCCCGATACGAGCACCACACCTACCGCCGGGTCGGCCGGAGCGGGCTGAAACTGCCCGCCGTCAGCCTGGGGCTGTGGCACAACTTCGGTGACGACGTGCCGTTCGATCGTCAGCGCGACATCCTGCGCCGCGCTTTCGATCTCGGCGTGACGCACTTCGATCTGGCGAACAACTACGGACCCCCCTACGGCAGCGCGGAGACCAACTTCGGGCGCCATTTCAAGGACGACTTCCGCCCGTACCGCGACGAGCTCGTGATCTCCACCAAGGCGGGGTACGACATGTGGCCGGGGCCCTACGGCGAGTGGGGTTCCCGCAAGTATCTGCTCGCGTCGCTGGACCAGTCCTTGTCCCGGATGGGCCTGGACTATGTGGACATCTTCTACTCGCATCGCGCCGATCCCGACACGCCGCTGGAGGAGACCATGGGCGCCCTGCACACGGCGGTGCAGTCCGGCCGGGCGCTCTATGCCGGCATCTCGTCATACTCGCCGGAACGCACGGTGCAAGCGGCGAAGATCCTGGCGGACATGGGTACGCCGCTGCTGATCCACCAGCCGTCGTACTCGATGTTCAACCGGTGGATCGAGGACGGCCTGCTGGACACGCTGGGCGATCTGGGCGTCGGCTGCATCGCGTTCTCGCCGCTGGCCCAGGGCATGCTCACCGATCGGTACCTGGACGGCATCCCGGAGGGTTCCCGGGCATCGAAGGGGAGGTCGCTGAATCCGGCGCTGCTCACCGATCAGGCGATCGGCAAGATCCGCGACCTGAACGAGATCGCCCGCAGTCGCGGTCAGAGCCTGGCTCAGATGGCGCTGGCGTGGGCACTGCGCGACAGTCGCGTCACGTCGGTGCTGATCGGGGCGTCCTCGGTGGCGCAGCTGGAGGCGAACGTGGACGCCGTCGCGAACCTCGAGTTCGCCCCGGACGAGCTGGCGGCGATCGAGAAGTTCGCCGTGGAATCGGGCATCAACCTCTGGCACCGGTCCAGCTCGGTGTGACGCCGACCCGGCGCGGCCCGCTCCCAGGAAGCCCGGCCGCGCCGGTGGATGCCCCTCGTGCCGGTGCCTCGGCTACGGGGCCGGCTGCTCCGGCGGAGCGTCGTCACCGGCCGCGGGTGCGTCGGCATCCGTCGGGGGCGACTCGAGTTCCGACAGGTCCCAGTCGCCGGAGCCCTCCAGCAGCGCGGAGAACTCCCGGTCGCGCAGCAGGAAGCCATCCGGGTCGTCCAGGTCGGCGCTGGTGGGCAGCAAATCGGGGTGGGCCCAGATGGCGTCCCGGCCCTCGATTCCGCGCGACGTCTCCAACCCGCGCCAAAGCTGCGCGGCGCTGCGCAGCCGGCGAGGGCGCAGTTGCAGCCCGATCAGCGTGGCGAAGGTTTGCTCCGCGGGGCCGCCGGTGGCACGGCGCCGGCGCATGGTTTCGTGCAGCGCCGCGGAGTTGGGCAGCCGCTCGCCGACGGCGCGGTCGACGACCGTATCCACCCATCCTTCGATGAGGGCCAGGAGCGTCTCCAGATCTCCCAGCGCCCGTTGCTGGTCGGGGCTGACCGACGGCTCGAACATGCCCTGGGACAGTGCCGCCTCGATCGAGGCAGGATTGCTCGGGTCGACCGTGGAGGCGAGTTCCTCCATGGCGGAGAAATCCACCGTAATCGCTCCGGCGTAGGCGGTGATCAGTTCGATGATCCGTTCCCGAACCCAGCCGGTGTGCGCGAACAGCCGGTGATGCGCAGCTTCGCGGGCGGCGATGTACAGCCGGACCTCGTCCTCGCCCAGTTCCAGGCTGGCGCCCAGTTCGGCGATGGACTTGGGCAGCAGCGCTGCCGTGCCGGCGGGCCCCAGCGGCAAGCCGATGTCGGTGCTGGTGAGCACCTCCGTGGCGAGTTGGGCCAGGCCCTGGCCGAGCTGGCTGCCGAACGCCATGGCTCCCATCGAGCCCATCATGGCCAACAGCGGGCCGGCCTGCTCCCGCGCTTCGGACGGCAGGCCTTCGATCCAGGCCTGCGAGACACGCCCGGCGATGGGGGAGCACAGCGTCTCCCACGTCGGCATCGTCTTTTCGATCCATTCGCGGGGCGTCCACGCGGTGACGGCGGTGGCCCCGACCGGGAACGTCGTCACACCGTCCAGCCAGACCTCCACCAGTGCCATCGCGTCCTTGACCGCGGCGAGATCGACAGACGACACCGGATGCGAGGCCGGCACCTGCGAGGTCGCCATCTGGCGCGCCAACTCGTAGTTCACCGCCCCGGCCGACGCCGTGCCGCCTGCCGCGGACGCCTGCGACATCATCTGGCCCAGCTGCGACAGGACCTGCCCCAACTGTCCGAGGTCGAATCCGCCCGCGCCGGATCCGCCCAGCCCGCCCGGGCGGGGGCCGTCGGCGGAGTTGTCGTCCCCTGGCACTGAGAATCCGAATGGCAGGTTGCTCATGGTGTTCACGGTACTGACATTCCCGCCGGCATGACGGCGGGCCGCTGCTGCACGCGGCCGGTCGCGGCACGTAGGCTCTGCTGTCGTGTCGGACAATCCCGCAGCCGCTGCCGCGCCGGCGCCGGAATCGGAGCCTGCCGGGCGCCGCTACGTGCCGCGGACGGCGCGTGGCCGCACCCTCCTGCTCGGCGGCCTGCTGACGGCGGTGCTGCTCATCGTCGCTACGACGGTGCCGGTGCCGTTCGTGGCGCTGGGCCCCGGCTCCACCTACAACACCATCGCCTCCGGCCAGGGGCGTGAGGTGATCACGTTCAGCGGTGACGACATTCCGGCGGCCGCGGCCGAGCAGCCGACCGGGCATCTGAACATGCTCACCATTCGCGTGGTGGATCGCGTTCCGCTGGTCGAGGCGGCCATGATGTGGGCGTCCGGCACCTACCAGTTCGCGCCGCGTGACGAGTACTACCCGCCGGACAGGACGAAGGAGGAGGTGAACGAGGCGAACGTGCAGATGTTCCGCGATTCGCAGTCGGTCGCCGAGATCGAGGCCCTGCGGCACCTCGGCTACCCGAACATCGTGTACGTGGGCAGCATTGAAAAGGGCTCGCCCAGCTGGGATCTGCTGCGCCCGGACGACCGGATCACGGCGATCGACGGCAAGGCTGTTTCCGACTACGCGTCGCTCAAGGCGATCATGGCGTCGACGAGACCCGGCGAGCGCGTCACGGTTACCGTGCTGCGCGGCACGGCGAGCGTGACGGAATCCGTGAGGCTGGGCGCGAACGCCGATCAGGGTCCGCAGGGATTCCTCGGCGTCGGAGTCGCCGAGCGACCGAAAGCGCCGTTCTCCATCGATATCTCGCTGGAAGACATCGGCGGGCCGTCGGCGGGGCTGATGTTCACGCTCGGCATCATCGACCGGCTCACCCCCGGTGATCTGACCGGCGGCGCGTTCATCGCCGGCACCGGCACCATGGAGCTCGACGGGACGGTTGGGGCGATCGGCGGGATCACGTTCAAAGAGGCCACGGCGCGGGCCGCCGGGGCCACGTACATGCTGGTGCCCGCCGACAACTGTGCGGAGGCGCTCACGGACGTTCCCGACGGGCTCGCCCTGGCGAAGGTCCGCACCCTGGACGACGCCGTGGCCGCGGTCGAGGCGATCGCGGCGGGGCGGACCCCACCGGGGTGCTAGCAGGGGCGCGCCGGCCGGTGCCGTGGGCTGCGTCATACTCGGTCACCCGCGCACGGCGCTCCACGCTCACCGGCAGCGGGTCACGCCTCGAAGGTGGCATGCAGCGCGGCCACCAGCTCCGGCGCCAGGTCGGGGCTGTAGGTGACGGGCCCGTCCGGCGCGTGCCGCCAGCGCAGTGCGCAGGCCCCGCCCTCCAGGTGTCGCATGACGCCAACGGCGAGGCGACCCTCGGCGAGATGGTCGCCGTCCTGCACCATGATCTCCAGCGCCAGCACACAGCCATCGATCTCGTCCGGCCAGGCGATCTTGGCGAGCGCGTCGGCGATGGTGTCACCGGGGATCTCGCCCTGCTCCACCGGCGTGTACTGCGGCATCGTCGCGCCGGGCTCCGCCGGGCCGTCGGGCTCCGGATCCGGGCCGATCTGGCCGATCAGGCCCGGCTCGTGGGCGAGCAGTTCCGACGTCGGCACCAGGGCGAAGAGCTGGCGCGGGGCGTCCCAGCCGCCCTCGTCGACGAACTTCTCCACCTCGTCCACGGCGTGGCGCAGCGCGCGGCCCAAGGCCTGCCGGTCGGCGCCGTCGGAGGGTTTGGCTGCGGTCACGACTGAAGATCCTCGCATGCGGCCGCTGCCGTGCGACGGACGGGTGTGCCACCGCTGCAGGAGGTTGTCGCTACAGTTGAGCCCATACGCGTCGCGCCGGCGGCGAATCGGGCAGTCCCGAGGCCGCTACGTGCGCGACGTGTTGTGTCGGTGATTGTCTCGGTGAGATTGCATCGCCCGGTGCGTGGACCGACGCCGACCGCCTCAAGGCCGCACGTCGAAGGAGTCTGTCCGTGGTCACGCCGCCCCCTCAAGGCATGCCGGTGCTGTCGTCGCGCGCGAAGCGCGTGCTGATCGTCGTCGTCGCGCTGATCGTCGCCGCGGTGCTGTGGTTCCAGTTCGTCGGGGTGTACGTCGATTACGCCTGGTATCGGGAGATCGGCGCCACCCAGGTATTCACCACGCAGCTGTGGACGCGCGCCGCGTTGTTCCTGATCGCCGGCGTCGGTGCGGCTCTGATCGTGCTGCTGATGCTGTTGCTGGCCTACCGCAGCCGGCCGGTCTTCCTGCCCACCGGCGAGGTCGACCCGCTGGCTCCGTACCGCGTCATCGTCAGCGCCCGGCCCAAGCTGTTCGGCATCGGCGTGTCGGCTCTGGTCGGGCTGATCAGCGGGCTGTCGGCGCAGAATTCGTGGCAGACCGTGCAGCTGTGGATGCACGGCGGGAACTTCGGCAAGACGGATCCGGAGTTCGGCCACGACGTCGGCTTCTACATGTTCCGGCTGCCGATGATCCAGATGGTCTTGTCCTGGCTGTTCGCGGCGACGGTGCTGGCGTTCCTGGGCGTGCTGGTGACCCAGTACGTCTTCGGCGGCATCCGGCTGTCCGCCGGCAAGCATCGCAAGGTGACGGCGCAGGCGGCCCTGCAGCTCTCACTGCTGGTGGGCGTCTTCGTGCTGATCAAGGCGGTGCAGTACTGGTTCGACCGGTACGATCTGCTGTTCTCGGAGCGCAGCGGCATCTTCACCGGCGCCTCCTACACCGATGTGCACGCGGTGTTGGTGGCGAAAATCATCCTGATGTCGATCGCCGCGATCTGCGCGATCGGTTTCATCGTCGGCGGGGTCCTGAAGTCCATCAAGCTCCCGGTGATCGCGCTGGCGCTGCTGGTGGTGGCCAGCGCGGTTGTCGGCGGCGTCTGGCCGTTGATCCTGCAGAAGGTCGTCGTGGAGCCCAGCGCCATCAGCCGTGAGGCGCCCTACATCGAGCGGAACATCGCTGCGACCCGCGACGCCTACGGGATCGGCAGCGACAACGTCGAATATGTGAGCTACGACAAGGACACGGCCGGGGTCGACCCGGCGACGCTCGCCGAGGACGAGCCGGGAACGGTGAAGAACGCCCGGCTGCTCGACCCCAACCTGCTGTCGGCCACGTTCACGCAGCGTGAACAGCTGCGCAACTTCTACGGGTTCGCCAATCAACTCTCCGTCGATCGCTACACGGACGACAAGAACACCACCAGCGACTACATCGTGGCCGCCCGCGAGATCGACGTGAACAACTTCGGCGACAGCCAGCAGGGCTGGATCAACCAGCATCTCGTCTACACCCATGGCGACGGGTTCGTGGCGGCGAAGGCGAACACCCTGTCCGACGGGTATCCGGTGTTCGAGGTGTCAGACGTCGCCAACCCCAAGGGCGGCATCCCCGTGGAACAGCCGCGCATCTACTACGGCGCGCTCGCCCCGGACTACGCCATCGTCGGCGCGCCGGAGGGCACGGCTCCGCGCGAGTACGACACGGACACCACGCAGTACACCTACCAGGGCACCGGGGGTGTGCCGGTGGGCGGCTTCTTCGACCGGCTCATCTTCGCGACCCAGTACAGCGAGGCCAACTTCCTGTTCTCGTCCGAGATCAACTCGGATTCCAAGATCCTGTACAACCGTGACCCCCGCGATCGCGTGAAGAAGGCCGCACCGTTCCTCACCGTGGACACCCGGCCGTACCCGGCGGTCGTCGATGGGCGGATCGTGTGGATCGTGGACGGCTACACCACGGCGCGGAACTACCCCTACGCCGAGACGGTGTCCCTGTCGGACGCGACCAGCAACTCGCTCCAGGCCGCTCGCGGGGCAACGGCGCAGCTCAACACGGACGTGTCCTACATCCGCAACTCCGTCAAGGCCGTGGTGGACGCCTACAACGGCACCGTGAAGCTGTACCAGGTGCAGGACGACGATCCGGTGCTGCAGGCGTGGGAGGCGATCTTCCCAGGATTGATCTCGCCGGAGAGCGATATCTCGCCGAGCCTGCGGGCACACTTCCGGTACCCCGAGGACCTCTTCGAGGTGCAGCGCGGTCTGATCGGCAAGTACTACGTCAACAGCCCCACGGAGTTCTACCAGAACTCGAACTTCTGGAAGGTGCCGAACGATCCGACGGAGACGGCCGCGACCGCGGCGCAGCCGCCGTATTACCTGGAGATCGCGCTGCCCGGTGAGAGCAAGCCGCAGTTCATGCTCACCAGCGCCATGACCTGGTTCCAGCGCGAGTACATCTCGGCCTACATCACGGCGGGCAGCGACCCGGGGCAGTACGGCAAGATCACCGTGCAGCAGCTGCCTCCGGAAACGCAGACACCGGGGCCGGTGTTGATCCAGCAGTTGTTCAACTCGAATACCGACATCAGCAATTACGTGACGACCCGGAATACGCCGGGCCGATCGCAGGTGCTGCCCGGCAACCTGCTCACGTTGCCCACGGACAAGGGTCTGCTGTACGTGGAGCCGCTGTACCTGCAGGGCGTGTCCACGAGTTCGTATCCGCAGCTCGGCCAGGTCCTCGTCTGGTACAACAATTCGGTCGGCATGGGGCCGAACCTGCGCGCGGCGCTGGAGAACGCATCGCCGGCGGACCTGGGCGCCGTGGGGGGTGGCGGCAGCTCGACGGCCCCACTGCCCAGTCCGGGCGTGACATCCACGCAGGGCGGCCAGGTGACGTCGTCGCCGGGCACGCAGTCGTCGGTGCCCGCCACGGCGCCGGCGGATGCCGCCCAGGCGCTGGCGGATCTGGAACAGGCCGAGCAGGCGCTGTCGGATGCGAAGAACTCGGGCGATCTGGGGAAGATCGGCACCGCCACCGAGCGCCTGTATGACGCCGTCCAGCAGTATCTGCAAATGGCCGGGCCGGCCGCCACGTCCGGTGGCTGACGCCGGTAGGGCAGGCTCCGCGAGCCGGGTCCGGCTGGGCCTGCCGGTTCTGTGATGAACGCAATGGTGCCGGTGGCGGATGTGCCACCGGCACCGTCGCATGCGGGAAATCTCCATGGGTGCCTCATCAATTCGGCCGCTACGCCGATGGGTGAGGTGTCAGCCGCACACGGATGGAGACCTCATGGACGACATGGACGAGATTGTCCAGGAATTCCTCGTCGAAAGCTCGGAGAATCTGGACCAGCTCGATCGCGATCTCCTGGCTCTGGAGGCGACCCCGGACTCGCGCGAGAAGCTCTCCAGCGCCTTCCGCACGATCCACACCATCAAAGGCACCAGCGGCTTCCTGGCGTTCGGGCGGCTGGAAAAGCTGACGCATACCGGTGAGTCGCTGCTCTCCCGGCTGCGCGACGGTCACCAGCGCATGACGACTCCCACGGCCGATGCACTGCTGGCGATGGTGGACACCGTGCGGGCGCTGCTGGCCTCGATCGAGGCGACCGGAACCGAGGGCGATGTCGAGACCGAATCGGTGATGGAGCAGATCCGTGCGCAGGTGACGGACGGTTCGGCACCGGTGGCGCCCACGCCCGGACCGGCCGGCTCCGTCGTCGACGAGGTGAACGGGCAGGCGACCGCAGCTGTTGGCGGGTCGGATGCGGACCCCGACATTGCCGCCGGCGGCGACGACTCCGATGATGACGCAGGCTTTGTGGACGACTCCGACGGAGCCGCGACGGACGAGGTACTACCGGCGGCCGCCATCGCGCCGCCGGCACCGGCGGCTGCTCCGTCATCGGCGAAGGCGACCGGGCAGACGCCCGCGAAGCCCGCGCCGCGGACGCCCACGGAGGCGCCGGCCAAGGCCTCCGGCAACGCCCGCACCCGCTCCGCGGCCGACAGCACGCTCCGTGTCGATGTCGATCTGCTCGATGCGCTCATGCGCCTCGCCGGGGAGCTGGTGCTCACCCGCAACCAGCTGTTGCGGGGCGTCGGCGAGACCGCCGATCCTGTGCTGTCGCGCACCACCCAGCGCTTGAACGTCATCACGACGGACATCCAGGAAAGCATCATGAAGACCCGGATGCAGCCGATCGACCACCTGTGGTCGAAGCTGCCGCGGGTGGTGCGCGACCTCGGCGCACAATGCGGGCGCCAGGTCCGCCTCACCATGACCGGGCAGGACACCGAACTCGACCGCGCGCTGCTCGAGGCGATCAAGGATCCGCTGACGCACCTGGTGCGCAACGCCGTCGACCACGGCATCGAGGACCCGCTCGTCCGTGAGGCGGCGGGCAAGCCACGCGAGGGCACGCTGAGCCTGCGCGCCTACCACAACAGTGGCCAGGTGGTGATCGAGGTCGGCGACGACGGCGCCGGTATCGACCCGGCGAAGATCCGCGCCAAGGCGATCGAACGGGGCGCTCGCACGACGTCGCAGCTCGATGAGATGTCCGATACCGAGATCCTGCAGCTGGTGTTCGAGGCGGGTTTCTCGACGGCTGCCGCGGTGACGAACGTCTCCGGGCGCGGCGTCGGGATGGACGTCGTCAAGACCAACCTGGAGGCGATCGGCGGCGCCATCGAGCTCGACTCCGTGGTCGGCCAGGGCACCATCTGCCGCATGCGGGTGCCGCTGACCCTGGCGATCGTCCCGGCGCTGACGGTGGAAGCGGGCACCGACCGCTATGCCGTCGCCCAGGCGAGCCTGCTCGAACTCGTGGCACTCGACCCGACCCAGGCGGCGTCGCAGATCGAGACGGTGGCCGGCGCCCCCGTCTACCGGCTGCGCGGCGCGCTGCTGCCGCTCATCTCGTTGTCGGACATCCTTGCAGGCAAGGACACCTTCGAGGTGCCGCAGGGCGAGGTCAGCCAGGTCATCGTCGTGCTGCAGGCCGGCAACCGCCGGTTCGGGCTGCTGGTGGACCGGGTGCTGAACACCGAAGAGATCGTGGTCAAGGCGCTCAGCCCGCGGCTGAAGACCATCGGCGTCTACTCCGGAGCAACGATCCTCGGTGACGGAACCGTCGCGCTGATCCTGGACGTGCAGAACCTGGCGCGCCGCGCGCTCCGCGCCGATGCCGCCGAGCGCGCGGCCGAGGCGAATGCGCTGCGCGCCGCCGACGTGGTCGGCGAGGCGGAGCGGCTGCTCATCGCCGGTGTCGGCGACGGAAGCCAGGTGGCGATTCCGATGTCCATGGTGACCAGGCTCGAGATGATCTCGGCGAGCGATGTCGAAAGCGTCGGCAGCCGCGAGGTGGTGCAGTACCGCGGCAAGATTATTCCGCTCATCAGGCTGGATCGGCACCTCGGCGTGTATTCGGAGCGGCAGCCGTCGGAGCTTCCGGTGGCGGTGTACTCGCAGGCCGGGCACAGCGTGGCGATCGTGATGGACGAGATCATCGACATTGTCGAGCATGTCGCCGCCGACCGCAGCGAGGTCGATGATCGCGGCTTCGTCGGATCGGTGGTGGTGCGCGGCCAGATCGTCGGCCTGCTCGACGTGGAGCAGGCGATCGCGGCTGCCGATCCGGGATTCTTCTCGGCCGTGCGAGCCGAGCTCGCCGCAGCGGAGCCGCGCGGGAGCTTCACCGGCTTCCTGCCGTCGGCCCGCAGCGGTGCCGACGACGGCTTCGGCTCAGGCGATGCCGTCACCCCCGAGCTGGTAGGAGTGAACGGGCGATGACCACAACTGGCGCAACCTCAGTGGGTAAGCAGTACGCCACCTTCTGGCTCGGCTCCGGACTGTACGGCGTCGAGGTCGAGCGAGTGCGCGAGGTGCTGCGCGAGCAGGACATCACCCGGGTTCCGCTCGCCCCGGCGACGGTCGCCGGTCTGATCAACCTGCGTGGCCAGGTGGTCACCACCGTGGACCTGCACGAGCGTCTGGCCCTGGCCGGTGAGCGATCGGCGGAGTCGATGCTGGTCGTCGTCCTGGTGGGCGGCGAGTCGGTGGCGCTGCTGGTCGATCGGATCGGCGGCGTGGTCGATGTCAGCGAGGATCAGTTCGAGCCCCCGCCGGACACTCTCGTCGGAATGGTGCGGGAGCTGGTGTCCGGGGCCTACAAGCTCGACGGGCAACTGCTGCTGAGCCTGGACGTCGACACGGCAGTTGCGGCGTAGCGGCTCTGACGCCCGCCGCGGCGGTACCACCACATCACGACACCCCTAGACGACGGAGGGTGACCAGTCGATCGTTCGTGACCACGCGCGATGAGCGACGAAGGAGAGTAGGCGACCATGGGAACGGTTCGTGCGCCGCATCGCGGCGCCCCGGCGACGGCCGCATCGGACGACAGCGCGCACTCGGCGCCGCCCGCCTCGAGCCTGCCCAGCCAGCGTCACGCCCCTGAGACACCCGCTCCGGACGCTGCCGGCGCCGGGCGGGGCCGGCCCCGGCGCCTGACCGGGCTGTTCGAGAACCGCAGCGTGCGCACCAAGATCGCCGTCATCGTCGTCCTGCTGGCTGCCGTGGCCGTGGCAGCCGTCACCGTCGCCGTGACCAAACTGTCGGACGCCGGCACCGATATCCAGAGTCTGGCATCGGCACAGCAGTCGTTCGTCACCCCGCTGAACGCCGTCCACCAGGGGGAGATCACCGCGCAGGCGCTCGCCGCCCAATTCGCCATCGCACCCACGATCGACGCGCAGAAGACCATCCAGGCGGCCATGGCCGACACGGACGCGCAGGTCGACGGCGGCGTCACCGCGCTCGACGGAATCATGGGCGCACAGGCGCCCGACCGGTGGCAGACGTTCAAGGACGCGTGGGACGGTTTCAAGAAGGTGCGGGACACCGGGTTGATGCCGATGGCGCGCTCCGGGGACTTCACGTCCTACCAGAAGGTCTACGACAGCGAAGCCGTCCCGGTGATCAAGTCCATGACCGACGCCATGACCGCGCTGGACGCGTCCGCGACCGAGTACTTCACGGCATCGGCGGCGGCATCGGTGGACCGCAATGGCAGCGCGGCCCGCACGGTGTGGTGGGTGCTGGGCGGCGGTCTGGCGCTCGTGCTCGTGTTGGGCTGGTGGGTGGCGCGTGCGATCCGCCGGCCGCTGTCCCGGGTGAAGGCCGCTCTGGAGGCGATGGCCGACCGCGACCTGACGGTGGAGTCGGGCGTCTCGTCCACCGACGAGGTCGGCCGCATGGCCGCGGCGCTGTCGCGGGCACAGGCGAACATGCGCAGCGTCATCGCCCAGGTGGTGTCGTCGGCGCAGGCGGTGGCCTCGTCGGCCGAAGAGCTGTCGGCGTCGTCGGTGCAGATCTCCGCTGCGGCGGAGGAGACGTCCGCGCAGACCGGCGTGGTGTCGTCGGCATCGGAGCAGGTTTCCCGCGAGCTGCAGACCGTGGCATCCGGGGCCGAGCAGATGGATGCCTCGATCCGGGAGATCGCGCACAACGCGAACGAAGCGACCAAGGTCGCGTCCGATGCGATGAGCGCGGCCGAGGCGACCAACGAGACGGTGGCCAAGCTCGGGGCGTCGTCACAGGAGATCGGCGACGTCGTGAAGGTGATCACCTCGATCGCGGCGCAGACCAACCTGCTGGCACTCAACGCCACCATCGAGGCGGCGCGGGCCGGTGAGGCGGGCAAGGGCTTCGCGGTGGTCGCAGGCGAGGTCAAGGAGTTGGCGCAGGAGACATCCCGAGCGACGGAGGACATCGTGGCGCGGGTCGAGGCGATCCAGGCCGACACGGCCGGCGCCGTGACCGCCATCGGGCAGATCGCGCAGATCATCGCATCGATCAACGACTTCCAGATGACGATCGCGTCGGCAGTGGAGGAGCAGACCGCGACCACCAACGAGATGTCGCGCAACGTGGCCGAAGCCGCGTCCGGCACCGGCGAGATCGCTTCCACCATCACGGGTGTCGCCGAAGCAGCCTCATCGACCACGGAGGCTGTGAGCCAGACCCGTGCCGCAATCGATGAACTTGCCCGCATGTCTGCCGATATGAGTAACGAGGTCAAGTCGTTCGTCTTCTGACCGACTTGCCAGCCCACGTCAGCAAGGAACTTTCTCCATGATCTCGGTAGTGGTGGCGGACGACTCCGCGCTCGTACGCCGCCTGGTCTCCGGCGTCCTGAACGACGCCCCGGACATCCGGGTGATCGGGGTCGCCCACAACGGCGCGCAGGCCATCGAGCGCGTCGCCGAGCTGCAGCCGGACCTGCTCACCCTCGACATAGAGATGCCCGTCATGGACGGGCTCACCGCCATGCGCGAGCTGCATCGTCGTTTCCCGCGGCTGCCCGTCGTCATGGTGTCCACGCTCACCCAGCAGGGCGCCGCGATCACCCTGGATGCGCTGGCGGCCGGCGCCCGGGACTACGTCACCAAACCCACGAACTCGGCGAGCCTCGCCGACTCGTTGGGCGAGCTGCGCGATCAGCTGATCCCGCGCGTACGGGCGCTGACGCTTCGGCGCGCATCGCTGCCGCCGCCGCGGCAGGCACCCGCCCGTACCGTGCCGGCCCGGGGGCAGGCGCCGACCACCCGCGAGAAGCGCCGCGCCAGCGCGCGGCCGACGCAGCTCATCGCCATCGGCTCGTCCACCGGGGGGCCTGACGCGCTGGCCCGGGTGCTCGGATCCATCACCGAGCGCCCGCACGTGCCCATTGTCGCCGTGCAGCACATGCCGCCGGTGTTCACCGCGATGTTGGCGCAGCGACTGAGCAAGCTGGGGCCCATTGCTGTGCAGGAGGCGGAGGACGGGCAGCAGTTGTCCCCGGGGGTGATGTACCTGGCGCCGGGTGGGCGTCATCTCGAGGTGCAGCGCAGGGGAGCCGGCGTGTTCACCAGGCTGCACGACAAGGACCCCGAGAACTACTCACGACCTTCGGTGGACGTGTTGTTCCGGTCCGTGGCCGAGGCGTATCCGGGCAGCGCGATCGGCGTGATTCTCACCGGCATGGGGCACGACGGCCGGGGCGGTTGCGAGCGGATGGGCGCCGACGGCTCGCTGATCGTGGCGCAGGACCAGGAAAGCTCCGTCGTGTGGGGGATGCCGGGCGCGGTCGCGGAGGCCGGCCTGGCAGACGCGATATTGGCTCTGGACAAAGTCGGGCCGTTTCTCACCGAGCAGTTGCGCAATGTCGGTGCAGGACGGCGATCTGCTACGGGGGTGGCGTGATGCCGGTGGGGTCAGCGCAGTTCGCATGGGTGAGCGATCTGGTGCGCAGGGAGGCGGCGATCGTCCTGCAACCGGGTAAGGAATACCTGGTGGAGGCGCGCCTGCTGCCATTGGCGCGCGCTGCGGGCCTGGCGGACACCGACGCCTATGTGCGCGAGGCTCAGCGCCCCGGCAACCTGTCGCAGCGCCGCGCGATCGTCGAGGCGTTGACGACGAACGAGACGTCCTGGTTCCGCGATGCCACGGTCTTCGAGTCGTTCCGCAAGGAGATGCTGCCCAAGCTGCTTGCCGACCGCATGGCGCACCAGCCTATCCGGATCTGGTCCGCCGCAGCTTCCACCGGCCAGGAAGCCTACAGCCTGGCCATGCTGCTCACCGAAGAGCTGGGCCCGGCCCGGCGGTTCGAGATCATCGGCACCGACATCGCGCGCGGCGTGCTGGAGCAGGCGCGGCAGGGCCGGTACACGCAGATGGAGGTCAACCGCGGCCTGCCGGCCAGGTACATGGTGCAGTATTTCCAGCGCGTGGGCACAGGTTGGCAGATCAGCGCGGAGCTGCAGCGCAACATCCAGTTCCGCGAGTTGAACCTGGCCGCGCCGTTCCCCCCGGGGCTGCCCACGTTCGACGTCGTGTTCCTGCGCAACGTCCTGATCTATTTCGACACGTCGACCAAACAGTCCATCCTTCGCCGCGTGCGGCAGGTGATGGCGCCGGGCGGATGGCTCATCCTGGGCACCGCCGAAACCACTCGGGGGATCGACGACGGGTTCGAACTCGTCCGAATGGGCGGACTGTCCACGTACCAGTCCGTGCCGAGCCCGTCACTACAGCTGAGCGGAAGGGTATGAGAGCCGTGTACGCACTCGTCATCGACGATTCGTCCGCGATGCGGATGATCTTGAAACGTATCGTGACCAACCTCGGATTTCAGGTCACCTTGGCCGAACACGGCAAGGACGCCCTGGACAAGATGGCGTCGGCGGGGCATCCGTTCGACGTCGCGCTGATCGACTGGAACATGCCGGAGATGAACGGGTTGGAGTTCATCCAGCAGGTCCGGGACGATCCGCGCTACGGCGCCGTGACGCTGATGATGGTGACCACGGAGAGCGAGCAGAGCCAGATGGTTCGTGCGTTGGCCGCCGGGGCACATGAGTACCTGATCAAGCCGTTCACCCCCGATGCGGTGGCGGAGAAGTTGGAGCTATTGGGGCTCATCGACCCCGCACAGATCACGGCAGGAGTGTGAAGTATGACGAATACCATCAGCCCGGTGCTGCCCAGCTCCATGGAGTTGGGTGAGATCGTCGAGCAGGTCTGGTCGTCGTTCCTGGACGGCGAGATCGTCGCCATGCCCGGCGAGGACGCGACGGCCGCCCGCGACCAGCAGATGGTCGCCTCGGTCTCGATCAGCGGGGAGTGGACGGGGCACCTGATGATCGTCACCGGCAAGGACAGCGCGCAGCTGATCGCCGGCAGCATGTTCCAGATGGAGCCCGAGGAGATCGCCACGGCGGAGGTCGCCGATGCGCTGGGCGAGTTGGCGAACATGATCGGCGGCAGCGTCAAGGGCATGATCGGTGTCGCGGCGACACTGTCGCTTCCGCAGGTGGTGCTCGACGCATCGGCGCTGGTCAATCCGGATGCGCAGAAGCTCGTGTGCGTGCTGGCGCAGTGGAACGCCCAGCCCGTCGAAATCTCGCTCTGGGAGCGGAGCACCGCGGATCGTCCCGACGTCGCGGTCAAGATCGACACTGCAGTGAAAGGGGTCTAGCAATGCGAGTCCTGGTAGCCGACGACTCGATGGTGATGCGCCGCATCGTCGTCCGAACACTGCGTCAGGCAGGGTTCGACGTGTCCGACATCGTCGAGGCGTCCGACGGGCGCGAGGCGTACGAAACCGTCATGACCGAGGAGCCCGACCTGGTGCTGTCCGACTGGAACATGCCGGAGATGACCGGCATCGAGTCGCTGCGTGCGATTCGGGCGGCCGGTTCGAAGGTGCTGTTCGGTTTCGTCACCTCCGAGGGTTCGGAGGAGATGCGCGCCGAGGCGGCCGCGGCTGGCGCGGCGTTCTTGATTGCGAAGCCGTTCACGGCGGATACTTTCCGTGACGTGCTCGGCGCGTTCGTCTAGGACACTCGGACAGTTCATCAGTGGTCTCGACGATGACCACCAGCCGGAGAAAGTGATCGATGACAAACCTTCCACCCACCAAGCTGATCAAAGACGTGATCGACGGCCTGCTCGGCAAGGAGGTGGCCGTCGCGCCTGCTGACGCGTTGACGCCGCCGGACGCAGTGGGCGGCGCGATCGCGGTGTACATCGACGATTCGGACCACCTGGGCGCGGTCGCGGGCTGGGATCTGCCGCTGGCGGCACGTGTCGGCGCGGCGGTGGCGCTGGTGCCGGCCGGCGCGGCCGAGGATGCGATCGAGGAGCAGTACCTGCCGGAGAACCTGCTGGAGAACCTGTCCGAGGTGAGCAATGTGCTGGCCTCGATATTCCAGATCCCGGGCAATCCGCACCTGCGCCTGGCGCAGATGTACCGGCCGATCAACAGCGCCGACAACGACGCCGTGAGCCTGCTGTACGCGCTGGGCAACCGGATCGACCTGAAGGTCGATGTGCCGAACTACGGCAGCGGGCGGCTGGCAGTCTCCATGAAGTTCTAGCGATCGCGGCCGGGGGACCGGGTATGACGCAGCCCGCGGCGGTTCCCGCCGGTGGGCGGCTGTCGCTCGGCGCGGCCACGCTTCGTCGCAAAGCCTGGTACAGTAGGTGACGCGACGCGGGGTGGAGCAGCTCGGTAGCTCGCTGGGCTCATAACCCAGAGGTCACAGGTTCAAATCCTGTCCCCGCTACCACGGGAAGGCCCCTGATCAGGCATAACAGCCCGATCGGGGGCCTTTTTCATGCGCCACTGATGGCTCCCGAGGGGTCAGTGAACGTTTTGTGATCGCTTTGAGGTGCTCTCATCGTCGGCGCGGTAACTGCGTCCTTCTAGCCTTGTTCCCGGTTTCGCGGAGTATTGACGCTCTCCATAAGTGGGATGTACCTTTCAGTTATGCGTAGTGATGGCCCGGCTCTGCTGCCGGTGTTTCGGTCGCAGCATCAGGCGGAGCTCTTGATGTGGCTCTACCTGCATCCCGAAACCGAGTACGGCGTGAGTGATCTCGCTGATCGGCTCGGGGTGCCGCTGTCGACCCTGCACCGCGAGGTTGCTCGACTCGATGAGGCGGCGCTCATTGTCAGTCGCAGACTAGGTCGCAACCGGCTGATTCGGGCGAACCTCGATCATCCTGTCGCAGACTCGCTCGCACGGCTCTTGGAGATCACCTTCGGCCCTCGCGCCGTGATTGCCGAGGAGTTTGCGATTTCCGGAGCTGAGCAAGTCGTCATTTTCGGGTCATGGGCCGCCCGGTATGCGGGGGAGCCTGGCCCGCCACCGCATGACATCGACGTGCTGGTTGTCGGCACGGTCGATCGCGCTGACGTCTACGAGGCGGCGGATCGAGCTGCCGCCCGTCTCGGCGTTGAGGTCAATCCGGTGGTGAGGTCGGTGAAACAGTGGACGGATCCTGAGGATGGTTTGGTGCGGCAGATCAAGGCGTCCGCCCACACGGTGGTGCTGGTTGACCGCGAGTTGGTGAGTCCCTGATGGCTCGTTGGGGCGCCGGCGAGGCCGAGATTCAGGCGCTCCTGTCCGGCGGCGAACTCCAGAAGCTCAGCGGTGATGCCGCCAGCGGGGAGCTACTGCTCGTGAAGGCGTCGACAACACTGGCGACCGCGCGATCAGTGATCGACTCCGACCCCGACTCGGCGTTTGTGCTCGCCTATGATGCCTCGCGGCAGGCGTTGACCGCGCTTCTAGCGCACCAGGGCCTGCGACCGACGACCAAGGGTGGACACTACGCCGTCGAGCGAGCCGTCCGAGCGCAGTTCGGCTCCGGCTTCCGCCAATTCGGCGCGCTGCGTCGCCGCCGCAACGAGCTCGAATACCCCGAACGACCTGGGGACGATTCGACCACCGACGAAGCAGCCGAGGCCGTCGACAACGCAGCGGGGATCATCGCTGCTGCCCAGGCGCTGATCGGCAGGCTTGGTCTGTTCTGAATCTCGTCACGATGGCGCTGCCCGAGCCTCGCAGGTGCTCCCGCCGTCGGATTTCGCAGAGTTCAACGAGCGCCCCGTGACCTGCGTTGATCCCAATATCACCCGCTCTCCCAGAGGCCACAGGTTCAAATCCCGTCCCCGCTACCACCGGAAGGCCCCTGATCAGGCATAACAGCCTGATCGGGGGCCTTTTCCTTGTCTATGCCGGTCGGGTCGCTGTGTGGTAGGCCATGGGCGGCGCGCTGCAGCCAGGCGATGTGACCCTGCAGGGCGCGCTGGCCCGCCGGGGTGAGCCTGAACCAGGTCCGGGGCCTGCGGCCCACGGCTCCCTTGCGCACCGTCAGATAGCCGGCGTCTTCGAGGACGCGGGAGTGTTTGGACAGTGTCGAGTCGCTGATCTCGGCGGCGTCGCGCAGCGCGGCGAACTCGACCCAGTCGGCGCCCGCCGCCAGTAGCCCGCAGATCGACAGGCGGGTGATCGGATGCAGGATCTCGTCCAGCTTGGCCGGCGGCGTGGGGGGCGGCGCGTTCTTCACTGTGACCCGGTTCCGGCCCGCAGGTCACGACGGATCCCGCGCAGGTGAGCCTGCCAGGCGATCACGCCGATGGCGACTGCGAGGATTGCCACGCCGACGGCATCGGCGACCTCGGAGTGGTCCAGCAGGATCGTCTCAGCCAGCAGAGCCCCGACGCTCGCGACGATCAGCGCAATTCCCGCGGCCCGGCCGGATGGGTAGCGCAGCGTGCGCGTCCCGATGGCGAGCCCGCTGGCGCGAGCGAAGCCGGCTTGCAGCAGGAAGAAGATGGCCATGGCCATCAGGATCGACACGCTGCCGGCCCACTGCAGGTAGTGCGTGCCGAACGGGGCCGCGAAAACCAATGCCAATGTGACGGCGAAAACCACTAGGTACCACCCGGAGGCCCGTACCCGGTCAGCGAGCCGGGCGCGCTGCCACGCAAGCCGCTGCAGGTCGTCGGTGTTCTCATCTTCGCTCATCGTCACTCCAATGCGTAAAGTACTTTCCTTTATGGAAAGTACTCTCTGGCAGGATATTCGCGCAAACCGCTGGCCCGGCAGGCTTCTGCGCCCCTGAGTGGCCGGTAGGGTCGCGGGGGAGCGGCGCCGCACGGCGCCTCGCTGCGGAGAGGGTGCCGATGACCGCCGAGACCGTGACGCGACGGCGCGATCCCGACCGTTTCGAGATCGGGGTGGACGGCGAGGTGGCCGGGTTTTCGCAGTTCGTGGACACCGCGACCCAGCGCATCTTCTACCACACCGAGATCGCCGACGAGTTCGGCGGGCGCGGCCTCGCCGGCACCCTGACCCGGCAGGCGCTGGAGCAGACGCGGGCCGAGGGCCTGCGCATCGTCCCGGCCTGCCCCTACGTCGCGCGCTACGTCATCAGGCATGACGACTTCGTCGACATCATCGACCCCGTCACGCCCGAGGCGATCACCACCCTGCAGCGCCTGGCACCCTGACTCGGGCGCCAGCAGTCGATCGCGTCAGGCCGCGCCGGCCTGACGCAGCAGCTCGGCGAACGGCGTCGGATCGGCGAACTCCTCCTCGACCAGCCGTCGAACAGGGGTGCTTCGCGGGGCGGCGTCATGCCCGGGCATCAGCGCCACCAGCTCGCCGGCGGCGCGAGCGATCCGTCCATCCAGACCCGCCCCGGCGAAGTCGTCGGTCGCCGCGAACACGCCCGTCGGCACCACCGTGGCGTGCAGGTAGCTGAACAGTGGTCGCAGAGCGTGCTCCAACACCAGGGAATGCCGGGCCGTCCCCGCCGTGGCCGCGATCAGCACCGGCGTGCCATCCATCAGGCCCTCCTCGAGCAGGTCGAAAAACGTCTTGAAGAGCCCCGAGTACGACGCGGCGAAGACGGGCGTCACGGCGATGACGCCGTCCGCGCGGCGCACCGCGTCCATCGCATCCGACAGCTCCGGCCCGGGGAACCCGGTCAGCAGATGATCGGTCATCTGCTGCGCGAGATCGCGCAGCTCGATCACCGTCACGTCCACACCGGCCGAACCGCCTGCCGCCCCGGCGGCCCCTACCGTGGCTGCCGCCAGCATGTCCGCCAGCAGCCGCGTCGATGACGGGTTGGACAGCCCGGCCGAGACCACCACGAGCGACGTCATCACGCCACCACGAGTTCTTCGGCATCCTCGGCGCGGTGGCCGGTGGCCGAATCGGCCGGCGCATAGACGGTCGAATCCTTCGCGCCGCCCGCAGCCGCAACCAGCGAGGCGTGCGTGGGGGCGTCCGGGATGTGCGCGGGCCGGCCCTCGGCGAAGCCCTTGCGCATCTCCGGCAAGATCTCGCCGAGCAGGTCGAGCTGCTCCAGCACCGTCTTCAACGGCAGGCCGGCGTGATCGATCAGGAACAGCTGCCGCTGGTAGTGGCCGACGTAATCGCGGAAGCCGAGTGTGCGCTCCAACACCTGCTGCGGCGATCCGACCGTCAGCGGCGTCTGCCGGGTGAAGTCCTCCAGTGACGGCCCGTGTCCGTAGACGGGGGCGTTGTCGAAGTAGGGGCGGTATTCCCGCACCGCGTCCTGGCTGTTCTTGCGCATGAAGAACTGGCCGCCGAGCCCGACGATCGCGGTATCGGCCGGCCCGTGGCCGTAGTGCTCCCAGCGCTGCCGGTAGAGCGCCACCATCTGCCGCGTATGCGAAACGGGCCAGAAGATGTGGTTGTGGAAGAAGCCGTCACCGTAATATGCGGCCTGCTCGGCGATCTGCGGGCTGCGGATCGAGCCGTGCCACACGAACGGCGGCACGCCGTCCAGCGGCCGCGGGGTCGAGGTGAAGCCCTGCAGTGGGGTGCGGAAGCGCCCGCTCCAGTTCACCACGTCCTCGCGCCACAGTCGGTGCAGCAGATCGTAGTTCTCCACCGCCAGGTTGATGCCCTCGCGGATGTCCTTGCCGAACCACGGGTAGACCGGGCCGGTGTTCCCGCGACCCATCATCAGGTCGACGCGCCCTCCGGAAAGGTGCTGCAGCTTCGCGTAGTTCTCCGCGATCAGCACCGGGTCGGTGGTCGTGATCAACGTGGTGGCGGTGGACAGCACGATCCTCTTGGTCTGTGCGCCGATCCAGGCGAGTGTGGTGGTCGGGGCGGAGGCGATGAACGGCGGGTTGTGGTGCTCGCCGGTCGCGAACACGTCCAAACCGACTTCCTCGGCCTTCTTGGCGATCTCGACGGTGGCCTGGATGCGCTCGAACTCGGTCGGGGTCCGGCCGGTGGTGGGGTCGGTGGTGACGTCGCCGACCGAGAAGATGCCGATCTGCATGATGTGCCTCCCAAAACGATGTGACGGACATATTGTTGAGGCGTCAACTAAGAATGTACGACGGAGTATCTGACATGTCAACTACATCGGGTACGCTGGGCCTATGACCTCGGTAACTCCCCCGACATCGGCGCCATGGCTCTCCGATGCCGAACAGCGGGCCTGGCGGAACTGGCTGGCCGTCACCGTGCAACTGCCGGCGGCGCTGCACCGGCAGTTGCAGAGCGAGTTCGACCTGTCCCTGCAGGATTTCGATGTGCTCGTCCAGCTCAGCGAGGCCGAGGATGAGCGGCTACGGGCCTCCGATCTGGCGCAGTCGCTGCAGTGGGAACGCAGCCGGCTCTCGCACCACATCAAACGTATGGAGAAGCGCGGCCTGGTCACCCGGCAGGAATGCGCCGAGGACGGGCGCGGCGCCTTCGTCGTGCTGGCCGGGCCGGGGCGCGAAGCCGTCGAGCGCGCGGCGCCTGCTCACGTCGCGACCGTGCGGAGCATCGTCTTCGACGCCCTCGATGATGCCGACGTGGCAGCGTTCACGTCGACGACCGGGAAGATCCTGGCGCGGTTGCGCGGCGACTGACGCCCGGCGGCGCTTCCGAGCCGCATCGCGGGCGCCCCACCATGCGACGCGCCCCTGCCCCGGGGTTACGTCATACCTGCCTGTCCGACGCCACCGCGAGATGCGGCCGATCGTCGGCGACGGCGTCCAGGTCGACATCGGCTGCCAGGCTGGCGAGCAGGCCAAGCTTCTCGGCGCTCTCCGTACCGGGCTCGGTGTGGTACACGACCAGCGTCTGGCCGGACGCGCCGCTGATCGCCAGCTTCTCGCACCACACGGTGAGTTCGCCGACCTGCGGGTGGCGCATACGGATCGGCTTTCCCCGCCGGGCCAACACGTCCTGCCGCGCCCACAGCTGCCGGAATCGGCGGCTGCCCAGCGAAAGTTGCCCGACCAGCTCGACGAAGCGCGGGTCGTCGGTGTCGGTGCCGACCGAATGACGGAACGCCGCCACATGTGCCACTGCCACGTGATCCCAGTCCGGGAACAGCGCCCGCTCGCCGGGGTCGAGAAACACCGACAGCAGCCGGTTTCGCCCGACCTGCACGTTCGCCGACAAAACGCCGACGAGTCGGTTGGCGGCAAGCACGTCGAAGTAGCGGCCCTCGACGAAGGCCGGCAGGTGAAGGGTCTCGAGCAAATGGCCGATGCTCGGCGGCACCGTCTCCCGGCGGACGCCGCGCGGCCGCAGTCGCGGGGGAGCGGCAAGGCCATGCAGGTAGTCGGTGGCAGCTTGGTCCAGTTGCAGCACGCGAGCCAGGGCGTCCAGCACCTGCGCCGAGGGGTGGTGATCGCGTCCCTGTTCGAGACGCAGGTAGTAATCGGTGCTGATGCCGGCCAGCAGAGCGACCTCCTCGCGCCGCAGCCCCGCGACGCGGCGCCTACCGACGACCGGCAGGCCGACGCTCGCGGGCGCGACGAGTGCGCGGCGCGCCCGAAGGTACTCACCGAGCTCGTGGTGCGGAGGCATGACCATCACGGTAGTCGTGCGGGACGGCCCCAGGCTGGTCCTGCCGGTCCCAGGATCGCCGGGGCGTTCCCTGTCGGCTCTGGGCCGCCGCAGGCTGGGTACAGCGGCTCGCCGCGCGTGTGGGCACACGACTACGAAGGAGAACTCATGACGGGGACACCACTGGCCGGCGGCGTGTTCGAGCTCGCCGGCGACATGACGGTGACCAGGATCGGATACGGGGCGATGCAGCTGGCCGGCCCGCACGTGTTCGGGCCGCCGGCGGATCGCGACGCGGCGGTGGCGGTGCTGCGGGAAGTCGCTCGCCTGGGCATCAGCCACATCGATACCAGCGACTTCTACGGGCCGTACGTCACCAACGAGATCATCAGGCAGTCGCTGTATCCCTACCCGGACGGCCTGCACCTGGTGACCAAGGTCGGGTCGTTGCGCGATGACGGGGGTGGCTGGAACAAGGCGCTGGAGCCCGCACAATTGCGCCAGGCGGTGCACGACAACCTCGACCGGCTGGGCTTGGACGTACTCGACGTCGTGAATCTGCGCGTCGGTGGCTTCGACCGTCCGGAGCCGGGCTCCATCGCCGAGCCGTTCGCCGCACTGGCGCAGATGCGAGACGAGGGGCTGATCCGCCATCTGGGCCTGAGCACCGTGAGCGCGGAGCAGATCGCCGAGGCGGAGACCATCGCCCCGGTGGCGTGCGTGCAGAACTTCTACAACATCGCCCACCGTGGCGACGACGCGCTGATCGATTCACTGGCGACCCGCGGCATCGCCTATGTGCCGTATTTCCCGCTCGGCGGGTTCACCCCGCTGCAGTCCGGCACGCTCTCGTCGGTCGCCGCGTCGTTGCACGCGACGCCGATGGCCGTGGCCCTGGCCTGGCTGCTGCAGCGCTCGCCGAACATCCTGCTGATCCCCGGAACGTCGTCGATCGAGCACCTGCGTGAGAACGTCGCCGGGGCGGCTCTGACGCTGCCGCCGGAGGCGCTGGCTGAGCTGGATACGTTGGGCGGGGAGGGCAGTATCAGTTCATGACGGGGCGCTGCCCGAGGACGGCGTCATACCCGCGGCGCTGGCGCGCGAGTATGCGGCAGCTCGACCGGCATGGGGCGCTGCAGCGATGCACGTGCAGCGGCATTTCGGATAAAACAGACGCGCGCTCTGGCACGCTGACGTCCGTGCCGTCGCTCAGGCGTAGTCGCGTATTCGTGGGGACCGGTCCATGCCGGATGCTTGCGCGATCACCGCGGAGAATGGGCGCCGGCGGGAATGACGCGGACGCGGCGTAGGTTGCCACTGACGATGACTACTTCACCTGCGCTCTCGATTCTCGACCTCATCCCCGTCCGCACCGGGCAGACCAGTGCCCAGGCGATCCGGGCCTCGATGGGCTTGGTGTGCCGCGCCGACGAGCTGGGCCTCACCCGCTACTGGTTCGCCGAGCACCACAACATGCCCGCGGTGGCGTCCACCACCCCGCCGGTGCTGGCGGCGGCAGCTGCGGCTCGCACCAGCCGGATCCGCGTGGGCTCGGGCGGCGTCATGCTGCCCAACCATTCGCCGCTGGTGGTCGCGGAGCAGTTCGCGGCGCTGGAGGCGCTCGCGCCGGGCCGTGTCGATCTCGGCATCGGCAGGGCGCCGGGCAGCGACCCGGTGATCACGCAGCTGCTGCGGATGCACGGCACGACCAGCGACGTCGAGCGCTTCCCCGACTATGTGCAGGACATCCAGCGGCTGGTCGGCGCCTCGGGTGCGGCCCTGCAGTTCTCCAGCGGCGGCATCTACGGGGTGCGTGCGACGCCGGCGGCCACCGGTGAGCCGGAGATGTGGTTGCTCGGTTCGAGTGACTATTCGGCGCGGCTCGCCGCCCGGCTCGGGCTGCCCTATGTGTTCGCCAGCCATTTCGGGGTGAGCGGGTTGGAGGTCGCGCTCGATCTGTACCGCGGCGGCTTCCAACCCAGTCAGGCTTGCCCGGAGCCGCGCACGTTCCTCACGGCCAACGCGGTCGCCGCTGCGTCGGCCGAGGAAGCCGAGGAGCGCGCCCTGCCGCAGCTGCGGATGATGGCGCGGCTGCGCACCGGCCGGCCGCTGGTGCCTCTGGAGAGCGTCGAGCAGGCGCAAGCAGGGGAGGACGACTTCGACGCTGCGGCCCAGGACGTGATGCGATCCACCCGACGGTCGTGGTTCGTCGGTACGGGTCCCGACGTCGCTGCCGGGCTGCGGGATTTCGCCGCGCAATGGGGCGTGGACGAGGTGATGATCTCGCCGGTCGCCGCCGCCTATGACGCCGAACCGCTCGATGCCTCGCCGGGGCGCATCCGGACGGCGGAGCTGGTGGTGGAAGCGTTGGCAGGCTGACTGCAGCGGCGTGGCACACTGGCCGCTGTGACGGACTCGTTCGATGAGATTGCCCGCCGCGCGCTCGCCCGGATGACGGCGGATGAGCACAGGGAGTTGCTGCGCACCCTCACCGGCCTCGGCTCCCGGAGTGTCGACACCGCGCTCGACACGATGTTCGGGCAGAGAGAACCGGAACTGCGGCCGGTGCCGAAGAAGCTGAGGGGTTTCCGGATGCGGCTGGCCTTGGCCGGGACCAAGCCTCCGGTATGGCGGCGGATCGATGTGCCGGGAGATATCACTCTCGATCGGCTGCACCAGGTGATCCAGGCAGCCATGGGTTGGCTCGACTCGCACCTGCACCAGTTCAGCACCGGGTCCGATCCACGCGCACCGCACTTCCTCACCCGCTACGACATCGATGGCGAAGGTGACGAGGGCATCGACGAGGGCGAGGTGCGGCTCGACCAGGTTGTCGCTGCCAAGGGCGACCGGCTCTGGTACGAGTACGACTTCGGTGACGGGTGGCGTCATACCCTCGCCGTCGAGGCCGTGCTGGACACGCCTCCGGCCGTGCCGACCGTGGTGGCCGGCAAGCGGGCGTGCCCGCCCGAGGATTGCGGTGGCACATGGGGGTACGCCGAACTCGCGAAGTGGGTGCGCTCCGGATATGACGCCTCCGCTGTGCCGGAGCAGTTCGAGTCGGCTGCGGACGCTCGACAATGGCTGCCACTGGACTGGGACCCCGACCAATTCGATGTCTCTGAAGCCCAGCAGATGCTGGACCGGGCGCTGGCGCCGGAGGTGCCGCTGCCCGGCGAACTGCTGCTCACGAAGCAGGGGCTCGACTTGCGCGGGTTCTCGACACTGGACGAGCTGGTGCGGAGCGCGGCCGCGCTCGACGTCGGAGGCAGGCGCGGGCCGGGTGGCGTGCCGGAACCGACGGAGGAGCAGGCGGCGATGGCCGTGGCGCCGTTCGTCACTTTGCTGGACGCGATCGGGCCGGGCGTGCAGCTCACCGCGGCCGGCTATCTGCCACCGGCGGTGGTTACCGAGGTGGCCACGCGCAGCGGGATCGCCGATTGGTGGATCGGGAAGATCAATCGCGAGGATCAGACGTACCCGGTTCAGCAATTACGCGGCGCGGCCCGCGCGCTGGGCCTGGTGCGCGTCCGTAAGGGAGTACTTGCACCGGCTGCTGTCGTCCGGCGCTATGCGGGTGATGCGTTGGCGCTATTGCGACATATCGCAGAACGCGTGCCACTGGGCTCATCACGTTTCGACAGGCAGGCAGGCTGGGTGAGCGTGGCGGTGGTGGCCGCCGAAGTCGAACCGGTCAGGTGGAATGACGCCGTTCGGGCAATCCTCAGCGAGATCGGTTGGCGCACCACGTATGACAGGGTGCCCGCGCTGTTGCACGTCGGAAATCCCACGCTCGATACGTTCGACGTGCTCTCGGGAGCGGTGACGCGCCGGTGCGCCGATCCCTCGCTTGCCGCAATCGCCGCACTGACGGCGCGCGCCGCGATGTTCCACCGCCCGGAAAGCGACGACTGAGTTGCGTGCAACGTACTGCGCCACCGGGTCGGCTACCTGTGCGATGTCATGACGTCGCGAACGCTGCACGTGCAGCGGCATTCCGGACGAAAGAGGCTCTGCGGAGAATGTCGCGGAGCTGAATTCCGTGACCGGTGTCGGGGCGGGCAGGAAGAATGGCGGGGTGAGCGCGACGCGGGGAAGCACAAAGCCGGCGGCAGACCCGCTGGCGCCGTTCTCGCCGCTGGTACGGGAGTGGTTCGAAGCTTCGTTCGCCGCGCCGACGGACGCTCAGACCGGCGCCTGGGCGTCCATCGCAGCCGGAAACCACACGCTCGTCGTGGCGCCGACCGGCTCCGGCAAGACATTGGCTGCGTTCCTGTCTGCGATCGACACCCTCGTCACCGGCTCCCCACACACGCATGACGCCGCCCTCGCCGCGGCGCGAACCGGCAGCAGTTCCACCACAGGCCCCACCAAAGCCGCCCCGGCCCGCTGCCGAGTCCTCTATGTGTCCCCGCTCAAAGCCCTGGCCGTGGACGTCGAACGCAATCTCCGCTCCCCGCTGGCGGGGATCACGGCCGCTGCGAACGCACGCGGAGAAGCAGTCCGCCAGGTCGAGGTCGCCGTCCGCTCCGGGGACACACCGGCCGCCGAGCGGGCGGCGTTCGCCCGGCGCGGCGCGGACATCCTCATCACCACCCCGGAATCCCTGTTCCTGCTGCTCACCAGCAAGGCGCGCGAAGCACTCACCGGAATCGACACCGTCATCCTCGACGAGATCCACGCCGTCGCCGGCACCAAGCGCGGCGCGCACCTCGCCATCTCGCTGGACAGGTTGGACGCGCTCACCGGCCGGCCCGCGCAGCGGATCGGCCTGTCGGCCACCGTGCGCCCCACCGAAGAAGTCGCCCGGTACCTCGCCGGCGGGCGGCCCGTCACGATCGTGGCGCCGCCCGCCGACAAGCAGGTCGACATCGACGTGGTGGTGCCGGTGCCGGATATGTCCGAGATCGCCGCGCCCGTCGCCGATCTCGCCGGACCGACGGATACCCGCCCGGCCCGCTCCTCGATCTGGCCGCACGTGGAGGAGCGCATCGTCGACCTGATCGAGCAGCACCACTCCACGATCGTCTTCGCGAACTCGCGGCGACTGGCCGAGCGGCTCACCGCGCGGCTCAACGAGATCCACGCCGCGCGCATCGGCGTGCTGGACGACTGGTCCGACGCGCCGCCGCCCGCGCAGATCATGGCGCAGTCCGGTACCGGCCTGGGCGCCCCGCCGGTGCTCGCCCGGGCGCACCACGGCTCCGTCTCCCGGCAGCAGCGCGCCGAGATCGAGGATGCCTTGAAGCGCGGCGAGCTGCCGGCCGTCGTCGCCACTTCCTCGCTGGAACTCGGGATCGACATGGGCGCCGTCGATCTCGTCATCCAGGTCGAATCGCCGCCGAGCGTGGCCTCCGGGCTGCAGCGCATCGGCCGGGCCGGGCACCAGGTCGGCGCGCCGAGCAAGGGAGTGCTGTTCCCGAAGTTTCGCGGCGACCTGGTATCCGCGGCCGTGGCGACCGAACGCATGCGCGGCGGCCAGATCGAACAGCTGCGGGTCGTGGCGAACCCGCTCGACGTGGCCGCGCAGCAGATCGTGTCGATCTGCGCCATGGACACCGTCACGGTCGATGAGGTGTTCGCGCTGTTGCGGCGCTCGGCGCCGTTCGCGAGCCTCACCCGGGGAGCGCTCGAGTCGGTGCTCGACATGCTTTCCGGGCGCTACCCCAGCGAGCGATTCGCGGAACTACGGCCTCGACTGACCTGGGATCGCGCCACCGATCGGCTGATCGCCCGCCCCAGCGCGCAGCGGCTTGCCGTCACCTCCGGCGGCACGATCCCCGACCGCGGGCTGTACGGCGTCTTTCTCGCCGGCACCGCGGATGACGCCGCAGCGGATGGGGCCGGCGGCGCGACCGGTGTCGACTCCGCTGCGGGCGCCGCGAAGCCGGCGCCCGCAGCCCGCCGCGGTGGTCGTCGCGTCGGCGAACTCGATGAGGAGATGGTGTACGAGTCCCGGGTCGGCGACGTGTTCGTGCTCGGGTCGAGCTCGTGGCGGATCGCCGAAATCGGGCGGGACCGCGTCGAGGTCGTTCCGGCGCCCGGCCTGCCCGGCCGGCTGCCGTTCTGGAAGGCCGACTCCGCCGGCCGGCCCGCCGAACTGGGCCGGGCGCACGGCGCCTTCGTCCGCGAGATCGCCTCCAGCGCGCCCGAAGTCGCGCGCGAGCGGCTGTCCGCCATCGGCCTGGACGATTTCGCCGCGGGCAACCTGCTGGACTACCTCGCCGAACAGCGCCAGGCGACCGGCATGCTGCCAGACGATCGGACGCTTGTGGTCGAGCGGTTCCGGGACGAGCTGGGGGACTGGCGGATTGTCATCCACTCGCCGTACGGATCGGCGGTGCACGCGCCCTGGGCGCTCGTGATGGCGGCCCGCATGCGGCAGCGATACGGCGTCGACGTGCAGACCCAGCACTCCGACGACGGCATCGTGCTGCGCCTGCCGGACGGCGAATATTCCGGCAGCGAATACGACGGCGGCCTGCCGGATCTCACCGAGGCGATCGTGCTGGACGCCGACTCGGTGCGCGCCGACGTGACGGACCAGCTGGGCGGCTCGGCGGTGTTCGCCGCGCGATTCCGCGAATGCGCGGCGCGTTCGCTGCTGCTGCCGCGCCAGCAGGTCGGCCGGCGGCAGCCATTGTGGCAACAGCGCCAGCGGGCCGCCCAACTGCTGGACGTCGCGTCGGACTACCCGGAGTTCCCCGTCGTGGCCGAGGCCGCGCGCGAATGCCTGGCCGATGTCTTCGACGTGGCCGCGCTCGTCGACCTGATGCGCCGCATCGCCGCCCGCGAGGTGACCGTCGTCGAGGTCACGACCTCGGTGCCGTCGCCGTTCGCCCGCTCGCTCATGTTCGGCGCCGTCGCGCAGTTCGTCTACGAAGGCGACACACCGCTGGCCGAGCGGCGCGCGGCCGCGCTGACGGTGGATCCGTCGCTGCTCGCCGAGTTGCTCGGCGCGGCCGACGCCCCCTCCCTGCGAGATCTGCTGGACGCGGGCGCCATCGCCGAGGTCGAGGCATCCCTGCAGCGACTGGCGCCGGACCGGCGTGCGCGAGGCGATGACGACATCGCCGACCTGGTGCGGATCCTCGGCCCGCTGACAACGGCGGAGATGGCGGCGCGCGGCGACGACGCGGTGGATGTCGCCGCCGCGCTGCGCAGACTGGCCGCCACGCGCCGGCTGATCGAGGTACGCATCGCAGGCCGACAGCACTGGGCCGACCCCGCGGACGCCGCGGTGCTCCGCGACGCGCTGGGGGTGGCGCTGCCCGCCGGGATCGCCGAGACCTTCCTCGAACCGGTGGAAGGCCCCCTCGGCCGGCTGCTCGGGCGCTTCGCCCGTACCCACGGGCCGTTCACGGCGGGCCGCGCCGCGGCACGATTCGGGCTCGGCGTGGCCGTGGTCCGTGACGGGCTGGCGCGGCTGGTGGACGGAGGACGGCTGGTCCGCGGCGAGTTCCTGCCCTGGGGCGCCGATAGGACCGTCGATGTCGAGGAGTTCGTCGATGTCGGCGTGCTGCGACTGCTGCGCCGGCGTTCGCTGGCCGTGCTGCGCGCCGAGATCGAGCCGGTGCCGCCCAGCACCCTCGGCAGATTCCTGCCGGCCTGGAACGGGATCGGCAGCGGTACCGACGCCTCGTCGAAAGGCACCGGCCGGCCGCTGGATCGGCTGTTCCGCGCGGTCGAACAGCTGGCCGGGGCGCTGATCCCGGCGTCGGCGCTCGAGACGCTGGTCCTGCCGGCCCGCGTGCCCGAGTATTCGCCGGCCTTGCTGGACGAGGCGTTGTCCAGCGGCGAGCTGACCTGGTCGGCCCACGGCAGGATCGGCGGCGCCGATGCCTGGGTGGCCCTGCACCTGACCGAGGCCGCGGCGCTCACCTTGCGCCCGCCGTCTCCGCCGACGGGGTCGATCGCGGTATCGATCATCACCGTCCTGCGGCGCGGCGGTGCGTTCCTGTTCCCGGCCATGCTCGAGGCCGTCCGGGTCGACCTCTCGTGCGGCGCCGGCAGTGATGGGCACAGTGCCGAGCCCACGGCCGGCGGACTCCCGGCGAGCCCCGGAGCACCCGTGGACGGCGTCATTCCGGCGAGCGTAGCCGCGTCGGGCATCCGCGTTCCGTCGGCGCAGGAGGTGCTCGATGCGCTCTGGGAGCTGGTGTTCGCCGGCCTCGTGACGGGGGACACGCTGGCGGCGCTGCGCGCCATGCGGTCCGACGGGCGCACCGCGCACCGCGCCCGGCCGGCGTCGCCGCGGGCCCGGCTTCGGTCGCCCTCCCGGTTGGCCATGCTCGCCAGCAGCCGCGCGGGCGCCGATGCTGCGTCGGCTGCGGCGCGGACGGTGCTGGTTCCTGCGAATGCCGCCGGTCGATGGTCGCTGCTGCCGGACGCCGACACCGACCCGACGGTGCGGATGCACGCCGCGGCCGAGATCCTGTTGGACCGTTACGGCGTCGTCACCCGCGGCAGTGCCATCGCCGAGGACATCCCTGGTGGATTCGCCGGCGTCTACCGCGTCCTGGCGGCAATGGAGGAGAGCGGCCGCATCCGCCGCGGCTACTTCGTCGAGGGTCTCGGCGCCGCCCAGTTCGCGGATGCCGGTGCGGTGGATCGACTGCGGGCGATGGCGCCGAAACCGGGTGACGCGACGTCGGGCGACCAGACGCTCGGCTTCGGGGCCCGCGACGGCGCGCTCGTGTTGGCGACCGCCGACCCGGCGAACCCCTACGGCGCGGCCCTGCCCTGGCCCGGGCCGCTCGGCACCGAGTCCCAAGACGGAGAACGGCCCGGCCATCGCCCCTCGCGGCGCGCTGGCGCCATGGTCTGCCTGGTGGCGGGCGAGCCCGTCCTCTACACCGAGCGGGGCGGCCGGACGATGCTGACTTTCACCGACGAGCCGGAATTGCTGGTGGCGGCGTCATTCGCGTTGGCCCGCCTGATCGCCGCTGGTCGTCTCGACACGCTGACGGTGACCACCATCGACGGGACGACGGTCCACGGGCTGGACTCCGCCGCGCTGCGCGCGCTCCGCGACGCCGGCTTCTCGGTGACGCCGAGCGGGCTGCGGTTGCGTGCCGGGCAGGCGGCGGCGAATCCCCGTTCACGACCTGGGGGCCGGCATGCCGGAAGGTGACGTGGTGCGGCGCACGGCCGCGCGGCTCGCGGCGGCGCTCGCGGGCAGCCCGCTGATCCGCGCCGAGCTGCGCTGGGGCGACCTCGGGGACGTGCGATTGGCGGGACGCATGGTGACGGATGTCGCCGCTTACGGCAAGCACATCCTCATCCGGCTCGCCCCGCAGGGTCGGTCCGCCGGCCTGACCGTGCACTCCCATCTCAAGATGGACGGTCGCTGGTTCATCGAGGCGGCAGACCCCCGACGGAGATTCACCGACCACCGCATTCGTGCGATCCTCGGCACCGCCGAATGGACCGCGATCGGCCACCTGCTGGGGGCGCTGGACGTGCTGCCGACGACAGACGAGTCCCGACTGCTCGGCCGCCTCGGTCCGGACATCATGGCCGACGACTTCGAGGCCGCGGGACTGCCGATCGCCCTCGACAACCTCGCCCGAACGCCGCTCCGGCCCATCGGTGCGGCCCTCCTCGACCAGACCGTCGTCGCCGGAATCGGCACCATCTTCATGTCGGAATCGCTCTTCCGCCGGCGCCTCTCACCGTGGCAGGCCAGCGGTGCGGTGGATGCCGCTGCGGTACTCCGCACGGCGCGCGAGCTGTTGCTGAACAGCGCGCGTGCCGACCCGGCCGCGGGAGGACCGGGATACCAGCGATATGTGCATGGCCGATCCGGGCAGCGTTGCCACCGCTGCGGCGCGACGATCCAGGTCGCACCGGTCGGCGACCCGCCGTTCGGCCGCCCCGCCTTCCACTGCCCCCGGTGCCAGCCGTCGCCCGTGGGCAATTCGTAGTCGGAGAATGCGGGTACGTAACAGGCGACGAGCGAAGCGATGCGGATGATGCTCTCGGCCTCGTTACGAAAGGAGCAGGCAGATGACCTCGCCCACGCCGGCCCACCCCACGGACCCGGCTGCGCCGCAGCATGCGGCTCAGCACCGTTCCACGTGGCGTGCGGTCCTCAGAAGATCGTTGCATGAGGTCAAGCGCGACGAGTTGCCGGATCGGGCGGCGGCGCTGACGTTCTACGGCGTCCTGTCGATCTTTCCCGCCGCGCTCGTCCTGGTGGCGCTGCTCGGCATCGTCGAACCGGGCGCCGCCGGCCGTTTCGTGGACAGCATCCGCGGCGCCGCGCCCGGCGATGTCGCGCAGTTCGTCGACGACGTCGTGACCCAGGTGCAAGGCAATATCGGCGCATCGGGAGCCATCGCCGTCATCGGGCTGCTCGTGGCGCTGTGGTCGGCGTCGCGGTACGTCGCCGCGTTCACCCGCGTGTCCAACGCCGTGTATTCGGTGCCCGAGGGCCGACCGCTCTGGAGGACTCTGGCCCTGCGGATGGGCGTAACCGTTGCCGTCGTGGTGCTGCTCGTGGTCTGCGCGGTGATCGTCATCGTCACCGGGCCGATCGCCGACACGGTCGGGCGGATGATCGGGCTCGGAGACGGCCTGCGATGGGTGTGGAACATCGCGAAGTGGCCCGTATTGGTCGTCGTCGTCGCTCTGCTCTTCTCGCTGCTGTTCGGTGCCACACCCAACGTCAAGTACGGTCGATTTCGGCTACTGACGGCGGGCGGGCTGGTCGCGGTGGTGCTGTGGCTGGTCTTCTCCGGCCTGTTCGCCCTCTATCTCGCGTTCTCCGGCTCCTACAGCCGGGTATACGGCCCGGTATCGACGGTGATCGTGTTCTTGGTCTGGCTGTGGATCTCCAACATCGCCATGCTCCTCGGCCTCGAGTTCGACTCCGAAAGAGAACGCGAGCGCGTCGTGCAGGCGGGCGCCCCGCCCAGGTTGGAGCCGTACGTGCACGTGCGCGACCACCGGTCGATGGACGACGACGAGCGGCGGCGTGTCGAAGCGGCCGAGGTGCTGATCCCGGTGCCGGAGGAGGTGACCGATCGGGCACGAGTCGATTGACCGGCTCCGGTGAGCGCGGAAAGATGCGGTGCTACGACCGCAGAATCTTGCCCATCGGCCGACCCTTGGCCAACTCGTCCACCAGCTTGTCCAGATAGCGGATCTTCTGCATCAGCGGGTCGGCGACCTCTTCCACGCGGACGCCGCACACGGTCCCGGTGATCGCGCTCGCCTTCGGGTTCAGCGTCACCGCGTCGAAGAAATCGGTAAACGTCGACTCCTCCGCCAGATGTTGCTCCAGACCGGCGTCGTCGAGACCCGTGAGCCACGTGATCACCTCGTCCAGCTCCTCCTTCGTGCGGCCCTTGCGTTCCACTTTGGCCAGGTAGAGCGGGTACACCGAAGCGACGCTGGTGGTGAAGATCCTGTGCATGCGGGCAGCCTACCGGGCCCGCGACGCGGCGCGCCTACGATGAATCGGTGCGCCTGGCCGATCGGGCCGCTCCCCGCGGCGACCTCAACGACATCGCGCGGATCCGCGCGGCCCTGGCCGCGCAGGACATCGCCGTCACCGACCTGTCCGACTCCAACCCCACCCGGCACCGGCTCACCCATCCCGGCGTCTTGCCGACGATCGAAAAACACATCCATGACGCCGCCCGCTACCAGCCGCATCCTCGCGGACCGGCCGAGGCCCGCGAGGCACTGGCCGCCCGCTACGGCGGCGACCCGCAGGACTACTGGCTCACCTCGTCCACCTCGCAGGCCTACGCCTGGCTGATGACGCTGCTGGCTGATCCCGGCCAGGCGGTCGCCGTGCCGAGCCCCGGTTATCCGCTGATCCCGCCGATCGCGCGGTTCACCGGTGTGCGCACCCTCGACTACCGCTACCACTACGCGCACCCGCACGGCTGGATCCTGGACCGCCGATCCCTGGACGAGGCCGCCGCGGATCCGACCGTGCGCGCGGTGGTCGCCGTCAACCCGGGCAACCCCACCGGCGCCTATGTGGACGCGGAGCGCGGCGACCTACTGGACGTCTGCGAAGAGCGCGGCCTCGCCGTCATCTCCGACGAGGTATTCGGCGAGTTCGCGCTGGACGGCACGCCGACGACGCTGGCGGGGGAGCAGCGGATCCCCACCTTCGCTCTCGGCGGCCTGTCCAAGCTGCTGTGCGCCCCGCAACTGAAACTCGCCTGGATCCGGCTGTCCGGACCGCCCGCGGATCTCGCGCCGGCCCGGGACGGGCTCGATGCCATCGCGGACGCGTTCCTGCCGGTGAGCGCGCCTGTCGCCGCCGCACTGCGGGACCTGCTGGCGCTGGTCCCCGAGTCGGTGACCGCCACCCGGCAGCGTTTGGCGACGAATCTGGCCGCCGCCCGGGCGCTGTTCGACGGCACCGGCTACCGGGTCCGCCGCTGCGAGGGCGGCTGGACGGTGATCGTGGACGTGCCCCGCACCGCGGCGTCGGACACCCTCGCCGAACAGCTGCTGCGCTGCGCCCGTCTGGCGGTGCACCCCGGCTGGTTCTACGACATGCCGCACCGCGGCGCACTCACGGTGTCCCTGCTACCGGAGCCGGGGGAATTCGCCGACGGGATGCGGCGCCTGAAGATTGCGGTTGACGAGACGGCCGACGCGGCGTCATAAACGCGTCACTGTCCGCCCATGGCGAGACCCGCGACGAGTATGACGTTGAGCGCGACGATGGCGCCCGTGACCGTCCACGCCGCAACGGTGGTCAGCGGTCGATTGACCGCGGCACCGAGCAGGCCCCGGTCCGCGGTCAGCCGCACCAACGGGACCAACACGAACGGCAGCCCGAACGACAGCGCCACCTGCGACATCACCAGTAGCAGCGTGGGCTCCGTGCCCACGGAGAGCAGGATCAGGGCGGGGACCAGGGTGATGGTCCGGCGGGCCGCCAAGCCGATCGACCACGGCGTCAGCCCGCGCATGATGACGTCTCCGGCGTAGCAACCCACGGACGTGGACGCCAGCCCGGACATCAACAGCCCGACCGCGAACAGCACCCCGATGCCGTCGCCCAATTGCGCGGAGATGGCGCCATGCGCTCCGTCGAGCGTGTCCACCCCGCTCAGACCGGGGAGCGCGACGGCGGCGAGGAGCAGCATCGCGATGTTCACACCGCCGGCCACCGTCATCGAAGCGGTGATGTCGATGCGGGTGACGGTGAGCAGGCGGCGGCGGCGCTGCCCTGCCGGGGTTGCGCCGAATCGGTCACGGGTCAAGGCCGAGTGCAGGTAGACGACGTGCGGCATCACGGTCGCCCCGAACATGGCGCTGGCCAGCAGGACCGAATCGGATCCCGCGAAACGAGGGACCAGGCCGGAGACGATGCCCGCCGGTGACGGGGGCGCGACGAACAGGCCTGCGACGAACCCGACCGTGATCAGCAGCAGCATGCCGGTGATCACTCGCTCGAAGGTCGCCTGCCTCTGCCTGCCCTGGATCAGCAGCAGGCCCAGGGAGACGGCGCCGGCCAGTACCCCGCCGAGCAGCAACGGCAGGTCGAACAGCAGATTCAGCGCGATGGCCCCGCCAATCACCTCGGCGAGATCCGTGGCCATCGCTACTGCCTCGGCCTGCAACCAGTACGCGATGCGGCCGCGGCGGCCGAGTCGCCGGCGCATCAGCTCCGGCAGCGACGCCCCCGTCACCAGGCCCAGCTTCGCGGAGAGGTACTGCACCAGTGCCGCCGCCGCGGTCGCCAGCAGCAGCACCCAGAGCAGCAGATACCCGTAGCGCGCACCGCTCTGCAGGTTGGCGGCCACGTTGCCGGGATCGACATAGGCCACCGCCGCCACGAACGCCGGGCCGATGAAGCCGAGAGTGCGCACGGTGCGCCGACGGGGAAGGGCACCGGGCTGCGTCATACCCTTATCTTCGTCGGGTCGCCTGCCGGCAGCCCCACGGGCCGCTCCTGACGCCACCCCCGGTCAGGGCGAGGGCGCCTCGGCCGCGGACAGTGTCCACACGTAGCCCGTTTCGCCGTGGAACGCCAGGTCCGGGCCGACCAACTCCTCGTGCAGGGCGGCTCGGAACCCCATCGTGCGCTCGATGACGGTGGCGATCACCCAGGCCATGGCGAACGAGAACCCCACCACCACCAGCGTCACGCCGGTCTGCAGGCCGAACTGATGCCACGAGCCGCTGTCGATCACGCCGATTCCGCTGCCCGCGATACCGACGAACAGCGTCCCGACCACCCCGCCGACGAGGTGGATGCCCACGACATTGAGCGAGTCATCGAAACCGAGCGTGAACCGCAGATCGACGACCAGGGCGCAGACCACACCGGCCACCACGCCGAGCACCAGCGTCCAACCGGGGGTGAGCACGTCGCAGGACGGCGCCGCGGCCACCAGACCGACGACCAGACCGGAGGCCGCGCCGACCGACGTGGGCCTGCCGAGTCGGATCTTCTCCACTGCCAGCCAGCCGAGAGCGGCGGCGCCCGGTGCGATGAGGGTGTTGATGCTGGCCAGTGCGGTCACGGCGTCGATGGCTCCCTCCGATCCGGCATTGAATCCGAACCAGCCGATCCACAGCAGCGCTGTCCCCAGCAGCACCAGCGGCACGTTGTGCGGCTGGTCGATGTCCTTGTTGAAGTCCCGCCGCTTACCCAGCACGAGGGCGACGGCCAGCGCGGCGGCGCCGGCGTTGGCGTGCACGGCGATACCGCCGGCGAAATCGTGTACCCCGGCCCGCGCGGCCCAGCCATCGGAGGTATTGAAGATCCATCGGGCGACGGGGAAGTACACGAGCGTCACCCACGCGGCGGCGAAAACCAGCCAGGCGCCGAACCGGGCGCGATCGGCGACCGCACCGGAGATCAACGCGACGACGTCGATGGCGAACGCGGCGTGGAAGCCGGCCAGCGCCAGCGTGTGCATCTGGGAGGCGCCGGCGGAGTCGGTGAGGCTGCCGAGCGCGACGTTCGCCACCGGATCGCCCAGCCAGTGCGGGATCGCGGCGTGCCCGAACACCACGCTGTAGCCGTACAGCGCCCAGATGACGCCGACCACGGCCATCGCGCCGAAGCTCATCATCATCATGTTGACGACGCCGGTCGACCGGACCAGACCGCCGTAGAAGAAGGCGACGCCCGGGGCCATCAGCAGCGCCAGCACGGTGGCGATCAGCAGCCAGAGCGTATCGACCTGGTCGGTGGTCAGCGGTGCGGCTGCCGGCGCGGCGACGAGGCGGGCGATGGATCCGGGTATGACGCTGGTCGCCGCGTGGGCCGGCGCAGCGAGGTGCAGGGCGGACGTGGACAGGAACATGACAGCCTCCAGAAGATGCGGCGGGGGAGGACGGCGTCATTCAGGCTGTGTGGGTCGGCGGAGCGGCGCACGCCATGCAGCGTGCGGCGGGGAGGAACTGCCGGCCGGCGAAGGTGGCGGACGCCCCACCACTTCCGACCGGCCGGCAGTCGTTTTTTGATGGGGCTCAGATCAGCCCCATGGCCAGCATGGCGTTGGCCACCTGGGTGAACCCGGAGATGTTGGCCCCCAGCACATAGTTGCCGGGTTCGCCGTACTGCTCGGAGGTCTCGGCGCAACGGGTGTGGATCGAGCGCATGATGTCCGCCAGGCGGTCCTCGGCGTAGTCGAAGCTCCACGAGTCGCGTGACGCGTTCTGCTGCATCTCCAGGGCGGAGGTGGCGACGCCGCCGGCATTCGCGGCCTTGCCCGGGCCATACAGCACCTTGGCCTCGCCGAACGCGTGCACGGCCTCCGGGGTGGACGGCATATTGGCGCCTTCGGCGACGGCCTGCACGCCGTTGTTGATGAGCAGCTTCGCGTCGTGTCCGTTGAGTTCGTTCTGGGTGGCACAGGGCAGCGCGATGTCGATCTTGGTCTCGGAAGCGATGGACCAGACGTTGTCCTTCGCCCGGTAGACGGAGGCGGAGCCGTGCCGCTTGGCGTAGTCGCCGACCCGGCCGCGCTCGTCCTCCTTGACGTGGCGCAGCAGATCGAAGTCGATGCCACCCGCGTCGTAGACCACGCCCTGCGAATCGGAACAGGCCACCACGTTGGCGCCGAGTTCCTGCGCCTTCTTGATCGCATACAGCGCGACGTTGCCCGAACCGGAGACCAGCACGTTCTTGCCGGCGAAGCTGTCGCCCTGGGTGGCCAGCATCTCCTGGGTGAAGAAGACCAGGCCGTACCCGGTTGCCTCGGTGCGCACCAGGGAGCCGCCCCAGCCGACGCCCTTACCGGTGAGCACGCCGGACTCGTAGCGGTTGGTGATCCGCTTGTACTGCCCGAACAGGTAGCCGATCTCGCGTCCGCCCACGCCGATGTCACCGGCCGGAACATCGGTGTATTCGCCCAGGTGCCGGTAGAGCTCCGTCATGAACGACTGGCAGAACCGCATCACCTCGGAGTCGGACTTGCCCTTCGGGTCGAAGTCGGATCCGCCCTTGCCGCCACCGATCGGCATGCCGGTCAGCGCGTTCTTGAAGATCTGCTCGAAGCCGAGGAACTTCACCGTGCCGAGCGTGACGGTCGGGTGGAAGCGCAGGCCGCCCTTGTACGGCCCGAGCGCCGAGTTGAACTGCACGCGGAAGCCACGGTTGATCTGTACATGACCGTGGTCGTCCACCCACGGCACCCGGAAGATGATCTGCCGCTCCGGCTCGCACAGCCGCTCCAGGATGGAGGCCTCCGCGTACTCCGGCTTCTTGGCCACGACGCGACCGATCGACTCGAACACCTCGCGCGCCGCCTGGTGGAACTCGGGCTCGGCGACGTTGCGCTGCACCACCTGATCGAAGATTCCCTGGATACGCGGTTCCAACTCTGACATTGCTCGCCTTTCAACAAATCGCCTCGGACGTCATGACGGTATCGATTCAGCAGCGATTGCGAAACCATCGAATGTCTGAAATACGCTACAAGCTGTTCTCGGTGCCATACTGAGCGCGTGAGAGCCTTCACTGACGCCGACCGCGTGCTCATGGCTGACCCGGTGTTTTCCGAGCGTTACCAGCATGCGGCGGCGCACGACGGCCGGTACGACGGCCATTACGTCACCGGCTGGCGAATGTCCGAAAACTTCTGTCGCCCAGGGTGCGCCTCTCGCACTCCCAGGCCCTCCCGGGTCGTGTTCTACCGCACCGCCGCGGCAGCCCACGCCGCCGGACTGCTGCCATGCCCGCGATGCCGCCCGGATATGACGCCTCCTGCACCGGAGCTCACGACCGGCGATTCGGTTGCCGTCCGGGCGCTCCGTCTGATCGCCGACGGCGAGATCGATCGCCGCGGCGTGAGCGGTGTGGCCAAGAAGGTGGGTGTGACCCCGCGACACCTGCTGCGAGCGGTCGAGCTGCACGCCGACTGCGGACCGCTGGACATCGCGCGTGCCGGCCGCGCCAGACTGGCCAGACTGCTGCTCACCAGCACCGCGCTGCCCATGCGTGACGTCGCGCTGGGGGCCGGCTTCACCAGCGTTCGGCAGTTCAACTCGACGATTCTGGACCTGTATCGAGTCACCCCGGGTGTGATCAGGTTCGGTCCGCGCCGGGCCGCATCTGTGCCGCGTGAGCCCGGCCCGCTAGTCGTCCGGTGCGTGCTACCAGCGCTTCGTCCGATTCCGGCGGATGTCTTCGCCGACCTCGCCGATGGTGCCGTCCCGGAAGTGGAGGAGGGCGCCGACCATTGGTTCGCCCGGACGGTGCGGCTGCCGCACGGTGCGGGGCACGCCCGGATCGACGTGGACGGCTCCGGCCGCTTGCTGGCCAGGCTGACCGTGGCCGACCTGCGTGACTTCACGCCGCTGATGCACCGCGTCGGTCAGTTGGTGGTCGGCTGGGGCGCCGCCGCCGATACCGTGCAGGCTCCCGGCGCCACCGACCAGACCGAAGCGTTGATCCGCGCCGTGCTGCGACGGCATGCCGCGACACCGGTCGCTCGGACCATGCTCGGCGGCATGGTCGCTGCGCTCGGTGAGGTCACGCCGTGGGGCAGGCTCTTCCCGACTGCGCGGGCCATTGCCGAGTCGGGCTCCGCGATCCTCCGCGGGCCACGCGAGCGGGTGGACGCGGTGCTGCGCGTGGCCGGCGCGCTGGCGTCCGGCCGGATCGACGTGGACGCCGGATGGTCCTGGCAGGCGTTGCTGGATCGCCACGCGGTGGCTCTGGGCCTGTGAGGTACGTGTACGGCGGACTCGGGTGCCCGGCAGGCGGTGGGTACCATCAGTGCCGGTGACGCCCCGCGCGCTGCGAGCGGTGAGGGCGATGCCATGTGCATGCGCGATCGACTGTCCTGACATCTGAAAAACCTGCGGATCGGGGTGCGCGTGGCGGATCAACCCAGGCTGGCGGTGTCCGGCGTCTCCTGTCGATTCGGCGAGACGCAGGCGCTGACGGACATCGACCTGGCGGTGGCGCGCGGTGAGTTCGTGTCCATCGTCGGCCCTTCCGGCTGCGGCAAGTCGACGCTGTTCAACGTCGTATCGGGCCTCCAGCCGCCCACCACGGGTGCCGTGCACATCGGCGGCGAGGACGTCACCGGTGAGACCGGCCACGTCGGCTACATGATGCAGAAGGACCTATTGCTGCCGTGGCGCACCGTCATCGGCAACATCACTCTGGGCGCGGCGCTGACCCGCGGTGTCACTCCGGCGGATCGTGATCGCGCTGCCGACCTGGCCGCCCGGTACGGTCTGGGCGACTTCCTCGGTCACTACCCGCACGCGTTGTCGGGCGGCATGCGCCAGCGCGTCGCGTTCATGCGCACGTTGGCGCTCGGCAAGGACGTGCTGCTGCTGGACGAGCCGTTCGGCGCACTCGACTCACAGACCAGGCTGGACATGCAGATGTGGCTGATGGCCGTCTGCGAGGATCTATCGGCCACCATCCTGTTCGTCACCCACGACGTCGATGAGGCGATCTTCCTGGCCGACCGGGTGGTGGTGATGTCCGCCCGGCCCGGTCGGATCGCGCGCATCGTGCCGGTGACGCTGCCCCGGCCGCGGACCATCGACACGCTCACCACGGTGCATTTCATCGACGTGAAACGCGAGGTGACCGCCGCGCTGCGGCAGGGCAGCGGGACCGTGGCCGGATCGGCGGGGCGGTGATGGCCGCGATACCCGGGGCCGGCCGCGTCCGCGGCGCAGGCCCTGGCGGCGTCGCCCGTCGGGCCGCCGGTCGGATCCTGCTGCCGCTGGCCGGGCTGGCGGCGATCGGACTCGTCTGGAACGGCGTCATCCTCGTCTTCGGCCTCAAGCCGTTCGTGCTGCCCACCCCGCAGGCCGCGATCAGGGCGATCGGCGCCAACTGGTCGCTGCTGGCGCCGCTCACCTGGCAGACCGTTCAGGAGACGGCGTACGGGTTCGCGGCCGGAGCCGTCCTCGGCTTCGTGCTGGCGGTCGCCATGTCCGCCTCCAGGATGGTGCAGCGGGTCGTCTTCCCGACACTCGTGACGTCCCAAGCGGTCCCCATCGTCGCCATCGCCGCGCCGCTGGTGATCCTGTTCGGCTTCGGCATGCTGCCCAAGCTCATCATCGTCGCGTGGATCGTGTTCTTCCCGGTCGCGGTGAACGTGCTGGACGGCCTGGCGCACGTGGACAAGGACCTGATCCGGCTCGCGCGGGCCACCGGTGCCGGCCGGGTCCGCGAGTTCGTGTACATCCGGCTGCCGGCGACGCTGAGCCCGCTGTTCACCGGCCTGAAGATCGGCGCCACCTATGCCGTGACGGGCGCTGTGATCGGTGAATGGACCGGCACGCTCACGCCGGGCCTGGGCACGCACCTGCTCAAGGTGAATGCCTCGTTCAAGACCGACATGGTCTACGGCATCACGTTCCTGCTCACCGCGATCGGCGTCATCTCGTTCCTGCTGGTCATGGCCGTGGAGGCGCTGGCGACGCCGTGGACCAGGCGACCTGCCGCGCGCCGCCCCCACCGTTTCGATCCCGCCGGGCATGACGCCGCCCGCGGCGCAGCCGCCGGCCCCGGCCCGGCAGGCACCGCCGCCGAGGCCGACGGTGCGCCCCACCCGACTCCCCGACCGAGGAGACAGTCGCCCGCTTCCGGGCGCAGACTTGAGGAGGAAAACCCGAGATGGTGAAATCCCATCGTTCTGGGCGCATGCTCACCGCTGCCGCGCTGGCGGTCGCCGGGCTGGTGCTGGGCGCATGTTCGTCGGCCGGGGACGGCGGTTCGTCCACGTCCGCGAACGACTCACAACAGACCTCGTCATCCGCGGCGGCCACCGCCTCGAGCGAATCCGCGGGCAGCGGTTCCAGCAGTGATTCGGTGAAGAAGATCTCCCTGGTCTACGACTGGTCCGGAGTGGACTTCGAGGCTGTCCCACTGGCCGTCGCCAAGTCGGAAGGCATGTTCGCCAAGGTCGGCATCGACGTGGACCTCATCCTGCCGCCGGACGACTCGACCACGGTGAAGCTGCTCGGTTCCGGCCAGGGCGACATCGGGTTCGCGACCACTGCCGATGTGGTGATCACCCGCGGCCAGGGCGCCGATGTCGTGTCGATCGGCAATTACTCCCAGGCGAACAACTGGGGTCTGATCGCCCGGCCCGGCGAGAAGATCGACCTCACCCAGCTCAAGGGCAAGACGATCGGCGTGTTCGCCGACAACTGGACCCAGGCCATGATGCCGTTCGTGCTCAAGGCGGCCGGGCTCACCGAATCCGACGTGAATCAGGTGATCTTCGACGGTGACGACGTCGCCCCGCTGCTGGCCGACAAGCTGGACCTGACCACCAACACCACGAACTTCGCCGTGGCTCAGGTGCAGGAGGCTGTGGGCAAGAAGCCGACCGTCATGCTGGCCAAGGAGTTCGGCGCCCCGGACATCCCGGTGTGGGTGTACGTCGCCGGCCAGAAGTGGCTGGACGCCAATGGCGACACGGCCAAGGCCTTCCTGTCGGCGATCAAGGACGCGACCCAGTGGGCCATCGAGAATCCGGATGCGGCCGTCACGGACTTCGAGAAGGTCTACCCGGACAACGGCTCCTCGCACGAGTACAACCTGGCCGGCTGGCAGGCCACCGCCGAGGTGATGACCGGCCCGGACGGCCTGCTCACCCAGCGTGAGTCGCAGTGGTCGGAGCTCACCGATGCGCTCACGTCGATCGGCGCGCTGGACAAGGCAGACGCGCCGGCCACGTACTACACGAACGACTATCTGCCGAAGTAGATCGCTCACGCGCAGGGATTCGGGGGTTAGACCCACTGCCGGGCGCGGCGCGGTCGGCCAGAATGATCGGGTGAGTATGCCCCTTCGTGCGACCGCGACGCGTCCGGCAGTCCCGGCTCCCGGTCGCGCCGCGCCGCGCGAACCGGAGGTGCGCCCGATCAGGCCGCCGGCCGGTCGGCCCACGCTGTTCCTGTGGTGCTGGCTGCTGGTGCTGCTGATCGCCCCGACGGCCGTCGCGGTGGGGCTGCTGGTCGCGGGCGCGGCCTCATCAGTGGTGTGGATCGGTCTGGGCATCTGGCTCGCCGCATCCGGCTTCCTGCGGGTGCTTACCCGCGCTTACCGGCACATTGCCGGGCGCATTCTCGGTGAGCGGATCACCGCCGCGTATCTCGCTGCCCCGGATCGGACCGTGTTGGGGCGGCTGCGCACCGTGGTGACCGATCCGGTGCGCTGGCGCGACGCCGCATTCGGCTTCTTCGCCATCACGCTGGGGGCCTTGTTGTCGATCTCCGCGCTGGTGGCCTTCGTCGTCTTCCCGCTCGGCTACTGGCTGTCCCCGATGCTCCTGCGGTTGTGGGCCACGGCGGCGCGCTCCCTCGCCGGCCCCACCGGCGAAGCCGCCCTGCAGCAGCGCATCGGCACGCTGGAGGAATCCCGGACGGATTCGCTGGATCACTCCGCGGCCGAGCTGCGACGGATCGAACGGGATCTGCACGACGGCGCGCAGGCGCACCTGGTCGCCCTCGGCATGAACCTGGGCATGGCCGAAGAGCTGCTGCCCAGCGACCAGCAGGCGGCAGTCGCGCTGATCGCCGACGCCCGCGCGTCGTCCCGCGCCGCACTGGCCGAGTTGCGCTCGCTGGTGCGCGGCATCCATCCGCCGGTGCTCGCCGACCGGGGCCTGGTCGGCGCGGTCGAGGCGCTGGCCCTCGAGCAGCCGTCCGCCATCGACGTGGACATCGCGCTGGACGGCAGGCCCCCGGCGCCGGTGGAGTCCGCGGTGTATTTCGCCGTCGCCGAAGCGCTCACCAACGCTGTGAAACACGCTGCCGCGCGGACCATCTGGATCTGGCTGCGCCATGAGGGCGCGGCGCTCACGGCGCTGGTCGGGGACGACGGCGTGGGCGGCGCACAGCTGCTGCCGGGCGGTGGCCTGGCCGGAATCGAGCGCCGTATGGCGGCCTTCGACGGCACCGTGACCGTGGCCAGCCCACCCGGCGGCCCGACCCTCGTCACCATCGCCGTGCCCTGCGTACTCGGCCCCGCCACCGGCCGCGACACCGCCGCCGCCAGCCGATAACGTTCTCGTCAGCGCCGGCCGGCGCAGGAACGGAGGGCGCGTGGCATGCGGGTGGTGTTGGCGGAGGATCTCGCCCTATTGCGCGACGGGCTGATCCGGCTGCTCCAGGCACACCAGATGCAGGTGATCGAGGCGGTCGACAACGGCGCCGACCTGCTTCGGGCGCTGACCACACACCGGCCGGACGTGGCAGTGGTAGATGTGCGTCTGCCGCCCACGTTCACCGACGAGGGACTGCGTGCCGCCGTCGCCGCCCGCCAACAGATCCCGGGCCTTCCCGTCCTGGTGCTCAGCCAGTATGTGGAGCAGCTCTACGCGCGGGAACTGCTGAGTCAGGGCACCGGCGGCATCGGATACCTGCTCAAGGACAGGGTCTCGGACGTGGCCCAGTTCGTCGATGCGATCCGCCGGGTGGCGTCCGGGGGCACGGCCATGGATCCCGAGGTGATCAGCCAGCTGCTGGTCCGGCACCGAGTGACGTCACCGGTCGCCTCGCTCACCCCGCGGGAGCGCGAAGTGATGGAACACATGGCTCAGGGCCTGTCCAATGCGGCGATCGCCGCGGCAATGTTCGTCACCGAGAAAGCCGTGGGCAAGCACATCAGCTCGATATTCGGCAAGCTGGGCCTGCATCTGCACGAGGACACCAACCGCCGGGTGCTGGCAGTGCTGGCCTTTCTGGAAGCGGGTTGAGGCACACCCCGAGAACGGCGTCATACTCGCGTGACCCGGGCCGGCGCAGCCGCCCGGCCGAATGACGGGGGCGACTACTGCCCGGTCTCCTGGGAGCGCCGCCAGCGGATGCCGGCCTCCAGGAATCCGTCGATCTCGCCGTCGAACACCGCCGACGGGTTGCCGACCTCGTAATTGGTGCGCAGGTCCTTGACCATCTGGTAGGGGTGCAGCACGTAGGAGCGCATCTGGTTCCCCCAGGAGTTGCCGCCGTCGCCCTTGAGCGCGTCGATGGTGGCCTTCTCCTCCTGGCGCCGCCGCTCGAGCAGCTTGGCCTGCAGCACCGTCATGGCCGACGCCTTGTTCTGCAACTGCGAACGCTCGTTCTGGCAGGACACCACGATGCCGGTGGGGATGTGCGTGATGCGGACGGCCGAGTCGGTGGTGTTCACGCCCTGGCCGCCCGGCCCCGAGGAGCGGTACACGTCGATGCGCAGTTCCTTCTCGTCGATGTCCACGTGGTCGGCCGAATCGACGACCGGCACCACTTCGACGCCGGCGAACGAGGTCTGCCGGCGGCCCTGGTTGTCGAACGGCGAGATGCGCACCAGCCGGTGCGTGCCCTGCTCCACCGAGAGCGTGCCGTAGGCGAACGGTGCTTTCACCTGGAAGGTGGCCGACTTGAGGCCCGCCTCCTCGGCATAGGACGTGTCGTACACCTCGGTGGGGTAGCCGTGCCGCTCCGCCCAGCGCAGGTACATGCGCAGCAGCATCTCGGCGAAGTCCGCGGCGTCCACGCCGCCGGCCTCGGAGCGGATGGTGACCAGCGCCTCCCGCTCGTCGTACTCGCCGGACAGCAGCGTGCGGACCTCCATGGCGTCGATGTCGCGGGTGAGGGCCGCGAGTTCCGTGTGGGCCTCGGCAAGCGTGTCCGCGTCCTCCTCGCCCAGTTCGAACATGACCTCGAGATCGTCCATCCGACTGCGCAGGCCCTGCACGCGCGCCAGCTCGTCCTGGGCGTGCGACAGCCTGCTCGTCACTTCCTGGGCGCGCGTCTGGTCGTCCCACAGATCCGGCGCCGCTGCCTGTGTGGAGAGCTCGGCGATGGTGCCCTTCAGCCGCTCGACATCGACCACGGCCTCAATGGATTCCAGTGTGGTGGTCAGGTCTTTGATCGCTGCGCTGTCGTCGGGATTCACGGCTCCCAAGCCTACGCGAGCGGCAGCGGTGGTCCGGCGCGCATGCGCCGCGGGCTGCGTCATACCCGGCGTCATACCCCGCGGGCCGGGAAACGCGCATGACGTCCCGTCTCCCACTTCCACTCCCGGTGGTATATTCCATGCGGAATAATCGATGCGGGATAGCGGGAGGCGTGTCGTGATGAGGCGAGAAGGTGTGACATGGCGGCGCTGAGCCCCATTTCGCTGGCCGCGCTCGGCCTGCTCATCGAGCGGCCCATGCACCCCTACGAGATGTACCAACTGCTGCTGGAACGATCCGAGGACCGGCTGCTGAAGGTGCGGCCCGGCACGCTGTACCACGCAGTGGACCGGCTGGAGCGCGACGGGCTGGCGCGTGCGCTGGGCACCGAACGCGAAGGCAACCGGCCGGAGCGGACCACCTTCGACATCACCGAATCCGGGCGGCGCACCCTGCTGCGGCGGATCGGCGAGATGCTGGCCGCCCCCGCCGACGAGTATCCGGAATTCCCGCTGGCCGTCTCCGAGGCGCACAACCTCACCCGGGCGCAGGTGATCGCCGCGCTGCGCAGCCGCACGCAGGCCCTGACCGACGAACAGGAGGTCGTGACCGGCCGACTGCACGCTCTGGGCGGTGGCACGATCCCGCGACTCTACTGGCTGGACATCGAGTACGACAGCGCCATGCGCGCGGCCGAGATCCGTTGGTTGGAGACCGCCGTCGCTCAGCTCGAGTCCGGGCAGCTCGCGTGGCCGGACGCCGCCGACATCACGCTGCGCCGCGAGCAGCTACGGGCCCTCGCGGGCCCGGGATGCTCCGTGCGGACCGGTGCTGCGCTCGAGGCGCACGCCGGCGCCTGACGACCGGGCGCATCGGCGGCGGCCCCGCTGCCGGGCATCGCTCCCGGGATCCCGATGCGGCACATCACCACCGATACCACACGAATCACCATCGACAGAGCGAGGACCGACACCATGACCGTCAATCCCGAAGCCCCGCAGCGTCCCCCGGCCATGCCGCAGCCGGACTATGCGGGCAATCCCTGGGCCGCGCTGTGGGCGCTGTGCCTGGGCTTCTTCATGATCCTGGTCGACTCGACCATCGTGTCGGTGGCGATCCCGTCGATGATGGACGGCCTGAACGCCGGCATCAACGAGGTGCTGTGGGTGACCAGCGCCTACCTGCTGGCCTACGCGGTGCCGCTGCTGATCACCGGTCGGCTGGGCGACCGGTTCGGCCCCAAGGCGCTGTATCAGGCCGGACTGGTGCTGTTCACGGTGTCATCGGCGTGGTGCGGCCTGTCCGGGTCGATCGGCATGCTGATCGTGGCGCGGGTCTTCCAAGGCCTGGGCGCCTCGATGATGACGCCGCAGACCATGGCCGTGATCACTCGCACGTTCCCGGCGAATCGCCGCGGCACGGCCATGGGGATGTGGGGCGCCGTGGCCGGCGTGGCCATGCTGGTCGGCCCGATCCTCGGCGGGGTCCTCATCGACTCGCTCGGCTGGGAGTGGATCTTCTTCATCAACGTGCCGGTGGGCGTCATCGCCCTGGTACTCGCTCTCAAGCTGGTGCCGCGCCTGCCCATTCACTCGCACCGGTTCGACGTCCTGGGCGTGGTGCTCTCGGCCGTCGGCATGTTCCTGCTCGTGTTCGGCATCCAGGAGGGAGAGACCTACGACTGGGGAACGATCGCAGGGCCGATCTCCGTCTGGTCGTTGATCGTGGCCGGGGTGGTGGTGCTGGGCTTGTTCGTGCTCTGGCAGGCGCGCAACAAGGTGGAGCCGCTGGTGCCGCTCAGCCTGTTCAAGGACCGCAATTTCTCGCTGGCGAACGTCGGTATCACGGCTGTCGGCTTCGCGATCACGGGTCTCGCCTTTCCGCTGATGCTGTATGCGCAGAAAGTGCTGGGCCTCTCGCCGACCAAGGCCGCGCTGCTGATGATCCCCATGGCCGTGCTCGCGGGCGTCCTCGCGAAGCCCGTGGGCAACCTGGTGGACCGGGTGCACCCGCGTTACCTGGGCGGCTTCGGGCTCACCGGCATGATCGTGGCGCAGGTGTGGCTCTGGCAGGTGCTCACCCCGGGCCGGTCGATCTGGGAGGTGGAGCTGCCGATCGCGCTGATGGGCCTGTCCAGCGCGTTCATGTGGTCGCCGCTGTCCGCCACCGCCACCCGCAACCTGCCGATGCGTGCGGCGGGCGCCGGCTCCGGCGTCTACAACGCGACGCGCCAGGTGGGAGCCGTGCTGGGCAGCGCCGGAATCGCGGTGATCATGCAATCGCGGCTGGTGGCGGCGCTCGGGCCGCAGGCGTCCAGCGGCGGAGGGTACGACCGGGCCGGTGCGCTGCCGGAGTTCGTGCAGGCCGGCTTCGCACGGGCGATGGGCGAATCGCTGCTGCTGCCGGCGGCGGTGCTGGTGATCGGGCTGGTGGCGGTGCTGCTGTTCGCTCGCCCGGAACAGATGCTCGGTCCGCGCCGCCCGGCGGCCGATCCGGGCGCCGAGGCCGATCGGCGGGCCGCGGCACCGGTCGCGGCGGAGTAGCGGCAGCAGTGCGCCCGGCGTTCGTCGCGGCGGCCGCTCAGCGCCCCTCGCGGAGCTCGTCGATGTGCACGGTGTAAACGCCGGTGACGGTGTTGCGGGAGCCGGTCACCGCCGTGGGGACTCCCGGCAGGTCGATGGCGACGATCACGCAGACGTCGTAGTCGCTGCCGGGCGCGCGGCTGAACGCCGTCGCAGTGGCATCCGCGCAGGAACCGCCGCGGCCCGTGGTGACCACCCGCAGCTCGCCTGCTCCGATGTGCTGGTCGTCCAGCGCGATGCGGGCGACGGCCAGTGCCTGGTCGGCGGTGGGCAATTGTGGTGCGGTCTCGATCAGCCGGCCGACGTCACGGGCGGATTGCGCGATCGCCAGCGTGGTGGCCTGCAGCCGAATGACGCCGATCAGGATATACACGGTCGGGATCAGCAGCAGCACGGCAAGGAAGACGACTTCGATGATGGCGCGCCCGTCGTCCCGGCTCGGGCTCGGCGGCGGATCCGGCGCGGGCATCATGGGACCTCGCGCAAGGCGTGCGCCGTCACATCGATGTCCGGCAGCAGCCCGCCGAGCAGCGGCACGAGGCCCGGGGCGGCCATGGTGCAGTGCACCTCGACCATGATGGCGTCCACCAGGTGCGGCGTCGCGCACTTCACGGTCTCCGCAGTGGACGCTGCCAGGGTGTGCGACATGATCTCGGCGGCGCGGTCCGCGGCCGCCTGCCCGTCGGTCACGTCTGCGCTGGCGGCGTAGCGGGCTGCCTGGCCGACGGCATCGGTGAGCAGCGAATGCGCATGGGCCCACAGCCCCAGGCCCAGCAGCGCCAGGAACAGCGTCATGAGCATGAGCGTGACCATGACGAACTCGGCCACCGCCGAGCCCGCGTCCGCCGGCGTCGCGGTTACGGCGTCCCGGTGCCCGTTGTGGCCGATTGGCCCGTGATCGAGTCGAACGCGTTCTTCACGGCCGTGACCACGGCCTCCTGGAACACTCCGAGCAGCACGATCACCACGATGGCCGTCATCATCGTGATCATCACCCAGCCGGGCACGTCGCCGCGCTCGCGGGATGCCTGGTCCTTTGCGGACACGCTCGGCGACGATACGGCGCAGCTCAGCGTCATCGCCGCCGCCATCATCGTGGCGAACGCGCGGTGTGCTGCGCGACCGATGATGATCCGGGGCATGTCCATGGTGGGCTCCTTCAGTCGGGGTGTTCGGGGCAGTAGCGGGCGGTCCGGTGCGGGATTCGGGGGCGGCGCGCGGAGCGGGCATGACGGGCTTCGGGCCTATTGCGCGACGGTCGTAATGGCGATGAGACCGGGGAAGAAGGCGAAGAGGATGGTCACCGGCAGGACCAGGAACACCACGGGCACCATCATCAGGATCTCTTTCTTGCCACCGGCCTCCAGGAGCTGGCGCTTGCCGAGGGCGCGGACGTCGGCCGCCTGGGCGCGCAGTACTTCAGCCATCGGCGTGCCGCGCTCGATCGCCACGGCCATGCCGTCGAGGAATCGGGCCAGCGGCTCCAGGGCGGTTGCGTCACGGGCGTGCAACAGCGCCATCTGCAGCGGGGCGCCGGCGCGGGTATCCGCGAGCACGGCCTCCAGCTGTGCTGACAGATGCCCGCGGGTCAACCGGCACACCCGAGCGATGGCGTCGGCCGGACCCTCGCCGGCAGCCACGGCCAATGCCAACATCTCGGCCACCACCGGAAACTCGGACAGGATCTCGCTGTTGTGCTTCGCGACGGTTTGGCTCAGCCACCAGTCACGGGCCAGCACCCCCGCGCACATGCCGAGCAGCACGATACCGATGAGCAGCAGCGGGCTGCGCCGGCCGCCGACCAGCGCGATCAGTGTGACGCCGAGCCCGGCGCCCGTGCCGATGGCCGCCCAGACCACCTGCTCGGTGCGGAACTGTTCCACGGTCATCGTGGATCCCAGGGCGGCCAGCCGCTTGCGCACCGACGCGCCGCCGCCGACGATCCTGTCCAGGAAGCGCACGGCGTCGGCGACGAACGGGGCGACGATGCGCCGCAGGGCGCCGGACGGTGACACCGCAGGCTCGCCGATCAGTCGGGACGGCTCCGTGGTGTCCCGCAGATAGGGTGCGACCCGGTCGGACAGGGATGGGCGTCGCATCGGAGGCGACGCCAGGACCGCCAGAAGTAGTCCGCCGCCGCCGAGCACGCCCAGCAGGGCGCCGATCGCCGCCGGGCTCACCGCAGCACCCGCCGGTCCTCCGGCAGCCTGCCGATCGCCAGCATGGTGCGATAGGCAATGACCGATACCACGGCGCCGATCACCAGGATGACGCTGCCCGCCGCCGAGTCGTAGGCCGCGAGGGTCTCCCGGCGGGTGGACAAGAGCACCAGCACCAGCCACGGCGCTGCGACCGCCATGCGTGCCGCGCTGACCGACCAGGACTGCCGGGCCATGAGTTCCGCGCGCGCCCGCGCGTCCTCGCGCAGGAAGGCACTCAGCGTGGTGAGTAGCCGGCCCAGATCGGTGCCGCCGACTTCGCGTGCCACTCGGAGCGACTCGCAGATCCGGTCGCCCACCGGGTCGGCCAGCGCCTGCTTCAGCCTGTCGAGCGAGTCGTTGAAGGCGCCGGTCGCCCGGTAGTCCCGCCCGAATGCGGCGAAGGCGTGGCGCAGCGGCTCCGGGCCGCGCTCGCCGATCGCTGCCAGCGCCTCGGGCAGCGACAGTCCGGCCCGTACCCCGGAGGTCAGATTGTCGACCACCTCCGGCCACAGCTCGCGCAGATCGGCTCGCCGCCGCCGACGCATGCGCTGCACCAGCAGCCAGGGAACGCACGCCGCGAACACGCCGAACACCGTCGAGATCGACACCAGCCGGGTGGACAGGAACGAGATGGCGGCGGCCAGCACGAACGCCCCGGCCTGCAGCGCGATGATCCGCGCCGGGGTCACGCCGGACAGCCCGGCCTGCGCGAGGACCTCGCGCAAGCGGGCGTCACGGCGGACCGGGCGGACCTCGCCGGCCGTCCGGCTGAGACCCTGCCAGATCGACAGCGCGCCGATCCCCACCATGAGGCCGATCAGTGCACCCACCCGTCGCCTCCCGCTGCGCTCGCCGGTCTCGCGCCGAGGCCACCGAACGACCAGCGCAAAGGCACCATAATGCGACATTCGCCGCCGTGAAGACACGAACCCGAGTTATCCACATAGATTCACTCCTGTTACGCCACCAAAATGACGCTTCGTGTAGTTCATTCCCTCGTAGTGGTGAATGTCCGATCGGAGCGCTGCAGCGACGATGCATGTCGGTGAGTAGAGTGACGGGCGGTGCGCCGGGAAGTCTGGTCGGCAACGATTCGACCGACCGACCGAACGGACCAGGATGACTCCAGCCGACAGCGGTACCACCCGGCGGCGCGGCACGCACCGGTCGTCCCGCCGCGCCGACCGCCGGGAGCGCCGCAGGCTCGCCGCCGTCCTCCGCACCGAAACCGTCGGCGGCGCACTCATTCTCGCCGCCGCGGTGTTCGCGATGGTCGCGGCCAACTCACCCGTGCGACATCTCTACGAGGCGCTGCGCGATCAGCGGATCGGGCCCGCATCAATCGGGCTCGACCTGACGATCGGCCAATGGACCGCGGACGGCCTGCTGGCCGTGTTCTTCTTCCTCGCCGGTCTCGAACTCAAGACCGAGTTCGTCGCAGGCAATCTGCGTCATGCGCGTGAGGCCGCCGTGCCGGTGCTGGCGGCCGTCGGCGGCATGGCGGCGCCTGCCCTCGTGTATCTGGTGGTGACTGCTGGCGACGCGGACGCGTCTGTCGGGTGGGCGATCCCCACCGCCACCGACATCGCTTTCGCGCTCGCGGTTCTCGCGGTCGTCGGCCGAAACCTGCCCGGTGAGCTGCGCACCTTCCTGCTCGCCCTGGCCGTCGTCGACGACCTGCTGGCGATCGTGGTCATCGCCGTGTTCTTCGCGCACGATCTGCGGTTCGCCTATCTGGGCGTATCGCTGGTCGCGGTCGTCGTGTTCGCAGTAGTGCTGCGCCGCTGTCGGCGACGGATCGTGCTGCGCCGGGTGCTGCTCGCATCGGCCGCGATCGCGGCGTGGGCGCTGATGATGCGCTCCGGCGTCCACGCGACCGTTGCCGGCGTACTGCTCGGGTTCGCGGTCCCCGTCATCGGCCCGCGGCGCGGGAGCCGACAGGAGAGCGAGTATGACGCCGCCCGCGGCGTGCCTCCGTCCGTAGCGCTGTTGCCGCTCAAGCCGATGGCCCGCCGCATCGACGATGCCCTGCGGCCGATCTCGGCGGGGATCGCGGTGCCGCTCTTCGCGTTCTTCGCTGCCGGCGTCGCGGTGGGCGGCCCATCGGGCCTCGCGTCGGCGTGGGGCAAGCCGGTGACGCTCGGCGTGGTGGCCGGTCTGGTGGTCGGGAAGTCGGTCGGCATCTGCGTCACCGCGCTCGTGGTGGGTCGGCTCGTGCGCTCCCCACTGGTGCGCGCGCTCGCCGTGACCGACTGGATCGGCGTCGCGTTGGTCGGCGGCGTGGGATTCACCGTGTCGCTGTTGATCGGGCAGCTGGCGTTCGTCGCCGACCCGGTTCGGATGGCCGACGCGCAGATCGGCGTCGTCACCGGATCGGTGCTCTCGGCGCTGCTCGCTGCTGCGGTGCTGGGCGCGCGCAGCCGGCACTACGCGGCGCTAGGCCGAGCGGCGTCAGCCCAGGAGCGCGGCCATGGGCTGACCGAAGAGCCGCGACCGGACCGCCTGCAGCGCGACCTCGAGGGCGCCGGTGAGCACCCCGTCGTCGTCGACGGTGGAGGCCGCCAGCGGCGGGCGGACGAAGGACAACCGGCCGAGGCCGGCCGAGACCAGATCGAGTAGGCGCCGGCCACCGGCGCGCGCCACCGGTCCACCCAGGATGATGAGCTCCGGGTCGATGAGCGCGGCAACGGCGGCAGCACCGATCGCGATTCGGTCCGCCAGCGCGGCCAGGAACTCATTGCCCGGCTCGCCCGCCCGGGCGGCTTGCGCCACGATATCCGCCGCACCCGTGCCGTGGATGCGGTGCTGCTCGGCCAGCTCCCGGATGCCTTGATGCCCCACGAGCTGCTGGAACGCACCGGTGGCGCCCTGATCCACGCGGGGCAGATCGGACAACCCCGGCGCGGGCAGATAGCCGATCTCGCCGGCACCGCCATGGGCGCCCACGCGGATCCTGCCCCCCGACACCAGCCCGAGTCCGACCCCGCGATCCAGCCACAGCAGCGCGTAGTCCGACCGATCCCGTGCGGCGCCCCGCAGGCCCTCGGCCACGGCCGCCAGGTTGACGTCATTGCCGTGGCTGACCGGCAGCCCCAGGTCGTGCTCGAGCGCGTCGCGCAGCCCTGGCTCCTCCCACCCATGCAGGTGACGCGCGTGCCGCAGGGCGCCGGTCGCCGGGTCGATCACGCCGGGTGTGGCGACCACGACTCGATCGACCCGGCTGCGCTCCAGTCCCGCGGCCGCGGTCACGCCGTCCACGGCGCGCCGGATCTCGTCACGGGGACGGGCCTCGCGGCGATCGGGAATATCGACGGTGTAGGACGCGACGATATCCCCGGTCAGCGACGCCAGGGCGGCCACGCTGCCGCGCTCCTCGACGTGGATGCCGATGACGTAGCCCGCCGATGGGTTCACCCGATACGTGCGTGCCTTGGGACCCGGGCCCCGGGAGACGGCGCCGGCCTCCTCGACGAGATGCCGCGACGACAGGCGGTCCAGCAGTGCGGAAACCGTGGGCTTGGACAGGCCGGTCAGTTCGCCGATCCGGCTGCGGGTCATCGGGCCGTGATCGAGCAGCAGGCCCAGCACGATCTGGTCGTTGATCTGGCCCAGTAGCCGGGGTGAGTCTGCTCCGCTGCGCACAACGGCTCCGGAAGGCTCCACCTGAGGAATCATGCCGTACCGACCTCGCCGCGCAGCAGGCGGACAACAGCACGTGCGCCGGCCCGGGTGGCTCCGACGCCGGCAATGGCCGGCGCGTCGGCCGCGGCGATTCCGGAGGTGCCCATCTCGACCAATACGGCATCGGGGCGCGCCGCGCGCGCCGCGGCGAGCACCTCGGACATCCACCGGAAGCGATGCCGGTCGCGTGTGACCAGCAGCACGGAGCCGGCCGCTCGGATGCGCTCGGCGGGAAGGCTGTCGCCCGCGTGCAGCACGACCTCGGCGGCGCCCAACGCCGTGGCCGGCCCCCAGGGCACGGCGCCGACTGCGATGTTCTTCGCGGCCTCGCAGCGGAGCACCAGGATGGGCTCGCGAAGGGCCGGCAGGGGGCCGGCCGCCTGCGCGGCGCGCAGCGCGAGCGCCGCCGAGAGGTCATCGCCGCCGCGCACCGCCGCCGGGCCTCCGCCGCGGCGCGCGGCGGCCACTCCCACGCGCCGGCAACGGTCGGCGGCTTCGGCGAGCCGCTGCTCGGGGAGCGTGCCGTCCAGCACGGCGGTCACGATCGCGTCCCGGATCACATCGATCTCGTCCTCGGGCCGCGTCCCGCCGCCGATGCACAGCAGGTCCGCGCCCGCGGACAGTGCACCTACGGCGGCGCCGGGGATGCCGTAGCGGCCGGCGACACCCGCCATCTCGAGGGCGTCGGTGACGATGGTTCCGGTGAAGCCCAGCTCACCGCGCAGGATGCCGGTGAGCCACGTCCCCGAGACGGTCGCCGGCACCTGGTCCACGGCGGGCGCCAGCAGATGACCGGACATGATGGCTGCCGAGCCGGCGGCGATCGCCGCCACGAACGGCGGAAGCGCATCGCGGCGCAGCGCCTCCAGATCACCGGCGAGAACGGCGATCGAGCGGTGGCTGTCCTCACGGGTGTCCCCGTGACCCGGGAAGTGCTTGGCGCAGGCCGCGATGCCAACGGCCTGCTGGCCGCGGATCCAGGCCGCGGTGTGCCGGGCCACCAGCGCGGGATCCGCGCCGAACGACCGGCTGCCGATGATCGGGTTTGCCGGATCGAGGGCGACGTCGGCGCACGGCGCCAGGTTCAGTGACACTCCGGCGGTGCGCAAGAGCTCGCCGACCTGGCCGGCGATGAGTTCCGTCATCTCCGTGTCGTCCACGCGGCCGAGCGCGAAGGCGCCCGGGAAGCGGGATCCGGTCGCCGCGTCGAGCCGCGTCACGTCGCCCGCCTCTTCGTCGATCGCGATGACGACATCGCCGTTGTCGGCCGCGAGCTGAGCGGACAGTGCCGCGACTTGCTCGACGGAGTCCACGTTGCGGGCGAACAGACACACACCGCCCATACCGTCCGCGACGCGGCGACGTACCCAGTCCGGCGCGGCCAGTCCGTCGAAACAGGGCATCAGCACGGCGTCGGCCAGTCGCGTCAGCCGATCCGCCACGTGCGCCCGGCGCGCTGCAGTCATGAATTCTTCCGGAGGGGGAGGCCGGTGGCGGGAGCGGCCACCGAATGGGTAAGTGTCTTATCTAATATTCGGTGATCGGGGAAGTCAAGCACTCTGTGACTGTCACCGGCTCACCGCCCGGCAAGCAGGTCCACCAATCGGTAGCCATGGCGTGCGAAGCGGTCCTCGTGCGGCGGCATGCCGCCGGCCCGCACCAGCACGCCGTCCCGGCTGGTGAAGATGTCGGCGGTCTCGATCACGCCGGACTCCACCCGCCCGGGCAGCGCCACGATTTCGCGCACCCGTCGTGAGCCGTCCGCCTCCAGCCCCATCTGCACCACCAGATCGACGGATGCCGCCACCGTCGGCACGACGAACCCGGCCGTCACGTTGTCACCGGCCAGCAGCGGTAACGTGCACAGCTTGGTCACGGCCTCGCGGGCGGAATTCGCGTGCACGGAGCACATCCCCGGCAGGCCCGAATTCAGCGCGATCAGCAGGTCCAGCGACTCCTCCTGGCGCACCTCGCCGACGATGATCCGGCTCGGGCGCATGCGCAGCGCCTCCTTCACCAGCCGGCGGAGCCTGATCTCACCGTGCCCCTCCAGGTTCGGCTGTCGGGTCTGCATGGCCACCACGTCCGGCAGGTTCGGCCGCAGCTCGAAGACCTCCTCCGCGGTGATCACCCGCTCCTGCGCCGGGATGGAGTTCACCAGCGTGTTGAGCATGGTGGTTTTGCCGGCCTGTGTTCCCCCGGACACGATGATGTTCAGCCCCGCGACGACAGCCGCCTCCAGGAATCGTGCCGCCCAGGCGGTGAGCGTGCCGCGCGACACCAGTTCGTCCAGGCCGCTCGCCGCCACCACGAATTTGCGGATGTTCAGCGCCAGGTGCTCTCGGGTGACGTCCGGAATGGCGGCATGCAGGCGAGAACCGTCCGGCATCAGGGCGTCGACGAACGGGCTGGAGATGTCCAGCCGCCGTCGGGACGGCTTGAGCATCCGCTCCACCAGGTCGCGCAGTTCGCCGGCCGTCAGAACGACGGTGGTCAGCTCCGACCTGCCGTTGCGCGCGACGAAGACCCTGCCGGGTTCGTTGACCCAGATCTCCTCGACGGCCGGGTCGTCCAGGAACTGCTGGAGCTGCCCGAAGCCGGCGAGCTGGTCGAACACGAAATGCGCCGCCTCGTCCCGGTCCAACAGCGGCGGCAGCGCGGAGGTGGCCACCCGCTCCTCGTAGTGCCCGATCACCTCGTCGATCAAGGTGCGGGTGCCGCGGGCGTCGGACAGTGGATCGATACCGCGCCGGCGGACCAGTTCGCGGGCCTCGTCATAGATATGGGCGGTGGCAGTGGGCACGGCGGCTCCTCGGCGTTGCCTGGTCTTTCGTCGCCGGACAGCGGCAATCGACACTAGCGCAGGATGCGGACAAATGGGTGAGTTGTCCACATCGGGCAGGCCTGTAGCGTTGCCGAGTATGACGACCGCGCACGACGCTGCACCCGACACGGCCGACGCGGCCGTGGATCTCGCGCTCGCGCTGGAGCTGGCGGACGCAGCGGATGCGATCAGCCTGGCCCGATTCGGTGCCGGTGACCTGCGCGTGGCGGAGAAACCGGATATGACGCCGGTCTCCGATGCGGACCTCGCCGTGGAAACGGCCCTGAGAGGTATTCTCGCCGAGCGCCGACCGGGCGACGCCGTGATCGGCGAGGAGTTCGGCGCCGGAGCCGACCCGAGCGCGGACACGCCGGCGGTGCGGGCCGGCCGGGGCCGCGCCTGGGTCATCGACCCCATCGACGGCACCAAGAACTTCGTGCGCGGCGTGCCCATCTGGGCAACGCTGATTGCACTGCTCATCGAAGGTGTGCCGGCGCTGGGCGTCGTCTCCGCTCCGGCACTGGCCCGCCGCTGGTGGGGCAGCCCGGGCCTGGGCGCCTTCACCCGGTTCTCGGGCGGTTCGCAGCGTCCCTGCCAGGTCTCCGCGGTGCGCGATCTCGCGCACGCCTCGCTGTCCCTGGCGCAGCCGGTCGCCTGGGAGGCCGCCGGCCGCGGCGAGGCGGCCGCGGCGCTGTCCCGGCGCGCCTGGCGTACCCGCGGCTACGGCGACTTCTTCCCGTACATGCTGCTTGCCGAGGGCGCCGTGGACGCCGCGGGCGAACCCGAACTGTCGCTCTGGGACCTGGCCGCGTTGGCCCCCATCGTCGCGGCGGCCGGCGGCACGTTCAGCACCATCGAGGGGGCCGCCATCGACGCGTCGGCCACGTCGGCGCTGGCCACCAACGGGCTGCTGCATCCGGTGCTCGAAGCCGGGCTCGCCCGCGGGGTGCGTCATACCTGATCCGCGCCATCAGGCACGGGACCGGCAGCCGCGCGCGTGATCCGCGCCTCGGGACGAACCACCATAAATGCGGCCACCGGCGTACAGATCTCCCCGAACGGCCCCGAACTGGGAGCCGGACCACGCGCCGGGCCGCCCGAGATAACGCCCAGATAACGCCCCGGCCGGTAGAGTGGCCTCTTGTGATCCACCTGTCTCACGTCAGCAAGCAGTACAAGGCATCCACCAGGCCTGCGCTGTCCGATGTCAGTCTCGACGTGGAGAAAGGCGAATTCGCATTCGTCATCGGGCCCTCCGGCTCCGGCAAGACGACGTTCATGCGTCTGCTGCTCCGCGAAGAGATCGCCACGTCCGGCACCGTCGAGATGGCCGGCAAGGACCTGAGCAAGCTCCGCCGCTCGAAGGTGGCCTGGCATCGCCGCCGTCTGGGCTGCGTCTTCCAGGACTTCCGGCTGCTCAACAACAAGAGTGTGGCGCAGAACGTCGGATTCGCCCTCGAGGTGACCGGGCAGCCGCGCCACAAGATCAAGCGCGTGGTGCCGGAGGTGCTGGAGCTGGTCGGCCTGGACGGCAAGGCCAATCGGATGCCTCGGGAGCTGTCCGGCGGCGAGCAGCAGCGCGTGGCGATCGCGAGGGCCTTCGTGGGCCGGCCGCTGCTGCTGCTGGCCGACGAGCCCACCGGCAACCTGGACCCCGACACGTCGGCGGAGATCATGCTGCTGCTCGAGCGCATCAACCGGACCGGCACCACGGTGCTCATGTCGACGCACGACAACTCGATCGTGGACTCCATGCGCCGCCGCGTCATCGAACTGCACCTGGGCAAGCTGGTGCGTGACGAAGCGCGCGGCGTGTACGGCGTGGGTCGCTGACCGCCCGGCGCTCGAACCAATGTTGATGTGTCCGTGAGAACGACTTCGAGAAGAGCCTGACTGATGTTTGCCGACGTCCTGCGCGGTCTGCGCCGCAACGTCACGATGACGATCGCGATGATCCTGACCACCGCGATCTCCCTGACGCTGCTCGGAGCAGGTCTGATCGTGGCCCGGATGACCGATCAGATGCGCCACACCTACGCCGACAAGATCGAAGTCACCGTCTACATGACGAAGGACGTCTCCACCCAGGACCCGAACTGTCAGGAGGCGGTCTGCCAGGCCGTGGGCGATGCCCTCAACAACGACAAGCAGCTGGTGGAGCGGGCCACGTACCAGAGCCAGTCCGCGGCGTGGGCGCAGTACCAGCAGATGTTCGCCGGACAGCCGGAAATGCTGCAGATCGCCAAGCCGACCGACCTGCAGTCGTCCTGGCATGTGAAGCTGCACGACCCACAGCAGTACAAGGTGATCGCCGCGCGCTACGGCACCTTCCCGGGCGTGGATCAGGTCACCGACCAGAGCCAGACGCTCGACAAGCTGTTCAACGTGCTCAACGGCATCCGCAACGCGACGATCATCGTGGCGCTGGTGCAGGCGCTCGCGGCGCTGCTGCTGATCGCCAATACGGTGCAGGTGGCGGCCTACACGCGGCGCACCGAGACGTCGATCATGCGCCTGGTGGGGGCGTCCCGATGGCGGACCCAGCTGCCGTTCATCCTGGAGGCGGTGGTGGCCGCTGTGATGGGTGCGATCCTGGCCGTCGTCGGCCTGGTCGCGATGAAGTACCTGTTCGTGGACAAGACGCTGGGCTCCATCATGAACGCAGGTATCCTGCCGCGGCTCGACGCCACCGCCCTGATCTGGGTGTCGCCGTGGCTCGGCGGCATAGCCGTGGGCTTGGCGGCCGTCGCCTCGTATGTGACGCTCAGGCTTTACGTGCGCCTGTAGTCGCGCGGCTCGTCGACGGGTCGACCGAGTATGACGCAGCCCTCGGGGCTTTCCGGCTCCGTTAGGCTGGTCGCTGTCATGTCGAAGAAACCCGCGAAGCCCACGTCGGCGAGGATCGCCACCAACCGCAAGGCACGCCACGATTACGAGATCGTGGACACGCTGGAGGCGGGCATTTCGCTGACCGGTACCGAGGTCAAGTCGCTGCGGGACGGCCGGGCGAACCTGGTGGACGGGTTCGCGACGATCTCGGACGACGAGGTCTGGCTGCGTAACGTGCACATTGCCGAGTACGTGCAGGGGACGTGGACCAACCACGCTCCGCGGCGGGCTCGCAAGCTGCTGCTGCACCGCGCGCAGATCGAGAAGCTGGCGGCGAGGATCCACGAGGGCGGCTATTCGCTGGTGCCGCTGTCGATGTACTTCGTCGAGGGCCGGGTGAAGGTGGAGCTGGGCCTGGGTCGCGGCAAGAAGATGTACGACAAGCGGCAGGACATCGCCAAGCGCGATGCGCAGCGCGAGGTGGAACGGTATGTCGGCCGGCGCGCCAAGGGGCGGGTGTAGCACGGCGCGACTTATCGGGTGGCACGCCGCTGACGCCCGAGCGCGGGTCAGGTAGCTCAGGCGGCGATGAGCGTGACGTCGTAGCCGTCGAACTTCGCGTCCGCGGTGATGATGGGGGTCTTCAGGATCTGCGCCTGCGCGATGATGAGCCGGTCGAACGGGTCGCGATGCAGGTCGGGCAGTTCGGCGACGCGCAGCGTGTGGGACAGTTCGACGTTCAGCGCGGTCGTCGTGGACTGGCGCAGTTGTTCGGGGATGAAAATGCTCGGTGGATCCGGCAGAGCGAGCTTGCCGAGCGCAAACTTGATCGCGATCTCCCACGTGCTCGCGGTGGAAAGCAACAGCTGATTGGACTCGTCATCGACGATTGCACGCGTGTTCGTGGACAGGCGTTCGGGCTCGGTCGTCATCCACAGCCAGACATGCGTGTCAAGCAGGTAGCGGCTCACGCGTAAAAGTCCGCTTCGAACTCGGGCATCGGATCGTCGAAGTCGTCGGGGACGACGAACTGTCCGCGGGCGGTGCCGAGCTTCCGCTTTCTCTTAGGTTGACTGGGCACGAGTTTGGCGACCGGTTTTCCGCCGCGCGCGATCTCGATCTCTTCGCCGGCCTCCACGAGCCGGAGCAGCTCCGAGAGCCGGGTCTTGGCCTCGTGCACTCCCACGGTGATGGTCATGGACTTAGTCATGGACTTAGTCTATCAAGTGCTTCGCAACCGGCCATGGGAATTGGCCGGTCAAGCCCGTATACTGGAGCGTGCCGGACCGCCCGGCACCTGACATGGGGGTGATTGGTCTCGACAGCGGCTGTCGAGTGAAGTGAAGCGGGTCGAGGAAAGCGACAATGATCTCGTTAACCATGGGTCGCAGAAATAATCAAGCGCCAACTCTAAACGCGCTGACTTCGCCCTCGCTGCCTAAGCGAGCGTGAAAGTCCGTCAGACCGGGAGTTCCTCCGACCCGGCTCTGGCGTCGATCAGGGGGATCACCGCACGGTTCGGCCACGGGGCCGGGCGGGACACTCACAGTGGCTGGGCCCGTCACGCCGACTCGTTCGCATGATCGGCGGGGCCGAGCAGAGGCGAAGCGAACTGCACCCGGAGAAGAATTCACAAAGCACCGTTGGACGCGGGTTCGATTCCCGCCACCTCCACCATGTGTTTCGGCCCCGGTCTCGAGCGTCAGCGAGAGACCGGGGCCGAAACACATCATGGGTGCTGTAATCGAGTGGGCCCCCGCTGGTGAGGCGCTAGCCGAGCCAGTAGGGGATCCCGCCACCGCCACTGACAGCTGCCACAGCTGATATGTGGTGAGGTTTGTCAATAGGCAGGGTGAGGCGCCCGCCCTCGGGTGCCGTCTGCGGCAGGCAGCACACCGGCACAGGCCGGATCAGCATCGCCCGCTAGCGCGACTGGCGTCCGCCCACATCGGCAACAAATGACCGGCAGCAGCCGCCCGGCACAGAAAGGAGGTGATTCAACCCCGGGACGGCCCGCATGTCGATGACAGAGCCCCGGCCTGGGGACGTGTCAACATCGGGCGTGCCGGATAGGGTTTGCCTGTGGTCACTGGTGAGCTCAAGTCCAAAATCGACCGCGTCTGGGACGCATTCTGGTCCGGCGGTATCTCCAATCCGCTGGAGGTGATGGAGCAGATCACCTATCTGCTCTTCATCCGGCGCCTGGACGATCTCCACACCCTCGCCGAGAACAAGGCCCGCACCACGGGCGTACCGCTGGAAAATCCGATCTTCCTGCCCGGCCAGAACGACCTGCGCTGGTCGCGCTTCAAGGACCTCGAGCCTGCGGCAATGTTCAACGTCGTCGGCAATCTGGTCTTCCCGTTCCTGCGCAAGCTCGGCGGTGACGGCACCGCGTACGGCGAGCACATGGCCCGTGCCCGCTTCACCATCCCCAATGCGGCACTGCTCTCCCGCGTGGTCGACATGCTGGAAGACATCCCGATGCGGGACCGGGACACCAACGGCGACGTCTACGAGTACATGCTGGCCAAGATCGCCACGTCTGGCCAGAACGGCCAGTTCCGAACGCCACGGCACATCATCGCGCTGATAGTCGAGATGATGGCGCCTACGCCGGACGACGTGATCTGCGACCCGGCTGCCGGTACGTGCGGATTCCTGGTCGCCGCGGCCGAATACGTGCGCCGCGAACAGCCCTCAGTGATGACGTCATCCTCGCAGCGGATCCACTTTCATCGGAACATGTTCCACGGCTATGACTTCGACGCGACCATGCTGCGAATCGGCAGCATGAACATGTTGCTGCACGGCGTGGAGGACCCGGACGTCGAATACCGCGACTCGCTGTCCGAAGGCGCCCATGGCGGTGGAGGCGAGTTCTCGCTCGTCCTCGCCAATCCGCCGTTCGCCGGCAGTCTCGATTACGAGGCCACGTCGAAAGACCTGCAGCGAGTGGTCAAGACGAAGAAGACCGAGCTGCTGTTTCTTGCGCTGTTCCTCAAGTTGCTGAAGCCCGGCGGCCGGGCCGCGGTGATCGTGCCAGACGGAGTCCTATTTGGATCTTCGAAGGCGCACAAAGAGCTCCGCCGAATCCTGGTGGAGGAGCAGAAGCTGGACGGCGTAGTGAAGCTGCCCTCAGGCGTGTTCCGCCCCTACGCTGGCGTCTCGACCGCGATACTGCTGTTCACCAAGACCAACTCCGGCGGCACAGACAACGTCTGGTTCTACGACGTACAGGCGGACGGCTGGAGCCTGGACGACAAGCGCAACCCGCTGCTGCCCGAGGACCAGCGCGGTCCGCGGCCGAGCCGCATCGACGAACAGGGCGCGCGCATCGTCGTACCGTTCGACCCGGCGAACCACGAGAAGAACAACCTGCCCGACGTACTCGCGCGCTGGCAGAACCGCGAAGGAAGCGAAAAGACCCGGTTACGCACCGACCAAAGCTTCTGCGTGCCAAAGGCAGACATCGCCGCGAACGGCTACGACCTGTCGCTGAACCGCTATAAAGAAGTCGTCCACGACGAGGTCGAGCACCGCCCGCCGCTGGAAATCATTGCGGAACTCGAGGAACTGGAAAGCGAGATTCAGCAAGGACTCTCGGAGCTGAAGGCGATGTTGGGATGACGTGGCCTTCAGTCGCGCTCGGCCAGGTGGCCGAGATCAATCCGCGTGAGGCAACGCGTCCGGCTGATTCGGAGGAGATCGCATTCGTACCGATGGCAGAGCTCGACGCGACTCGCGCGACGACTTCACGAGGTTCGGTTCGTGCGTTTGCCGAGGTCTCGAAGGGGTACACAATCTTTCACGACGCTGACGTGCTGGTCGCCAAAATAACGCCGTGCTTCGAGAACAACAAGATTGGTCAGGCGCATCTTTCACGCCCCACGGGCGTCGGCTCCACCGAGTTCCACGTCGTCCGGCCGCGGAACTCCGCTCTTGACCCACGCTATGTTCTCCATTTCTTGCGCCAAGATGGCATTCGCGCGCAGGGGGAACGTCGTATGACCGGTAGCGCCGGCCAAAGACGCGTACCTGCAGCATTTCTCGCAGGACTCGAGGTCCCGCTTCCCCCTTTGGCGGAGCAGCGGCGGATCGCCGCGATCCTCGACAAAGCCGACGCCCTTCGCGCCATGCGCGAACAGGCAGTCGTTCTCTCGAAGGAAGCAATCGAAAGCTTGCTAGGTGGCGTGAGTCGAGATGCCCCGCGGGTGCGTACAACCCTGATCCAAGCCGGGGTTGACTTCGAAACGGGCAAGAATATCGTGGGCACTTCATCGAATGAACACACTACGAATCGAGTCATCAAGGTCAGCGCAGTCTCGCGGGGGCAGTTCGACCCTCGCGAGGTGAAGCCGCTACCAGCCAACTACTCTCCGCCAGCATCACATGAGATCCGAAGCGGAGATATACTCTTCGGCCGAGCAAGCGGCTCTTTGGACCTCCTGGGTGCGACAGTCCGAGTGCGGCAGGTTTCTCGCAATTTGTATCTCCCGGATAAGGTCTGGCGTGCGAAAATCACGCCTAGCGCATTGATCACTCCCGAGTACTTACTTGGGCTTCTGCAATCAGCGCCGTTCCGAAGCTACATACGCCATCGAGCGAGCGGCGCAGCTGGTGTCCGTAATATCGGCAAGGCGGCCGTATTGAGCTATCAGTTTGACCTGCCAGAGTTGTCGGTCCAACTCGAATATGCACGTAAGCGAAATTCGCTGATGCGCCACCTTGACGCTCAGCGCGAACAGTCGACCGGGATAGCAAACCTCTTCGCATCCCTCCAATCCCGGGCTTTCACCGGGGAACTGTAGGAAGGGCGGGTCATTCGGTGGGCAACTTCTCGTTCATCAGTTCCGAGTGGCCCACGATCTTTGCCGACTGTGTCCGGGCCGAGGGATACGTCATATCGGATCCTCGTGCGGCGTGTGTGTATGCCCGTCGGGCGGTGGAGCAGATCGTAAGGCTTGTTTTCGACGTCGAGGGGTTCGCGGTCCCGTACCAGGATGATCTCGCGGCTCGGATCAACGACGCGGCCTTCCAGCGCAGAGCCGGGGTGGGCATCTGCCAGAAGTTGAACCTGATTCGCAAGATCGGCAATCGCGCGGTGCACGACGAGCAGCCGATCCCGTCCCGCGCAGCATTGGATGCGCTCCGCGATTTGCAGCACATAGTGGTCTGGACGGCGCTGCGCTACTCGACTCATCCCGAAACCGTGCCCGCGGGAACGCGTTTCGACCCTGATCTGGCCAAGGCTGCCGCTCCGCTCACGGCCGAGCAGGTGCGTCAGCTCGACGAGAGATTCCGGGAGCAGGACGAAGCGCACGCCCGGGAGCTTCGCGAGCGGGACGACGTTGCGGCGGCGAAGGACGCCGAGATCGTTGAGCTTCGGAAGAAGATCGCGGCGGCGCAGGCAGCGAACCCCGTCATAGATGACCGGGACTACGACGAGGCAACTACGCGGACGCGGATCATCGACGAGCTGTTGCGCGAGTCGGGCTGGGATCTGGCCGACGAACGGGACCGCGAGTTACCGGTGACCGGCATGCCCACAATGAACGGCGCCGGGTTTGTGGATTACGTGTTGTGGGGCGCCGACGGTTTGCCGTTGGCGGTGATCGAGGCGAAGCGGACGAGTGTGGATCCGTCGATCGGGCAGCAGCAGGCGAAGTTGTACGCGGACTGCCTGGAGCAGGCGTATGGCCGTCGCCCAGTTGTGTTCTACAGCAACGGGTTCCAGACCTGGCTGTGGGATGACGTCGCCGGGTATCCGCCCCGAGCGGTCGCCGGGTTCCTCACCCGCGGCGAGCTGGAGCTGATGATCCGGAGGCGGGTCGACCGGCAGTCGCTTGCTGACGTGCCGGTGAATCCGGCGATCGTCGAGAGGCACTATCAGCGGCGGGCGATCGCCGCGATCGACGATGCGCTGACAGCCAGGCAGCGGGCGGCGCTGCTGGTGATGGCAACTGGCGCCGGGAAGACGCGCACCGTCATCGCGTTGGCGGACCAGTTGATGCGCGCCGGGTGGGTCAAGCGGGTGCTGTTCCTGGCGGATCGCACCGCGTTGGTCAAGCAGGCTGCCGGCGCGTTCCGGGCGCATCTGCCGGATGTGGTGACGGTGAATCTGGTCGAGGAGAAGGTCGCGGACGGCCGCGTCTATGTCGCTACGTATCCGACGATGGTGAACCTGATCGAGCAGCGGGACGGCGCAGAGCGGCTGTTCGGGCCCGGGTTTTTCGATCTGGTCGTGATCGACGAGGCGCACAGGTCGGTGTATCAGCGCTACCGGTCGATCTTTTCCTGGTTCGACTCGCTGCTGGTCGGGCTGACCGCAACGCCGAAGGACGAGGTCGACCACAACACGTATAGCCTGTTCAACCTTGAGGACGGGGTGCCCACCGACGCCTACAGCCTCGACGAGGCCGTCGCGGAAGGTTTTCTGGTGCCGCCCCGCGCGGTGTCGGTCGGCACGAAGTTTCTGCGAGAGGGCATCCGCTACGAGGACCTCTCCGAGACGGAGAAGGACGAGTGGGACTCGATCGAATGGGACGAGGACGGTGAGGTGCCGGACGCGGTCGGTGCCGAGGAGATCAACCGGTTCCTGTTCAACGCCGACACTGTCGATAAGGTGCTGGCCACTGTGATGCGCGATGGGCATAAGGTCGCCGGCGGTGACCGGCTTGGCAAGACCATCATTTTCGCGAAGAACCAGAAGCATGCGGAGTTCATCTCGCAGCGCTTCGACGCGAACTACCCGGAATACGCGGGTCATTTCGCCCGGGTGATCACTCACTCGGTCGCCTACGCCCAGACGCTCATCGACGATTTCTCGGTGGCCGAGAAGGCGCCGCACATCGCGATCTCGGTCGACATGCTCGACACCGGCATCGACGTCCCCGAGGTCGTCAACCTAGTGTTCTTCAAACTGGTGCGCTCCAAGACGAAGTTCTGGCAGATGATCGGCCGCGGCACCCGGCTGCGCCCCAACCTGTACGGGCCGGGCGAGGACAAGACCGACTTCTACGCCTTCGACTTCTGCGGCAACCTCGAGTTCTTCAGCGCGGACCTGCCGGGCTCGGAAGGCTCACTTCAAAAGTCATTGGGCGAGAGGCTTTTCGAGACTCGGCTGGGGCTGGTGACCCTGCTGGACAAGGATTCGGGCGCTGCCGATACCTGGCCGGAGCCCGGGCTCGGAGAGAAGTCGCTGCCCGGGCTGCGAGTTGACATTGCCTGGGGCCTGCATTCGGTCGTCGCTGAGATGAACGTGCACAACTTCCTCGTCCGCCCGGCCCGCGAGTGGGTCGAGCGGTTCCGTGACTGGGGCGCCTGGGGTCGCAGATTCACGCCCGAATTAGCAGGGGACATTGCGCGTCATCTCGCTGGCTTGCCGTCCGCGGCGCGCGACGACGACGAAGCCGCGAAGCGATTCGACCTGCTCCTGCTGGGCATGCAACTCGCCAGGCTCGAGAACGACGCGTTGGGCTTCGAACGACTGCGTAGCCCCGTGCAGCAGATCGCCTCGTCGCTGCTCACGCAGACGGCGATACCTTCGGTGCGCGCCCAGCAGGCACTGCTCGCCGAGATCGCAGGCGACGACTGGTGGACAGACGTCACGCTGCCGATGCTCGAGATCGTGCGGCGCCGCATCCGGTCGCTGGTCGCGTTCATGGACAAGCGCTCACGAACCGTGGTGTACGCGGACTTTGCCGACACGATGGGCGATTCCGTCGTCGTGGAACTGCCAGGAGTCACCCCCGGCACCAACTGGGAACGCTTCAGGGCAAAGACACGCGCGTTCCTTCGTCAGCACGAGGACAATCTCGCCCTTCAACGCCTACGCCGCAATATCCAACTCACGAGCTCGGATCTCGACGAGCTGGAACGCATGCTCGTCGAATCCGGCACCGGGACGCGCGCAGATCTGGACCGCGCCCGCGAACAAGCCCAAGGTTTGGGACTCTTCATCAGATCCCTGGTCGGCCTGGACCGCTCGGCCGCCGCGGCAGCGTTCGGGCAGTTCCTGACCGACCGGGCGATGTCCGCAAGCCAGATCCGGTTCATCGAACTCGTCATCGACGGCCTGACTGCGAACGGCGTCATGGAGCCCGCCCGGCTGTACGAATCCCCGTTCACCGATCACGCCCCGCACGGCCCAGAAACGCTCTTCACCGACGGCCAAGTCGGCGCCATCGTCGCAATCCTGCGAGACATCCGCAGCCACGCAATACCGGGGGAGGCCACCGTTGCTTGATTCAAATCTTGATTCTGAACAACGCGCGCTAACCAACACGGTGTGGGCCCGATACAAAGAAGAGGGCGAGTGGCCTACTTTTGCCGTCGTCGACCGAGACCTTGACGACATTGGCGTCGACGCCGAGGCCGTGCTCGAACGATGCCCGCCCGGGCTCGTACGCGGGTCCCAATGGGTGAGTTGCAGCTTAGATCGGAAAGTTGAGCTTGACTTACGGTCACTGCGGCTGATCCCAGCAGCAAGCCAAGTTCTGTCTGATGTCGCCCTCGTCGTGCGACTGTTCGTGGTTGCTGAGCGGGATTTCAGGCCAGATCGGGGCGGACCACCTCAACCGACGATTACGTCGGACGAGATGACCAGCCTCGTGGCAGCCGAAACGGGTCACGCACTGGATTCGGATCTTGCACGTCGAATCGGAAGGGTTGGTCCACTTGTGCAGCAGTTGCGAATTTGGAGCGCATGTGGCACGCGCATTGACGGAGGATGGAGTATCACGCTCGATCGTGCTGTCCGTAAGTTTCGCCATGTCACGACAGTCGACGCGTTGCTAGCCCGGATGGACGAGCTCAATGCGACCAGCCCCGGGCATGTCAGCGAGATAATGAACGATCCCAGCGAAGAGGACGCAGTCCTAGTGACCACCGAGGAGCCGGATGTCGATCCAAGGGCCGTGTTTGTTGTTCATGGGCGGGACATGCAGGCCAAGGCCGCACTCACAGGTTTCCTACGTGACCTGGACCTGCGTCCAATCGAGTGGGAGGAACTAGTAGCCCGCACCGGGACCGGCGCCCCGTATGTCGGAGACGCCGTGAGCGTGGCGTTCCAGCTTGCGCAGGCGGTGGTCGTGCTGGTGACTCCGGACGACGAGGTCCGGCTACACCCTGCATTACACGGTCCGGAAGAACCGATAGAGGAAACGGTTTACTCGGGTCAACCGCGTCCCAATGTGCTGTTCGAGGCCGGGATGGCTCTTGCGAGTCACCCCGACAGAACCATCATCGCGGTCGCTGGCAACATCAAGAAGTGGAGCGACATCGCCGGACGCCACACGGTGCACCTCACCGGCGCGTCAGGGACCCTTGTCGCGTTAGCGAATCGGCTGAAGAACGCCGGGTGCCCGGTTCGTCGCGACGGCGCGGACTGGCTGAATCAAACGCGATTCGCCGAACTCCACGCGCATACTCGTCGACCAGACCACGTGGACGACCGAGAAGACACCTCAGGCTTTCTCCCGGTCGGCACCGTCCTGCGATCTGGGAGTCCAAAACCGGCAGAACCGCAGCTCAGCGCTCGGCTACTCCCGAATGGGCGTGGTTATCTACTCGAAATTGCGAACCGTGGCGGCTGCGCAATGACAAACGTGTCGATTGACGTTCCCGATGATGCCCATTGGCTCGTGCATCTAAAGGTCTTACCTGAGTACCCGATCGCAAACCTGGATCCCCGCGGCCACGCCCGGATACCCGTCATGATGGTCAGTGGCAGCGCCAAAGTGGTCGACGTGGTGCTGCGCGCGACTCTGGAATCCGGTGGCGATTACGAAACGAAACATCGAGTGTCCGTCTATGGGTAGGGGTGCGGAGTGACCGAAATCGAATTCCCGCTAGACGATGATGGCTATCTCGATCGGCAGTGTCCAAGTTGCGAGCGGCACTTCCGCTGGCACAACGGACCCGTCGAAGGATCCGTGCTCTCTGGGCCGGAGCCGGATGCGTATTTTTGTCCTTACTGCGGATTCAACGCACCCGTCGACCAGTGGTGGACGACTGAACAAGTCGAAGCGATCCAGCAGGCAGTGATAGGAGCGGCCCATGCGGAAATCGAGAGATCATTAGGCGATGCGTTCAAAGGCTCGAAGTACGTGAAGTTTCAGCCTGCTGGCGTTCGTATGCCACCCCCTGCCCCGGTACAACTGGACGAAATCGATGATCTCCTCGCGGTCGCATCACATTGTCACCCATATGAGCCCGTCAAGATCGACATTAGATGGACTCAGCCCGTCCACTGCTTGGTTTGTGGGTCCCGGTTCGTCCTGCCCAAGTAGGACTCAGTGCGCCGCCGTGTTCAGTGGCGAACCAGATGGCCTCTGCTGCGGTCGAGCAAGGCATCCGATCGACGGTCGCCGCGTGCCCTTCGCCGAAGCCCAAGTCGCGTCGATCGTCACGATCTTGGACGGTGTCCGCGAACGCGGTCTTGGGACACGCAGGGCCGGTCCGTCGAATACGTGTGCCAGGCGTCCCCGAAGTGCCTCGGCACCTCGTCTTTCGTCGCCGAATCGTTCTGCAGCGATCATTGTCCGACGGGTGTGATTCGATACATCGGTAGGCGTGAGCGGGTTAGGCTTTGGAGCGTACAAATGGGCAGTTGGCTTGTTGTTGTGGGACCAGCATTCGGGACCGCACTCATGGTACGTATAGACGCCGTTTTTGTTGGACCTTATTTCGCTCTTAGTTCTCTGATCGCAGGGTACGAAGGGGTCCTCTCGTTTGTCGATGATCGGACCCGCAGACGGGCACTGGTGCGGAGGTTTACCTACCCCGTCATCCAGGGCATGGGGCTCTTTGTCTTCGGCGCCAATCTCGCCGACGCAACGGCATCGGGAACTATCGCCGCTCTGCTGCTCATCTGGCCCGCTGTGTTCCATGGGTTTCCCACCGGTGTGGTAGCCCGCACGTGGCGATTGTCTGCTCTCTACGTCAGCCTCGTAGTCTCCTACGCATCACTTTCCGTCGCTGGCTACCTCGTGATCAAGGTTGCGATCACCTTGCCAACTGACCAAGCTGGGCCGTGGTTATTGCAGTCGCTTCTAGGCCTCGTCTTGACTTCCGCTGTCGCATCAATCGCGCTCGCGTTCTTCCGGGCAACAGCACGTGTCATCAAACGTCGGGTGGACCTCACAATGGCCCAGATAGGTTGGTCAACGGATGAACAGTCCGGCTCAGGTAATACAGATGAGCCTGACAGCCCACGCCGGGAGTGGTGACTTCCAGCGTCTGATGTCGAAACTGAATACGACTGTGAGTTTGCATTCCGGTATCAAACACCTGCGTGTTGTGCTCGCCAGCATCCTGCTAGTCGAGACACACCAGCGCTCCCCGGCGATGCGCGCGATCGAGTGGACCGTATCAGGGGTGCTCCGGCGCCCAAACGTAACGCGCGGGCCGTATCAGATGCGAAGCGCGCCCTGGAGCTTTGAGCGAGCTACGCAGGTTGCGGCAAGAAAGCTAACTGACGAAGCAAAGTCGGCATGCACGTCGGGTGTAGCGGGCGTAGACGTTGACGCGATCGCGCGCTGCTGGAATGGGTCCTGCACACCAACCGGTTCGGCAATCAGATACCGCGATGCACTGAAGATCGCGTTCACTGTGGTGACGAAATTGGCGTCGTAACGGCTGTGCCCGGAGCTGGGTCGCGAGGATGCTTCGGGGATGTCCGATGGGCGATATCGGTGGAGTCTCCTCCGCGAAGTCGACGTACGCGTTTACACAATGTTGCAGGCACCGCGTGTCGCTGTGTGGAAAAGTGTGGCTGGGCGTGGGAATGCCCCGCATCTCCATCGCTTTAGCGTAGCTGCTGACCTGGGGCGGAGTCGATTCGGGAAACTACCCACTACGACTGTGGGGCCAGGCAGTTTTTTCGCCTGGCCCCACAGTCGTATTCGGGTGCTGTAATCGAGTGGGCCCCCGCTGGTGAGGCGCTAGCCGAGCCAGTAGGGGATCCCGCCACCTCTCTGTCTGCGGTCATCGACCGAGCACCCCGCTGGTGAGGCGCTAGCCGAGCCAGTAGGGGATCCCGGCACTTCCAGCGCCTCGGGCGATGCACGTGCAGCGGCATATCGGACATATCCCCGCGCTGCCTGGGGTCACACCATGGACGGCGCCGCATCCAGCGCGAGGGCTGCCGTGCGCCGCACCGCGATGGCGGTTCCCGCGAGCAGCGCCCACAGCAGGAAGACGAAGTACGTGACGAACAACGGCGCCAGAATGCCGCAAATGCCCGCCGGCACCGAGATCACCCGCAGCCAGCCCGGCAGCGCCGACCTGACGGCCATGACGATCGCCGCCACGCCCACGCACAGTGCCGGGGCACACACCGCGAGCAGGTTTCCGATCTCGGTGATCGTGTACACGACGGCAGGCGGAACTCCTTCGCGCACTGCGGCACCGCCCTCGGCCATCGCGATCGCGACGCCACCACTCACGAAGGCGCCCGCTACGCTGACGGCGGCTCCGGCGGTCGCCAGCCCCGCCAGCAGCGGACCCGACCGCGGCTGGGTTCGCAGCCCGTCTGCGACGACCAACAGCCCCAGCGCACCCACTGCCGCGATGCCCCATAGTGTGGCGATGAGCGGGAGATTCGCAGACGCGATGTAGTTCGCGACGCTCGAGGCGGAATAGTCCCCGCCCGGTGCGCCCGAACCGAAGAACGCAGCCGCGGTGCACACCGCGTATGCGATCAAACCGATTCCGGCTCGACGGTGAATCCGGTTCATGGCTTCCTCCTGGCTGTAAGTGATGGCCGACGACGAATCGAAGTTAGGTGCGCAGGGCGCCGGATCGCGTCCTGCCGTGTGACGAAATCCCGAGGCGCGGGCTCGTCCGGGGGAGTGAGACGTGGATCGTCCGCGCGGCCGATGCGACGCGGATCACGTCGAACTACTCTCATGCGCATGACCCGACGCAGTTGGGCGTTCGACGCGGCGATTGCGGCGATCGTCGTCATACTCGGTCAGGCAGAAGCCTGGGCGGGATTCGGGGCGACGCATCGGCAAGGCCCGCCCTGGGCGGAGGCCCTGCTGTACGGCGTGACCGGTGGCCTGCTGTTGCTGCGCCGGCTCAATCCGCTGCTGTGTCTTGCGCTGATCACCGGCGTGAGCCTCGTCTCGTTTGCGCTGGTCGGGTCCCCGGAAGGATTCGGCATCGCTCTCCCGGCGCTGATCGCGGTGTATTCGGTGGCGCGCTGGGAGAGGCGCCGCGCGTCGTGGTGGGGGCTCGTGCTCATCGCGGCACTGTGGGTCGGCTGGGATGGGCTCGATCCCGTCAACACGACGGTGTCGTTGCACGCCGCCGGATTGATCTGGTTGTTCCCGTGGGTCATCGCCTTCCTCGTCGGCGCCCTGGTGTCGAGCCAGGTGCGCAGCCTGGAACATCGGCGCCAGTCGCGCGTGGCGCAGACCGCGCGCGCGGTGGCCGAGGAACGCAACCACCTCGCGCGGGAGTTGCACGACGTCGTCGGCCACAGCGTCAGCGTCATGACGGTGCAGGCTTCGGCCGTGCGAAGGCGGCTGCTTCCGGAGCAGGATGTCGAGCGGCGAGCATTGGAGACGGTGGAGGCGGTCGGCCGTGAAGCGCTCGGCGAGATGCGGCGCATGGTGGGCATGCTGCGCGACCCCGGCGCCGACGTGAGCCGCCAACCGCTGCCCGGCCTGGGGCAGATCGACGCGCTGCTGGATAAGTTCCGCGCGGCCGGGTTGCCGACGCGGATGGCGATACGGGGTGACGCGCATCCGCTTGCTCGCGGTCTCGATCTGACAGCGTATCGGGTGGTCCAGGAGGGCTTGACGAATGCGCTCAGGCATGCGGCCGGGCCGCGCTCCGCGGAGGTCGACATCTCCTTCGATGCGGCGGAGCTTCGAATCGCGGTGCGCGACGACGGCCTGGGCGGCGGGCCGACGCCACCGGACGGGCACGGTCTGCTCGGCCTGCGGGAGCGGGTGGCGCTGTTCGGCGGCCATCTTGTCGCGGACCGCCGTCCGGATCGCGGGTTCGAGATCGTGGCGACGTTGCCGCTGGAGCCGTCGTGATCACCGTGCTGATCGCGGACGATCAACTGCTGGTTCGGCGCGGCTTCCGGCTGATCCTCGAGATCGAGCCGGACCTTCAGATCGTGGGCGAGGCTGCGGACGGCTCGGAGGCGGTCGACCTGTGTTGCGAGGTGCGCCCCGACGTCGTCCTGATGGATGTCCGAATGCCGGGCCTGGACGGCATCGCCGCGACGGCGCGGATCACGGCGGACGAGCGCTGCCGAGCCACGAAGGTTGTCATTCTCACCACGTTCGACATGGATGAGTACGTCTATGACGCGCTGCGTGCTGGAGCGAGCGGCTTTCTGCTCAAAGATGTGCCGCCCGAGTTGCTCGTGGCCGGTATCCGGGCGGTACACGCCGGCGACGCGCTGCTGGCGCCGGCCGTGACCCGCCGGATGATCTCGTCGTTCCTGGGTGCCGATCGACCGCCCGCGACTCCGGCGCGGCAGGAACTCGAGGTGCTGACGTCGCGGGAGCGTGAGGTCCTGCAGCTGCTGGCGCGGGGACTGTCGAATGCCGAGATCGCCGCGGAGCTGGTGGTGTCCGAGACGACGGTGAAGACCCATGTCGCGCACGTCCTCGCGAAGCTCGGCCTGCGGGACAGGGTGCACGCGGTGATCTTCAGCTATCAGAACGGCGTGCTCGCCGCGGACGGCGCGGCGTCGCGGGTCCGGTAGCTTTCCGGCGCGTCGCCGGCAGGCACAGCGGCCGACGAGTATCTACCGACCTGCTGCGTCCGCCGCGGCGAACTGTGCGAAGGTCTGAGTGCCGAAGCCGGGCAGGCCCGGCATGTGATGGCCGGCCTTGAATCCGCCGATCGCCCTGCCCACCAGCGGGATCGTGACCGCGGGTTTGCGGCTGCGGTGCGCGGCGTTCCACTGTCGGGCCATGTCCTGCATCGTCAGGATCTCCGGGCCGCCGATGTCCGCGACCCGGCCCGCCGGCTCACCCTCGGCGAGTTCGCACAAGCGCCGCGCCACTTCCGTGCGGGCGATCGGCTGCGCGGAAATCGGCAGGGTGGGGCGTACCGGCAGCGGCGCGGTGAGGATGCGGGCGATGAGCGAGTGGAATTGGGTGGCGCGCAGGAGCGTGTACGCCATGCCCGACTCCTCGACGAGCCGCTCGCAGGCGAACTTGTCCCGGTAATAGGCGAAATCGATCCGGTCCACGCCGACGATGGAGATGTAGACGACATGCCGAACCTCCGCGCGCCTCGCCTTGTCGAGCAGGAGCCGCGTGGCCGGCACATCCTTCCGGCCGGTCGTCGCCAAATGGACGACGGTGCTCGCACCGGCCAGCGCGGCGTCCACTCCGTCTCCGGTGGTGAGGTCGCCCCGGAACGGGCCGGACCGGCGACTGAGCACTCGCACCTCATTGCCGGGCGCGGTCAGGCCCGCGACCGTCGGAATTCCCAGCCCATGCGACCCGCCGGTGACCAGGTATGTCGTCATACTGTCGCCTCCGCGATGCGTCCTTACACCTTTCTACAACGACGACCCGAGCAGGCAAGGATGACGTGGACGCAGATGCTCCCGGCAGGCGCGCGTACCGCGCGCCGTACTACGTGCCCTGACCTGAGCGGTATGCGAACGCTGTGCGTCCCGCTCGGAGTCGGCACCCGTACCAGTGCCTGGGCTGCTGCCCGCCGTGCTCTGTTGTACGCGACTGCCTCGCTGCTCTTCTACAGTCCGGTCAGCTCCTGTCGAATGACTGTCGACGAAATGAAATTTGCCAAGTCCGTGATCTCGGCGTTGTAGCCAGTCTGTCGACGCAACTCGCGGCGTACTTCGGCAAGGACGCTTTCGCTCAAGATCACTTCAGTCAGCTTCTTGGGCGCGGTCGCGGCGCGAGCACGCCACACATCCTCGATGGTGCGGCGGCGCAGGGCTTCTTTGGCAAGATGCCAGAGTTTGTCTGCGGCGGATTTCGGCGTGGTGTTGGGTGCCAGCAGGTCGACGTCCAGAACTAGATCCAGCTGGACAGGGAGACCGCCGGTCATATGCCACACCTGCCATACGCGCCCATTGGTCAGTAGCATCCATTCGACGCCTTCATTTACGGCATACATTTGAACTTGTCGAAGATGGCGCTCACTGAGCTGCTGAGAAATCCTTTTGACCTCGACAAATGCTACGAGCTGGCGATCGATGCGGATGCCGTAGTCGGCGAATTCGCCTTTTACCTGATACTCGGTGGTGAGATCCTCGTATTTGTCGAATCCAAAGGCGTCCGTGAGGAAGTCGGTCACCATGAACCGAGTGTCGCCTTCGTTGGCATCACGAGCCAACATCTCCTGCATCGGGCGCGCCATTTTGCGGATGTGTGCGCGCACCCGCTCCTGGGCGTCTGCCATCCACTTCGGTTCACTCCGGAGTTTGGGGGCGGGCTTCTCGGTCGATGTGATTTCCGGCGCTGCCTCATCTGGCGTCGCGGATTCGTGCTGGGCTTCTGTGCCGGCGGTCTGAATCGTCGACACCGGCAGCGACTGTGTCATGTGTTGTCCTCTCTGCAGCATTAGTCCGATCTATGAGTATTCGTACTACATGCGCATGAGGACTGCGAATTGATCACTGGCTGACATCATGAAATTGAGCACGTCGATGGCGTGGGGCTGCAATCGACCGATCAGCTCGCTGGTGAGGCGGCAGTCGAGTTCATGGGAGTTTCGCTTCACCAAGCGTCCAGTGCGATGCACGTGCAGCGGCATACCGGTCATACCACCCAGGGTTCACGTGGCGAGGGGCCGGTAGATATTGCGGCTCGGGGCCCGCCGACGCCCGCGACTCGGCCTGCCGGCTCTCCCCGGGCAAGACCGGCAAGTCGCCACGCCAGCGCAGGCGTGGTGACGGAGTGTCACCTGGCGCTCCTGAGTGATGAACGTTGCGTAGTCGAAGCGTCACGCATCTCGTACGCTGTAAGCGACTGCACACGGATGCGCGGCGCTTCAGCGACAAGGATGACGGATGACAGACCTATCCCTGGACAGCTGGTCGATGCCCACCGCGGCGGTCGGTCCGGCCAACCCTCTGCCGCCACTCGCCGGTGACGCAAGCTTGGACAAGACGGCGGATCTGTCCGCTGCCCCGTCATACATGCAGGCCAACGCGGCCTATGGACGCGTCGCGACCATCAGCCCGTACCTGACGCAGGACGGCTACGGCCGCGACCGTACGGTCCAACGCCATCGCGTCGCCGTGCTGGAGAACGAGCACCTGAAGGCGACGTTCCTGCTGGCCGCGGGCGGGCGCCTGTGGTCGCTCATCGACAAGTCCACCGACACCGAACTGCTCTACAGCAACCCCGTCTTCCAACCGGCCAATCTGGCGCTGCGAAGCGCCTGGTTCGCCGGGGGAGTCGAGTGGAATATCGGCACCATCGGCCACTCGCCACTCACCTGCGAGCCGGTGCACGCCGCGCGTGTGACCGGCGACGACGGCGAGCCGATCCTGCGCCTCTACGAGTTCGAGAGGCTGCGCCGCGTCGTCTACCAGCTCGACGTGCACCTGCCGCCCGGCTCGGCCGTCCTCTATGTGCACATCCGCATCGTGAACCCCAACGACACCGACGTGCCGATGTACTGGTGGTCCAACATCGCCGTGCCGCAGCACCCCGACACGCGCGTCCTCGCGCCCGCCGACAGCTCCTGGAACTACTCGTACGACAACGTCTTGCGTCACGACCCGGTCGCCCCCGCCGGCAGGCCCGGTTCCGCCGGGTATGACGCCGCAGCTGACATCTCCTATCCGGCCCGCTTCGCCGACGCCGCCGACTTCTTCTTCGACCTCGACTCCAACAGCCAACCGTGGATCGCTGCCGTGGACGCCACGGGGGCCGGCTTGTTCCAGACGTCGACGCGACAGCTGATGGGGCGCAAGCTGTTCCGCTGGGGCACCTCCACGAGTGGGCAGCGCTGGCAGCAGTGGCTCTCCGGGCCTGTCGAGGGCGCTACCGGCGGCTACGCCGAGATCCAGGCGGGGCTCGCTCGGACGCAGTTCGAGCATCTTCGTATGCGGCCGGGCACCACCTGGTCGTGGACGGAGGCATTCGGGCGGATTGAGCTGCCTGCCCAGCAGGCGCACGGGCCGTGGCCGATGGCCCAGGCCGCGGCAGGCCAGGCCATCACCTCGATAGTCAGCGCTCACGACCTCAACCACATTCACAACGTGGCCGGTGACCTGGCCGACCGAGAGCCCACCATGCCGTTGCATCAGGGAACCGGCTGGGGCGCGTTGGAAGTCGAGCTGCGGTCGCGATCGGGTGAGCCGCCTGTCGCCGGCGCGGCGACCCCGTTCGACCCCATTAGCATCGGCGCCGAGCAGCGGCCACTCATGAACCTGCTGGAATCCGGACAGTATCCGGATCCGCGGGCGGATCACCCGCTGGGTTCGGTGCCCACGCACCCGGTCGTGATGGCGGCGCTGTCTGCCGTGGACGGATGGGCGGCGTCGGCGCTGCTGGGCACCGCCCACGCCACCCTCGGCGACTGGGGTGAGGCGACGGAGAGCTGGCAATCGTCGGTCAAACTGTTCGACAACGCCTATGCCAGGAGAAACCTCGCGGTCGCGGCGAGGCGCGACGGTGACATCGAGCGGGCCGCGGACGAATATCGCCAGGCGCTGGCAGTCAGCCGGAAGGCCGGCCGCGAACCCCACCTCGCCCTGCTGATCGAGGCCGTTGCGACGCTGATCGACGCCGGTGCGGCGGCGGATGCGCTGCAGGCCGTGGACACCATGAAGGGCGCGCGGCGGCAGAACGGACGGCTGCGGTTCTTGGAGGCCCGCGCGGCGCTGGCGGCCGGTGAGGTCGACCGCTGCGGAGCGGTGCTCGCCGATCCGGCGTTCGAGGTCGCCGACCTTCGCGAGGGCGAGGACTCGCTGGATGTGCTCTGGTGGGATTACCAGGCGGCCCGCCTCGCCACCGAGCGGGAGATCGAGCCGACTCCGGACCTGCGGGCCGAAGCGGAACGGACGATTCCGCTGCCCGGGCACCTGGACTTCCGGATGAAGCCGACGTCGCCCGGCGCCTGACACGTCGAGAATCGCACGCCAGACCTCATCGGTCGCAGGACGACCTGCGAAAACGCCGAGGGCTGCGAATCCAGCGTGCACTCCTCGGCTTTTCGGGCGGCCGCCTCAGCCGCGCATCGGTCGCAGCGAATGCCCGCCCATGGGGTCGGTGCCACGGCGCAGGCTGCCGAGCGGCACGGATGCCGGGGCAGGAACCGACCGTCGGGGCCCGGTCTGTGCCAGCACGGCCACCAGGAAGTCCGAGTCCGCGTCGAACGGCAGCAGGTTCCAGCCGCGCAGCGTCACGTCGACCCCCCAGCCGGCCGCCGCCGCGTCCGCGAAGAACTCGTCGAACGGATAGCCGCGGCCCGCCCCGAAGCCCACCACGGCCCGCCCGCCCGGCTTCAGCACCGAGCGGATGTTGCCGAGCACGGTACGCCGCGTGGACGGGGCCAGGAACGGCAGCACATTGCCGGCTGCGACCGCCACGTCGAACCCGCCGGCCAGCGCCGGACCGGCCGGGTCGAGCTCCGCCAGATCGCCGACCAGCCAGGTCGCGTCCGGGAAGTCCTCCCGTGCGGCGTCGATCAGCACCGGGTCGACATCGACGCCGACCACGGTGTGGCCCAGCGCCGCCAGCGGCCCGCCGGTGCGCCCCGAACCGCAGCCGGCGTCGAAGATCCGGGCGCCGCGCGGGGCCATCGCGTCCACGAACCTGGCCTCACCGGCGATGTCCTGGCCCGCGGCGCGCATGTCGCGGAAGCGCTGCAGGAACCAGATCGAGTGCTCCGGATCGGCTTCGACCTTGCGCGTCCACAGGCTCTTCTCGGGTTTGTCGTCAGGCACAGGTCCATTCTTGCCGACACCGCGCCCGGGCCCGAGGGCGGCGTCATACTCGTGCCACTAGCCTCGGTGACATGCGCGCCCTGGAATTGATCGACGACTGGCCCGTCCCCACCGTCGCGGCGGCGGTCGTCACGGCCGAGGGCGCCATCGCCACCCGAGGCGAGTCCGGGCGGGCCTTCCCGCTGGCCTCGGTGACGAAGCTGCTGTCGGCGCAGGCGGTGCTGCTGGCGGTCGAAGAGGGAGTGCTTGGCCTGGACGATCCTGCCGGCCCCCCCGGCGCGACAATCCGGCACCTTTTGGCGCATGCCTCGGGCCTGTCGTTCGAGGGCGGTGAGGTGCAGGGAGCCCCCGGCCATCGCCGGATCTATTCGAACGGCGGCTACCAGCTGCTCGGCGAGATCGTGGCCGAGCGCTCCGGCTTCTCCTTCGCGGAATATGTGAGCGAGGGTGTCACCAAGCCGCTGGGTATGACGCAGTCCTCGGTGCCGGGCCATGCCGGGCACAGTGGGCTCGCGTCGGCGCAGGACATCGCGGTCCTCGCGCGGGAACTGCTGTCGCCCACGCTGTTGGCTGCCGAGACGCACGCGCTGGCCACCGCGGTCGCCTTTCCCGGATTGGACGGCGTGCTGCCCGGCTACGGCGTGCAGCGGCCCAACGACTGGGGGCTCGGGCCGGAGATCCGCGGCAGCAAGCATCCGCACTGGACCGGGAGCGGGAACTCGGCGCGCACCGTGGGCCACTTCGGCCAGTCCGGCACGTTCTGCTGGGCCGACCCGGAGGCAGGCATCGGGCTGGTGGCGCTCACTGACCGTGACTTCGGTGCCTGGGCGAAACCGCTGTGGACACAGCTCTCCGATGCGGTGCTGGCAGAATGGTCTGGTTGACGTTTCCGCCGGTGCCCCCGCACTGCGCGTCGATGGAATCGTGACGGCACCGCGGCGACCGAGCCGCCTGTCATGTCGATAGCGAATCAGTTGTGAGATTGTGAAAGTGAGATCTGCATGCGCGCTCGCGCTCTAGCACTGTCCGCCGTTGCCTCCGTGGCGCTGCTGGCCGTCGCCTCCTGCAGCAGCGGCTCGACCAGCGCGTCGCAGGCGTCGTCCACGGCGTCGTCCGCCGCCTCGTCGACTGGGTCGACCGCGAGCAGCGGGGCGGCGCCGACGACGGCTACCACGCCCGAAGAGCCCGCGGACACCGCGGTGGCCAGTCCGGTGGACCCGAGCGAGATGCCCACGGCGACAGGCGGTTTCGGCGACAAGCCGACGATCACCGTACCCAGTACGCCGGCGCCGGACAGCCTGCAGCGCGTCATCCTGTCCGAGGGCGACGGGACCGCGAGCAAGGCCGGCGACACCGTCGCCGTCAACTACCTGGGACAGGTGTGGGGCGGGGACGTCTTCGACAATTCCTACGATCGAGGCGCCCCGTTCGTGGCCCAGATCGGCGGACCGCAGCGCCAGGTCGTGGCCGGCTGGGACGTCGGTCTGCAGGGCGTCAAGTCGGGCAGCCGCGTGCTGTTGTCGTTCCCGGCGCGGGACGGCTACGGCTCGCAGGGCAGCGGCGACACGATCCCCGGCGGGGCAAGCCTGATCTTCGTCGTCGATGTGATCTCCGTCTATCCGCCGGACGCTGCCGCACAGACCGACGCGGCCCCGCAGGAGGTGCCGGCCGGCTGGCCGGCCGTCAGCGGTGAGCTCGGCGCGCTGCCCACGCTCACAATTCCGGCGTCGCTGCCCGAGCCGGCTCAAGCCGGAGCCACATTGATAGCCAAGGGGACCGGCGACCCGGCCGCGGCAGGCCAGGTGCTCGCGCAGTACTACGCGACGTCGTGGGACGGCCAGCAGACCGAGCAGAGCTGGCCGGACCCGACCGGAGCGGATCCGAGGGCCGGGACGGGCGCGCAGGCACTCCCGCTGAACTCGTCCTCGGCGTTCGCGGCGCTGATCGGCCTGCCGATCGGCTCCCGCGTGCTGCTGCGCACCCCGGCCGACTCGAATTCGGGTGTGCCGGCCGTGGCGTGGGTGATCGATCTCATCGAACAGATCAGCGTCACACCCGGCAGCTGACACGGTTCTCGAGGCGCATTCCCATGCATTGCACATGTGGATCGGTACGGTGACAGTTGTGCGCTCGATAACGCTGCCCGGTCCGGCGCGGCTGTGGGACTACATAGGCCTTGCCGCCCGATTGGTGCTGGCGGCCGTGTTCATCGGCTTCGGCTGGGTGAAGGCCGCGGAATCGCCGGCGGCGATGCGTGTCGCCGTCGAGGCGTATCACTTGGTGCCGCCCGCGCTGGTCGATCCGGTGGCGGCGGTGCTGCCGTACCTGGAGATCGCGACCGGCCTGTTGCTGCTGCTCGGCGTGGCGACCCGGATCGGTGCCGCGCTCTGCACCGTGATGATGCTGGGCTTCCTGTTCGGGCTCGGCTGGGTGGTGGCCAAGGGATACAACATCGACTGCGGCTGCAGCGGTGGCGGCGGTGCGGTCGCGGCAGGGGATACCCGCTACACCGAGGAGATCCTCCGTGACGTCGGCCTGCTCATTCTGTCGGTATATCTGCTGCTGCGTCCGCGCACAGCGGTGTCGGTCGACGGGCTGATGCACCGCGGCGCCGGAGCCGATGACGACGACTTCTTCGACGCCGGGGGCGTCATCGATGACGACGCAGCGGACGGTTCTACGGCGGCGGCTCAGGCAGAATCGAATCGTGCCGAGGCTCGCAATCCGTCGGCGACATAGGCAGAGGTTTTCGTGCGCCGACCCGGTGTGCGACACGCGCGGCAGGCGCACAAACAGGAGGGCATGACGTGGCGAAAGGCGACCGAGGCCAGGTTCCGGGCATCGTGTCCGGTGGGCCGAAGGGCGGTCCCAAGGGCGGTCCGAAAGGCAAGCCGGGCAAGGGCGGTCGGGTGTCCGTCGCCTCCGCCCGCAAGAGCAGCGGGGACCGCACCCAGCTCATCATCGGCGCCGTGGCGATCGTCGTCATCATTGCCGTCATCGTGGTCGGGCTGGTGCTGTACTCGAAGAACAGCGCCACGCAGGGCGAGGGATACGGCGCCTCGACGCAGTCGGTGGCCACCGTCGATGATTCCGGTGTGGTCACCGTGGCCAACGGCAGCCCGCAGCTGTCGCTGGACGTCTACGAGGATCCGCTGTGCCCGATCTGCGCCGACTTCGAGCACCAGTACGGCCAGCAGATCGCCCAAGCTATCGACCAGGGCCAGCTCGAGGTGAAGTACCGGATGGTCGACTTCCTCAACGGCGCCTCGCATTCGGGCGACTACTCGACGCGGGCGTACGGCGCGCTGCTGGCGGTCGCGAAGAACGACGGCGCCAAACCGGGCGTGTTCATGGCATTCCACACCGCGATCTACGACTCCAAGAACCAGCCGAAGGAGAACGGCTCCACCGACCTGTCCAATCAGCAGCTGGCGGATCTGGCCGGTAGCGCGGGCGCGTCCGACGCGACCAAGAAATTGATCGCCGACGGCGCCGAGGTCGCGGCGGCCAAGACCGATGCGCAGACGAACCTGACCTCGCTGACGGCAGTCGCCGCGAAGGTCGGCCGCGGCCCGGGTACCCCGACTGTCGCCAAGGACGGTGTGCCGGTGTCCACCAATGACGTCAACTGGCTGACGAACATGCTGCCTGCGCCAGGTGCCTCGTCGTCCGGAGCGGCCCCGACGTCCGGGAACTGATCGCTGGTCGCTGACGGCGCCGGGGTGGGATGCCTTCCCTCGCCCCGGCGCTGTCGTCGGCGCGCGACGGTCGTCACCGTGACCAGCGGATTAGGCGGTTCCTGAGCGCGGTTGCTAAACTGGACGAGTTCCCTTCACGGCGCGCGGCCTTCCTGGATGACGGCCCACGTCGAGGGAGGAACCAGGATTTGGGGCTATGGCGCAGCTGGTAGCGCACCACACTGGCAGTGTGGGGGTCAGGGGTTCGAGTCCCCTTAGCTCCACAGTTTTGTATGACGTTATTCGCCTCGCCCACTCGGCGGGGCGATTTCTTTTCGCCGCGCGCACCGGGCGCGTAGCGTCATCAACCGTCGTACGCGCCACGCCACCCGCTCAGAAAGTGGCCGATGCCCATGAGCAGTCCCGCCACGCGGCCCGAGCCGATCTCGACCGGACGGATCGAAGCGTTCTCCGACGGCGTGATCGCGGTGGCCATCACCCTCTTGGTCCTCGATCTGCGCGTGCCGGAACCCGACGGCGCCGGCGGACTGGGGGAGCGGCTCGCCGCCATGTGGCCCAACTACACGGCCTACGTCATCTCGTTCATCGCCATCGGCATCATGTGGATCAGCCACCACGCCATGCTGCATCGACTCGCCGGCGTGGACCAGTCGATCCTGGTGCTCAATCTGCTGCTACTGATGTGCTTCGTCGCGCTGCCCTTCACCACGTCGCTGCTGGCCAGCTACCTCGACGCGCCCAGTGGCGGACATCTCGCCGCGATGGTTTACGCCGGATCGTTCCTGGTGACCTCCGCCGTGTTCCTCACACTGCAATCACACCTGCTGTTGCGTCGGCCGCACCTGCTGCGCGGCCCCGTGCCGCACTCCGAGAAGCGGGCGATCCTGCTTCGCGGCGCGATCGCGCCACCCGCCTATCTCGTCGCCGGGCTGCTCGGACTGCTGACGCCGTACCTGACTTTGGCGGTCTGCATCGCGATGGGCCTGTTCTATCTCCTCGCGCCGGCGATGCGGCGGGGCGGGCGGGCTTGATTCCACCGGGCCGCGGCCACCCGCCGCGCCGAGATCGCTCCCGATTACAGTTCGAAGCCGAGGGCCGCGCGCCGGCCCGATCCGCGGTTTCCGGGCGAGTAGAGCAGGCGAGATGAAGAAGATCGGCTTCCTGTCCTTCGGATTCTGGAACGAGGCGGCGGGATCGCAGGTGCGCACCGCACAGGAGGCGCAGGCGCAGTCGCTGGAGCTCGCCATCGCCGCGGAAGACATCGGCATCGCCGGCGCCTACTTCCGGGTACACCACTTCGCCGAGCAGCAGGCCTCGCCGTTCGTGCTGATGGCCGCGATCGCCGCGCGGACCACCCAGCTGGAGTTCGGCACCGGCGTGGTCGATATGCGCTACGAGACCCCGCTCTACCTGGCCGAACAGGCCGCACAGCTCGACCTGCTCTCGGACGGCCGCCTGCAGCTCGGCATCAGCCGCGGCTCGCCCGAGACCGTGCAGGCCGGCTACCGTCATTTCGGGCACGTGCCCACCGGCAGCGACGCCGACATGGCCCGCGACCACACCGACTTGTTCCTGCGCGCCATCGCCGGCGAGCCGATCGCCGAACCCAACCGGCAGATGGTCGGCGGCAGCGACCCGGTACCCATCTCGCCGCAGTCGCCTACGCTGCGGCAGCGGGTGTGGTGGGGCGCCGGCAGCCTGTCCACCGCGCAGTGGGCCGCCGCCCAGGGCATGCAGCTGATGTCGTCGACACTGCTGCTGGAGGATCGCGGCATCCCGTTCGACCGGTTGCAGCGTGAGCAGATCGATGCCTTCCGCGCCGGCTGGGCGGATGCCGCATGGCCGTGGCAGCCGCAGGTCTCGGTGTCCCGCAGCATCGTGCCGCTCATCGATGACGTATCCCGCGCGTACTTCGGGCGCGACCGCCGCGGCGCGGAAGGCGTGGGACAGCTGGACGGGGTCAACGCCCGGTTCGGGCCGTCGTTCGTGGGCGAACCGGAGGATCTCGTCGCGAAGCTCGGCGACGATGCCGCGATCCAGGCCGCAGACATGGTGCTGGTCACCGTCCCCAACCTGCTGGGCGTGGACTTCAATGCCCGGCTGCTTCAGGCCGTGCACGACATCGGCAGCGAGCTCGGCTGGAACGGCTGAGCCGGCGCCCACCGTGGGCACCGGCTCAGCCTTCGCAGCGGTTGCCCCGCGGTCAGTAGACGAACGACGACACTTCGCTGCGCAGTTCGGCGGACATCCGGGCCAGCTCGTCGATCGCGACCCGGCTCTGCTCCAGCGCGGAGGTCGCCGAGCCCATCGCGGTGGCGACACCGTTGATGTTTGCGGCGATCTCGTCGCTGCCGGAGGCGGCCTCGGAGACGTTGCGTGCCATCTCGTTGGTCGTCGCGGTCTGCTCCTCCACCGCCGAGGCGATGGTGAGCTGCGCATCATTGATCGAGCCGATGATCTCCTTGATCTGGCCGATCGCCACGACCGCGCTCTCGGTGTCGGCCTGAATGGCATCGACCCGATGCACGATGTCCTCCGTGGCTCGGGACGTCTCCTGCGCCAGTTCCTTGACCTCATTGGCGACCACGGCGAAGCCCTTCCCGGCCTCACCGGCACGAGCGGCCTCGATGGTGGCGTTGAGCGCCAGCAGGTTGGTCTGCGCCGCGATCGAGGTGATCACCTTCACCACGTCGCCGATCTCCTGGCTGGAGGCGCCCAGCTTGCTGATCGTCAGATTCGTCGCCTCCGCCGCATCGACGGCCGTGGATGCCACCCGGGCGGCTTCGTTCGCGTTCACGGCGATCTCCCGGATCGAGCTGTCCATCTGCTCGGACCCTGCGGCCACCGTCTGCACGTTGCTGGAGAGCTGCTCGGTGGCGGCTGCCACGACCGATGCCTGGGTGCTCGACTCCTCGGAGGCGGACGCGATCTGCGCAGAGCTCGCCGAGAGCTGCTCGGAGGAGGCGGCGACCGCATCCGACGAGGCGACGACCCGGGAGATCACCTCTCGTACGTTGTGCTGCGCCGTGGTCAGGGCCTGGGCCATGCGGCCGACCTCGTCGCGCGAGTCGACGGTCACCTCCACCGTCAGGTCGCGATTCGCCATCGCCTCCAGCGACGCCTGCACGCGGCGCAGTGGCTTGCGGATCGCGTTGGCGATGACCAGACCCAGCAGTGCGGCGATGGCCGTCCCGACGGCGAGCATCGTGGCGACGAGGGTCGAGGCCGTGGTGGCGCTGCTGCGGGCCTCCGTCGCCTTGGAGTCGGACTTCTCGATGGCAGCCTGGATCGTCGCATCGAGCGCGTTCGCCTGGTCCCAGGCGGCCGGCAGCACCTCGTTCTGGTACGTCGTGTTGAACGACGCCATGTCGTCTGCGTTGATCGCCGGGATCTGCTTGTTCTGCACGAGATCGAGATACTTGTCGTGCGCCTTCTTGAATGCCGTCCAGTCGTCGGAGTCCTTCAGCAGCGGCGCGAGGGCCGTGATGCCGTCGGCGACCAGACCGGCGGGCTGTGCGTAGTCCTTCAGGTATCCGTCCCGGACATCCGGCGTCTCGGCGGCGGCAGCGGCTCGCACCAGCGTGGCCTGTGCCCAGTTGAAGTTGCTCTTGATGTCCAGCAGCGGCCGGACGACGTCGCGCTGACCGTCGGTGACCGACGTGAAGTTGGTCGCCGATGACGACAGGCTGCTCACGGCGACGATGCCCGAGGCGATCGATACCGCCGCGAAGACGGCGACGATCAACAGGATCTTCGTCCGGACCCCCCAGTTCGATAGGAATCGGGTGCGTCGACGCGGCGCAGCCGTCGCGGTCGCTGCAGGGGAGGGGACGGCGCGTGCGGCCTGGATGGACATGGACCTACCTCGGTGGGAGTGCTGAAAGTGCCGGCTCTGGTATCGGCTCCGCGGCCGCCGGCGTGAGGGGCGCAGCGGGCTCGCACCGCCCCGCCGGACGGACGTGGCCTCGCGACCTGCGCCATTCACCACGCCGTGTGATCCGAGTCGCAGGCGACCCGGGACGCCTGGACGGTGCCCGCGGGCATTTCCCAACACCACGCGCGCCCCGCTGTACGAGACGTAGACGGCCCGCCTAGACTGACGAATCGAGTGCGTCGCTCACCTGAGTACCGACGAAGAAACGATTTGGAGGCTGTCGTGACTGCCGTTGCTCCACGACCCGTAGTCACCCGCCCCTACCCTGCAGACCACACGCCGCGCGGCTCGAAGTTCCTGAGCTACCTGCGCACGACCGATCCGAAGCAGATCGGCCTGATGTACATCGTGACCTCGTTGTCGTTCTTCATGATCGGCGGGTTGCTGGCGATGCTGATGCGCGCCGAACTCGCCCGGCCAGGCATGGATTTCCTGTCCTACGAGCAGTTCAACCAGCTCTTCACCATGCACGGCACGATCATGCTGCTGTTCTACGCGACGCCGATCGTGTTCGGCTTCGCCAACCTCGTGCTGCCGATCCAGATCGGGGCGCCGGACGTCGCCTTCCCCCGGCTGAACGCGTTCTCCTACTGGCTCTACCTCTTCGGCGCGCTCATCGCAATGATGGGCTTCGTCACCCCGGGTGGCGCCGCGGCGTTCGGCTGGACGGCGTACACGCCGCTGTCGGATTCGATCAACTCGCCGGGCGCCGGCGGAGACCTGTGGATCATGGGCCTGGCCCTGTCGGGCCTGGGAACTATCCTGGGCGCGGTCAACATGATCACCACGACGGTGTGCATGCGGGCGCCGGGTATGACGATGTGGCGGATGTCGATCTTCACCTGGAACATCTTCATCACGTCGATCCTGGTTCTGATCGTGTTCCCGGTGCTCACCGCCGCCCTCCTCGGCTTGGAGGCCGACCGGCAGTTCGGGTCGCACGTGTTCGACCCGGCCAATGGTGGCGCGATCCTGTTCCAGCACCTGTTCTGGTTCTTCGGCCATCCCGAGGTGTACGTCGTGGCGCTGCCGTTCTTCGGCATCGTCACGGAGACGATTCCGGTGTTCTCCCGCAAGCCGGTGTTCGGCTACCGGGGATTGGTGTTCGCGACCATCGCGATCGCGTCGCTGTCCACCTCGGTGTGGGCGCACCACATGTTCGCCACCGGGGCCGTGCTGCTGCCGTTCTTCAGCTTCATGTCCCTGCTGATCGCGATCCCGACGGGCCTGAAGTTCTTCACCTGGATCGGCACCATGTGGCGAGGTCAGATCACCTTCGAGACACCCATGTTGTTCGCCATCGGGTTCATGGTGACCTTCCTGTTCGGCGGTCTGACGGGTGTGTTGATTGCGTTGCCGGCGATCGACTTCCATGTCACGGATTCGTATTTCATCGTGGCGCACTTCCACTACACCTTGTTCGGCACGATCGTGTTCGCCACCTTCGCCGGGGTCTATTTCTGGTTCCCGAAGTTCACCGGCAGATTCCTGGACGAGCCGCTGGGCAAGCTGCATTTCTGGCTGACGTTCATCGGCTTCAACGGGACGTTCTTGATCCAGCATTGGCTGGGCAATATGGGCATGCCGCGTCGGTACCCGGACTACCTGCCGACCGACGGCTTCACGTTCATGAACACGTTCTCCACGATCTTCGCGTTCGTGCTCGGCGCCTCCATGCTCGCCTTCGTGTGGAACGCGGTGCGTTCGTGGCGGTTCGGCGAGATCACCACCGCCGACGACCCGTGGGGTTATGGCAACTCGCTGGAGTGGGCCACCTCCTCGCCGCCGCCGCGGCACAACTTCACCGCTCTGCCGCGTATCCGCTCCGAACGGCCCGCCTTCGACCTGCACCACCCGTGGCTGTCCGAGCGGCTCGTGCTGGAAGGCCCGCACAGCCCGAAGCGCGAATGGAAGCCGGTCACGCAGGAGGAGATCGACGCCTACCTGTCGGCCAACGCGGAGATCACGCGCTGAATACGTCGGACCTGACGGCGGCGGGCCGATCGTCCGCCGGTGTTGGCTTTGCTGGTCGCTGGCGGCTGCTGATATGCGATGTCGACTCGACGCTCATCACCGAGGAAGTCATCGAGCTGCTGGCCGATCGCGCCGGACGCCTGGCCGAGGTCGAACGGATGACGTCCGCCGCGATGAGCGGCGCCATGGACTTCACGGACTCGCTGACCCGTCGGGTGGCGCTGTTGGAGGGGCTCGACGCGGCCGTCCTCGACGAGGTCGGCCGCGGGTTGACGCTCACCCGCGGCGCAGAGACCCTGATCCGCACCCTGCAGCGTGACGGGGTGCGCTGCGGCATCGCCTCCGGTGGTTTCGCCCGGGTCTGCGCCCACTTGGTGGCGCGTCTCGACCTCGACTTCAGTGCGACCAACACCCTCGAGATCGTCGATGGACGGCTCACCGGCCGGGTTATCGGGCCGATCGTGGACCGGGCCGGCAAGGCCGCCGCATTGCGCACGTTCGCGCGGGCCCACGACATCGGTCTCGCCGACACGGTGGCCATCGGCGATGGCGCCAACGACATCGACATGTTCCGCACGGCGGGCTTCTCGATCGCGTTCAATGCCAAGGCCGACCTGGCACGGTACGTTTCAGCCGAGTTGAGCGGGCAGTCGCTGGAGCCCGTGCTCGGCCTGCTGCGTGCCGCGGCCGGCCGCGGCGACGCGTCCGACTGAGTGCGCCCGCAGCGCACAGGCCGCGATCTTGTCGCCGCCCCGGCGCCGTGCGATGATCTTCAAAGAATACGCACCGTCACTAACTATTTACGCAGAGTCGCCGAATAGTGACAGGAATGAAGCCGCCGCCGGGGGCCGCATCAGCGGGACGCGTCGTGCTTCGCCTCGATTTCGAACTGGCGCGCCGGACTTCGTCGGCGACAAGGGAGGGGCCGTCGTGGATCTCTTGCGGGTGAGACGGCTGTTCGTCGGCGAACGGGTCGCCCGGTTCGGCATGACCGGACCGGGCGGCCATCCTCGCGTGACGCCGGTGCCCTTCGCGTTGATCGATGACGGTGACGACGGGGTGGTCGTCTGCTCGTTCGATGTCGAGCCTCGCAGCCTCGCTGTAGCCGCCCAGTTGCGAGGCCTGGCCCGCACACCCCGCGTCTCGGTCCTGACCGATCACAGCGGGGAAGGGATTGTGCGCTGGTGGGTGCAGGCCGATGGCGTGGCCGAGGCGCTGCGCCGGGGGAGCGCCGACCCGCGCTTCGGCGTCGCCGAGCAGGCTTTGCGGCGCCGCCACCCGTCCCTCGATCCGCACATGACGACGATCGTGTGGACGACGGTGACGGGCTGGAGCGGCTGGACCGGGCCCGCGGATTCCGAGGCGGCGGCGTAGGGCGATCAGTCGACGACGGTCACGCCGGCCTCGCGCATGGCGGCGACGGCTCGCTCGGTGTCGCCAGGCGCCAGTTCGACGAATCGCGTCAGTGCCAACGGCACCGTGACGGTGTATCCGAGTCCGGCACCGTCGATCGCCGTCGCCTTGACGCACCAGTCGCCGGCGAGCCCGACGACCGTCACATCCATGACGCCGGCCTCGTCCAGGATGGTGGACAGATCCGTGCCCTTCGTCACGCCGGTGGCCAGGTCGACCTCCGAGAAACCGGAATAGCCGTCCTCGGTTCCGGTGCCCTTGCGCAGCAGCGGGCCCTCGACCGGCAGCCCCGGGACCAGCGCGGCGCCGGCCGATCCCGCGACGCAGTGCGCCGGCCACAACCCTCCGTCCGCCTGGAAGTGCGGCGTGTGCTCCGGATGCCAGTCCTGCGTATAGACGACGGTGGCACCGGCCTCGCGCGCCGCGGCGATCTCGGCCGCAATCGGCGTCACCAGATCCTCCCCGCCGCGCACGTAGAGGGACCCGGCAGGATCGGCGAAATCGTGCTGCATGTCGACGACGACAAGGGCGCTCGACGGTGCGTATTCGGCGGTCACGGTGTTGTCCTCTTCTCCCGGTTCTGCCAGCGCTGTTGGCAGTAACGGCTATGCGGGCATGGTGGTGGGGATGGCGGGGTCGCCCTTGGCCAGGCTCAGACCCTCCCACGGGAGGGTGACCATGGCACGGGCCAGGACCTCGCGGGCGTCGCTCAGGCTCGGCAGGCCCGGCACCGGAGTGCCGCCGCGCATCAGCGGGGTGGGCACGACCCGGTCGGTCACTGCCTGCGCGGGCGGCTCGTCGGCAGCCAGGAAGATGACCTCCTCGGTGGCGGTGCCGGTCGTCTTGTGCCGGCGCAGCGCCGATTTCCGCCCGCCGTTGGTCTGCTTCTGGCTGCTCCGCTTGGCCACCGGCCGGCCGTCCACCTCTACCAGCTTGTAGACCATGCTGGCCGTGGGGTAGCCCGAGCCTGTCACCACCGAGGTGCCGACGCCGTAGACGTCCACCGGGTCGCCGCGCAGCGCCGCGATCGCGTACTCGTCCAGGTCGCCGGACAGCACGATCTTGGTGCCGGTGGCGCCCAACTGATCGAGCTGGCTGCGCGCGGCGCGGGCCATCACACCCAGGTCGCCCGAATCGATACGGATCGCACCCAGCTCCGGTCCGGCGACGCTCACGGCGGTCGCAATGCCCTGAGTGATGTCGTACGTGTCCACCAGCAGCGTCGTGCCGACTCCGAGCGACGCCACCTGCGACGCGAAGGCATCGGCTTCGGTCGCGTGCACCAGCGTGAAGGCGTGCGCAGCGGTCCCCGTGGTGGGCACCCCGTACCGTCGGCCCGCCTCCAGATTGGAGGTGGCCGTGAATCCGGCCAGGTAGGCGGCTCGGGCGGCGGCGACAGCCGCGTCCTCGTGGGTTCGCCGCGACCCCATCTCGATCAGCACCCGGTCTCCTGCGGCCGAGGCCATGCGTGCGGCCGCCGTGGCGATCGCGCAATCGTGGTTCAGGATGGACAGCACCAGCGTCTCCAGTACCACGCAGGACGCGAAGGTGCCGGTCACCGACAGCACCGGCGAGCCGGGGAAGTACAGCTCCCCCTCCGGATAGCCGTCCACGTCGCCATCGAAGGCGAAATCGGCAAGGAAGCCGAGGGTCGACGCGTCCAGAATCGGCTCGAGGTGTGCCAGGGCGGCGTCATCGAAGCGGAAGTCCGTGATCGCCTCCAGCACGCGGGGGATCCCGGCCACGACGCCGTAGCGACGGCCGCCCGGCAACCGGCGTGCGAACACCTCGAACGTGCAGAGGCGGTCGGCGGTCCCGTCGGCCAGCGCAGCCTGCACCATGGTGAGCTCGTACTGATCGGTCAGCAGGCCCGTGGGCTGCGATGTCGTCACATTTTCAACCCTATCGGGCAGCATGACACACTGGAACCGTGAGTGGGCAAGGGATGACGTCGGTGCCGGGCGAGACGCTGCCGGTGGCCGGGAGCGACGCCCGCGCCGCCGCTGTGACGTCGGAGGACGCCCCCTGGGTGACGATCGTCTGGAACGACCCGGTGAACCTCATGTCCTATGTCACGTACGTCTTCGAGACGCTGCTGGGCCACCCGCGGCCCACTGCGCACAAGCTGATGCTCGACGTGCACCAGAAGGGCCGCGCCACGGTTGCCGGCGGCAGCCGGGACGAGATGGAGTCCGTGGCCACACAGCTGCACGCCGCCGGCCTGTGGGCGACAATCGCGCAGGACCGATGATCGTGCGCCTGTTCTCCCGACGTGACGACCGGATCGAGGGCGCGTTCGAGCCGGCGGAGGCGCAGATGCTGCTCGACCTGGTCGGGCAGGTGCGCACCCTGCTGGCGCATCGTCGCGACGAGGTCCCGTCCGACCCCCTCGCCGAACTCACCGGGCTCACGGTCGGCCCGTCGACGGCGCCCGCCGATCCCGCCGTGGCGCGGCTGCTGCCGGACCTGCACCGCGAAGACCCGCGGCTGTCCGCGGGCATGCGCATGTTGCGCGAACCGGAGGTGCTCGCCGCGAAGGACGACGCGGCCGTGGCGCTGATCCGCAGCCTGCCGATGGTCGGGGGGCACGTGCGGCTCACCGAGGCCACCGCGCGGTCCTGGCTGGTAGCGCTCAACGACGTCCGGCTGGTGTTCGGCGTGCGATTGGACATCACCGATGACGTCGAGCCACCCGCCGCGGCGACCGCGGACCGCGACGGCCCGGAGTATGCGATGTACCTCACGTACCGTTGGCTGTCGACAGTCCAGGAATCGCTCATCGACGCACTTGCCGAGGAGGGCCCCGCATGACGCTGGATGACGGTACGCCGAACAGCGACGGTTCAGTGGTGCCGGCTGCGTCCGCGCCGGCGCGCAAACGCCCTGCGATCATGCTGCCGGGCCGCGCGAAACCGTCCGCGATCACCATCGCCGTCGCCGGCGTGGTGCTGGTCGTGGTCCAGATCGTCAATTCCCTGATGGATTACCGGTTGAACTCGGCCGGCATCAGGCCGCGCACGGCTGCCGGACTGTGGGGCATCGCCGACGCGCCGCTGCTGCACACCAGCTGGCAGCATCTGGCCGCCAATATCGTGCCGCTGCTCATCCTGGGCTTCCTGGTGATGATCGCGGGCCTGCGGCAATTCGTGGCGGTGACCCTCCTGGTGTGGATCATCTCCGGGTTCGGTGTCTGGCTCACCGCGGACTCGGGCAGTGTCACGGTCGGCGCGTCCACTCTCGTGTTCGGCTGGCTGACCTTCCTTTTGCTGCGCGGCGTCTTCGCCAGGCGGCTGTCCCAGCTCGCGCTGGGCGTGGTGCTGTTCGCGATATGGGGCGGCATCTTCTGGGGATTGATGCCCGGGCGCGCCGGCATCTCCTGGCAGGGTCACCTGTTCGGCGCGCTCGCCGGTGCGCTGGCGGCGTTCCTGGTGGCCAAGGCGGACAAGCCCGCGCGGCAAGCGCCCTGAGTTGAACATCGGACCGGCACGAGGGCGGCGTCATACCGGCGCTCAGGCGGCGTAGCGGTCCACCATCTCGGTCGCCTTCATCGCCCAGGCGAACGCCTGCGCGGCCGCCAGGCTGATCCCGCTGCGGTTGATGCCGGAGAAGCACGACGCCGCCAGCCCGTACTGCTCGAAGTCGATGATGTCTCCGATCAGCCGACCGATCGGCGTCTCGCTGCCGAATGCCGCCTGCTGCAGATCGGGCGGGATGTCCAGGATCAGCGGCAGGTTCTCCCGCGGCACGCCGAGCAGCAGATCGAAGGCGGACAGCATCCCGGCGGTGAATGCCAGCTCGGCATGCCGCGGATAGAGCGACGAGGCGAGTAGTTCGGCGAGGCGGGCCCGCCCCAGCACCGTCGGCAGGTTGGTATCCACGGCGCGGCCGGCGGGGCGCAGCAGCAGTGCCGGGATCCAGCCGCGCAGGCGGCCCAGCCCGATCCACACCAACGCCTCGCGAGTACTGCGGATCGGCCGCCGCATCTCGCCGAACCGGCCGATCGTGGCCAGCTGGATCAACTGATAGCTCAGCGCCGGCTCCGTGCGCAGGATGCTGTCGAGCGTGTCGTAGCTCGCGTTGTCGTCGAACACCATGCTGGCGAGCTTCATCGTGGCGATCCGTGACGAACCGAGCTTCGCGCCGGTCACCGTGCTCGGCCGTCCCACGTGATAGCCCTGGAACATGTCGAAGTCCATCTCGCGACAGGCTTGAAGCTCCTCGGCGGTCTCGATCTTCTCGGCGAGCATCTGCACCTCGAAGGAGCGGCACTGCTCCATCAGCTCCGGCACATCGGCCAGCGCCGTGACGCGCAGGTCCACCTTCACGATATCCACGATCTCCAGCAGTTCCTCCGCACCGGCGATCCAGGTGAAGTCATCGGCGGCGAGCCGGTAGCCGGCGCGACTGAGCGCGCGGCATCCGGCGAGCACCTCCTCGTCGAGGGCGACCGTTTCCAGCACCTCGATCACGGTCTGCTTCGGCGGCAGGCTGACGGGAATCTGCCCGGTCAGCACACCCCGGTCGGCATTGCAGAACACGGTGGCGCCGCCGGTGAGTCGCTCGATGCCCAGACCCAGCGCATTGAAAATGACATCGTTGGTCATCTCGTCGCCGGTCAGCTGCCGCGGCGCCGCCGGGTCGATCGCGGTCTGGCTGGTCGGCAGCGGCCGGAACAGCAACTCGTAGCCGACGAGTTCCCCGCCCCGTCCTACGATGGGTTGCCGGCCGACTACTGCTGTAGTGTGCGGCACTCAACCCTCCCTTGCGGCCTGCGCATGGACCCCCCGCGGCCGCGCCCAGCCCACGTGCACAATGTGCGATGCCCCGTGTTTCACTCGGGTTCCTGGAGTAACTATGGCACGGACGAATCGGATACTACGGCCATGGCGCGCGGGCATGTCGCGCGAATCGGGGAGCGGCCGATGTCGGTCCTGTTCGGCGTGACCGGTAGCGTGAAAAACATGACACACCCCCCCTCGAGGGCCGACGGCCGAGCGGACGACGAGCTGCGTCCGGTGCGCTTCACCCGCGGTTTCCAGCTGCATCCCGCCGGGTCGGTGCTGGTCGAGTTCGGCAACACCAAGGTGCTGTGCGCCGCGTCCGCGACGCCCGGCGTGCCGCGGTGGCGGCAGGGTTCGGGCCTCGGCTGGCTCACCGCGGAGTACGCCATGCTGCCGTCCTCGACGCACGAGCGCGTGGAGCGGGAGTCGGTGCGCGGCCGGATCAAGGGGCGCACCCACGAGATATCCCGGTTGATCGGCCGGTCCCTGCGAGCCTGCATCGACCTGGCCGCGTTGGGGGAGAACACCATCGCCATCGACTGCGACGTGCTGCAGGCCGACGGCGGCACCCGCACCGCTGCCATCACCGGCGCCTACATCGCGCTGGCCGATGCCGTGACGTATCTCGGAGCCGCGGGCGTACTGGCCGATCCGCAGCCTCTGTCCTGCCGGATCGCCGCCATCTCGGTGGGCGTCATCGATGGCCGGGTACGTCTCGATCTCCCCTACGAGGAGGACTCGCGCGCCGAGGTGGATATGAACGTGGTGGCCACCGACACCGGCATGCTGGTGGAGGTGCAGGGCACCGCCGAAGGAGCCACGTTCCCACGGTCCACCCTCGATCGACTGCTCGACTCCGCGCTCGCCGGGATCGCCGACCTCACCGCCCTGCAACAGCAGGTCCTGGCAGAGCCCTACCCGCACGCGCTGCCGGAGCCCGCGAAGTGACCGCGGCCGGATCGCGTATGACGCCATCCGCGGGCGCCCGCCCGCCGCACCGCGTCCTGCTCGCCACGGCCAACCAGGGCAAGCTGGCCGAGTTGCGCGCGCTGCTGCCGAATTCGGTCGCCGTGCTTGGTCTGGCCGACGTGGCTGCCTACCGCGCATTGCCGGAAACCGGTGCGGACTTCGAGTCCAATGCACTCATCAAGGCCCGCCAGGCCGCCGCGGAGACCGGAATCGTATCGCTGGCCGACGACTCCGGCCTCGAGGTGGCCGCGCTGAACGGCATGCCCGGAGTGCTGTCCGCGCGATGGTCCGGCGCTCACGGCGACGACGCGGCGAACAACAGATTGCTGTTGGCGCAGATCGGTGACGTGCCGGACGAGCGACGCGGCGCTGCGTTCGTGAGCGCGGTGGCGCTGGTCACGCCGGATGGACGCGAAGAGGTGATGCGGGGACGATGGCCCGGACGGATCATCCACGAGCCGCGCGGCGTGAACGGCTTCGGTTACGACCCGCTGTTCGTGCCCGCCGAGTCGGACGTCGACGGCAGCTCGCGCACCAGCGCGGAACTCTCGGCCGCGGAGAAGAATGCGCTGTCGCACCGCGGCCGCGCCATGCGGGCCATGCTGCCGACGATCCTGCGGGTGCTGGGAATCTAGCGACGCAGCAGCACCATTGGTGTCAAGTCGCCGCCGGATGTGTCGATCATGGAGGGCATGACGACTCTCCTCCCCACGCGTCGTCGCGCCTCATGGCGCGACCAGGAACACCTGCTGGCGATCCTTGACGGACTTCCCGTCAATGCCGTGGCCTGCGACCTCGACCTGAACATCGTGTATGTCTCGCCGCAGGCCGCCCGGACGATGGAGGCGTTGCGCGGTCCGGTCCGGGACCGGTTCGGTGTCGACATCTCCGATCTGATGGGGATGAACATTCACCGGTTCCACCAGGACCCGGCCGCGGTGGAACGCATCATGTTCGCGCCGGGCGGGTTGCCGCACTCGGCGACATTCCAACTCGGCGGACTCACCCTGGAGACCGTCATCAGCGCCGCGCGGACGGCCACCGGCCAGATCGTGGGGTATCTGGCGGTGATCAACGACATCACCGTCCGCACCCGGGCGACGGACACATTGCGGCGGACCGCGACGGAGCTCGGCGAAACGACGGCGAAACTCGGCACCGCATCGGCGCACCTGGATGTCGTGACGGATCACGCCACGGACCGCGCCTCGGCGATGTCCGCCGGCATGGACCGATTCCTGGAGCTGGGCCGCGGGGTCGCCGACGGCGCCGACATGATTCGCACGAGCACCCTGAAGGTTGTGGATGCCGCGCACGCGGCCACGGGGAGCGTCGCGGCCCTGGGCGACGCCAGCGGGCAGATCGGCGACTTCACCGCTCTCATCACATCCATCGCCGAGCAGACCAAGCTGCTCGCCCTCAACGCCACTATCGAGGCGACGCGAGCGGGCGCCGCAGGCACGGGCTTCGCCGTCGTAGCCAAGGAAGTCAAGGAGCTGGCGCAGCGCTCCAAGTCGGCCACCGACCAGGTCGCCATCGTGATCGATGCGATCCAGGAGAAGAGCGCCGCGGTCAGCCGGGCGCTCGAGGCGATCGTCACCGGTATCGACACCGTCGGCGAGCAACAGCTCTCGGTGAACGTGATCGTCGATCAGCAGGTGGAGCAGGTCGCGCAGATCACCGACTTGGCGGGCGGGCTCGTCCGCGACATGGCCGATCTCGCCGGCGCGGTGAGCGAGACCCAGCACGTGGCGACGTCCCTGGCGGAACGGTCCCAGTCGCTGGGCGAGGCCCTCGGCGGCCGGTGACCAGGCGATGCGCGGCCGCTACCTCGGTAGTACCTCGAGGATGCCGTGCTCGCCCCGCTCGGCGTTCGTCATGATGTGCGAGACGAACGGGTAGCGCCCCGCCTCGGGCATCGTCATCTCCACGAAGCCGCCCTGTGACGGCGCCAGCGCCAGCGTCTGGCTGCCGCCGGACTCGGCGTTGCCCGCCCGCAGCTGGTAGCCGCCTTCGAAGAACACGGTGTCGAACTGGCTGCCCACCACGTGAAAGGCCAGTGGCTCGTTGGGGCCGGCGTCGAGCACCCAGATGCGGACCCGGTCGCCGACGGTCGCCGTGAGCGGATCGGCGTCATACTGGTTCACGTAGCCGTTGAACGCGTACGCGTCCGGCTGCTTCGCCTGGATCTTGGTCATGTCCGCGACCCCGTCCTGCGGGCCGAGGTAGAGCTCGGACGAGATCAGCAGGTACTCCTCGTCCACGGGGTCGAGATCCGGCGGATCGATGATGACCGCGCCGAACATGCCGTTGGCGATGTGGTGGCTCATCGGCATCGTGGAGCAGTGGTAGAGCCAGATGCCGGATTTCGTGGCGGTGAACCTGTAGTCGAGCGACTGGCCCGCATCGATGGTGCGCATCGGCCCGTCGGGGGCCAGCGCGCCGGCGTGGAAGTCGATGGAGTGCCCGATGTCGCCGTGATTGACCAGGTGCACCACGAACGTGTCGCCGACCTTGCCGCGCAGCGTCGGCCCCGGCATGGTGCCCGGTTCGCCGTCCGCGCCGTAGGTCCACAACGTCTGTTTCACGCCCGGTGCCACGTCGGTGTCGGTGTTGGTGACGGTGAACGTCACGTGATGCACCGTTCCGGGCATGGGGGGTGGCGCGGTCGCGTCGTGCGCCGTGAACCCGTCCGGGGGAGCGGCGAAGAAGTCGAGATCGGCCGCGGCGGATGGGCCCCCACTCGACGCGCTGCCACTGTCGCTCGCGCCGTGGTCCATGCCGGCCATCGCGCCGGGCTGGCCGGCACTGTCGCTCGCCGCGCTGCCGATGACGCCGATCTGCATCACCATGCCCAGCTGGCGATGGCCGACGATGGAGCACCATCCATCGACGGATCGGCCGATCACCCCGGCGTCCACCGTGGCGGATGTGCCCGGCGCGAGGCGTCCGGACGTCGCACCGGTCGCGAGTACCAGGTCGTGCACCATCGTGTCGGTGTTCGTCACCTCGATGACCAGGTGATTGCCCGCCGGCACCTCGATCTTCTGCGGATGGAAGCGCATGTTGTAGGCCGTGACCTTCACAACGGTCGTCTCGCCGGTCGCGGTCACCGATCCGGCCGCGGAGGCGATGGGTGCGGCGCCCACATCCGCGGGGCTGAGCGCGACCGCCCCGGCCACTGCCAGCGCCACGACCGCCAGGCCTGCGGCAGCCGGCCCGGCGAAACGGCCCGGACGCCTGAGCGCGGCCTTGCCGTCGGCGGCGGCGGCGCGGCGATCCTCCAGCGTCGGCTGCGGGGACGGATGACGCCGCTCCCGGATCGATGCCCGCAGCGCCAGGGCCAGCAGCGGCAGGAAGGAGGCGAAGCCGACCAGCGCGATCGTCGACGCCGCCACGGCCACCAGGGACGGTACCGGCATCGCCCACACCGCGATGCCGCAGGTGATGATCGAGACCCGCCAGGCCGCGCCCCGGTCCAGGGCTGCCGTGGCGGCGCGGGTCGCGACCGGGCCGCCGCCGGCGACCACCGGCACCAGGTAACTGAGCGCTCCGAGCAGTACCTGCGCGGCGAAGCCGCCGGCCAGTGGCCCGACCACCACGCCAAGATCCGCCGAGAAGGCGGACCAGGTCGGCGACATCGCGGCCAGCACCGCCAGCCAGATCAGGCCGACCACGAGCCAGCCGATACCGGCTGCGACGGAATAGGTCGCGTAGCTGCTCGGCGGCTTGCTCAAGGCCTCCTTCACCAGCGGCACCGACGCCACCGCCAGTCCCGCCAGGTATCCGACCAGGCCGATGACCGCGACCGGCGGCGGCGCCCACAGAGCGGCGGCGGCGACCGCCAGCACCGATGCCGGCAGGATCATCAGCGCGTGCGAGGCGGCCTTCTCCGCGCCGTCGACGATGCGGGTGCGCAGCATGGTCGCCCACAGGGTGACCAGCGTGCCGATCACCGTGATGCCGATCCAGCCCAGCACGTTGATCGCCATGTGCGCCACGACCAACCGGTCGTGGTCCGCGTCCCGCGCCAGCACAATCCCGGCGGCCGCTCCCACCGGCAGCAACGCGGCGGCCACCAGGTAGTACCGCACGGTCGGCCTGAAGCGGGACGGCAGTGCCCGGCGCATCCGGACCGCCAGTACCACCCCGTGCCAGAGCACCACGGCACCGACGACGCACCCGCCGATCAGCACCGCGGGCCACGAGGGCAGTGTCATACCCGCGACCACGGCGGCCACGCCGACGTTGAGCAGCCACAGCCGCACCGTCTGGCCGGCCACACCGAAACGGGTCGGCTTGGACCGAAGCACGGAGTCGGCGAAGTGCGTGGACCACACCAGGATCGCGTTGGTCACCGCGCCGAGCAGCAGCAGGTGCACGAGCAGCCACATCGCCACCGGCAGGAAGCGGTGGGTCACGGTGACCACGAGCAACGCCAGCAGCCAGAACACCACCCCGGCGTTCGCCTTGAGGTGCCAGGTGGCGCGCTTATTCGCCACGGGCCACCCCCGGCGGGTTCGATGCTGCGGCGGCGCGCAGCGCGCGTTGCCGCCGGCGCCGGGCCGCCAGGGATGCGGCGACACCGGTGATCGCGGCCGTCAGCGCAAACGCCAGCACCGCGATCACGTTGCCGACCCCACCGACCTGCCACACCACATGCATGCCTTTGAGGTCACCACCGACCACCCGCACTGCGAGCGCGGCGTGCAGCAGCACCGCCGGCACGTACATGACGGGGTGATACGGCAGCGGACGGCGCAGCACCGCGGGCAGGATCACCGCGGCGTGCGCGAAGATCATCGACATGGTGAACCCGAGCATCACCGAATGCACAAGGGCGTCGTAGGCGCCGCCGTCGAACGGATCGCCGGCGAGCAGCAGCACGCCGCCGGCCACGGCCAACCACACGTACCCGGCCATGAGGCAGGCGGCGGAGAACCGCGGCAGACCGGTCGATCGCAGCATCTTCGGCGCCACATCCACATTGAGCAGCGCCGCCACCAGGACCAACAGCACCACGCCGAGCACCGGCGACACCCAGCCACCGAAGAGCAGTTGCAGCACGACGGTGGCCAGCAGCAGCACCCCCACGGCCAGCACCGCCTGCTCGGCGCGATCGTCGGACCGGCCGAGCCGCGCGAGCTCCATGCGCTCGCCGGAGATCAGCAGCACCACGTAGGCGATCAGCCATCCCAGGAACGAAGCGGTCGCGGCGCCGCCGGTGAAGAGCATCGCTGCGCCGAACGCGCCGACCGCGCCGAGGGCCTGGACCAGAACCGCCGCGTCGCGGCGCCGACGCCACAGCGGGATGAAGATCACGGCCTGGATGCCGGTGCCGGCCATCAGCAGCGCCCCCGCGGCGGTCAGCGGCAGCGGGGAGATCAGGGCGACCGCGCCGAGGCCCATGAACGCAGGGGCGGCGAACCCCCACTTCTTGCCCAGGGCAACCGCGCGCTCGAGTGCGATCACAGTGCCGATGAAGCCGAGCACCATCAGCATGCCGTGCACAGCGGCCACGCGTTCGCTGGTGACCGGTGCGGCGACGCCGAGCAGCAGCAGCGCCGCATCCAGGCCGGCCATCAGCGCGATGCCCGCACCGATCATCAGCGCCAGCCGGCCGCCCATCGGGCGGGGCTTCGCCGGTGGCCGCGGCCGTCTGGTGATTCCCGGCGCTTCCGTGCGAGGCGAGCGGTTCGCGGGCGGCGCCGGAGCATTGCCCGGCGGAGCCAGTTCGCTCATCTGTTGTCCGCGAAGCCCAGCAGGCATGCGCCCGGTTCGGCGAACGCCTGCAGGTCGGCGCTGTCGGCGTCTGCTCCCAGCCTGCTCAAGGCACCGCGCACGATGCCCAAATGGATCTGGCAGACCACTTCCGGATGGCGCTTCGCGGCATCCAGGAACGGACAGGTGGTCAGGCGCATGGTCTTGGGATCGTTGGTGGCCTGCGGCTCGAAGCGCAGTTCGCGCAGCATCTCCACGACCCGGTCGGCCGGCCGCGAATCGGGCGCGGCCAGGGCGCCCACATGGTGTTCGACGAGCGTGCGGCCCCACCGCTCACCCGCCTCGCGCGCCATGGCACCCGGATCGGGGCTGGCGGCGGAGACCTGGTCGATCAGCGCGACCGCCAGCGCCACGTACTCCTGGCCGTCCGACCCGAGCGGGCCCGACATCAGATCGCTGCTCTCGTCGGGTGGCTCTGCGGCCGTGCTGTGATAGAGCCATGCGGGCCGGCCCCGGCCGGACGGCGCGCGGCGGAACCGCTCGATGCGGCCGTCCGTCACCAGCGCATCGAGATGTTCACGTACTGTATTGGGGTGCTGACTCAACTGTTCGGCAAGCGCCGCGACGGTCACCGGCTCGCCGGCGTCGGTCACGGCGCGCAGCACGCCCGCGCGTGCCGCGGACAGGTGCGGCAGGGCCGGACGGGCGTGCCGCGGACCGAAGCCGTCCGCAGCACCGGGAATGCCGGCCGCGCCAGCCGGCGTCACTTCCGGGATGCGCGCGAAACCATTTATCACGATAATAACTGTAATAAACTCACGGCGTGCCCGCCACCGACGGGTGCACCGGCCGACCGGAAGGCATGAGATGACCATGACGACATCGCTCGCGGCAGCGACCACCGACATCGACGGAGCGGGCGCCGCGACGTCCGAAGCGGCCGCGCTGGAAGCGCTGACCCAGCATCACGCGCAGCTGGTCGGAACGGTGGTCGCTCACGCGAGCGCGCTGCTGGACGCCTCGGCGGCGGGCAGCCTGGAGGGGGCGTCGTCGGCACGCCGCGACCTCGTCCTGTTCTGCCGCGGCGAGGTGCTGCCGCATTCGATCGCCGAGGAGGACACCGTCTACGCGCTGGCCCGGGAACTTCCCGGCCTGCGCCCGCTGGTCGATGCGATGATCGCCGACCACCGCACCATGGCCGAACTCATCGACGACCTGGCCGGCGCCACAACTCCGCTGGGGGCTTCGGCCGCGGCGCACGCACTGCGGGTGCTCTTCGAGTTGCATGTCGAAAAGGACGGCGACTACATCCTTCCGGCGATCGCCGCAAGCGAGTCGGTGTCGCTGTCCGACGGCATCGCACAGCTCCAGGCGCTGTCGGACGAGCTGAGCTCGGCCGCGCAAGGGGGCGGCTGCGGGTGCGGCGGGAGCGGTTGCGGATGCGGCGGCGGCGCGGCAGAGGACCCCGGTGCGCAGGGCGGCGGCTGCGGGTGCGGCGGGGGCGGTTGCGGATGCGGCGGCCACGACGACGCACACGCCGGCCACGACCACGCCGGCGCCCCGTCCGTCCAGGCCGCGACGAGCCGGCCGGTGCTCGACGCCCGGCAGGTGCCGCACAACATCCGGCACGCCACGGTCTTCGGGGCCTTGGACGCCGTCCGGCCGGGCGCCGGGCTGGAATTGATCGCGCCGCACGACCCCCTGCCGCTGCTGGCGCAGGTCGAGGACCGGGATCCGGGCGCCTTCGAGATCACCTACCTCGAGCGCGGCCCCGAGGTGTGGCGGATCGCCCTCGACCGCAAGGTCTCCGTCACGGCCTGACGTCGGTCTGTCCCGCTCGAAGCAACCGGACCGGAACACGAGAGCGGGGCCCCACCGGCCGGTGGGGCCCCGCTCTCGTGTTCGTGCGCCCGGCCCCCTGGCCGGACGCCGTTCACGGCAGTGTGGCGACCCCCTTCGGCGCGAAGCGCCCGCCGGTGACGGCCTCCGAGACGCCCTCCCGGTCGAGGTACGGAGTGATCCCGCCCAGCCAGAACGGCCAGCCGGCGCCGGTGAGCATCGCCAGATCGACGTCCGCCGCTTCGGCGACGATGCCCTCGTCGAGGATGCGCCTGACCTCGTCGGCGAGCGCCGCCAGCGCGCGGCCGCGTACCCCCTCACCGGTGGACGGCGCGCCGCCGCGTTGCCACAGCGCCACGACGGCCGGATCGACGGTCTGCGCGCCGGTCTCGTCGAACGTCACCAGCGTGCGGTGGCCGCCCTCGACGATGCGGCGCAGGTTCTCGCTGACCCGGAAGCGATCCGGGAAGGCCGCTGCCAAGGTCTCCGTCACATGCAGGGCGACGGCCGGCCCGACGAGCTGCAGCAGCATGATCGGCGTCATGGGCAGGCCCAGCGGAGCCAGCGCGCCATCGGCGACCGCGGGCTCGGTGCCTTCGTCGATCGCCGCGATGATCTCGCCCATGAACCGCGTCAGCAGGCGGTTCACCACGAACGCCGGCGCGTCCTTGACCAGGATCGGGCCCTTACGCAGCGCTTTGGCGGTGGCGAACGCCGTGGCCAGCGCGCCGTCGTCGGTGGCCTCGCCGCGCACGATCTCCAGCAGCGGCAGCACGGCCACGGGATTGAAGAAGTGGAAACCGACGATCCGCTGCGGGAAGTCGAGTTCCGAGGCCATCGCCGACACTGACAGTGACGACGTATTGGTCGCCAGCACGCACGTCGATGGGACGTGGCGCTCCAGGTCCGTGAAGACCTGCTGCTTGATGCTCAGCTCCTCGAACACGGCTTCGATGACGAATTCGGCGTCGGCGAAGTCCGCGTAGTCGAGTGTGCCGGTCACCAACGCGGTGAGCCGGTTGGCCTCGTCGTCGCTGATGCGCTTCTTGGCCGCCAGCCCGGCGATCTCACGCCGGATCCCGGCCAGACCCCTGTCCAACCGCTCCTGGTCCACGTCCGTGATCACGACGGGCACATGTAGACGCCGCGCGAACAGCAGGGCGAGTTGGGCGGCCATCAGGCCCGCACCGATCACGCCGACCTTGCTGACCGGCCTGGCCAGGGACGGGTCCGGGGCGCCGGCCGGTTTGCGGGCCCGCTTCTGCGTCAGGTTGAACGAGTAGACCCCGGCGCGGAACGTCTGCGAGCAGATCAGGTCGGCGAGCGCCTGCTCCTCGGCGGCGAATCCCTCGGCGAGGTCGGCGGTGCGGGCAAGCTCGATCAGGTCCAGCGCACGATACGGGGCGGGGGAGGCGCCGTGGGTGCGCATGTCGGCGATCATCCGGCCCTGCGCAACGGCCTGCGCCCATGCTGTCTCGTCGGCACGGTGGTCGGGGCGCGGCACGTCGATGCTCCCGGAGAGCACATCGGCCATCCAGGCCAGCGACTGCTCCAGGTAGTCGGCCGCGTCCAGCACCGCATCGACCACGCCCAGCGCGAGCGCCTGCGTCGGTTTGATCATCCGGTTCTGGTTGAGCGCATTGTCGATGATCACGGTGACGGCGTTGGCCGGCCCGGCGATGCGCGGCAGCAGTTGCGTGCCACCCCAGCCGGGCAGGATGCCCAGGAAGCATTCGGGCAGCGCCATCATGGCGGCGTTCGCGGCGAGTGTGCGGTAGTGGCAGTGCAGCGCGATCTCCACGCCGCCGCCCAGCGCGGCGCCGTTCACGAACGCGAACGTCGGGATGGTGGAGTCGCGCAGTCGGCGGAAGACGCGGTGGCCCAGCGCCCCGATGGCCAGGGCCTGCTGCCGGTCGGTGATGGCGCCGATGCCGGACAGATCTGCGCCGACTGCGAAGACGAACGGCTTGCCGGTGACGGCGATCGCTGCCGGTTTTGCGGCGAAGGCGGCATCCAGCGCCGCATCGATATTGCGCAGACCCTGGGGGCCGAACGTGGTGGGCCGGGTGTGGTCCTTGCCGTTGTCCAAGGTGATGAGCGCGACGGGTCCGCCGATGCCGGGCACGTCGATCAGGCGCACGGGCGCCTGAGTCACGACCTCGTCGGGCAACGTCAACGTAGTGGTCTCGGTCATTTCCCGGCTCCGTTCCTGCGGTCGGCTGCGGCCGGATCGGTCGCGTGCGGCGCGCCCGTGAAGTGCGGGTTCTCCCAGATGACCGAGCCGCCCATGCCCAGTCCCACGCACATCGTCGTCAGCCCGTACCGCACGTCGGGGCGTTCGGCGAACTCGCGGGCCAGTTGGATCATCAGGCGCACACCGGACGACGCGAGCGGATGCCCCATCGCGATCGCCCCGCCGTAGGGGTTGAGGTTGGGGTCGTCGTCGTTCAGCCCGAAATGGTCGCAGAACGCCAGCACCTGCACCGCGAATGCCTCGTTGATCTCGATCAGGCCGATATCGCTCAAGCCCAGACCCGTCTTCGTCAGCACCTTCTCGGTCGCGGGGATCGGCCCGATGCCCATCACCTCGGGGTCGACACCCGCGAATGCGTAGCCCACCATGCGCATCCTCACCGGCAGGCCCAGTTCCCCGGCGAGGTCGGCCGAGGTGAGCAGGCAGGCTGTGGCGCCGTCGGTCAGCGGTGAGGCGTTGCCCGCCGTCACTCTGCCGTGCGGCCTGAACGGGGTGCGCAGGTCCGCCATCCCTTCGAGGGAACTCTCGGGGCGTGGCAGCTCATCGGCGGTGGCCAGTCCCCAGCCTCCCGCCGTGGAGCGGGTGGCGACCGGCACCAGATCGGGCGCGATCTTCCCGGCCACCAGCGCGGCGGCATATCTGCGCTGGCTCGCGACGGCGAACGCGTCAGCCCGCTCCTTGGTGAGCTCCGGCCAGCGATCGTGCAGGTTCTCGGCGGTGAATCCCATGTTCAACGCGGACGGATCGACCAGCTTGTCGGCGACGAAGCGCGGGTTCGGATCCGCCCCGGCGCCCATCGGATGGTGGCCCATGTGCTCGACGCCTCCGGCGAGAACGGCGTCATAGGCGCCTGCGGCGATACCGGATGCAGTGGTGGTGACGGCCGTCATGGCGCCCGCGCACATGCGGTCGATCGCGAAGCCGGGCACGCTGCGGGGCAACCCGGCCAGCAGCGCCGTGGTGCGACCGATCGTCAGGCCCTGGTCGCCGGTCTGGGTCGCCGCGGCGATCGCCACCTCGTCGACGCGCTCCGGCGGCAGCTCGGGATGGCGTCGCAGCAGTTCCCGCAGCACCTTGACCACGAGGTCGTCCGCGCGCGTCTGCGCATACATGCCCTTGTCGCCGGCCTTGCCGAAGGGGGTGCGCACCCCGTCGACGAACACGACGTCGTTCAATGTTCGACCCTTCACGGTGTTCTCCTCGGTCGATCAGTGCTGGTGCCTGCGATGCTACCGACAAAAGCTACCCGTCGGTAACTTACGGGTGGCTTCCGGGCGCTGCCGGTGTGACGTCGCGGCCGGCTTGCGCCGCCGAGACGGCGGCGGCCTGCTACGCTCGGGCGCTCAGCGCCGACGCCAGCGCCGGCGCGACCAGCTCGATCTGCCACGGCCGGGCGCCGCCGTCCGCCATGGCGGACGCGACGTCGCCGCTGACAGGCGGCTGCCAACAGATCGCGCGCACCAGTCGAGGAGAGGCGAGGTTTTCGACCGGCACCGATACCCGCTCCGACACGGCGGCGAGCCCGGTGCGTGCGGCCTCCAGGCGCGCCGCGGCGTCGGGGTTCTTGTGCGACCAGCGGGACGCGGACGGTGGGCCATCGGCCGGCAGCCGCCGCGGTGGCAACTCGGTGGCGGGAAGGCTGCGTGCCCGATCCAGCGCCGCGAGCCACCGCTGTGCCTGGCGGCGCTGGGCGTGGCCGCCGAAGACCGGTAGTGATGTGAGGGCCGCGACGGTCGTGGGCAGGGTTGTGGCAGCGTTGACGATTGCCGAATCGGGCAGCACGCGATGCGGGGCCAAATCCCGCGACTGCGCGAATGCGTCGCGAGCGAGGTAGAGCTCGCGGATGGCGGCCAGCGTGCGGCGGTCGGAGATGGTGTGGATGCCCGAGACCCTGCGCCATGGATCCGGTCTCGGGACGGGCGGCGGCGCATCGACGATCGCCGCGAATTCCTGCTCGGCCCATTCGAGCTTGCCCTCGGCAGCGAGTAGCTGTGCCATGGCCTCGCGCAGCTCGATCAGCACCTCGACATCCAGCGCCGCGTAATCGAGCAGGTCTGCGGGCAGCGGGCGGCGCGACCAGTCGTCCGCTCCGTGCCCCTTGGCCAGATGCAGGCCGAGGATCTGCTCGACGAGGGGTCCCAGGCCCACTTTGGGCAAACCGGCCAGGCGACCGGCCAGTTCCGTGTCGAACAGCTGAGCGGGGCGCAGGCCGAGCTCAGCCAGGCACGGGAGGTCCTGGGTCGCGGCGTGCAGGATCCATTCGCCCTGCTGCAGGGGCTCGGCCAGGGGCTCCAGGTCGGCGAACGGCACCGGGTCCACGAGTGCGGTGCCCACGCCCGCGCGCCGGATCTGCACCAGGAATGCACGCGAGCCGTAGCGGAATCCGGAGGCGCGCTCTGTGTCGAGCGCGATGGGGCCGGACGCCGCGCCCAAGGCGTGGGCAAGGGTATGCAGCGAGCGGTGGTCCGCAATAGGGGCGGGGGTGCCGTCGCGGGGCTTCAACAGCGGGACGGCCTCGATCGGTGGCTGCTTATCGGCCGCAGCCACGTGCTCATCGACGGTCAATTGATGACGCTCGCGCGCAGTGCCAATGTCACCATGTGTGCCCGGTCACCGGTGCCCAGCTTGCGGCCGATGCGTGCCAGATGGCTCTTGACCGTGAGCGCCGACAGCTCGAGCCGCTCGCCGATCCACTTGTTCGATCTGCCGTCCGCGACCATGCGCAGCACTTCGACTTCGCGGGGTGAGAGGTCGTAGATGCCGGTCGGCACGTTGCGTGCCGGCGCCGCATGCCCGGCGACGACAGCGCCGGTCGCTCCGGCCCGCATCGCGCCGGCGATGTCACCGATGCCGGCCGCCGTGGACAGCGCGATGACGCGAGTCCAGCCGGCCGCGCGCAGCGCGGCGATGGTGCCCGGCACGGCGGGCCCCAGCCGCAGACTGACGATCGCCACGCTCGCGGACGTGTCCGCACCGGGCGAGACGCCGACGGCTGACTGGTCGAAGCCCGGGGCTGTGGCCACCGCGGCGATGCCGATCGCGGTGAGCGCGTGGGCGAAGGATTGCGCTGCTGTGGCGTCCGGGTCGATGAGCAGGATCTGGCCGGCCGGGCGGGCGCCGGACGCCGCCGCTGCTCCGGGCGAATCCCCATCGGCAGCGGCGCGTTGCGCGGGCAACGTCGCGGCGACGGACAGCTCTGCGCGCGGCCACCGTGCTGCTTCCTCGACCCTGCTCCCCAGACTTGTCACAACCACCCCTCAGGTCGGGGCGACAGCACCCGCCGCACAGTCTCCGCATTGCGGACTCCGACACCCTCAGACCAGTGTCCTTCACCGGGATGGCGCGAGTCAAGCCGGTGCCAGCCTCACGAAATGGTGGTTGTCTACTATTGCTTCGCGGCGAACGGGTGATTCTGGTCCCGGATGGCCGACACGCCCTCCGGCGGCAGGCCCGCGGCGGTCGCCAGGAAATCGACGAACGCCGCCAGGTGCGGGGCGGTATCCGGCGTCTCGGCCGTCCACGACGCCCGAAGTTCCAGCTCGTTGATACGCGGCGGCCCGGCGATATCACCGAAGCGGTTGGACGAGGTGATGGTGACCGTGCCGCCCAGGGCGCGATAAGCGACGTCGTGCGCACCGAGCCGTTCGGTGAGCCAGGACCACGCCACGTCCGGCAACAGCGCATCCGACGCCATGTCGGTGTCGATCTCGCAGGTGCCGAACGCGACGACCCGGAATGTGCCCTCCCACGCATCCACGCCGTCCGGATCGTGCAGCAGCACCAGTCGTCCGGACGCGACAGGCTCCCCGTCGTCGTCGTTCACCGTGACGGACACCGCGTAGGTGTGGGGGGCGAGCTGGGTGGGCGACGGTAACTCACCGATTTCCGTTCCGGCGCGCAGACCGGAGCCGCGCAAGCCCGCTACCGCCCGGCGGAATCCGGCTGGTCCGACCAGCGTCCGGCTGCCTGCGTTACCCATATGCCGAACGATACGGCGCTGGTCCGACACAGATGGTGAACCACGCCGAGGGGGCGGTCAGCGACTGGTCTGCGCCTCGTCGGAGGGGACGAGTGTCAAGGCGACGGAGTTGATGCAATACCGCTGATCGGTGGGTGTGGCGTAGCCCTCGCCCTCGAAGACGTGGCCCAAGTGCGAACCGCACGTGCGGCATCGGACCTCGACCCGCTCCACGCCGAGCGATGCGTCGCGGTGCAGCGTGACGTTGTCGTCCCGGGACGGCGCGTAGAAGCTGGGCCAGCCGCAGTGCGAGGTGAATTTCGTCGCCGACCGGAACAGCTCGGCACCGCACGCCCGGCACACGTACGCGCCGTCGGCGGTCTCATCGGTGTATTTGCCGGTGAACGGGCGTTCGGTCGCCGCCTGGCGCAGCACGGCATAGGCCATCGGGTCGAGCTCGGCGCGCCATTCGTCATCCGTTTTCACAACGGTCGGCGCCGTGGCGGCTGCGGCGTCATCTGCGTGGGAAGTGTGCAGTGCCATACCGTCACTGTACGCAGATCCGGTGCCCACGAGCCGGGCGCACGCACGGCGGCGACGGGCGCAGCGTCCCACGCCGGCGCCGCGATCGGCGGGGCGGCGCGATTATGGCGGGCAGAGCAGGCCCCGGTCCGGCGCGGTGCCGTGCAGCAGATAGTCGTCCACGGCGCCCTGGACGCATGCGCTTCCGGAATACGCGGACTCGCTGCCGGACTGCCACGAGACGAGCACAGCGGACGACAGCTGCCCGGCCACCGCCTGGGCTTCGCGATACGGGTGGCCGGCTGCGAGCACCGACCCGATGACGACGATCGAGGGTGCGCCGGCCCCGGACAGCCGGCCCAACGACTGGTCCGGAGCCGGCCACGCAGAGCACAGCGACGCACTCGCGACCGCGAACGGCCCGAACAGGGGCGCCCTGGCGGCGGCGGCTGCGGCGGCGCCCGCGATATCCGGTGGGCTCAGCCGCGTCGCGCTGTCGCTGCACGCGTACAGGATGCGGGACGACAGCCGGGACGTGAGCGATGGGCCAGCTCCGGTGGCCGTCAGGAGGCGGGTCAGCGGCGCCCCCTCACCGGAGTCCAGCGCCGCGATCGCCGCGGCGAGGGCCGGCCACGAATCCGGATCGGGAAGCTGCTCGGTGAGCGCCCTGAGCACGCTGCCGCCCGTCATCACCCACGCGCCGGACGGGATTCCGGTCGTCGCCAGCCGCGAAACCAGTGTCTGTACCGTGCTTCTCGGGTCGGCGCCCAGCGGGCAGCCGCCGTCGAAAGCGCCGCACGCCGCGGCGAAGTCGTCGAACTGCCGCTCCGACGCCGCGGCGGATTCCGTGGCATGCTGCTGCGGCGAAGTGAGCGGATCGGCGGGTGACGCGAGCACCGCGGCCGCGACCCGGCCCGGGTACCGGTCCGTGTACACGGCGCCGATGGTGGCGCTGCCGCCGCTCGCCAGCAGCGACACCGTGTCCTTCCCGAGCGCGGCGCGAATCGTGTCCAGATCGTCGGCGGCCCGGGTCGAGTTGAATGTGGTGAGCGCCGCGCCGGCCGTGTCCCCGCAATCGAACGTCAGCTGCCGCTCGATCGCACTCAGCTGGGCGGCGCCTTCGGGTGACGCAGGATCCGCCGCCATGCCAAGGATCGATGCGGCGGTGCTGCTGTTGACGCAGTCGATCCCGGTCGAGTCGCCGGTGCCGCGGGCGTCCGTCGTGATGATCGCGTAGTGCCGACGGATCTCCTGCGGGAGCGACGCCGTGATCTCGGCGATGTCGGTGTAGCTGCTCGATCCCGGGTCGCCGAAACCCACGAACAACACCGGGGCGCCGGCCGGCGTGTCGGCCGCCCGTGCCTCGGCGACCTGCACGGTGAGATGGCCGCGCTGCGGCTGCTCGTAGACGAAGGGCACAGTGACCGCCGCACACCGGACCGTGATCGCGGTGCCGTCCGTCGTCGCGGCCACGCCGGCAGGGCAGTCGCCCCAATCAATGGGTGCCGAACTGCGGCCGGGGCCACCCGGGCCGATGGGCATCGTGCTGCTGGGGGCGCTGGCCCCGGCCGTGGCCGTGGCCGGTCCGTCGCCGAAGGTGGCGATCCCCGGCCGACGGGACGGCCCGGCGGTGCAGGCGGTGGTCAGCAGCAGGACCGCGATGAGGGCCGCCGTTCGCCCTCGGCGGGGCCCGTCCGACTGCCGCATGATGGTCGACACTAGCGGGCGCGCCGCCGCCCACGAGTTGGGTACCGTGGACGTGTGTCCAGCCGATACCTCCGCCCGCAGGCGCTCGTCGGTCACATCCTGGTGCTCGCGGCCGCACTCACCTGCCTGCGGCTCGGCTGGTGGCAGTGGCACGTGTTCGAGGCGGCGCGTGGGACCGCGCAGAACCTCGGATACGCGCTGCTCTGGCCGGTGTTTGCCGGATCGTTCATCTACATGTGGCTGCGCTTCCTGCAGCTCGAGTCCGCCCGTGACGCCACCGGCGCAGCCGATGCGTCGGCCCTTGCGCCCGACGACATCGCGGACCGGGTGGACGGCGGCACCGGCGGTGTGGACGACGCGTATGACGCCGCGGCGGGCGCGGACGGGTCCGCACCGGTGGGTCGGTCGGGGACTGCCACGGGGCAGCGTCATACTCGATCCAGCAGCGCACCCGCGCGCGAGTCGAAGACGGTCGGCATGGGATATGTCGGTGTCGACGACGATGACGACCCGGAGCTCGCCGCGTACAACCGCGCGTTGGCCCGATTAGCAGAAGAGGACGAGGGACGTGCCCGATGAGTCCACCGCGCGCCACACAGCGGAATCCGCAACCGCGACATTCGAGTTGACCCCCAAGGTGGCGGCGGCGCTGCAGCGGTACCGGATCGCCTCGTTCGTCGTCGGCGTGGGCCTGCTGATCCTGGTCGTTGCCATGGTGCTGAAATATGCCGGCGACATGGGCTGGGCGGTGGCGGTGTGGGGACCGATCCACGGGCTGCTGTACGCGATCTATGTGCTGCTGGTCTTCGACCTCTCCTACCGGGCGGGCTGGAAGCTCACCAACCTGCTGAAGATAATCCTGGCGGGCGTTGTCCCGGTGCTGTCATTTTACGCGGAGCACTGGGTCAACCGCACGATGTTGGCGGGAAAGCGCCTCTAGCTGCGGTTTCCGGGGCGGGCCTGCTAATCCCGCACGTATTTCTTCCGATAGGACTCGCGAAGAGCCGTGCCTCGTCCGTGGCGCGACCGCCTGGGGCCTACGAGGAGATTTCGGTGTCCGGTTTGAGGAAACTGTCGATCAGAACGCGATTGATGCTGATGGTTGTGGTGTTCACCGTCGGCGTCGCGGGCCTGACCTGGATCACTGCGGTGAAGCAGGAATCAAGCATCATGACGGAGCGGCAGAATGCCACGCGGTCCGTCGTGGAGGTCGCCCTCGGGGTCGTGCAGTACTTCGGCGGGCTGCAGGACTCCGGCCAGATGACCCAGGACCAGGCACAGAAGGCTGCCATGGACGCAGTGCGCGAGCTCAGGTACTCGGGGCAGGAGTACTTCTGGATCAACGACATGCATCCGACGATGGTCATGCACCCGTTCAAGCCGGAACTGGACGGCACCGACCTGACGGGGAACGTCGATCCCAATGGCAAGCACCTGTTCGTGGAGTTCGTGAACGAGGTGAAGGCTCACGGAGCCGGCTTCGTGGACTACCTCTGGCCCAAGCCGGGTGCGCAGGATCCGCAGCCGAAGGTGTCGTATGTCGCGGGGTACCAGCCGTGGGGCTGGGTGATCGGCTCCGGCGTGTATGTGGACGACGTGCAGACCGCAGCGTTCGCCGCCAGCCTGTGGGTACTTGCCGGTGGCGGCGTGGTGATTCTGCTGGTCCTGCTGGTGAGCTGGGTGATCGAGCGCAGCATTCGCCGCCAGATCAATGAGGCGGAACAGCTGCTCAGCAGTGGCGACCTGACGACGCGGCTGCCCGTCGGCCGGTCGAAGACGGAGATGGAGCGACTGGCGGTGGCACTGAACGCCACGCTGGACAGGTCCACCGCCGTGATGGAGAACGTGCGCAGGGCGATCGGGCAGTTGAATGCATCGGCCGACAAACTGGTGTCCAGCAGCGAACAGATCGCGGCGAGTTCCGAATTCGCAACGCGGCAAACCGCCGAGGTGGTGACGTCGGCGCAGCAGGTCTCGACCGGCATGGACTTGGTCGCCGGCAGTACACAGCAGATGGGGGAGTCCATCGGCGAGATCGCGCAGAACACGCATTCGGTGGCCAGGATCGCCGGCGAGGCCGTCGCCCTGGCCGAGGCCACCAACCATGCCGTGACCGAGCTGGGCCGCTCGTCCGCCGAGATCGGTTCGGTGGTCAAGGTGATCACGACCATCGCCGAGCAGACCAACCTGCTGGCGCTGAACGCCACGATCGAGGCTGCCCGGGCGGGTGAGGCCGGCAAGGGCTTCGCCGTGGTCGCGGGCGAGGTGAAGGAGCTGGCCGAGGAAACGGCGCGGGCCACCGGGGACATCTCGGCGCGCGTCGAGTCCATCCAGAGCGCGGTGCGTCAGGCGGCGACGGAGATCGAGCAGATCGGCGAGACGATCGGCCGAATCAACGACTTCCAGGCCACGATCGCCGGCGCCGTCGAGGAGCAGAACGCGACCGCAGCGGAGATGGCCACCAGCATCGCGAACGCTGCAGACGGCGGACGGCAGATCGCGGTCTCGCTCGACGAGATGCAGGACGCCGCACGGCGCACGACCAACGACTTGGAATCGATCCGCGCCGCTGCGCGGCAGCTCGCCGACCTGGCCGGGGAGCTCGAAGGATCGATGGTCCTGGTGTGACGCCGCGGCGGTCGACCCGCCCGATTCCCGAGCGGGCGGCGATGCGGCCTAGCGGTCGTCCGGGGTGTGATCGATGGCGAGCTGGCGCCGGTGGTGGTCGAAGTGCAGTGTCGCGTAGTGATAGACGTCTGCCCGGCTCATGCGCTCAGCGAAGTAGGGGTCCCACCGCACGGGAAACCACATCGTCCGGCGCAGCGACGAATCGGTCTCCGCGTCCAGGTGGCGGTGCAGTGATGCGATCACGCGGGCCAACCACGCGTCCGCTCGACGCGGGGAAATCATCGCCGCGCCGGCCCGGGATCCCCAGAAGTTGATGCGATGGAATGCCGGGGTCGTCATGTCGAGCACCCTCGCAAAGCGCCGCTGCACCGCGCGCGGGGCCCGGCTGATCAGTGCTACGAGAACAAGCAGGGTGCGCGTGATCAGGTAGCCGAACAACATGTGGAAGAGCAACTCCCGGTTACTCCAGTCCGTACCGACGGACTTCTGTCGCAGGTCCGCAGCGGTCGCGTGCGTGATGAGAGTGTGGAACTCGCGTTGCGCGCGGTCCAGTTCGGCGTGGATCGCCTCCGTCGGCGGGCCCGGCTCGACCATGTCGACACCGTAGATCGGCGCCGGACCACCGGCATCCGCGACGGCCAGACCCCGCGGCGGATATCTGCCACGCCGGCGGTGCAACGGTGTTTCGCTACGTCTAGGCGGTGGCCGCAAAAGCCGACGAGCACCTGGGCGAGGAGAGAAGCATGAGGTCTACACATCTCGTGCTGGGGAAGTGCCCTCGTCGAAGCCGCGTCGCGGTCGCTGCCGGGGCGCTGATCGCTGCGCTGGAAAAAGGTGGGCAGCGGCCCGACCGATATCACCAGCTGATCGAACCCCAAGCTGGTGACCTGCGAAAACGTGGTGGGCGATACTGGGATCGAAAGTGTTACGCTTACACATGACGCACGTTGTTTCCTATCAGTAGAAATCCCGAAATAGCGTTGTGGCCTGCGATTATGATGCCTGGCAACGAGTGGCAATGAGTGGAAATCACGTAGCATTGTCGTGGGCACATCGTGGGCACGTGCCCATTGGTGGGCACGTAGTGGGCACGACAGGAGGGCAAGGATGGCTCGTAGGACCGCTCCGAATCGCGGTGGAGTGCGCAAGTTGCCGTCGGGTCGGTGGCAGGCGCGCTTCGTCGCTCCTGACGGTAAGCGGCGGAACGCGCCGTTCACTTTCCAGACGAGGCGCGACGCAGAGGCCTGGCTGTCGGAATCGAGCGTGGCAGTGTCCGCTGGCAGGTGGAAATCGCCTGAGCAACTGGCGGCAGAACCGAAGGTTCCTACGCTGAGCGACTATGCGGCTACGTGGCTGTCGCGGCGTCGCGTGCGTGGTCGCAAACTGTCGCCACGAACGTTCGCCGAGTATCGGGCGCTGTTGGATCGGCATATCCTGCCGACGTTCGGTGATGAGCGACTGACGGCGATAGGCCGACACGACGTCGATAAGTGGTATGAATCGCTTCCGGCAAAGAAAGAGACGCTCCGCGCGCGGGCTTACAGCCTGTTCAAGTCGATTCTGGCGTCCGCCGTCGCCGATGATCTGATCGTGGCGAACCCGGCGCGTATCCGCGGTGCGGGGCGCTCGCATACGACCCGGCGGGTACGGCCTGCCACCCCAGCCGAGGTGACCGCCCTTGCAGATGCGATGCCGTCAGCGAAATACCGGGTGATGGTGCTGGTGGCTGCCTGGACCGCGTTGCGGTTCGGGGAGTTGACGGAACTCCGCCGCTCGGACATCGACATCACGAACGGGATCATTCACGTGCGCCGTGCGGTGACCCGAGCCGGGGTTGATCCTGACTCGCTCCCGGCCGGTTCGCAGGCGTGCGGCTGCCGCCCATTCTGTGTGATCGGTCCGCCAAAGTCAGCGGCCGGTGTCCGGGACGTTCACGTGCCTCCACACATCGTTCCCGCGCTGCGAGAATGGTTGCAATCCAACATGAATGGGCGTGACGGCCTTGTGTTTCCAGCCGCAGACGGCACTTCCCACATGGCACCGTCGTCGCTGTCGCGGGTGTTCTATCGTGCACGGGAAAAGGCCGGTCGGCCCGATCTGCGCTGGCACGATCTGCGACACTCGTCGTTAACTGCTGCGGCTCAAACCGGCGCAACGCTTGCCGAACTGATGAGTCGTGCTGGGCACTCGTCACCTCAAGCCGCTCTGCGGTACCAACACGCTACGAGCGAGCGTGACGAGCAGATCGCGGCGCGGCTGTCCGCGCTGGCCGAAAAGCAAGCCTGATTGCAGCCGTGTTCGGCGTGATACATGTTGTGCCACAACGGTAGTCGCTTGTTGCGAAACGGGGAATTATCGATACACTGAGACCTGACAGCGTCGCTGTCTCCCGTTGAGGCGAGTGCTGGTGTTGTTCGGGTCAGGGTCCGAATGGCACCCGGAAGAGTGCTTGGCGTCAGGCGAAGGAGCCTACCCCGCGTAATGGGTCCGTGGCAGACCACGGTAGTGGGATGGAACAACCCGCAAACCGACCAAGCAGGCCGTTACCAGTCCAATAGCAGGCGTCGGGTGTTCCTCTCCCCGAACAATTGGACTGGTAATGCCTACACTTCTACAAATCGACAAGGTTGCCGCGCGTGTCCGTCGGCATCCACGGACAGTCGGGACTGCTGCATGGATAGGTGACATCTGATCTGGCTTGCCTGTGAGGGCGGCCTGGAAGGATGTCGTTGTGCCTAAGCCCTATCCGAGCGAGTTCCGTGATGACGTGGTCCGTGTCGTGCGTAGCCGTGAACCTGGTGTGACGATCGAACAAGTCGCGAAAGATTTCGGTGTTCATCCGATGACGCTGCACAAGTGGTTGCGCCGCGCCGACGTCGAGACCGGTGTCAAGCCCGGCCAAACGCGCGCCGACGGAGGCGAGCTGCGGGAGGCGCGCAAGAGGATCCGGCTCCTGGAGCAGGAGAACGAAGTGCTGCGCCGGGCGGCGGCGTATCTGTCGCAGGCGAACCTGCCGGGAAAAGGCTCTACCCGCTCGTGAAAGAGCTCGCTGCCGACGGGATCCCCGTCGCGGTGACGTGCCGGGTCTTGAAGCTCTCGCGTCAGCCCTACTACCGGTGGCTGGCCGATCCGATCACCGCCAGCGAGACCGTAGCGGCGTATCGCGCGAACGCGCTGTTCGACGCGCACCGCGATGATCCGGAGTTCGGGCATCGGCTCCTGGCCGATGAGGCCCGCGCCGCCGGGCAGCCGATGGCTGACCGCACTGCCTGGAAGATCGCCTCGGAGGGCGGCTGGTGGTCCGTGATCAGCAAGAAGCGCGGCAAGGGAGCAAAACCCGGGCCGGCCGTTCACGACGACCTGCTGGCCTTCGAAGACGACCACGGGGTCATCCGTCACTGCTTCACCGCTGACGGACCGAACCGGGTGTGGTTGACGGACATAACGGAGCATCGCACCAGCGAGGGCAAGCTTTACATTTGCGCGGTCAAGGACCTCTACTCGGGCCGGATCGTGGGCTACTCCATCGACGCGCGCATGAAGTCGAGTCTGGCCGTCGCTGCGCTCCGATCGGCCGTCACCAGACGAGGTAATGTCGCCGGCTGCATCGTTCACTCCGACCGCGGGTCGCAATTCAGATCGCGAAAATACCTGCGCGAGTTACGGTTTCACCGCCTACGCGGGTCGATGGGCCGAGTTGCCGCGGCCGGGGACAACGCCGCCATGGAATCATTCTTCGCCCTCCTGCAGAAGAACGTCCTCAACCGGCGCTCCTGGACCACCCGCGAGCAGCTCCGCATCGCGACCGTCACCTGGATCGAACGCACCTACCACCGCAGGCGCAGACAAGCCCGGCTCGGCCGCTTGACCCCCATCGAATTCGAAGCAATCATGACCACGCCAGCCAACCTGGCAGCGTGACTAGAAACTGTCACCTATCCGCGCAGCAGTCCCGTTCGCTTCTGGATTGAGCGCGGGTACATCACGGCTTATGTTGCTCCATCCGGGAAGGTCTTTCTTGACCTAGATCAGGTCGAACGTGCTCTCGTGAGTAATCCGAGAATGCGTGACGGGCGCAAACCCTTTGGCCCGAAGGCGAATGTTCGTCTGCTTGATGCGGCAGGTGAATCGCTGTGAGCACTGTCCATCGGAGCCATTCGAAAAGACTCATCACCCAGCAAGCCGCCGCTGAGCGCTACAGCGTCACCGACAGAACCATCCGCGCCTGGATCAGTACCGGCAGAATCACCGGCTACCGCCTGCCGGGCGGCCGCTCCATACGAGTCGACCCCGACGAAATCGACTCGTCAATCGACGTGATCCCCACCGTCCGCCACGCGCTAGAGGGCGGTGATGGTCGGTGACGAAACTTTACACAAATGCCGCCGCCCCCGGCGCTGAAAACGTCGAGGGCGAACGGAATACCGAAAGTGCTGGCAATTCCCAGGATACTACCCGCGGCACGCTGACAGAAGCCCTGACGACGGCCGATCCCTTGCTGCATGGCTGGGCTGCCGTCGTTGCCGCACAGTGCACGGCGGCGGGGCAGCTAGTCGTGCCGTTGCTGCCTTGCAGCAAGCACCCGCTTTGGCGCACCGGCACCGGGCATCTGGAGGGCGCGCTATGTGACGCCGCCGACGTTCTCGCCGTCGCCGAGGGCGACTACGCGGGGCGGGACTGGTCGATGCCGCGCGCCGGGCGGCCGGGCTGGGGACTGGTGACAGGGCGCGGCATCGTGGTGCTCGACCTCGACACACTCGACGCCATTGCGTGGCTCGACCGCCTCGGTGCCGCGCGCCCGGAGGTGGCGGCGTGGGTGGCTGCCACGGCGCGCGTGTCCACGGGGCGCGGCCTCCATCTGTACGGGGCGACGCCGGATGCGCTACCGACCTCGACGTCCGCGCTCGCACCCGGCGTCGATGTGAAAGGCCAAGGAGGGTTCGTATGCTTGCCCGGCTGCCAGCACCCGTTGCGCTCGACGATTTGGCGCAGGAGGTGAAAGACGGCAGTTTCCGCCCGCCCGCTTCCGGCCCGGCGGGTGTTCATCCCGAAACCGGGCAGGGCGGAACGGCGGCCGTTGTCGATCCCTCCCGTGCGAGACCGGATCGTGCAGGCGGCGGCGAAGATTGCGCTCGAGCCCATCTTCGAGGCCGACTTCGCGGAGTGCTCGTTCGGGTTCCGCCCTGGGCGCGCCGCGCACGACGCCTTGCAGGTACTGCTGGACGAGTCCTTCAAGGGCAACCGGTGGGTGGTGGAGACGGACATCGCCAATTGTTTCGAGGCGATTCCACACTCCGAGTTGATGCAGGCGGTCGAGGAACGGGTCAGCGACCGGGCCCTCCTCGCGCTGCTGCGCAGGTTCCTGCGCGCCGGCGTGATGGAGGGCCGGTCGGTGCGGCGTCCGGTCACCGGCGCCGCGCAGGGCGGTGTGATCAGCCCGCTGATGTGTAACGTCTACCTGCACCGGCTCGACCGGTCCTGGGACGGCGCCACGCATGGCAGGCTGATCCGCTACGCCGATGATCTGGTTGTGATGTGCGCTACCCGGCAGCAGGCCGAGGCCGCGCTGGTGCAGCTACGGCTGCTACTGGGCGGTCTCGGGCTCGAACTGAAACCGGCCAAGACGCGGATAGTTCACCTGACCGAGGATGGGGAAGGTTTCGACTTTCTCGGATTTCATCACCGGTTGGTGCGCTCCCGCGGCCGCACCGGTGGGAGGCACATGCTCTTCCTCGCCCGCTGGCCATCTCGTGGGGCGGTCCAGCACGCCAAAGACCGGATCCGGCAGTTGACGGACCGATCCAGGCTGCTGGTGCCGGTCGACGTGATCGTGCGACAGGTCAACACCTTCGTGCGGGGATGGGCCGGGTACTTCCGTTACGGGAACTCGGCCCACGCGTTCGACAAGATCCAGACCTACACCCGTGCCCGGCTGGCGATCTTCATCGGTCACCGGCACAAACGGACGCGGGCCTGGGGTTGGCGGGTCGTGGTCTATGCCTCACCCGATCAATTCGGTCTGATCTACCTCGACGGGACAGTCCGTGCTCCCAGACCGAACCGACCCTGGCGGTCGCCGAATGCCTCCGGCCGACGGCGACGGTAAGCCGTGTGCGGGAGAACCGCATGCACGGTTTGATGGGCGGGGGCTGGAAACGGAACACTCACGCGTCACCGCGCCAGCCCCCGACCCGACCGCCTAATTCTGCGGAACCCAGGACTGTGGGTCCTGTGCGGACTGGTTTACGCGCGCGGGTTGAAGGTGGAGGCTGCGGCGAGTCGGGCGAAGAGCTCACGTTCTGCGTCGCTCAGCACGGATGGCGTGATGATGCGAACGATAGCGTGGAGGTCTCCGGGTGCGGCGTGCGGGTTGGGTAATCCGCGGCCAGTTAGTCGTAGCCGTTGTCCGCCGGATGTGCCCGGCGGGATTTCGAGTTGTTCTGTGCCGTGTGGTGTTTCGATGGTCACAACTGCCCCGAGTGCGGCTTCCCATGGGGTGACGGGCAGGTCAACTTCTATGTCACGTTCGTTTATTCGATATCGAGGATGGGGGGCGATCCGGACGATCAGATCGATATCGCCGGCCCCGGCGGGGCGGGCGTCGAGTCGGATTCGGTGTCCATCGATAGCGCCCGCAGGTACATTGATGTTGATGCTGTGCTCCACGTCTCCGCTTGTGATCGTGATGGTTCTCTGGGTTCCCCGGTAGGCCTCTTCGACTGAGATGGGCACGTCTACTTCTTCGGCGCTCGGCCGACGAGATCGTTCGTTGCTGGCATGGCGTGCGAAGCGGTGAGCGAGCACATCGTCGATGTCAAAGGCACCACTGTTGCTGGTGTCGAACGGTGAGCCGCCAATCCAGGTGCGATGCAGGTGTCCCTCGGGCGGCGTCGAAAACCACGGGAAGACGGGTGCCGCCGTTGTTTTCGCGCGCGTCCGGGATGTGTGGGCGATCTCGCGGTCGTATTGGCGGCGGCGAGCTGGGTCGGCGAGCACCCGGTAGGCTTCGGTGATTTGTTTGAAGGTGCACTCGTCATCCGGGTCGTGACTGACGTCTGGGTGATAGCGGTGCGCCAGCCGGCGATAGGCGCGCTGGACTTCTTGGATTGTCGCGTCGCGCGGCACGCCAAGGACCGCGTAGTAGTCGCGCTGCGCATCCACGGTTCGTCACCTCCTTGCCGATGCACGTCAGGCGATTCGTTACGCGTCGGTTGGGTTGTGACCGCCGCCGGTGCGACACCCGTGGGTGCCGCACCGGCTAGCTCCGACTAGCACCGTCACGTATCTGCATGCCGGTTGGGAGTTGTTTCGAGGATTTGCTGTGCCCGTAGCACCTGTTCGGACGGTGCCATCACGTCGTAGCGGGCGGCCACCACCACCATGCGGCTGGTGGACGCAAAGTCGCGGGTGCCGCGCCAGACTAGTTGGCTGACGGCACCGAGGATCGCTCCGAAGATCGCGCCCCAGAGCACTCCCCAGAGCACCGCGCCGAGGATGTACGGGGTCGCTAGCGAGATGATCAGGCCGATCAGCAGACCGATCCAGACACCGGTTGCGGCGCCGGCGAGCGCAGCCCGGCCGGTCGTCATACGTCCGGTGACTGTTTCGACCATGCGCATGTTGGCACCAACGATCGTGACGCCTTCGACCGGGTAGTCGCTGGTGGTCAGGTCTTGGACTGCTTGTTGCGCTTGGCTGTAGGTCGGAAAGCTGGCTACAACTTCGCGGGCAACAACGTCGGTGTGCGTGGTTTCCATGACTTCTCCTTCCAGTAGTTCGCGCTCGTATCCACACACGGCGAGCAGACGCGCCGACGGCAGGTGTGAGTGTCGTCGACTCGCGCGGTATCGTCACGCGACGTGCTCGATCAGTAGGTCTCGTCAACCTCGCCCTTGGGGTAGTCGTCGTATCCCTCGTCCGTGGCGGACACTGGCAGGGCTTGATCGATAACGTCTGCTTCGTTGGCGTCGACCGGCAATTCCGGCGGAACGTCCGCTTCGAGCTCAGGTGCGGCTTCGATCACCTGGTCGATCAAGTCGGCCTCTGCTGCTTCACTAAACGACACTGTTGCTGATCGCATGTTTCTACCCGTCATGCGGGACCACCTCCCTCATCGTTGGATGACAAGCCGCTGTGGCGGCGCAGCCGTGCATTGTCGTCTTGCAGATCGAGCACCATGCGCACGCCAGCGAGGTTCAAGCCGGCGTCGATGAGTTCGCTGATGCGGCGCAGCCGGTCGAGGTCGTCGGCGCTGTAGCGGCGGGTGCCGCCCGCGGTGCGATCCGGCTCGACCAGCCCGCGGGACTCGTATTGCCGCAGCGTCTGCGCGCCGAAGCCCGACAGTGCCGCGGCAACCGAAATCCCGTACACGCCGCGCGAACTATCCGGCACTGGCCCTCCGGCTCCTAGCATCCTGCTTAACCCCATCAACCCGCTTCCTTCCCTTGGCGCTTGCACTTACATGATAGCTGGCGTATAACGAACCTACATCGTCTTATGCAGATTAGATGGTGTGCAAAGGCGATGGGAAGTTGACCGAACTTTGAGATGGAGGTAGGCAAGATGGCCCTGTTGATGCGTACCGATCCGTTCCGCGAGTTGGATCGGCTCACCCAACAATTGTTTGGGTCCACCGGCACCGCAGCCCGACCATCGGTGATGCCGATGGACGCCTGGCGCGACGAGGACGAGTTCCGCGTGGAGTTCGACCTGCCGGGAATCGATCTGGACTCGATCGACCTAGATGTCGAACGCAACGTAGTGACCGTCCGCGCCGAGCGCCCACTGCGCGACGACAACCTGGAAATGATCTCCGCCGAACGGCCTCGCGGCGTGTTCTCCCGTCAACTGGTTCTCGGTGACAACCTCGACACTGACAAGATCACCGCCGACTATCACGGGGGCGTGCTCTCGCTAACGATCCCGGTCGCCGAGCAAGCCAAGCCGCGCAAGATCAGTATCACCACCAGTGGTGAGGACCGGCAGGCCATCAACGCCTGAGCTCTCATGGAGGTGACCATGCCAACGATCACGGAGGTCAACGGCGCTCTATATTGTCCGCCGACCGAGCCGTTGACTGTCACGGACGAGTCGGTCGACGCCGAGTTCGCTGCCATCATCGCCGCCGAATGGCCGTTGCCGATTCGCGTACCGCCGACGTGTGCGCTTGCCTGTGGGCCTGCACGCGGTCGGCGGTGCCGACTGGCAGCGGTCCGGACGGAGCGACCGCGGTCTCGTCCGCACGGCATTGAACCCGGAGCACGGCAACGTTCACCCCCGCCGACTCGACAGCACCGGCAATTCTTACGGAGTACGAGAAGTGAGGTGATGCCATCGACAGCAACGAACTAGCCACAACTCAAGGACGGCCTGCCGCGCCCGCATACGTCTTCCCCGAAGCGGCATGACGACAGTTGCAGCCGCGCGCGCCCGAAGGCGCACTCGTACATTTCGCGGGCCAAGCAGGCCGTTCTTGCCTACAGCCGCTCGGCATCGCAGGACACCATTCGGCCGTCCGTTTCCCACCCGCTAGATCACCCATGTCGAAGCGTCGCAGGCGCACCCTTCTCGACGCGAGTCGCCGCAGTAAAGAGCGCCAACCAAGCAACGGCCGCGATAGCAGCGGGGTTTTCAAGTTCGTTGCTGCCGTGTATTCGTCGGCACGGCACTGATGCACGGGGTCGGGCCCGTTCCATAGGTCGCCGGTCCCATGGGTCGAAAAACAAGCTTGATGCGTTGTTCCGGGGACCGATCCATATGCCGTCGTCGGCATGATGACCGGTGGGGACGGCGTACGGGCTTCTCGGGCAGTTCACCGTCGCTGCGGCGTCGGTCGGGCCGCGGCTCGTTGTTGCTCGCGGAAGTACACATCTGCGGCGTGCCAGCGGGCGTAGCAAAGGCATGGAAGGCGCCGACCGCATCGGCGTTGTGCCAGGCCCGCAAACGCCTCGGTGAGGCCCCGGTCAAAGAGTTGTTCGAGCAGGTGTGTCAGCCGTTGGCCACGACATCCACGATCGGTGCGTTTCATCACGGCTGGCGGCTGATGGCCGTCGACGGCCTGGTGTGGGACGTGCCTGACACGCAAGCAAATGACGCCGAGTTCGGGCGGCCTTCGTCGCGCACCGACCAGGGTGGGGCGTTTCCGCAGGTGCGTATGGTTGCGCTCGGCGAGGCCGGCACCCACGCGGTTGCCGCCGCAGCGCTTGGTCCGGTCAAGACTGGGGCGAGGGAGCTGGCCGAAGGGTGCCTGTTCGCTATGGAGCCGGGCATGCTGGTGGGCTTCGACCGGGGGTTCTACTCCTTCGACTTCTACCGGAAGGTCACCGCCACTGGCGCCGACGTGCTCTTCCGCCTCTCGAAGACGATGAGACTGCCCGTTTTGGCCCGACTCGGCGACGATTCGTACCTGTCGGTGATCACCCCGGGTCGTGGCCTGTCAAGGCGCCCACTACGCTCGACGGCGCGGAACAGATGGCCCAGGCCGGTAAAGCGATCCTCGTGCGGGCCGTCGAATACGCCGTCACCGACCGAGGCGACGCACCACCGTATCGGGTCATCACCTCGATCCTCGACTGGCAGGAAATGATCTCCGGCGATGTGGCCGCCGCCTACCATCACCGGTGGGAGATCGAGATCTCCTTCGACGAGATCGAAACCCACCAGGTCGGCCACCTGCGTGTCCTGCGCTCCAAAACCCCGGAGATGGTGCGCCAGGAAATCTGGGGCATCCTGCTCGCCAACTACGCCATCTGGGCCCTGATCGTCAAGGCCGCCCACGACGCCGACATCGACCCCGACCGACTATCGTTCCTGAACCCCCTGCGGGTCATCAGACGCGAAGCCGACGGCTCCGCGGATTTCCCCCCTCACCGGATCGGTGACCCACAAGCCCGAGTCGCCGACGAGATCCTCGCCCACCGCCTCAAACGCCGCAACCGCTCCTACCCGCGAGTGATCAAACGCTACGGGCCCTGCTACCGCCCCATCAAACGGCCATGGCACAAACAGACCAAACACGACACCTCGGGAACCACCGAAATCCGCGCCGCCTAAATTAACGGCATTGGGCCTAGCGTATGACTTCGAGCGCCCGAATAGATTGGAGATAGCACGATGAACCCTGACAGAGCCAGAGAAAACCGCTTGCGGCGCGCCGCTCACCGACAGGGCTTGAGACTGAAAAAGTCGCATGCGCGTGACCCGCAGTCCCCGACGTATGGCCGCTACTGACTCTACGACGAAAGCACCGGGATGCGCCTTCAACGATATGCAGACCCGATCGGACGCGGCTACCCGCTCGACCTGGATGACGTCGAGGACTTCCTAAACGAGTAGAGCGGTAGCGCAAGCCGCCGTTGCCCGCAGCACGACCGTCTACGCGCAAACCGCTGAGCCTGCTGAACAGTTGGGCACGTGGTGGGCACGACGCTTGATCGCTCGACTCTCAAGTTGACTATTTTACCTGATCAGACGTCATTTCATGTCGGTGGGCGATACTGGGATCGAACCAGTGACCTCTTCGGTGTGAACGAAGCGCTCTCCCGCTGAGCTAATCGCCCGGGAACGGCGTCATGCATCGCGCCGCGCGACCAAGAATACCCGACGCGCCGGACACGGAAAACCAGCGGTGTCACGCCACGAAGGGCGTGTCACGCATCGTTGCCTCATCCCGCAATTGTCACTCACCGGGCGGTACCTTGGTCCCATGGCTAGGCCATTGGAGTGATTTTCGGAGTTTCCGTGACGCAGTGTGGTTACAGGACGTCGTAACAGTGCGAGCATGAGCATAGACACCGCACGCGCTGAGACCGCATGCGCCGAGGCGCGGGATCCGGAGACGAGGAGCACGGCATGAACGGACCGCAATCCGGCAATCCACATCGGCATGTGTTTGCGAACGTCCCGATGCGCCTGGTCGCCGAGTCCGGCGATGTCAGTGTCAGCGCAGAGCTGCAGTACACGACCCGCGACCCGCTGGCGGTCCGCGCCACGTTCTGCCGGAAGGGATACTCGCCGGTCGTCTGGGTCTTTGCCCGCGACCTGCTCCTCGTCGGCATCGCCCGGCCATCGGGGCTCGGCGACGTGCAGATCTCCCCCGAAGGCCCGGACGTCGTTCTGCACCTCTCGTCCCCGGAAGGGACGGCCACGCTCGAGGCGTCGGCGACGGACATGAAGCACTTCGCGGACCGGATGCTCAGCGTCGTTTCGGCGGGCGGTGAGTGCGCGTACATCGACATCGATGCAGAGCTCGCCGCCTTCGATCCGGCCATCTTCACCGGCGGGAACAACTAGATGGACAGCGTCATTCCGGTCCCAAGGAGCCGGTTTGGAGCCGCGCCCCGCGTCCGCTAAAGTAGACAAGGCAGCCCGGCGGTCGCTGGGGCGTGTGCGGACGTAGCGCAGTTGGTAGCGCATCACCTTGCCAAGGTGAGGGTCGCGGGTTCGAATCCCGTCGTCCGCTCGGTGAGGCCTGTACAGCACGACTGCTTTATCAACACAGTCCTCCTCGGTGGGATGGCCGAGAGGCGAGGCAACGGCCTGCAAAGCCGTGTACACGGGTTCGAATCCCGTTCCCACCTCGCATTACCATTCTCGGGCGATTAGCTCAGCGGGAGAGCGCTTCCCTGACACGGAAGAGGTCACTGGTTCAATCCCAGTATCGCCCACCACGTTTTCGCGGGTCACCAGCTAGAGGTTCGATCAGCTGGTGATATCGGTCGGGCAGTTGCCCCATCCTGAGCCCGACGGCGAACGTCGATCGGGGCGCACACGCTTCCGCCCGGTGCGCTCGGAGGTGTCCGTTCGGCTCGGCCCCGGTCGATTCGGTCACGGGAGCAGGACGATCTTTCCGCGGGTGCGACGTTCGGCCAGAGCGGTGTATGCCGCTCGTACCTCTTCCAGGTGGTAGGTCGCCGCCACCGGCACCACGAGATCTCCGCTCGCGATCATCTCGGCCAGGCCGGCCAACGTGCTCGCCGTGGTCTCCTTCCACCCGAACACCACCCGTGTGCCGTTACGCCGGGCGGCGTCGAAGTCGGCAATGGTGACCACGTGTTCCGCAGGGACGCCGAGTTCCAGAGCACGATCGGTGTAGCCCTGTCCGAAGCAGTCGAAGAACGCCGCTACGCCATCGGGTGCAGCGGCCCGTAGCCGATCGACCAGGTCCTCGCCCCGATTCACCGGCTCTGCGCCCGCGCGCCGGAGCCAGGCATCGTTGTCCGGACCCGCAACGCCGAGCACTCGGACGCCGGCCTGCACGAGCAGTTGGGTCAGGATCGATCCCACGCCGCCCGCAGCAGCGGTCACCACGACCGTCTCGCCCGAAGCCGGTGAGATGGCGTCGCGCATGGTGACGGCGGTGCCGCCGGCGACGTACAGGCTGCCCGCCTGCTCCCAGGGCACCTGCTCGGGACGCGCGGTGATCTGCTCTGCCGGGATCGCGACGTACTGGGCATGCGCAGAGCGTCGCCCCGACCAGCCGATCACCTCATCCCCGACGTTCCATCCGGCGACTTCGGCCCCGACATCGACGATCCGACCGGCCACGTCGCTGCCTTCGCCCATCGGGAACTTCGCGGACCGCTCGGGGTCCATGGCCCCCTCCCGGATCGAGGCCTCGCCGGGATTGATCGACGTGGCGACCACCTGGATCACCACTTCGTCCGGAGCGGCAGCCGGGACGTCCACGTCCCGAACCTCCAGCACACCCACGTCGCCGTACCCGTCCAGCCTGACCGCGCGCATCTGAGTAGCCATGTCCTCATCCTGCCCCATTCGGCCGACCGACGACGAACGCTCCTTCGGGCTCAGGTCACGGTCATGCCGCCTGCCGCCTCCGCCACGGGCAGCGGGGTTGTCCGCCTGCATGGGGCGGCGATACGTCCGCACCCAGAAGATCCCCGGCTGCGCGCGCAGCCGCAGACCTCGTCATGGGCGGTTCGACCGAAATGCCGCTGCACGTGCATCGCGACGGCACGAGCAGCGCGCGTCGCGCGGCGGACGCCAGAGCGTCGGCACCCGGCGTCGCGACGGACCTATCCGCCGGATCCCGGCGCTCGCGAGGCCGGCGAGGGGCGTGGCACCGCAGCGTAGTCGGGGCGGGTGAACCATGAGAGCCATGCCCGGCGTAGTTCCGTCGGTCCGGACACCGTCACCTCGGTCGATGCGAGGAGTGCCGGCCATTCGATGTCGCCACGCCAGTACCGCGTCATCCCGCGGAGCGGGCAGCGGATCTCCACTGCCGGCTCGTATCCGGGATCCTCGTCGCAGACGTCCACCTCGCCGTCCCGGATCACCAGCCACCAACTCCGTTCGGTGGGCCTCGCGTCCGGAAACCGCAGTGCGATCACCGTTCGTCCGTTCGGCACTGCGGACAGGTCCACATTGCGGTGCATGTCCCACAACAGCAGCCTCGGGTCGAGGTCCGCTTCGCCGAGTTCGCCGATCCACCGCACACCCCACGCGGACAGCTGCTCGACGACCGGTTGCAGCTCCCGTCCGGCAGACGTCAGCACATAACGGACGCCCCCCTCGTCGACCACGCGATCGATCAGGCAGGCGCGGCACAGTTGCTCCAACCGCCGCGACAGCAGCGTGGGGGACATCCGCGGCAAGCCGCGCCGCAATTCGTTGAAATGCTCGGTGCCCAGCAGCATCTCGCGCATCAAGAGCATCGTCCACCGCTCGTCCAGCAGCTCCATCGCCTTGGCGACGGGGCAGAACTGGTAGTACGGCGCGCCCACGGCAACACGATAGACCCGGTACAGATCTGCGACTAGATGCCGCGCAACTGCACTTCTAGCGTCGGTTCAGCTGGGCGAACCAGGCAAGCACGTGACACCGAGGAGGACCCCATGAACCTGCCACTGACCGACGCCAGGACCGATGCAGGATTCGATGACGAGAATGACGCCGTAACCGACAAGGCCCTGAAGGCGAAGCTGCGCGCCGTCTGGGCGGCCGGCGATTACGCCGCCGTCGCGCGCAAGGCCATACCGGAGTTGGGCGCCGTTGTTGCCGCTGCCGCCCGCGTGGGTCCGGGCGACCGCGTGCTGGATGTCGCCGCCGGCAGCGGCAACGCGTCCCTGCCGGCGGCACACGCCGGAGCCACGGTGACGGCGCTCGATCTCACTCCGCCGCTGCTGGAGGCCGGACGGCGAGCGGCCGAGCAGCAGGCACTGTCGATCGCCTTCGACGAAGGGGACGCCGAAGCGATGCCCTACCCGGACGACACATTCGACGCCGTGATCTCCTGCGTCGGGGTCATGTTCGCCCCGCACCATGCGCCCGCGGCCTGCGAGCTGACCCGGGTCGCGCGGCCCGGGGGGCGTCTGGCCCTGGTTTCCTGGACGCCGGACGGGTTCATCGGCCGGCTGCTGGCGGCGGTGACGCCGTTCCTGCCGCCGCCCCCGCCCGGGGTACAGCCGGCCCTGAAGTGGGGCGATGCGGACTATGTGCGTGATCTGTTCGGCGATCACGTCACCGGGATGACGGCGTCGCGACGCATGCTGCCGGTGGACCGGTTCCGAACGCCCGAGGAGGTCCGGGACATGTTCCGGGACCTCTACGGACCGACGATGGGGGCCTATGCCGCCGTCCGCGACGACGCCGCACGCATCGCCGATTTGGATGCCGCGATCGTCTCGCTCGCCGCCGCCGCGATGGCCGACGGCCATATGCAGTGGGGGTACCTGCTGGTCACCGCCCTTGTTCGGTGACGCCGGGCGCGCATACGGGTATGACGGCGCCTGCCGCTGCGCGGGATCGGCCGCTTCCGGCGAGTCCGCGCCGGCGGGGGCCCGTTCCGCTACGGTGGCGACATGGCGGGGTACGGCGACGAAGCCCGGCCGGCGGACGCCGAGGTCTACATCATGGACGGCGACGATCCGCCCGACCTGGGGCACGGTCGCCCGGCCGATCGCCCGACGAAGGCAGCCGGGCGGCGGCTCGGCGCGGTCCTCGCAGCTGTCGCGGTCTTCGCGCTGGGTGTGGTGCTCGGCCGCACCAGCCTTGGCATTCAGGGCGCCGCCACCGCCGACAGCACCCCGCGGATCACCGCCCCGTCGACCGGCGGCGTCACGACCACTCCGCTACCGACCGCCTCGTCACAGATCGCAGCGCCATCGACCGCCCCGCTCACCGGTCTCGACGGGATCCCTGCGCAGGGCGCCAACGGACACGACCGATTGCCGACCGTCAGCGGGGCGTGCGCCCGCGACATGCCGCAACCCCTGATCGAAAACGCGCACCCGCTGGAGGCCGACGTCGCCGTGCACCTCGTGGCCGGCGGGGATCCGGCGCCGGTGTCGCTCGGCAACGGCACCGTCGGCGCGCGGCTGTTCGAGCCGGACGCCGGGCAGTCCGTCACGGATATCGCAGCCGACGCGGATGGCGTGGTGCTGCTGCTGACGCCGTGTTCGGCTCGCGGCCCGGGACGCGTCGTGCGGGTGGCGCCCGGCGGGAACGTCACGGACATCCCGCTGCCGGACGGCACCCTGCGCGCGCAGCTGATTCCCGGCGGCGATCGCATCTGGGTCGCGGCGTCGCCCGGCAGCTATGGCTTCAACCCGGTGACGCTGATCGCCGCCGACGGCTCGGGCGACGCCGCGACGCTGCCTCGCGGCCTGGAACCGCTGGCCGGCCACGGCGGGCGCATCGTGGCCGCCTTCGGCGGCAGCGGCATGCCGAACGGGCTGCTGGCGATCATCGACCCGGCGACCGGCGGCATCGTGAAACGGTTCGGCACGACGGACAGCGAGGGCATGCTCGCCATCGCCGGCGGCGACTACGTGATCGCGGCGCCGTGGGTCTGCGGCGACGTCTGCTCGATTCGCCGCTACCGCATCGACACCGGCGAGCAGGCCACCGTGCCGCTGAGCCCGGCCAGCGACGCAATCCTGTCCGGTGGCGGCGTGATCAGCCCGGACGGCACGTTCGCGGCGATCCCGCTGTACGGGCAGGCGGCTTCACCCGCGCCGTTCCAGCCCTACCGGCTCGGCGCCGCCGGCGATGACCGGTTCACCAGGGTGGGCCTGCTGGACCTGAGCGACGGCACCGTGCTGGCGCTTCCCGGATTGACCCTCGGCGCGACGACGCCACCCGCCGTGGCCATCTCCCCGGACGGTCGCTGGATCGTGGTCGCCGTCGGCGCCGGCTACAAGACGCGGCTGCTGCTCTATACCGCGGACGGCGACGGGCCCTTCGACCCGCGCATCGACATCCCCGGACTGGTCGCCTCGCCTCCGCTCGCCGTGGCCCCGCTGCCCTCGAGGTGAGCGAGCTTCCGCATGGCGCCCCACGGGTATGACGCCGCCGCGGGCCAGTGACATCCCGCAGGTGGTTTCGCGCGATCGGGCGTCATACCCGGTTCGACGATCTCGGCAGCGCCGCGTCGGATAGCGTCACGGACATGAGCATCCGATACGTGCACACCAACCTGATCGCGCGCGACTGGCGGCAGTTGGTCCGCTTCTACATGGACGTATTCGACTGCCTCCCGGCAGGTCCGGAGCGGGACCAATCCGGTGACTGGCTGGAGTCCGTCACCGGGGTGGCCGGCGCACATCTGCGCGGCCGGCATCTGCTGCTGCCCGGGCATGGCGAGTCGGGTCCGACCCTCGAGATCTACAGCTACACCGACACTCTCGATGCACCCGCACCCGTCGCGAACCGCGTCGGCTACGGGCATCTGGCCTTCCACGTGGACGATGTGCCCGCCGCGCTCGGCGCCGTGCTCGCCCACGGAGGAAGCACGCTGGGCAGCGTCGTCGAGACCGTTGTCGAGGGCGTCGGCCGGTTGCAGATCACCTACGCCCGGGATCCCGAGGGCAACATCATCGAGCTGCAGCACTGGGGGCAGTAACCCCTGGTGCAACGCAGGGCGCCTGTCGGCGCGACCCGGCGGAAGCGGGGGCCACGTCATAGGTGGTTCATCCCCTCTGCCGCTGCACGTGCAGCGCGCCGCTGCGGCATCCGGCAGACTCGCACCATGACCGATGAACTCCGCTCACAGCTGCGGGAATGGCGTCATCATCTCCACCGCCGGCCCGAGGTCGGATTCGAAGAGCACGACACCAGCGACTTCATCGCGGAAACGCTCGACGAGCTCGGTATCGATGTCGCGCGCGGGGTGGGCGGCACCGGCGTGGTGGGTACGCTGACCCGCGGCGACGGTGTCGCACCGGGTCGCGGTCGCGCCATCGGGCTGCGGGCGGACATGGACGCGCTCACCCTGCACGAGGTCGGCGGCCGCGAATACGGCTCCACCCGCGACGGCGTCATGCACGCGTGTGGCCATGACGGACACATGGCGATGCTGCTCGGGGCCGCCGCCGTCCTGGCAACCGGAGGCGCGTTCGTCGGGACGGTGCGCTTCGTGTTCCAGCCCGCCGAGGAACACGGCCGCGGCGCGGCCGCGATGCTCGACGACGGCCTGCTGGAACGCTTCCCGATGGACGCCATGTACGGCCTGCACAACATGCCCGGGATCCCTGCCGGGCACCTGCACACCCGCGCCAGGGCGATCATGGCCAGCGAGGACAACTTCACCATCACGGTGCACGGCCGCGGCGGGCACGCATCACGCCCGCAGGCCGTGATCGATCCGCTGCTGGTGGCCGCCGAGATCGTCGTCGCTCTGCAGAGCATCGTGGCGCGCAGCGTCGACCCGCTGGACACCGCCGTCGTGTCCTGCACCGAGATCCACGGCGACGGCGCGCGCAACGCCATACCGTCCACCGTCGTGATCTCCGGCGATACCCGGAGCTTCGCAGCGGAGGTGGAGGATCTCCTGGGTCGGCGCATCCGGGAGATCGCGGGCGGCATCTGCGCCGCCCACGGTGCGACCTGCGAAGTCGCGTACACCAACTCGTTCCGACCCACGATCAATGACCCCGGCTGTGCCGACGCGGCGGTGGCTGCCGCGGTCGCGGCGGTCGGCGCCGGCCGCGTGGACGGCGGCTGCGCCCCGGTCATGGCCAGCGAGGACTTCGCGGCGTACGCCGAGCGGATTCCGGCCTGTTTCGTCTTCATCGGCAACGGCGTCGGGACGGGCCGGGGCGGCACCCCGCTGCACAGTCGCGACTACGACTTCAATGACGACATCCTCGACGCCGGCGCGGACTTCTACGTGAACCTGGTGCACCAGCAACTCGGCGGAGGCAGGCTGTGACGCCGCAGCCGGGCAACGGCCCCGCCGAAGCCTGGTACCTCCACCGGCGCGATCCGGCCTGGTCCTGTCCGGCGCCGGCGAGCGCGATCGACTTCCACCGCTCGCTGGCCGGGTATGCGCCGACACCGCTGGTGGCGTTGCCGGGTCTGGCCGCCGCGACAGGCGTCGGCCGGGTCTTCGCCAAGGACGAGTCGTCGAGGCTGGGCCTGCCCGCGTTCAAGGCGCTGGGTGCGTCCTGGGCGATCCGTCGGGTACTGGACGAGCATCCGCCCGGCGCCCGGATCACCATCGTGACCGCGACGGACGGCAACCACGGCCGCGCCGTCGCCCACTTCGCGCGACTGCTGGGCCAGTCCGCAACGATCTACCTGCCCACCGCTGTGCACCCGGAAGCCGCGGCCGCCATCGCGGGAGAAGGCGCGCAGGTCGTGCACGTGGATGGCGTCTATGACGACGCCGTCGCGGCGGCCGCTGCTGCAGCGCGGGCCGACGGGTCCGTGCTGGTGCAGGACACCTCGTGGCCGGGATACGAACGCATCCCGCGGTGGATCGTGGACGGCTACGACACCTTGCTGGTCGAGGCGGGCGAGCAACTTCGGGCGGCCGGGGCCGGCGCACCCGACCTGGTGCTGGTGCCGACCGGAGTCGGCTCGCTGCTGCAGGCCGTGCTGGCCCACTACCGCAGCCGACCGGCGCCAGCCACCACGGCGATTGCGGCCGTGGAACCGACCGTCGCCGCGTGCCTGCCGCCGAGCCTGGCCGCGGGTCGGCCGGTCACCGTCGCGACCGGCCGCACCAGCATGGCGGGCCTCAACTGCGGCACGCCGTCGCAGCTCGCCTGGCCGTACATCGCCGGTGGCCTGGACGCCGCGATCACCGTCACCGATGAAGAAAGCACCTACGCCGCACACGATCTCGCTGTTTCGGGCGTCCAAGCGGGACCGTGCGACGCGGCCCCGCTCGCGGCGCTGCGACGGATCGCGGCCGATGGTCATGGGGGTGAGTTGCGGCTGGGGCCGGACAGCACCGTGCTGCTCCTCGTCACCGAGGGGACCGCGTCAGCATAAAGTGGAATCATTCCAGAATGCTGCTACGCTACGGGCATGACGGCATCCTTGGTCGAACGCGATCTGCGCACCGCAGGCCTGCGCGTCACCAAGCAGCGCGTCTCCGTGTTGGCAGCCATCCGCAGCCAGCCGCACGCCGACGCCGACACACTCATCGCGAGCGTCCGCGAGGACCTGGGCAGCGTTTCGACACAGGCCGTGTACGACGCGCTGCACGCGCTGGAGGACGCCGGGCTCGCCCGTCGCGTCGAACCGGCAGGATCACCTGCCCGCTACGACCCACGGGTGGGCGACAACCACCACCACCTGGTCTGCCGCGCCTGCGGCACGGTGGTCGACGTGGACTGCGCCGTCGGCGCTACACCCTGCCTGACCGCCAGCGATTCCCGGGGATTCGTCATCGACGAGGCCGAGATCACCTACTGGGGCCTGTGCGCCGCGTGCGTCGCGGTGCGCGGTGCTCTCGCCGCCCCGTAGAGACCCAGCCGGTCCGCATCCGCGCCCCGGCTCACCGTCCGCGCAAGGAGACACCATGACCACGCACTCGACCACTGGTTCCGGAGCCCCGGCCTCCTCCGACCGCAACTCCCTCACGGCCGGATCCAACGGCCCGCTGCTCTTGCACGACGTGCACTTCTTGGAGCAGATGGCGCACTTCAACCGCGAGCGCGTGCCGGAGCGCAGCCCGCACGCCAAGGGCTCCGGCGCCTTCGGCGTGCTGGAGGTGACCCAGGACGTCTCCCGCTACACCAAGGCCGCACTGTTCCAGCCCGGCGCGACGACCGACATGCTCGCGCGTTTCTCCACCGTCGCCGGCGAACAGGGCAGCCCCGACACGTGGCGCGACGTCCGCGGGTTCGCGCTGAAGTTCTACACGACCGAGGGCAACTACGATCTCGTGGGCAACAACACGCCCGTGTTCTTCCTGCGCGACCCGATCAAGTTTCCGCACTTCATCCGCAGCCAGAAGCGACTGCCGGATTCGGGCCTGCGCTCGAACCAGATGCAATGGGACTTCTGGACGTCGAACCCGGAGAGCGCCCACCAGGTCACCTATGTCATGGGCCAGCGCGGCCTGCCGAAGTCCTGGCGGCACATGAACGGCTACGGCTCGCACACCTACATGTGGGTCAACGCCGACGGCGAGAAGCACTGGGTCAAGTACCACTTCCACACCCAGCAGGGCATGGAGTTCCTTAGCAATGCGCAGGCGGCGGCCCTTTCGGGCGCCGATGCCGACGCACACCGACGCGACCTGTTCGATGCGATCGCACGCGGCGAGCACCCCAGCTGGCGGGTGTCGGTGCAGGTAATGCCGTACGCCGACGCCAAGGACTACCGGTTCAACCCGTTCGACCTGACCAAGACCTGGCCGCACGCCGACTACCCGTTGATCGAGGTAGGGCGATTCACGCTGAACCGCAATCCGGAGAACTTCTTCGCGCAGATCGAGCAGGCTGCGTTCTCGCCGGGCAACACCGTCCCCGGGATCGGCCTGTCGCCGGACAAGATGCTGCTGGGTCGCGCCTTCGCCTACAACGACGCGCAGCGCAACCGCATCGGCACGAACTTCCATCAGTTGCCGGTGAACAAGCCGATCGTGCCGACCAACTCCTATCTGTTCGACGGCCAGATGACGTTCGAGCACTCGGGCGCCCAGGCCGTCTACGCGCCGAACTCCACCGGCCGGCCGTACGCCGACGGCCCTGCGGCGCCGGAGGAGAGCTGGGAGGTGGACGGCGAGATGGTGCGCAGCGCCTACCGCCTGCACGCCGAGGACGACGATTTCGGCCAGCCGGGCACACTGGTGCGCGAGGTCTTCGACGACGCGCAGCGGGACACGTTGGTCCAGACCGTGACCGGCGCCCTGGGCGGCGTCACCGGCGGCGTGCTGGACCGGGCGTTCGGCTACTGGAAATCGATCGACCGGACCGTCGGCGAGCGCATCGAGGCCGCGGTGCGCGCAGGAGCCGACCCGGTGACGCCGCAGGGCATGGGCGAGGGCTGATCGACTGCTTCCTGTCCCATGACTCATATCCCGGGCGGGCGGGACATCACGCCGATGTGCGCGGGACATCTCCGGCCGCATGCTCTTTCGGGTCAGCATCACCGCCGCGTACTTCTCGTCGCGGCCGATACCCGGGAGATGAGCCATGTTCCGAAGTACGCTTTTCCGCCTGCGCCCCGGCCGAGGCACGGTCGGCGCGACCACGATCCTGTTGGCAGCGGTGCTTGCCTTGGTGGGAGCTTGCGCGGGCGAACCTGCCGCGGCATCCGCGTCCGCTCCGGCCTCCGGTGGCAACGCGGCCGCGGAAACCGCGGCGGCGCCGAGCGGCGCACCCGTCGACAATGCCGTCACGATCAGCATGCCGGGCATGTCCTACGAGGTGTCCGGCACGCTGCGGCCGGGAGTCGGCAGCATCACGCTGGTGAACGACGATGACGTGACGCACATGATGGCGTTCGCGCACCTCAAGGACGGCATCACTCTCGATCAGGTGAAGACCGCGCTCGCCCAGGGCGAGGACGCTCTCGGGGCGCTGCTCGCCGAATCACCCGACACGTCCTACGGCACACCCGACCTGCTGGGGCCGGGCGAGACCGAGACCGTCACCGCCCTCGATCTCAAGGCCGGCCACTATGCGCTGGCCTGCTTCCTCGTGGCGGCGGACGGAACGCCGCACTGGCAGATGGGCATGGTCGGCGAGCTGACCATCGCCGGCGATCCGGCGAGCGACAAGCCGGCGGACGACGGCACCATCACCGTCGACGACAGCGCCATCGCACTGCCCGACGGGTTCACCGGTCACGGGACCTACCTGGTGACGAACGCGGGCCAACAGGGGCACAACTTCTCCATGGCCAGGCTCGACGACGGCACCACGCTGGCCCAGTTCGCCGGCCATGTGGGCCAGGCCATGGGCACCGGCGGGGTCATCGACGGTGGCGGCGGAGTGTTGGTGGGCGGCATCGACGCGCTCGCGCCGGGTCAGTCCGCCTACCTGACACTGGACCTGAAAAGCGGCCACTACGGCTACATCTCGCCCACGGACATGACCGGCCCCGATCTGCCGGCGCAGTCCGGCGAGTTCGACGTCGCCTGACCGTCTGCGCGTCGACCGCCGTGTCATCATCGCTCCGGCCCGCCGCCGCGGACCCCGCACCCGCAGCGGGGATCGCACCGCTCGCCGACCAGCCGGCCGGATTCGTGGCGGTTGAATCCGATTGGGTGGATCATGTCCAGATGACGACCGGCCTGCCGAGTCCGGGTCGGGTACGCCTGGCCCGGGCCCTGGCCTGGCCTGCGCTGCTGCTGCCGCCGCTGACCCTGGTGCTGCACCTGGCCAATGCCGACACCCCGGTACATACCTGGTGGGGCGGTTCCGTGGTGCTTGCGGCCGGACTCGGCGCGATGGGCTCGTTGCTGGCGATCCGGCTGCCGGACAACCCGATCGGTTGGATCTTCCTCGTCGGATCGTTGGGGCAGGGCCTGGTCGGCGCCGGTCGGGAGTGGGCGGTGTTGGCTTTCGCGACGCACCCCGGCAGCCTGCCACTCGCCGACTGGGCAGCCTGGCTGGGGTGGGCGTCGACGGTCTCACTGGCATCGTTCCCACTGGCGCTGCTGCGGCTTCCCGACGGACGGCTGCGCGGACAGTTCGAGCGCCTCGTGCAGGGCTTGGTGGTGGGCGCGGCCGCCGTCTCGATCGCCGGGTATGCGCTGGCACCCGGCGAGTACACCGAGGAGTTGCCGGGCCTGGCCAACCCTGTTGGGATCGACTGGGCGCCGATCCAGGTGGCGGAGCAGGTCTCCTGGATCGCCATGTCCGTGTCCGTGCTGCTTGGCGTGGTGTCACTGGGCCTGCGCTGGTGGCGCGGCGGTCCGGAGCGTCGCCGATCCCTTCGGTGGGTGGTCGTCGCGGCGAGTCTGCTAGCGGTGGAAATCGTCCGGGAGAACAGTCCCGTGACGGTACTCGAGGAAGTCGACTGGCTCGGCCCGCTGATGTTCCTCGTCTTCGTGATCACGGTGACCGTCTGCGTGTTGCGCTACAGGCTATGGGACATCGACGTGCTGGTGGATATCTCCCTGGTCTACGGCATCGTCACCGTCGTGATCGGCGGGGCGTTCGTGGCGCTGGTCGCGGTCACCGGCAGAACCCTCGACCAGCGGGATGTCTTCTGGCCGTCGCTGATTGCGGTGGCGGTGTTCGCGCTGGCGTTCGTGCCGCTGCGCAACCGCATTCGGGGCTTCATCGAACGGGTCCGGCACGGCAGCCGCTCTGACCCGTATGCCGCTCTCGACCTGCTCGGCCGGCAGGAGGACGCGACGGCCCTGCTGCCGGAAGCGGTGCGACTGGCGCAGTCGCAGTCGCCGCTGCTGGATTACGTGGCGGTGACGCCGCTCGACGGCGAGCCGATCGCCAGCGGGGCCCCGCGCGGTGACGTCATCCGCAACGACATCCGCCACGCTGGCGTCGCCGTCGGCACCCTGGAGGTGAGCTACCGCCCGGGCACCATGCCCGGGCGGATGGCGGCGCACCAGCTGGGCGAACTGCAGGAGCGGATGGGCGCGGTGCTGCAGGCGGCACGCCTGAAGACCGCCGTCACCGAATCACGCCGCGCAGTGGCCGTCGCACGTGAAGAGGAGCGGCGGCGGTTGCGTCGCGATCTGCACGACGGGCTCGGTCCCGCGCTGGCCGCCGTTGCGCTGCGGGTGGACGGGGCGCGTGCGCTGATGGACGACGATCCCGCTCGGGCGACTGCCGTGCTGACGGCAGTCAGCACGGATGTGCGCGCCACGATCGACGACATCCGCCGGCTGGTCTACGACCTGCAACCACCGATCCTGGACTCGGTCGGACTGGTCGCCGCGATCGGGGAGCAGGCCGCCGCGTTCTCGGGGGCGGGCGACGGCGGTGGCCGCCTCGCCGTGGACGTCGTCGCGCCCCGGCAGCTACCGGACCTGCCCGCCGCCGTCGAGGTGGCCGCCTACCGCATCGTCTGCGAGGCGCTGGCGAACGTGTCCCGGCACGCCGATGCCTCGGCCTGCCGGATCGGCATCGACGTCACCTCGGGGGCCCTGGCCCTGACCATCGACGACGACGGTAACGGTCGCGGCGGACGCGAACGCCCCGGCGTCGGCACCGCATCCATGTTCGAGAGGGCCGGCGAGTTGGGCGGCCAGTGTTCCATCGGGTCAGGCCCGTTGGGAGGTACCCGGGTGTCGGTCACCCTTCCCTTGCGGGACGCGGACTGAAAGGACGGCGATGACGACTGACGAGACCGAACCGGTGCGAGTGCTGCTGGTGGACGACCACCCGATGTTCCTCGAAGGACTGCGCCTGGTGCTGTCCGGTGAGGCAGGGATCGCCGTGATCGGCGAAGCCACGGACGGCAACGTCGCCGTCACCGCGGCACTCGACCTGCAGCCGGACGTGGTGGTGATGGACCTCAACCTGCCCGGGCAGCGCGGCATCGACGCGACCCGTCAGATCGTGGCCGCCAGCCCGCACATCGGCGTCCTGGTGCTCACCATGTTCGACGACGACGACAGCGTGTTCGCCGCGATGCGCGCCGGTGCCCGCGGCTACCTGCTCAAAGGGGCGGCGCGCGGCCAGGTCGTCCGTGCGATCACCTCGGTCTCCGCGGGTGAAGTGATCTTCGGGCCGTCGGTGGCGCGGCACATGCAGCGCTTCTTCGAAGCGCCGCCGGTCACAGCGGCACTGTTCCCCGGCCTCACCCCGCGTGAGCACGAGGTCCTGGACCTGGTGTCGCGCGGCCGGTCGAATACCGAGATATCGCGGGCGCTCGGTGTCTCCGGCAAGACGGTCCGCAATCATGTGTCCAACATCTTCGCGAAACTGCAGGTCGCGGACCGCGCGCAGGCTATCGTCCGGGCGCGGTCGGCCGGTCTGGGGGAGACGGCGCCGTGAATCCCGGCGGGAACATCGACGGCGCCGCACTGTCGGCTCCGATCCCGACCGGCACGCGGCCGCGTCGGCACGCAGCCATAACATGACATTGTGACTGCGCCGCGAAACCCCCCGACCGGCAGGAAGAAGCAGGCCGAGCCCGGAGCCGCGTCGGCGCAACCGGATCCGCGAAAGGTCTCGTCGCCGCCGCCGGCCCAGTTCGGCGGCTTTCCGGCGGCGGCATTGGACTTCTACGACGACCTGGAGGCGGACAACTCGAAGGTCTTCTGGGAAGCGCACCAGCAGACGTACCGGGACGCGATCCGCGCGCCGATGGCAGCGCTCACCGAGGCGCTGGAGGCCGAATTCGGCCGAGCCGCGATCTTTCGGCCGTATCGCGACGTGCGCTTCTCTCACGACAAGCGTCCGTACAAGACGCACCAGGGAGCGTTCGTCGGACTCGCGCCGGCGACGGGTTGGTACGTCGAGATCGGCGCGCCGGGCGTGCGGGTCGCGGGCGGCTTCTACCGCGCGAGCCCCGCCGGCATCGCTACGGTCCGCGCGGCGATTGACGGGCCGGACGGAGTCGGACTGGAGAGGATCGTTGCGGCGCTGCGCCGTGCCGGCTGGCAGGTCGGCGGCGACTGCGTCAAGACCGTTCCGCGCGGATACTCGGCGGATCACCCGCGTATCGGCCTCTTGCGTCACAAATCGCTGACGGTCAGCCGCGATTACGGCTTCGGATCGACGATCCACGGTCCCGAGCTGCTCACGGCCGTCCGCAAGGACTGGCGTAGCGTGCGTCCGCTCGTTGAATGGCTGGCCGCGCGCCTGGCCGGCACCGGCGACGTGCGGTAACCGGAGCGACCGCGGCTACAGCGCTGTTGTCGCGCAGCGCTGCCGTCGCGCCGTTACAGCGCGGCTTCGCCCTGCGGAGGATGGGTGCGCACCAATTCGGTGTCCACGCCCAGCGGCCCCACCTTCGCCGCGCCACCGGGGGAACCCAGCGGCCCGCCCTGGTCCGGCAGGGTCTCGGTGAAGAAGCGGGCGTTGTCGTCCGTGTAGATCTGCCACTTCTCGGGTAGGTCGTCCTCGTAGAAGATCGCCTCCACCGGGCAGACGGGCTCGCAGGCACCGCAGTCCACGCACTCATCGGGATGGATATACAGCGAGCGACCACCCTCGTAGATGCAATCGACGGGGCATTCCTCGACGCACGCACGATCCATCACGTCGATGCACGGCTCGGCAATCACATACGTCACGGGTGTACTCCCTTCACTGCGAGACGATCGTACCGCGTGGCAGGAAAGCGTGCGGGCGCCGACGAGACGGGGGTGCCAGCGGCGCCCGCACACCCCCAAGTTTATACACGGAGTACCCGTAAAAAAACCCCGACGCCGTCGACCGACCTGTGCGTCACGCCACAGGCTGCCGGCTCGCGGCGGGTCGCGGACTCGTCAGGACGGTCCGCCACAGATGGATCAGCATGCCGACGAAGGTGAGCGCCCAGGCGGCCACGCCGATCCAGATCTCGATATCGCCGATCGTCGTCACGATCGGCAGATTGTCGGCGTGCCCCAGATAGTGCGATCCGACCCCGTACATGCCCAGCGGAAAGATCACACTCCACAGCGGCGCGGTGTAGGTGAGCGGGATGCGGTGCACGATGTGCCGCCAAATGCCGGCTGCGATCAGTGCCGGCACCAACCAGGTGCCGAAAGCCCAGAACACGACAGAGATACCGGCGGCCAGGCCGCGCGTCGCGTCGACCATGGGCGCGTCCGCCATCTCCACGATCCGCGCCCCGGCGACCACCGTGATGGCGGTGGCGCCCATGGCCACGAAGTAGGGAGGATTGAGGTCCTGCGGCGTGAGCCGGTACATCATCATCCGCGCGGCCACGAACACGCCGGCCGCCGCGTACAGGAAGACGCCGACGGCCCAGGACAGCACGGCGAGGATGGCCAGTTCGCGCCGGATGCCGTGCATCGGCGGCTCCAGTGCCGCAGCGAGCACCGCGACGGACTGACTGGCCACCACCCAGATGAACCAGGTGCCGTTGGCGTGCTTCAGGATCGGGCCGGAGCGGTCCTTGCCCAGCACGGCCGACCACGGCACCACATAGCCCAGCACCAGCCAGGCGCACGCGCCGATCACCAGCAGCACGAGGGCGGCGTCATACATCTCGCGGCTGGCCAGCGCCGTGCCCACCACGTCGGTGCCGGCGACGAACGTGAAGTAGCCGAAGGTGATCTGCGGATTGCGCAGGTCGGTGAGCATACGGCCGCGGTGCGCAATGAGTCGCCACACGTTGAGGATCACCAGGATCGCATACGCGACGACTGCCGTGACCAGCAGCAGCCCCGACAGCGTGGTGAGCCGGTGGTTGGCCATGCCGACCGACATGATGCCGGTCGCCATGACGAGGGCGAAGTAGCCAGGGTTCAGGGTGCGGACGCCCTCGCTGACGCGGCCGGCAAGACCGTGGGTAGTGGACACCGTTTACTTTTTAGTACGGGACGCCGATGCGACGCCACTTGCGCCCGCCGGTACCGGGCTCCGACGGCGCCTTCGCCTTGCGGGTGCGGAACACGATGAACGGGCGCCACAGGTACCAGAGTGGGTAGCTCCAGGCGTGCACCAGCCGGGTGAACGGCCACACCGCCCAGATCAGCCAGGCCGAGGCGGCGTGCAGCTGATAGATGAACGGCGAGCTGGCCACGGCGGCGACATCCGGATTGAGCGTGAACAACCCGCGGAACCAGGGCGAGACCGTGGACCGGTAGTCGTAGGCGTCGAAAAGGTTCACCACGGTGGGCAGGATGCCGGTCAGGATGATCACCAGCAGCAGGACCAGCGCGAGGTAGTCGACGCCGGTGGTGGACGACCGGACGCGGTGCACGAACAGGCGCCGCGCGGCCAGGATCACCACGCCTGCGATCACCAGGACGGCCGCGATATTGCCGGCGATGGCCGCGAACCAGTGGTACACGTGATCGGGGATACCGATGGCCTCGACCCACGAGGCCGGGATCAGGATGCCCAGCGCATGGCCGCCGATCGCCGCGAACGTGGCGTAGTGGAACAGCGGCGCCCCCCACTTCAGCGCCTTCTTCTCCTGCAGTTGCGTGGAGCGCGACGTCCAGCCGAACTGGTCGTAGCGCCACCGCCAGATATGACCGATGACGAAGACGGCCAGCGCGGCGTACGGGAGCACGACCCAGATCAGGATCTGCCAGGTGGTCGCATCGTTCATCGTGGGAACTCCTGCATCGACGAGGTGGCGGGTCGGCCGTAGCCGCTGAGGTAATCCGGTGGGGCGAATGGCTCCAGGCCGACCTCCTCGGTCGGCGGACCGGACTGCCACGCGGTGAGGACCTGCTTGAGTTCGCGCCGGCCCAGCGCCGGCAGCGATGCCAGCACCGCGGCCATCAGCTCGCAGTAGGGGGAGTGGGCGTCCTCCAGGGCGCGTCGCAGCAACTCCAGGTCCGAGCGGTGCCCGTGCAGCAACCGTTGGCCACGCTCGCACAGGGCCGCGAAGTCCAGCACCATGGGCAGGTAGTCGGGCAGCTCGTACTCGTCCGGCGTGAAACCCGCCGTGCGGTAGGCGTTCTTGAACTCGATGAGCGCCATGCCGCGGTTGCGCGTGTCGCCGTAGCGGTAGTACGTCAGGTACAACGCGCACCGCTTGCGCAGGTCGAACGTATTGACGTAGTGCCGGGCGACATCGTCCGGCGGCGTGTAGCCGAGCCACTGCACAAACGTCGAGAGGTGCTCACGGACCTTCCGCGGCGTCTGCGCCGTGAGGTCGGCCAGCAGCGGAAGCCCGTCGAACAGCGCCGTCGTCGGATATTGCATCAGCACCGACACCAGCTTCAGCGTCGGATCGGCAGTATCGACCGGTAGCGCTGCTGCCTCACCGTCCGGGATGTCGGCGGGTATGCCGCCAGGTATGACGCCACCCTGGGCGAGCGCCCTCGTCGTCATGCCGAACCACCTGCCGCCGCCGGCCCGCCGGCCTTCTTGCGCCGCCAGAACGGGATGCCCGACTCGGGATCGCTGCCGTGAGAGTGCGCGTGATCGTGCCCGCCCAGTGCGCCGGCCTCGGCGCCCACCAGGTTGAAGTGGTCGTGGCCGTCGTCGGCGCGGAAGGTACCGGACGCGGTCGGCGCACCGGTGGGCTGGAACGACGAGATGCCGTGCGGGCCGGCCGGTCCGCCGCCGCCCATGCCCGGTCCGCCCTCGTAGTCCAGCGAGCAGAAGAGCTGCTCGTGCTGGCCCATCAGTCGGCCTGCCTCCTCGGCATGCGCCGGTGGAATCACGTACCGGTCCGAGTACTTGCCGATCGCCAGCAGCCGGTAGAGGTCGTCGAGCTCCTCGGGGGTCGAATCGACCGACTCGGCCAGGCCGTCATCGATGGGCAGGCCGAGCTGCTTGGCCCGCTGGATCGCCCGGATGGCGGTGAGTTTGCGCAGCACCGTGCGGATTAAGCCCGTGTCGCCCGCGGTGAACAGGTTCGCCAGGTAGTCGATGGGGATGCGTAACGAATCGATGGTGGCGAACACGCGGTCCGGGTCGGAATGGTCGTAGCCCTGGGCGTGCACGATGTCGGCGACCGGGGACAGCGGCGGCACGTACCAGACCATGGGCAGCGTGCGATATTCCGGATGCAGCGGCAGGGCCACCTTGTACTTGACCGCGAGGTCGTACACGGGGGAGCGCTTCGCCGCCTGGATCCAGTCGTGCGGAATGCCGTCGCGGATGGCGGCTGCCTCGACCTCCGGGTCGTTCGGGTCCAGGAACACGTCGAGCTGCGCCTGGTAGAGATCCTTGACGTCGGGGGTCGCCGCCGCGTCCAGCACCTTGTCGGCGTCGTAGAGGAACAGGCCGAGATAGCGCAGACGGCCCACACAGGTCTCGGCGCAGATCGTCGGCTGCCCTGATTCGATGCGCGGGAAGCAGAATGTGCACTTCTCGGCTTTGCCGGTGCGGTGGTTGAAGTACACCTTCTTGTAGGGGCATCCCGAGACGCAGAACCGCCAGCCGCGGCACTTGTCCTGGTCCACCAGCACGATGCCGTCCTCCTCGCGCTTGTACATCGCGCCGGACGGGCAGGAGGCCACGCAGGACGGGTTGAGGCAGTGCTCGCAGATCCGCGGCAGGTAGAACATGAAGACGTTCTCGAACTCCATGCGGACCTGTTCCTCCAGGCCCTTCAAATTCGGGTCGTCCATCGCGGTTTCCGGCGCGCCGGCCAGATCGTCCTCGAAGTTCGATCCCCACTTGACTGTCATGTCCTTGCCGGTGAGTGCCGAGATCGAGTGAGCGCTCGGGTTCGGCGTGCCCAGCGGGGCATTGAGCACGGACTGGTAGTCGTAGGTCCACGGGTCGCCGTAGTCGTCGATCGTCGGCAGGTCGGGGTTGTAGAAGATCTGCAGCAGCTTGCGGAGCCGCCCGCCGGCCTTGAGCTGCAACCGGCCCTTCTTGTCCAGCGTCCAGCCGCCGTGCCACTGCTCCTGGTCCTCGTACCGCTTCGGGTAACCGATGCCCGGCTTGGTCTCCACGTTGTTGAAGTAGACGTACTCGGTGCCGGGCCGATTGGTCCACGTCTGCTTGCACGTCACCGTGCAGGTGTGGCACCCGATGCATTTGTCGATGTTCATGACCATCGACACGTTGGCCATTACGCGCATATCGTCACCGCCGAAGATTCAGTGCTGGACAGGGGGCTGGGAACCGCAGGCGTCACTTGTACTCGACCTCCTGAGCGCGCTTGCGGATCACGGTGATCTCGTCACGCTGGTTACCGGTCGGGCCGTAATAGTTGAAGCCAGCCGTGAACTGGGCGTATCCGCCGATCATGTGCGTCGGCTTGATCACCACTCGGGTCAGCGAGTTGTCGCCGCCGCCGTGCCAGCCGGAGATCTCCGACTTCGGCGTCATCAGATGTCGGTCCTTGGCGTGGTGGTAGTACACCGTTCCCTTGGGCATGCGATGCGACACGGTGGCGCGGCAGACCACCACGCCGTTGCGGTTGTAGACCTCCACCCACTCGTTGTCCTTGACCCCGATCGTTTCGGCGTCGACGTGACTCATCCAGATGGTGGGCCCGCCGCGGAACAGGCGCAGCATGTGCAGGTTGTCCTGGTACTCGGAGTGGATCGACCATTTGGAATGCGGCGTCAGGTACCGCACGGTGATCTCGGGATAGCGCGAGTCGCTGGACTGCTGGTTGCCGAAGTGCCGCAGATAGTTCAGCGGCGGTCGGTAATTGGGCAATTGCTCGCCGTACTCGGCCATCCAATCGTGGTCCACGAAGAAATGCATGCGGCCGGTCAACGTGTGCCACGGCTTGAGCCGCTCCACGTTGACGACGAACGGGGAGTAGCGCCGCCCGCCCGCCTCACTGCCGGACCATTCCGGCGAGGTGATGACCGCTCGGGGCTGGATCTGCGTGTCGGCGAACGAGATCCGTTCGGCAGCGCGCTCCTCGGCGAGGTCGGCCAGCTTCTGACCGGTGCGCTGCTCGTAGGCCTTCCACCCCTGGATGGCGACTTGTGCGTTCGTGGTGCCGGACAGTGCGAGGATCGCCTCGCACATGTGCACGTCGCGTTCCAGCTTCGGGCGTCCGTCGCCCACGCCGCCGCGCACCCGGCCGTTGACCCGGCCGAGCGTCTCGACGGCGCCGACAGGCTTCCAGCTCACGCCCTTCTGCGCGGTGCCGACGGTCTCGACCAGCGGCCCCAACGCGTTCATCTTGGCGGCGACGGCGGTGTAGTCACGTTCGATCGCGACGAACCCGGGCATCGTCCTGCCCGGCACGGCCTCGCATTCGCCGCGCGTCCAGTCCAGCGCGCGCCCGCCTGGTTGCGCGAGCTCGCCGGGAGTGTCGTGCATGATCGGCGCGGCGATGACGTCCGTGCGGGTATCGAGGTGGCCCACTGCCAGCCGTGAGAAGTCGCGCGCGACGGTGTTGAACACGTCCCAGTCGGTGCGCGTCTCCCATGGCGGAGCGATCGCCGGATTGAATGAGTGGACGAACGGATGCATGTCGGTCGTTGAGATGTCGTGCTTCTCGTACCACGTGGCGGCGGGCAGCACGATGTCCGAATAGGTGCACGTCGAGGTCATGCGAAAGTCGACCGTGGTGATCAGGTCGAGCTTGCCGCGGGGCGCTTCGTCACGCCAGCGAACGTCCTGCGGCCGGAGATGCTCGGCAGACTCCTGCGCGCGCACGGTGTCGTCGGCGCCCAGGAGGTGCCGCATGAAGTACTCCATGCCCTTGCCGGACGATCCCAGCAGATTCGCCCGCCAGATCGTCATGACGCGCGGGAAGTTCTCCGGCGCGTCCGGATCCTCCCCGGCCCAGCCCATGGCGCCGGATCGCAGCTCGCTGACGATGTGCTCGCCGATCGGCCGGTTCGCGGCCGCGGCCTCATCGGCGACGTCCAGCGGGTTGCGGTTGAACGTGGGGAACGACGGCGTCCAGCCCATGCGCGACGCCTGGGCGAGCGTGTCCGCGAAGGCCTTGCCCCGGAAGCGCCCCTCACCCAGCGGGGAGGCCAGCTCGTCGGCCCCGAACGACTCGTACCGCCACTGGTCGGAGTGCAGGTAGAAGAACGAGGTGCCGGTCATGTGCCGGGTGGGGCGCTGCCAATCCAGGGCGAACGCCACTTGCTGGAAACCGGTGAGCGGGCGCACCTTCTCCTGACCCACGTAATGCGCCCAACCGCCGCCGTTCACGCCCTCGCAGCCGCACAGCATGATCAGGGTGAAGAAGGTGCGGTAGATCTCGTCGGAATGGAACCAGTGGTTGGTGCCGGCGCCCATGGCGATCATCGACCGGCCCTTGCTGAGTTCGGCGTTGCGGGCGAACTCGCGGGCGACGCGGGTCACCGCCGCCGCCGGCACCGAGGTGATCGGTTCCTGCCAGGCGGGCGTGTACGGGTGCGGATCGTCGTAGCCGGCGGGCCACTCGCCGGGGAGGCCCTGGCGCTGGACGGCGTACTGCGCCATCAGCAGGTCGAAGGCGGTGGTGACGAGGTGCCCGCCGACGCGCATCGTCGGCACACCGCGCCGGATCGACGACCCGCCCTCGGTCTCGCCGACGTCGAACCGAGGCAGATCCACCGTCACGTTCTCGCCGCCGCGGCCGAGCATGGTCAGCGCCGGATCCACGCCGTCCAGGTCCAGGTTCCACTTGCCTACGCCGGATTCCGAATACCGCGAGGCGAGGGTGCCGTTGGGGAACACCGGCTCGCCGGTGGCGGCATCCATGAGCACTGTCTGGAACGCTGCGGCCTCCTGTTCGCGACCCAGGTCGGCGGCGGTGAGGAACCGGTCGGCGACGTAGGCCCCGTCCCGCTCCCGCAGCGTGACCAGGAACGGCAGGTCGGTGTACTTCTTCACATAATCGGTGAAGTACCCGACCTCGCGGTCGCGATAGAACTCGGTCAGGATCACGTGGCCCATCGCCATGGCCAGCGCGCCGTCCTGACCCGGCGCGCAGGGCAGCCAGTCGTCGGCGAACTTGGTGTGGTCGCTGAAATCGGGGGAGACCACGACGACCTTCTGACCCTTGTACCGCGCTTCCGTCATGAAGTGGGCGTCCGGCGTGCGGGTGATCGGTAGGTTCGAGCCCCACAGCATCAGATACGACGAGTTCCACCAGTCGGCCGATTCCGGGACGTCGGTCTGGTCGCCGAAGGCCTGCGGGGAGGCGATCGGCATGTCGGCGTACCAGTCGTAGAAGGACAGGATCGTGCCGCCGATCAGGGACAGGAACCGGGTTCCGGCGGCGTACGAGACCATCGACATGGCCGGGATGGGGGAGAAGCCGACGACACGGTCCGGGCCGAACTGCTTGACGGTCTGCACATGAGCCGCCGCGATCAGCTCGCTCGCTTCTTTCCAGGTGGATCGCACGAATCCGCCCTTGCCACGATATTTCTTGTATTCGGCGGACAGCACCGGATCGTTCACGATCGATTGCCAGGCGGTGACGGGATCGCCGTATTGCCTTTTCGCTTCCCGCCATATTTTCATCAGCGGACCGCGGATATACGGATAGCGGACCCGTGCGGGCGAATAGGTGTACCAGGAGAAGGACGCGCCCCGAGGGCAGCCGCGTGGTTCGTATTCCGGACTGTCCGGGCCGACCGACGGATAATCCGTCTGCTGGGTCTCCCAGGTGATGATGCCGTCCTTGACGTAGACCTTCCAGGAACACGACCCGGTGCAGTTCACCCCGTGTGTGGAGCGCACCTCCTTGTCGTGGTGCCACCGGTCCTTGTAGAACTGTTCGGCCTGGCGGCCGCCCTTGCGGTGCAGTTCGCGATGGTCGGCCGAGGGGGTGCCGGGGGTGAAGAACTGCGCCTTGCGGAGCAGCGACTCGATCGGCGCCCCACCGGGCAGCAAAGGGGCCAACTGGCCGCCTGTGGAGGCGGGCCGGGTGCCGGTAGATGTCGTCATCGCGCAACCTCGTACTCTCCGCGGGCCGGGCGACGGGTGTCGCCGCGGTGGTCCCGCTGATGCAAAACGTCGATCTTCGTCCGCCGTGAAACGGCGCGCGTGGCCCATGCTAATCGGCGAGACGTGTTCGCGCGCGCCGATTTTCGACTTTCATCCGATCGAATTTGGCAACGCATATGTTGAGAAAAAAGCAATACCGGGGCCAGAACGTGACGACATATTGCCAGGATGCGAACGTGGCGCCGGATCGTCAGATCCGGCGCCACGTTTTACTCCCTGTAGAACGGCTGGTCACGCCTGGTGTTTGAGCGACTCCAGTGCCTCCAGTGCGACGGTGGCGTGGGCGTAGGCGCCGCCGGCGCGCATCTCCGCAGCCACCCAGATCGCCTCCATGATCTGCTCATCGGTGGCACCCTTGCGGTGGGCGAGCTTGGTGTGACCCTGAATGCAGTACGGGCACTGCGTGGTGTGTGCTACGGCCACGGCGATGAGCTGCTTCGTCATCTCGTCGATCGCACCGTCGGCGAATACCGCTTTGGAGAATGCGTCGAACGCGTCGTGAGTGTGCGGCGCCAACTCCTTGCGGCGCTGGGCGATCTCACGGGTCGTGGGGTGATACATGCTGTCGGACACAATGATTCCTTTCGTGATGCTTTTCGGGCAGGTCTGCGGTGATGCCGGGCCGCCTACGCCACGATCATCCGTCGCTGAAGGCGGCGGATACGATCAAGGGGCTGGTTCATGCACCTACATGCACCTACGACCCATCTAACGCCGAATTACGGGAGTCCCGTCGTGACCGCACCCTCCGCCGCAGCGCCCCATGCACCGTCCGATCGGGTGGTCCACGTGCCCGCCGGGACGAGCGCGGCGACGGCGATCGGCGCGGCGGGCCTGCCTCGCAGCGGTCCCGATGCCATCGTCGTCGTCCGGGATGCCGACGGGCGGCTGCGGGATCTGGCATGGACCCCGGACGCGGACGCCGAAGTGCGGGCCGTGGCCGCGGACACCGACGACGGACGCTCGGTGATCCGGCACTCCGCCGCGCACGTGCTGGCCCAGGCGGTGCAGGAGGTCTTTCCGGAAGCGAAGCTCGGCATCGGCCCGCCCATTCGTGACGGCTTCTATTACGACTTCGACGTCGCCAGGCCCTTCACGCCCGAGGACCTCGTCGAGCTCGAGAAGCATATGAAGAAGATCATCAAGGCCGGTCAACGGTTCGTGCGGCGCGCCGTGTCGCCCGACGAGGCGCGTACCGAACTCGCCGACCAGCCGTACAAACTCGAACTGATCGGGTTCAAGTCGCACGAGAAGACGGACGAGATCGACACCGCCGAAGTCATGGAGGTGGACCCGTCCGGCGGCCAGCTCACCATCTACGACAATGTGCATGCGCACACCGGCGAGACGGTGTGGGGGGACCTCTGCCGGGGTCCGCACCTGCCGACCACCAAATACATCCCGGCCGTCAAACTCACCCGTTCGGCCGCCGCGTATTGGCGGGGCAGCGAAAAGAATCCACAGCTGCAGCGCATCTACGGCACCGCATGGGAGTCGGCCGAGGCGCTGGACGCGCACCTGGAACTGCTCGCCGAGGCGGAGCGCCGCGACCACCGACGGCTCGGGGCGGAACTCGACCTGTTCTCCTTCCCCGACGAGATCGGCTCCGGCCTCGTCGTGTTCCACCCCAAGGGCGGCGTGATCAAGCGCGAGATGGAGGACTACGTTCGCCGGCGGCACATCGAAGAGGGCTTCGACTACGTCGGCACCCCGCACATCACCAAGCAGCACCTGTTCGAGATGTCGGGTCACCTGCCGTACTACGCGGATACCATGTTCCCGCCCATGCTGGTGGACGAGGAGCGCGACGCCGACGGCACGGTGCGCAAGCCGGGCCAGGCCTACTACCTCAAGGCCATGAACTGCCCGATGCACAATCTCATCTACCGGTCGCGGCAGCGCTCCTACCGTGACCTGCCGCTGCGGTTCTTCGAGTTCGGCAGCGTGTATCGCTACGAGAAGTCCGGCGTGGTGCACGGTCTCACCCGCGTCCGGGGACTGACACAGGACGATTCGCACTCGTACGTCACCCGGGAAGGTGCCGGCGACGAGGTCAAGCACCTGCTCGGGTTCATCCTCTCGCTGCTGGACGACTTCGGCCTGAACGACTACTACCTGGAGCTGTCCACTCGGGACGAGAAGAACCTGGCCAAGTTCAAGGGCTCCGATGCGGACTGGGCCGCGGCCACGGCGGCGCTGGAGGAGGTCGCGCGGGACTCCGGCCTGGAACTGGTCGCAGATCCGGGCGGGGCCGCGTTCTACGGGCCGAAGATCTCCGTGCAGGCGCGCGACGCCATCGGCCGGACCTGGCAGATGTCGACCATCCAGTACGACTTCAACCAGCCGGAGGGATTCGAGCTGGAGTACGTGGCGGCGGACGGCTCACGCCAGCGGCCGGTGATGATCCACTCGGCCAAGTTCGGCTCCATCGAGCGGTTCTTCGGGGTGCTCACCGAGCACTACGCCGGTGCGTTCCCGGTGTGGCTGGCCCCGGTGCAGGTCGTCGGCATCCCGGTCGCCGACGCCTTCGCGGATCACCTCGATGCGGTGGCCCGGATCCTCAAGGCTGCGGGCATCCGGGTCGAGGTCGACCATTCCGACGACCGTATGCAGAAGAAGATCCGCAACGCCACGACGCAGAAGGTGCCGTTCCAGCTGCTGGCCGGCGCGCAGGACGTGGAGGCCGGGGCGGTGTCGTTCCGCTTCCGCGACGGCTCCCAGCTCAACGGCGTGCCGGTGGCGGAGGCCGTGGCGGCCATCACGCAGTGGGCAGCGGGGCGCTCCAATGTGTCGCCGTCGGCCGAGAACTTCTCGGTGAGCTGATCGGCCGCCCGTGGATCCCGATGGACTCGAGCGGTTGTGGACACCGCACCGGATGGCCTACGTATCGCGGGGCGAGGCAGCCGATGCGCGTGACGCCACCCTCGGCACGGCGCAGCCGTGCCCGTTCTGCCGCATTCCGACCCTGTCCGACGAGGACGGCCTCGTCGTGGCGCGCGGCGCGTCGGTGTACGCCGTGCTCAACCTCTACCCCTACAACTCGGGGCATCTGATGGTGGTGCCGTACCGGCATGTCGGCGACTACACCGACGCCGATGCCGACGAAGTCGCCGAGATGGCGGAGTTCACCCGACATGCAGTCACGACGATCCGCGCGGTGTCGGCACCGCACGGCTTCAACATCGGCATGAACCAGGGGGCGGCCGGTGGCGCCGGGATCGCGGCACACCTGCACCAGCACGTGGTGCCGCGCTGGAACGGCGACGCCAATTTCATGACGGTGATCGGCGGCACGAAGGTGCTGCCGCAGCTTCTCGCCGAGACGCGCGCCCTGCTGGCCGAAGCCTGGTAGCCGCGGCCCGTTCACCTCAGACAATCCACGCCCACAGAAACGGAACCCGACCCCCATGCTCAACTCCTGGGCTCGAGCCTCGGTCTCGAAGCTGACCGAACCGGTCGGCCGCGGACTGCTCCGCGCCGGCTTGACGCCCGATGCAGTGACGGTGCTGGGTACCGCCGGCGTCGTCGCCGGATCGGTGTGTTTGTTGGCCACCGGACACCTCTTCCTGGGCACGGTCGTCGTCACCGTTTTCGTCCTGTTCGATCTGTTCGACGGCGCCATGGCCCGCGTTCGAGGCTTCGGCACCGCGTTCGGCGTGGTGCTGGACGCCTCCTGCGACCGGATCGCCGACGCCGCGCTGTTCGGCTCACTCGCCTACTTCTCGTTCGCCCACGCCGGCTCGACGTCATTGGGGATCGCAGCGTTGCTCGCCCTGGGTGCCGGCCAGGTCGTCTCGTACATCAAGGCCCGAGCCGACTCGGTGTCGCTGCCGATCAAGGGTGCGATCGCGGAGCGCGCCGAACGCAATGTGCTCGGTCTGGTGGGCGCGGGGCTGTCCGGGCTGGGGGTGCCCTACGCGCTCGATGTGCTGTTGTGGCTGCTGGCCGTCGCCAGCGTGGCGACCGTCGTGCAGCGGCTGATCCAGGTGCGCATGGCCGCAGTGCGTGCGGACGCCGCGCGCCGCGGCCCGGGCGGCGCGCCGTGACCGGGCGGGACGCGTCGACGCTGACGGCGCTGGGCTATCGCGCCGCGTGGGCGACCGCATCCCGGCTGCCCGCCGACTGGGGTGAGCCGGCTATCAGCCGAGTCTCGGATCGCATCGTGTCCCGCCGCGGCCCCGCAGTCGTACAACTCGCGAAGAACCTGCGCCGCGTGCTCGGCGACGACGCGACGCCCGCCGCGTTGCATGCGGCCACCCGGGCGGCGATGCGCTCCTACGGGCGCTACTGGTGGGAGACGTTCCGGCTGCACCGGCTCGACCCGCACGCGGTTGCCGACAACGCCCTGGCCGGCACGGTGGGCACCGAGCATGTGTATGCCGCCCGCGACCACGGCCGCGGCATCATCCTGGCCCTACCCCATTCCGGCAACTGGGACATCGCGGGGATGTCGATGGTGTCGATCTTCGGTGGGATCACGACGGTCGCGGAGCAGCTGAAGCCGGAGAGCCTGTACCGGCGATTCGTCACCTACCGGGAGCGGCTCGGCTTCGAGGTGCTGCCCCTGGGCCAGGACACCGGCGCCTCGGCCGGTACCGCCGCCATCCTGCGGCAGAGATTGGAGCAGGGGCGAATGGTGTGCCTGCTGGCGGACCGGGATCTGGCCGGCAACGGCGTACCGGTCACCTTCTTCGGCGAGCGGACCACCATGCCGGCGGGGCCCGCGCTGCTGGCCGCCCGCACCGGAGCCGACCTGTGCCCCGTGCACCTGGCCTACACCGACGACGGCTGGATCCAATTCGTGGGGGCCCCGCTGACGCTGCAGGGGACTCGGCTGGCCGACAAGGTTCGCAACGGAACCCAGCAACTGGCCGATGCGTTCGCCGCGCGCATCGCGCTGTTCCCCGCCGACTGGCACATGCTGCAGCCGCTCTGGCCAGCGGACCGGCCGAGCGGCGGACCGGGCACGGAGTCGGCGTCATGAAGGTCGGCCTCGTCTGCCCTTACTCCTTCGACCAGCCGGGTGGCGTGCAGGCGCACGTCGCAGACCTCGCCAAGGTGCTGATCAGCCAGGGCCACCAGGTGTCGGTGTTGGCCCCCGGGGACGATGACGGCGATTTCCCTGACTTCGTGGTGCCGGCCGGCCGCAGCGTGCCGATCCGCTACAACGGCTCGGTGGCCAGGCTCTCGTTCGGGCCGATGTCCTTCGCCAAGGTGCGGCGCTGGATTCGCGCCGGCAACTTCGACGTGCTGCACGTGCACGAGCCGGTGGCGCCGAGCCTGTCCATGCTGGCGCTCATGGTCGCCGACGGCCCCATCGTCGCCACCTTCCACACAGCGAACGCGCGATCGAGAATGCTCGCGGCGTTCCAGGGCATCCTCCAGCCCTTCCTGGAGAAGATCACCGGACGCATCGCAGTGTCCGAACTCGCCCGGCGGGTCCAGGTCGAACACCTGGACGGCGATGCCGTCATCATCCCCAACGGCGTAGACGTGGACTTCTTCGCGTCCGCCGAGCCGCTGCCCGGTTACCCACGCGCGGGCGGGACCATCGGCTTCATCGGGCGCTTCGACGAGCCGCGCAAGGGCATGGATGTGCTCATCGAGGCGCTGCGGTACCTGGTGCCCGACCGCCCGGAGCTGCGGCTCGTCATCGCCGGGTCGGGGGAGCAGGCGGCGCTCCGCAAGGACGCCGGGCCCGAACTGGCCGCGCATCTCGCGCTGCTGGGCCGGGTCTCCGACGAGGACAAGGCCCGCATGCTTCGGTCGATCGATGTCTACTGCGCGCCCAACCTCGGCGGGGAGAGCTTCGGCATCATCCTGACCGAGGCGATGAGCGCGGGAGCGCCCGTCGTCGCCAGCGACCTTGCCGCCTTCCGGCAGGTGCTGCGCGACGGTTCAGCGGGATTGCTGGTGCCGGTCGGGGATCCGTTCGCGCTGGCCGACGCGATCGCGGTACTGCTCGACGATCCGCTGCGGCGCAAGGCTCTGGCCGAGCAGGCGCGCGTCGCCGTCGCCGACTACGACTGGCAGGTCGTGGCCCGTACAGTGGTGAAAGTGTACGAGACCGTGATCGCGGCCGACCCGCGGTCCGTCGCCGAGGCCCAGTAGGCCCATCAGGACTGACAGCACTTGCGGGGGACTCATGGTTTACGCGATCGCCGCCGGCATCGTGGTGCCGCTGCTGCTCTGGGCGGCCTTCCGGCTGTGGTTGACCGCACGCCGCCTGGATCGGTTGCACAAGCGCACCGAAGCGGCCTGGTCGGCCTGCGAGGAATCGCTCGCGCGGCGGATCGTCGCGGCGCGAGCCCTGGCCGCGACCGGGCAGCTTGACTCATCGACCGCGGCCGCGCTGCGGATGGCCGCGGTGACGGCGGACCGGGCCGACCGCGACGGGCGCAGCGGTGCGGAGGCGGCGCTCACGGCGGCACTGCGCCGGCTGGGCGAGTCGGAGCGCGGGCAACTGTCCGCCGAACTCGCCGACACCGAGGAACGGGTCCAGCTCGCCGCACAGTTCTACAATGATGCGGTCCGCGACACCAGGGCGCTGCGCGCCTCCTGGTTCACCCGCTTCTTCCGATTGGCTGGGCACGCGCGGCTGCCGGATTACTTCGACATGCCTGCCACCGTGGACACCGGAAACACCGTCGGTCGATAACAGGTTCCGCCTGTGCGTCGGATCCGGCCCGCGGTGACATCATCGAAAGGGATTTGCATGCGTCTGCCACGCGCCGCTCTCGCGGTCGTAGCAACTGTCGGAGTCTTGATCACCGCGGCCTGCGGGGGTAGCGATCCGGCACCGGAGTCGTCGGTCACGACCACCGCGCCGTCGACCGTCTCGAGTGTGACGTCATCCTCGACGGCGACGCCGTCGCCGTCGAGCACGACCAGCAGCACCACGACGGCGGCCGCGACGAGCACATCGGCCGCTGCGACGATCGCCGGGCCGCTCGACCCGCTGACCGGGCTGAAGCTCTCCGGCAACCCGGTGATCGCGGCCAAGATCGAGAACACCAATGCGGGGATGCCGCAGTACGGTGTCGCCGACGCGGACATCATCTACACCGAGCAGGTCGAAGGCGGGCTGGTCCGGCTCATCGCGATCTTCCACACGGTGCTGCCGAAGGAGGTCGGCGCGGTGCGCAGTGTGCGATCCACCGATGTGCAGCTGCTGCCGAGCTTCGGCGCGCCGATCCTGGTCTACTCCGGCGGTGCGACGGCGCAGTTGCGGCGGCTGCGCAGCTCCGACCTCATCGCTACCACGGAGGGCGACGCAGGGTTCTGGCGTTCGAACGTGAAGAGGGCGCCGTACAACCTGCACGCCAATCTGCAGAAGGTGGCCGAGCAGTACCCCGGCAAGGCGAAGGCCCAGCCCCTGGGCTTCGAGTTCAGCCTGCACGACAGCCGACTGCGCGACGCGTCGCGCATCTCCCGGATCGACGTGACGATGCGCAACGGCAAGACGTCGTTCCGCTGGGTGAACGGGCGCTATCAGGCCTACTTCTGGGACGAGCCCTACGTGGATGCGATCGGCACCAAGCACGTCTTCGTGGACAACGTGGTCGTTCAGCGGGTGGACGACACCGTCCGCGACGGCACGATCGACCCGGCCGGCAACCCGTCGTATCTCACCAAGACGGTGGGCACCGGAACGTTCACGCTGTACCGCGACGGCCGTGAGATCACCGGCACCTGGCATCGGGCGAACAGCTCCGACCCGACCCAGTACCTCGACGCCTCGGGCAAGGCGGTGCCCTTCAAGCCGGGCAGGACCTGGGTGCTGCTGGCGCCGGCGAACGCGACCGTCGGCGCCCGGTGACCGTACCGGGCCGGCGTCGATCCGGCCCGGGGCCGTCCGGGCGTTACGATTGAAGCAAAGGCCCATCATGCGTCAGGAGTTTGTCGTGTCCACAACCGAATCCGCCGCCCAGCAGGGCGCATCCGCCATCACCGGCACCGCCCGGGTGAAGCGTGGGATGGCGGAGATGCTCAAGGGCGGCGTCATCATGGACGTCGTCACGCCCGAGCAGGCGAAGATCGCCGAGGATGCCGGGGCGGTCGCCGTCATGGCGTTGGAGCGTGTTCCGGCCGACATCCGGGCCCAGGGCGGTGTGGCGCGCATGTCCGACCCGGACATGATCGACGGCATCGTGCGTGCGGTGTCGATCCCGGTGATGGCCAAGGCCCGCATCGGGCACTTCGTCGAGGCGCAGGTATTGCAGTCGCTCGGCGTGGACTACATCGACGAGTCCGAGGTGCTCACTCCGGCCGACTACACGCACCACATCGACAAATGGCAGTTCACCGTGCCGTTCGTGTGCGGCGCGACGAACCTGGGTGAGGCGCTGCGGCGCATCACCGAGGGGGCCGCGATGATTCGGTCCAAGGGCGAGGCCGGCACCGGGGACGTGTCCAACGCGACGACGCACATGCGCCAGATCGGCGGCGAGATCCGTCGTCTGCAGTCGCTGTCGAAGGACGAGCTCTACCACGCGGCCAAGGAACTGCAGGCCCCGTATGAGCTGGTCGCCGAGGTTGCGGCTGCCGGCAAGCTCCCGGTGGTGCTGTTCACCGCCGGTGGCATCGCCACCCCGGCCGATGCGGCCATGATGATGCAACTCGGCGCGGAGGGCGTCTTCGTCGGCTCCGGCATCTTCAAGTCCGGCAACCCCGTCGCCCGGGCCGAGGCGATCGTCAAGGCGACGACGTTCTACGACGATCCCGACATGATCGCCAAGGTGTCCCGCCACCTGGGCGAGGCCATGGTCGGCATCAACGTGGACGACATCCCGGTGCCGCACCGACTCGCCGAGCGCGGCTGGTGATCGTTCCTCCTGTCACGTCGTTCCCACGGTGGTGACGCGATGACGTCCGCGCTGACGCTGGGCGTGCTGGCGCTGCAGGGCGACGTGCGCGAGCATGTCGCCGCGCTGGCCGCCCTCGGCGTGCGCGCCGTCACGGTGCGCAGGGCGGCCGAGCTGGACCAGGTTCAGGGCATCGTCATACCCGGTGGCGAGTCGACCACGATCAGTCGACTGCTCGACGTGTTCGAACTGCGCGATCCGCTGGTGGACCGGTTACGCGCTGGGATGCCGGCGTACGGATCGTGCGCAGGGATGATCACGCTGGCAACCACCATCCTGGACGGTCGCGATGACCAGGTGCCGCTGGGCGCCATCGATATATCGGTGCGCCGCAACGCGTTCGGCCGGCAGGTCGATTCGTTCGAGACCGACCTCGCCGTCAAGGGTTTCGCGGCCGCGGGCATCGACGACGCGCCGCTCAAGGCCGTGTTCATCCGGGCGCCGTGGGTGGAGTCGGTCGGACCCGGCGTCGAGGTGCTGGCGACGGCGGCGGGCGGTCAGCCGGTCGCGGCGCGGCAGGGCTCCGTGCTGGTCACGTCGTTCCATCCGGAGATCACGGCGGACGACCGGATCCACCGTCTGTTCGTCGCGATGGCACGGGGCGCGTAGTCCGACACGACCCCGGGCCGAGCGGGCGCTGGCGTCCAGGACGTAGGATCGCGTGTCGGGGCCACGGCGTTTTCGACGGTCCGGCGGCCTACACAGTCGATGCGATGAGGTGACGTAAACCTACAATGAGCGGCCACTCCAAATGGGCGACCACCAAGCACAAGAAGGCGGCGATCGACGCCAAGCGCGGCAAGCTGTTCGCCAAGCTGATCAAGAACATCGAGGTCGCGGCGCGGACCGGTGGCGGTGATCCGGATGGCAATCCGACGCTGTACGACGCGATCCAGCGCGCCAAGAAGGCATCCCTGCCGAGCGACAACATCGATCGTGCGGTCAAGCGCGGCTCCGGCGCCGAGGCGGGCGGGGCCGACTACGAGTCGATCACCTACGAGGCGTACGGTCCCGGCGGCGTCGCCATCATGATCGAGTGCCTCACGGACAACCGCAATCGTGCGGCGACCGACGTGCGACTGGCGGTCACCCGTAACGGCGGCACCATGGCCGACCCGGGCTCGGTGGCCTACAACTTCACCCGTAAGGGCGTGTTCGTGCTGCCCAAGGGCGAGCTCACCGAGGATGACCTGCTGATGGCCGTGCTGGAAGCCGGCGCGGAGGAGGTCAACGACCACGGCGACTCCTTCGAGGTGATCAGCGAGGCCACCGACTTCCAGGCGGTGCGATCGGCACTGATCGACGCGTCCATCGAGTACGACTCCGCGGAGCCGGCGTTCGTGGCGAATGTCAGCGTCCCGCTCGACCTCGACGGCGCTCGCAAGCTGATCAAGCTGATCGATGCCATCGAGGACCTCGACGACACGCAGAACGTGGTGACCAACGCGGATATCGCCGACGACATCATCGCCCAACTCGACGAGGAGTAGTCCCGGTCGGCGCGAAGGCGCGCGTGTTGGTGCGTCGCGCCGCCCGTAGCCTTGGGTAGAGTCGTGAGGCGTACAGGTGTTCGGCTCGCGGGGTCGGGCAGGCGCCGGGCGGGTTCCGCGGCGATGTGCGCGGCCGCGGGCGCGGCGAAGGTCACAGGGAGGCAGGCGCATGCGCGTTCTCGGCGTCGATCCGGGCCTCACCCGCTGCGGCATCGGTGTGGTGGACGGCGGCCCAGGGCTCGCCCCGACGATGGTCGATGTGATCGTGGTGCGCACGCCCGCGGATCAGGAGCTGTCCGCGCGGCTGATGGCGGTGGCCGCCGGCGTCGAAGACCTGATGGACCGGCATGCGCCGGACGTCGTGGCCATCGAGCGCGTGTTCAGCCAGGTCAACGTGCGCACCGTGATGGGTACGGCACAGGTGTCCGGCGTGGTGGCGCTGGCGGCCGCACGGCGTGGCATCCCGGTCGCCTGGCACACGCCCAGCGAGGTGAAAGCGGCGGTGTCCGGCAGTGGACGAGCCGACAAGGCCCAAGTGACAACGATGATCACCCGGCTGCTCCGACTGCCCGCGGCGCCGAAACCGGCCGATGCGGCCGATGCGCTTGCGCTGGCCGTGTGCCATCTGTGGCGCGCGCCGATGCAGCAGCGTCTGGCGGCCGGGGCCGGCTCGGGTATCGGGGCGGGGGCGTTGCGCGGCGGGGTGCGCCGATGATCGCCTCGGTGCGCGGCACCGTGACGGCTGTGGCGCTGGATCACGCCGTGATCGAGGTGGGCGGCATGGGCTACGCGGTCCGGGCGACCCCGGCCACCCTGGCAACCCTGCGACGGGGCGCCGAGGCGAGCCTCGCGACGACGCTGGTGGTGCGTGAGGAGTCGCTGACGCTGTTCGGCTTCGCGTCGCCCGACGCCAAGGAGCTGTTCGAACTCGTGCAGTCCGTGTCCGGGGTCGGCCCCAAGATCGCATTGGCGCTGCTGTCGGTTCTGGAGCCGGACGAGCTGCGGCGGGCGCTGGCCGGCGGTGACACGGCCGCCCTGGCGCGCACACCGGGCATCGGCAAGAAGAGCGCCGAGCGCCTGGTGCTGGAGCTCAAGGACAAGGTGGGGGCTGTGTCCGGGGTGCTGCCGGGCGCGGTCGCGCCGACGCCGGTCACCGACCGGCTCGTCGATGCGTTGGCCGGACTCGGCTTCACCGCGCGGCAGGCTGCCGACGCCGTGGCCGAGGTGACGGCCGATCCCGCCGACAGCGCCGTGTCCGCGGGAGACGTGGGCCTCTTGCTCCGGCGCGCGCTGGCGGTCCTGGGCAGGCGCCGATGACCGAGTATGACGCCGCAGCCGGGCTCGGCGAATTCGAGACGGGATTCGTCGGCTCGGGCTTGACCGACCCGGCGGCCGCGATGACGGATGGCGACATCGAGGCGTCGCTGCGCCCCAAGAGCCTCGACGAGTTCGTGGGCCAGCAGCGGGTCCGCGAGCAACTCGATCTGGTGCTGGCCGGGGCGAGGCTGCGCGGCCAGGTGCCGGACCATGTGCTGCTGGCAGGGCCGCCCGGGCTGGGCAAGACGAGCCTGGCCATGATCATCGCTGCCGAGATGGGCGCCGCGCTCCGTATGACGTCGGGCCCCGCGCTGGAGCGCGCCGGCGATCTGGCCGCCATACTCTCGAACCTCGTCGAGGGCGACGTCCTGTTCATCGACGAGATCCACCGCATGGCGCGGCCCGCCGAAGAGATGCTGTACCTGGCGATGGAGGACTTCCGCATCGACGTCGTCGTGGGCAAAGGGCCCGGCGCCACCTCGATTCCATTGGACATCGCCCCGTTCACGCTGGTGGGAGCGACGACGCGGTCGGGACAGCTGACCGGGCCGCTGCGCGACCGCTTCGGGTTCACCGCGCACCTGGAGTTCTACGAACCGCCGGAGCTGTCGCGGATCGTCGCCCGGAGCGCAGCGATCCTGGACATCGAGGTGAGCCGGGGCGGCGCCGACGAGATCGCCGGCCGGTCCCGAGGCACGCCGCGCATCGCGAACCGGCTGCTTCGGCGTGTCCGCGACTACGCGCAGGTACGAGGTGACGGCACCGTGAGCGCACCGGCCGCGCGCGCGGCGCTGGCCGTGTACGACGTGGACGCACTGGGGCTGGACCGCTTGGACCGCGCGGTGCTCGGCGCGCTGTGCCGTTCCTTCGACGGCGGACCGGTCGGACTGACCACGCTCGCCGTGGCGGTGGGCGAGGAGCCCACCACGGTCGAGGAGGTCTGCGAACCGTTCCTGGTTCGGCTGGGCATGCTGGCCCGGACACCACGGGGCCGGATCGCCACCACGGCGGCGTGGAACCATCTCGGGCTGACTCCGCCCGATCGCCCGCTCGGCGGCGGCTCGGACGACGGCGCGGCCACCTTGTTCGACGGCGCGTGAGGAAGGTGGCGCCGGCGGGTGCCGCGGCGCCCACGGCACCGTGTCCATCGCGCCTCGCGCGCGCACTGTTCGGTGATCATGGGCCGATTCCGGTACTGTGACAACGGACTGCTGCACGCGGCTGTGTTGCGCCGTGCGCTTTCGATGCGCGCGGGTGTGCGTCGCCGGTGGTCTCGCACGTGGGCGGCATGTCCACGGCGCTCGCCCTATCAAGGAGAATGATGGACGGCCTTCTACTGCCCGTTCTGATGTTCGGTGCACTCGGACTGATGATGGTCTTCGGCATGCGCAAGCAGAAGCGTCAGGCTGCCGAAGCGCAGAAGCTGCAGGATGCCGTGGTGCCGGGAGCGCGGATCATGACGACCTCCGGTCTGCACGGGACCGTGACCGCGGTGGCGGACGACACGATCGAACTGGAGATCGCGCCGGGCATCTTCACCACCTGGGCACGCGCCGCGGTTCGCCAGGTGGTCGTACCGGTGCCTGCCACTGATGAATTCGCGAACGAGGACTTCGACTCGGCGGATGAATCAGACGCCTCGCGCGACGGTGACGAATCCCGCCAGACGGACGTCGGATAGGATTTCCCGTCGGCCCCGGCTGGATCGCCAGCGGGGTTGCCCTGGCCCGGAGGAATCATCCCGGGCCGCCATTCGCCGCGCACGCGGCGGCACCGTGAGAAGAAAAGGCAGCACGTGGCAAGTCCATCCGGCCAGTTCCACCCTTGGCGGTTGATCATCACCTTCCTGGTGATCACCGCGGGCCTGTACGCACTGGTGTTCTTCACGCCCGGTTCGACCGCTCCGAAGCTCGGCATCGACCTGCAGGGCGGCACCCGCGTCACGTTGCTCGCCAAGACCACCGACGGTTCCACGCCGTCGCGCGATTCCATGAAGCTGGCGCGGACGATCATGGAGCGCCGGATCAACGGCTCCGGTGTCGCCGGCGCCCAGATCCAGATCGACGGTTCGAACCAGCTCGTCATCACGGTGCCCGGGCAGGACAACCTCGAGGGCCTGACCCGCAGCGCACAGTTGAACATCCGTCCGGTCATCGCCCAGTGGGTGAACCCGGCCCTGGCACAGGCCGCACCGCCGGCCACCGGCGCAACCGCGACCGGCACCACCGGCGCGACTCCGACGTCGCAAGACACTCCGGCTGCCACCGCGGAGCCGGAGAGTTCATCCTCGGCCGCAGCGACCACCGCCGCGTCCGGGCAGGGGCTGCGCGCCGGACGTGACGCGATCGCGCCCCGCGCGGCCACCTCAGGTCAGGCGCCGGCGGGCACGGCGTCATCCACGCCTAGCGCTGCGGACACCACGGCAACCGCCGCGACGACCACGGGCGCCGCGACGACGAGCGACCCGAACGCACCGGTGACACAGGCTCCGAAGGCGTCGGAGTTCCCCGCCGGAGGCAACGCCGACGTGCTGACCCAGCCGGCGGCCGGTGCCGGCGACGCCGCGGCGATCCAAGCCTGGGTGACCGCCGCGTCCGCGTACAGCCAGACTCCCGGTGCCGGCCCCACCTGCGCGCAGATCGACTACTTCCAGGGCTTGGACAATCCCGACCTGCCGCTGCTGGCCTGCGACCAGGACAGCACGTACGTCTACCTGCTGGACAAGACGCTCATCCCCGGCACCGAGGTGAAGGACGCCACCAGCGGCATCGACACCCAGGGCGGCCACGGCTGGATCATCAACGTCGACTTCAAGTCGGATGGTTTCAAGACGTGGTCGAACTACACCACGGCGCACTACGACAAGACCGGCGGCACCAACCCGCCGCCGGATTCGCGCACCGCCTTCACACTGGACAGCCAGGTGCTCTCCGCCCCGGTGATCAACGAACCGATCACGACGCCGGGCACCATGGTCTCCGGCAGCTTCACCCAGGCGAGCGCCAAAGCGCTGGCGGACTCGCTCAAGTTCGGCGCGCTGCCGCTGGCCTTCGACCGCCAGGAATCCGAGCAGGTGTCCGCCGAACTCGGCATCCAGTACCTGGAAGCCGGGCTCATCGCGGGCGGGATCGGATTACTGCTCGTCATCATCTATTGCCTCCTGTACTACCGCCTGCTGGGCCTGATCACCATCCTGTCGCTGTTCCTGTCCGGAGCGCTGGTCTACGCCGTCATGGTGCTGCTCGGGCGCTGGATCGGGCTGTCGCTCGACATGGCCGGCATCGCGGGCCTGATCATCGCGATCGGCATCACGGCGGACTCGTTCGTCGTCTACTTCGAACGCATCAAGGACGAGGTTCGGGAGGGCCGTACCTTCCGGTCCGCCGTGCCGCGCGGCTGGACGCGGGCGAAGAAGACGATTCTGTCGGCCGACGCCGTGTCGTTCCTATCGGCGGCGATCCTCTACATTCTGGCCGTCGGCGACGTGAAGGGCTTCGCATTCACACTCGGACTATCCACGGTGCTCGACCTGTTCGTCGTGTTCCTCGTGACGCATCCGCTCGTGGCGTTGACATCGAAGGCCGATGTGTTCTCGCATCCGATCTGGTCCGGTCTGGGAAGCGTGGCTCGCGCCGGTCGCGAGCAGCGCGCGGCCACGGCGCAGCTCCAGGTGAAGGAGGCTTAGGACCATGGTGGACAACACCCACGACACCGACGGCGCCGAGATGGCCGGGGCCGGCCCGGTGACCGCGTTGCAGACCAAGGAATCGACGAAACACCACAGCACGCTGTCGCGGCTGTCCACGGGCACCGGCGCGTTCAACATCATCGGCCACCGGCGCAAGTACTACTACTTCTCGTCCGTGATTCTGGTGCTGTCGATCCTGTTCATGATCCTGCGCGGCTTCAACCTTTCGATCGACTTCGTGGGCGGCACGCAGCTCACGTTCCACTCCGATCAAACGGTGTCGCACAGCGAGGTCACTGCGGTGATCAATGACGCGATCGGCGTCGAGACCGAGAGCGTCGTGGACGTCGGGGTGAACACCCAGGTGAGCATGCCGAGCCTGGATGCCACCCAGGTCACCGACGTGAAGGAGGCGCTGGCCGCGGCCTTCCCGCTCACCGGGGACGTCTCCGACTCGGCGGTATCCGGCACGTGGGGCAGTGAGATCTCCACGCAGGCTCTGATTTCCGTCTTCGTCTTCCTGATCGCCGTGGCACTGTTCATCTCGATCCGCTACGAGTACCGGGTAGCCATCGGCGCAGTGGCGTCGGTGTTGCACGATCTGATCGTCGCGGCCGGCATCTATGCGCTTGTCGGCTTCGAGGTGGCACCGGCCACCATCATCGGACTGCTCACGATCCTCGGCTTCTCGCTCTACGACACCGTCGTCGTGTACGACAAGGTCGAGGAGAACGTCAAGGGGCTCACCTCGCTATTGCGCCGGACCTACCCGGAGGCGGCGAACCTGGCCATCAACCAGACGTTGATGCGATCGATCAACACGTCGCTCATCGCGCTGCTGCCCGTCGCCGGACTGCTCACCGCAGGTGTTGCGATTCTCGGCTCGGGTACCCTCAAGGACCTCTCCCTCGTCATGCTGTGCGGCATGCTCATCGGTGCGTACTCGTCCGTGTTCCTGGCCGTGCCGATGGCGGTGGACCTGAAGATGCGTGAACCTGCCATCCGTAACCACACCCGTCGTGTCGAGGCGAAGCGGCGTGCCGAGGGCCTGCTGGTCGACGCGGACGGCGATCCGATCGGCCGAGTGCCCGTCACCGACGAGACCGGGGCCGTCGTGGCAACGGCGCACCGCTCCAGCTACCCCGGTGTCCAGGCCGAGCCGGCCTCGCCGCTGCTCCGGCCCGGCTCCGGCCCGCTTCCCGGCGTGAAACCGGCCCGACCCAGCGGCAAGTCCGCGCGGTCGCACGGTGCTGCCCAGCCGACGGGGAAACGGCACCGCTGACCGCTCCGCGGGCTGTCGTCGCCGACGGGCCATGGCCCGTCGGCGATATGCTCGATCTCTTGTAGGGGTTCGAGTCGAGGAGGTGCGCCGATGACCGACATCCGTCCCACCGTGGACGTCGACGCGCCCGCCCGCAGCGGTCCGGCCGGTGACAGCGGCGCAGCCGGGCATGTGGTGCCGCCCGGCGCCGCGGCTGCGGCGCGTCGGGACGCGCCTGCCGTCGTGGAAGCCGTGGCCGACGGGGCCCCGGACGCTGCGAATGCGCCTGCCACCAGGACCGCCCAGTCCATGGCGTCGACCACGAGGCGGGTCCGCGCCCGGTGGGCGCGCCGAATCACGGGGCAGCGTCATACCGGACCGTCCGCCCGTACGGTGCTGGAACCACTCATCGCGGCGCACCGTGATCTTCATCCGAAGGCCGACACCAAGCTGCTGATGCGCGCCTACGAGGTCGCCGAGCAGGCGCACAAGGGCCAGTACCGGAAATCCGGCGATCCGTACATCACGCACCCCCTTGCCGTGGCCACCATCCTGGCTGACCTGGGCATGGACACGACCACGCTGGTGGCCGGCTTGCTGCACGACACCGTGGAGGACACCGACTACAGCCTGGACGACGTGACCGCGGAATTCGGCGCCGAAGTGGCGCGGCTGGTCGATGGCGTCACGAAGCTCGACAAGGTCAAGTACGGGCAGGCGGCGGAGGCGGAGACCATCCGCAAGATGATCATCGCGATGGCGTCCGACCCGCGGGTGCTCGTCATCAAGCTCGCCGACCGGCTGCACAACATGCGCACCATGCGGTTCCTGCCGCCCGAGAAGCAGCAGCGCAAGGCCCGGGAGACGCTGGAGGTGCTGGCGCCGCTGGCCCATCGGCTCGGCATGGCCACCATCAAATGGGAACTGGAGGATCTCTCCTTCGCGATATTGCATGCCAAGCGCTACAACGAGATCGCGCGGCTGGTTGCGGACCGGGCACCGTCCCGCGAGACGTATCTGGCGGCCGTCACCGAGCAGATCCGCGCCGAGCTGGCCGCGGCCAAGATTCCGGCGGAGGTCGTCGGGCGCGGCAAGCACTACTACTCGATCTACCAGAAGATGAAGATCCGAGGCCGCGAGTTCGACGAGATCCACGATCTGGTGGCCGTCCGGATCCTGGTGTCCACCGTGCGTGAGTGCTACGCGGCGATGGGTGTGGTGCACGCCATGTGGGCCCCGATGCCCGCCCGGTTCAAGGACTACATCGCGCAGCCCCGCTACGGCGTCTACCAGTCGCTGCACACCACGGTGATCGGGCCGGAGGGCAAACCGCTGGAGGTGCAGATCCGCACCCACGAAATGCACCACACCGCGGAGTACGGCATCGCCGCCCACTGGCGGTACAAGGAGACGCGTGGCACCCACATGGGCTCGCTCACCTCCGTGGACGAAATGGCGTGGATGCGGCAGCTGCTGGACTGGCAGCGGGAGGCCGGCGACCCGGGCGAATTCCTGGACAATCTCCGCTACGAGATCCGATCCAACGACATCTTCGTCTTCACGCCGAAGGGCGAGATCCACACGCTGCCCGCCGGCTCCACCCCGGTCGATTTCGCGTACTCGATCCACACCGAGGTCGGCAACCGTTGCATCGGCGCGAAGGTGGACGGCCGGCTGGTCGCGTTGGAGCGCAAGCTCACCAACGGCCAGATCGTGGAGATCTTCACGTCGAAGGCGCCGGACGCGGGACCGAGCCGGGACTGGCTGAACTTCGTCGCCTCCTCCCGGGCCAAGAACAAGATCCGGCATTACTTCGCCAAGGAGCGTCGCGAGGAGGCGCTGGAGACCGGCAAGGACGCCATCGCCAAGGCGGTGCGGCGGCAGGGTCTGACGGTGCAGCGGCTGATCACCCACGACGCGCTCACCGCCGTCGCCCACGATCTCGGCTACAAGGACATCTCGGCCTTGTACACGGCGGTCGGGGAGAACCACGTCAACGCGAAGACGGTGGTCACCAAGGTGGCCGGAGTCATCGGCGGCGATTCGGTGGCCGACGAAGTGGTGGAGCCGCCTGTTGCGGGCCGCCACCGCACGCGTTCGTCCGGAGACGCCGGGGTCCTGGTGGAGGGCGTCACCGACGTGACGATCAAGCTGGCGCGCTGCTGCACGCCGGTGCCCGGCGACGCGATCCTCGGGTTCGTCACCAAGGGCGGGGCCATCTCGGTCCATCGGACCGACTGCACCAACGCCGAGTCGCTGCGGTCCGAACCGTCCAGGCTGGTCGACGTGTCCTGGGACCCGCATGCGACGTCCGTCTACCTGGTCTCCATCCAGGTGGAGGCGTTGGACCGGCACCGACTGCTGTCCGACATCACCAAGACGCTGGCCGACGAGAAGGTCAACCTGCTGTCCGCCAACATGTCCATGTCGAAGGACGGCATGGCCATCACCCGGTTTTCGTTCGAGATGGCCGACCCCAAATTCCTGGGGCACGTGCTGCGGGCCGTGCGCGGCGTCGAAGGCGTCTACGACGTCTACCGCATCACCAACGGGTAGGGGCCGCTGCGGGGCCGGACCAGCCCGAGGGCAGCGTCATACCCGACCGCCCCGGCAGGTATGACGCTTCTCGCGGCGCAGGCGTCGTGCGGGTGTCAGGACGCGATGGTGACCTTCTCGATCGTGACCGGATCCTTCGGTGCCCCGTCCTGGCCGCCGTTCGTGGTGCCCTTGGCCGCGATGGCGGTGACCACGTCCAGACCGCCGGTGACGGTGCCGAAGACCGTGTAGCTCGGTGGCAGCTGAGAATCGCCGTAGACGATGAAGAACTGGCTGCCGTTGGTGTCCGGGCCCGCGTTGGCCATCGCCAGCGTCCCGGTACGGTACGTCTCGGAGCCGGACAGCTCATCGGCGAACGAGTAGCCGGGTCCGCCGCTGCCGGTGCCGGTGGGATCTCCGCATTGCAGCACCTTCAGTGAGGCGGACGACGTGAGCCGGTGGCAGCTGGTGCCGTCGAAATAGTGCTGCTCGGCGAGCGAGACGAAGGAGTTCACCGTGCACGGGGCGGCGGCGCGATCCAGGTGCAGGGTGACGTCACCGCTGTTCAGGGCGATGGTCGCGTCGACCGATCCGGTGGTGGCCGGGCTCAGGTCGGTCGGCGGGGTGACGTCTTTCGCGGCGGTGCCGGACGCAGGGTAGCTGCAGGCGCCGGCCGCGGGTGCACCGGTTTCGGTCGCAGCGTCCGAGCCGGTCGCAGCGTCCGCGCCGGTCGCAGCCTCCGTGCCTGTCGCGCCTGCGGCGGTTCCGGTGGTTCCACCCGCCGCAGCATCGGTGCTCGCTGTATCGCCGGAGGGTCCGTCGCCGCCGGAGAACAGGTACACCGCGCCGACGACCACCAGGACTGCCGCGACGGTACCTACGATCATCAGGCGCTGGTGCAGGGACTTGGCCTGCCGCGCCCGCCGCTCGTTCTGCCGCTGCAGTTTGCGCTTCGCTGCGTCGCGTCGCTGCTGGTTGTTGACCACAGTCCGTACTCCTTCGTGGTTCGGCCGGCGCCGGCGGGCGGCCGGTCCGCCGTAGCGTACGACGGTTTGTGCCGCGCCCGATGCGTGTTCGATGTGAACGGTATATGGGCCGTCCCGATAGGGTAGCCGGGTGCTGATCACTGGATTTCCGGCCGGCCCGCTGGCTGCGAACTGCTATGTGCTGTGCGGCGACGGCGCCCGGGAGTGCGTGGTCGTCGACCCCGGGCAGCGGGCGGCCGATCCGTTGCGCGCGCTGCTGGCCGAGCACGGTCTTCGCCCGGCCGCCGTGCTGGTCACGCACGGCCATTTCGATCATGTGGCGTCGGCGGCCGCGGTCTGCGACGAGTACGGCGTGGACGTGTACCTGGGCGGGGGAGACATGGCGATGCTCACCGACCAGTTCGCTTCGTTGTCGCCGGAGCTGCGGGCGGGTATGACGCAGATCCTCGGGCCGGGCGAGTCGCTGGACGACCTGCGCGATATGCGTCCCGCGCGGCTGACTCCGCTGGCCGGCGGGGAGCACCTCAGCGTGGCCGGCGTGGAGGTCGATGCACTGGCGGTGCCCGGCCACACGCCGGGATCGATGACGTACCGGGTGCGCGCCAGCGCGGCGTCAGATGAGTCCGAGCCCGATGTGCTGCTCACCGGCGACACGCTCTTCGCCGGCACCATCGGCCGCACGGACCTGCCCGGTGGCTCGATGCCCCGCATCCTGGACTCGATCGCCCGGCAGTTGTTGTCGCTGCCGGACGAGACGGTTGTGTTGCCGGGGCACGGGGCGGCCACCACGATCGGCGCGGAGCGAACCGGGAACCCGTTCCTCACCGACCTTCGCTGACGGGATCAGTGCATGAGTGCTGCTGTCCGGAGTGAACGCGAAACGTAGTGGTGCGCCGATGCGTCACGCACGCGTGCGGATGCAGCGGAGGAGCAGCGCGCCCACGCCTGAGATAATGCCCCGGTGAGCACTGTCGCCCCTTTGAGCGGATTCCCCGAATACCTGCCCGCGGATCGCATCGTCGAACTGCACTTCCTCGACACGATCCGCGAGGTGTTCGAGCTGCACGGGTTCGCCTCGATCGAGACCCGGTCGGTGGAGCCGATCGAGCGACTGTCCGCGCAGGGCGAGGACACCGACAAGGAGATCTATACGATCTCGCGTCTCGGCGGGGACCACGCCCTAGGGAAGCCGGATCGGGAGCCGAAGCTCGGCCTGCACTTCGACCAGACCGTGCCGTTCGCCCGCTACGTGCTGGAGCACGCGGGGAAGCTGAACTTCCCGTTCCGCCGCTACCAGATGCAGAAGGTGTGGCGGGGGGAGCGGCCGCAGGAGGGCCGCTACCGCGAGTTCACCCAGGCCGATATCGACGTGGTGGACGTGGGCGAGCTGGCACCGCATTTCGAGGCGGAGATGCCGCTGGTGATCGCGGACGTGTTCGCGCGGCTGCCCATGCCCGACTTCGTCATCGGCGTCAACAACCGCAAGATCCCGGAAGGCTTCTACCGAGGTCTGGGGTTGAGTGACATCACCGGCACGCTGCGCATCGTGGACAAGCTCGACAAGATCGGCCCCGACGCCGTGACCGAGCTGCTGCGCGAGGCAGGCGCGACCGCGGAGCAGGCGGCGGCCTGCCTGGCATTGGCCGAGATCCGCACGGCGGACACGTCTTTCGTCGGGCAGGTGCGCGCGCTCGGCGTCTCGCACCGGCTGTTGGAGGAGGGCCTGGCTGCCCTCGCCGACGTGGTGGAGACCGTCGCGGCCGCCGCTCCCGGAAAGATCGTCGCCGACCTCAAGATCGCCCGCGGCCTCGACTACTACACCGGCACCGTTTACGAGACGACCCTGATCGGCTACGAGAAGTGGGGCTCGTTCTGCTCCGGCGGCCGCTACGACTCGCTGGCCTCGGACGGCAAGGTCACCTATCCCGGCGTCGGCATCTCCATCGGCGTCTCCCGGCTGCTGGGGCTGCTGCTCGGGGCCGGCCTGGTGCGCGCCTCCCGCTCCACCCCGTCCTGCGTGCTGGTGGCGCTGGTGGACGATTCGCACGTCGAGCGCACGCGCTCGACTGCGATCGCGACCGCGCTGCGCCGTCGCGGCATCGCCTGCGAGGTGGCGCCCAAGGCCGCCAAGTTCGGCAAGCAGATCCGCTACGCCGACCGCCGCGGCATCCCGTTCGTCTGGTTCCCGGCCGTCGCGGATGGCAGCGGAACCGCGCATGACGCCGCCCAGGGCGAGGACGGTGCCGGTGATGCGGCCGCTCCGGCGCTGGGCGAAGTGAAGGACATCCGCTCCGGCGAGCAGATTCCCGCAGATCCGGCGATGTGGAGCCCGCCGCTGGAGGATCTGCACCCGGCGGTGATCGGAGTCGATCCCGCGGCCGGGTGAGTACGACGCACCGGCCCGTCGCAATCGCAGGCTCAGCGCTTGCCGGTGAGGTTCGTCGTGGTGGACAGCCAGGCACGCAGCCGGGCCAACTCCACGCGCAGCTCACCGCGCACCTCGATCCGGCCTACCTGCACCAGCACGCGGCTGACCACCAGGGCCGCTGCCGCGATCACGATCGCCCCGGAGAGGAGCGCCGCCGGCGCGCCGCCCCATTCGGCCAACAGCCCCACCACGGGTCCACCGACGGCCGCGGTGCCCAGCGTCACCAGCATGTACACGCCCATCACCCTGCCCCGCATGGCGTCACTGGAGGCCAGCTGGATCGACGTGTTGGTGGAAATGAGGAAGGGCATGCCGACGGCGCCGACCAGGACGAAGGCGGCGGCCACGGTCCACATCGACGGCATGAACGCCGCGATTACCTGACTGGCCGCGAGCGCGGCGGCCAGCGCGACGATGTGCCGCAACCGTGACCCCGGCCAGCGTGCCGACGTCAGGGCGCCGATCAGCGAACCAAAGGCCATCGCGATGGTGAGCGTGCCGTAGCCGCCGGCAGTCAGGTGCAGGTCTTTGGCGAATGCGGTGAGCACGACGGCGAAGTTCGTGGTGAAGAACGCGCAGATCCCGGCCAGCGTGATCGGCCAGAGCAACACGGGCCGTGCGGCAATCTCCCTCAGCGCACCGCGGAGCTGACCCTTGGCGCGCTCCAGCCTGGGGCCGCGGATCAACTCGGACGACCGGATGAAGAAGAACGCGCCGAGCACGACCAGGTACCAGGCGCCGGTGGCGATGAAGGCCCAGCCGGTGCCGAGAGCCGTGATCAGGCCGGCGGAGACGGCGGGGCCGGCGAGAGCGCCGAGCTGGAAGAGAGCGGAGTTGAGGCTCACCGCGTTGCGCAACCGCTGCGGCCCGACGATCTCGTGCAGGAATGACGCACGGGTCGGATTGTCGAAGCAGGCGGCGGTGCCGGTGAGGAAGGCGACCAGCAGCACATGCCAGAGCTGCACAACATCGGTGACGACCAACAGGCCCAGCGCGAGCGCGCACAGGCCCAGGGTGGAGACGGTGGCGAGCAGCACGCGGCGCTTGTCGAGACGGTCGGCGACCAGCCCGGCCGGCATTCCGAAGATGAGCGTCGGCACGAACTGCATGGCGGTCGCCAGGCCGACGTAAAACGCGTTGTGCGTGAGTTGTAGTACCAGCCAGTCCTGTGCGACGCGCTGCGTCCACAGGCCGGAGGTGGACGCCGCCTGCCCGAACACGAACCAGCGGAAGTTGCGGTTCGACAGTGACGCGAAAAGCCCGTCACGGCTCGAGGAAGCGGTGGTCACAGGCATCCCCGAAAGTGAAGGCTGGGCGAGTAGCGGGCGACCGGTGGCGACGTCGTGCTTGTCCGCACACCGACCGCACGCCACCACCATACGCGCCGGATCGGCACCGACCGGCCACCGTGTCGTCACGCCGTCCCGACTGCCGCCCGACATCGTATGGCCTCGGCGGCGCCGTCCCGCGCGGCGGTGTGCTACCGTTCCCGTGTTCATCAAGAGCGGCTGAGAGACCTGGCTCGTCGACGCCGCAGCAACCCCGCCGAGAATTTCACGCCGGACATGGGTGCTAATGCCAGGAACGATGGAGGCACCTGATGCATATGCGCCCGTGGCTATTGCCTCGTGCCGCCGTCTCGTCCGCGAAACGGCGCCGCGTGCTCACCAGCCGTCGCCACATCGACCTGTGTCGGACCCAGTCGGCTCGCTGTCAGTGACCCCGCCAGCGGCCGCCGCCCGGATTGCACCGGCGCGCGCCGTTCCGTCACACGTGTTCATCTAGCACACCGCCAGCAGGAGATGCCCCGCATCACACTGCCGACGCGTATTCGTGCACCCGAAAGGAATCACTCATGACCACCACACTCGACTCTTCCCGCATCACACCGCTCGAGCCGATCGACCTGGACCCGGCGCAGTTCGTCCCGTCCAACGCGCACCTGATCCCACCGTTGGCACCGCAGTGGCAGCAGCTGGATCTCGCCGAAATCCTGCGCCGACCCGCGGCATTCCTGTCCGTCAGCCAGTCCAACTCGCTCTATCGGCCGGGCGGGGTGCAGTACGCCGAGGGACACGCGCACCGTGGCAGCCTGCCGGCCACCGTGAAGGTGGCGACGGCGGCTCGGCGCAGGCCGAACTTCGTCTCGTTCAACTGGATCGGGTACACCGTTTTCCGCGACGACTACCCGAAGACCGCCTTCGACGAGGCGCAATACGCCACCTGGACAGGTCACATCGACGCCACGCCCGCGCAGCGCGCGTGGGATGACGCGATCGTCGACGAACTACGCGAACTGATCGAGCCGGGCGACAACGAGCTCTACGAGAAGGCGCTGCAGACGGCCTTCACCGGCACCGACCTGCCCATCACGCTTGCCCGCAAGAAGGTGGAGGTGCTCGTCATCACCGGCATCCACACCGACTGGTGCATCGAGGGCAATGCTCGAGCCGCCCGCGACCACGGATTGCTGCCGATCGTGATCGGGGACGCCACGGGTGCGCAGCGGACCGACCAGGAAGCGGCCGCGTTCGAGCGCATCAACAACTTCTTCGCGCCCGTCATCTCGTCCGACACGTTCGTCGCGCTCGTCGAAGGTGGGTACTGATGGGTAACGCGGGGCTCTTGCTGGTCGGGGTCGTGCTCCTGGTCAACGGCCTCGTCGTGCTGAACGTGGTGGCGCCCAGGAGCGCGGCGCTGCTGAACATCTTCGTGGGCGCGGCGCAGGTCGTCCTCCCGACGATCATTCTCATCCAGCATGCGGCCGATCCACTGGTCGTCAACGCGACATGGCCGACATACTTGTTCGGGATCACGTACCTGTACTACGGGATCGGCATCTTGATCGGCGCGGAACCGGAGGGTCTGGGCTGGTTCTCGGCTTTCGTCGCGGTGGTCGTGGGCTATCTTGCGGTCGGGTCAATCGGCACGGATCCGGTATTCGCCGTCATGCTGGGGACCTGGGCGATCATGTGGTCGCTCTTCTTCCTGCTGATGGCGGTTCGGCTGGACTCGCTCGGTCGCTTCACCGGCTGGTTCCTGGTGCTGCTTGGCGTGCCGTCGTGCACCGCGACGGCGATCGCTCTGCTTCAAGGGCATTGGTCGGTGTCGGCGACGGCTGGGTGGCTGGCGTTGGCGGTGTTGGCCGCCGGTGTCGCCGCCTCGGTCGCGCTGGCCCGCTCTCCGCTGCTGCGATCACGCGCCGCGGCTCCCGCGGCGGAGCGACCCGCCGGTGCGGGGGCAAAGACCGCGGTCTCGCCGGCCGAGTCCGTCGTGGTCTGACCGGGCAGTCGCGTGCCACCGCGGCGGTGCCGCGTCTCCAGCCGCACGCCGAAGTGCGGCTGGAGACGGGTCGGCTAGTACGAAGCCGAACGCTGGCTGCGGCGCGGTGCCGGCTGGTGGCTTCGGCTGGAGCCCGGACGGTCCGGCCGCGCGGCGGCGCGGTTCGCGCCGTCCCGGCCGCCCCAGGTTGTGCCGCTCGCGGAACCGCCGTGGGAAGCGGTGCCGCGCGTGTCGGGGCCGCCGTGGCGCTCGGCACGGCGCGCCGCGTCCCAGCGCGGTTTCGTCTTGCGCGGGCCATCGGTGCGTGCGACGTCGCCGGACCGCTCGCGGCGCGGGCCGTCCCACGGTCGCCGGTCGTCGCGGCTGTCGTGAGCCGGCGTACCGTGCCATGATCGGTCGCTGCGCGAGGCTTCGTGCCGGCCGGGGCGGTCCGCACGGCCGGTGCGGCGAGCATTGTCGGTAGCGCGCGAACGGCGATCGGTCTCGTCGCGGCGGCCGCGGAACTCCCGTGACTCGGGTCGCGCGGTGCTGTCGCGGCGTCCCTGACGGCTCGGTGCGATGTCCACGGCCAGGGTGCCGTCGTCGCCGACGACCGTCGCCAGCAGAGCGGCGGCCAGCTCGTCACGAGTCAATCCGGCGATGTCGGCGGCAACGCTCAATGCGTGCAGGTAGTGGTCCAGCCGGCCCGCGGGCTGCCGTTCGACGGCGCCGGCGAGCGCGGCCTCGGCCCGCCTGTCCAACACCTGGGCGGCGCTGGGTACGTCGATCTCCTCCAGCTTCCGGCCGATCGTCTTCTCGATGAAGCGCAGCCGGGAGGTCTCCTTCGGCGTGAAGAACGTCACGGCGCGGCCGCTGCGGCCGGCGCGCCCCGTGCGCCCGATGCGGTGGATGTAGGTTTCCGGGTCGGACGGTGCGTCGAAGTTCACCACCAGGCCGATGCGCTCCACATCCATGCCGCGGGCGGCCACGTCGGTAGCGACCAGCACGTCGACCTGGCCGCCCCGCAACCGGTCGATGGTGCGCTCCCTCTCGTTCTGCGACACGTCGCCGCTGATGAACGCGGCCTTCACGCCGGAGGCGATCAGGGCGGATCCGAGTTCGTCGCAGGCGCTGCGCGTGCGCACGAACACGACCGCCGCCTCGGCGCCGGAGACGGCGATGATGCGCTCCAAGGCAGACGCCTTGTCCCGGAACGGGAGCACGATGTACTGCTGCTCGATATTCGTCACCGGCGTCGCCGACGCGGCCACGCTCACATCGACCGGCCGGCGCAGGTGCTGCGCCGCGACCCGGCGGATCTCCTTGGGCATGGTCGCCGAGAACAGCGCCGTCTGCCGCTCTGCTGGCACCTTGGTGAGAATGCGATCGACGTCCTCGGCGAAGCCCATGCGCAGCATCTCGTCGGCCTCGTCCAGCACTGCGAAGGTGACGCCGTCCAGGCGCAGCGACTTCCGCTCGATCAGGTCGATGACGCGACCGGGCGTGCCGACCACGACCTGGGCGCCACGCTTGAGGGCAGTGATCTGCCGGCCCATGGGCGCGCCGCCGTAGATCGCGGTGATGCCGATCCGGGTGCCATCGGCGAACGCCGTGAGGGCATCGGTCACCTGGATCGCGAGCTCACGCGTGGGCACCAGCACCAGCGCCTGCACCACTGGCTCGGCCGGTTCGATGGACGCCAGCAGCGGCAGGCCGTAGGCGGCCGTCTTGCCGGTACCGGTCTGAGCGACCCCGGTCACGTCGCGGCCGGTCAGCAGGGCCGGAATGGCCTCACGCTGGATGGCGGTGGGCTGCTCGTAGCCGAGCGCGCGGATGGCGCGCAGGATCACGGCCGGCAGCCCGAAGCCGGAGAACCCGGATGACGCACCGCCGGGGCGTCGGCCATCGCCGGCGACGGCGCGGGCGGCGTCATACTCGCTGGTCGAAGAGGAGTCCGGGGCGCGGAAGGGCACGCCGGTGGGCAGGGTGGAGAGAGATGACACAGGTAACCCATCGTTTCGTCGCCGGGCAAGAAGGTGCCGCCGGCGGTCAGCAGTTGTCGGTGGGCTGACGTGACGAGAAAGATGGCGGCGCCGATCAGGTGTCGATCGGGAACCGCTGGCGACGCTGGCCCGCAAGAACTCACCAAGCCTACCGGAATCCGCGTGCACGTGCACCCTGCGTGGCCCGTGAACCGACCTCGTCCGGTTCGCAACGTAGTATCGAAACGCCGCAGCGTCGGCTGCGCCGCGTCCTGACACAGCTGCTGACTGTGCCAATGCTGACTTGTGCAAAGGAGCACCGTGCTTCGCGATCACACCGCCGGATCCCTGGGCGCCGGCAACGCCGGCGACACCGTCACCCTCACCGGTTGGGTCGCGCGGCGCCGCGACCACGGCGGCGTGATCTTCATCGACCTGCGCGACGCGTCCGGCGTGGTGCAGATCGTGTTCCGCGAGGGTGCGATGGCCGAGCGCGCGCACCGGCTGCGCAGCGAGTTCTGCCTGCAGGTCGTCGGCACCGTCGAGATCCGACCCGAGGGCAACGAGAATCCGGACCTGCCCACCGGCGCCGTCGAGGTGACCGTCACCGAATTCGCCGTCTTCTCCGAATCCGCCCCGCTGCCGTTCCAGATCGAATCCGACGAGCAGCCCGGCGAAGAGGCGCGGCTCAAGTACCGTTACCTCGACCTGCGGCGCAAGGGGCCGGCGGCGGCGCTGCGGCTGCGCTCGAAGGTGAACAAGGCGGCGCGCGAAGTGCTGGACGCGCACGAGTTCGTGGAGATCGAGACACCGACGCTCACCCGCTCCACCCCGGAGGGCGCGCGCGACTTCCTGGTGCCCGCCCGGCTCAAGCCGGGCAGCTGGTACGCCCTGCCGCAGTCGCCGCAGCTGTTCAAGCAGCTGCTGATGGTGGCCGGTATGGAGCGCTACTACCAGATCGCCCGCTGCTATCGGGACGAGGACTTCCGGGCCGACCGGCAGCCGGAGTTCACCCAGCTCGACGTCGAGATGTCGTTCGTCACCCAGGACGACGTGATCGCGGTCGCCGAGGACGTCATCACCGCGCTGTGGCGGCTCGTCGACTACGAGATCCCGAAGCCGATCCAGCGCATCACCTACCGGGACGCGATGGACAGGTACGGCTCGGACAAGCCCGACCTGCGCTTCGACCTGCAGCTGACCGATATGACGCAGTTCTTCGAAGGCACCCCGTTCCGGGTGTTCCAGGCCCCGTACGTGGGTGCCGTCGTGCAGCGCGGCGGCGCGGTGACACCGCGACGCGGATTCGATGCCTGGCAGGAGTGGGCCAAGCAGCGCGGCGCCAAGGGGCTGGCGTACGTCACCGTCGGGGAGGACGGTGAACTGGCCGGGCCCGTCGCCAAGAACATCTCCGACGCGGAGCGCGCCAGCCTGGCCGAAGCCGCCGGGGCGCAGCCGGGGGACGCGATCTTCTTCGCAGCCGGCAAGCGCAAAGCGTCGCAGGAGTTGCTGGGCGCGGCCCGGCTGGAGATCGGCCGGCGCGGCGGGCTCATCGACGAGGGCGCGTGGGCGTTCGCCTGGGTGGTGGACGCGCCATTGTTCGAACCGGTCGATGAGACCGACGACGTGGCCGTCGGCTCCGGCGCCTGGACCGCCGTGCACCACGCGTTCACGTCACCCAAGCCGGAGTTCCTGGACACTTTCGATACCGACCCCGGTGCGGCGCTGGCCTACGCGCACGACATCGTCTGCAACGGTAACGAGATCGGCGGCGGCTCCATCCGTATCCACAACCGCGAGGTGCAGCAACGGGCGTTCAAGGTGATGGGTCTCACGGAGGCCGAGCAGCAGGAGAAGTTCGGCTTCCTGCTGGACGCGTTCTCGTTCGGCCCCCCGCCGCACGGGGGCATCGCCTTCGGCTGGGATCGCATCACCATGCTGCTGTCCGGTGCCGAATCGATCCGCGAGGTCATCGCCTTCCCGAAGTCCGGTGGCGGCTACGACCCGCTGACCGGGGCACCCGCGCCGATCACCGCCGCGCAGCGCAAGGAGGCCGGCATCGATTCGAAACCGGCTGCCGCGCAGGCGAAGTCGGTGGCCGAGCCGGCTTCCGAGGAGCCCAGCGGGGAGTAGCCGCACCGGCACAGCAGGGCCGGTCGAGGCATTGGGCCCGAGACGCCCGGCGCGGCGCTGGCGGCCCGGCCGGCGGCGCGGCAGGATGAACAGCTATGACGCTGCCTTCGATACCAGCCCCGACCGCCGCCGACCCGGACATCGCCGCGATAGCCTCGGCGACCCGCACCGGGGACGTGCCGGACTGGCCGATGATCGTCGGCGGGCAGCAGGCGTCCGCCGTCGCCGGCGAGTGGATCGACGTGATCAATCCGGGCCGGAAGGACGTCACGATCGCCCGGGTGCCGCGTGCCCGCGAGGCGGACGCCGACCGGGCGGTGGCTGCCGCCCGTGCGGCCCTGCCCGGCTGGCGCGCCCTGCATTTCACCGAACGCCAGAAGGCGCTGGTCGCCATCGCCGCCGCGCTGGACGAGGCCGCGGAGGATCTCGCCCGGCTCACCGCAGCCGATACCGGCAACGCGCTGCGCACCCAGGCCCGCCCCGAGTCACAGCTCCTGGTCAACCTGTTCCGCTACTTCGGCGGTGTCGCCGGGGAGTTCAAGGGCGACGTGCTGCCGGCAGGCGACAACCAGCTCCAGTACACCCGCCGCGAGCCGCTCGGCGTCGTCGCGGCGATCCTGCCGTGGAACTCGCCGCTCATGATCGCCGGATGCAAGGTGCCCGCCGCCCTGGCCGCGGGCAATACCGTGGTGCTCAAAGCCGCCGAGGACGCCCCGCTGACCATCCTGAAGCTCGTCGAGATCTGCGGGAGATTCCTGCCGGCGGGCGTGCTGAACGTCGTCACCGGCTACGGCCCCGAGATCGGCGAGGCGTTGGTGCAGCATCGCGGCGTGGACAAGGTGTCGTTCACCGGTTCGACCGCCGTGGGCCGGCACGTCGGTGAGGTCGCCGGCGGGCGGCTATCGCACTTCTCGCTGGAGCTGGGCGGCAAGAGTCCGAACATCGTCTTCCCGGACGCCGCTGACGGCGACGCCATCGACGCCACGGTGGAGGGCGTGCTGACCGCGATGCGCTTCACCCGCCAAGGCCAGTCCTGCACCGCCGGCTCGCGCCTGTTCGTGCACGCCGACATCTACGACGCCTTCCTCGACCGGTTGTCGTCCCGGGTGGGCGCGCTCACGGTGGGCGACCCGGGCGAAGAAGTGACCGACATGGGGTCGATCATCAACGCCAAACAGTTCTCCCGGGTGCAGGGCTACGTCGACGAGGGCCGCGCGCTGCCCGGTGCCCGGCTCGCGCTGGACGGTGCGGGGAAGGTGCCCGACGGGCTCAACGGCTTCTACGCGGCGCCCACGATCTTCGCGGGCGCGGACAACACCTGGCGGCTGGCCCGCGAGGAGATCTTCGGGCCGGTGCTCGTCGCGATCCCGTGGCGCGACCGTGAGGAGGTGATCGCGATGGCCAACGACTCGCATTACGGTCTCGCCGCCTACGTGTGGTGCCGGGACCTGACGGCGGCGCTGGACACGGCGCATCGCATCGAATCCGGCTGGGTGCAGGTGAACCAGGGCGGCGGTCAGGTGGTGGGGCAGTCCTACGGCGGCTACAAGGAGTCCGGGATCGGTCGTGAAATGTCCCTGGAGGGGGCGCTGGATGCGTTCACCCAGATCAAGCAGATCAACGTGAAGCTGTTCTGAGCCGCGCGCCGACCCCGCCGCTGATGCTCCGCGCGTTCAGTCCACCCCGAGCAGGCGCAGCCCGGCCGCCACCGCTGCCGCGGCCAGAACCACCACGACGAACGGGGCCTTGCGCCAGGCCAGGACGCCGCCGACGGCGACGCCGGCGGGCCGCGCCCAGCCGGCGAATCGGTCACCGTCCACCAGGGTCGAAGAGGCGATGAGCGCCAGCAGCAGGATCACCGAGGCCGCGGTGAGCAGCAGCGATGCGCGTTCGGACAGGTGCAGCTTCGACTTGAGCTGCACACCGGCAATCCGGTAGCCGAAGGTGCCGACCCCGAGCGCCGTGCCCCACAGCACGATCTCCGTCATGGCAGGCTCGCCGCGTCCGGGCCGCCGTTGCGCTGCGGCTGCGGCTGCGGCCCGGGCGCAGCGTCATGCCCGGCGCGCTCGCCTCGGGAGGATCGGTCGCGCCCGCCGAACGTCCCGATCAGCACCAGCGGCAGCGCGGCCAGTGACAGCAGTACAGGCAGCCCCGCGGGCATCAGCGGGGTCAGCGATACGGCGATCACCGCTCCGACGACCGCGGCGAACCGGGTGGCGCGATCCTTGAGCGACGGCATCACCAGCGCCAGCAGCACCGCCGGGAATGCAGCGTCCATGCCGAACGCGTCGGTGTCGCTGATGGCGGCGCCACCGAACGCGCCTGCGACCACGCCGATGTTCCAGCAGACGAACAGGGCCACCCCGCAGGCCCAGAACGCGGCGCGGCGACGGGTCGGCTCCCGCTCGGCCAGTGCGAAGGCGGTCGACTCGTCGATGATGATCTGGCTGCCCACGATCTTTCTCAGCCATCCGGTACCGATCGCCTCGCCGATCGCCAGCCCGAACGGCAGGTGCCGGGCGTTGACCAGTAGGCCCGCGGCGAACGCGGCGATGGGGCTGCCGCCCGCGGCGATGATCGCGACGAACAGGAACTGCGAGGCCCCGGCGAACACCACGACGGAGAGCAGCATCGGCAGCCAGATCGGCAGCCCCGCCGCCACGGTGATCGCGCCGAAGGACACGCCGACGATGCCGTCGGCCAGGCACACCAGGGCGATATCGCGGGCGAGCTCCGGTCCGAGCCGCTCCGTCAGCCGGGACCACCACGAGCGCATGACATCGATCGTCGCCCAGCAGCAGCGCAATCGCCAAATCGTCATTTCCTGCGGCGGTCGATGTGATGGCGAGCGGCTGCCGTCCGCGGCCCGAGCCGGGCGGAGCGCGTCGCGTGGCGGCGGGGACAATGGCCGTGTGAGCGATGGCCTGTTTGCCGCCCCGGCGTCCGATGGCGCCGCCGCCCGTCCGCGGGCCGACGAGTATGACGCCGCCCGCGGCGCCGAGGCGCCGGTCGGTCCGCACGCGCCGCTGGCCGTGCGCATGCGCCCGCGCTCGCTGGAGGAGGTGCTGGGTCAGGCCGCATTGCTGGGACCGGGCGCGCCGCTGCGGCGCCTGGTCGAGGGCGGCGGTGCGTCCTCGGTGCTGCTGTACGGCCCGCCCGGCATCGGCAAGACGACGCTGGCGATGCTGGTCGCCTCGGCGGCCGGGCGGCGCTTCGCGCAGCTGTCCGCCCTGTCCGCCGGGGTCGCCCAGGTGCGCGAGGTGATCGCGGCCGCCCGGCAGGCGCTGCGCGCCACCGGCGAACAGACCGTGCTGTTCATCGACGAAATCCATCGGTTCTCCCGCACCCAGCAGGACTCGCTGCTCGGCGCTGTGGAGGACCGCACCGTGATCCTGATCGGCGCCACGACGGAGAATCCGTTCTTCTCGGTCGTCTCCCCGTTGCTGTCCCGGTCTCTGGTGCTGCAGCTGACGCCGTTGGACGACGCTGACGTGCGCACGCTGCTGGACCGCGCGCTGCGCGATGAGCGTGGCCTGCACGGCCGGTACGCGCTGGCGCCGGAAGCCGTGACGCACATCGTCGCGCTGGCCGGTGGCGACGCCCGGCGGGCACTCACTGCCCTGGAGGCGGCTGCCGATGCCACGTCGGGTGCGGCCGACGGCGAGGGCTCGATCACCATCGACCTGGCCGCCGTGGAAGCCGCCGTGGACCGTGCCGCCGTGCGCTACGACAGATCCGGCGACCAGCACTACGACGTGATCAGCGCGTTCATCAAGTCGATCCGCGGATCGGATGTCGATGCCGCGTTGCACTATCTCGCCCGGATGATCGATGCGGGGGAGGATCCGCGGTTCATCGCGCGGCGGCTGATGGTGCACGCCTCCGAGGACATCGGCATGGCCGATCCCACCGCGCTTCCCACGGCGGTGGCTGCCGCACAGGTCGTTCAGCTCGTCGGGCTGCCCGAGGCGCGGATCGCGCTCGCCCAGGCCACGATCCATCTCGCCACCGCACCGAAATCGAACGCCGTGGTCACCGCAATCGATGCGGCCCTGGCGGATGTGCGCGCCGGCAAAGCCGGCCTGGTGCCGCCGCCGTTGCGCGACGGTCACTACGCGGGCGCCAAGGCGCTGGGGAACGCGCAGCGATACGTCTATCCGCACAACCTGCCGGAGGGCATCGCGCAGCAGCAGTACCCACCGGACGAGTTGATCGGCGTCGACTACTACGAACCCACGGCGCGTGGTGCCGAGCGGCCGGTCGCCGAGCGCCTGCCCAAGCTCCGCCGCGCTGTCCGCGGAGAGTAGACGGTGCCGGACGGAACACGTCTGACGATCGCGATGTTCGCGGGCGGCGTCGCCACCTTCGCGAACCTGTACGCCATCCAGGCCGTGCTGCCCGGCATGTCCCGGGACCTCGCGCTCTCCGAGTCGCAGGCATCGCTGGCCATCTCCGTGGCCACCGGGGCGCTGGCCGTGACCGTGCTGCCCTGGGCCGCCATCGCCGATCGGTTCGGCCGGGCCCGCACGATGGTGGTCGCCGTCGTCATCGCCGCCCTGAGCGGCCTCGTGGTCCCGTTCGCGCCCGACCTGCCCACGCTGCTGGTGGCACGCGGCATCTCGGGAGCGGCGCTGGCCGCCGTCCCCGCCCTGGCCATGGCGCATCTCGTCGCGCTGGCCAGGCCCGGGCGCGCCACCGCGGCGGGCGGCGTCTACATCGCCGGGACTTCACTGGGCGGGCTTTCCGGCCGGCTGCTCGCCGGCACCGCCGCCGGCGTCATCGGCGGCGAGAACGGCTGGCGCTGGGGCCTGGCCGCGACCGGCGTGGCCGTGGTGGTGCTCGCCGTGATCTTCGCGGTGATGCTGCCGCACGAGACGGCGGCGCGGCCGTCCGCGGCGCCGGGGGCCCCGGGCCACCTGAGCATCGCCGTCGCCGAACCGGCCGCCCGGGTGCTCTATGTGGCCGGGTTCCTGCTGATGGGCGCGTTCGTCACGGTGTACAACCTGCTGTCCTACCGGCTGCTGGCCGATCCGTACCGGGTGCCGGCCTCCGTGGTCTCGCTGCTGTTCCTCACCTACCTGGTGGGCACAGCCGGCTCGTCGTTGGTAGGCCGGCTGACCGGCCGCTCGGGCCGGCGCGTCGTGGTAGCCGCCGGGGCAGCGATCATGGCGGCGGGATTGCTGGTGCTGGCCGCCCGCCCGTTGGTGCTGGTGCTGGTCGGGCTGGTGATGGCGACATTCGGATTCTTTGTGGCGCACGCCGTGGCGGCCGGGTGGGTGGGCATCCTGGTGCCCGGCGCGCGATCCCAGGCGACGGCCATGTATGCGCTGCTCTACTACCTCGGTTCGGCGATCATCGGCTACGCCGGCGCCGTCGTGTACACGGCGACGAACTGGGCCGGGGTGACGGTGCTCGTCACGGCCTGCGCTCTGGCAGCGGCGGCCGCCGTGTGGCGGTGGACCCCACGCGCTGTCGCGGTCCGCTGACCCGGGCCGGAGTGCGCGGCGGCTGCGCCGCCGCGGGCAGCGTCATACCGGTCACACCAGCCAGACCGCTGCGTCGGCGGGCAGCGCGCCATCGTCCTTGAGCGCCGCCGAAGCGATGATCACCTCGCCGGGGGGCAGCGGCACCTCGTGCCCGGACATGTTGATCATCACCGTGACGGGACCGTTGCGGAACGAGACGACCCGGCCACCGGGGTGGGTGAGCCACTCCAGCGCGCCGTCGCCCAGCGCGTAGTTGCGGCGCAACGCCAACGCGTCGCGGTACATCGACAGCGTCGAATCCGGGTCGCCGGTCTGCAGATCCCGCGCCAGCGCGGCGAACGACTCCGGCTGCGGCAGCCACGAGACGCCGTTCGGTGAGAAGCCGAGGGCGGGTGCGCCGGCCTGCCACGGAATCGGCACCCGGCAGCCGTCGCGGCCCCGCCGCTCGTGCCGCGACTGCTCCCACGTCGGGTCCTGGCGCATCTCGTCGGGCAGCGTGGTGTGCTCGGGCAGGCCCAGCTCCTCGCCCTGGTAGAGGTAGGCCGATCCCGGCAGACCCAGCATGAACATCGTCAAGGCGCGTCCGCGGGCCAGGCCGAGCGGCGCGTCCGGCTGGGTGTCGCCGATGCCGATGCCGCCCTGGTCCTTCAGCCGTACCCCCTCCGGCAGGCCGAACCGGCTCGGGTGCCGGACCACGTCATGGTTGGACAGCACCCAGGTGCTCGGCGCACCGACCCGGTTGTTGATCTGCAACGACCGGGTGACGACGTCCTGCAGGATCGGCCCGTACCAGGGCGTCTCCAGGAACGTGAAGTTGAACGCCTGGTGCATCTCGTCGGGGCGCACATAATTGGCCAGGCGGGTGAGCGGCTGCACCCAGGCTTCGGCCACCAGAATCCGGGCGGGGGAGTAGTCGTCGAGCACGGCGCGCCAGTCCCGGTAGATCTCGTGCACGCCGTTCTGGTCCCACATCGGGCCCATGGTGCCGTCGGTGGGTGTCTCCTCGGCGCCAGCGCCGTCCAGGTACTTGCGGGCATCCTTGGCCGTGGGTGCGGCGAACGACATGACACCGAGCGCCGGGTCGATGAGGTAATCGGGCATGCCGGCGGCCTTGACCAGGCCGTGGGCCACATCCACCCGGAACCCGTCGACGCCGCGATCCAGCCAGAAGCGCAGCACCGACTCGAACTCGGCGTGCACCTCGGCATTGTTCCAGTCGAAGTCCGGCTGGCCGGCGTTGAACAGGTGCAGGTACCACTGGCCGGGCGTGCCGTCCGGGTTCGTGGTGCGGCTCCACGCCGGGCCGCCGAAGACGGACATCCAGTTGTTCGGCGGCCGGTCGCCGTCCGGCCCCAGGCCGTCGCGGAAGATGTAGCGCGCGCGCTCGGGTGATCCGGGGGCCGCGGCCAGCGCCGCCTGGAACCACACGTGTTGGTCCGACGAGTGGTTCGGCACCAGATCCACGATCAGCTTCAGTCCCAGCTCGTGCGCGCGGGCCAGCAGCGCGTCGAAGTCGGCAAGGGTGCCGAACAGCGGGTCGATGTCGCGGTAGTCGGCGACGTCGTAGCCGGCGTCGGCCTGCGGCGAGCGGTAGAACGGCGAGATCCACACCGCGTCCACCCCCAGGGCTTTCAGTGCGTCCAGGTGTGACGTGATGCCGGGCAGATCCCCGATCCCGTCACCGTTCGAGTCCGCGAAGGAGCGCGGGTAGATCTGGTAGACGACGGCGCTTCGCCACCACTGGGCGTCCGGTGCGGCGGCGTGCAGGGGCGAGGCAGGGGTGGGGACTGCGGGCATGGTGGCCAAGGCTCCTGGCAGGTGGAGGCGGTGGGTGCCGCCGGAGACAACGTCAGATCCTGACTCTAGCGACCGGCCGGGCGTAGTTTGTGGCCATGGCCGATTGGCGTGTGCTGCGCGAGCCGACGGTGCCGATCCTGCTCGCCGCGTCCGTGATGCACGTCGTCCGGCGCAATGCCATCGATTTCGCCGTGTTCTTCGGCACCGCCGTGGTGATCGTGATCGATGCCCGCCGACACGACATGACTCCCGCCGGTGTCGCGCGTATCAGCCGGCCGCGTGCGTGGCTGGTGGTGGCGGGTATGACGCTGTTCTCGGCGGTCGTCGCCCTGGCCGCCCCCGCCTCCGTGGGCGCGCGACTGGTGCTGGTCGCGATCGGGCTGGCCGCGCTCGTCCTCGTCATTGCCCGGCCCCAGCGAGTGTCCGGCGGGCAGGTCCCGCCCGCGGCGCGTGGTTGGCCGATGTGGGCGGTGATCGGCGTCGCGGCATGCCTGTGGGAGCTCACGTCGTTCATCGCGCAGCAGGTCTGGCCACTGGACCAGGATGCGCACCCGGCCGTGAGCGACCTGGTCGGTCCGCTGCTGCAGACGTGGCTCGGGCGGGCCGTGTTCCTGGCGCTGTGGGCCGGTGCCGGTTGGTGGCTGCTGCGGCAGATGGTCGGTGCGGGGCCGGAGGCCGATGTCGGCGACCAGCGTGCACGTAGCGCGGGCATGGGGCCCGGAGGCGAGCGCAGCGAGCCGGCGGAGCGTCATACATGGCTGTCGGACCCGCACGACGGCCACAGCGAGGCGGGCCGATGAGGGGCGTGACCATCGCGGTCTACCTGGCGGGTGCGCTGGCGCTCGCCGTCACCGAACTGCTCGCCCGGGGCACCCGGCTGCCGGTGCCCACGCTGGCGGTCCTGTTCCGGTGGATCCTGCGCCGGCGCAGCGCCCAGATCGGCGTGGTGATGGCCTGGTGGTGGATCGGGTGGCACTTCTTGGGCGACGGCGCCTGATTCCGCGCGCGTGACGTATGGAGGCGCATGCGTCTGCGTCAGGAGCTCGCGGCGAGCGTGCCTACCGCATCGCCTCCGCGATGAGGGACGCGATGGTGCGGTGCGGCATGCCATCCAGCTGGCCGAGCTGGGTGATGCAGGAGAACCCGTCCATGGCGACGGCGACGGGGGCGCCGTCGGAGGCCATCGCGGCCTGATCGACCGCCTCGTGCAGCTTGGGCAGCCAGTAGTCCCGCGCAATTTTCTCGCCGACCGGCGCCGTCTTCTCGGCGAAGCCGTAGGAGCCGGCCAGGCCGCAGCAGCCGGCGTCGAGAGTCGTCGGTCGGTAGCCGAGGCGCCTGAGGACCAGTTCGTCAGGGGCGGTGCCCACCGAGGCGCGGCCCTGGCAGTGCGGATGCACGATCACGGCGCCGCGGTCGGGCACGTCGGCCGCCGATCGGGAGCCGCGCGGCGCGACGGCGCCGGTGGCCAGCAGGTGCTCGGACAGCGACCGGGCCAGGCCTGCCAGCCGGTCGGCGCGCGGGTCGTCGGCCAGCAGGTTCGGCAACTCGTCGCGGAACGAGGACAGGCAGCTCGGCTCGGGTACCACCACGGGGATGCCGCGGGACGTGAACGGGTCCAGGATGTCCAGCACGTTCGACAGGGACTTGCGGGCCAGGCCCAGCATGCCCGGGTCGTAGAGGGTTCGGCCGCAGCAGGCCCATTGCGGCGGCACGTGCACGGTTTCGCCGGCGGCCGCCAGGGCGGCGGCGATGTCGTAGCCGAGCCCAGGGTCGAAGGCGTTGGTGAACGAATCCGGCCAGAGCACCACGGTGGCGGTCTCCGGCTGGTTCAGCGCCCGGGCAGTCTCCGAGCGGCGGAACGGCACCGGCGCGAACGACGGCGCCGGCCGGGATGTCGTCACGCCCGCCGCCTTGCGCAGCGCGGTGCCGATCAGCGGCATGTTCAGCAGCGCCGAGGCGAGCCTCGGCACGCGGGTCGCGATCCGCGACGCCCAGGGCAAAAGGCCCAGAGCGTACATCTCGCGCGGCCGGATCTTCCCCTTGTAGTAGTGGTAGTTGAACTCGGCCTTGTAGGTGGCCATGTCCACGCCGGTGGGGCAGTCCACCTTGCAGCCCTTGCAGGACAGGCACAGCTCCAGGGAGGCGTGCACGTCCTCGTTGCGCCAGGTCGCCTCGGTGGTCTCGCCCTGGAACATCTCGGTGAGCATCTTGGCCCGGCCGCGGGTGGACAACTTCTCGTCGCGGGTGACCCGATACGACGGGCACATCACCCCGGAGTCGTCGCGGCGGCAGCGTCCCACCCCCACGCACCGTTCCGCGGCGTGCTGCAGCGAGCCGCCGTCGTCGGGGAACGCGAACATGGTGTCCAGCGCCATCGGATTCTCGTGGTATTCGGGGCCGAAGCGCAGGTTCGTGTCCAGTGGGTACGGGTCGACCAGTTTGCCCGGGTTGAGGAGGCCCTTCGGGTCGAACAGCGATTTCACCGTCTGGAAGGCGGTGATCACGTCGGGGCCGAACATGCGCACCAGCAGCTCGCCGCGGCCCTGTCCGTCGCCGTGCTCCCCGGACAGCGACCCGCCCATCGACGTCACCAGGTCCGCCGCTTCCTCCATGAACGCCCGGAACGTGGCCAGCCCGTCCGTGGTGCGGAAGTCGAACGGTTGCCTCGTGTGCACGCAGCCCTGCCCGAAGTGTCCGTAAAGGGCGCCGGTGTAGCCGTACTTCCCCCACAGGCCGACCAGAGCCCGCAGGTATTCGCCCAGCCGCTCCGGCGGTACTGCCGCATCCTCCCAGCCCTCGTGGTTGTGCGGGCCGTCCTTGGGCACCGCGGTCGCGGCGAGCGCCGACGCGCGCACCTCCCACAGCGCCTTCACCTCGGCCGGGTCGTCGATCTGCTTGGCCACCACGCCATCGGGAATGCCGGCGATGAACTCCGCCGTCCGGGCCTGCACCATGGCAGGGTCGTCCCTGTCCGGATCGACGCTGCCCACCTCGGCCAGGAGCCAGCCGCGGCCTTCCGGCAGCACCGCGATGCCGGCCGTGTTCAGGCCCTTGGCCGCGGACTGGTTCACCAGCGTGTCGTCGAACCCCTCCAGGCCGAGCAGCCCGAACGCCACCAGCGACGGCACGGCGTCGGCCGCCGCGAAGATGTCCGGGTAGCCGAGGATGACGAGAGTGCGATGCTTCGGCGAGGTCGCCAAGGTGAGCTCGGCCTCGACCGTCAGCGCCAGCGTGGACTCCGAGCCGACCAGCAGCCGGGCCAGGTTCAGCGGGGATCCGGGCAGCACCTGGTCCAGGTTGTAGCCGGAGACCCGGCGCGGGATGTCCGGGAACTTCTGTCTCACCGCGTCCCCGTAACGGCGGCCCGTCTCGCGCAGGCCGCCCAGGATCCGGGCCAGGGTGCCCCCGGCCGCGACCGCGTCCCGGTAGTCGGCCTCGTCATAGGCACCGACCCACAGGTCCTCGCCATCGGCGGTGACGATGCGCAGGCGGTTCACGTTGTCCACCGTCTTGCCCGCATACAGCGCGTGCGTGCCGCAGGAGTTGTTGCCGATCATCCCGCCGAGCGTGCACCAGGCGTGTGTGGCCGGGTCCGGGCCGAATGTGAGCCCGTGCACCTCGCATGCCGCCCGCAGGTCGTCCAGCACCACTCCCGGCTGCACCCGGGCGATCCGGCGCACCGGATCGATATCCAAGATCTTGTTCATGTAGCGCGAGAAATCCAGCACCACACCCACATTCACGGTCTGCCCGGCCAGGCCGGTGCCGGCGCCGCGGCCCAATACCGGCGCTCCCACCTCCGCGCACAGCTTCACGACCGTGACGACGTCCGCCGCATCCCGGGGAAACACCACGCCCAGCGGGATCTGCCGGTAGTTCGACGAATCCGTGGCATACACGGCCCGCGCAGCGGACGAGAAATCCACGTCCCCCCGCACCGCATCCGTCAGTCGATCCGCGAGCAGCAGTCGGTCCGCGGGCGTGATGGGGGACCGATCGACTCGGGTTCCGGGTGCCGCCGTGATGGTCACCGTGGGCGCCTCCTTCTGCGTGCCCCGTCGTGATTCGAAACGCTACCTGCAGGGTGCCCCTGCGCTGTGCGGCGGGTAACCTCGGACTGTCGTGACGGCACCGCCGCGTGCCGACCGCGCGGCGGATGGCCACGGCAACGCGATGGACATGGTCGCTCACCGACGGGAGGCACGCGAAAGACGTGAGACGCCTGTACTACTTCACAGCGGGCGTAGCCCTCGGTGTCGCGGCGGCGCGCCGTACCCGCCGCGCCAAGGAAGCGGCCAAAGCCGCGTTCATCGCGAAGTTCACGCCGTCTGCGATCGCCGCCGACGTGGCCGATGCCATCGCCGAGCTCGGACAGGCCGTGGGCTCGTTCGCGTCCGACATCCGCATGGGGGCCGTCAACCGGCGGGCCAGCTACCGGCCGATGATCGACGGCCCCACCGGGGACGTGGTGATGCTGCCACCGGAGCGGGTGGCCGCGATCACCGAGCGCCGTGCGCTCGCGACCGGCGTCATACCCGCGTTCGACGCTGCGCCCCGCGCCAACGACGCTGCGCCCCGCGCCAACGACGCTGCGCCCCGCGCCTATGACGCTGCCCGCCGCGCTGCCGCGCGGTAACCCGTCACCGGACGCCCGCGCGGCCCCGATTCCGCGGCCCCGGTTCGTCGACGGTCGGCCTCAGGCGGCAGACTGGACGAGCCCGATCAAGCGAAGAAGGACATCATGCAGACCCACGAGATCCGCCGCCGGTTCCTGGACCATTTCCGCCAGGCCGGCCACACGGTCGTCCCGTCCGCCTCGCTCATCAGCCAGGACCCCACGGTTCTGTTCACCATCGCGGGCATGGCGCCGTTCAAGCCCTACTTCCTGGGCCAGGAGACGCCGCCGTTCACCCGGGCGACCAGTGTGCAGAAGTGCGTGCGCACATTGGACATCGACAACGTGGGCATCACCACCCGGCACAACACGTTCTTCCAGATGGCGGGCAACTTCTCGTTCGGCGACTACTTCAAGGAAGGCGCCATCACGCATGCCTGGAACCTGGTGACGGGCAGCCTAGGCGACGGCGGCTACGGTTTCGACCCGGAGCGGATCTGGGCCACGGTGTACGAGAACGACGACGAGGCGTTCGAGCTGTGGCGATCCATCGCCGGGTTGCCGGAATCGCGCATTCAGCGCCGTGACGGGCACGACAACTACTGGGACATGGGCGTTCCCGGCCCTGGCGGGCCCTGCTCGGAGATCTACTACGACCGGGGGCCGGCCTATGGCATCGACGGCGGCCCGGCTGCCGACGAGGACCGGTACCTGGAGATCTGGAACCTCGTCTTCATGCAGGACGTGCGCGGCGAGCTGTCCCCCAAGGACGGTCACCCGCCGGTCGGCTCGCTGCCCAAGAAGAACATCGACACCGGCATGGGCGTGGAGCGCGTCGCCTTCCTGCTGCAGGGCGTGGACAACGTCTACGAGACGGACCTGCTGCGCCCGATCATCGGTGCGGCCGAGAAGCTCTCCGGCCGGGCCTACGGCCGCGAGCACGTCGACGACGTGCGCTTCCGGGTGATCGCCGACCACATGCGTTCCGGAATCATGCTGATCGGCGACGGGGTGACGCCGTCCAACGACGGCCGCGGCTACGTGCTGCGGCGGCTGCTGCGACGGGTGGTGCGATCGGCCCGGCTGCTCGGTGTGACGGCGGACGTGATGCCGACGCTGTCCGCCGTGGTGCGGGATCTGATGGCGGAGTCGTATCCGGAGCTGGCTACCGACTACGAGCGGATCGAGCGTGTGGCGGCCACCGAGGAGACGGCGTTCCTGCGCACACTGTCGTCCGGTTCGAAGTTGTTCGATCAGGCCGCCGCGGACACCAGGGCCGCCGGGACGACCGTGGTGTCCGGCGACACCGCGTTCGCGCTGCACGACACGCACGGCTTCCCCATCGACCTGACGCTGGAGATGGCTGCCGAGGCCGGCCTGACCGTCGACACCGACGGGTTCCGGGCACTGATGTCCGAGCAGAAGGAACGCGCCCGCGCGGACGCCCGCGCCCACAAGGGCGGCTTCGGCGACCTCACCGTCTATCGGCGGTTGCTGGACACCGGTGGCCCCACCGAGTTCACCGGCTACGGCGAACTGGAGTCGGAGGCGACGGTCCTCGGCGTGATCGCGGGGGACGAACGGGTGCCCGCTGCCGGCGAGGGCGAGATCGTGAAGATCGTCCTGGACCGCACGCCCCTGTATGCCGAATCCGGCGGCCAGGAGTCCGATGCCGGGTCGATTCTCGGCGACGGCGCCCTGGCCGAGGTCATCGACGTGCAGAAGGTGAACCGCAAACTCTGGGTGCACACGGTGCGCATCGCCGCCGGCGAGCTGCGGGAGGGTGCATCCGTGCAGGCCAAGGTCGACCCCGAGTGGCGCCTCGGCGCCCGGCAGGCGCACTCGGGAACGCATGTGGTGCATGCCGCGCTGCGCCAGGTGCTCGGGCCGCAGGCGCTGCAGTCCGGCTCCTACAACAAGCCCGGCTACCTGCGCCTGGACTTCGCGTGGAATCAGGCGTTGTCCGATGCGACCAAGAGCGAGATCGAGGAGGTCGCCAACCTGGCGGTGCGACGGGACCTCCCGGTGTCCGTGCAGTACACGACGCTGCCGGACGCCCGCGCGAAGGGCGCCATCGCGTTGTTCGGCGAGACCTACGACGAGACGGTGCGTGTGGTGGAGATCGGCGGACCGTGGTCCATCGAACTGTGCGGCGGCACCCATGTGGAGCACTCCAGCCAGATCGGGCCGGTCTCGCTGATCTCGGAATCGTCGGTGGGCTCCGGGCTGCGGCGCGTCGAGGCGTTCGTCGGCATCGACGCAATGCGGCAGCTTGCCACCGAAAGGGCCCTGCTGGCGCAGGTCTCGGATCTGCTCAAGACTCCGGCGCCGGACGTGCCGCAGCGCATCGCCGACCTGGTGGAGCGGCTGCACCACGCGGAGAAGGAACTGGAGAAGCTGCACACCGAGGCGGTGCTCGCCTCCGCCACGTCGCTGGTGGACGGCGCCCAGCAGATCGGCGACATCGCCGTCGTCGCGGCGACGGCGCCGGCCGGATCGACCGCTGCGGACCTGCGCGCCTTGGCCACCGACCTGCGCGGCCGATTCGGCTCGCGTGCCGCGGTGATAGCGCTGTTCGCCGCCGATGGCGGCACCGTCTCGTTCGCCGCCGCCAGCACCCCGGCTGCGATCGAGCGCGGCCTCAAGGCCGGGGAACTCGTCAAGGCGTTCGCCCCGTCGGTCGGCGGTCGCGGCGGCGGTCGGCCCGACCTCGCCCAGGGCGGCGGCACCGACCCCACCGGTGTTCCCGCTGCGATCACTGCAGTGGCGGCCGCGGTCGCCGCGGCACAGCCGTGATCCGGACCGGCCGGTGACGAAACTCGCCGGAGATCACGACACGCCGCCGCGCGGCGTGCGGTTGGCGGTCGATGTCGGTACCGTCCGGGTCGGGATCGCCGTGAGCGACCCCGACGGCATCCTCGCTACGCCCGTCGTCACGCTCGCGCGCGACACCGATTCCGCGGGGGACCTGGGCGAAATCGTCGCGCTGGTCGCTGAGCGCGGTGCGGTGGAGGTGGTGGTGGGCTTGCCGAGGACGCTACGCGGCCGCGACGGTTCGAGCGCGCTCGCCGCGCGGCAGTACGCCGCAGACCTCGCCCCCCGGATCGCGCCGGTTCCGGTGGTACTGGTCGACGAGCGCATGACGAGTGTGACGGCCAATCGGATCCTGACCGAGCGGCGCGTGCCGGGCCGCTCCCGCAGGGCAGTCGTGGACCAGATCGCGGCCGTCGAGATCCTGCAGACCCGGTTGGACGAACTCCGCGCAGGGCGGGGTGGCCATGGGTAGCCATCGGCATCCCGAGGACCAGCGGGACGACGACGGGCCAGGCCCCGACGGACACGACGACGATGCCCGGCCGAGCGCGGCCGAGCCCGATGGCCGCGACGGCGGCACAGACGACGGCAGCGGTCACGATCACTTCGGGCTGTTCGACGAGCGTGCCGCCGAGGGCGACGAGGATCCCGTCCCGACCGGCGAATTCGACCTGTCGGAACTGCGCGACGTGCTCGCGGGTCGCGGCGGCGCCGAGGGCGACGACTCCGCGGCCGGCGCCGCCGCACCCGGTAAGGGGGTCGCTGGGGCACGGCGCGCGGGTGGCGCGAGACCGCGGCGCCGGCACCCGGTGCGCTCCACGGTCATAGCGCTGGTGGTGCTGGCGCTGATCGCGGGCGGCGTCACGGTGGGCGTCATCTGGTGGCAGCACCGCAATGCCGCGCCGGAGGACTGGGCCGGGTCCGGGTCGCGAACCCTCGTGGTGCGGGTGCAGAGCGGTGACGGCCTCTACGTCGTGGGCCAGACGCTGGTCAATGCGGGGGTTGTTGCCAGCGTGCCGACCTTCGTGTCGGTCGCCGCCGAAGACGGCCGTCTGTCCGGCCTGCAGCCCGGCTACTACCTGGTCCACGAACACTCGTCGGCGCAGATCGCGGTCGACGACCTGGCCAATCCGGACAACCGGCTCGGGCACCTGCGCATCATTCCCGGCGACACACTGGCCGATTTCACGACCGTGTCCACCTCGGGCGAGAAGGGCACGAAGGAGGGCATCCTCGCCAAGATCGCCGCGGCCTGCGTGCCGACGAACGGTGCCGCGCAGTGCTTCACCACAGACGAACTGTGGCAGGTTGCCCGGACGGCGTCGCCGTCCGACCTGGGCGTGGTGGGGTGGGCCACCGAGACCGTGTCGAAGGCCTCGGACCCGAACCGGCGTCTGGAAGGCCTGATCCTCCCCGGCGACTACGACATCGCCCCGGGCTCGACGGCGTTCGAGGCGCTGCAGGCTGTGGTGAGCGCCTCCGCGGCCGCGTGGAACACCACCGGCATCGTCGCGGCTGCGAAGAAGCAAGGACTCACCCCGTACCAGCTGGCCACGGTCGCGTCGCTGGTTCAGGCCGAGGGCGTCGGCGACGACATGCGCAAGGTCGCGCGGGTGATCTACAACCGGCTGGAGATCGGCAAGAAGCTGGAGTTCGACTCGACCGTCAACTACGGGCTGGACCGTGCCTCCATCTCCACCACCAACGACGAGCGGCTGGACGAGTCCAACGCCTACAGCACCTACGCGCACGAAGGACTGACGCCGACGCCGATCGGTGCGCCCGGCCCGGATGCGTTGGACGCCGCCGACGACCCGGCGACCGGCGACTGGCTGTACTTCGTCGCCATCGATCTGGACGGGCACACCTGCTTCTCGGTCACCGACGAGCAACACGCCAAGTGCGTGGACGAAGCCCGCGCCAACGGCGTGTTCGGCTGAACGATGCGCCACGGGATCGTGATCGCATGACGCCGCCGGCGGCCGTTGCGCACCGGGCCGGGGTGCTGGGATCGCCGATCGGGCACTCGCTGTCACCCGCGCTCTACCGCGCCGGTTTCGCGGAGCTGGGCATGGACGATTGGTCGTTCGACGCCATCGAGTGCGACGCTGCTCGCCTGGCCGCCCTCGTGGGCGAGATGGGCCCCGAATGGGCCGGTCTGGCGGTGACCATGCCCGGCAAGGCCGCCGCTGCCGCCGTCGCCGCCGGTCGCTCGGAGCGGGTGCGCACGCTCGGCGTCGCCAACACCCTCGTGCGCCGCGGTGAGGCGTGGTGGGCGGAGAACACCGATGTGGACGGCGTGCGCGGCGCTCTCGCCGCCGCAGGCGTACCGCCGACAGGGCCCGTGCTGGTGATCGGCGGCGGCGGGACGGCCCGGGCCGTCGTGGCGGCCGTGGCCGAGTTGCGCTGGGACGGCCCACTGATCCTTGCCGGGCGGCGGCCCGAGAGCAGCGTCATCGTCGGTGAACTGGCGGACGCGATGGGGCTGGCCGCCACCCGCATCGGGATGACGGCCGACGAGATCACGCCGGTCGCGTCGGCGCTGGCGCTGGCCGTGTCCACCGTCCCGGCCGGCGCCGCCGACCGCCTCGCGGTGCCGCTCGCGGATGTCCCGGCGTTGTTCGACGTCATCTACCACCCGTGGCCCACGCCGCTCGCCGCGGCGGGGTCCGCCGACCGCATCACCGTGACCGGACTGGACATGCTGCTGCACCAGGCGCTCACCCAGTTCGAGCTGGTGACCGGAGTGCCCGCCCCCGCCGATGCGATGCGAGAAGCGTTGCGCGACGCAGTCGGCTCGGATCTCCCGCTGCCCGTGTGACGCAGTCCGGGCCACCGTCCGCCTAGTACGCTTGCCCCGTGCCGACGAAGGCGGCGACGCACCGGACGGGCTGACGTGATCGAGGGAGGGGGCCGCGGCGACGTGCATCTGAAATCCCTCACGCTCAAAGGATTCAAGTCGTTCGCATCGGCCACCACGCTGCGCTTCGAACCCGGCATCACCGCGATCGTCGGGCCGAACGGCTCGGGCAAGTCGAACGTCGTGGACGCCATGGCATGGGTGCTCGGAGAGCAGGGTGCCAAGGCGCTGCGCGGCGGCAAGATGGACGACGTCATCTTCGCCGGCACCGCGGATCGCCCGCCGCTGGGCCGGGCCGAGGTCACGCTGACCATCGATAACCGCGACGGCGCCCTGCCGATCGACTATGACGAGGTCTCCATCACCCGCCGCATGTTCCGCGACGGCGCCGGCGAGTACGAGATCAACGGCAAGGCCTGTCGACTGCTGGACATCCAGGAGCTGCTGTCCGACTCCGGCATCGGCCGCGAGATGCACGTGATTGTCGGACAGGGCCATCTGGACGCGGTGCTCTCCGCCCGGCCGGAGGATCGACGGGCCTTCATCGAGGAAGCCGCCGGCGTCCTGAAACACCGCAAGCGCAAGGAGAAGGCGCTGCGCAAGCTCGACGCGATGCAGGCGAACCTCACCCGGCTCACCGACCTGACGGTCGAGCTGCGCCGCCAGCTGGGACCGTTGGGCCGGCAGGCCGAGGTCGCGCGCCGCGCCGCCGGCGTGCAGGCGGATCTGCGGGACGCGCGCCTACGACTGCTGGCCGACGACGTGCAGCGTTTGCGCGCCGAGATGGAGCTTGACGAGCAGGCCGAACAGGCAGCCGCCCAGCGCCGGACAGCACTGCAGCGGCAGCTCGCCGAAGCTGCCGAGGCGGGGGAGCGGGCCGCGCATGCCCTGGAGGCGGCGACCCCTTCGGTGACTCGCTGGCAGAACACCCACTTCGCGCTGTCCGCGCTGCTGGAACGTTTCCGGGGCACGATCTCGCTGGCGCAGGAACGAGCACGCAACCTGGCCACGCCGATGCCCGAATCACGGCCGGCGCGCGACCCGGACGATCTTCGGGCGGAGGCCGAACGCGCCGACGCCGAGCAGGCCGAGAAGGATGCGGCCGTGGCGGCTGCCCGGGCGGCGCTGTCGGTGGTCGCCGCGAGCCGAGCGGAGCACGAGGAGCAACTCGCCGTCGCCGAGGCGGAGCTGGCCGCCGCCGCCCGGGCGCTGGCCGACCGCCGGGAAGGGCTCGCGGTGCTCGCCGGGAAGGTGGGTAGCGCGCGTTCGCGTCTGGCTGCCGGGCATGACGAGATCGAGCGGCTGGCCACCGCCATCGCCGACGCGGCGCAGCGTGCCCGTTCGGCGACGCAGGAGTTCGAGGAACTCCGCGGTGCCATCGGCGACCTCGACTCGTCGGAAGTCGGCCTGGACGAGAGTCACGAGTCGGCGCTGGCCGCGTTCGAGTCCGCACAGGCGCGCGTCGCGGAACTCACCGACCGGCAGCGAGAGCTGGTCTCCCAGCAGGCGGCATTGCGCGCTCGGGTCGAAGCGCTGGCGCTCGGCCTGGACCGACGCGACGGCGCCGGTGTACTGCTGGCTGCGCAGGCCGAGCTGCCGGGGCTCATCGGATCCGTTTCGACCGTGCTCGATGTCGACGCCGGTGCGGAAGCTGCGATCGCCGCCGCGCTGGGACCCGCCGCGGACGCTGTCGCCGTCGCCGACATGGCGGCTGCGGCTGCCGCCCTGGCCCGGCTCAAGGAACAGGACGGCGGACGGGCGGGGATGCTGGTCGGCGATCCGGGCGCTCGCGGCCCGTCGCCGCGACCTGCGCTGCCCGGCGGTGCGCGGTGGGCGAGCGACCTGGTGCGCGCGCCCGACGCCTTGACCGGCAGCGTGGCGGCCCTGCTGGACGGGATCGCCGTGGTCGACGATCTGCCCGCGGCCGTGACGCTGGTGCGCGCACGTCCGGAACTGATCGCAGCGACCCGCGACGGCGACGTTGTCGGCCGTCGTTGGGCGGCCGGCGGCAGCCGGGGCCGTCAGTCGGTGATCGAAATCCAGGCGGCGGTGGACGACGCCGAACGGCAACTGGCCGCTGTCAGCGCCGAGCTGGAAACCGTGCGCGCCGCCGGCGAAGGCGCTCGGGCCGAGGCGAGCGCACGCGAGGAGGAATTGCGCCGGGCTGAGCAGGCACTGCACGAATCGGATGCTCGGATCTCAGCCGTCTCCGAGAAGCTCGCCCAGCTCGGCTCCGTCGCCCGCTCCGCGCAGGCCGAGGTGCAGCGCCTCGAGGAACGGCGCCGGCTGGCCGACATCGCCCAGGAGGAGAACCGCGAGCAGGTCGCGCAGTTCGAGGCGCGCCTGGCCGCCGCGGAGTCGCAGGACGTGCCCGGCGATGTGGACCCTGCGCGGCGTAACGATCTGGCCGCTTCGTTGGCGTCCGACCGTGCTGCGGAGGTCGACGCGAAACTCGCACTGCGCACGGCCGAGGAGCGCGCCCGGGCCACTGCCGGCGTCGGGGAGCGTCTGCGCCGCGCGGCGGCCGCCGAGGAGGGTTCGCGGATCCGTGCACGGGAAGCGGCGGTTCGCCGGGCATCCGGGGCGCGGACTGCCGAGCGCGTCGCCGACGTGGCCGGGACGGCGCTGGTGAAGTTGACCGCCGCGGCAGAGGCAGCCGCGTCGGCGCGGGGTGCCGCTGAGCAGGACCGGACCGTCGCCGTGGAGGCTGCCGAGCAGGCGCGCCGCACCCTGGCGGGCCTGCAGACCGAGTGGGACTCGCTCACCGACGCGGTGCACAGTGTGGAGGTCGTTCGGGCTGGGCAGCGACTGCGACTGGAGCAGTTCGCCGAGACGGCCACGAACGAGTTCGCCATGACGCTCGACGACCTGGTCGCCGAGTTCGGGCCTCACGTGTCCGTGCCACCGTCGGCCGAGGAGCTGGCGGAGTACGAGGTCGCCAAGGACCGTGGTGAAGCGGTCAGCGCGCCGGCGCCCATGCCGTTCGATCGGCCGTCCACCGAGCGGCGCGCCAAGCGTGCCCAGCGCGATTACGCCGCCCTGGGCAGGATCAATCCGCTGGCGCTGGAGGAGTTCGCCGCCATGGAGGAGCGACATGCGTTCCTGGCGACGCAACTCGAAGACCTACGCGGTACCAGGGCGGATCTGCTGGGGGTCGTCGCCGAGGTGGACGAGAGGATCCTGGCGCTGTTCGAGTCCGCATATCGCGACGTGGCCGCCGAATTCGAGATCGTGTTCGCGACCCTGTTCCCGGGTGGGGAGGGCTCACTGTCGCTCACGGATCCGGAGGACATGCTGGCGACCGGTATCGAGGTCATGGCCCGCCCGCCCGGAAAAAAGGTGAAAAGACTCTCGTTGCTCTCCGGCGGCGAGCGATCGCTCGTGGCGGTCGCCATGCTGGTGGCCATCTTCCGCGCCCGGCCGAGTCCGTTCTATGTGCTGGACGAGGTCGAGGCCGCGCTGGACGAGGTCAATCTCACCCGCCTGGTGGGACTGCTGCGTGAACTGCGTGATTCTTCCCAATTGCTGGTGATCACGCACCAGAAATACACCATGGAGGCGGCTGACGTGCTGTACGGCGTGTCCATGCGCGGAGACGGCATCAGCCAGGTCATCAGCCAGCGGATGCGGGAACACGCGGCAACCGGAGCCCCTTCGACGTGACGGACGTGACACCGCCGGCGAGCGCCACGCCGCCCGTTCGAGTTGCCGAACCGGTCGCCGCGGTCGATAGTTCATTCGGATGCGTCGTGACCCGTACCCGGGTCGTTGTCGCGCCACACGACCCGCGATGATGGGACGGTCGCGCCGTTCCGGTGGACGTGTCGACATGTGTGAGGAGCTGGAGCCGGCTGGGCGCCGTCACCAGCGGAAGCGGGCAGTGAAGGCCAGCACCGGCCGGCAGGTCGGCAGACAGTAAAGGGCGAGAAGTACATGGTCCAATTACGACCCAACGGAGTGGACGCGCCCGGTCGGGCGTCCGTCGGCAAGCGCACACTCCGCACCGACAAGTGGTGGGCGAACCCGCTGATCACCTGGATCCTGCTGACGGTCTGGGTCGTGTATGCGACTGTTCGCGCATTCATGAACAAGTACTTCTTCACCGCGCAGGTCGCCGATGGCAGCGTCGACCCGACGCTGCCGCACTACCTGACCCCGTTCGCGTCGCCGTGTGTCACGGCGACCTGCCCTCCGGAGGCCCAGGAGTTCGGGCAGTGGTTCGGTTCCTGGTACCCGACGTTCTTACCGGCGGCTCTTATCGCGCTGATCTTCGTGCTCGGCTTCCGTACCACCTGCTACTACTACCGCAAGGCCTACTACCGCTCCTTCGCGCGCACGCCCAGCGCGTGCGCGGTGCCGGAGCCGCACAAGAGGTACAACGGCGAGACCAGGTTCCCGCTGATCTTCCAGAACGCGCACCGCTACTTCTTCTACGCGGCGGTCGTCGTCGGCTGCTTCCTCACCTGGGACGTGATCGCATCCCTGCGATACGGCTTCGGTTTCGGCACGCTCATCATGGCCGCGAACGCGATCCTGCTGTGGTGCTACACGCTCGGCTGCCACGCGTGCCGGCACGCCATCGGCGGCCAGCTCAGGCACTTCTCCAAGCATCCGGTGCGCTACCGCATGTGGAAGTGGGTGAGCACGCTGACCAACCGTCACATGCAGTTTGCCTGGACCACCCTCGGCACGCTCATGATCACTGATGCCTACGTTCTGCTGCTCTCGTGGGGTGCCGCACGCGGCTACTCGCTCGACCTGTTCTACATCTCGTTCTAACGGCACAGCCAAAAGGAATCGTCTCATCACCATGACTTCTTCAACTACTGCGCCGGCGCCGGGATCCTCGCAGCTCCCCGCCACTGCGAAGATCACCCGCCACTCGTCCGATGTCCTGATCATCGGCGCGGGCGGGGCTGGGCTGCGGGCCGCGATCGCCGCGCGCGAGGCCGGCAAGACCGTCACGATCGTGTGCAAGTCGTTGTTCGGCAAGGCGCACACCGTCATGGCGGAGGGCGGCATGTCCGCGGCCATGGGCAACGTGAACCCGCACGACAACTGGCAGGTGCACTTCCGCGACACCATGCGCGGCGGCAAATTCATGTCACATCCGCGCATGGCCGAGTTGCACGCGAAGCAGTCGCCGATGCGCGTCTGGGAGCTGGAGACCTACGGGGCCCTGTTCGATCGCACCCCCGAGGGCAAGATCAGCCAGCGCAACTTCGGCGGCCACGAATACCCGCGGCTGGCGCACGTCGGCGACCGCACCGGGCTGGAGTTGATTCGAACCCTGCAGCAGAAGGTCATGTCGTTGCAGCAGGACGACAAGAAGGCCACCGGCGACTACAACTCCGGCATCAGGGTCTTCGCCGAGACGACGATGACGACCTTGCTGATGCAGGGCGGAAAGGTGGGCGGCGCGTTCGGCTATCAGCGGGCCACCGGAGACTTCTTCGCCTTCACCGCACCCGCCGTCATCATCGCGACCGGTGGCCTGGGCAAGACGTTCAAGGTCACCTCCAACTCCTGGGAATCGACCGGTGACGGCGTGGCCATGGCGTTGCGGGCCGGCGCGAAGCTCATCAACATGGAGTTCGTCCAGTTCCACCCGACCGGGATGATGTGGCCGCCGTCGGTGCGTGGTGTGCTGGTGACCGAATCGGTCCGCGGTGACGGCGGGGTGCTGCGCAACTCCGAGGGCAAGCGGTTCATGTTCAACTACGTGCCCGATGTCTTCCGCGACCAGTACGCCACGACCGAGGAGGAGGGCGATCGCTGGTACACCGATCCGGACAACAACAAGCGCCCGCCGGAGTTGCTGCCCCGCGACGAGGTGGCGCGTGCCATCAACGCGGAGGTTCAGGCCGGCCGTGGCTCGCCCCATGGCGGTGTATTCCTGGACATCGGCTCGCGGCGCAGCGAGGAGTTCATTCGCCGCCGCCTGCCGAGCATGTACCACCAGTTCAAGCAGCTGGCCGACGTGGACATCACCAAGGAGCCCATGGAGGTGGGGCCCACGGCGCACTACGTCATGGGCGGCTTGGAGGTGGACCCGGACACCCAGGCGACCTCCGTGCCCGGGATGTTCTGCGCCGGTGAGGCGTCGGGCGGGCTGCACGGCTCCAACCGGCTGGGTGGCAACTCGTTGTCCGATCTAGCCGTCTTCGGCAAGCTCGCCGGCGATGCGGCTGTGCAGTTCGTCAACGAGCACGGCAGTTCCGTTCCGGAGTTCTCCGACGAGGAACTGCAGGGATACGCTACGCAGGCCCTCGAGCCGTTCCGGCACGCCGGCGACCCGGACTACGAGAACGCGTACGACATTCATCACGCGCTGCAGGAGATGATGTTCCGCCTGGTGGGCATCATCCGCACCGAGTCCGAGATCCGCGAAGCGTTGGCCGAACTCGACGAACTGGACGAGCGGGCCACCCGGCTCAAGGCCGAGGGTCCGATCGTCTTCAATCCGGGCTGGCATCTGTGTTTCGACGTGCGCAACATGCTGCTGCTCTCGCGCTGCATCGCGAACGCGGCCCTGCAGCGGCAGGAGTCGCGTGGCGGGCACACGCGCAACGACTTCCGGGACATGGATCCTCAGTGGCGCAGGACCCTACTCGAGTGCGAGCTCGTCGGCGGGAATGTGACCGTGACGCGGGTTCCGGGCCCGAAGGTGGCTCCGGCGCTGATGGCGTTGTTCGACCGGCACGAGCTGGAGAAGTACTTCACCGACGAAGAGATCGACGAGGCGGAGGCCTCCGGCGTCGGTCCGGCACCGCTCGAAGGAGAATAGGACATGGCATACACGGCGCACTTCAAGGTGTGGCGCGGGGATTCGACGGGCGGTGGCCTGGTCGATTACGACGTCGAGGTGAACGCCGGCGAGGTGGTGCTCGACGTCATTCACCGCATCCAGGCCGAACAGGCGGGCGACCTCGCCGTGCGGTGGAACTGCAAGGCCGGCAAGTGCGGGTCGTGCTCCGCCGAGATCAACGGCTACCCGCGGCTGATGTGTATGACGCGGATGAGCACCTATCGGCAGGACGAGACCGTGTCGGTCACACCGATGCGCACGTTCCCGGTGATCAAGGACCTCGTCACCGATGTCTCGTTCAACTACGAGAAGCTGTTGTCTATTCCGGCCTTCGCGCCGCCCGCCGATCTGAAGCCCGGCGAATACCGCATGCAGCAGGTCGATGTGGAGCGCAGCCAGGAGTTCCGCAAGTGCATCGAGTGCTTCCTGTGCCAGGACGTGTGCCACGTGATCCGAGACCACGAGGAGAACAAGCAGCAGTTCGCCGGCCCGCGCATGTTCATCCGGCTCGCCGAGTTGGACATGCACCCGCTGGACTCCGCGGACCGCGAGATCGCGGCACAGGACGACTTCGGCCTGGGGTTCTGCAATATCACCAAGTGCTGCACCGAGGTCTGCCCCGAAGGCATCAAGATCACGGACAACGCGATCATCCCGATGAAGGAGCGCGTCGTCGACCGCAAGTACGACCCGCTGCCCTTCTGGCGCCGCAAGCGCCGCGTGGCTGAGCGCAGCGAGGCGCGCGTTTAGACGCTGTGCTGAACGGAGTGAAGCCCGCGTTTAGATACTGTGCCGAGCGCGGCGAGGCGCGCGTTTAGACGCTGTGCTGAACGGAGTGAAGCCCGCGTTTAGATACTGTGCCGAGCGCAGCGAGGCGCGCGTGTGCGTGCTCGCGGTTTCACGCTGTCATCCCGCACAGAGCCCCGGCACCGTCCGGGGCTCTGTGCGTTTCGCCCACAACGTTCGTCAATGGATGAATGCATTACTTGTATGACGTCATGGCGGCGTCCGGGAGCCGGCCTCTGATCGGTCCCGACCCCTGGTGTGACGAGCGTCACCGCGATAGCGTATTCCCGTCCCAGGAATGCTCGCCATGCGAAGGGGCCGCTCATGCATACCAGGCTGCTGTGCCGCCTCGGGTGGCACCACTTCGTGGATTTTCCCGACCCCAATCCGGAATCCGGCGGGCTGGAGAAGCAGGGCTACCGCGCCTGCACGCGGTGCCCCAAGGAGAAGGACGTCAACGTGTACCTACCGCGACAGTCCTACGCCTGGAAGTCGCCGCGTTGACGGTCGTGCGTACCGGCCGCGGATCCCGGTAACGACCGAGCGCAGTTTCCGGCGCGGGTCTCGCGACGGAAGGGCCTGCTCCGGCGGGGCCTTCTGGCACTGTCGTGTGCCGGTGCAGTAGCGCAGGCTGGTGAGGTGGACCGGCCTGAAGGAGCGTGCCGTCATGGTGGGTCGTGACCGATTCGTTCGGGCGACGAGCGGAATGGTGGCTCTGCTGCTGGGCGCCTGCTCGGGAGACGGCTCCGAGTCGACACCCTCCGCGCCGAGCACACCGCCCGCGACATCGTACGTCGTGGCGCCGACGGCTGAGCAATTGGCGGCCGCGCTGATCACGCCGGACGACTACGCGGGCACGTGGTCCGTGAACGTTCCGTCGAGCGCGGAATACGCGATCGACGGTGTGGTGTCCGACGAGCAGCAGGCGATGCTGCCCAAGATTGCGTTCTGCGACAAGGCCGACGAGAAGTCTCGGTCGGCGGCGGCAGGTCTACGGTGGCGGGGCTTTCGGCAGATCGACCAATCCGAGGCGGACCCCATCGACCCGGCCCGCGGCGATCGGGTGGGCCACATGATTTTCGTTCAGGAGTTCCTGACGGCGGGCGACCCAGCCGACATCGAGTCGATGTTCAACGCACTGCGTGACGGCATGCGCGCCTGCGAAGGGCCGCTTCCGGCGGGCGAGGAGGGACCCGGCGAGGCTCGGCCGTTCGCAATCACCGCCGTCGGCGACGACCGCTATGGTGCGCTGACCACGGTCGAGGAGGCCGGTGGGGGCGCGTACTGGCTGTTGTACAGCTCCCTGGTGCGGCAAGGCCCGGTGTTGATGGAGTTGCAGGTCGTCGACATCGTGATGGGCGAGCAGACCGAGCCCGCGTTCACCGCCGAGGACATCGACACGTTCCTCGTCACCGCCGTTGAGAAGCTCCCGTCCACCGGCTAGGGCGGCCTCATGCAGGCGCGCATGGCACCGGTGTCGGCGACGGAACGGATCGTCGCTCGTGACGTTGTCGGTGCGCTAAATGTCGTAGTAGAGGGCGAATTCGTAGGGGTGTGGGCGCAGCCGGATCGGCTCGATTTCGGTGGTGCGCTTGAGCCGGATCCAGGTATCGATCAGGTCCGGGGTGAACACGCCGCCCTCGAGCAGATACTCGTGGTCTGCCTCCAGGCGATCGATCACCTCGTCGAGCGACGCCGGGGTCTGCGCCACGCCCAGTGCCTCCTCCGGCGCCAGCTCGTAGAGGTCCTTGTCGATGGGCTCGGGGGGTTCGATGCGGTTGCGCACCCCGTCCAGGCCGGCCATGAGCTGTGCCGAGAATGCCAGGTACGGGTTGGAGGAGGGGTCGGGGCAGCGGAACTCGATGCGCTTGGCCTTCGGGCTGGTGCCGGTCAGCGGGATGCGGATGCAGGCGGAGCGGTTGCGCGCCGAGTAGACGAGGTTCACCGGCGCCTCGTAGCCGGGCACCAGCCTCCGATACGAGTTGACGGTCGGGTTGGTGAACGCCAGCAGGCTCGGGGCGTGGTGCAGGATGCCGCCGATGTAGTGCCGGGCCATGTCGGACAGTCCGCCGTAACCGGTCTCGTCGTAGAACAGCGGCTGACCACCGGACCACAGCGACTGGTGGCAGTGCATCCCGGAGCCGTTGTCCCCCAGCAGAGGCTTGGGCATGAACGTCGCCGACTTGCCGGCGGCCCAGGCCGCGTTCTTGACGATGTACTTGAACATCATCAGGTCGTCCGCCGCGGCCAGCAGCGTGTTGAACCGGTAGTTGATCTCGGCCTGGCCACCGGTGCCCACCTCATGATGCGCCCGCTCCACCTGCAGACCGGCATCCGACAGCTTCGCCACCATCTCGTCGCGCAGGTCGCCGTAGTGGTCGTAGGGCGCCACCGGGAAGTAGCCGCCCTTCGCCCGCACCTTGTAGCCCTTGTTGCCGCCCGGCTCCTCACGGCCCGAGTTCCACGCGCCCGACTCGGAATCGACGCGGTAGAACGTGCCGTTCACCGTCGAGTCGAAGCGCACGTCGTCGAAGATGTAGAACTCGGCCTCGGCGCCGAAGTAGGCGGTGTCCGCGAAGCCCGTGCCGGCCAGGTATTCCTGGGCCTTGCGGGCGACGTTGCGCGGATCGCGGGAGTACGGCTGCAGGGTGAGCGGATCGTGCACGAAGAAGTTCATGGCGAGCGTGCGGTGTTTGCGGAACGGGTCGATCCGGCCGGTCGACAAGTCCGGCAGCAGCGTCATATCCGACTCGTGGATGCCCTGGAAGCCGCGCACCGACGAGCCGTCGAATGCCAGGCCGGCGGCGAGCAGGTCCGCGTCGACCGACGCGGCAGGGATCGTCATGTGCTGCATGACCCCCGGTAGATCGCAGTAACGGATGTCGAAAACTTCGATGTCGTTGGCGGTGATGTAGGCGAGAAGATCGTCCGTAGTGGCGAACACGCGCGTGGGCTCCCGATCTGTGACAGGGGTAGTGGGCCGCTCCCTATTGTGCCGCGTGGCACATCTGTCGCCGACACTGGGCGGCGGGCCAGGCGGGGACCTTAAGCTGGCCTGGTGACGGCGACCGGCACGGGCACGTGGCCCGGCAAGAAGTACGGTGCCGCCGAGTCCGGAGTCGGGTCGGTGGCGTCGATGGGCTCGCGGATGGGGGCCTTCCTCATCGATATCGGGCTCAGCGCGGCCGCGGCGTTCACACTCACCTGGCCCGACGCGCCGCAGAATCTGTCGCTGGCGATCTGGGCCGGGTTGACCGTGCTGACGGTGGCGCTGTTCGGAGCGACGCCCGGCCAGTGGATGGTCGGCATCAGGGTCGCCAAAATCCGAGGCGCCGCCTTCGTGGGTGCGTGGGCGATCGCCCGCACCGCGCTGATCTTCCTGGTGCTGCCGCCGCTGGTCAGCGATGCGGACGGGCGCGGCCTGCACGACAGGCTGTGCCGCACCATCGTGCTGCGCTCCCGGTGATCGTCAGCGAGGGTGCGGGCCGAACGGATCAGCTATGACGGCGTGCCATGCGCTGCACGCTGCGCATCTTCGCCCCGGACGGCATCGGGCCCTTGGGCAGACCCACCTGGGGGGTTCGGGTGGCCAGTGAGGCGAGCTTCGTGTCGAGCTGGCTGACGGCGCCGGTCGAGATGTTGCGCGGCAGCTTCATCAGGTGCGAGTTGAGCTTGCGCAGTCGAACTTCGCCCTCGCCGGTGCCGACGATCACATCGTAGATGGGGGTGTCGCCCACCACCCGCGCGATGCGCTTCTTCTCCTGGGCCAGCAGCGGCTTCACCCGGTGGGCGGCGCCCTCGCCGACCAGCACGATGCCCGGGCGGCCGATCACCCGGTGAACGGCATCCATGTGGGTGGTGCCGGCGACGGTCGGCGTCACGCGCCAACGGCCCTTGAGGTTGTTCTGCAGCGACCACGCTGCGGCGCCCGGCGTGCCCTCGGCCTGTTGGTACACGCTGCGCTGCACGCGCCGCGCGAACACGATCAGCGCCACCATCGCGCCGATGATCACCCCGAAGATCAGGCCGGCCCACCAGAGCATGCCGGTGAGCCACGAGAACAGCGTCACCACGCCGGCGCACGCCAGCAATGTGCCGATCATGTAGGGCAACAGCCGCTTGTCCTGCTTGACCTGCGACTTGAAGACCTGCCACAGCTGCGCGCGGCGCTGCTTCTTCTCCGCCTTCTTCTCGGTCTTGCCTGCTGCCTTGGCAGCCTTCTCCTCCGCCTTGGAGGCCTTGGCCTTGGAACGGGCGGATGCGGACGACGAGGTAGCCATACTGGCAGTTTACGGGCCGCGTCGAGTGTTCCGGTCGCCCGTCGCCGTGCCGCTCTCAGTCCGCGGCCGCGGCCCTCGCCTCCATCGCCTGGCGGTAGAGGGTCCCGGCGCGGTAGGAGGAGCGGACCAGCGGTCCGGACATCACGCCGACGAAGCCGATCGACAGCGCTTCCTTGCGGATATCGACGAACTCGCGGGGCTTGACCCAGCGGTCGATCGGGTGATGCTTCGGTGTGGGGCGCAGGTACTGCGTGACGGTGAGCAGATCGCAGTCCGCCGAGCGCAGATCCTCCAGGGCCTGGGTGATCTCCTCGCGGGTCTCGCCCATGCCCAGGATCAGATTGGACTTGGTGACCATGCCGGCGTCCTTCGCCATGCGCAGCACGGCGAGAGAGCCGTCATACGTGAAGGCGGGCCGGATGCGCTTGAAGATTCGGGGGACCGTTTCGATGTTGTGCGCGAAGACGGCCGGCCGCGTGTCGAAGACCTTCTGCAACAGGTCCGCCTTGCCCGAGAAGTCGGGCGTGAGGATCTCCACGCCGGTACCGGGGGACTGCCGGTGGATCTGGCGGATCGTCTCGGCGTACAGCCATGCGCCCTCGTCGGCGAGATCGTCGCGGGTCACCCCGGTGACGGTGGCGTACTTCAGCTGCATCTTGGCCACCGATTCACCGACGCGACGGGGCTCGTCGGGGTCGAACGTCCCCGGCCGGCCGGTCTTGATATTGCAGAAGTCGCACCGTCGGGTGCAGGTGTCGCCGCCGATCAGGAACGTCGCCTCGCGATCCTCCCAGCATTCGTAGATGTTGGGGCAGCGCGCCTCCTGACACACGGTGTGCAGCTTCTCCTGGTCGACCAGGTTCTTCAGTCTCTTGAACTCGGGGCCGGTGTGCAGCTTCGCCTTGATCCACTCGGGTTTGCGTTCGATGGGCACCTGCGCGTTGCGCGCTTCCACCCGCAGCATGCGGCGCGCCGGCGCAGCGCCGTCCGCTTCGGCGGGGCCGCGCGAGCCGGTGACCGGCAGAGTGGCGGTCGTGGCTGCCGCTGTCTCGGCGAAGTCGGGGGGCAGGCTCGTCATGGCCTTGAGGCTCCTTGCATCACACCACGCGGGATCTCCACGTCGGCTACGGGTAGGTCGCCGTTCAGGCCCGCGAGCAGCAGGTCTTTCACGATCGGCTGCATCTCGGACACCGTCACGCTACGCGCGGCCTCCGCGGTGAGCGACGTCACCCCGGCGTCTGCGATACCGCACGGCACGATAGCGCCGAAGGCCGTCAGATCGCAGTCGCAGTTGAGCGCGAAGCCGTGCTGCGTCACGCCGTGGTTGATGCGGATGCCGATCGCCGCGATCTTGCGCTCCGGCCGGGACTCGTCGGCGGGCAGCCACACGCCGCTGCGGCCGTGCACCCGGCCCGCGGCGACACCGATGCGCGCGCAGGCATCGATGAGGACCTGCTCCAGCATCTGGACGTACTCGACGACTCGTGCCGGGTCCGCGAGACCCACGATCGGGTAGCCGACCAACTGGCCGGGGCCGTGCCAGGTGATCCGGCCGCCGCGATCCACTTCGACGACGTCGGTGCCGTCGGTCGGGCGGTCGCCGGGCTCGGTTCGCTTGCCTGCCGTGTACACGCTGGGATGTTCCAGCAGGATGACGCTGTCCCCGGCTGTTCCGGCGACGCGGTCGGCGGCCAGCGATTGCTGCATCGCCCACGCCCGGCGATAGTCGACGAGACCGGGTTCGAGGACACGAATCGGAGTCGATGATGCGCGCACATCGGCAACGCTACGCGGCACCGGCCGAGCCCGCTGAACGGCCGGACGCTCCTCGGCGATGACCTGCGCATTGTGGATGGGCGGCGCATGTCCTGCGCGCAGGCACTAGCTTGGGCCGGCATGGACCAAATCTTCGACGGCTACCGGTTCCTTTCTCCGGCCGTCGCGACGGCGACGGGGTGTGGCGGCGGTGGGAAACCGCCATGGCCGGACGGTGACTCGGCGCGGGTCCGGGTCTGGCGTGCGGTGCGCATCAGCGACGGCGCGGCTGTGGCCATCAAGGTGTACCCATCCGGGGCAGCGCAGCAGGCAGGTCGGGAAGCGGACATCGCCGGCGCGATCGATCACCGGCACATCCTTCGCGGCTCACCGGTGACCGGGCGGGACGGTGTCGCGGGTCTGGTCCTTCCATGGCTGGCCGGAGGATCGCTGGCCGACCTGCTCGCCGCACGGCGGCGGCTCCGCTGGCCCGAGGCGCTCACGGTGCTCATCCCGCTCGCCGACGCGCTCGCAGCTGCGCACGAACGCGGCCTGGTACACGGCGACCTCTCGCCCGCGAACGTCCTGTTCCATGGCGACGGGCGCCCGATGCTGGCTGACTTCGGCGCCGCCCGGGCGGCCACGGAATGCGGCGGCGACGTGTTCGTCACGCCGCAGCATGTGGCACCGGAAATTGTGCGCGGCGCCGACCCCGGCCCGGCAGCGGACCTCTTCTCGCTGGGATCGGTGGCGCTCGCCTGCCTTACCGGCCGGCCCGCGTGGCCGGCCGATGACCTGCAGGACGTGGTGATCCAGTCGACAGCGGGGCAGTGGCCCGAACTCGAGGACAACATGGCTCCGCCGGCGCTGCGCACCGCAGTGCGTCGCCTGCTGAATCCGGATCCCGGCGACCGGGGCAGCGCCGCACAGCTCGCCGTGGAATTGCGTCGTGCCGGCGACCCGGAGCCGGTGGCGTTGACCTCCGCGGCGTCGGACCCGACCGACGCCGTTCTCGCCCCGGCCACCGTGGTGCGGCCCGATGCGCTCCGCCCCCCGGCCGTGCGATGGCAGAAGCACCGTGCCCGCCGACATCGCCGCCTGCCCGGAGTAATGGCGCACCTGTCGTGGCGCGGCGCCATCGCCACCTCGGTGGTCGCCCTGTTGGCGGCGGGGGCCGTGGGCCTCGGACGGTGGTGGAGTGCCGATCCGGGCGGCGCGGGGCCGGCTGCCGCACGCGCAGATCTGGACGTCGACACCGGAACCGCACCGCCGCAGGGGGAGTGGCCCCGGGTGATCGCGGCATTGGACGCGGCGCGCAGCCATGCATTCGCCGACCGGGACGCATCACTGCTCGACGCCGTCTACGCGCCGGGCAGCGCCGCTGGCCGGGCCGACGCGGCGCGCATCGCGGCCCTGCACGAGGCCGGCATTCGCCCGGACGGCGCACGGCACCGGATCGCCTCGGTGCGCGTCGTCGGCACGCGGCCGGACGGTTCCACCACGCTCGCCGTCGTCGAAGATCAACCCGCCACCGACCTCTACGACGGCCATGGCGTGCTGATCGGCCGCAGCCCCGCCCTGGGCGAGGCGACGGTGATGATGCACCTGGCCGACACCGGCGACGGCTACCGCATCCGCAGCATCGAACAGGGATAGCCCATCGCCGTGCATCCGCCGGACCGGGCAGGCTCGCGCCGGCACTTCGGCGCGTATGTCGCGCAGCCCGGGCGCTCGCTATTCTTTGCGCGTGAGTGGTGCGCAATCGCGGGGCGTGATGGACCTGATCCGTGCCCGCGCGGCGGCCGCAGGCGACGGGAACGACGCCGTGGACGGCTACAAGGTGGGCCTGGCCGTCGAGGGCGGCGGCATGCGAGGGATCGTCACCGGCGGCATGCTGCTGGCCCTGCGCAATCTCGGCCTGCTGGGCTCCTTCGACGCGTTCTACGGCACATCGTCGGGCTCGATGAACCTGGCATACACCATCGGCGGCGCCGACTGGGACGGCGTGTCCGTGTACTACGACCACCTCACGGCGGGCTTCGTCCGGCGTCGCGAGCGGTGGAAGCTCAACCAGCCGGTGCTGGACATGGACTACGCCTTCGACGAGGTGATGACGCGCGTCGTGCCGATCGGCTGGGCCGGCGTGCGCGCTTCCGCGCATCCGATCTACGCGGTGCTCACCAATGTCGACGCCGTGCGCAGCGATCTGATGGACATGCGCACCATGGGTGACGAAGCAATGACCTATCTCAAGGCGGGCGCGTGGATGCCGTGGCTCGCGGGCAGGCCACCCGTGGTGCACGGCACCCGGTTCATCGACGGCAGCCTGCTCTGCCCGGATCCGGTGTATGCGGCCGTCGCCGACGGTTGCACCCACGTGCTGCTGCTCAACAGCTCGCCGCAGGGCAGCTGGCCGGCTGTGCCCCGGTCCCGGCCGGTGCTGCGAGCGGTGCTGAACCGCTGGCAGCCGGGGCTCGGCGACGAATACGTCGGAGTGCGGCAGCGCTGGGACCGCGACCGCGCCGCCGCCACCTTCGGGCATGACGCCGTCCTCGGCGGGTCCGTCGTCCGCCGCGTCGCGGCACCGCCCGGCTCGCACCATGTCTCGCAGCTCACGCACCGCCGGGACGTGCTGTTCGACGGAGTGCGAGTCGGGTATCAGGCGATCACCGACCTGTTCGGTGATGGCTCCCGTCGGCCGTACTTCTCGCTGACCATGCTGTAGGACGGCGCGGCGCGCCCGGGCCGGGCGCGCCTGCTGCGGCGTCATACCTGCCCGCTGCACGTGGCCGGTTGTGCGCGGTTCGATACGCTGGATGCTTGCGCGGGCGCCGGGACGGCGACGCGTCGACCAAGCAAGATCAGGAGTGTGTCGTGGCCGCCGACCGTTTGGATGCCGTTGTCTCATTGGCGAAACGCCGTGGATTCGTATTCCAAGCGGGGGAGATCTACGGCGGCTCCCGCTCCGCCTGGGACTACGGCCCGCTCGGTGTCGAGCTCAAGGAGAACATCAAGCGCCAGTGGTGGCAGTCGATGGTCCGCGGCCGGGACGACATCGTCGGACTGGATTCGTCGATCATCCTGCCCCGACAGGTGTGGGTGGCCTCCGGGCATGTCTCGGCATTCACCGACCCGCTGATCGAATGCCTCAACTGCCACAAGCGGCATCGCGAGGACCACCTGCAAGAGGCGTTGGCGTTGAAGAAGGGCATCGACAACCCCGATTCGATCCCGCTGACGGACATCGTCTGCCCGGACTGCGGAGTGCGCGGCCAGTGGACCGAGCCGAAGCAGTTCAACATGATGCTGCAGACCTACCTGGGTCCGGTCCAGGACGAGTCCGGCCTGCACTACCTTCGGCCGGAGACCGCGCAGGGCATCTTCGTGAACTTCGCCAACGTGATGGGCGCGGCGCGCAAGAAGCCGCCTTTCGGCATCGGCCAGATCGGCAAGTCGTTCCGTAACGAGATCACGCCGGGCAATTTCATCTTCCGTACCCGCGAGTTCGAGCAGATGGAGATGGAGTTCTTCGTCGAGCCGGGCACCGACGAGACCTGGCACGAGTACTGGATCGAGGAGCGCACCAACTGGTACGTGGGCCTCGGCGTCGCGCGGGAGAACCTGCGGCACTACGAGCATCCGAAGGAGAAGCTGTCCCACTACTCCAAGCGCACCGTCGACATCGAGTACCGCTTCGGGTTCAAGGGCAGCGAGTTCGGCGAGCTGGAGGGCATCGCCAACCGCACCGACTTCGATCTGACCACCCACTCGGAGCACTCGGGCAAGGATTTGTCCTACTTCGACCAGACCACGGGGCAGCGCTACACGCCGTACGTGATCGAGCCGGCTGCGGGGCTGACCCGCTCGCTGATGGCGTTCCTGGTCGACGCCTACACCGAGGACGAGGCGCCGAACACCAAGGGCGGCGTCGACACCCGCACGGTGCTGAAGCTGGACCCGCGGCTCGCCCCGGTGAAGGCCGCCGTGCTGCCGCTGTCCCGGCACGCCGACCTCTCCCCGGTCGCGCGCGACCTGGCCGCCAGCCTGCGCGCGTCGTGGAACGTGGACTTCGACGACGCCGGCCAGATCGGCCGCCGCTACCGCCGCCAGGACGAGATCGGCACACCGTTCTGCATCACCGTCGACTTCGATTCGCTCGAGGATCACGCGGCCACCATCCGGGAGCGGGACACCATGGCACAGCAGCGCATCGCCTTGGACCAGGTGCAGCGTTACCTGGCGGAGCGCCTGATCGGCGCCTGACGCGACGCGGGCGCCCCCATGACGGATGTCATGCGGCGGTCGTGACGCACGGCCGAGGTGATGAGCGGCCGCCTGCGACACAGTCGTAGGTATGACGACATCCCCTGCGACACACAGTGCTCCCTCAGTCGGTGACACCGCCCCGGAACCGGACGGCGCGGCCGTACGGCTCACCGGCCTGCACAAGAGCTTCGGGTCGGTGCACGCGGTACGCGGCATCGACCTGACCATCGCGCCCGGCGAAGTGGTGGCATTCCTGGGGCCGAACGGCGCAGGTAAGTCCACCACCATCGACATGATGCTGGGCCTGACCAAGCCCGACTCCGGCGCCGCCCGGCTGTTCGGCGACGACCCGGCCGCAGTGGTGCGTAGCGGCAGCGTCGGTGCCATGCTGCAGTCCGGCGCACTGCTGCCCGACCTGACCGTCCGGCAGCTGGTGGCCATGTTCGCCGCGCTGCACCGGCATCCGCTGCCGGTCGACGAGGCGTTGGAGCGGGCCGGCGTCACCGAGATTTCCGGCCAGCAGACCACCAAGCTGTCCGGCGGCCAGGCCCAGCGGGTACGTTTCGCGCTGGCCCTGGTGCCCGACCCGGACCTGCTGCTGCTCGACGAGCCGACCGTCGCCATGGACGTGGAGCTGCGCCGCTCGTTCTGGGCCTCCATGCGGCAGTTCGCCGCTGACGGCAAGACAGTGCTGTTCGCGACCCACTACTTGGAGGAGGCCGACGACTTCGCCGACCGTGTCGTGGTGCTCGCTCGCGGCCGGATCGTCGCGGACGGCACCGGAGCACAGATCAAGGCCACCGTGGCCGGGCGGACGATTTCGGCCGCTGTCACCGGAGCCGCACCCGAGATGGTGCAGGCACTGCCCGGCGTAGCTACAGCGGAGCGCCAGGGGCCGCGCATGGTGCTGCACTGCACCGATTCCGATGCCGCGGTGCGGGCACTGCTCGCCGCGTATCCGGACAGCCACGACATCGAGATCCGGACCGGCAACCTGGAAGACGCGTTCCTCGAGTTGACGGCATCGACTGTTCGCTCCGACTCCGCTCCCCGGCGTCCTGCGACTTCGTCGCGACGGACGCCGCCCGCTCCGCCGTCGCTCACGGGATCGACTGTTCGCTCCGACCACGCTCAGCCGTCGCTCGCGGCGTCGACGAACGGGGCGGCGGCATGAGGACAGCGACCCGCACCCCGGGCGCCACACCGACCATCCACTCCGAGCCGAGGACTTCCGCCATGAGCATGGCTGCGAACTACACGCTGATCAGCGCCCGAACCACCTTCCGCAACACCCGTTTCATCCTGTTCACCGTTGCGCTGCCCGTCGTGATGTACCTGTTGTTCAACAATCTCTACGGCGACCGGACCGACGGCGGCATCGACGTCGGCTCCTATCTGATGGTGTCCATGGCCGCGTACGGCGGCATCGGCGCGACGATCAACGCGGGCGCCCGTATCGCCATCGAGCGACAGACCGGCTGGAACCGGCAGTTGCGGCTGTCGGCGCTCACCGCGCGTGGCTATCTGTTCGCCAAAGCAGCGGTGTCGTTGCTGGTGGCGCTGCCGGCCATCGTTCTGGTGTTCCTCGCCGGCGCGCTGTTCGGCAGCGCACACCTGACCCTCGGTCAATGGCTGGGATGCGGCCTGGCCTTGTGGCTCGCACTGATCCCGTTCGGCGTGATCGGGCTGGTCATCGGGTTCCTGGCCACCGTGGAATCCGCGCAGCCGCTCACCATGCTGGTGTACATGGCGCTGGCCATCCTGGGTGGCCTGTGGTTCCCGGTCAGCCAGTTCCCGGCGGCCCTGCAACACGTGGCGCGGGCACTGCCCTCCTACTGGGCGGCCGACATCGCCCGCGCACCCCTTGCCGGCCAGAACATCCCACCGGGGGGAGTGTTGGTGCTGGCCGCCTGGACGGTCGGCCTGGGATTGCTGGCGATGGCCGGCTACCGGCGCAGCGGTCGCAGGGTGTGACGTGACGGCGATGCACGCGGCACATCGGATGGCTGCCGCGCCCCCGCGGCATGGCTCGGATCGGCGACCGTCAGAGGAGCAGCGATGCGGCACGATGGGATGGTGATTCAGCCGAGCGAACGCCGACTCGCCGATTTCCGTGGTGGGCAGCACGCCGCGGATCCGTCGGCCGCCGGGGATGAGCCGATGGAATCCGCGACCCTGCCCGGCCCGCCGGCCCCGGCGGGCGATCGCCCGCCGGGGCCGGACCGGTGTGGGCCCGAGGAAATGCGCAAGCGGCGCGTGACCGGACGGAGGCGCTGGTACGGCGGAGCATCCGTGGGCCTGATCTACCTGTTGATCGCCATGGTCCAGACCGCGACCGGCGGCGGATCGGTCGGCGGGATCGTGCTCTTCGAGGTGCTCGCGGTCTGCTTCGCGGCCGTCTATGTGCTGGCACCGATCCGAGTCGCCGCTGGCAGCGCCTTCGCCGCTGTCAGCGGCGGCGCGCCGGCCAAGCTCGGGGTCCTGCTGCTGATGGTGTCGATCACCATTCCGATGATGGCCGTCGCCGGCGTCGGCGTCACCGGATTCTGGATCTACATCGGCGTGGTAGCCGCCATCCTGTTCCGGCTCCCCGCGGCGCTGAGTATCGCCGTGATGCTCGCCGCCGCCATGCTGGTCGTCTGGGGCGTGGCCGGCGAGGGGCTGCCATGGGAGCTCGCCGTCACCCTGGTCGCGCTGTCGCTGTGGATGGCCGGTTTCGCGGGCAACATCCGGCTGACCGTCGAGCTGCGCACGACCAGGGAGGAACTGGCGCGCGCCGCGGTCGCCGCCGAGCGGGCACGCATCGGTCGGGATCTGCACGACATCCTGGGCCACTCGTTGACTGCGATCGCGGTGAAGTCGGGCTTGGCCCGGCGCCTGGCACCGCAGGACGCGGACCGGGCGGCAGCCGAGATCGCCGACGTGGAACGGTTGGCCCGCGAGGCGCTGGCCGATGTCCGGGCGACCGCTGCCGGCTATCGCGACGTGTCGCTGGCAGCCGAGCTGGCCGTCGCCCGCTCGGTGTTGGAGGCGGCCGGTATCCGCGCCGAACTGCCCACGGCTGTGGATGATGTCAGCGCGGCAGGGCGCGACGTCTTCGGCTACGTGGTCCGCGAGGCGGTGACGAATATGGTGCGGCACTCGGCGGCCACGCTGTGCGTCATCGAACTCACGCCGGTCAGTGTCGACATCCGGGACAACGGCACGGGGTCCGCGGTCGCCTCCGGTCACGGCGCCGGCCTGCGCGGGCTGTCCGAGCGGCTGGCGGCAGCCGGCGGCACGCTCACTGCGGGCCGGATGGCCGACGGCGGATTCCGTGTGCGCGCGGAGCTTGCCGGTGCGGCCCGCGGGGCATCCGCATGATCCGGCTCCTGCTGGCCGACGATCAGGCTCTGATCCGCGGGGCACTGGCCGCCCTGCTCGGGATGGAACCGGACCTGGCCGTGGTGGCGGAGGTGGGGCGGGGTGACGAGGTGGTGCCGGCGGCAATCGAGCACCGGCCCGATGTGGCGCTGCTGGACGTGCAGATGCCGGGCCTGGACGGGCTGGCCGCCGCCGGCGCGCTGCGGGCGCAGGTCCCCGGTTGCCGGGTGTTGATGCTCACCACATTCGGCAGGCCCGGCTACCTCAGGCGGGCGTTGGGTGCCGGCGCCTCCGGATTCATGGTCAAGGACGCCCCGCCCGAACAGCTCGTCGCGGCCATCCGCCGGGTGCACGCCGGCCTGCGCGTCGTCGATCCGGCACTGGCGGTGGAAAGCATGACCGTCGGCGAGTCGCCGCTCACCGCCCGCGAATGCGACGTGCTGGCCGCCGCCGCCGACGGCGGGGCTGTGGCCGACATCGCCCGGCGCCTGTTCCTGTCCGAGGGCACTGTACGCAACCACCTGTCCAGCATCATCGGCAAGACCGGCGCGCGCACCCGCGCGGACGCGGCGCGGATCGCCACGGAACGCGGCTGGGTCTAGGGAAGCGCTGATCACCGGACCTCCGTTTCGGTATCGCGGCGCTCGACCTGGGCGACCACCGTCGCCGCCGGCGGTGAGCGCCGGATCATCAGCGAATGCCCGGCCGGGCGGTCCGGCAATCGCCGGGGTGTCGCCTGGCATGATTGACAGCGCCGGGCTCCGCCGTCGACGCATGGGGCAGGAGGCACCGCGCGGACACCGGAAAGGACACCGATGCAGCTGAGCCGGACGGTGGGGCGCTACCTCGCCGGCGTGCTGGTGCTCGGTGCGGTGATCGCGGCCGGGCTTTCCGTACGCATCCTCCAATTCGCCCAGCCCACCGACGTGTCGCAGGCCGACGTGATCGTCGTCCTGGGCGCCGCGCAGTACAACGGCACCCCGTCATCCGTGTTCCGGGAGCGACTGGACCACGCCGGGCAGCTTTATCGCTCCGGCGCGGCGCGCCACATCATCACGACGGGCGGCGGGCAGCCGGGCGACGCGATGTCCGAAGGCGAAGCGGGAGAGCGCTACCTGGTCGACGCGGGGCTGCCGAAGTCCGCCGTGATCGCCGTGACGACCGGTATCGACACGTTGATCTCGCTGCGGGCCGCGGCTGCGGTCGCGAACGGGAACGGCTGGGACAGCGTCATACTCGTCACCGACCCGTGGCACATGGCGCGCAGCAGGGCCATCGCCCGCGATCTCGGCCTGACCGTGCAGACCTCGCCGGTGACCCGCGGTCCGGCCACCGATGACGCCGTCCGCGCGCGCTACATCGCGCGGGAACTCGCCGGACTGCTGTTCTACCGCCTGATCGGCGGCTCGTCCGGTTCCGGATCGGCGGTGCTGTGAGATGACGCTGCCCGGGCGGCCGCCGACACCAGGCCGGTACACCGCGGCGGACACCGAACGCCGCGCGAACGAGCCGGCCAAATCGGCGGCCCTGCCGATGGCCGCACATGCCACGACCCGCACGGAATTCGGCCGGGACCGGGCTCGCATCCTGCATTCGGGCTCGTTTCGGCGGCTGGCCGGCAAGACACAGGTGGTGTCGCCCGGCGAGGGGATGGTGCCACGCACCCGGCTCACGCATTCGCTGGAAGTGGCGCAGATCGCGCGCGATATCGGCAGCGGCATCGGCTGTGATGCCGACCTGGTCGATCTGGCCGGGCTGGCGCACGATATCGGCCATCCGCCGTTCGGCCACAACGGCGAGGCGGCGCTCGATCGCATCGCCGACGGCATCGGGGGCTTCGAGGCGAACGCACAGAACCTGCGGCTGCTCACCCGGCTGGAGCCCAAGGTGATCGGACCGCACGGCGAATGCGATGGACTGAACCTCACCCGGGCCGCCCTGGATGCGGTCATCAAGTACCCCTGGCGGCGCCCGGCAGACGGCGGCAAGTTCGGCGTCTACGACGACGACCGGCCGGTGTTCGACTGGGTGCGCCGCTCGGCGGGCGACACGGCCGCGAAATGCCTCGAGGCGCAGGTGATGGACTGGGCCGACGATGTCGCTTATTCGGTGCACGATGTCGAGGACGGTGTGGCCGCGGGGCGCATCGATCTGGTGCGGCTGATGCGCTCGGCCGACGAGCGGATGGTCGTCGCCGAGGCTGCTGCGTGCAGCTATTCGGGCGAGTCGGCGCCGCATCTCGCCGCGGTGCTCGCCGACCTGTTGGCGCTGCCCGCTGTGGCCGAGCACATCGGGCTGCCGCCGGGGATGCGGGCCGCCGCCGCCCTCAAACAGCTCACCAGCGAACTGACCGGCAGGTTCGTCACCGGAGCGATCGCCGGGACCCGCCAGCGATTCGGGCCCGCCGCACTGACCCGATATGACGCCGATCTCGTGGTGCCGCGGCTGCTGAGATCCGAAGTTGCCGTGCTCAAGGCGATCGCCTTCCACTATGTGATGAACGATCCGGACCATCAGGCCGACAAGCGGCGCCAACAGGAGCTGCTGGTGCAGCTGGTGGCGGCGCTCGCCGAGCGCGGCGAATCGGCGCTCGACCCGGTGTTCGCGGGTTTCTACCGAAATGCCGCCGGCGACTCGGGCCGGTTGCGCGTCGTGATCGACCAGGTGTCGCTGCTCACCGACGCCGAGGCCGGGGCCTGGCATGCCCGCTGGTGCCGGTAGCTGACCGGACCGGGCTGCGGCCGGCACCCCCTAGACTCGGCTCTGTGGTGGAGCGAGGGGCCGGGCGGATCTCGGATGCGGACCGGGAACGTGTCCGCGACGCCAGTCGCATCGAGGCCGTGATCGGCGACTACGTGGCCCTGAAACGGGCGGGCGGCGGCAACCTGAAGGGCCTGTGCCCGTTCCACGACGAAAAGACGCCGTCGTTCACGGTGTCGGTCGCGCGCGGCTTCTACCATTGCTTCGGCTGTGGCGAGGGCGGTGACGTCTTCGACTTCCTGATGAAGATGGACCAGCTCACCTTCGTCGAGGCGGTGCAGCAGCTGGCCGAGCGCGCCGGCATCACCCTGACGCTGAGCGCCGCGAAAGCGAGCGGTGGCGAGCGCACCAGCCGCTCGAAGCTCACGGCGATCACCCGCGCCGCCGCCGAGTTCTACGCCGCCCGTCTGGCGGACGACGAGGCCGCGCCGGCCCGCACGTACCTCACCGACCGGGGCTTCGACGCCGACGCGGCTCGGCACTTCGGCTGCGGTTTCGCCCCAGGTGGTTGGGACACACTCGTGAAACACCTGTTGAAGCAAGGGTTCTCGGTCGACGACATGATCGAGGCGGGCGTCGCGCGGCGGGGGCAGCGCGGCCCCATCGACCAGTTCCACCGACGCCTGACCTTCGCGATCCGCGATGCCGCCGGTGATGTGGTGGGCTTCGGCGCCCGCCGCCTGTTCGACGACGACCGGATCGAGGCCAAGTACGTCAATACCTCCGGCGAGGGGCGGCTGTACCGCAAGTCGCAAGTGCTGTACGGCCTGGACCTGGCCAAGCGGGACATTGTGCGGGACCGGCAGGTCGTGGTGGTCGAGGGCTATACCGACGTGATGGCGATGCATCTGGCGGGGGTGACCACCGCGGTCGCGGCCTGTGGGACGGCGTTCGGCGAGGACCATATGAATGTCGTCCGGCGATATCTGCTGGACTCCGGTGTCAAAGACCCGCGTGGAGAACCAGCATTTCGCGGCGAGGTCGTCTACGTCTTCGACGGCGACGCCGCCGGCCAGAAGGCCGCACTCAAGGCCTTCGACTCGGACCAGAGATTCGCTGCCTTCACCCTGGTCGCGGTCGCCGACGGCGGCCTCGACCCGTGCGAGATGCGCCAGCAGCGCGGCGGTGCGGCCCTGCGGGATCTGGTGCGTTCCCGCATCCCCTTGTTCCGTTTCGCCATCGGCCACGCGCTCGCCGAATACGACCTCGAAACGGTGGAGGGCCGGGGGGGCGCGCTGACCGCCGCGGCACCGCTGGTCGCCCGCATCAAGGACCCGACGGCGCGCGAGGGCTATATCCGCGAGTTGGCCGAGCGGGTCGGCGTGCCGTCGCGCGAGGTGGACACCCGGGTGCGCGCGGAGCGCCGGAACCTGGCCACCCGATCGACCGGCCCGGCCGCGCCCGGCCGAGAGCGCGGTGCCGCCCATCCGGCGACGGCCGGGCCGGTGGCGAACGGGCGCCGTGGCAATGCCCGCGGCGCCGCCGATCCGACCGTCGTGGAGCGGGAGGCCCTCAAGCTCGCCGTGCAGTACCCCTCCGTGGTGGGCAGCGGCTATCAGCAGGTGACCAGCGGGTCGTTCACCGACCCCGACTATGCGGCCGTGCACGCCGCGATCGGAGCCGCCGGCGGTCCGGCAGGTGCCGCTTCCGGCACCGGATCCGGATGGGTGAAAGAGATCCAGGCGAACCTTCCGTCCGGGCCGCTGCACTCGCTGGTGACCGAGCTGGCGGTCGAACCGCTCAACTACCGCTCCGACGAGCCGGAGACGCGCTACGCCGGTGCAATCCTCGCCCGGATGGCCGAGCGCCATGCCGCTGCGCAGGAGCGCGACCTGGTGGGGGCCCTGCAGCGGGCCGAAGCCGCCGGGGATCGGCAGCGGGCGGCGATGCTGCGCGTCGATCTGGCTCAGATGGGCGCCTACCGCCGGGCCCTGGCCGATCGCGCCCGCGGGGCGGAACTGTCATGAGGGTGCGACTCACGCGCAGCGCCATGCCGGCGGAACTCACCGCGGCGCTGCAGCCGGGGGAGCAGGTCTTGGCGGCGGTGCCCGCCGCCGGTCAGGTGCTGGCCGTGAGCCGCTTCGGGCTGTGGATCGTCGAGGACGGCGGCGCCGCGCGCATCGACTGGCACCTGGTGTCCAAGGCGCGGCTGGCCGAAGGCGAACTCCAGATCACCGTCGCCGACGAGATCGCCCGCTGGCCGGACGGCACCGTGCTGCTCCGTGACCGGGCGCCGCGGACTCTGCACCCGGAGCGGATGAACCGACTGACGGATGTGGTGCACCAGCGGGTGCGCGCCTCGGTGGCGGCGAGCCGCCACCTCGCCTGGTCCGGCGCCGGCGGCTGGGTGGTATTGCGGCGCGTCGCCGGCCGCGACGGTCTGACGACCCAGCTGCGCTTGGATCCTGGGGCCGATCCGACGGCCGCCGGCTTCGCCGACGCGGTCGCGGCCGTGGTCGACATGCTCTGGCCACCCGCGGTGCCGCGCCCCGGCGCAGCAGACGGCTGGGAGGCATGACGCCGCTGTGGCGTCATACTTGTTGTCTCGGTGGTGTCGTATCGTAGACTGGCCTGCGTGACGCAGCCCATCCCACAGCCCGACCAGGGTCGGGATCCCGACCGCATCCGCGCCTCCGACGCCGACCGGGAGCAGGTGGCGGCCGTTCTGCATCAGGCCATCGCCGAGGGCCGGCTGACCCTCGCCGAGGTCGATGAGCGGCTGCACGGCGTCTATGCCGCGAAGACGTTCGGTGAATTGAGACCCATCATCCGCGACCTGCCGGGTCACGAGCTCGCGTTGTCCGCCCCGCCTGCTCCGCCCACGCTGCCTCGGACACCACCCGCCCCTGTCGCCGGGCAATACGCCCGCGTCGCCCCGGGACCGGCGGCCGGGCGCGCGGTTGCGGTGTTCGGCGGTGTGCAGCGCAGGGGCCGCTGGACCGTCCCCACCCGGATGAATCTGACCACTGTGATGGGCGGCGCCGACCTCGACCTGACCGAGGCGACGTTCGCCGGCCGCGAGGTCACCATCAAGGTGTTCGCGTTGTTCGGCGGCGCCCAGATCACGGTGCCGCCCGACGTTCAGGTGGTGGACGACGTGTTCGCGTTGTTCGGCGGGGTGGACAACAAGGCGACCGAGCCGACTCCGCCCGGCGCGCCCGTGCTGCGCGTCAGCGGCTTCGCCATGTTCGGCGGTATCGGGATCACGCTGCCGAAGCGCAAGGGACGCTGAACGGCGAGGTATGACGCCGCGTCCCCGCGTCCCCGCCCCCGCGTCCTCGCCCCCGCGTCCGCGCGGCACGGCGTCGTACGGCTCGACCCGGGCGCACGACGGCCCCCGGATCGGTTATCCTTGTCAGGCATACTCGCACAGAGTGCGGGAGCCGGTCCTCCGTAGCTCAATTGGCAGAGCATCCGACTGTTAATCGGACGGTTGTTGGTTCGAGTCCAACCGGGGGAGCGCGCCGGGAATCCCGTGAGGCTCGTTCTCGCGGGATTTCCCATATCAGGGCGTGCAGGTCGTCTGGCGCGAACTCTCCACTTCCGAATTCGAGACGGTTCCACGGGGCGGTAGCTCAGTTGGTCAGAGCAGCGGACTCATAATCCGCCAGCCGCGGGTTCGAGCCCCGCCCGCCCCACCCCGGCACCGGCGACGGCCCGGAGATCGTCGCGAACACGCCGAAACACTGGCGCATCACTGGTCTCACAGTGCACAATGGTCACGAACGGTCACAGGACCGCAACAATTTCATTCGCGCGGTGCGCACCACGCACCGGCACCGAGCAGACCAGCAGACCTGCTTTCGGCCGCGCCACGTTGGGGAAGACGACGGAGCGGCAACGGGAAGAGGGGTGACTGCGGTGCTCGCGCATGGTGTTGTCTACGTTCACTCGGCGCCGCCGGCGATCTGCCCGCACGCGGAGTGGGCGCTGTCCGGTGTGCTCGGCGAACGGATCTCGCTCGAGTGGACCGAGCAGAGCGCCGCCCCGGGCCACCTGCGCGCCAGTTCGGTGTGGAGCGCCGCCCCGGGCACGGCGGGTCGGATCGCCGCAGCCCTGCGCAAGTGGCACATGCTGCGCTTCGAGGTCACCGAGGAGGCCACGCCCGGCTCCGACGGTGAGCGGATCTGTTACGTGCCCGGCCGCGGAGTCTGGCGCGCGGCGATGTCCGCCAGCGGGGACGTGATGATCGGCGAATCGCAGATCGCCGACCTGGCCAGGCAGGCGACGTGCCTGGACGAACTTCGCTCGAAGCTGGCGAGCGCGCTGGGCGCCGAGATCGACGCGGAGCTCGAACCCTACCGGCGCGCGGGCGACGGCACCGCCATCACCTGGTTGCACCAAGTGGGCTGAAAGCGCGGGCGCTGCCGGTACTGTGGGACGGTCATGGTTGCCTATGGTGCTCCGTACGGCCGGAGACTGACGCTCGTGCTGGTCGCTACGCTCGTCGTCATCGCTGTGACCGGTGCCGCACTGGCGTACCTGGTCGGGCGCGACCGAGGCATCGACGGACTGGCGCAGGCCGGCGGAACGTTACCGCCCGGTGCCGCGTCTATCACCGTGACCACGCCGACCACGGCTGACGCGACGAGCGCGACCGCCACTGGTGGGGCCGGCGCCGCGCCCGGCACGGAGACGGCCGGCGGACCGGTGGACGTCACGCTGTCGCCGAGCGCCGAGGCCGCACCACAGGCCCGCGATGTCACGGACCTGATCGTCCGCTACTTCAGCGCCATCAACCGGCACGACTACGATGCCTGGCTCACCACGGTCACCACGGCCCAGGCACGCCGCGACCGGGACAGCTGGACCACGGACTACAGCACGACCCACGACTCGGACATCTACATCTCGGACATCACCCAGGGAGCCCCGCTCACCGTTCGCATGCAGTTCGTCTCGCACCAGGCGGTCGCGTTCGCGCCGGCCGCGCTGCCGGCGGAATGCGTGCGCTGGGACGTCACCTATCAGATCCTGGACGAAGGTGTGGGCCTGCGGGTCGGCACCTCCGCGAAACAGCCGGCCATGGCGCCATGCTGAACCGCCGACACGTCACGGCGGGCGCCCTCGGCGCCGCCGTGGCCCTGGTCATGGCGGCGTGCGGCAACGCGCCTGGAGCGCCGGGAGCCACGAGTATGACGTCATCCTCGAGCATGTCCGAGGCGCCGGCGTCCACCACCGAACCATCCAGCACGGCAATCACGGTCAGCCCGCTGCTCCCGACGCCGTCCACCACCAGGACGATGCCCGCGGTGACCTCGGCGCTCACCTCCGGTGTCGTACCCACGACTGCTGCGGCCCGGCCGACGGACACGGCCGTGACGTCGAAACCCGCCGTGGCCACATCGACGCCGACGAACGTTTCGGTCGGCGTGGTCGTGACCGAGGCCGATCGCGCCCGCGCAGCGCGCCTCGTCGCCGGAATGTCACTGGCCGACCGGGCCGCCTCGGTCCTGATGATCACCGGCAGCGAAGCCATCGGCACCGGCCTGCTCGCCACCCGGCACGTCGGCGGTGTCATCCTGTTCGCCTCGGACGGCGTGGTGGACGGCACGTCCAAGGGCACCCCTGCCCAAGTCGCCGCCGTCACCGCGAAGCTGCGCGCCGATGCGGCGGCGGACCCGGCGGGTGTGCCGCCGTTGGTTGCTGTGGACCAGGAGTACGGCCTGGTGCAACGGCTGAAGAACGGTTTCACCTCCTTCCCGCGCGCGGCGGAGCTGGGCGCGATCGACGACATCGATGCCGCCGCCACCATCACCCGGCAGGTGGCCACCGCGGCCGCCCAGGAAATGCGCGCGGTCGGCGTCACGGTCGATTTCGCGCCCGTCTTCGGTGTGCTCCCGGACGACGGCAGTCCGTCGGCCATCGGTCAGTACGGCCGCTCCTACGGTTCGGACCCGCAGCGGGTCGCCCGGCTGGTCGCCGCCGCGGTCACCGGGTACCAGCACGGTGGCGTGGTCGCCGGGATGAAGCACTTCCCGGGGCTGGCCCGAATCGGCGCCGACTCGCACGTCACGCTGCCAACCCTGAACGTCGACTGCGCGGACTGGAACGCGCACGAGGCCGTACCGGCCCGGGCCGGGATCGACGCCGGCGCGCTCATGGTGATGACCGGCCACGTGCTGCTCCCGAATGCAGGCGAACGCACGCTGCCGGCCAGCGTCTCTCCGGTGGTCGTCGGGCAGCTGCTCGAGGGCGACGGGGCGGCCGGGTGCGTCGGCATGGGCTTCGACGGCGTCACCGTCACAGATTCCATGCAGATGGCACCGATCACGGCGAGATACCGGTCCGGCGCCGCCGCGGTCGCGGCCCTGAATGCCGGCGAGGACCTGATCCTGATGCCGGCGAACCCGACGCAGGCGATCGATGGCATCGTCGCCGCGGTGCACGACGGATCGCTCAGCGCGGAGCGTCTGGACGACGCGGCCACGGCCGTGCTGGCGTTGCGCATCGCCAGCGCCCGGGTGCCGACCCCCCCGCTGGATGTGGTGGACTCGGCAGCTCATCGAGCGCTGGCCGACAAAGCCTTCGCCGCCGCCCGCTGAGAACTGGTCCCAGCCCGGCCGCCCACCTACCCGCGCGGATCAACTTCCGCCGCGCGTACGAAATTTCCCACCAGTCACTTCAGTCCCAAAACGTGAGAGTTCATCCGCGCGGCGAAAGTTGATCCGCGCGGGACGAGAACCGTACGACGCGACCGGCAGGGTCACAGTGGAATGTTGCCGTGTGCCCCGCGGCCGGCCGGGGCCGAGGCCAGCGCCTCGGCGACCCGGCGGCGGGTCTCGGACGGCCTGATGATCTCGTCCACCACGCCGATCTGGACGGCTTTGGCCACGCCGCCGGCGATCCGCTCCTGCTCCGCGGCGAGCTGCTCGTGCAGCGCCTCGCGCTCCGGCCCTTCGGGCACCGCCGCCAGCTTGCGCCGGTGCAGGATCGACACGGCCGCCTTCGCGCCCATCACGGCGATCTCGGCGTCCGGCCACGCGTAGACGGCGGTGGCGCCCAACGACTTCGAGTTCATGGCGATGTAGGCACCGCCGAACGCCTTGCGGGTCACCAGCGTGACTCGGGGCACCACGGCCTCCGCGAACGCGTGCAGCAACTTCGCACCGCGCCGTACTACGCCCTCCCACTCCTGGCCGACGCCGGGCAGGTAGCCGGGCACGTCCACGATCACCAGCAGCGGGATGCCGAATGCGTCGCACAGCCGCACGAACCGGCTGGCCTTCTCCGCCGATGTCGAATCCAGGCAGCCGCCGAGTCTGAGCGGGTTGTTGGCGACCACGCCGACACTGCGCCCCGCCAGCCGGCCCAACCCGATGACGATGTTCGGCGCCCAGCGCGCCTGCAGCTCCTCCATCGGCTCGTCCAGCAACCGGTCGATGAGCGGCTTCACGTTGTAGGCGCGCTGGCGCTGCTTGGGCAGCAGCGACTCGAGATCCGGATCGTTCGGCAGACCCGCCACGCCGGCGATGCCGGGCCGGGAGAACAGCAGCGTCACCCGGCGGGCGCGTGCGAAGGCGTCCGGCTCCGAGTCGGCCACGATGTGGACCACGCCGGACTTACGGCCGTGCGTGCCGGGCCCTCCCAGCGATTCCATGTCGATGTCTTCGCCGGTCACCGACTTCACCACATCCGGCCCGGTGACGAACAGCCGCCCCTCCGGGGCCATGATCACCACATCGGTCAGCGCCGGGCCGTAGGCCGCCCCGCCCGCCGACGGCCCGAGCACCACCGAGATCTGCGGCACCCGCCCGGAGGCGCGCACCATCGCCGCGAACATATTGCCCACGCCGTCCAAGGACGCGGCGCCCTCGGCCAATCGCGCGCCGCCGCAGTGGAACAGGCCGATCACCGGGATCCGCTCGCGGATGGCCGTGTCGATGGCGTCGACGATGTGCTGGCAGCCCTCCCAGCCCATCGCGCCGCCCTGCCGGGTGGCGTCGGTGCAGTAGACGATCACTTTTGCGCCGTCGATCCGGCCGCGCACCGCCTCTACCCCCGAGGTGTCGCGCGGATGCAGCGGGAGGATCGAGCCCGCATCCAGCAATGCTGCGAACCGGACCTCCGGCTCCCGAGGGTCGAGCTTGCGGGGGCCCAGCGGCGCCGGGGCAGCAGGAGCGTCGGGCGTGGTCGTCGTCATAAACGGCATCAGGCTTTCGTGAAGACCAGGGCGACGTTGTGGCCGCCGAAGCCGAAGGAGTCGTTGACCGCGGCGGTGAGATTCACCGCCCGGTTCTCGGTCGCCACGTCCAGGTCGATCTCCGGATCGAGGTTGTCCAGGTTGCGGGTACCGGGCACGACGCCCTCCCTGATGGCGAGCATGGTGGCGATCGCCTCCACCGCCCCGGCGGCGCCGAGCAGATGGCCCGTCATCGACTTGGTGGCCGTCACCACGGGGTGGTCGCCGAGTGCCCGGCGGATCGTCTTCGACTCGGCCAGATCGCCCACCGGCGTGGACGTGGCGTGGGCGTTGACGTGCCCGATGTCGGCTGCCGTGAGATCCGCATTGCGCAGCGCCTTCTCGATCGCCTGGGCGCCGCCGCGGCCCTCGGGCTCGCCGGCCGTGATGTGGTACGCATCGTTGGACATGCCGATCCCGGCCAGCACGCCGTAGATCTTCGCACCGCGCGCCTTCGCGAAGTCCTCCCGCTCGAGCACCAGTGTCCCGGCGCCCTCGCCCAGGATGAAGCCGTCGCGATCCTTGTCGAACGGCCGCGAGGCATGCTCGGGATCGTCATTGCGGGTGGACATGGCACGCATCTGCGAGAACCCGGCCACCGGCAGCGCCGTGATACAGGCCTCGGCGCCGCCCGCGATGGCCACGTCGATATCGCCGGCCGTGATCAGCTTGTAGGCCCAGGCCAGCGCTTCGGCCCCGGACGCGCAGGCCGACACCGGCGCGTGCACGCCACCGCGGGCTCCCGCCCATAGCCCGACCGCGGCGGCCGGCCCGTTCGGCATCAACATGGGGATGGTGAGTACCGCGACCTTGCGCAGCCCGTCCTTCTCCAGCAGGTCGTCCTGGCCCAGCAGGGTCAGCGCGCCGCCGATGCCGGTGCCGACCACGGCGCCCAGCCGCTCCGGTTCGATCTCCGGCGCTCCCGCGTCCGCCCAGGCCTCGCGGGCGGCGACCATGGCGACCTGCTGGCAGCGGTCCAGCCGACGTGCCTCGACGCGGGGCAGGATCTCCGTCGGCTCGATGGCCAGCGGTGCGTTGATGCGCACCGGCAGGTCGAACTCGTCGACCCAAGGCGCGGTCAGTGCCGTGACGCCGATCTTGCCGTCGAGCATGCCCTGCCACGTTTCGGGGGCGGTGCCGCCGAGCGGGGTGGTGGCCCCGATGCCGGTCACTACGACGCGGGGTGGTGTCGTCATGTCTTTGCCTGCTTCTTGAAAGACGATGGGTGATGGGGTTCATCGACCCGCTGCCGGGGCGCGCAGCCGCACGGGCCCGCCCGCCGCGACGCGTGGTCCACGCCGGGCAGGCCGCACAGCTTCCGAACCGCGCGCTTACGCCTGGTTGCGGTCGATGTAGCCGACCGCGTCGGCCACGGTCTTCAGGTTCGCCAGTTCGTCGTCCGGGATCTTCACACCGAACTTGTCCTCGGCCTGCACAGCGATCTCCACCATCGACAGGGAGTCGATGTCCAGATCGTCGGTGAACGACTTGTCGGCGGTCACGTCGGCGGCGGAGACGCCGGCCACTTCCTCCACGATCTCGGCGAGGCCGGCGAGGATTTCCTCAGAGCTGCTCACGGTTTGCGGTTCCTTTCGGTTCGTGCCGCCGCGGCCCTACGCCGGACGGTGGGGAAATCCCCCGGCCTGATTCTGCCTTACCCGCCGGCCCGGGCGGGTTCACTAAGGACACACGAAGACCTGTCCGGCGTACGTGAGTCCCGCACCGAATCCGATGGCGAGCACCAGGTCGCCGCTGGACACTTCACCCGCCTTGCGCATGCGGTCCAGGGCGATGGGGATCGAGGCGGACGACGTGTTGCCGGTGGTGATGATGTCCCGGGCGACACGCATGTCGCTCCGCGCCCCCGCCGACACCAGCTTCTTGGCGATCGCGTCCACGATGCGCAGGTTCGCCTGGTGCGAGACGAACACGTCGATGTCGGACAGCGCGAGGCCGGCCTGCTGCACGGCCCGGATGGCGACCGGTGCGATGGCGGTGGTGGCCCACCGGAACACCGACTGGCCCTCCTGGTAGACGAACGAGTCGCGGTCGGCGATGTAGATCGTCTCGGTGAGCGTCTCGTCGCTGCCCCAGGCGATCGGTCCGATCTGCTCGGTCTCGGCCGCGGTGACCACGGCCGCGCCGGCTCCGTCTGCGAAGATGATCGAGTTGGCGCGGTCCTTCGGGTCCACCCAGTGGGTGAGTTGCTCCGAACCGACCAGCAGGACGTTGCGGGCGTTGCCGGTGCGGATGGCCTGGGACGCGACCGCCATGCCGTAGCAGAAGCCGGCGCAGGCGCCGTTCACGTCGAACGATCCGGGGGCATGAATGCCCAGTGCCGCGGCGATCCGGGTGGAGGCGTGCGGAATCTGCGCCTCCAGCGTGCAGGTGGCCGTGATCACCGTGTCGATGTCGGCGGCAGTCATTCCGGCGTCGTCCAGCGCCGCGCGACCGGCCAGCGCGCCCATGGACGAGACGGTCTCGCCCTCCTCGGAGTAGCGGCGCTCGGCGATGCCCACCCGGCTGCGGATCCAGTCGTCGTTGGTGTCGATGATCTGCGCGAGATCGTCGTTGGTGACGACCTTGCTCGGCCGGTAATGCCCGAGCCCGGCGATCCGCGTCCCGGGCACGATCTGCGGGGTGGAGATGCGTGCGGTCATGACTGCGCCTCGTTCGTGCTGTCGATGGGGGATGGGTCTGCTGCGCCGTGTTCCTGAATGAAGTCGCGAGCCTTGTCGATGTCGTCCGGCGTCTTGATCGCCAGGGTCGCGACTGCGGGCAGTTCACGCTTCACCAAGCCGGTCAGCGTGCCGGCCGGGGTGAACTCGATGACGCCGGTCACGCCGAGCGCGGCCAGTTGGGCCATGCACAGGTCCCACCGCACCGGTCGGGTGAGCTGCTTGACCAGCAAGGACAGGTAGCCGGCGCCGGTGGCCACCACGTGTCCGTCCGCGTTGGTGATCAGCGGTCTGGTGGGGTCGGCGGGTATGACGCCACCCACTGCCTGGGCCAGTTCGTCCTCCGCGCCCGCCATGTACTGGGTGTGGAAGGCGCCTGCCACGGACAGCGGAATGACGCGCGTCGCGTCCGCCGGCGCGTCGTCTTTGAGGGAGAGGATCGCATCGAGTGGGCCGGCCGCGACGATCTGTCCGCCGCCGTTGACGTTCGCGCCGACCAGCCCACGTTCGGCCAGCGCAGCCAGCACCGCGTCCTTGTCGCCGCCCAGCACTGCCGCCATGGAGGTGGGTGTGGCGGCGCAGCACGCGGCCATGGCGCGCCCGCGGCGCGCCGCCAGGCGCACGGCCGTGGCCTGGTCGAAGATGCCGGCCAGCGCGGCGGCGGCGAATTCCCCGACTGAATGGCCCGCGGTCGGCGCGCCGGCGGGAAGACCGACGCTGTCGTCCAGCGCATCGGCCACGAGCAGGGCGGTCGCAACCACGAGTGGCTGCGTGATCGCGGTGTCCTTGATCTCGTCGGCCCCGGCGGTGGTGCCCAGGGAGATGAGGTCGAGCGCCGCCGCGTCGGCCAGGGCAGCAGCCCGCTCGGCGACGGACGGCAGGTCCAGCCACGGGGCGAGCATGCCCGGCTTCTGCGCGCCCTGTCCGGGAGCAAGAAGTGCGATCACCTTTGTAGCAAACCACGCCGCGGCCGCGGACGAGGCGCCGTCGGGCACCAAGTCACCCCGTCATATTTGTAGGGTGTCTCCGAACGATAGGGCTGAACCGTCCAGTTGCTGCTAGGGCAGCGGTGCGGACAGGCGACCCAGGATCAGGGCCAATGTCAGGGTCAGCATGTCACGGGCCGACCACGGGTCGCGTCCGGTCGCATCTGCCACTCGACGCAATCGGTACCGCATCGTGTTGGGGTGCACGAACAGGCTCCGGGCCGCCGGTTCCAGGGATCCGCCATGCGCAATGTACGAGTCGAGGGTCTCCAGGAGCGGAGCCGATCCGGCGGCCAGGGGGGCATAGATCTCGCGACGCAGGATCTCGGCGGCTGTCGTGTCGCCGGCCAGCACGCGCTCAGGCAGCAGCTCTGCGGACTCCACCAGGGGAGGGGCGGCCGGCCAGGCGTGCGCGACCCGGTAGCCGGACAGCGCCTCGGATGCCGAGCGGCTCGCCGCGGCCAGTCCCTGGGCGACGGGGCCGCGCACCACGGTGCCGGGGCCGAAGAGCGCGGTCACGTCGGCGGCGGGCGGGGCCTGGCCGGAGAGCACGACGACGAGCATGGTGCCGTGCACGGCGGCGAGCGCATTGCGATGGGCCCGCCGAGACCACTCGGCGACGGCGGTGACGGCCTGCTCGCGCCGCGCCGGCGGGGCGGCGCCGACCAGCACCTGCGCCGGCCCGGCGGAGTCCCAGCTCAGTGCCGCCGCGCGGGATTCGAGCGAGCCCGGGTCCTCGCCCCGCACCAGGCCGTCCACGATGGCCGCCTCGACCCGGGCGTCCCAGGCGCCGCGGGTTTCGGCCGCCGTGGCGTAGACCGCCGCGGCGGCAAAGGCGATCTCGCGGCTGTAGCGCAGCAGGGACTCCTTGAGCGCCGCCTGCTCGGTGGCGTCGGCGGCGATGGCGGGCAGTTCTTCTTCGGCGACCGTGATGGCGACGCGAACCAACTCGACGGTGCGCCGCAGGGACACCGCGCGCAGCAGTTCGCGAGGGGCGGCCGTGAACACCTGCTCCGCGATGCGGGCATGGTTGGTGGCGCCCATCACCCAGTCCACGTAGCCACTGATCCCGGCCTGCGCGACGATCGTCACCCAGGAGCGTTGCTCGGCCGACAGCGCGCGGAACCAACCGAACTGCTGGTCCATGCGCGCCACGGATCGGGTGGCCAGGCCACCGGTAGCCCGCTCGATGGCACGCAGCGTGCCGACGCCGATCGGCCCGTGCGGCTCCGGCGGGCGACGCGGCGCGCGGGGAGGGGTCACGGCGTCAAGCATGCCAGTGACGCGGCGGCGTCGCGTGCAGCGTCATACCGCCTCCATTGCCGATTCGCATACGTCGTGGGGCCGGCATCGACGAACGATGCCGGCCCCACGACGGACGGAGATGATCAGGCCGGGGTGACGCCCGTCGCCTGCGGACCTTTGTCCGACTGCTCGATCTCGAAGTTGACCTTCTGGCCCTCTTCGAGAGTGCGGTACCCGGTGGTGTTGATGGCCGTGTGATGAACGAAGACGTCTCCGCCCCCCTCATCGGGGGTGATGAAGCCGTAGCCCTTTTCGGAGTTGAACCACTTGACCGTGCCCTGCGACATGCTTGCTCTCCTCGAGCGGTAATCCGCGGACCATCATCCGCGGGGTGACAACACCCGGAGCGGGACAGCTCCGCTCAGGGGGATGGTGCTTTACCCCGACGAATGCCCGCACGCATCAGGAGAAGAGCAACAACGAGGGAACAGTAACCGGTGAAGTATCGCCGTGCATAGACTCTGACCCCTGGATCGTGATCGATCGTGATCGTACCGAGACACAACCGCGTCCCGCGGCGGAGATTCTGCGGCTTTGCGCGTGCTTGGCCAACAGTTCTCCGTTCGACGCGGCCGATGGGCAGCGCTGACCACCCGCGATACGCACGGCGTTGAGTGGCCCGAAACCCGGGCTCTACAATCGTGCAGCAGCGTGGCTCGGTGCCGCGCCGGTCGGTGAATCGTGGGTGAGCTGCCGGCAGCCCCTGCGGAAGAGGACTGCGGAAGGACGAGGTTGACTGTGAGCGGCATGGCGGGGAAGGCCACCTCGGCGGCGTCCCGGCTGGGATTGGCACCCGGCGACGTGGTCGGAGAGTTCGGTTACGACGACGACGTGGACGAAGGGTTGCGCCAGGCCTGCGAATCGCTCATCGGGTCGCCGCTGGCTCCGGGCGACTCCGACGAGGTGTTCGACGCCGTTCTGGTGTGGTGGCGCGCGGACGACGGCGACCTCACCGACGAGCTCGTCGACGTCACCTCGGTGTTGGCCGACGACGGTGTGGTGCTGCTGGCCACGCCGCGGCCCGGAAACGACGGGTACGTCGATGCGGCTGAGATCGGCGATTGCGCCGAAACCGCAGGTCTGGGCCAGCCGACGAGCGGTCAGGCGGCGGGCGACTGGGTGACGGTCAAGCTCACTCGGTCCCGCCAGTCCGGTAAAGTTCGGCGATAGTCGCCCGGCTGCCCGGGCGGCGGCCTGGGGCGCGTAGCTCAGCGGAAGAGCACCCGGTTTACACCCGGGCGGTCGGCGGTTCGAACCCGTCCGCGCCCACCCTTGCGCCCTCGGTGCGACGGGCATTGCCGGTGTCACGGGACGACATTGCCGCGAGCGGCGTCATACCTGATCTCGCATGACGCCGCCCACGGATCGGCCGGCTCCGGTCGCCACGGCCCTCAGATCGATTGGCTGTAGCCGAAGTACTCGTGATCCTCGTTGTAGCCGCCGAATCCGGAACCGACCTCGTCGAAATGCTCCACGAACTCGACGCCCTTGATCCACTTGACCATCTTGAAGCCGAGCTGCACCTCGTTGCGCAGCCGCAGCGGCGCCCCGTGACCGTAGGAGAGCGGTTCGCCGTTCATGTCGTAGGCGAGCATGGTCAGCGGGAGCTGCATCTGATCGATGGGGTGCGCGTCGTAGTAGATACCGCCGTCCGAGCCGTCCGCGATGGAGTAGAACACGACCCACTTCGCCTCGGGCTTGGGCTTGACCAGATCCACGATCGTCGCCATGGATACGCCGCCCCATTTCGCGACGCCGGACCACCCCTGGATGCAGTAGTGCTGGGTGATCTGCTCGTGATGCGGGAGCGCCCGCAGGTCGGCCAGGCTCAGCTCCACCGGGTGCTCCACCAGGCCGTTGACGCGTAGCCGGTAGTCAACGAAGTTGCCCGCCATCAGGCGCCGGTACTCCTCGGATTCCGGGTACGTGCCGTTGTGCCAGAAGTACTCCGAAATGTCGTCGTCCGTGTAGGTGCCGGGCTTGACGTGCACCTTCTCCAGCTTGCGCTGGATCGGGCCGACGATCGCGTCGCCGACCTTCTGCACCGTTCGCGGGTGCTTCATCGTGAAGGGGCTGGCCCAGACCCAGGTGACGATGACGACGACCATCGCGAGCGCGAACACGATGACCCCCGCCGGTCCGGTCGAATGCCGTGCGGCGAACATCGCGTTGAGGTTCTGCGCCGCGCCGGTCGAGAAGACCATGGTGACGTGCATGACGATGAAGACGACGAACCACACCATGATCAAGGCGTGCATCGACCGGGCCAATTGGATCGAGAAGCGCTTGCTGATCGCGTGCAGCCGGGTCGACAGGGCAGGGGACATGCCCAGGCCGGTGATCATGGCCAACGGCGCGGCCACGAACACCGTCACGAAGTAGGCGAGAAGCTGCAGTCCGTTGTACGCCAGCCAGCCGTTGTTCGTGGGAAAGTCGAGCGAGGCGTACTGGATCAGTGTGGACAGCGCGTTGGGGAACACGTCCCAGCTGGTGGGCACGATCTTGCGCCACTGGCCCGTGGCGAACAGCAGCACGTAGAAGATGACGCCGTTCACCAGCCAGCCCAGATCCATCGTCAGGTGCCACCAGCGGGCCAGGCCGATCGAGTGACGCACACCCGGCAGACCCACCTGGGCGGGAAGCTCGACCGAGTCCTGCTTGGCAGTCCACAGCGGGTCGTCCGGGGCCTTGGGCGCGATGCGCATCCATTCGACGCCGGGCTTGGAGTTGCGCGTCCAGTACAGCCGCGGATGGTCGGTGAGAATCTGCCAGCCGGACCGGATGATGAACGTCATGAACAGGATGTTCACGAAGTGCTGCACCGCCAGCCACCAGGGGGTGCCGACGGCTCCGGAGGCGGGGTCGTTGAAGTGCTCGCCGGGGTAGGAGGCGATGAATCCCTCGACTGCGGGCAGGCTCCGCAGCCAGGTCGCGACGGCGATGCCCGCCAGCAACAGGACGAAGCCGATCGGGATCAACCACAGCAGATTGAACCAGCGGTCCTTACCCGGTTTGCCGATCCGGATGCGCGGGGCGATGGCGGGCCGGGGAGCGATGCCGCCGGCCCAGGTCGCGCGGTCGATGGAATCCTCGCCATGCGAGAGCTCGGTGCGGAAGCTGGCCCGTGCGCTCGGGTTGTTACGGGTGGGGATGTCTGAAATGTGCGTCATATCTGTACTGCCTCCATGGCGTCATGGCCTCGGGGCGATTTTCTACTACGTCCCGTAGAAAACTCTACGCCTTGTAGAATCGATGATCGTGAGACGTGGCGCACTCGATAGACTGCGCACAACAGATGCGGGCAGGAGTGACGGGATGACCGGCCGAGGCGAACTCGAACAGGCTGTGATGCAAGTGCTGTGGGACAAGCCGGGCGGCGTCACAGCGCGCGCGGTGGTGGACGCTTTGCCCGAGCGTTCGCTGGCCGTGACGACGATCATGACGGTCCTCAGCCGGCTGGCACGCAAGGGGCTCGTCGTGCGCGACGAGCGGATTCGTCCGCACGAGTACCGCGCCGCGGAAAGCCGCGAGGACCACATCGCCGACCTCATGCTCGACGCGCTCGGACAGAGCGAGGATCGCGAGGCCGTGCTCACCCGCTTCCTGGGCGCCGTGAGCGAGCGCGACACCGACCACCTGCGTAAGGCTTTGGGGCGCCGCCAGCGCTCCGCGTGACGTGCTGCTGCACGCAGAGGCGGTCGCGCTTGCGCTGATCACGCTGCTGTCGGCCGGCCCGGCCTCGGCAGCGCTGTCCGTCGCCCGCTGGACGGCGCGTGCGCCCCGGGCCGCCCTCGTGCTGTGGCAGGCGGTCGGTCTCGGCGGTGGCCTCGGGGTGCTCACCGCCGGCCTCACCCTGGCCGCGGCCGACCTGGACCGGCACTGGCTGCCGGGCGTGCTCGCCGTGCCGCGGCGGTGGCGGGAGCTGGGCATCGGCGGCTGGTGCGGTCTCGCGTTGACCGCCGGCGTGGGTGTGTACCTGGTCTCCGCGACGATCACGTCGGCGCTGCGAGTGCAGGCCGCGCGCCGCGCGCATCGCCAGCGCCTGGCGATGTTGTCCCAGGAACTTCCGCAACCTGGGCGCGACGCACGGCGCGACGTGCCGATCCGGCTGGTGGACCACCCGCACGCCGTCGCCTACGGTCTGCCGGGTTTCAGGCCGCAGGTGGTGCTGACCCGCGGCGCACTGGAGGCGTTGACCGACGCGGAACTGGACGCGGTCCTGGCGCACGAGCAGGCCCACGCGCGAGGCCGCCACGATCTCGTCGTGCAGCCGTTCGTGGCGTGGGCGCGCACGTTCCCGTTCCTGCCGCCGGCCCGTCACGCGGTGGCAGCCGTCGGTTTGCTGGTGGAGATGCTGGCCGACGACGCCGCGCTGTCACACTCCTCGGCGCCCGACCTGCTCTCGGCTCTGGGCAAGCTGGCCGGCCAGCATTTCGACGTGACCGGCCAGGACGGCCGCGCGCTGCGGCGGCAACTGCAAACGCGCGTGACGCGGCTCGCGGCCGATGCGCCGCAGGTGCTCCCGCGGGCGCACGCGGCGCTGGTCTACGCGGCGGCCGCCGCCGTGGTGGCGATTCCCCCCGCGGTGCTGCTGGTGAGCTAGGGCCGTTCGGAGCGGCCGGTGCGCTGCGCGCCGGGTGACGTCATACCCGACCGTCCGCCGGCTTCGTGGCGACCAGGCCGACCGCCTGCAGGATCTTCTTGTGCTGCCGCAGGGTCTTGGCCATCGCCATGACGCGCTCGCGAGTCTGCCTGTCCCGCAACACGTTCCGGGCGAATTTCAGCGCTCGGACGATGCCTTCGTCGGCGATCACCCGGCGCGGTTCGAGCAGTGCCAGCGGGGAGGTGAGCACCTCATCCACGACGAAGCCCTGGGCCTCCAGCATCTCGCGCCAATCCGCGATCGTCTTCGGCCTGGCCGAGACGTGCATGGCATGAGCGAGCGCGGCGCGGATCGTCGCGCGGTCGTCGTCGGCCGCGGCGTCGTCCTTGACGGACAGTTCGTGCAGCAGATACCGGCCGCCCGGCTTGAGCAGTCGATGACCTTCCGCGATGATGTCCGCCTTGCCCTGTTCCGACTGGATGGTCAGGACGCCTTCGGCCAGGACCACATCGGCCGAGCTGTCCGGCAAGCCCGAGGCTGCGGCCTCCGCTGCGACGGCGCGTCCCTGGGCGGAGACCAACTTGTCGATCCAGGCGGCGGCCAGCGGATCGGCGTCGACACCCACGTAGTCCGCCGGGTGATGGTCCAGCACCAGCAGGGCGCTGCGGCCCATACCGGGAGCGAACTCGACCACGTGCTTCCCGGCGATCTCGGCGCGCCGCAGCAGCAGCTTCGTCAACCGGAGGCCGCCGGGCCGAAGCACCCGTTTGCCGAGTCGCGCGAGCAGCCAGTGGCCGGGAACCGTGTCCACCGGCCGCGATGCGAGCGGGATCTCGTCCGGTCCGACGGCGGCGAGGATGTGCGCGTCGATACCGGTGTCGTTGTGGGCTGCCACTGCTTCACCTCGTTCCGTGGGGGGTGTCTAATAATCACGATAGAGGTTGAAAAAATCATCGGGAAGCCAAGCCGCGGTGACGCCGCCCACGCAGCAGGCCGCGCGGCGTAGGTTCGGCGGCAGGCACGAGTAGTCGAGGAGTGAGGGCGATGACGGACGACACGGCGTCTGGGGCAGTATCGACGGCAGTATCGACGGCTGGATCCGCCGAGGTCAGCCGCGGTCGGGCCAACCCCAGCGGGATCGTGCTGAAGGACGACCATCGGCAGGTGGCCTGGTTCTACGTGGTGCTCGCGGTGATCCTGGTGGCGGTGGGGATCACCGTCCCGTTCACTGTGCACGACGGGCCCTGGCTGGCCGTCATGTCGATCATGGGCTCGGTCATCATCGTGGCGCTGCTGTCGGCTGCCGCTGTGCCGCACCTCCAGCAGTCGCGGCGCCACTGACGCCGTGCTCGTGACGGGCCCACTGACAGTGTCCGCGCCCGTCGAGTCGTCCGCCTGCCCGGGATCTTCGGCTCGAGACGGGCGATGCCGGGCCGGTCGATGTGGTCACTTCCGGGCGGTGTCGCGTGCCCTGACGACCCACGCGAAGCGGTCACCGCTCAGCCGGCGCCACCGGATAGTGCACGGCGTGCGGGGCGGCGAACGAGGCCCGGCTGATCAACTCATGGGCGATGCCCTCGTGCCAGTTCAGGAAGGCCGTCAGGTCGTCCATCGACCGCCATCGCGACACGACGACGAGGTGCACCGCGTCGTCCGGCATCGTCCCCACTTCGGCCGACAGGCAGCCGGGCTGGGCGCGGGCCTCTTGGGCGTTGATCTGCGCTGCACGCAGCAGAGCCGGCATCCGGCCGTCCTGCGCGGTCAGCGTGGCGACCCGGATGACGCCTGCGCCGTCATGGGCTGTCACTGCTTCCTCTTCCATGCCGCTTCCATTCCTCGTGGAAATATTCACGATATCCTGTGTGAAAAATGGCGGGTAGTGCACCGGGAGGATCAGATGAGCGACACGGCCGTCCGCATGGTGGTGCTGTCCACCGACAATCTCGACGAGTCCATCGCCTTCTACAGCGAGACGCTCGGGTTTCCGGTGAAATTCCGCGACGGTGACCACTTCGCCGCGTTGGACGGCGGCTCCGTCACGCTCGCTCTGGCCACGGCGCTGGACCACCCGATTCACGGCCAGGTCGTGGTGGGCGTCAGGACCGACGACGTGGATGGTGCGGCGGCGGCAGTGGAAGCAGCCGGTGGTGTGATCGCCCGGGCCCCGTACAACGACGCGCACGAGCGTCGTGCCGTCGTGTACGACGCCCAGGGCAACGGCCTCGTGGTCTATTCGCCCCTGCCGCGCTGATCCGCCGACCTCGGCGGCGCTGGGTGCCATCACCCGCTGGGTGCCGTCGCTGATCCGCTAAGTGCGGCCACCCGCTGGGTGCGGCTTTGGGTGCCGTCGCTCATCTGCGGGCCGGTGGCGCACAGCGACGGCGGGCATGGCGCGATACTCGGGCAGGTGCGGGTTCGGGGCGCCCCACCGGAAGATTTCCACCATATGGCGACAGCCGCGAACTATGTCGTACCTGTGTGCGAGTGTGATGACATGAGCAGCGCGGCAGTGACCGAGAGCACCGAGACGTGCCCGCCCGCGGCCGTCGGCTCGGGCACATGCCCGCCGATGGTCGCCGTCGAACTCGATGCTGTCGCCGGCGCGCTGAGGCGGCTGCGGGAGATCGAGTGGTGGCGCATCGGCGATGCGGACGTCTTGGCAGCTGCGCAGCGGGTCGAGGCCGTACTGCGTAGCGGCTACGGCGTGCAGGTGCGCCTCGCCGGCGAGATTGCGGCACGCGAGATGACTGCGTGGACCGGCCACCGGTCGACGGCCGGGCTGCTGGCGGAGATGCTGCGGATCCCGGTCGGGCAGGCGCGGGGTCGCGTGGATGCGGCCCGGCTCGGGCTCGGGTCGATGGCACTCTCCGGCGAATCGATTGCCGCCGCGGTGCCTGCGCTGATGGACGCGATCGATGAAGGAGCGCTCTCCGACGAGCATCTTGCCGTCATCACCAGATGCCTTGGCGGTATCCCGGCTGCGGTGGACAGCGAGACCGTGACGATGTGCCGGGAGCTGTTGCTGTCCGAGGCGCGGCAGCGCGACCCGTTGGCATTACGGGGCGTGGCCGAGCGGATCCGGTTGATCTGTGACGATACCGGGGCTGAGCCCGGTCCGGATCCGGTCGATCGGGCCGAGTTGCACCTCGGTGCGGTGCGGCCCGATGGGCTCACGCCGGTCCGTGGCCTTCTTGATCCGCTCACTGCCGAACAACTTCGGGTGGCGGTCGAGGCACTTGCCGCGCCGAAGCCGATCGACGACCGGACCGCGGATCCACGCCCGGCTGGTGTGCGGCGCGCCCAGGCATTGAGCGAGGTGCTGACTCGCTATTTCGCCGCAGGCTGTTCGGGCAATGCAGGCCCCGGCGCGCGATCGGTCAGGCCGGTCGTGGCGATCACCATCCCCGCCAGTGCATCGCCGGAGTGTTCATGTGGCGGTGGGTCGACGGCAGGTGCCATCCTTCGGCATCGGGCGGCGACCGGTGTGCTCGTCGGCGCCGTCGGAGCAGTGCCGACTCGCCCAGCATCCGGTGGCTGGTTCGATTACGGCGGTCCCGTTCCGGCTCGGACGGCGAATCTGCTCGCCTGCGACGGGACTCTGATCCGTCAAGTGGTTCGACACGACGGTGCCGTTCTGGACCAGGGTCGCGCGAGGCGGCTGTTCACGCAGACGCAGCGACGCGCATTGATCACGCGGGACCGAGGGTGCGCATTCCCCGGTTGCGATATCCCCGCAGGCTGGTGCGAGGCGCACCACATCACGCCGTGGTCCGAAGGCGGCGCGACCGACCTTGCCAACGGAGTCCTGCTGTGCCGACGACACCACGTGGTCATCCATCAAGGGCGTTGGCGGATCGACGCTGCAGACGCGGACCGGGGCAGACCCTGGTTCGTTCCGCCTGCGCATATCGATCTCGCACGAACGCCGCGACGCAACCATCACATTCATCCGCCGGTGATCCGTGGTGGTGTCATGCGCAGGTGAACTCGGTCGCCGCGGGCACTGACCATCCCCGATGCCCGAAACATCACATGGTGCCCCCGGCAGGATTCGAACCTGCGCACCCGCCTCCGGAGGGCGGTGCTCTATCCCCTGAGCTACGGGGGCCCGGGGGTCAACTCTAGCGCACCTCTGCCGTCTCGACGGCCAGCGAGGGGCCGAATCCGGCCGCCCTAGAGTTGTTGCCGACGTGACCCCGCGCGCTGCTTCCTGTTCGAGAAGGAGCTACGCGTGGACAGGATCTGGCGGCCCGGTGCCCACCGGACAAACCTACGAGACGGCAGATGGAGCCGCGCTGCGCAGGCGCTGGGGCGTTGCGGCCGCTGAATCTCGACGCATGAGATGAACATTCATCATTTGAGAATGCCGACCACGCTCGGGCTGGTTGCATCATGGCCGCCGACTCAGGAGCCCAGCGTTGACGAGCACCGCATACACCCACGGACACGACGAATCGGTGCTGCGCTCCCGTCGTTGGCGCACCGGCTTGAACTCCGCCGCCTATCTGCTTCCACACCTCGAACCGGGCCTGTCCCTGCTCGACGTCGGCCGCGGGCCCGCGGGAGCTGTACCGTGCCGTCGCTCGCGCCAATGGTGGCGAGCCCGACGCGGCGCGGTACCTCCCCGCGTGGGCGCGCGCCGCCGGCTTCGATTAGGTCGGCGTCATCTCCGAAACCCGGTGCTTTCGCGCCGAGGGTGAGAGGCGATGGTGGGACGACCCGTGGGCGGACCGGACCCTGCGCTCGGCCACCGCCGCCGCCGCCGTCGATCGCGGCCTGGCTACCAGGAAGGATCTGGAGTGCATCGCCGACGGGTGGCGCGCGTGGGCGACTGATCCGGACGCCGTATGCGTGGTGCCGCACATCGCGATCCTGTGCAGAAATCCGACCGAGAGGTGAGGCGGCGATGCAGGTGCGCCGCTGCGCCGGCGGACTTCCTAGAATGGATCGGTGAATCCAAGCCAACTCGCAGCAGCCGTGCGCGCCGCCGTGCAATCCGCCGTCGATGACGGGGTCCTCGCCGTCGCCGTGCCGGACGATGTGACGATCGACCGCCCGCGCTCCCGGGACCACGGCGATTACGCCAGTCCTGTGGCGTTGCAGCTCGCCAAGACCGCCGGCGCGCCGCCGCGTCAGATCGCCGATCTGCTGGCCGAGCGGCTGCGCGGGACTACCGGCATCGCCTCGGTGGAGGTCGCCGGCCCCGGGTTCCTCAACATTACGTTGGAAGCCGCCGCCGCCGGGGCGCTTGCCGGGATCATCGTGTCAGCCGGCGAGAAGTACGGCACTGCAACAGCCCTCGCGGGAAAGCGGATCAACCTCGAGTTCGTCTCGGCCAACCCGACCGGGCCGATCCACATCGGGGGGGCCCGCTGGGCTGCTGTGGGCGACGCGCTCGGCCGCGTCCTGTCGGCCCAGGGCGCGGATGTCACCCGCGAGTACTACTTCAACGACGCCGGCACCCAGATCGACCGCTTCGCCCGTTCATTGCTCGCCGCCGCGCGCGGCCTGCCCACCCCCGAGGACGGATACGGCGGGGCCTACATCGGCGAGATCGCCACGCGGGTGCTAGCCGAGCACCCCGGTGCCGACGCGCTGCCGGACGACGAAGCCGCCGAGACGTTCCGAACCGCCGGGGTGGCGCTGATGTTCGACGAGATCAAGCAGGAGCTCCACGAATTCCGCACCGACTTCGACGTCTACTTCCACGAGGACTCGCTGCACGCCTCGGGCGCGGTCGCCGCGGCCGTCGCCAAGCTCAAGAGTTCCGGCCATCTCTACGAGAAGGACGGCGCCTGGTGGCTGAGGTCCACCGAATACGGCGACGACAAGGACCGTGTCGTCATCAAGTCGGATGGCCGCCCCGCCTACATCGCCGGCGACCTCGCCTATTTCCTCGACAAGCGCTCCCGCGGATTCGACCTGTGCATCTACATGCTCGGTGCCGACCACCACGGCTACATCGCGCGGCTCAAGGCCGCGGCGGCCGCCTTCGGCGACGACCCGGACACGGTCGAAGTACTGATCGGCCAACTGGTCAATCTCGTCAAAGGCGGGGCGCCGGTGCGCATGAGCAAGCGTGCCGGGACCGTCGTGGCGCTCGGTGATCTGGTCGAGGCCCTGGGCGTGGACGCCGCCCGCTACGCGCTGATCCGCTATTCGGTCGACACCTCGTTGGATCTGGACATCGAGCTGTGGACGAAACAAACCAACGACAATCCGGTCTTCTACGTGCAGTACGCGCACGCCCGACTCGCCTCGCTGCAGCGGCACGCCGCGGACCTCGGCATCGAGCTCGGCGCCGACTACGACCCGGCGCTGCTGGATACCCCGCAGGAGGCTGACTTGCTGGCGCTGCTCGCCGCGTTCCCGCAAGTGGTGGCGACCGCCGCAGAGCTGCGTGAACCGCATCGCGTCGCCCGCTACCTGGAGGAACTGGCCAGCGGATACCACAAGTTCTACGACGCTGTGCGGGTGCTACCCATGGGTGACGAAGACCCGACCGCGGCAACCGTCGCAAGGCTGTGGCTGTGCCGCGCCGCTCGGCAGGTTCTGGCGAACGGCCTCGGCCTGCTCGGCGTGGACGCCCCGGAGCGGATGTGATCGCGCACCCCGCCGGGCCGCGGCACGCCGACGTCATCCCGCCGGATCGCCCCGCCCACACGGCTGCCGCGAACCTCAACGCCCTTGCCCAGAAGGTCTGGCCGCGCGGAACGGACCGCACCGCGGGTGGCGTCATGCGTCTGGGCGGACTCGACGTGCGTGCGCTCGCCGAGCAGTACGGCACCCCGCTCATGGTGATGGACGAGCGCGACTTCCGCAGCCGTTGCCGGGATTTCGCGGTCGCGTTCGGCGGCCCGGCCAACGTGCACTACGCGGGCAAGGCATTCCTGTCCGGCGCGGTGCTGCGTTGGCTTGCCGATGAGGAACTCGGCCTGGATGTATGCTCCGGCGGCGAGTTGGCGCTGGCACTGCGGGCCGGGTTTCCCGCGGCGCGTATCGCACTGCACGGCTCCAACAAGTCCGAGGCCGAGCTGCAAGCGGCGATCGACGCCGGCCTCGCAGCGATCGTCGTCGATTCGTTCGAGGAAATCGCGCGCCTGGCGAGCATGACGCTGCAGCGTGCCGATCCCGTGCCGGTGATGGTCCGGGTGACCGTCGGGGTCGAGGCGCACACGCACGAGTTCATCGCCACCGCCCACGAGGATCAGAAGTTCGGCTTCTCACTGACCGGGGGAGACGCGGATGAGGCGGTCCGGCGGGTCGTCGCTGCAGAGGGCCTGGTGCTGGTGGGACTGCATTCGCACATCGGCTCGCAGATCTTCGACCCGGCCGGCTTCGAGGTTGCTGCCCACCGGGTCGTGGCGCTGTTGGCGCGGCTGGTCGAGGTCTATCCCCAGCTCGCCCAGACCGTCACGACCCTCGATCTGGGCGGCGGCATGGGCATTGCCTACACGGAGGACGACGATCCGCCGACGCCCGCCGCCATGGCGGCATCGCTCACGGCAATCGTGCAGCGGGAATGCAGAGCGGCGGGGCTGCCGGTGCCGCGAATCGCCGTGGAACCGGGCCGGGCCATCGTCGGACCGTGCGGCGTCACGATCTACGAGGTCGGCACGATCAAGGACGTGCGACTGGACGGTGGCGCGGAGCGGCGCTACGTGTCGATCGATGGCGGGATGAGCGACAACATCCGTACCGCTCTGTACGGTGCGGAATACACCCTGGCGCTCGCTTCACGCTCCTCGGCCGCTCCGGCAGCACTCTGTCGCGTGGTCGGAAAGCACTGCGAGAGCGGCGATATCGTGGTACGCGACTGCTACCTGCCCGCAGATCTCGCGCCGGGCGATCTGTTGGCGGTCGCCGCCACCGGCGCGTACTGCTACGCCATGGCGTCGAACTACAACCGACTGCCGAAGCCGGCCGTGGTCGCAGTCGGAGACGGGCGGTCCGCCGTGATGCTGCGCCGTGAAACGATGGACGATCTGATGAGCCTGGAAGTGTGGGAGTAGCCGGTGCCGAAGCCTGATCCGAGCAGTTCGAAGCCCCCGTCGTTGGTGCCCGGCGTGGTGCTCCTCGCCCTGGCCGCGGCGCTGATCGTGGTGGTGCTGGTCGGTAACCCCTACACGATGCCGTCCGGCCTCAAGACAGGGATCGTCATCGCCGTTGTCGTGGTGATCGTCGCACTGCTCGGCTACGCGGCGTACGTCTTCCATGCGACGACGAAACGAGGGCGGAAGTGATGTCGGCGTCATCGGGCGAGCGCACGATCGGCGTCGCGGTACTCGGTGCGGGGACGGTGGGATCGCAGGTGGTGCGGCTGCTCACTACCGAGAGCGATGAATTGGCCGCCCGGGTCGGTGCTCGGCTGGAGCTGATCGGCGTCGCGGTTCGCCGCCCGCACCGTCACACCGACATCCCCGCGGCGCTGCTGACCAGCGATGCGGCCGCCCTGGTCGCCGATCCGCGGGTGGATATCGTGGTGGAGGTGATCGGCGGCATCGAGCCGGCGCGGACGCTCCTGTTGTCGGCGTTGAGCCGTGGCGCGCGCGTGGTCACCGCCAACAAGGCCCTGCTGGCGGAGGACGGCCCGGCGCTGTTCGAGGCCGCGGACGCGGCTGGAGCAGACATCTCGTTCGAGGCCGCCGTGGCCGGCGCAATTCCGCTGATCCGGCCGCTGCGGGAGTCCCTCTCCGGCGACCGCATCAACCGGATCATGGGAATCGTCAACGGCACCACGAACTACATCTTGTCGGCGATGTCGTCCACGGGTGCCACGTACGACCAAGCGCTGGCCGAAGCCACCCGACTGGGATATGCGGAGGCCGACCCGACGGCCGACGTGGACGGCTTCGACGCCGCAGCCAAGGCCTCCATACTGGCATCGGTCGGCTTCCACACCCGGGTCCGCGCCGCCGATGTGTATCGGGAAGGCATCGCCGAGGTGTCCGCCGCCGATGTCGCTGCAGCGGATGAGATCGGTTACGTCATCAAGCCTTTGGCGATCTGCGAGCGTGTCACCACGGACAGCGGTGACGCGGTGTCGGTGCGGACGCACCCGATGATGCTGCCCCGTAGTCATCCGCTGGCCGGCGTCGACGGCGCGTACAACGCGGTCTATGTGGAGGCGGCGGATGCGGGCCGGTTGATGTTCTACGGCCCGGGGGCCGGCGGCGCGCCGACGGCGTCCGCCGTGCTCGGCGACGTCGTCACCGCCGCGCGCAATCTGGTGTTCGGCGGCCGCGGGCCGGCGGAGTCCGCGCACGCGGCGCTACCCGTCCAGCCGATGGGGCAGGTGCCGACCCGCTATCACATCTGCCTGGATGTGGCCGACCGCCCTGGGGTGCTGGCGTCGGTTGCCGGTGCCTTCGCCGAGCGGAATGTGTCGATCGCGACCGTTCGCCAGGAAGGTGGCGGCGGTGACGTCACCCTCGTGCTGGTCACTCACGTGGCGCCGGATGCCGCGCTGGCGCAGACGGTGCAGCGCCTGGGCGACCTGCCTGCGGTGCGGAGAGTGACGAGCGTGATGCGAGTAGCCGAGGAGCAGGAATGACGCAGACCACACGGCCGTTCGGGCTGATTGCGCACTACCCGGAGCGGGTCGCCGTGCCGGCCGGCGCCGCGATCGTCAGCCTGGGCGAGGGCGGCACTCCGCTGGTGCCGGCGCCGAAGCTCGCGGCGCGCACCGGCTGCGAGGTGTTCCTCAAGGTGGAGGGTGCCAATCCCACCGGCTCGTTCAAGGACCGCGGCATGACCGTGGCCGTAACCTATGCGCTGGCTCGTGGCAAGAAAGCCGTCATCTGCGCCTCCACCGGCAACACGTCGGCATCGGCATCGGCGTACGCGGCCCGTGCCGGGCTGGCCAGTGCCGTTCTGGTGCCGGAAGGCAAGATCGCCCTGGGCAAACTGGCGCAAGCCGTCGCCTACGGGGCGCGGATCCTGCAGGTGCGCGGCAACTTCGACGAGTGTCTGGAACTCGCCCGCAAGACGGCCGTGGACAACGACGGCTTCGAACTGGTGAACTCGGTCAACCCGGTGCGCATCGAGGGGCAGAAGACTGCCGCGTTCGAGATCTGTGACGAGTTGGGCCGGGCGCCGGACGTGCATCTGCTGCCGGTGGGCAACGCCGGCAACATCACCGCCTACTGGCGCGGTTACCGCGAATATCACGCGGACGGCGTCACCGATTCGCTGCCGCGCATGTTCGGCTTCCAGGCGGCAGGCGCAGCGCCGCTGGTGGTCGGCCATCCGATCAAGGACCCCGAGACGATCGCCACGGCCATCCGCATCGGCGCACCGGCCTCCTGGGACGGCGCCATCGGCGCGCGTGACGAGTCCGGCGGGCTGATCGACGCCGTGACCGACGGGCAGATCCTCGAGGCCTACGCGGTCCTGGCCCGCGAGGTGGGCGTGTTCGTGGAACCGGCGTCGGCGGCGTCGGTGGCGGGGCTGCTGGCCACAGCCGCGGACGGGCGGCTGCTCAAGGACTCCGTGGTGGTGTGCACCGTGACCGGCCACGGGCTCAAGGATCCGGACACGGCGCTCAAGTCCATGACCGAGCCGACCGTGATCGACCCGAGTCCGCAGGCCGTCGCAGCGGCCCTGGGGCTGGAGTGAGCGCTGGCATGACGCCGTCCGTGCACGTTCGCGTGCCCGCATCATCGGCCAATCTGGGCCCCGGTTACGACAGTTTCGGACTCGCGCTTGCCCGGTACGACGAGGTGACGGCGGAACGGATCGATTCCGGGCTCGAGATCACCGTCGAAGGCATCGGTGCGGGCTCGGTCCCGACGGACGAGCGCCACCTGGTGATGCAGGCGGCGCGCCGCGCATTCGACGCCATGCGGGTGCCGGTGCCCGGACTGCGGCTGCACTGTGTCAACCGCATCCCGCACGGTGGTGGACAGGGATCGTCGGCTGCCGCCATCGTGGGCGGGCTCCTGATGGCACGGGCGCTGTGCTCCGGCGGTATCGCGACGTTGTCCGACGACGACGTCTTCGCCATCGCCAACGACATGGAGGGCCACCCGGACAACGTCGCCCCGGTGCTGTTCGGCGGGTTCACCGTTGCATGGGTCGCTTCCGGCCCGTCGGGCCGACGCCCGCGGGCAGTGCGCCTGCGTCCCGACCCGCGGATCCGCGCCATGGTCTTCACGGCCGAAGAGTCCTGCGCCACGTCCCAGGCGCGGGCCGTGCTGCCCGCCGCGATTCCGCATGCGGACGCCGCAGCCAACAGCGCGCGCGCAGCGCTGCTGGTGCACGCGCTCACGGCAGACCCGGGCCTGCTGCTGGACGCCACCGAGGACTACCTGCACCAGCGCTACCGGGAAGGTGTCATGCCGCAGTCGGCCCGGTTGCTGCAGCGATTGCGTGACGACGGGCTGGCGGCGGTGCTGTCCGGCGCGGGGCCGTCAATCCTGGTCCTCGGCGTCGACCTTCCCGACCCGGCGACCATCAGCGCTCCCGGCTTTCACGCCGAGATCCTGGACGTGCCGGCCACCGGGGCCAGCGTGGACGATGCACCATTCGGCAGTGGGCACGCCGACGTGGCCACGATGTTGCACAGGCGGGGGCCGCGCCGGTAGTCTGGGCGTGACCACCGGGTCGTTATCTGTACGACCATGCTTTTCCTGTGTGGGGGTTCATTCACCGCTAGTGCCTGACCGGCGCGAATCCGGCCGGGCGCGATCGGGCCTGCGTCGTTGCCCTTGCGAATCTGAAATCGACACGGAGACACGGTGTTCTCGACACTTCCCGGCACTCGCCGGGGTGCTACCGGTGCGCATTGCACCGATCAATTCCACACACTCCCGCGACCGACCTGAGATCGGCGGGACCAGGAAGGATCTTCGTGACCGATACCACGGAGCACGCAGCGACCGGCACATCTGCCGGGAGCAAGAGTCTGTCGGCGATGACGTTGGCAGATCTCAAGTCCATGGCCGGCGCACGCGGCCTGAAGGGCATTTCCCAGCTGCGCAAGGGCGATCTCGTCGCGCTGCTGGCCGGCGGGCACGCGGCTGCCACCGCCGATGGTTCGACGGGCGGAACCGCCAACGGCCCGGCGCATGACGCGCCGACCGGGGCGGCAGCATCGCAGCGACCGCGCCGCGCCGCTTCCCGCGGTGCAGGGGCACCCGAGTCGCAGCCGGCACTGCTCGCCGACAGTGATGCGATCAGCGCACCGCGACACGCTGCCGGGGCCGACGAGACTGTGAAAGACGTCGGCCGGGAGTCCGGCCGATCGCGGCGGGACCGTCGTGGGCGCCGCGACGGGGCCGATTCCGGACCGGAGCAGCTCTCGGCCGGGCGCGTCGCGGACGACGTCGCGCCGCAGCCGGAGCACCCGGAGCGCGGCGGACGGCAGGAGCGCGGCGAGCGTCCTGACCGCTCCGAGCGCGGCGAGCGCGGAGACAAGCAGGACCGGGGTGACCGCACCGGGCGGGGCGACAATCGCAGCGATTCGCGGAGTGATCGCGGTGATCGCAACGATCGCGGCGACCGGGGTGACCGGGGTGATCGCGGCGATCGCGGCGACCGGGGTGATCGCAACGATCGCGGCGATCGCAACGATCGGGGTGACCGCAGTGACCGCAACGATGAGGACGATCGTGACGGCGGCCGCCGTCGCGGTCGGCGCTACCGTGATCGCAACCGTCGCGGACGCGACCGCTACGCCGACGCGGGCGAGCCAGAGGTGCGTGAGGACGACGTCCTGGTACCGATCTCTGGTGTGGTGGACGTGCTCGACTCGTATGCCTTCGTCCGCACGGCCGGCTACCTGGCCGGTCCGAAGGATGTCTACGTCTCGATGTCGCAGGTGCGCAAGTACGGCCTGCGTCGCGGCGACATGGTCACCGGCGCGATCAAGGCGCCGCGCGACGGTGAGCAGGGATCGGGGCGGCAGAAGTTCACACCTCTCGCGAAGATCGACACCATCAACGATCTCGATCCGGAGCTGATGCGCAATCGTCCCGAGTTCACGAAGCTCACCCCGCTGTATCCGAACGAACGACTTCGCCTCGAGACCGAGCCGCATATTCTGACGACCCGTGTCATCGATCTGGTGATGCCGGTCGGCAAGGGCCAGCGCGCCTTGATCGTGTCCCCGCCGAAGGCCGGCAAGACGTCGATCCTGCAGGCCGTCGCCAATGCGATCAGCACCAACAACCCGGAATGCCACCTCATGGTGGTGCTGGTCGATGAGCGGCCCGAAGAGGTCACCGACATGCAGCGCTCGGTGAAGGGCGAGGTCATCGCTTCGACCTTCGACCGGCCGCCGAGCGATCACACATCGGTGGCTGAACTGTCCATCGAGCGCGCGAAGCGGCTGGTGGAGATGGGCAAGGACGTGGTCGTGCTGCTCGACTCGATCACCCGGCTCGGCCGCGCCTACAACCTGGCCGCGCCTGCCTCCGGTCGCATCCTGTCCGGCGGCGTCGACTCGACGGCGCTGTTCCCGCCCAAGCGGTTCCTGGGCGCGGCCCGCAACATCGAGAACGGCGGCTCGTTGACGATTTTCGCCTCCGCGCTGGTGGAGACCGGCTCGGCCGGCGATACCGTCATCTTCGAGGAGTTCAAGGGAACCGGCAACGCCGAGCTGAAGCTCGATCGCAGACTCGCCGACAAGCGGCTGTTCCCCGCGATCGACGTCGACGCCTCCTCGACCCGCAAGGAAGAGCTGCTGATGGGCCCGGACGAGCTGGCCGTCACGGTGCGGCTGCGCCGGGTGCTGGCGGCTCTGGAGCCGCAGCAGGCTCTGGAGGTCGTGCTGGATCGGCTGCGCAAGACCAAGACGAACGCCGAGTTCCTGATGACGGTGGCCAAGAACATGCCCCTGTCCGAGTAGCCGCCACAACATCGCCGACGCGCCCCAGCCCGCCTCCGCGTGCTGGGGCGCCGGTGTGCTGGGCGCGTTTTCGGGCGAGCCTCGGTGACATTTTGAGGTGTTCCTTGCCTCCGTTTCAGCCGAGTCTCGCTGCATCTTCTTGAGTCGTTCCTTGCCGTCGCTGCGGGCGGCGCTCGCGACGCCCTGCGCTGCGGCTGCGTCACGCATCGACGCTCGCCTCAGCCTGCACTACGGCTGCGTCACGCCTCTAACTCCACCCCGCGATGAGCGCCACTCCGATCAGCGCCACCGCCACGCCCGCCTGTTGGACGCGGCGCAGACGCTCGCCGTGCACGGCGCGGGCGAGCACGACGGTGACGGCCGGGTAGAGCGACCCGAGAACGGCGACCGTTGCGAGACTTCCGACAGTGCTGGCGAACGCGAACGCAAGGTTCGCCGACACATCGAAGAGCCCCGCGATGACAACGATCAGCAGTACCCCGATGCGGTTGCCGCCCGTCGGCGAACGCCCGAAGATGCGGCGGCGCAGGCCGATCAACAGACCACCGAAGAGGGCCACCGAGGCCATGCGCATGGTGACCATGGTCATGATCGGTGAATAAGCGGATCCTCTGGTGATGAACAGCAGTGCCGCACCGAAACAGATCGCGGAAGCGACCGCGAGCACGACCGGCCGCATGCTGTGGCCGGCGGACCGTTCCGGGCCTCCCGCGCCCACGACTCCGGCCACCGCGAGGACGATGCCGATGCCGACCACGTAACTCGGCCACTGACCGGAAGCCACTCCTGCCGCCACCGGCACCACGACCCCGAGCGCCGCGATCGGTGCGACGACGCCCATCGTGCCGATCGCGAGAGCGTGGTAGAACGCCAGGAGACCCACCGCGCCGGTGATGCCCGCGGCGATCGCCCACGGCAGGTACCCGGTGGCGTCACTCCACGACCCGGCGACGCTTGCGACGCAGACGACCGCAACCAGTCCGGACGCCTGGGACAACGGCACGACGGCGAGCACCGGCAGCCGCCGGGACACCGTGCCACCGGCGAAATCCCCGATGCCCCACAGGAAGCTCGACACCAGAGCCAGCACGATCGCCATGCACGCACGGTATCCGGCGCCCGTCTTCGAGGCGGCGCTGCCCCGGACGACACAGGCGGCGTCCGGGGGCGGCCGACGATGCCGGGTGCGCCGTCACGTGAACCGCGTCATACCAGGTAGCAGGCATGCGGGCGCCGGGCACGGCGCGAATCTGGCATAATCATGAGGCCCCGTCCGGTTCACGCGCACGCGTCCGCGTCTGCGACCCGGCGGATGAACCCGAGAGGAACACCATGAAGACCGGAATCCATCCGGACTACGTCACCACCGAAGTGACCTGCGGCTGCGGGAACCACTTCACCACCCATTCGACCGTGGCCGGCGGCCAGATCCGCGTCGAGGTCTGCTCCGCGTGCCACCCGTTCTACACCGGCAAGCAGAAGATTCTGGACACCGGCGGTCGTGTCGCGCGGTTCGAGGCGCGGTACGGCAAGAGGGCCCGCTAGCTACTTCGGCGGCGTCCGCGTGGTCACGTTTCGACCCGCGGGCGCCGCTTTTCCATGCTCGGCATACGTCGCGCGGATTCTTGCGCGGGGGAGAGCCGCGGGTGGCGCCGTCGGCACGGTCGTGTCGCCACGGCAGCCGGCTGGGCTCGGTTCGGGTCCGGCCGGCGAACGCAGCGAAGAGAGCGGGAGAGATGGCAGACGGGCATGCCGACCGAGTCGACGAACTGGTCGGCGAGTATCACCAGCTGGAACGCGAGATGTCGGATCCGGCGTTGCATTCCGACCCGCAGCGCGCCCGGCGGGTGGGCCGACGCTACGCGGAACTGGCGCCGATTGTGAAGGCCGCGGACGAACTGACCGCCGTGGAGGGCGACCTCGCTGCGGCGCGCGAACTCGCCGGCGAGGACCACACCTTCGCCGACGAGGCCGAAGCGCTGGCCGTCCGCCACGAACAGCTGCAGAGCCATCTCGTGGAACTGCTGGCACCACGCGATCCGGACGATGCGAAAGACGTGATCCTGGAGATCAAGGCGGGGGAGGGCGGGGCGGAGTCCGCGCTGTTCGCCGGCGATCTACTGCGCATGTACTTGCGCTACGCGGAGGGACGTCGCTGGAAGACGGAGGTGCTCGCCGCAGCCGAATCCGACCTGCACGGATTCACTTCGGTGACCGTGGCCATCAAGGCCCCCGGCAACCCCGCTCCGGCCGACGGCGTCTGGGCCCGGCTGAAGTGGGAAGGCGGTGTTCACCGCGTGCAGCGGGTGCCGGTCACCGAATCCCAGGGGCGGATCCATACGTCGGCGGCCGGCGTCTTCGTCGCTCCGGAGGCGGAGGACGTGGACGTCACCGTTGATCCGGGTGACCTGCGAATCGACGTGTACCGGTCGTCCGGCCCGGGCGGCCAGTCCGTCAACACCACCGACTCTGCCGTGCGGATCACACACCTGCCGACCGGCATCGTGGTGTCCTGCCAGAACGAGAAGTCGCAGATCCAGAACCGCGAACAAGCCATGCGCATCCTGCGTTCACGATTGCTGGTCGCTGCGCGTGAGGCTGCCGACGCTGCTGCGGCCGATGCGCGCCGTTCCCAGGTCCGCACCGTGGACCGGTCGGAACGGGTGCGCACTTACAACTTCCCGGAGAATCGCATTGCGGACCACCGCGTCCGCTACAAGGCGTACAACCTGGACCAGGTGCTGGACGGGGATCTGGACGCGGTGCTTGATTCGTTGGCGGCCGCCGATCGTGCGGCCCGACTCGCCGGGGACGACGCCGACGCCTTGGGGCGGCGTTGAGACAGGAGAAAGCTGATATGACGCCGTCCTTCGGCGGAGCCCCCGCCGGTGCAGCCATGAGCGCGGGCCGCCAGTCGTTGCGGGTCGCAGTCATGGCGGCCACGGAAGAACTCGCCCGGGCCGGTGTGCCGTCTCCGAAGGTGGACGCTGAGGAATTGGCCGCGCACCTGCTGGGGGTCTCGCGGACTCGGCTGGGACTGCATCCGCTGCTCGACGCCGAACAATTCGCAGCCTTCCGCGACCTGATCGAGCGGCGCAAGCAGCGCGTGCCGTTGCAGCATCTCACCGGCACGGCCGCGCTCGGCGCCGTGACCGTGCGCGTCGGGCCCGGCGTGTTCATCCCACGGCCGGAGACCGAGGTGCTCGTCGAAGCCGCGCTGGAGGCGATCTCCGACGTGCCGCAGCCCGTCGTCGTCGACCTGTGTGCCGGCAGCGCCGCGATTGCGCTGGCCATCGCCGCGGCGCGCCCGGATGCCCGGGTGCACGCGGTGGAGCGCTCACCCGGCGCGCTGGCGTGGGCACGCCGCAACGCCGATGTGCAGGCCGCAGCCGGCCACACCCCGATTGATCTTCGCGGCGGCGACTTCACGGACGAGCGACTGCTGGCCGACCTGGACGGCACCGTCGACCTCGTCACCGCCAACCCCCCCTACGTGCCGGAGGCGACGGACGTCGATCCCGAGGTGGCCGAGCACGATCCGCCGGAAGCGGTGTTCGCCGGGCCGGACGGACTCGACGTGATCCGCCCATTGATCACCGTGGCCGCCGGCCTGCTGAAGCCCGGCGGGTTCCTGGCGATCGAACATGACGCCACCCAGGGGGATTCCGTACCCGCGCTGCTCGCCGTGCGCCGAGTGCTGTCCGACGTGCAGGATCACCCTGACCTGGCCGGCCGCCCGCGGTTCGTGACGGCGCGCCGGGTGCGCCTGGCGACGGCGGTGGACCGGGCCTGACAGACTGGAACATCGTGAGCACTTTCGACTGCAATGATCCCGATCAACGTGAACGCGGGCTGAAGGCCGCCGAGTCGGCGGCCCGAGCCGGAAACCTTGTGGTGATGCCGACAGACACGGTCTACGGCATCGGCGCCGACGCCTTCAACTCGCCGGCGGTGGCGGCCTTGCTGGCGGCCAAGGGACGGGGCCGGGACATGCCCGTGCCCGTCCTCGTGGGGTCATGGAACACACTCGATGGTCTGGCGCGGCAGGTCGATGAGGTTGCGCGCAGCCTCATCGAGGCCTTCTGGCCGGGCGGTCTGTCGCTGGTGATCCAGCAGGCTCCGTCCCTGGCGTGGGACCTGGGCGACACCAACGGCACCGTGATGGTGCGCATGCCGATGCACCCCGTCGCGCTCGATCTGCTGCGCACCGTCGGCCCAATGGCCGTGTCCAGTGCCAACCGCAGCGGTCGGCCACCGGCGACGACGGCGGCAGCGGCGAAGGAGCAGCTCGGCACGGACGTGGCGGTCTACCTGGACGGCGGCCAAGCGCCGGTCGGCGTGCCGTCCACGATCGTCGATCTGACCGGCGCGGCGCCGCGGGTCCTGCGCGAGGGCGCGGTGAGCCTGGACAAGATCCGCAAGGTCGTCGACATTCCGTAACCGGCTGGCGCACGCCCTTTCCGGGTGACAGCCTCGGGCCGGAGCGCCGACTACCCTTGAGGCCGATGCCCACCTTCACCCTGCCGATGCGCGAATATGCGCTCGTCTTCGGCGTCGCCATGCTGGTGACGTTCGTGCTCACCGGCGTGGTCCGCGGGTTCGCCCTGAAGGTGCGGGCACTCACCCCGATCAGGGTCCGTGACGTGCACCGGACACCGACCCCCCGACTCGGCGGCATCGGCGTGTACCTCGGTGTGACGGCCGCGCTGCTGCTCGCCTCCCAGCTTCCGCAGCTCAATCAGGCGTTCGAGGCGTCCAGCCAGCTGCTCGGCGTGGTGGTGGCCGGCGGCGTGATCTGCGTGGTCGGTGCGCTCGACGACCGCTTCGACCTGGACGCCCTCACCAAACTCGCCGCGCAGGTGCTGGCGGCCGCGATCCTGGTGTTCTTCGGCGTGCAATGGATCGTCATGTGGCTGCCGACCGGCTCCGGTGTGCACGGCACCACGGTGACGCTGGATCAGGCACAATCCACGCTGGCCACCGTGATGATCACGTTGGTGCTGATGAACGCTATGAACTTCATCGACGGCCTGGATGGCCTCTTGGCCGGAGTCGCTGCGATCTCCGGCATCGGCATGTTCGTGTTCTCCGCCCACGTGCTGGAGGTCTCCGCGAACGACAGCGCCGCGTCGCAGGCGCCGCTGATCGCCGTCGCGCTCGTCGGCGCCTGTCTCGGATTCCTGCCGCACAACTTCTACCGAGCGCGGATCTTCATGGGCGACGCCGGCTCGATGTTCATCGGCATGGCCATGGCCGCCGGGATCGTCGAGGTCGGTGGCACGATCAGCCCGTCCACCTATGGCGCCCGCACCACGGTGGCCGCGCTCGCGCCGTTGATCGTGGCGTTGGCTGTCGTGTTCATCCCCGCGCTGGACCTGCTGCTGGCGGTGGTACGCCGGACGAAGGAGCGGCGGCATCCGTTCAGTGCTGACCAGCGTCATCTCCATCACCGCATGCTGGCGGTCGGCCATTCGCACCGGGGCGCCGTGCTGGTGTTCTACCTGTGGGCGGCGGTGATCTCGGGCAGCGCGGTCGCGCTCGCGTTCACCGAATGGACCGACGTGGTCGCTCCTGCCGCAGGAGGTTTCTTGCTGGCCGTCCTCGCCACCTTCTGGCCCACGCTGCGCCGGCGCCGCGTGCGCGGCTCCACGTCACGGTCGCCCGGGCCGCCGTCGGTCGGTGGCCGCCCGAGGGCCGGCGCGGCGGTTACGCTGGGGGGTATCCACGCCCACCCACGATCCGAATCGACCGGTGATGACGCAACCGAGTTCCCCGCATCCCGCGCTGAACTATGACGACGTGCGGAGGGCCGACGAACGCAGCCGAGCACAGGGCCCCTGGTCGGTCGAGCACCTGAAGGTGTGTTGGGCGACACTGCTGGCGGCCGGCGTCGTACTCGTCACTGTGGTGGCGCTCACGACGGTCGGTCGCGACGTCGCCGGGGTAGCCGTCGGCATCGGAATCGTCGGCCTGTTCTTCTCGGTCTCGGCGTGGGTGATCGCGGCGGTCGGACGGCGACGGCCTGGCGCTGTGCTCGTCACCGCGTTGGCGACCTATGTGGTGAAGATCGTCATTCTGGGCGTCGTCATCATCACGATCCCGGCGGGAGGTCCGGTCGCGCCGCGGTGGATGGCCATCGGCGTCGTCGTCGGGCTGGTGGCCTGGATGGGAGCGCACCTCCGTTACATCTGGACGACGAAGCTGTACTACGTCGATCCATCGTGATAGCTGAAAGCCGGTAGCCGGTAGCACAGCCGAGTGTGGTGTGCGTGTGAACAAGATCGCCGCACGGGACGTCACGTCGGTGCTGGTAACGATCCATCGGACTGATACAGTCAGGCTGCCATGTCCAAGCGGTCCACCCCGAGCCCCGCGTCCCGCGGGAGCGCTTTGGGCTGGGGCGCTACTTCGACCATGTTCGGCGGAATCGCCGTATGGGGCGGAGGAGCTTGGCTGCTCGATCATTGGTGGGGGACGCACTTCGCCACACCGATCGGGGCGGTCCTGGGCGCGGCTCTCGGGGTATATGCGGTCGTGATGCGTTACGGTCGCGACCCCGAGGGGCAACAGACGCAGCAACAGGTGACGGAAAGACCGGTCGATCCTTCCCGAGGATCGCAACCGGCCAGTCTCGAGAGGTAATACGCGGTGGGTTCAAGTGTGGCACTGACCGCCAGCTTTGCTGCGGAGGGTGACGGGGCGGGCTTCCCGCCCACCGTCAACCACTCCTTCTTCTACGATGCGGTGGGCGATGGGTCGATCATCGCGTCGTGGAAGGTCACGGCCCTGCTCGTGATCGGCACGGCCGCGATCATGATCTTCTTCCTGCTGACCGCGCGCAAGGCGGCGGTCGTCCCCAGTAAGGTCCAGTTCTTCGCCGAGGGCATCTACGGCTTCGTCCGCAACGGCATCGCCGTCGAGGTGATGGGCCGGGCCGGCAAGAAGTGGGCTCCCTTCCTCTCCACGATGTTCGTGTTCATCCTCCTGATGAACCTCTGGGAACTCATCCCGTTCGCCATGATCCCGGTGAATTCGCACTTTGTCTTCCCGGCCGCCCTGGCGGTGATGGTCTGGGTGATCTACAACCTCGAAGGCATCAAGAAACACGGTGCTATCGGCTACCTCAAGAGTCAGTGCGTGATCCCCGGCATCCCGTGGCCGATGCACATTCTGCTGATCCCGATGGAGTTCCTGTCGAAGATCCTGCTGCAGCCGTTCACGCTGGCGATCCGGCTTTTCGCCAACATGTTCGCCGGCCACATGTTGGTGGTCGTCGCCGGAGCGGGCACCATCTATCTGCTCGAGTCCGGCGGATTCAACTACGCCATGGCGGTGCTCCCGGCGCTGGCCAGCGTCGGCCTGTGGTTCTTCGAGCTGTTGATCTGCGCGCTACAGGCATACGTTTTCGTCCTGCTCACGGCCATTTACATTGAAGGGGCCACGGCGGACTCGCATTAAGACGTGGTGGCGGGGCAGGGGTCGCTGCCGCGTCATGAGTGACGCCCTCCGCGGGCACTTCGACCGGTCATCATCGGATGACTACCTTGTTTCACACAGTTGTTGCTGAACCACCCGGTCCGCATCTGCGGATCCGGACACCACCGAAAGGGAGAAGTACCACATGGCCATCCAGGCTCTCGCCGCCGCCGATGCGGTCAGCGGCACGCTCGACATTGCCGGCAACCTCGGCGCCATCGGATACGGTCTGGCGGCCATCGGCCCCGGCATCGGCGTCGGCATCGTGTGGGCGGCGTACATCCAGTCGACCGCGCGTCAGCCCGAGTCCGCCGGCCTGACCCGCACCTACGCGTTCCTCGGGTTCGCGGTGTCCGAGGCCCTCGCCCTGCTCGGCTTCGTCGTGCCGTTCATCTACTGATTCTGCTCGAACCACCTCGAATCACGTAGCCCCGTCGGCAGCGACCACGGGGGACCGGAGAAAGGTTGATGGCTGGTGCCATACATTCTGGCGGCTGAAGGGGCGGAGGCCGGGCCCGCGGTTCTGGGCGTGCCGTGGGGCGAACTCGTCATCGGCATCGTGAGTTTCGCGATTCTGGTCCTTGTGCTGCGCAAGTACGCATGGCCGATGTTCGAGAAGGCGTACGCCGAGCGGACAGCGGCGATCGAAGGCGGCATCGCCAAAGCCGAACAGGCGCAGGCGGATGCCGCAGCCGCCCTCGAGGAGTACAACCGGCAGCTGGCCGGCGCCCGCGAGGAAGCCGCGAAGATCCGCGAGGACGCGCGCGCCCAGGCGCAGTCGATCCACGACGATCTGGTCGCCAAGGCCAAGGCTGAGACCGAACGGATCGCGGCAGCCGGCCAGGCGCAACTGGACGCACAGCGTGCAGCGATCGTCGCGGAGTTGCGGGCTGATCTCGGTCGCGTCGCGGTCGATCTCGCGGGCAAAGTCGTCGGCGAGTCCCTGGAGGACGAGGCCCGTCAGCGTCGCACGGTCGATCGCTTCCTCGCCGAGCTGGAGAACTGATGGCGGGGCTGGCATCGCAGCAAGCGATCTCCGCCGCGACGAGCGAGCTGCTCAAGTTCGCCGCCACGATGGATGACGCGGCCTTGACGACTGTCGCGTCGGATCTGTCCGGCGTGGCGGCGGGGTTGGCCGGCAGTCCGCAGCTTCGTCGCATGCTCACGGAGACCACGGCACAGGCGGAAGCCAAGGTGGCGCTCGCCCGGCGGCTCTTCGAAGGGCGGATCCAGCAGCAGAGTCTGGCGCTGGTCACGTTGGCCGTCGGCGAGCGGTGGAACAGCGGACGCGACCTGGTAGACGGCCTGCGCAGGCTCTCCCGCACGGCCAGTTTCCTGAAGGCGGAGCGGGCGCACGAGCTCGACGGCGTCGAGGACGAGATCTTCCGTTTCGGGCGCATTCTCGACGCGAATCCGCAGCTGGCGCTGGTCCTGGACGATCCCGCCACGACTGCTGATGCGCGAGTCGCGATCGTCCACCGGCTGCTGGACGGCAAGGCGCATACGCTCACCGTGGATCTGCTGGGCGGCCTCGCCCAGGATCTGGGTGGGCGCACCTTCGCCCACGGCGTCGCCGAGCTCGTGGAGCAGGCGGCCCAGCGGCGCGACAAGATCGTCGCTATCGCCACGGCGGCTGCGCCGCTGTCCGACGCGGAGTTCCAGCGCCTGCAGTCCGCCCTGACCGGGATCTACGCGCAGCAGGTCGTCGTCCACGTGATCGTCGATCCCGCCATCGGCGGCGGGCTGCGTGTCCGCGTCGGTGACGAGGTCATCGACGGCAGCATCTCCGGTCGATTGGCAACGATACGGGCGAAGCTGGCTCGATGAGCCGGCTCGCGCTCAGCATTCCTGTGCACCACCAACTGATGAGGAACGAACAACGATGACCGAGTTGACGATCTCTCCCGACGAGATCCGCTCCGCGATCGAAGGCTATGTGGCCGACTACGCCCCGGGGGTGACCCGGGAGGAGGTCGGCATCATCGCATCCACCGGCGACGGCATCGCGACGGTGGAGGGCCTGCCCTCGACGATGGCGAATGAGCTGCTGTCGTTCCCGGGCGGGGTTCAGGGCGTGGCCCTGAACCTCGACGAGCGCTCCATCGGCGCCGTCATCCTGGGCGATGCCGAAAAACTGGCGGAGGGCCAGCAGGTGACCCGGACCCGCGAGGTGCTCTCGGTTCCGGTCGGCGACGCCTTCCTGGGGCGTGTGGTGGACCCGCTGGGACACCCCATCGACGGCCTGGGGGAGATCGAGGCCGAAATGCATCGTGCCCTCGAGCTGCAGGCACCGTCCGTGGTCCAGCGCCAGTCGGTCACCGAACCGCTGCAGACCGGTGTCAAGGCCGTCGATGCGATGACGCCGATCGGGCGCGGCCAACGCCAGCTCGTGATCGGCGACCGCAAGACGGGCAAGACCGCGCTGTGCGTGGACACGATCATCAACCAGAAGTCGAACTGGGCCACGGGCGACCCGAAGCAACAGGTGCGGTGCATCTATGTCGCGATCGGGCAGAAGGGTTCGACCATCGCCGGCGTCCGCCAGGCGTTGGAAGACGCCGGCGCGTTGGAGTACACGACGATCGTTGCTGCGCCCGCCTCGGACTCAGCCGGCTTCAAGTGGCTGGCCCCGTACACCGGTTCGGCGATCGGCCAGCACTGGATGTATGCCGGCAAGCACGTGTTGATCATCTTCGACGATCTGTCCAAGCAGGCCGAGGCGTACCGCGCGATTTCGCTGCTGCTGCGCCGCCCGCCGGGCCGCGAGGCATACCCCGGTGACGTGTTCTACTTGCACTCCCGCCTGCTCGAGCGCTGCGCGAAGCTGTCCGACGATCTCGGCGCCGGCTCCATGACGGGCCTGCCGATCATCGAGACGAAGGCCGGTGACGTCTCGGCGTTCATTCCCACGAACGTCATCTCCATCACCGACGGTCAGGTGTATCTGCAGTCGGACCTGTTCAACGCGGGTGTCCGCCCGGCCATCAACGTCGGCATCTCGGTTTCCCGCGTCGGGGGCGCCGCGCAGGTCAAGGCGATGCGCTCCGTCTCCGGCACGCTGCGTCTGGACCTGTCCGCCTATCGTGAGCTCGAAGCGTTCGCGGCATTCGGCTCGGACCTGGACGCCGCATCGCGCCGCTCACTGGATCGTGGCTCGCGGCTGGTGGAACTGCTGAAGCAGGGCCAGTACTCGCCGTATCCGGTCGAGGAACAGGTCGCGTCGCTGTGGGCCGGTACCCGCGGACATCTCGACCGGGTTCCGGTGCAGGACATCCGGCGTTTCGAGGCGGATTTCCTGCAGTACCTGCGGCACCTGCCGGGCGGCCCGCTGGAGGTGATCCGCACGCAGCAGAAGCTGAGCGACGAGATCGAGTCGGGCCTGCAGGAGGCACTGGACGTGGTGGCGCAGTCGTTCACCACCTCCGACGGCACCCTGCTCGGTCGCGAGGCGGAGGCCAAGCCCATGGACGAGGCGGAGGTCGGCCAGGAGAAGGTCCAGGTTCGGCGCGCCGCTCCGCCCAAGAAGTGACGCACGTGGGCGAGCGATGCGAGAGCGGGACTGGCGACGTGAAACAGCACGCGCGCGCGGCCGGGGTCACGGCCGCACCACAATGCGGGCAGGGAGGTGAGCGGTAGTGGCACAGGTACGAGTGCTCAAGCAGAAGATCAAGGCGACTCAGTCGACCCAGAAGCTGGTGAAGGCACAGGAGTTGATCGCGACCTCGCGCATCGCCAAGTCACAGGCCCGAGTGGCGGCGTCCGCTCCGTACTCGGCTCAGATCACCGAGGTGTTGACCGCGCTGGCCACGGCGTCGTCGCTGGACCATCCGCTGCTCACCGAGCGTGCGGACGCCCGACGGATCGGGATCCTGCTGCTCACCTCCGATCGTGGCCTCTGCGGGGGGTTCAACGCCAACGCCATCAAGGCAGCGGAGGAACTGGCTGCGCTGCTGCGTGAGCAGGGTCGTGAGCCGGTCCTGTACATCATCGGTCGCAAGGGCCTGGCGTACTACTCCTTCCGTGGCCGGCCGGTGGCCGCGTCGTGGACCGGGTTCTCGGAGAAGCCGTCATACGCCGACGCCGAGACGGCCGCGGATCTGCTGCTGGAGGGATTCCTGGCGGGTTCCTCCGGGGAAGTCGCCATGCCGGATGGGTCGACTGCGCCAGGTATCGACGGTATCCATGTGGTGGGCACGCATTTCGTGTCCATGATCTCCCAGGTCCCGCGTGCCCGTCGGGTGGCGCCGATGGAGATCGAGTACGTCGGCACGGACGCTCCCGGCGGCCCGCTGCCGTCCTACGAGTTCGAACCGAGTCCGGACTCGCTCATGCATGTGTTGCTGCCGAAGTACATCACGACCCGTATCTACGCGGCGTTGCTCGATTCAGCGGCTGCGGAGTCCGCGGCGCGACGGGCCGCCTGCAAGAGCGCGTCGGACAACGCCGCGGACATCATCCGCAAGACCACCCTGCTGGCCAATCAGGCCCGGCAGGCCCAGATCACTCAGGAACTCTCTGAGATCGTCGGCGGTGTCGAGGCACTCGCCGCTTCCGCAAGCGAAGAGGACTAACTTACATGACGACCGCAACTTCCCCAGCGACGAAGAATGCGACCGGTCGGGTCGTTCGGGTCATCGGCCCGGTCGTCGATGTCGAGTTCCCGCGCGGCAGCGTGCCGCCGCTGTTCAACGCCTTGCACGTGGATGTGGACCTTGCCGGGACCACCCGCACGTTGACCTTGGAGGTCGCGCTGCACCTGGGTGACGACGTGATCCGGGCGATCTCCATGCAGCCGACCGACGGCCTGGTGCGCAGCGCGCCCGTGACCGACACCGGAGCCGCCATCTCCGTTCCGGTGGGCGACGCCGTCAAGGGCCACGTGTTCAATGCGCTGGGGCAGTGCCTGGACGAGCCCGGCGCAGCGGACTCCGCCGAGCACTGGCCCATCCACCGCAAGGCGCCCGCGTTCGACCAGCTCGAGGGCAAGACCGAGCAGCTCGTCACCGGGATCAAGGTGATCGACCTGCTGACCCCGTATGTGCAGGGTGGCAAGATCGGCCTGTTCGGCGGCGCCGGCGTCGGCAAGACGGTGCTGATCCAGGAAATGATCACTCGCGTTGCGAAGAACTTCGGCGGTACCTCGGTCTTCGCCGGCGTGGGCGAGCGCACCCGTGAGGGCAATGACCTGTTCACGGAGATGACGGAGTCCGGTGTCATCGCGGACACCGCGTTGGTGTTCGGCCAGATGGACGAGCCCCCGGGCACGCGTATGCGCGTCGCGCTGTCGGCGCTGACCATGGCCGAGTACTTCCGCGACGTGCAGCAGCAGGATGTGCTGCTGTTCATCGACAATATCTTCCGGTTCACCCAGGCGGGTTCGGAAGTCTCCACGCTGCTCGGCCGTATGCCGTCCGCCGTGGGCTACCAGCCGACGTTGGCCGACGAGATGGGCGAGTTGCAGGAGCGCATCACCTCCACCCGCGGCCGGTCCATCACCTCGCTGCAGGCGATCTACGTGCCCGCCGACGACTACACCGACCCGGCGCCGGCCACGACGTTCGCGCACCTGGATGCCACCACGGAGCTCGACCGGGCCATCACCGAGAAGGGCATCTACCCCGCGGTGAACCCGCTGTCGTCCACCTCCCGGATCCTCGATCCGCAGTACGTGGGCGAGGAACACTACCGGGTGGCCCAGGAAGTGATCCGGATCCTGCAGAAGTACAAGGAACTGCAGGACATCATCGCCATCCTGGGCATGGACGAGCTCTCCGAGGAGGACAAGCTCCTCGTCGGTCGCGCCCGCCGCATGGAACGCTTCCTGGGCCAGAACTTCTTCGTGGCGAAGCAGTTCACCGGGCAGGACGGCTCCTACGTGGAGATGGACCACACCATCGAGGCGTTCGCCGCGATCGCCAAGGGGGAGTACGACAACATCCCGGAGCAGGCGTTCCTGAACGTCGGCGGTATGGACGACGTCATGGCCAAGGCCAAGGAACTCGAAGGCTAGCCGGTGGTTGTCTAGCGGGCGAAACCGGATGGCACCGAACTAGGGCGCAGGAAGAGCGGCCGAGCCGGGGCCCTGGCGCCGTCGCCTGTTGCTCGGGCCCGAGCGCGGGCCCGATCGGCGCCGCCGACTGGCGGCGCCGGCAGGCTGTGCGGTGCACGCGGTCGGATAGAATAGGGCCTCCGAGAGCGGCGGCCGTCAGTGGGGAGCGAGACACGTGGCAGATATGCAGGTCGACCTGGTCGCCGTCGAGCGCGCGATCTGGTCCGGTCGCGCGACCTTGGTGGTGGCGCGCACGGTCGATGGCGACATCGGTGTCATGCCCGGCCATGCTCCGTTGCTCGCCGAGCTTCGTGAGGGATTCGCGGCGCGCATTCAGCGGGTGGACGGTCCGGTGCTGGGAGTAGCGGTGCACGGCGGATTCCTGTCCGTCACTGCTGACGGAGTCTCGATCCTGGCCGAGGACGCGCAGCTGGCCGACGAGATCGACATCCAGCGTGCCAAGGAGGCTTACGAGCGCGCCAAGGCAGCCGGCACGGAGACCGCCGAGACCGAGGCCGCACTTCGACGGGCCCGCGCGCAGCTCCTCGCCGTCGGCCAAGACATTTAGTTCGCTTCGGTGGGCTCCGGGGCGCGGCGATGGAACTAGCGGAATTCGTCGGCCTCGCGCTTCTGGTCGTTCTGGTGGCACTGGGGCTCATCGTCGCGGTACGGCGGGTCATCCTTATCCGGGCCGGTGGCTTCGACGTGAGCTGGCGTCTGCGGCCGGCCAATGACGATCGCGGCTGGATGCTGGGGCAGGCACGTTTCCGGCGTGGTCAGTTGGCGTTGTACCGCTCGTTCTCCGCATGGCCCACGGCCGCAATGACACTCGACCGGTCGGCGCTGGTGCTCGGCGCGGTCCGGCCACCGCACGGCGCGGAACCGGAACTGCTACCCGCGTCGGTGGCGATCGTCACGGGTTCATGCGCCGGCACGCCGCTGGAACTCGCCCTGACGGAGGACGCGCTGACGGCGCTGCGCTCGTGGGTGGAGTCCCGACCTCCCGGGTCGCGCGTTCCCAGCCGCGAGCATCTGGGTGGCTAACTCCGCTGGTTGCGGCCGGCCGTATGCCGCGCGCCGGACTTACGTCGGATCGATGGATCCGCGCGGTCCCCGCCAGGAACCCATTTGACGTCGCCGCCCGGGTTGGCGACCCGCGACAGGATGAACAACAGGTCGGACAGCCTGTTCAAATAGGTGCAGGCCAAAGGGTTCGTCCCGTCCGGGTCGCTGTCGTGAAGCGCCCAGGCCGACCGCTCCGCCCTGCGTGCGACCGTGCGCGCCTGATGGAGCAGAGCCGCCGCCGGCGTCCCGCCCGGGAGGATGAACGAATCGAGGTTCGGGAGCGCGGCGTTGAACCGATCGCAGTCCGTCTCGAGCCGATCGATGTACTCCTGGGTGACGCGCAACGGTTCCCAGGCGGGATCCGGTATCACCGGAGTGCCCAGGTCCGCGCCGACATCGAACAGCTCGTTCTGCAGACGTGCGATGACCTCGGTCACCTCGGCGTCCGGAGTGCCGAGTGAGCGCACCATCCCCAAGCAGGAATTCGCTTCGTCGCAGTCGGCGTACGCCACGAGACGCACGTCATACTTCGCGACCGTGCTGCCGTCGACCAGTTTGCTGGTTCCTTTGTCGCCGGTGCGGGTGTAGACGCGTGTGACGTGGATGGCCATGGCGTGAGCCTATCCGGAATCCCGATACGCTCTCGAGTGTGGATGTGCACGGCGAACTGCTGCTGGTGACGGGAGGCGCCCGACTCGACGGCGAAGTCGCGGTGTCCGGCGCGAAGAACAGCGTCCTCAAGCTGATGGCAGCGGCGCTGCTGGCCGAAGGCACCACCACGATCGGCAACTGCCCGCAGATCCTGGACGTGCCCATGATGGCCGACGTGCTGCGCGGTCTCGGTTGCGCGGTCACGCTCGACGGCGACACCGTCACCATCACCACGCCCGCCGAACTGTCGCACCGCGCGGACTTCCCGGCCGTGGGTCGGCTGCGTGCGTCGGTATGCGTTTTGGGACCGCTGATGGGGCGGCTGCACCGCGCCGTGGTGGCGCTGCCCGGCGGCGACGCGATCGGCTCGAGGCCGCTGGACATGCACCAGAGCGGCCTCAACGCTTTGGGGGCCAGCACTCGCATCGAGCACGGTGCCGTGGTCGGCGAGGCGCGTGAGCTGCGGGGGGCCGCGGTCGAGCTGGAGTTCCCGAGTGTCGGGGCGACCGAGAACATCCTCATGGCCGCGGTGCTGGCTCGTGGCACGACTGTCATCGACAATGCAGCGCGCGAGCCGGAGATCGCCGACCTGGCGCAAATGCTCGAGCAGATGGGTGCGCGTATCAGCGGTGCGGGCACCGCCACCATCGTCATCGACGGCGTCGATGGCCTGACGCCGGCGCAGCACCGCACGGTGGGCGACCGGGTGGTGGGGGGCACGTGGGCGTTCGCCGCCGCCGTCACCCGCGGCCGAGTGCAGGTGCGCGGCGTCGATCCGAACCATCTCACCGTGCCTCTGGAACGACTGTCTGCCGCGGGCGCCTGGGTGCAAGAGCGGCCCGACGGGTTCGAGGTAGTTATGGACGGACGGCCCCGTGCCGTCGATTTCGTCACGCTGCCGTATCCGTCGTTCCCGACGGACCTGCAGCCGATGGCGCTGACCCTGGCTGCCATCGCCGACGGGCACTCCATGATCACCGAGAACGTCTTCGACGCGCGCTTCCGCTTCGTGGAGGAACTGATCCGGATGGGTGCCGACGCGCGTGTCGATGGCCACCACGCGGCCATCCGCGGCCGCGAGCAGCTTTCCAGCGCCCCGGTGTGGGCGAGCGACATCCGGGCTGGCGCGGGATTGGTGCTGGCCGGGCTGGCCGCGGACGGTGTGACGGCCGTGCATGACGTCTTTCACATCGACCGCGGCTATCCGCACTTCGTGGAGGACCTGCGGGCCCTGGGCGCCGAGGTCCAGCGCGTGACCGCCGAGTGAGGGAGCCGGACCGGTAGGCTCGGACCCGTGCGTCTCGTGGTGGCCAAATGCTCGGTGGACTATTCCGGTCGGTTGACGGCGCACCTTCCGATGGCGATGCGGCTCATCCTGATCAAGGCGGACGGTTCCGTGTCGATTCACGCCGACGATCGCGCCTACAAGCCGCTCAACTGGATGAGCCCGCCCTGTACGATCCGCATGGACGACGACATCTGGACGGTCACCAATCGAAGCGGCGACACCCTGGTGATCAGCATCGAAGAGGTGGTGCATGAATCGGCACACGACCTCGGCGTCGATCCGGGCCTGATCAAGGACGGCGTGGAGGCGCATCTGCAGGCCCTGCTCGCCGAGCAGGTCGAGCGCCTGGGCAGCGGCTACACCTTGATACGTCGTGAGTACCCGACGCCGATCGGACCGGTCGATCTGCTGTGCCGCGACGCGGCCGGAGCCGTCGTCGCAGTCGAGATCAAGCGTCGTGGCGAGATCGACGGCGTGGAACAGCTCACTCGGTACGTGGAACTCTTGGGCCGTGACCCGCTTCTGGCGCCGGTGACCGGCGTGTTCGCCGCGCAGCAGATCAAGCCGCAGGCCCGTACGTTGGCCGAGGACCGCGGGCTTCGGTGCGTGGTGCTCGACTATGACGCCATGCGTGGAATGGACGACAGCGTGGGCCGGTTGTTCTAGCCGAGGGCGCGACGGGCACAATGACGACGACAGTGTGACGACGGAGGTTGAGCGGTGGACATCACCATTGGGATCGCGGAACACGGACGGCAGCTGACGCTCAGCGTCGACCAGGACCAGGACGCGATCGAGAAGCAGGTGACCGAGGCGCTGGCCGGTTCGGTGCTGGCACTGGCCGACGACAAGGGCCGCAAATTCATCGTGCCGACGGCGAAGATCGCGTTCGTGGAGATCGGTGCCGCGGACAGCCGTCGCGTCGGTTTCGTGAGCGGGAGCTAACCTGCGGTGACGCTGCCCTCGGCCCGTGGACCGGCCGATGCCGATGCGTCGTGGCGCGGGAAGTGGGATATGCCCCGCCACGCGAGGGCGGAGAGCAGATCGACCGCCCGTGAGCGATCGATCTGCTCCGATTGATCGAGCCAGTAGCGTGCGCTGATCTGTGACAGTCCCACCAGTCCGGCGGCGAGCAGGCGGGCGCTCGCCTCGTCGGTGCCGGTGTCCGCGGTGATCGTGTCGCTGATGGCGGCGATGCACGCATCGGTCGCGCGATCGACGATCGAAGCGATCTCGGTCTCGCCACGAAGATCGGATTCGAAGACCAGCCGGAACGCTTGACCCTTGTCCGCAACGAACGCGAAATATGCGGCGACGGCCTTCTCGACGCGGACCGCGTTGTCTTCGCTGGAGCCGATCGCATGTTCGACGCGACGGACCATCTCCGCGGCGGATTCCTCCAATAATGCCTTGTACAACGCCAACTTCGATGAGAAGTGCTGGTAGAGCACCGGTTTGCTCACGCCGGCGCTGTCGGCGATGTCGTCCATCGACGCCGCGTGGTAACCCTGCGACACGAACACGGAACGTGCCGAGCGGAGCAATTGCTCTCGCCGGGCCTCTCGACCCATCCGTCCGCCTGGGCGGCCGAGATCCGAGGGCATCCACGCACTCCCCTCGATCGATGCTGCTCGCCGGCCTGGCGGCACCCTCGTACTTTACTCGTCGGTAACTCCTAACCCGCTGTCCGCACGGGAACCTGCCGGTACCGGGCAGCGACGACGGCACCGATCGCATCCAGTGACCGGCCGGACAGGTAGTTCGTCAGTGCGTGCTGGTCGAAGTCGATGGGCGAGCCTGCCGGCACGTTCGACGGCGCGGCAATGACGTTGGCGTCGAAGGCATCACCGGTCGGATCGGGACCGAACGGGCCCCAGTCGGCCCCGAATGCCCATTTGCGGGCGATCTGCCCCACCGGATTCACCGCGGCGACGACACTGCTGGCGCCGACCGCGGGGACCGGATCCAACGGGAAGCTCAGGCTGTAGACGTGATCGGCCTGGACCGCACGCAGGTCGCGGGCGGTGGTAACGCCGTAGCCGGCACCGGGCGATCCCAGCAGCACCACGTCGTCGACACCGGCTCCCTTGTCCAGGTAGCGCGCGGCTTGGGCCACGGTGGTCGAGCCGTACGAATGCCCGATCAGGCTCAGGTTCGCGGCCGGGTTGGTCAGCGGGCGAAGTGCGTGCACGAAGGCCGCCAAGCTTGCACCGCCCATCAGCGCGTCCGTCGCGTCGATGGCTCGGACCGAGTCCCGGACCGCGCCGCGCGCCGCGTCGTAGGCATTGCCCCACAAGCCGTCTTTCGCGGAGCTCAGCGGAATGTCGTAACCGAACCACAGCACGGTGGCGGTGACAGCGGTGCGGCCGCCGGCCGTGTCGGCGGCCGCGTTGAGCGCATGGGCAAGCTCGAAACCGTCGGCGACGGCCACCGGAGAGTTGCCGACACCGGGGACGAGCACCGCCACGGAAGTCGCCTGCGAAACATCGCCGATGGCGATGGCGACGCCGCCCTGACCCGCTGGATCGTCCGGGTCGTACCGGAGCAGCTGCGCGGTGTATCCGGCGGCACGAGCACGCTGCAGCGCACTGTTGACTGCCAGGGCGAAGTGATGGCGGCGTCCAGCCGGCGACCGGAGGTCGTCACCGAGCAGCGCCGTGTTCGCGTGATGTTCGACGGCGGCAGGACTCACGGCCATCGGCGGTAGCACGGCAGCCGGATCGATCGTCATCGCCGCCGCCGCGCATTGAGCCGCCGCATCCAATGACCTGGCGATGGACATGATGGCGGCGTTCAGGTTGACGACGAGCGCGGCCCGTTCGCCGTCGATGCGCAGCATCTCGTCGACCCCACCGGTCCACGACCGCGATCCGAGGCCCATGGCCGCAATGGCGTCGTCGGCGGCTGCGTAGGCGGTGGCGACGTCTCCGTGCGCCTTCGCGATCGCCGCTGAGAGCTCCGAAACGACCGGAAGGGTGTCCTGGCAGGCTTGCTCCACCTGGTCGCTGAGTGACATCAGCGTGCGGACAGCGTCATGCGGTGCGGTCGTGGACCATCCTGATGCGACTGCCGACAGCGCCACCGCGGCACGTTCGCGGCCGAACCGCAGGGCCAGGATCTCCGAGTTCAGCAGGTGGGCGGCCGCATCGGCGATGCCCGGGTCCGCCGCCTCGATGTCGGCGGCGGTCGATGCCGGATCCACCAGCCCGTACTGTTGCGCCCAATACGACGTGACGTGCGACATGCGGTTCTCAGAACCCGGCGAGGCAAAGCTGCTCGGCCTGGTCGAAGGAGTCGGCTGCCCCGTCGAGTTTCCGGGCGGTTTCGGAGGCGACATCGGCCAGCCGTTGGGTGGCCGAAAGACCTTCTTCGGCGCGCCGCATCGCCAGCCGCAGTGCTTCTCGTGCCGACGACGAGCCGTGCGGGACGGCGGCGCCCAGCGTCGTTGCCGTGGGCAGTCGGATCGGCTGTTCGAGATAGCCGGCGGCGTCTCGCAGGGCCGATGCGGCTGCGTGGATGTCGACCGTATCGACATCGAGTTCGCAGGGCATGTTCGTCTCTCCTTGCGGTGGGATGAGCGAATCGATGTATCACGACGGTAGGGCCGCTGTCGGCGGCGTCGCACTCCTGCACCTCTCCTGTGGACAGGAATTGGTCAGGTGGACAATGCGCGCGAGGCACGGTGTCCCGCGCCCGGGACAGGCACCATGGAGTGATGAGTATTCATCCCCGCAGGTTCGGGCCGGCGCCACGGGACCACCTCGCTTCGCAGACCACGGCGCGACTCGCCGACGTCACACTTCCGCCGGCACCCGCGTTCACGGCTGCGGCCCCGCACGGACGGACGATCACGGACGGCGGGCTCGACATCTTCCTCCGTTCGGTGCCGGGCCCCGCCGACGCCACGCCCACGTGGTACATCCACGGGCTCGAGGGCTCGTCCCGGAACTGGGATCGGCTCGCTGCCGTCCTGGCGGGGGTCAGTGCCGGATATGCGCCCGATCTGCCGGGATCCGGATCGTCCGCCCCGCCCCGGCACCCTTTCTCCGTGGCCGACGACGCTCGTCTGGTGGCCCGATTGATCGAGCGATCCGGTGGACAGCCGGTGCATCTCGTGGGCAACTCGCGCGGAGGCGTGGTCGCGACCGTTCTGGCCGCGCAATACCCGGAGTTGGTACGAACGCTGACGTTGATCTCGCCGGCCGTGCCGGATTTCCGTGTCGTCGGAGAACGCGGTGCCAGCGCACGACTGGCGCTGGTCATGCTGCCCGGCGCCATGGGTCCGCTGACTCGGCTGCTCGACTCCTTCGCGCCGGATGACCGTGCACGTGGCCTGGCCCTGACGTGCTTCGGCGAACCCGAAAAGCTGTCCGCCGAGGATATTGCCGCCGCCGCGGAGGATGTTGCCGCCCACCAGACCGCACCGTGGGCTTCGGAGAACGCGGTGCGGTCGCTGCGGTCGCTGATATGGGCGCAACTTCGCCCGGGGAAATGGTCGCTTGCGACGGCGGCCCGGTCGGTCACGCGGCCGACGCTCGTGGTCTGGGGCACCAGGGACCGCCTGGTCGACTGTCGGCTGGCCCGACGCACCGCGTCGGCGTTCGCCGACTCCCGGTTGCTCATGCTGGAGCGGACCGGACATGTGGCACAAATGGAAAGACCCGTGTCCGTCGCGCGCGCCATGGTCGCGTTGTGGGAGGACGATGCCGCTTGCACCCGCAACGCGGGCGCGCCTGTCCCGTCGACCTGCCGAGTTGTGGGAACCTAGCACAGTGACCAGCACCGACCCTTTCGGCCCGCGCACCGGGCGCGCTCCCAGACCAGGGGACGGCGATGTCGGTCTGCGCGGCCAACGGCGCGAGGCGCCGGTCGGAGACCGCCGTGGACCGGCGCAAACAGGCGCTGCGCGCCCGGCCAATGACGCGCGCGGGATCTCGGGGCACCGGAGCGCGGCGCCGCCGTCGGCCGGCCACGAGGCTCGAGGCCTGTCCCGGTCCACGCTCTGGGATGACGGCGAACGGGGCGACAACCGTTTCAGTGGCCCTCAGCCCCTTCGTGCGAGGTGGGATCCGGTCCCGCCGCCGCGCCCGCGCGTCGGCCGGCGGCGGACGCGCACCGAACGTCGGCGCAGTTCGTTGGGATGGTTCCTGCACCATTACGGGTGGCGCGCCTACGCGCTTCCGATTCTGGTGGCGCTCACGGTGGTCGCCGTCGTCGGCGTGGTCAATTCCGCCGGAACACCGGACGCCGCCGACCTGGGGGCGGGTGAGTCGGGGGTGGTGACCGTGACGATTTCCGGGTCGGTGGTCACGACCGTCACCATCGCCGGGCCCGGAGCCACGACGACGGTAGCCGACGGTGCGCAGCCGACGGCGACCGGCGGCGGATCGGACCCGGCTGCGAGCGGGGTGGACGCGACGGACATCTACGCGCAGGCCAGGGTCGCGGCCCAGATCCCGCCAACGCCCCGGATCGACCCATCGACCGCATTCGAAGGCGTTGTCATGGGTGCGCTTCCATCGGGCGATGCGTTTGCGAAGACGGGCGCCGGCACCTTCCATGTGGTGCCGGGCACGTCCGACCCGTTCGGATCCGGCCCCGACCACCGCACCTTCACAGTCGAATCCGAGGACGGCATCCAGTCCGCCACGGCGGACCAGGACTTCGCCGACGCTGTGGTCGCGATCCTCTCCGGCCCGCACTCGTGGGCGGCGGACGGGAAGTTCACATTGCAGCGCATCGACTCCGGTGTTCCGGATTTCCGCGTCACGTTGACCAGCCAGATGACGACGAGACAGGCGGACTACTGCGGCTGGGAGGTTCAGTTGGAGGCCAGCTGCTATAACTCGGCGCATGGCCGCGTCCTGATCAACGATGCGCGGTGGGTCAGGGGGGCCTACTCGTACGACGGGGACCTCGTCTCGTATCGCGTCTACGCGATCAATCACGAGGTCGGGCACGCTCTCGGGTACGACCATGAGGCCTGTCCCGTGACAGGCGGCCCGGCCCCCGTGATGATGCAGCAGTCGTGGAGCACTGCGGATGACGATGTGGCGAGGCTCAATGGCGGTGGCCCGGTACCCGCGGACGGCAAGGTGTGCCGCGCGAACCCGTTCGTCATGGCCGGCTGAGATCGCTTCCCGTTGTGCCACACTGACCACATGACCGCACCACAGCCCCAGGTCCTGCCGCCGCTGGTCGAGCCCGGCCCGCCATTGAGCCCGTCCGACGTGGAGCGCTATTCGAGGCACCTGCTGATTCCGGAGGTCGGTGCGGTCGGACAGCGCCGACTTCGGCGGGCGAAGGTGCTGGTGCTCGGCGCCGGGGGACTCGGGTCTCCGGCGCTGTTGTATCTCGCCGCGGCGGGCGTGGGAACCATCGGGATCGTCGACTCGGACGCGGTGGAGCGGTCGAACCTGCAGCGGCAAGTGGTGCACACCGAGCAATCGATCGGTATGCCCAAGACGCAATCGGCCGCCGAGGCCGTAGCGCGCGTGAATCCTGATGTCCACGTCGTGCGGCACGATGTGCGACTGTCCCGCGAGACCGTGCGAGAGGTATTCGCCGGATACGACCTCGTCCTCGACGGCACGGACAACTTCGCGACCCGATATCTGGTCAACGACGCGTGCGCGCTCATGCATCTGCCGTACATCTGGGGTTCGATCTTCCGGTTCGAAGGCCAGATCAGCGTCTTCTGGGCGGATCACGGCCCGAACTACCGTGATCTCTACCCTGTGCCACCCCCGGCCGGAAGCGTGCCCTCCTGCGCCGAGGGCGGCGTGCTGGGAGTGCTGTGCGCCTCGGTGGGATCGGTGATGGCCACCGAGGCTGTCAAACTGATCTGCGGTATCGGGCGGCCCCTGCTCGGGCGCCTGATGATCTACAACGCGCTGGAGATGAGCTACCGCACGGTAGACGTGTCCGTCGACCCAGCCGCCCCTCCGATCACCGAATTGATCGACTATGACGAGTTCTGCGGAGCCCGGCCCATCGTTGCCGACGACCCTGATGCCATGACGGCAGTCCAACTCAAGGCCCACTTGGACGCCGGTGATGATCTGCTGCTCGTGGACGTTCGTGAACCGGGTGAGCACGAGTTGGTGTCGATCGGCGGCGATGTGCTGATCCCGCAGCGCCGGATCCTCAGCGGTGACGCGCTGGGCGAGTTGCCGCTGGATCGTGACATCGTCCTGTACTGCCACTCCGGGATGCGGTCGGCCGCGTGCCTCGCGGCCCTTCGCGCGGCGGGCTTCTCCCGGTCGCGGCACCTGCGGGGCGGTATTTCGGCATGGGCGAACGAGGTGGCACCGAGTCTTCCGCGATACTAGAGCGGTGCGCATCGACGGAGACGGGGCCGTGCCAGTGGGTCGCGCGTGCCCCGGTCTGCGGGGCCGCAGGTGACTGACGGGATTCGCCCGCCGGCACACGTGGTGGCGGCTTTCGGCGCGGACAACGCGGCAGCGCAGCAGTTCCCTGGAGTATCCGGGCGGGTCTGGCGGCATGGGGATATCGTGCTTCGTCCGGCCGGCGATCCTGTCTCGGCCGCCTGGGAATCGGGAGTGTTGGAGTCGCTGCGGATCTCGGGGATTCGGGTGCCCAGGCCCGTTCGGTCGCTGGACGGCCGATGGGTGGTCGGCGGCTGGCGGGCTGAGCGCTTCCTGTCCGGGCGCCCCGCTCCTCGATTCCGTGATGTGCTCGCGGTCGCGTTCGAACTGGATCGGGCGTTGCACAATGTCGAGGCGCCGCGCTTCGTGCAGGAGCGTGCGGATCGCTACGGCTGGTTGGACCGGCTCAGCTGGGACCCGGACGCGGATCCGGGCGGCCGCATGGGCGACTCCGACGCTTCGAAGATGTGGTTCGAGCTGGCGTCGGGACGCGCCCCTATCGACGCCGCGCGCCAAGTGATCCATGGCGACCTCTTCGGCAATGTGCTGTTCGCGGGATCTGCCCCGCCGGCCGTGATCGACTTCACGCCGCTGGCCCGGCCGGCGGGATTCGCGTCGGCGTTGGTGGTCGTCGACGCGGCGGCCTGGGGCGGTGCACCGGTATCGCTTGCCTTGGAGGGGCGGGATGTCCCGGGATGGGATCAGTTGCTGCGGCGCGCCTGCCTTTTCCGCCTCGCCATGGTGCTGACTCATCCGCGCGCGACGCGGGAGGCGGTGGCGCGACTGACGTCCGCGATCACTGCGCTGCGCCCGCATCTCGGCTGATCTCGCGCGCCTGGGGAATCGGAATCAGCGCCAGAACGTCGAGGCTCGCCGGGGGTATACAGGCGTCGATCGACGACCGCAGCAGATGGGCCAGCCGATGCCGTGGCGCCGCGGCGACGGTCCGATCCAGCGCGCAGTGCGCCAGCGCGCCGTCCCCCGACCGGTAGGCCGCGACTGCGAGGACGGCGCACCAGTCGGCGCACCAGTCATCGGGGCATCGGGCTGCCACGGCGATCGCGGGTCCGACGAAATCGTCGCCGCAGCGATCCACCGTGCGCGCGATGACCAGGTCACGGCACGGCAGGTGCTGGACCGCTGCGATGGCGCGTGCGGCCGATGCCGCCGAGATACGCCCCGTTCGGTATTCGGAGTTGACCGCAGTCAGTGCGGCATCGACATATCCGACCATCCCCGGCGTCAGCCGGCCGCCGGGGGCCGCGCTGACGACCGGCGCCAGCTTTTGCGCAGCGGTCGCGATGGCACGGCGCATGTCCGCGTCATCACAGTCCGATGGAGGCGCGATCGATGCGGCCAGTGCGGCACGGTTGGGCAGCGGCGAGCGACCTGCGAGCAAGGCGGCGCTGCGCAGCGTCGTCGTCCGCGGGTCGTCGGCCGGCAGCAGCGGGACCCCGCCATCGCCGGGAGACGCGGCCGCCGATCGGGCGTCGTGGATTCTTCCTGCGAAGACCGAGAGCGTCGCGACGACCGGGATGCCTCGGTCCCGAAGCCCCCGGGTGAGGTCATCGATGCATCCGGGCCGCGATCCGTCGTGGTAGCAGACGATGGCGGCACTGTCGGCGTATCGGCGCGCGCATTCGAGCATCGGGAGCAGCGCCTCGTCCGGGTAGCCCGGCGGCGGCAGGTCGATCCGGGCTACCGGGCCGACCCGGTCGCGCGGAGCGGCCAGGCACACGAGCACCAGGCTTTCCTCCGGGGTGAATCCCAGGCAGTGCTCGATGGCCGCCACAATGCCTTGCGGCCCGGAGAGTCTGACGATGTGTTGCCCGGCTGTCGATGCCGGCCCTGCAGCAGAACGTGTCATGGCGACCACACTCCACGTCCGTCGGCGGCAGGGCAGGAATTCCGTCATTCGTGTGTATGGATTCCGGACAGGTGGACAAGCTCCGGCGCCTGGGCGGAGCAGACGCGCCGCTGTCGGAGCCGGGTGCTATCAGGGGCTGCGGAAACGGAACCGGCGGAGATCGACCCGGCCGCCGCTCACCTCGACACCTTCCGAGCGCAACCGCCGGCACTGCTCGTCGAGCAGATGAGCAGCAGGGGTGCCGTTGGCGCGCACGATCCGGTACCACGGCGTGTCATCATCGCTGAGCTCCGCGAGCACCCTGCCGACCAGCCGCGGCGACGGCGTGCCTGCGCGTGCGGCGATATCCCCGTAGGTAGCGACGCGACCGGCCGGGACGGCCGCGACCATGTCCAATATTCGTTCGGCCACTGCCATGTTCACCGTTCCATTGTCCGACGGCGGCGGGCTTCGTCCATCCATGTCCGACCGTTGTGGTGGTATGGGCACGTGAATGACGAACCCGTTGCCGACCCACGCGGTCACGGCGCGGGCCGCTACCGACTGGTGCGGGCGCACGCGCCTCGCACGGCGATCACCCCGTCCGTGGACCAACAGGCGGTCATCGACCACCGGGGCGGTCGACTCAAGGTGATGGCCGGTCCCGGCACGGGCAAGACGTCCGCCCTGGTCGAGACGATCGCGAACCGGATCGAAGTCCGAGGCGCGGACCCGGCATCCCTGCTGGTGCTGACGTTCTCGCGGCGCGCAGCCGCGGATCTGTCCATGCGGGTGGCCGCGCGTCTGAACGCCACGACCACCGAGCCCATCGTGCGGACGCTGCACTCCTTCGCGTACTCGCTCGTCCGGTCCGCTGCGGCGCGCGCGGATGAGCCCCAGCCGCGCCTGCTCGACGCGGGCCAGGCAGACCTGATGGTCCGCGACATCCTCACCGGGCACGCGGAGGACGGCGGGCGCTACTGGCCGGCAGGATTGCAGCCGGCCCTGCGCGTACCCGCGTTCGCCGCGGAGTTGCGCGAGCTCATGCTTCGAGCTGCCGAACGCGAGCTGCCACCTCGGCGGATCGCCACTCTTGGAAAACGCAACGGACGGCCGGAGTGGATCGCAGTCGCGCGATTCATCGAGGAATACCGGCAGATCGGCGAGCTCCGGCAGGGCACGACGGGCCTCGGCGCGAAGCTCGATCAAGCCGAACTCACCACGGCAGCGCTGGAGAGTCTGGCGGATCCCGCTGCCCTGGCCGGGCTTCGCTCCCGGCTGCGGCGCGTCTTTGTCGACGAGTATCAGGACGTGGATCCGGCGCAGGCCGCGTTGATCGACCTCGTCGCCGCCGGGGCCGACGAACTCATCGTGGTCGGCGATCCGGATCAGTCGATCTATGGATTCCGCGGGGCGGAGGCGGGGGCGATGATGCGGATCGGCACCGACGAGGTCGTGAATCTCGTTGTCTCGCGCCGTCTCGCTCCGACGCTGGTCGAGGCCACACGGCGAGTGGCCGCTCACATTCCCGGCCCGCAGATGCATCGCGATCTGCGGGCTGCGCCGTCCGCAGATTCCGGTGATCTGGAGATCCGGCTGCTCGCCACGGCGAATCAGGAGGCGTCGCTGATCGCCGATCGCTTCCGCAGACTGCACGCCGAATCAGGCGTGGCCTACTCCGAGATGGCCGTAGTGATGCGGTCCCCGGCGGACGGAGGCGACGCGATCCGGCGGGCACTGACAGCCGCCGGCGTGCCTGTGTCCTACGTGGGCACCGCGCCGGCCGCGGAAGATCCACTGGTGGCGGCACTCCTGACGCTGATGCGCGCGGGCGTCGTTCCGGAATCGCTCGACGGCGACGCCGCCATGGACATCCTCGCGTCGCCCCTGGGTGAGGTCGATGTCCTTCAGGCGCGTCGCCTGCGCCGAGCCGTGCGCGCTGCGGCGGTCGCAGACGATGTCGCATCCCGCGTGCCCAGTGCGGATCTGATCGCTCAGATCCTGCAGGGCCGACGCCCGCTGCCGCCCGGCCTGGCCGCCGATCTCGACGCGCGGGTACGTCACGTAGCGGGTCTGGTGGCACTCGCCACCGGGGGCCGTGACGAGCCGGCCGCGGAGACGCTGCTGTGGCGCTTGTGGCAGGCATCCGGGCTCGCCGCATCGCTCGTCGCGGCCTGCGAACGCGGAGGCGACCACGGGCGACGAGCCGGGGGCCATCTCGATGCGGTGATGAGTCTGTTCGAGCGCGCAGCGGATCTGGCTGTCCAGTTGCCGTCCGCCGGTGTCCGCGGTCTCATCGATCTCGTCTCGGGCGAGAAAGTGGCAGCGTCGCCGGCTGTTCCTCCCGGTGCCGGTGCGGTCAGCATCGTGTCCGCGCACGCGGCGAAGGGACTGGAGTGGGACGCGGTCGCCGTCGCCGGTGTACAGGACGAGGTCTGGCCGGACCTTCGGCCGCGTACCAGCCTGCTACGGTCCGGCGAGCTGTTCGATGCCGCAGCGGGTATCGATGCCGGCGTTCCGGCCCCCAGCCGACTCGCCGACGAACGCCGCCTGTTCTACGTCGCGGTCACCCGCGCGCGCCGCCACCTGATCGTGACTGCGATCGAGAACCGCGAGACGATCCCGTCCCGGTTTCTCGATGAGCTCGCCGACGGTGGAACGATCGAGCATGGATGGCCCACGGATTCCGTCGGGCGGCCGCGGCGCACCCTCACGCTGCCGTCGCTGGTGGCGGAACTGCGGGCCGCCGTCTGCGAGGACGGCGACGGCGCCGCCCCGGCAGGCGACGGGTCCGGAGCGGACCGATCGCGCGCGGACCTGGCGGCGCGGGCGCTGGCGATTCTGGCGCACGCGGGTGTTCGTGGCGCGGAGCCGAGCACCTGGTACGGCCTGGCGGGGCAGTCGACGACCGAGATGCTGGCGGCGGATGACGGGACTGTCACGCTGTCGCCGTCACAGGTGGAGTCACTGATGGAATGCCCCTTGCGGACGGTTCTCAGCCGTCACGGCGGAAGACCCGAGCCCGGACAGGCACAGCTTGTCGGCATGGCTGTTCATGCGTTGGCCCAGGGGCTGGCGGTCGGTGCGACTCCGGAGGATGTGGATTCGGCCATCGAGGAGTTCGTCAACGGCCAGTCGCGTCTTCCACGATGGGAGACCGCCAGACTGCGGCGGCGGATGCAGGCCATGCGCCAGGCGCTGGAGGCGTGGCTGGCGGCGCAGGCGGGTTCGCGGAGCTTCCTGGCGTCGGAACTGCAGATCGACGTGGCGATCCCCGGCGACGGAGAGCGACCGCTGCGGCTCCGCGGTCGGATCGACTGGCTGGCCCGGGATCCGGACGGTCGGATCGTCGTCACGGATTTCAAGACCGGGTCCACGATGCCGAGCATTGCCGACGGCCAGGCGCATCCGCAATTGGCGGTCTACCAATTGGCCGTAGCGCTCGGGGCGCTCGCCGAACAAGCCGGTGGAGCCCCGCCTGAACTCGGCGGTGCGGAACTCGTCTACGTGGCCGACGGCACACCTCGTACCCGTTGGCAGGACCCTCAGAGTTCGCAGACGGGACAGGAATGGATCGGGCGCCTGGGTGACCTGGCCAAGCAGACCACAGGTCCGTCGTATGTGGCGCGGGCCGGCGAGTACTGCGGCCGCTGCCCGGTGCGGAGCAGTTGCCCGCTGCAACCCGAAGGACGTCAGGTGACCCGGTGACGACATCGACGGGCGGGCCAGCGGTGAGCCCGGCGGCCCTGGCCGCGGCGCTCGGGCGACCGGCGCCGACTCAGCAACAGGCGGAGGTGATCGCGGCGCCGGCCGAGCCGACTCTGGTGGTGGCCGGAGCAGGCTCCGGCAAGACCGAGACCATCGCCCAGCGTGTCGTATACATCGTGGCCAATGGTTTCGCGCGACCGGGCGAGATCCTCGGTCTGACGTTCACTCGCAAGGCCGCCGGCGAGCTTGCCACCAGGATTCGCACGCGGCTGCGAGCCGTCGCTGCTGCGGGCGTCGGCGATCCCCGTGCGCTCCATCACTACGTGGAGACCCAACCGACAATCGGCACGTATCACGCGTTCGCCGGCGACGTGATCGCCGAGTTCGGTCCGCTGGTCGGCATCGAGCCGACCTCCAGGGTGCTGACCCCGACGGCGACCTGGCAGCTTGCCCGCGACGTGGTGCGGCGGTGGGACGCGGATCTGGACACCGACCACTCGGCGGAGCGCGTCACCCAGGACATCCTGGACGTGTCGTCGGCGCTGTCCGATCATCTGGTCGATGTCGATGCATTGGATGACGAACTCGAGCGCATCATCGGTGTGCTGCGCGATGCGCCACCTACCGCGCGCCAGAAGGGCCCGGTGCACAGCGACATCCGATCTGCGCTGACGGGGCTGATCGAACGACGCACGGTGCTGCCGCTCGTACGGGAATTCGTGCGGGCGAAAAGGTCTGCTCGCGTGCTCGACTTCGCCGATCAGATGCAGCTGGCGGCACGGATCGTGGCCGTCTCCGCCCACGCGGGGGACATGCTCCGGGCGCGGTATCCCTTGGTCTTCCTGGACGAGTATCAGGACACCGGTCACAGCCAGCGCGCCATACTGCGCGGACTGTTCGGGCAGCCCGAAAGGGGCGTCGCTACCGCCTGGCGGGGGCATGCCGTCACCGCCGTCGGCGATCCGGTCCAGTCGATCTACAGCTGGCGAGGTGCCTCGGCGTCGAACCTGCCCCGATTCACCACCGACTTCCCGCTGGCCGACGGCTCACCGGCCCGACGACGCGAACTCCTGGTCAGCTTCCGCAACGATCGACGCATCCTCGACATCGCGAACGCGGTATCGGAGCCGGTCCGCCACACACCGGTCGCCGTCGGCACGCTCGAACCGGCGGCCACCGCCGGAGACGGGGAGGTCACCGCAGCTCTGCTGCCGACCGTTGACGAAGAGAACCAGTGGCTGGCCGAAACCCTCGCGCAGCAGTGGTTCGGCTCGCCCGGGCCGCCGACGGTCGCCGTCCTGCTGCGGCGCCGTGCCGCGATGGCAGGGATCGCCCAGGCGCTGCGCGCGCACGGCCTGCCCGTCGATGTGGTCGGCGTGGGCGGGTTGATCGACGAGCCGGAGGTCGCCGACATCATCGCGATGCTGCGTATGGTCGTGGACCACCAGTCAGGGCCGGCGGCCGTGCGGATCCTCACCGGTGCGCGGTGGCAGCTGGGCATCGCCGATCTGGCGGCCCTGGCGAGGCGCGCACGCCACCTCGGGCCCGCGGCCGATCGGGGTCGCACTGCCGCCGGCGCCGGCGGATCCGACGCGTTGGCCGCGATGCGCGCGGCGCTCTCAGAGGCCCTCGGTGGCGACGATGTCGACGAGGCAGGGCTCGTGGATGCCCTGGCGGATCCGGGTGATGGTTCGGCATATTCGCAGGAGGGTCTGCGCCGTATCACCGAACTGAGCAGCGAGCTGCGGCGCCTGCGCGGACGTCTCTCGGCGCCGCTCACCGATCTGGTACGCGACATCGAACGGGCACTCCGACTCGACGTCGAGATCCTGCTCACGCCGGATGGCCGGGCCCACGTGGATGCTTTCGCCGACATCGTGGCGGACCTCGCCGAGGGGGGAGCGGGACCCGTCGAGCTACTTGACTATCTGGCGGTGGCTGCCGAACGGGAGGACGGTCTCGCGCCCGGGGAGGTGGACGTGGTGCCCGGACGCGTCCAGGTGCTGACGGTCCATGCCGCCAAAGGACTCGAGTGGGACGTGGTCGCTGTCCCGCACCTGTCGGCAGGAGTGTTCCCCTCCGGATTGAGCAGCGTGTGGATCGGTGAGGCGTCGTCCCTGCCGCCGTCGCTGCGCGGTGACCGCGACGACGTGCCCGGCCTGCTGCTGACGGCCGGCGCGGACCAGGGCGGTCTGGGTCGCCAGCTCAAGGGGCACCGCGCGAAATGGCGGGACCGGCACCTGATCGAAGAGCGCCGGCTGTTCTACGTCGCTGTGACCCGGGCCCGCCGTCACGTGCTGCTCTCCGCCCATCACTGGAGCGCGACCCGCAAGGAGCCGGCCGGTCCCGGTGAGTTCTTCACCGAACTCGTCGGATGCGGCGATGGGCCTTCCGCTTCACCCGTCGCCGCGGGGGCGGACGATGCGCGCGGCGGCAGCCGTCGAGCGGCCGTCACTCCGGTCGTCTGCGCACCCCCGCCGGAGGCCGGCGCCCGTAATCCATTGCTCGACCAGCCGGTGACGGGGACGTGGCCGATCGATCCGCTGGGGGCTCGACGGCCAGCCGTAGAAAAGGGCGCGCGTCTCGTGCGTCGTGCCATGGCGCGCACGGAGCCTGACATGTTGGACCCGGACGATCCGACCGATCCGAACGGCTGGTTTCGCGACGTGCCATTGCTGCTCGCGGAACGCGCCGCGGCTTCGGCGCCCCCGGAATCGATCGACGTCGGGCTTCCGTCGGTGATGTCGGTGTCGTCCCTGGTGGAGCTCGCCTCGGATCCGGAGGGGCTGGCGCGCCGTATCCGGCGTCCGATACCGCGTGCACCGTCACCGCAGGCACGTCGCGGGACGGCGTTCCATGCCTGGCTGGAGCGCTATTACGGCGGTGAGCCGCTGCTGGACATCGCCGACCTGCCGGGTGCGCACGATGTCCATGCGGCGGACGACGAGCAGCTGGACGCGCTGATCGACGCATTCCGGGATTCGCCGTGGGCGGCGCGCAGCCCGATCGCGGTCGAGACCCCATTCGTCACCCATGTCGCCGGCGTGGCCGTACGAGGCCGGATCGATGCGGTCTTTGCGGACCCCGATGGCGGGGTCTGCGTCGTCGATTGGAAGACGGGCACCCCGCCGACGGCTGACCAGGCCGAATCGGTCGCCATCCAACTTGTCGCCTACCGTCTTGCGTGGTCCCGTCTGCACCGAATGCCGCTGGCCAAGGTTCGCGCTGCGTTCTACTACGTGGCGCACCGGCGCACGATCACGCCCGCGGACCTCCTGGAGGAAACCGCCCTGGAGCGGCTGCTCGATGATGCCGTTGGGGGCGCGGCGCCTGGCGCTGCCCGGACCGACCCTCCCGTGGCGTCGACATGATGACCGACGTGCGGCCCACGGCACGGCGGCCAGCGGGTGCCGGCCCGAGCATGGCACGATCGATACCGTGATGACTGTTGTGCAGTACCTCGTCATCGCGGCGGTCATCGGCGCGGTGGTATTCGCTGTTGCCGCGCTCGTGTTCGGCCGCGGCGAGCAGATGGCGCCGTTGCCGGCGCGGGTGTCACCGCTCGAGCTTCCGGCGACCGACCTGCGCGGCGACCACGTCCGCGACATGCGCTTCGGGTTGGCGCTCCGCGGCTACCGGATGAGCGATGTCGACTGGGCGTTGGAACGCCTCGCCGACGAGATCGACGAGCTGCGCGGCCGCCTCGCTACCACCGTCGCCAGCCCGTCGTCGCAGAACAGCGACTCCGCGGGACCCGCGAGCGCGCCAGCTTCCGAGCCGGCGTCGATCGGACCGGAAGACGCTGCTGGGCCGGGCGCTGTCGACACGACACCGCGATGGTGAGCCTCGCCCGCTGTTCGTGGGCCAGCACGCCCGAATACGAGGTGTACCACGACACCGAGTGGGGCGTGCCGCTGCACGGTGACGATGCGCTGTTCGAACGGCTCGCACTGGAGGCGTTCCAATCCGGCTTGAGCTGGCGCACCATCCTGTACAAGCGGCCCGCGTTCCGCGACGCGTTCGCCGACTTCGCCATCTCCCGGGTCGCCCAATTCGGCGACGATGACGTGGCTCGGTTGATGGGCGACGTGCGCATCGTCCGGAATCGCCGCAAGATCGACGCCGTCATTCACAACGCGCGGGTCGCGGTGGGCCTGCCCGGGTCGCTCGACGGGCTGCTCTGGTCGTTCGCGCCGGACACGCCAGCGCCGCGTCCGCGGTCCGCCGAGGACGTCCCGGCGATCACCACGGAATCGACCGCTATGGCCAGAGAACTCAAGAAGCGTGGATTCGTATTCGTCGGCCCGACGACCGCGTATGCGCTCATGCAGGCCACCGGCATGGTGGACGATCACATCGTCGGCTGCTTCCGGGCGGGGGCGGCGAGCCCGGCCCGATAAGCGTCAACGACCGCGGCGGCGCGACTTCCCGGTCGGCTTCTGACGCCCGGTGTCGGGCTCCGACCGGCGCCGTGCCTTGCCCGACGGCACGGCCGCGGGCGAGTGTGCCTTGCCCGACGGCATGGCCGCGGGCGCATGCGGCACGCTGCGAGTCCCGTTGTGCGTGGGCGATGCTGGCCGGTCCGCGACGCCCTGGTCGTTTGTCACCGGCCGAGGGGCCGAGCCGGCCTCGTCGCCTGCCGGCGCCGCTGCGGCGGCAGCCTGCGGTGACGCTTCGCCGGGCCGGACGGCGCCGGAGCCGATCACCACCACCCCGGATTCGAGGTCGATGCCGAGCCGTCCCTTGCGACCGGTGCCTTCGTCCTCCCGGAGCATCTGCTTGGCAAGTTTCTCTTCTTGCTCATGCCGCATGCCCGGGTTGAACAGCACTCCGAGTTCTCCCATTGGACCCACGGATACAGCGTACGTCAGGTCAGATTCGGAAATTCGGCCGTCGCTTCGCGACGAATGCGTCCAGGGCCTCGCGATGATCGGCAGACGTGAAGCATGCCGCCTGCGCCGCGTTCTCGAAATCCAGTGCCTCGTCCAACGAATGGGTGTCCCCGAACCGAACGGAAGCCTTGATCCATCCGAGCGCCGCGGTCGGGCCGTCCGCCAACGTCGCCGCCACCTCAGCCACCCGCCGCGCGAATGCGGCATCATCCACGACCTCGTCCACCAGGCCGATCTCCAGCGCTTCGTTCGCCCGCACCTTCCGCCCGGTCAACATCAGACTCAAAGCCCGTCCGCGGCCGACGAGCCTCGGCAGCGTGAAGGAGGCGCCGCTGTCCGCGGACAGCGCGACCTGGGCGAACGCCATCGAAAACGAGGCGGAGGCGGCAGCTATGCGAAGGTCGCAGGCGAAAGCCAGGGCCGCCCCCGCGCCGGCCGCGACGCCGCCCACCGCAGCGATCACCGGCTTGTCCATGCTCCAGACAGCCCGGATCATCGGGTTGTAGAACTCGCTGACCGTGCCCGCCACCCCGGGGTCGGCGCGCTGGACGCGGCCCAGATGCTCCTTGAGATCCTGCCCGGCGCAGAAGGCCCGGCCCGCGCCGGTGATCACCAGTGCTCGCACGGCATCGTCCGCCGCGGCGGCGGCCAGGGCTGCCAACAGGGCCGACTTCATCGCGGAATCGAACGAATTCAGCGCGTCCGGGCGATTCAGCGTGATGATTCGGACGGCATCGTCCGTGCGTACCACAACGGGGTCCAGTGAGGCTTGCCGGCCTTCGGCCGCGGGGATCGTCATATCCGTATTCTGACCGATCTTGGGACTCCGATTACTCATCGACGCGGCAGATAGGGGACAATGGAAAGGTCCGCGCGCGGCGTGGATGCGGGTCGGTGCCGTTCTACGGACCCGGTGATGTCGGTGATAGTCGTGGAGGGAGTCGCAGATGGCGGCCATGAAGCCCCGAACGGGAGATGGTCCACTCGAGGTGACCAAGGAGGGGCGCGGCATCGTCATGCGCGTACCGCTCGAAGGTGGAGGTCGGCTCGTCGTGGAGATCACCGCAGATGAGGCGTCGGCGCTCGGCGACGCATTGAAGGCCGTAGTCAGCTAATCTCCTGAATAACACCGCCCGGGTGGGAATGCCGGCAGGCGCCCGCCCGGGCGGAGCCGTCTCCGGGACCCGCCGCGGCTACAGCAGCGACCGGTACAACTGCACCGTCTGGGCCGCGATGGCCGACCAGGAGAACTCGCTCTCCGCGCGCCGACGGCCGGCCTGCCCGAACTGCGCGGCGCGCCCCGGATCGGCGACCAGTCGGTTCACCGCACCGGCAAGCGAATCCTCGAAGGCCGACGTGTGTGCAGCGTCGTAGTGCACCAGCAGGCCGGTGGTCCCGTCGACCACCACTTCCGGGATCCCCCCGACGTCGGAGGCGACGACGGCGGTCTCGCAGGCCATCGCCTCCAGGTTCACGATGCCCAGCGGCTCATAGACGCTCGGACAACAGAAGACGGTTGCCGCCGACAGCACCTGCAGGATGTCGTCACGCGTGAGCATGTGGTCCAGCCAGAACACCCCGGGCCGGGCCTGCTGCAGCATGGCGACGGCGGCCTCGGTCTCCGCCTCGATCTCGGGCGTGTCCGGAGCCCCGGCGCATAGCACCAGCTGGATCCCAGGATCGAAGTCGTGGGCCGCGGCGATCAGGTGTTTCACGCCCTTCTGGCGGGTGATCCTGCCGACGAAGGCGACGATCGGAGCGGCGAGGTCGACGCCGACCTCCGTCAGTACGCGGCGCTGCGGCACCGGCCGGTAGATTCCGGTGTCGATGCCGTTGCGGATGACGTGAACCCTGGCCGGGTCGAGGTCCGGGTAGCAGTCCAGGATGTCGGCCGCCATACCGTCGGAGACCCCGATCACCGCGTCCGCCGCGAGATACGCGGTCCGCTCCGCCCAGGACGACAGTCGGTAGCCGCCGCCGAGCTGCTCCGCCTTCCACGGCCGCCGCGGCTCGAGGGAATGAGCGGTGACCACGTGCGGAATGCCGTACAGCAGCTTCGCCCAATGCCCGGCCATATTGGCGTACCAGGTGTGCGAGTGCACCAGGTCCACGGGTGCGCCGGCGAGCGCGGCAACCATGTCCAGGTCCGCGCCGAAGGTGCCCAACGCCGCGTTGGCGTCGGAGAGCGCCGGCGGGGGGCGATGTCCGGTCGCACCGGGCTTGTCCGTCCCGAACGCATGCACATCGACATCGATGAGCCGACGCAGTTCCCGCACCAGATACTCCACATGGACGCCGGCGCCGCCGTAGACGTCGGGCGGGTATTCCCGGGTGAGGATTGCGCTGTGCATGGGCACGAGCGTAGCGGTCGGTCGCGGAACACACGCCGACCATGTGCGCGGCGGTCGGCGGCGACCATTAGGGTCAGCATATGGCGGGTAGAGCGAAGGTCCTCGGCATCGTGCTGGCGGGCGGCGAGGGCAAGCGGCTGTGGCCACTGACCGCCGACCGGGCGAAACCCGCGGTGCCGTTCGGGGGCAGTTTCCGGTTGATCGACTTCGTGCTGTCGAATCTGGTGAACGCAGGTCTGTGGAAGATCTGCGTGCTCACCCAGTACAAGTCCCACTCGCTGGACAAGCACATCTCCACCACCTGGCGGATGAGCACCATGCTCGGCAACTACGTCACACCCGTGCCCGCACAGCAGCGACTGGGCCCGCGGTGGTACACCGGCAGCGCGGACGCGATCTATCAGTCATTGAACCTCGTCAATGACGAGAATCCGGACTACCTCGTGGTCTTCGGAGCCGACCACGTCTACCGCATGGACCCGGGCCAGATGATCGCCGACCACATCGCGTCCGGCGCCGAGGCCACCGTCGCCGGAATCCGCGTGCCGCGGCAGGAGGCGACGGCGTTCGGCGTGATCCAGACGGCCGCCGACGGCCACCGCATCGCCGACTTCCTGGAGAAGCCCACCCATCCACCGGCGGTGCCCGACGACCCCGACGTCGCCTACGCCTCCATGGGCAACTATGTGTTCACCACGTCGGCACTCGTCGATGCGCTGCGCGTGGACGCCGCCGACACATCATCGGTGCACGACATGGGCGGATCGATCATCCCCATGTTCGTCGACAAGGGCACCGCGAACGTCTACGATTTCGCGCGCAACGAGGTGCCCGGCGCGACCGATCGCGACCGCGGCTACTGGCGCGATGTCGGCACCCTCGACTCGTACTACGACGCGCACATGGACCTGATCTCGGTGCACCCGATCTTCAACCTCTACAACGCCGAGTGGCCGATCCACACCCAGCTGCCGTCGCTTCCGCCTGCCAAGTTCGTTCAGAACGGGTCGGCACGCGAGTCGATGATCGGCGCGGGCAGCATCCTGTCCGGCTGCAATGTGGAGCGCTCGGTGATCGCCAGCAATGTGCGGATCCATTCCGGAGCGCAGGTCAGCGGCTCGGTCGTGATGGCCGGGACCGACATAGGCCAGGGCGCCGTGGTGCGCAATGCCATCCTGGACAAGCATGTGATCGTGCCTCCCGGCGCATCGATCGGCATCGACCCCGAGATAGACCGGGAACGGTTCAACGTCACCGAGTCCGGCATCACCGTAGTCGGCAAGGGCGTCACCGTCGAAGCATGAGTTCGCAGCCGGCGACCTGGCCACAGGGTGATCCTGCTACGACCTCGCGGCCGGCCGGCGGGCTGCGTCGCGGCCGCAACGCGGCGCCGGCGCCGTTCTAGTGGCGTTTGACGGCTGCGATCAGGCCGTCACCGAGCGGCACCAGCACGGCGGTGAGCGCATCGTCCTCGCGTATCGCTCGGCCCGTCTCGCGCACCGCACGGGTCTCCGGGTCGCGCTGCGTCGGATCGGTGACGGCATCGCCGTGCAGCGCGTGGGCGAGCACGACCACCCCACCCACCCGCAGCAACCGCAGCGCCTCGGACAGGTACTCGGGATACTCCTGCGGGGCGCCGTCGATCACGGCCAGGTCGTAACCGCCGTCGGTCAGCCTCGGCAGCACGTCCAGTGCCCGACCGTTGATCAACCGCGCCCGGGTCGGCGCGATCCCCGCGTCCGCGAACGCCTGTTTCGCGACCCTTTGGTACTCGGATTCCACATCGATGGACGTGAGGACGCCGCTCGGGGCCATGCCGGTGAACAGGTGCAGGCCCGACACGCCCGTTCCGGTCCCCACCTCGACCACGTTCTTGGCGGCGACCGCGGCCGCAAGGACGGCGAGCATCGCACCGGAGCCGACGCTGACGGCTTCGCAGCCCAGGTCGGAGGCGCGCTCACGAGCCTTGGCGGCGTGCTCGTCCTCGCTGATGAACAGTTCGGCGTACGGGTGCGATGTGCTCACGTCGGTGAGGGTACCCGGTGCCGGCGCGCCGATCCGGGAGAACCGCGCAAGGCCGACTCGGGAACATTCCGGGACCACCGATCGTTAGGGTAAGGACACGATGGGAAGGTTGCGCATGACCTCAGGTATGACCTCGGGCATCACCCCTGGCATGGAGGACCCCAGCACGATGAGTTGGGATGCGATCGTGCGCGCCCATGGCGATCGGGTCTACCGCCTCGCGTATCGTCTGGCGGGCAATCGGCACGACGCGGAGGACATCACCCAAGAGGTGTTCATCCGCGTGTTCAAGTCGCTGGACCGCTTCGAGCCCGGATCGTTCAGCGGCTGGCTGCACCGCATCACCACCAATGTCTTCCTGGACATGGTGCGGCGTCAGTCCAGAGTGCGCATGCGACCCATCGGTGAAGAGACGGCCCAGGTGCCGTCGGGCGAGCCGACACCGGAGCAATCCGTGCAGGACGGCTACCTCGACCCGGACCTGCAAGCCGCGCTGGACGACCTGGCGCCGGAGTTCCGTGCCGCAGTGGTGCTGTGCGACGTCGAAGGCCTCACGTACGAGGAGGTCGGTGAAGCGCTGGGCGTCAAGGTCGGCACTGTCCGCTCCCGGATCCACCGCGGTCGCCGCAATCTCAGGGCGGGCTTCGACGCGCGGCGGTCCGCGCGTCTGGCAGCCGGTGAGTGGGTGTGATGGGTATGACGCAGCCCTCGTCGTTGTCGACACCTCTCTTCGAAGGCCATTTGGGCCTGGACGCGGTGGTGGCCTTCTCGGACGGCGAACTGGGCCTGACGGCCTTCGGCCGGGCCGCGGCGCACCTGGCCCGGTGCCCCGAGTGTTCGCGCGAAGTCGACGAGCAGGAATCTGCTCGTCGCCAGCTACGCTCGGCACCGTGCCCCTCCATGCCGACCACCCTGATGGCATCCCTGCTGTCGATCCCGGTAGCGCTGCCGGCGCCGCCACGGGAGCGGTGACGGCACCGGCCGTTCCACAGCCCGTGGCGGAAGCCTTCGCGCGGCCGGCCGGAGAGGGCTCGTCGCTGCAGCGGCCGCCGGATGCGCCGGAGGTCTGGCCCGAAATGCCGCCCGGCAGCCCGTGGCGCGACCCCGGGGCCGACGTGTCGTTGGGCCCGCCTGCCGGCGAGACGGCCGAACCGGGCACCGAGTCGCCCTCCGTCAGCGAGCGATTCACGCTGCGCCAGGCGCTGGCCGGGCGGCGGCCGGCCCTCGGCTCGCTGGTCGTTCTACTGGCGATGGCCCTGGTGATCGGAGCAGGTGGAGCAGTGGCCGGGGTACTGCTCGGTTCGCGCACCGTGGTGACATCGCCTGACCCGATTGTGACGCTGGCGCAGGGGCGATCCGCGGTGTCGCGCGCGCCCGGCTCGGTGGCGGACATCGCGGCCCGGGTGCTTCCTGCGGTCGTGTCCATCGAGGTGCGGGTCGGCTCAGGAGGTGAGACCGGCTCCGGGATCGTGGTGGACGGGAACGGATACATCCTGACGAACAATCACGTGGTCGCGCTCGCGTCGGACGCCACGGCGGGGCTTACGGTGGTGTTCAACGACGGGACGCGCGTGGCGGGCCGGGTGAGCGGCACGGATCCGGCCACGGACATCGCTGTCGTCAAAGTCGACGGAGTGCACGGACTCACGGTGGCCGATCTGGGGGATTCGGAGGCGCTGCGGGTCGGGGACGGCGTCATTGCCGTGGGCTCGCCGCTGGGTCTGAGCGGCACCGTCACGTCCGGTATCGTCTCTGCGCTGCACCGGCCGGTTCGGTTGGGCGCTGCTGGTTCGGGTGACGACGCGGTCATCGACGCCATCCAGACCGACGCCGCCGTCAATCCCGGGAACTCGGGCGGGCCATTGGTGGACGCTGCGGGGACGGTGGTCGGTATCAATACAGCTATCAGGACACTGTCCAGCGATCCCGCGTCCGGCGGGTCGATCGGACTCGGGTTCGCGATGCCGATCAACGACGCGCGGGTGGTCGCCGACACGCTGATCGCACACGGGACGGTGACGCACCCGACCCTCGGCGTCAACGCGCGCACCGCCACCGACGGGTTGGTCGACGGCGCGCAGGTGCAGAATGTGGCCGGCGGCGGCCCCGCAGCGAGGGCCGGGATCCACGAGGCAGACGTGCTCGTCGCGGTCGGCGACCGAGCTGTGCGCAGCGCCGACGAACTGGTTGTCGCGGTGCGCAGCCATCAGGTCGGCGACACGTTGCCGGTGACACTGTTGCGCGACGGCAAACGTATGACGGTCGACGTCACCCTTGGCGCGACGTAACACCCGTCGCCGGTAGGCTGGGGTCCGGCCACCGGCACCGGACCCGAGGAGGCAGCCGTTGTTCGGTCTGTCCTGGGATCAGATCATCCTGATCCTGCTCGCGGCGCTGTTCCTGCTGGGGCCCGAGCGCATCCCCACGGCCATCAAGTGGTTGATGGATTCGCTGAGGAAGGTGCGGTCGTTCGCGGCCGGGGCGCAGTCCGAGATGCGGTCGCAGCTCGGTCCGGAACTGGACGAACTGCGGCGACAGATCGCCGAACTGCAGTCACTCAAGGAAATCAAGGAACTCCGAGAGCTCCGCGATCTCGATCCGCGCCGCATGGTCGGCAAGGGACTGCTGGGGGAGGAGTTCTCCGGCGGCATCAAGGGCTTCCTTGGCCTCGCCGGCGAGGGCCCCGATGCCGCGGCTGCCGTGGCGGCGGCCACGCCACCGCAAGTCGACCCCGCGGGGGCCGCCGGCAGTTCGGCGGCAACAGGGGCGCCGGCGGACTCGGCGCCCGCGGCGACGACCGATTCCGCGTCCGCGGTTGCCCCTGCGCCGGTGACGAGCCCCGCGCCTCAGCCGCCCGTCGCGCAATGGGGTGACGTCACCTGAGTCCTCAGGCGACCGACAACGGCAGCCGCTTGCCCGCGAGCGAAGACGGCTTGGCGGCCAGAGCGCTCGCAATATCGCGCAGCACCGTCGCCGCCGGCGAATCCGGCTGCGACAGCACGATGGGCGTGCCGTCGTCGCCCGCGCGGCGCAGCGACACGTCGAGCGGCACCTGACCGAGCAGCGGCACATCCGTCCCGGTCTGCTGCGTCAATGTCGCTGCAAGCTGCTCGCCTCCGCCGGAGCCGAAAAGGTCGAGCACGGTGCCGTCGGGCAGCGTCATGGGTGACATGTTCTCCACCACGCCCAGCACCTTCTGGCGGGTCTGGATCGCGATCGATCCGGCGCGTTCGGCGACCTCGTGCGCCGCGGTCTGCGGCGTAGTCACCACCACCAGCTCGGTCGAGGGCACCAGTTGAGCCGATGAGATCGCGATATCGCCCGTGCCGGGCGGCAGATCGAGCAGCAGCACGTCCAGATCGCCCCAGAACACCTCGCCCAGGAACTGCTCCAGCGCACGGTGCAGCATCGGTCCGCGCCAGACGACCGCCGCGTTGTTCTGCACGAACATGCCGACGGAGATCACCTTCACGTCGAACGCCACCGGGGGCAGGATCATGTCGTCCAGGCGGGTCGGCCGCTGCGTGATTCCCATCATGCGCGGCACCGAGAAGCCGTAGACGTCGGCGTCCAGCAGCCCGACCGAGTAGCCTTGCGCGGCCATCGCGGCCGCCAGGTTCACCGTCACGGTGGACTTGCCGACGCCGCCCTTGCCGGAAGCCACGGCGATGACCTTCGTGGTGGAGTCCTTGTGCGCGAACGGGATGTCGATCAGGCTGCCACCGCGCAGGCGGGTCTTGAGCGCGGTGCGCTGGTCGTCGGTCATATGGCCGAGGGTGAGTTCCACGTCGGTGACGCCGTCCACGGCGCGCACAGCCGCCGTGACATCGCTACTGATCGTGTCCTTGAGGGGACAACCGGCGGTGGTGAGCAGGATGGTGAGCTTGACCAGCCCGGACGGCTCGACATGAACACGATCGACCATGTCCAGTTCGGTGATCGGGCGCCGGATCTCCGGGTCCTTCACCTTGGCCAATGCGGCCCGGACGTCTTCCTCGGTGGCTGCCATCACTTATTCCTCGGATGCTGTAGTGCGGTGCGGGGTGGCACGGGCCCCCGTCGCCCTCCACAGCCTACGGGGGCGGCACCGGCCGGCGCAGCGAGCCGTGCTGTGGCACCCGGCACGCCGGCCTGTGACACCATGGAGGCGAACGGGTCATCCGTCGCACGGGGAGGTCGCACGATGTCGTCACCGTTGGGATTCCGCGCCCAGGGGCCGGGCATGTCCATGCCCACCCCGCCGACGGGATTCGCGGTGGCCGCGTACCCCACCTATGCCCAGGCATCTTCTGCCGTCGAGTATCTGGGCCAGCACGACTTCGCCGTGCAGGACGTCACGATCGTGGGTTCCGATCTGCAACTGGTGGAACGCGTGACGGGCAAGCTCACCGCGCGCAGGCTGGCGGCCGCGGGCGCCGCGTCGGGCGCGTGGATGGGTCTGTTCTTCGGCCTGGTGATGACCCTGTTCTCCGAGGCGAAGTCGCTGCTGGGGTTGATCGTCTTCACCGTTGCGGTGGGCGCGGTTTTCGGCGCCATCATGGGTCTGGTCGGTTACCGCATGACGAAGGGCCGGCGCGATTTCACCTCCGCGTCTCAGGTGGTGGCGCGGCGTTACGACGTGCTGTGCGAGCCGCGCACTGCCGAGCAGGCGCGCACTCTGCTGGCTCAGATGCAGATGAGCAGGCCGGTTTCGTAGCCCGCGCAATGGCGATCGATCTGCACGCGCATACCGTCTTCTCGGATGGCACCGACACGCCGGCCCAGGCCATGGCGCGCGCCCTGGAGGTCGGCGTCACGACGCTGGCCATCGTCGATCACGACACCACCGCCGGATGGGAGGCGGCGCAGGCGCAGCGGCCCGACGGTCTGACGCTGGTGCGCGGCACCGAGCTGTCCACGCACGTCGTCGTCGACGGTCGCCGCTACTCCATTCATCTGCTGGCCTACCTGTTCGACCCGGCGACGGCTGGGATCGCCGCGGAACTCGCGCGGCTGCGGTCGGACCGGCTGCAGCGGGGTCTGGCGATCGTGGACCGCATGGTGGCGGCCGGCCTGCCGATCTCTCAGGAGGAGGTGCTGGCCATCGCCGGTGGCGCACCTGTCGGCCGGCCGCATATCGGCCGAGCGCTGATGGCGCGTGGACTGGTGGGCTCCGTCACCGAGGCGTTCGTCAGCTACCTGTCACCGCGCGGGCCCTACTACGTGTCGAAGGCCGACACCCCGTTCGCGGACGCGGTGGCGCTGGTACGCGCCGCCGGCGGTGTGCCGGTGATCGCGCATTCGCGGTCGCGCGGGGCAGCCGCAGTGACCGACGACGCGTTCTTCGATCGCGCCGTGGACGCGGGCCTGCTGGGGATCGAGGTCGATCATCCGGATCACGGCGAAGCGGCGCGGGCTGATCTGCGCCGCATCGCGAGTCGGCATCGCCTGATCATGACGGGATCGTCGGACTATCACGGTCTGAACAAGACGTTGCGTCTGGGTCAGGAAGCGACGCAGGCGGACCAGTTGGCGGCCATCGTGGCCGGGTCGAGCGGTGCCACCGCCGTGCTCGGGCCGGAGGCGTAGCCGTCGATGGATACGGCACCATTGCCGGCGATCCCGGCCGGGGCGGACGGGCCGCCGGGGCGCGCGCGGTTGGCGCGGGCGACGGGCCCGCTGCGTTTCCTCGAAGCGGTGGCCGGTCTGGCGTCGGCCGGCTTGGTCGTGCTGGGCGCCGGATTGGTGGTGCTGCAGCTGATCTCGCCCGACATCGCCCCGGGCACCGGCTTGGCGGCAGCCGCGGGCCCCACCTGGTGGCGGGCATTGGCTCAGCTCGGTGTCGGCGCCGCGGGGGAGCTGGCCGTGTGGGCACGTCCGCGCATGTCCCGCGGTCCGCGCGCGTGGCTGTCCGTCGCTGTCCTGGCCGCGACGGCGGCGGTGCTCTGGTGGTGCTGGTGGAGATGACTCGGCCGGGGGCGCGGCTGCGTCACGCGGCCGGGATCAGCCCGACGACCGTGTCCGCGCGCACCTCGACGAGCACTCTGCCGACCGCTCTCACATCGACGCGCCCGGAGTAGCCGCCGCGATCGACCGCGATCGTCGCGCTGAGCCGGCCGGTGCCGGCGTCGTGCACTGCCAGCCCGGCTGCGGTGGGCACCAGAATGTCACCGGCCACGAACGCAGGCAGGCCCAACGCGCCGGATGCGGACCAGTCGACGACCGGGGTCTGCACCGTCACCGTGGCCGGGGCGTCGGTGGCGTCGGAGGGATTGTCGGGCGGCGGGGCAGGGATCGTGTCCGTCACGCTCGACATCGCGAACAGCGCCGTCCCCACCAGGGAGTACCGCCTGCCCTGGTATGTCACCGACGGCGTGATACCGGCGTGAGCCGTGGCTGCGATGTCCGCGGCGTCGATGTCGGCGGGAGTGCGGGACACCTCGTCGCCGGCATTGTCATAGATCACGATCGACGGCGACCGGCCGTCGACCAGCACGGCCGCACGGTCGGCGGTGAGCGCCAGGATGACAGCGTCGTTCCCGTCGAGTGGGATGGTCGCCTTGGGATCGGAGTGATTGGCGTCCCACCCCTTGTCGTCCTTGTCCGGAGCATCCGAGGGGGTGGGCCAGTTCAGCACCAGGTTGGTGGCGGTGCCGCAATGCTCGACGGTAGCAAGCTGGTCTGCGGTGACGGCTGCATCCGTGAATGTGCACCCGGTGTGTGGCCCGGTCGAGTTCACCGGGTTCGGCTGATCGCCGTACCTGATCGTCGCCACCAGATCGTGTCGCCACAGCTCGAGGTAGTCGCTGCTCATCCACCCGACGTAGGGGCTGCCGAAGAACAATCGGCCGGGATCGCCGTTCGGGCCGGTGCGCTGGTAGAGACGGCCCCCGGTGGACGGGTCGAGCAACGTGACCTGCGAACAGTATCCGTTCTTCGCGAACACCGTCATCACGCCGTGCACGCCGGTCCAGGAGTCGAGCGCGTCAGCGGTCGTGTCGCCGGATCCCACCGCGCAGAGCGAGCGATTCGATCTGCTGTACCTCCACAGGGGGGTCCCGTCGGACGCATCGAATCCGCTGACGGAGTGCTCGTCGGCGGTCACGACCGTCCCGTACGGGGTCGCCAGTGCGCCGTAGCGTGCCTCCGTCGCCAGCTGCCAAGCCACGTGCACCTCCGCCGGGACTTCGATCGCGGCGACCGGGGTCGTCGGCGCGGCATCAGGCGCCGCGGTGTCGAGTGTTGTCGCACGGACGTCACTGCTCAGGTAGAGCCCGGCCGCCGTCACGGCGACAACGATCGCGATCACCACCGCGATGAGCGCGTCGATGCGTCGACGGGCGCGGCGCGGCAGGGTCACGGTGTCCAGCGTACGGTCGGCTCAGCCGGCCTGGGTGGCGGACGGTGCAGCCGCAGCTCCGCCGCGGGTCCGGCTCCGCCGGCGTCGCGGCTTGGCCGAGGTGCGGGCCGCGTCTGCGGCGCCGTCTCCCGGAGCGGCCGGCGCGGAAGCGCGCTGCCTGCTCGGAGCCTGTGCCGAGTGGTCGGCGGCGGGCCCGGCGTCAGGGCGTCGCCGCGACGATGCGTGCGGCCGACGCTTGCCGCCGTGTCCGCGTCCGGTCTCACCGAGGTCCTCGATCTTCTCGGCGGCGAGGCCGGCCCGGGTGCGCTCCGCCTTGGGCAGCGTGCCGGTCGCCTCCTCGCCGATGCCCAGATCCGAACGCAGATGCGGGGAGGACGAGTAGGTCTCCGCCGGCTCGTCGAAGTCCAGTCCCAGCGCCGAGTTGATGAGCTTCCACCGCGGGATGTCGTCCCAGTCGATGAAGCTGACCGCGACTCCGCTGTGACCGGCGCGGCCGGTGCGGCCGATCCGGTGCACGTATGTCTTCTCGTCCTCGGGGCACTGGTAGTTCACCACATGCGTGACGCCGTCCACGTCGATGCCGCGCGCCGCGACGTCCGTCGCGACAAGAACGTCCACCTTGCCGGTGCGGAACGCGCGCAATGCCCGTTCTCGCGCTCCCTGGCCCAGATCTCCGTGCACCGCCGCGGCGGCGAAGCCGCGTTCGGTGAGCTCGTCCGCGACCTTGGCCGCGGTGCGCTTGGTACGGGTGAACACCATCGCCAGGCCGCGACCGCGGGCCTGCAGCACCCGGGCGAGCATCTCGACCTTGTCCAGCGCGTGGGCGCGGTAGACGAACTGCTTCGTGGTGCGGTGGATGATGCTGTCGGCCGGCAGTTCGGCGCGGATGTGGGTCGGCTGCACCATGAACGTGCGGGCCAGCTTGATGATCGGTCCGGGCATCGTCGCCGAGAAGAGCATGGTCTGGCGTGCATCGGGCACCATGCCCAGCACCCGTTCGATGTCGGGCAGGAAGCCGAGATCGAGCATTTCGTCGGCTTCGTCGAGCACCAATACACCGATCGCGCCGAGTACCAGATGGCCCTGGTTCGCCAGATCCAACAGCCGACCCGGCGTGCCCACGACCACGTCCACGCCGGCCGTGAGCGCCGCGATCTGCGGTTCGTAGGCGCGGCCTCCGTACACGGAGGTCACCACCAGCCGGAGCCCCTTGGCGGCGGCGGCCAGATCGCGCGTGACCTGGACGCAGAGCTCGCGGGTCGGCACCATGATGAGTGCCCGCGGGGCACGGCCGGTCGGCAGACCTCCGGTGTCGGCGATGCCGGCGGCCGACTGCTGGGCCAGCCGATGCAGCAGCGGCACGCCGAAGCCGAGAGTCTTGCCCATGCCGGTGCGGGCCTGACCGATCAGGTCGCTACCGGCCAGAGCGATGGGAAGCGTCAGTTCCTGAATGGCAAACGTGCGGGTGATCCCGCCGTCTGCCAGGGCCTGTGCAATCCGCGGATCGACGCCCAGTTCCGCGAAGGTGGGGGTGATCGGTGCCGTGACAGCGGCATCGGCTGCCAAGTTTTCGGCAGCGTTCAGCGGTGATTCGTCCATGTGAGGCCATGTGCCTTTCCGTTGTTCGCGTGCGTTCACGCGAGCAACCGGCAGGCTCGATGAAGGATCGCGGCCCGAAAGATGTCCCGACTGACGCTGCGCGCAGGCCGTTGCCGGCCGGGGCAGCGCCATTGACGCACGCACATGTCGTTCGACGCGGGCGTCGCCGTCGAAGTGGTGCCGAGGGCTGGCCCGGCACGTATCGTCACGACGCTCCGGTTGCCAGTGTACCGTGACCGCCGCATCCGCGCAGTTCACACGCCGGCACCCGGCGTGGCGGCGCGCCGGCGCTGCCATTAGTAGGCTCGCTGTGGGCGGCCGTCGATGCCGCGTGGCGTCACATGGCGCGCGGCCTGGACGTCTTCGGGAGGCAAGAGATGGTCGACGAGGTTCCGGTCGAGGCGCTCGCATCCGAGTCGAGGGCCGTCGTCGATCTGCTCGGTGTGCTGGCCTACGGGGAGCTGTCGGCATTCGACCGGATGTCCTCGGATGCCCGCTACGCGCCGACCTTGACCGGCCGGGTGCAACTGTCGAAAATGGCGGCCGCGGAGCTCGCGCATTTCACGACGCTGGCCGACCGGCTCGCCGAGCTCGGTGTCGCTGTGGAGGATGCGATGATGCCGTTCATCGCGGCGTTCAACGCGTTCCACGACTCGACAGCCCCGCATTCGTGGCTGGAATCCCTGGTCAAGGCGCATGTGGGCGACGGACTGGCCGCGGATTTCTACCGGGAGATCGCCGAGTGGATCGACCCGGCGACCCGGCAGCTGGTGTTCGGGGTGCTGGACGACACCGGCCATTCGGCGTTCGCGGTCCGTGAGGTGCGCAAGGCCTGCCAGGCCGACCCGAAGCTGGCCGGGCCGCTGGCGCTCTGGGGACGGCGCCTGCTGGGCGAGGCGATCACCCAGGCGCAGAACGTGGTCGCCGATCGTCCGGAGCTGGCCGCCCTCATCGTGCGCGGTTCGGGGGATCTCGCCGGGATCGGTGCGCTGGTCCGCCGGCTGCAGCTCGCCCACGGAGAACGGATGAAGTCGCTCGGGCTCGCGTGACGCGCCCGCGGCGCGCGAGCGGCGTCATGCGCGCCGCCCTCGGCGGAGTCGCCGGGTGAGACAATGGTGCGGTTATGACGGAATCCGCGACATCGCTGCCCCTGGTATTCGCTGCCCCTCGCCGGGGGATGCCCCCGACGCATCTCGCCGACCTGGATGACGCCGCTCGCCGCGGAGCGGTCCGGGCCGCCGGGCAGCCGGCGTTCCGCGCCGATCAGCTCGCGCGGCACTACTTCGCAGGCCTGACCCGGGACGCGCAGGCAATGACGGATCTGCCCGCCGAGAGCCGTGCCGACTTCGTCGACACCATGCTGCCGCGGCTGCTCACCGAGGTCAGGTCGGTGAGCTGCGACGACGGCGACACCCGCAAGACGCTGTGGCGGGCGCACGACGGCACCCTGATCGAGTCGGTGCTGATGCGCTATCCGGATCGCATCACCCTGTGCGTTTCGTCGCAGGCCGGCTGCGGAATGGCGTGCCCGTTCTGTGCCACCGGGCAAGGCGGGCTGAAGCGCAACCTGTCTACCGCAGAGATCGTCGAGCAGGTGCGACTGGCTGCGGCGGCCGCCCGCGACGGGGCACTGGGCGCGCCCGGGCGGTTGTCGAACATCGTGTTCATGGGCATGGGAGAGCCGCTGGCCAACTACAAGCGCGTACTGCAGGCCGTGCGATTGATCACCGGCCCCGAGCCGCACGGGTTCGGTATCTCGGCGCGGTCCATCACGGTCTCGACGGTCGGCTTGGTCCCCGGTATCGAGAAGCTGACCCGCGAAGGCCTGCAGGTGCGGCTGGCGGTGTCCCTGCACACGCCGGACGACGAATTGCGCGACACTCTGGTCCCGGTGAACAACCGGTGGAAGGTCGCCGAGGTGCTCGCCGCGGCCCGCCGCTACGCGGACACCACCGGGCGGCGGGTGTCCATCGAATACGCGCTGATCCGGGATATCAACGACCAGCCGTGGCGGGCCGACATGCTCGGCGAGCTGCTGCATCGCGAACTCGGGCCGCTGGTGCACGTCAACCTGATTCCGCTCAACCCGACTCCGGGAAGCAAATGGGACGCCTCGCCGCGGCCCGTGCAGGACGAGTTCGTGCGGAGAGTGCGCGCTCGCGGTGTCGCCTGCACGGTGCGGGATACGCGTGGCCAGGAGATCGCAGCCGCCTGCGGCCAGTTGGCCGCCGCTGAAAGCTAGCGGCGACAGCCCGCCTATTCGGCGGCGTGGCGAGGCGCCTGGGCGGCGCGTCGCATCCTGCGGCCGGACCGGACGCGGTGCACGATCCACAGCGCACCGATCAGCGCGATGCCGTTGAAGTAGAAGTTCTCCACGCGAGAGACGTGCACGGTGAAGTTCTGCAGCAGCAGCAGGATCACGCCCATGCTCAGCAGGATGGTGCTGCCGCGCGGGGCGAACTCCCGCCACGACCCGTGCCAGCCCCACTCCTCACTGGGCGCATCGGGGTTGTATCGGGCGACGGCGTGCGAAGCCGGGGACGGCACCGCCACGCCGGCGTCCGCCGAATGCTGCTGCAGCGAAGTCTGTGACACGGTCGTCTCCTCGTTCCCCAGGGTGCTGCGGGTGTCGTCCTGACTCATCATCGCCGGCCGGCAAGCACCATCTTGTCACGACCGGCAGGGGAACGCCGCGCCGACCCGCGGCCGTGCGCGGCCCGGCTGCGAACGGGGCGTCAGCCGTGCCGCTCCGCGTTGATCTCGACGGTGACCCTCCGCTTGCCGTCGGTGGTGGTTCCGCGCACCGTCAGCGCGGCACTGGTCGTGGACACCCAGCCGTCCAGCGTCGTGCCGTCCGCCAAGGCGCGGGGCAGCGACACGGTGCCCAACGACTCGCAGGCCTGCAACGATGTCTCCGCGTCGACCATCATGTTGGGCGTGCTGCCGTCGTTCGGCTGCGCCTCCAGGATGCCGTGCACGCGGGTGCGCGCCGTGTCGGCGGTGAGGTCGAGCTGCCAGAACCGTTGCCACGCGCCGCTTTCGTCGATCTGGGAGGAATAGAGAGCCAGTGATGGGACGCCGCTCGGGTTCACGCCCAGCGTGAGTGTCACATCGTCCGGCCGGGCGCCGGCAGGTACCGGCACCTGGGCGGCGTTCGCCTCGTTCTGCACAAGATCGAGGGCGAGGTCGGCGGGAAGGTCCGTATACACCGACGAGTTCTCCGAGGCGCACTCGCCCAGCACCGTCACCGTCACTTTGGCGACACCCGACCACGCCGCAGGCAGCGTGACATCCGACTGCGGGAGCGTGGACACCGTCGTCGAGGGCACCGACTGGGTGGCGGTGAAGGTGCCGGAGGGTGCCGAGCCGGTGGGCGAGGTCGTCGGCGGCGGCGAGAGCGCCGATTCGGCGACCGAATCGGGTTCGCCGCTCGATGCCGTGGAGCCGGACACCGTCGAATCCGGGGCCGTGTCGACATCGGTGGAACCACTGGTCGCGGTGGCGATACCGGATCCGCCGTCGCCCGGTGACGTGAGCCGCACCAGCGCGTACACCACCACCGCAGAAGCCACCAGCGCACCGGCGAGCACCGCGATGATCCATCGCGCGCTGCGCCGACTGCCGCCACCCATCCCGCCAGTATGTCTGGCCGCACATGGTTTGTCGCAAACCGGTCATCACCGACGTATGACGCACCGCTGCGGCGCCGCGTGCGGAACAATGGGGGAGTGCAATGGTGGACACATCCTTCCGGGCCCTGTGACGTGCGCAGACAGGCGCTTTCGGGCGCCGGCCGAGCGGCGGTGACTCGATGACGGCCCTCTGGTATGCGCTCGGTGTGATCGTGTTCGCAGTGGCGCTGATCATTTCCATTGCCTGGCACGAAGCCGGGCACCTGGTTTTCGCCAAGCTGTTCGGCGTCCGCGTGACGCAATACATGATCGGATTCGGCAGGACGATCTGGTCGCGCCGGCGCGGCGACACGGAATACGGGATCAAGGCCATCCCACTGGGCGGATACATCCGCATGATCGGCATGGTCCCGCCTGCCAAGGACGGCCGCGCCCGTTTCAACACGACCGCAGCCAGTCCGCTGGGCATCGCACGGCAGATTCGCGAGCAGACCCGGGCCGGGGATCGCGCACTGGTCACCGAGGCGGACGAAGGGCGCCAGTTCTACCAGTTGCATCCGTTCAAGCGGATCGTCGTCATGGTCGCCGGCCCGGCTCAGAACCTGATCTTCGCGATCGTGTTGTTCGCCATCGCCATGATGGCCGTCGGGATTCCCACGGCCAGCACCACGATCGGCGACGTGAGTGCCTGCGTGGTGCCGGTTGCCGCGAACGGGCAGGAGCAGCGCACCGACTGCCTGCCGGCCGACCCCGCCACGCCGGCTGCCGCGGCCGGCTTGAAGCCCGGCGATCGCATCGTGTCCATCGACGGTGCGCCCATCGACTCCTGGGCCCAGGTGCAGCAGGTGATCGCGTCGTCCGGCGGCCGCACCGTGCAGCTCGCCTACGAACGCGACGGGGCGACCCGCTCCGCGGCGGTTCCGGTGGTTGCGACCGAACGTCCCGTCTATGACGACGCCGGCAATCCGACCGGCGCAGCGGTGATCGGGTTCCTGGGCGTGAGTCCGACGCAGGAGTTCGTTCCGCAGGGTGTCGGGTCGGCGTTCGCGCGCACCGCGGACTTCGTCGGGCAGGCCGGCGCCGCGGTGCTGCGGATCCCGCAGCGCATCCCTGCCGTCTGGGACGCCATCGTGCACCCCTCACGCAACGACCCGGACCGGCCGATGGGGATCATCGGCGCCGGCCGCATCGGCGGGGAGATCCTCGCTCAGCCGATGCCCGCGCAGGCCAAGATCGTCTGGGTGCTGAACCTGCTCGCCGGGTTCAACATGAGCCTGTTCCTGCTGAACCTGCTGCCACTGCTGCCGCTGGACGGCGGACACGTGCTCGGTGCCGCGATCGACTGGGTACGGCGCGGCTGGGCTGCGCTGCGTCGGCGTGCCAGGCCGCGTGAGTTCGACGTCGCCGCTCTGATGCCCATCGCCTACGTCGTCGTCCTCGGCTTCGTGGCGCTCTCGCTGCTGACCGCTGTGGCCGATATCGTCAACCCTGTCCGGCTGTTCGGCTGACGTCATGCGGCGTCGATCGTCCGTGGCCCGAGCGGCTTGATATCGAAGGAAGGCGGGACGTCGTCGGTGGCGCTGGGATGGCGAGTCCGTGCCGGGACGACCCCGGTGCGCCCGCTCGGGCCGGGCCAGGCCCAGTGGGTGGCGGCGGCGCTGGATCGCGACCCGGTGGGCACCTGCATGGTGGGTGCCCGGTTCGAGGCTGCTGGGATGGACCGGTCCCGGCTCGGCGGGACGTTCTGGCGTGGCGCCGGAGAAGGACTGTGCTTCGCCGGACCGAACATCATTCCCGTGCAGGGCGACCAGGTGGATCTGTACGCCATCGCCGACACGCTGCGTGGACACGGTCGCCGGTCCGCGTCGATCGTCGGGCGGGCACAGCACGTCGCACCGCTCTGGGAGCGGATCCGGCCGTGGTGGGGCCCGGCGAGGGAGGTCCGCGACGACCAGCCGCTGCTGATCTGTCCCGACGCTCCCGCCGTGCGCTCGGACCTGCGGGTCGTCGTCGTGCACCCGCACCGAATGGACGACTACTTCCCGGCGGCGGTGGCGATGTTCACCGAAGAGGTGGGCGTGGACCCGACGCTCGGCGACGGCGGACGCAGCTATCGGGCGCGGGTGACGGAGTTGGTGTCCGCCGGTCGTGCGTTCGCGATCTTCGACGGTCCGACCGTGGTGTTCAAGGCCGAGGTGGGATCCCTCACCCGTCGGGTCGGTCAGATTCAGGGCGTGTGGGTGCATCCCGGGTTCCGGGGTTGCGGAATCGCGGCCGCGGCCACCGCCGCCGTGGTGCGGTCCATCCAGACGTGGGGCAGGCTGCCCAGCCTGTACGTGAACAGCTACAACGCCGCGGCGCGCGCCACCTACGCGCGCGTCGGCTTCCACCAGGTCGGCACGTTCTCGTCGGTGCTGTTCTAGGCCGGTGCCGCGATGTGTCGGTCGCGCCCGGCGCGCCGGGTGCGACGGCCCGGCGCGAACCGCGATACTGGGCGCCGGGCAGGTCCAGTGGAGCGCGGATGCGGGCAGGTGGCGACACAGTGGTGCGGTGGAGACGGTGGGCGGCCGGGTGGTGCGCCGTGCTCGCGGCGAGCGGATGCACCGGTGCGCCCGCGGCGGAACCCGAGTCGCGCCCTGCTCCGCTGCCGGCGGCGACCGTCCACGAGTTCGCCGCCGACTGGCAGGCGGGGCGCACGCAGGATGCCGCGCAGCTGACGACGGATCCGGGCGCCGCTGCGGTCGCTCTGGCCGCCGCCGCGCAGGGGCTGGGCGCCACCGACCTGGTCATCGACACCGCCGCGCCGGTGAAGGTGTCCGATCGCGAAGCGACCGTCACCGCGACCATGACCTGGCAGGTGCCGCAGGTGGGCGCGTGGAGCTACGCCGCCGAGTGGGACTGGGTGCGACGCGGCGAAGGGCCGGGCGCCCAGTGGCTGCTCGACTTCACGCCGCAGACCGTCCACCCCGGACTCGGCCCCGGCCAGTCGCTCGCCGTGCGTATCGAGGATGCGGCGGACGGCCCCATCGTCGATCGCAACGACGCGCTGCTCGTCGCTCCGGTGCGGGTCTACTCGGTCGTGCTGCTGGTGAATCGGATCGCCGACGTGCCCACCGCCGCGGAGAGACTGGCCACGCTGCTCGGACCGCTCGACGGATCCGTCACGGCTGTCGGCATCCTGGCGGGCGTCGCCGGGGCGAAGAAGGCCGGTGACGACAGCTACACCGTCACCAACCTGCGTGAGCGCGACTTCACCCCGGTCGAAGCCGCGCTGGCCGCGATCCCGGGCGTCACGCTCCCATCACAGGTTCGCGATCTGCCGCCGACCGCAGGCTTCGCGCCGACGGTGATGTCCTCCGCCCTGCCGGTGGCCAAGAAGTTGACGATCGGAAGCCCCGGTTGGCGCATTGTCGCCCTGGACATGAGCGGCGATGAGCTCACCACCCTCGACGCGCGGGCGGCAGAGCCGGGCCCGAAGGTCACCTTCACGCTCGATCCTGCTGTTCAGGACGCCGCGCAAGCAGCCGTGGACCCCGTCGCCGAGCCGGCGGTGATCGTCGCCGTCCAGCCGTCCACCGGAGAGATTCTCGCCGTCGCGCAGAACAAGGCCGCCGACGCGCAGGGCCCCATCGCACTGATGGGTCAATACCCGCCGGGCTCCACGTTCAAGATCGTCACGGCCACCGCGGCGATCGACCGCGGGTTGGTGACGCCCACGACGACCGTGTCCTGCCCCGGCGAGTGGACCATCGATCACCGCACCATCCACAACGAGGGGTTCGCGCTGGGCACCGTCACGGCGACCTCGGCCTTCGCGCACTCGTGCAACACCACGTTCGCCATGCTCGCCTCGCGGATGCCGGCCGATGCGCTGCCGCAAGCCGCCACGCAGTACGGCATCGGGCTCGATTTCGACGTCAAGGGCATCACGACGCTGACCGGTGCGATCCAGGAAGGTGCCAGCACGCTCGCTCGTGCGGAGAACGGCTTCGGCCAGGGCACCGACCTGGTGACGCCATTCTCCGCGGCGCTGATGGCCGCCACCGCCGCGACCGGCTCCATGCCCACACCGACGTTGATCCGCGGCGCGAGGACCACGGTCGATCACCCGGCGCCGGCGCGCTCGAAGGCGGCCCAGGAGGGCGTCCGCACCATGATGCGGGCGGTGGTCACCGACGGCACCGCGATGGCACTCAAGTCGGACGGTGAGGTCTACGCCAAGACCGGAACCGCCGAATATGTCGGGCCCGACAAGAAGATCCACGCGCACGCGTGGACGGTGGGCTTCCGCGGCGACCTGGCCTTCGCTGCGCTGATCGTGGGCGGCGACTCCTCGAAGCGCACGAACGATCTTGCTCACAGACTGCTGACCGCCCTGCCTATGGACTGACGCGCCGCCGTAGGCTCGAGTCCATGCCCGATTCCGTCACCCGCGCACCGCTGACCGCCGGCGAGCAGACCGCTATCCGCGAGGTCCCCGCCGCCATCGCCCGCCCCGAATACGTCGGCAAGCCGCGCCCGACACTCGAGGGCGGCTCATTCGTGCAGACCCCGGATACCGTTGAGAAGATGCGCCTGGCCTCGCGCCTGGCCGCGCGCGCCATGGCCGAGGGCGCCAAGGTGATCGAGCCGGGCGTCACCACGGACGCGATCGACGCGGTGGTTCACGAGTACCTCTGCGACAACGGGGCATACCCCTCGACCCTCGGCTATCGCGGCTTCCCGAAATCCTGCTGCACCTCCCTGAACGAGGTCATCTGTCACGGCATACCCGACTCGACGGTGATCGAGGAGGGCGACATCGTGAACATCGACGTCACGGCGTATATCGACGGCGTCCACGGCGACACCTGCGCCACCTACCCGGCCGGCGAGATCGCCGAGGAGCACTGGCTTCTCATCGAGCGCACCGCGGAGGCGCTGCGCCGCGGCATCAAGGCGGTCGCACCCGGCCGGGAGATCAACGTCATCGGCCGGGTCATCGAGTCCTACGTCAAGCGCTTCGGCTACGGCCTGGTCCGCGACTACACCGGCCACGGCATCGGCCACGATTTCCACTCCGGGCTCGTCATCCTGCACTACGACGAGCCGAGCGCCACGACCGTCATGGAGCCGGGAATGACCTTCACCATCGAGCCGATGGTCACGCTCGGCGGCATCGAGTGGGACCAGTGGGACGACGGCTGGACGGTCACCACCCGCGACAAGTCGTGGACGGCGCAGTTCGAGCACACCTTGGTCGTCACCAACGACGGCGCCGAGGTGCTCACCATCCCCTAGCCGTTCGGCTCCGGCAGGTCCAGCAGGGCGTTCTCCAGCACTTCGGTCAACGCAGGATGGATCCAGTACTGGCCCCGCGCCAGTTCGTGCGCCGGGATGCCGAACCGCATTGCGGTGAGCGCCGGCTGGATCACGGTCGCGGCCTCCGGCCCGATGATGTGCACCCCGAGCAGCAGCCCGGTGTTCGGGTCGGCCAGTACCTTGCAGAAGCCGGTGGTGTCCTCCCGCGCCCATCCGGCCGCCACTCCGCCGTAGTCCCGCCGGCCCGCCACGTACGGGATCCCGCGGAACTGCGCCTCCTGCGCGGTCAGACCGGCGGAGGCGATCTGCGGATGGGTGAAGACCGCAGCCGGGACGAAACGGTGATCGGCTTCCATCAGCGCGTCGGGGTGCGCCAGGTTGTGCGCCACCACCCGCGCCTCGTGGTTCGCGACGTGCTTGAGCTGGTGGTGCGACGAGGCGTCGCCCAGCGCCCAGATGCCGTCCACCGCGGTCTGCTGGTACTCGTCGACGATCACGTAGCCGTCGGCGTCCAGCTGCACCCCTGTCGTCGTCACCCCGAGCTCGTCGCCGTTCGGCCGGCGGCCGGTGGCGATCAGCATGAGGTCTGCCTCCACGGTGGTCACGTGGCCATCCGGACCGGTGATCTCGGCGCGAATGGCGTCATCCCCGTTCGGTGCGGGCGCGACCGAGGTGACGAGGCTGCGCTGGTGCACGCGGTACCGAGCCGAGGTGATCTCGGTGTAACGCTGTGAGATGTCCGTATCCAGGTGGCGCAGCAGCCGGTCGCCGCGCGCGACCTGCGTGACGGCCGAGCCGAACGACGCGAAGACGTGGCCGAACTCGGCGGCGATGTAGCCGCCCCCGACGATCAGTGTTCGCCGCGGCACGGCGTCGATCCGCATGACGGTGTCGGAGGTGTGGAACGCGACGGCGTCCAACCCCGGGATCTCCGGGATCACAGCGCGCGAGCCGGCCGCGATCACGAACCGGTCTGCGGAGACCTCGGCGGTGGAGCCGTCCGCAAGGGCCACCGTCATGCGTTTGTGCCCGGTGAAGCGGCCCGTCCCGGTGTAGACGGTGATGTTGGGGCACTCGTCGCCCTCGCGGTACCGCTTGCCGGAGGCGGCGATCGGGTCGATACGGCCGAAGATCCGGTCGCGGATGGCCGGCCAGTCGACCTTGTCGACGTGGCCCTGCACGCCCAGCGTCTCGGCGCCGCGCAGTGCGTCTGCGACTTCCGCCGGGTACTCGAACATCTTCGACGGGATGCAGCCGACGTTCAGGCAGGTACCGCCGAACGTGCCGGCCTCCACGATGGCGATGCTCCAGTCGTCGAACTCGGGGCCGGGAATCGAGTTTCCGGAGCCGGTGCCGATGATGACCAGGTCGTAGTGAGGCATGGGGACAAGGCTAGGCGGCGCGTCATGCTGAGGTGCGGTCGGTCAGTGCGCGAACGTGCCGACCAGGATGGCGCGGGCCAGGGTATGGAATGCCAGATTGAACGAGACCACCGCCGGGGAGGCACTCGCGTCCAGGTCCAGGCGCGGCACGTCCACGGCGTGCACGACGAAGAAGTAACGGTGCACCTGGTCGCCCTTCGGCGGGGCGCACCCGTCGTAGGACAGGTCGCCGAAGTCGTTCCGTACGTGGAACGCGCCGTCCGGCAGGCCCCCGTCGCTGCGGCCGGCGTCCGTGCCCAGCCCGGTCACCGATGACGGGATGCCCAGCGCCAACCAATGCCAGAATCCGGACGGGGTCGGGGCGTCCGGGTCGAAGCAGGTCACCACGAAGGACGCGGTGGTCTCCGGGAATCCGGACCAGGCCAGCTGCGGCGAGCGGTTCAGGCCGCTGGGATCGGCGGACCCGTGGACGTGCGCGAGTGGAATGGGCCGACCGTCGGCGATATCGGTCGAGGTCACCTGGAATGACGCCACGGCGGGCAGCAGCGGGTACGGATCGGGGGAGACGGGTCGGTCGAGGCTCATGGCTGCGACGCTACTACCGGGCGCATCGGTCGGCACCTGGTGTGCAGGCAGCCCTGACCCTCACGTAATGATCTGCAAGGAGCGCGGCCCGGTCTGCTCGGTGGACAGGCCACCGCCGTGTGCCAGGCGCAGCACCGAACGGAGCGACGAAGGCTCGTGCGGCGCGAGCGCGACCAGCCGGGCGAGGCGCCCCTTGGTCGCCTTGTTGAAATGCGAGACGACGGCGAGGCGCCCGTCCGGCTGCCGGCTCACGACGCGCACGGTAATGGCGCCGGGTACCGGCCCGAACGCCGCGTAGGCGCCGGAGCGCAGATCCAGTACCGGTTCTTCCATCGCCGCGAACAGCGGTCCGGCCGCCGCGCGCCAGAGCGGCGCGACATTCCCGACGTCCGGCAGCACCGAACCGGCGGAGAGTCGGTAGGCGGGGATGGGGTCGGCTGCGCGGACCGCTCCGAACAGCGCCGATGCCACCAGGATTCGGGCCTGCGCGCGAGAACGTTCGGACCGGCTCATGGCGGCGGCGTTCAGCGCTTCGTAGAGCACGCCCGTGTAGCGGTCCAGCGCGGGTAGGGTCGGCGCGGCGTACAGCCGGGCATTGCCCCGGATGTCGTCATCCCTGCTGGCTGTCACCTTGAGCGCGGCCCGGGCGGTCGGCAGATCACCTGCCAGCGCGGCGAGCCCGTCCAACAGTCTCGATCGGGTCGGGCGGAGTTCCGGCCAGAGCAGCGCATCCAGATCGAGCGCCGGTGCATGGCCGCCCTGCGCCTTGGTCTCCGACGGGGGCAGCAGTACGAGCACGAGGCCCAACCTACGGCGTCGCCGTTTTCGTCTGGTGAACCGCCCTCGCGCCGGCCGCGGCAGCAGCCGGCAGGACAGCGTCGGTCGCGATGCAGACGCGCTCCCCGTGGGCCGATCCGACCACATTGCGGCACGGTCGGATTTTTCGATCGCCGCCGCGCCATTAGGCTGGGGCGGGCGCGCCGCGAGCTCGGGACACCGCCCGAACAGCGTCATTCTCGTGAAGGAGCCCTGTTTCGTGATCACACGCCTGTCCACCCTGTTCCTGCGCACGCTGCGCGAGGATCCGGCGGACGCCGAGGTGCCGAGCCACAAGCTGTTGACCCGCGCCGGCTACATCCGCCGCGCGGCGCCCGGCATCTACTCCTGGATGCCGCTCGGCTATCGCGTGTACCGCAAGATCGAGGCGATCGTGCGGGAGGAGATGGACAAGATTTCGCAGGAGGTGCACTTCCCGGCGCTGCTGCCGCGCGAGCCCTACGAGGCGTCCGGCCGCTGGACCGAATACGGCGATAACCTGTTCCGGCTCAAGGACCGCAAAAAGGGCGACTACCTGCTCGGGCCCACCCACGAGGAGATGTTCACCCTGATGGTGAAAGACATCGTCTCCTCCTACAAGCAACTGCCGCTGGCGCTCTACCAGATCCAGACCAAGTACCGGGACGAGGCGCGGCCGCGGGCCGGGATCCTGCGCGGCCGCGAGTTCGTCATGAAGGACTCGTATACCTTCGACATCGACGACGCCGGTCTGGAGGCCGCCTACCAGCGGCACCGCGAGGCGTACATCAAGATCTTCGATCGGCTGGGCTTCAGCTACGCGATCGTCTCGGCGATGGCGGGCGCGATGGGCGGATCGAAGTCGGAGGAGTTCCTCGCCGAGGCCAAGGTGGGTGAGGACACCTACGTCCGGTGCACCAACTGCGACTACGCCGCCAACGTGGAAGCCGTGGCGGTGCCCGCCGCGCCGACACTGTCCGCCGGCGAGATCGCGAAACTGCCGGGGGCCCGCGTGCACGACACTCCCGACACGCCGACCATCGACACCCTGGTGGACCTGCTGAATGCCGCGCACCCGCGCACCGACGGCCGGGTCTGGACGGCCGCCGACACGCTGAAGAACCTGCTGGTGATGCTGCACCAGCCGGACGGCACCGTCCTGCCGCTGGCTATCGGTGTTCCGGGCGACCGCGAGGTGGACATGAAGCGGTTGGAGGCGCAGGTCGCGCCGGCCGAGCCTGTCCCGTTCTCCGAGGCCGACTTCGCGACGTATCCGGCGCTGGCGAAGGGGTACGTCGGCCCCGGTGTGCTCGGCGAAGATTCCGCGACCGGCATCCGCTACGTGGTCGATCCTCGGGTCTCCGGCGGCACCGCGTGGGTGACCGGCGCCGATTCGCCCGGGCATCATGTGATCGGTCTGGTCGCCGGGCGCGACTTCTCCGCCGACGGCACGATCCAGGCCGCGGAGGTTCGGGACGGGGACCCCTGCCCGGTGTGCGGAGCGCCGCTGGAAAGCGCGCGCGGCATCGAGATGGGCCACATCTTCCAGCTCGGACGCAAGTATGCCGATGCGCTGGGACTTCAGGTGCTCGACCAGAACGGCAAGCTCGTCACCGTCACCATGGGCTCCTACGGCATCGGCGTCTCGCGCGCCGTCGCTGCGATCGCCGAGAACACGTGTGACGACAAGGGTCTGGTGTGGCCCCGCGAGGTCGCGCCGGCGGATGTCCACCTCGTCATTGCCGGTAAAGGTGACGACATCCGCGATGCCGCCGAGCGCATCGCGTCGGAGCTCGCGAGTGCCGGCATCGATGTGATGCTGGACGATCGCGACGCGTCACCGGGCGTGAAGTTCGCCGACGCCGAATTGATCGGGGTGCCGACCATCGTGGTGATCGGGCGCGGGCTGAAAGACGGCGTCGTCGAGGTGCGGGACCGCGCCAGCGGCGATCGCTCCGATGTGCCGGTGCGCGAGGCTGTCTCCCGGATCGTGGAGGCCGTCCGCGGCTGACGGGCCGGCGCTTGCGGCGGGTGCCGGTCAGCTGGTCTGCGGGTCTCCCGGGAACGGGACCGTCACGGTCGCGGCGCCGGCGGCCTTGCGCCAGGTCACCATGCGCATCGCCGCGTCGGTGAGCGCAGACAGGGCGGTGCCGCGCAGCGTCGATTCGTCGGTCGAGCCGATCACCGCACGCCAGGCATCAGCGCAGTCGGACTCGATGGTGAGGGCCAGGCCCAGAGCGGATGCGACGTCCGAGACCGGCTTCGGGCTGGTGTAGGCGGGCTGCGGGCCCACCGGGGTGGCGCCGCCCTGCACGATCAGGTTCGCAGCCGTGTCCCGGATGCTCTGGTGGCTGGTGATCATCGTCGCCACCGCGGTGGATGCGTCGGTGTCGTAAGCCGCCACCAATCCGTAGGACCACAGTGCGGCATGCTCGGCGGCGAGCGCCGTTTGCAGCGCGGCGATGGCGTCGTCACCGATGGGGCTGCTGCCCTGCGCGGGAGCATCGCCGGCGGCGGGCGTCTGGACGGCGCCGCCTTCCCGCGCGAACCTGTCGGTCATGCCAGCACCATCCGATGTGTCGCGACGCAGGCGGCGATCGAGCCGTAGAGCTGCGCCTGGAAACGGGACGCGCCGGACAGTGCGTCAGTGAACTTGTTCTGCGCGGTCGACGCGTCGCCGCGGATCCGGCCGATCACCTCGTCGGGGTCGGCCGACGTGGCCGGCGTGGCCGACATCGTTGGCGATGCCGCGGTCTCGGCTGCCGGCGCGGTGCCGAATTGGCGCGCGTACTCGCCCTCCAGCGCCGCGAGATGCGCCTTTCGGTCTTTCAGCAGCATCGACAGCAGGGCAGCATCCCGCTTGTCCACGGACACGGCCGTCGCGAGGTTCGTCACATGCAGCCTGGTGGTGAAGATCAGGCCGAGCAGCACCGTCGGAGTCTGCGGAGGCGGCGGTGTCGTCGTGGTCGGAGCGGTGACGGTGATCGTCGCCGGGGACGAACTGAACGGATTGCATCCGGCCACAGCCGAGAGCACGCCGATCCCGGCGACGCCGAGCAGCGCGCGACGGGTCAACGGTCGCTGATGGGGCGATTGCACGCTCCCATCATGTCAGGGCCGGGCGCGGTCGCGCGACGTCGTGGGGTGCTCCGCGGGTGACGAGGTGCGCGAACTGCCGATAGGCTGGTGCGGACGCGGCGGCGCGGGACGCACGAGCGAAGCGACAACTGCACAGGCGGGAGGGATGCGCGATGGCGCGCGGCGACAGCCCTGGTTCACGCCCCGACGGCGTTGCGCGTGATGACGCCGTGCGGTCGGCGGTCACGGATCTGGCGTCCGGGGCCGGCTTCGATGTGGAAGACGTCACGGTGCGCCTCGCCGGCGGGCGGCGCCTGGTGCGTCTGGTCGTCGATCGCGACGGAGGCGTGGACCTGGATACCGCCGCCGCGCTGAGCCGCGACCTCTCGGTGGCGCTGGACGGTGACTATGACGCCGTGCTCGGCGATCTCGCGTACACCCTGGAGGTGACCAGCCGCGGCGTGGGCGCCCCGCTCACCGCGCCACGTCATTTTCGCCGTGCGGCCGGGCGGTTGGCGACGATCGTGCGCCGGGACGGCAGTTCTCTCACCGCGCGCATCGCTGCGTGCGGCGACACGGACCTGGTGCTGCTGTCCGGGCCCGACGGCATGACGCCGGTGACGCTGACGCTGGCCGAGATCGCTTCTGCGAAGGTCGAAGTGGAGTTCTCGTCGCCTCCCGAGCGGGTCGCCGCCGTGCTGGCGGAATTCCGTGGTGGGCACGGCGGGGAAGATGCGCCGGGACTCGGCGCACCAGGGATCGAAGGAGACGATGCGCGATGAACGTCGACATCACCGCGCTGCGGATGATCGAGCGCGACAAGGGGATCGGATTCGACGACCTCATCCGGACCTTGGAGAACGCGCTGCTGTCCGCCTACCGTCATACGGACCACTTCAACCCTCACGCGCGGGCCGAGGTGGATCGCAAGTCGGGCGAGATCCGCATCCTCGCGCAGGAGATCGGCCCGGACGGGACCGTCACCGACGAGTGGGAGGACACCCCTGCCGACTTCGGCCGGATCGCGGCGACGACCGCGCGTCAGGTGATTCTGCAGCGGCTGCGCGACGTCGACAACGAGCGCACGTTCGGAGATTTCGCCGGCAAGGAGCACGACCTGATCACGGGGACGGTGACCACCGATGCGAGGGTCAACGCCAGGGGAGTCGTAGTGGTCAGCCTGGGCGACGTCGAGGGGGTGATTCCGGCCGGTGAGCAGGTACCCGGTGAGAACTATGCCCATGGCCAACGGCTCAAGTGCTATGTCGTGTCGGTGGTGCGCGGCCTGCGCGGACCGCAGATCACGTTGTCGCGCACCCACCCGAATCTGGTCCGCAAGCTCTTCGCACTGGAGGTGCCGGAGGTGGCGGACGGATCGGTCGAGATCGTCGCCGTGGCGCGCGAGGCGGGACACCGCACCAAGATCGCGGTCGCGGCCAGGGACCCCGAATTGAACGCCAAGGGGGCCTGTATCGGCCCCATGGGTGCTCGCGTCCGGGCCGTCATGAGTGAGCTGGGCGGCGAGAAGATCGACATCGTGGACTATGACCCCGATCCCGCGACGTTCGTGGGCAACTCCCTCTCGCCTGCGCAAACCGTCTCGGTGACCGTGGTGGATGAGCGGGCACGGGCGGCGCGGGTCGTGGTTCCCGACTTCCAGCTGTCGCTGGCCATCGGCAAGGAAGGGCAGAACGCCCGGCTCGCGGCGCGGCTGACCGGCTGGCGCATCGACATCCGTAGCGATGCGGAGGCCGGGCGAGCCGCTCCCACGCCCGACGCGTCGGCAGGCTAGAATGGTTGACGCGTCTCGCGTGACGTTGCCCGACCACGTCGCCGTGGTCGGCAGTGCGGCGGTGTGACGTGCGTATCGAGGGTGAGGGCCCGGTACGCACATGTGTCGGCTGTCGCAGGAAATGCCGAGACGTAGAATTACTGCGAGTTGTCGTCGCGGATGGGCAACTGAAGCCCGATCCGCGTCGCAGGCTGCCCGGCAGAGGAGCCTGGGTGCATCCGGACACCGGATGCGTCGCACTGGCAGCACAACGTCGGGCGTTCGACCGGGCACTGCCCGGATCGGGTGGCCTGGACGTGGCGCCGATCCGCCGCTTCATGGCGACGGGGTAGGGGCGAAGTGACGACTGTCGTCGCCGACGACAGCGATGATGTACCGGTACGCGCAAGCGCAGAGTTCGCGCAGTTGCAGGGAACGAGGTCGACCCATCGTGAGCACGCTGTGAAGCTTTTCCGATGAGCAGCGCACCCCAATAGAGGCCTGGCGGACCCGCCTGGCCTCCCGTGAAGGAGAGCAGTGGCAGGCAAGGTCCGCGTCAGCACGATCGCGAAGGAGCTGGGTCAGACCAGCAAAGACGTGATCGCGAAGCTGAACGAACTCGGCGAATTCGTCAAATCGGCATCGTCGACCATCGAAGCACCCGTCGTGCGCAAGCTGCGTTCGGCATTCCCCGATGCCTCGCCGGCGGGGGAGGGCCCCGCGAACGAGCCGTCGAAGTCCACGGCTCCGTCCGGCCAGCCGTCGCCGAAGCCGGCGTCGGCACCCGTCGAGACGGCGGAGCCCGCTGCTGCGGCGGCCGCGCAGGATGGGGCGGCGTCCCGTCCTGCCGCGAAGCCTGCCGCGGCGGAGCCCGTGGCCACCGCACCTGTGGCGAATTCAAGGCCGGCGGCGGATACCAGGCCGGATACCAGGCCCGCGGCAGATGCCACGCCCGCGGATGCCCCGCCGCGACCCGGTGGCGCCTCCACGCCGCGTGTCGCCCCGGCGCCCCGGCCCAGCGGCGGCGTGCCCGGCGCGCCGCGCCCGCCCCGTGTCGGCAACAATCCGTTCGGCGTCGGCCCGGGCGCGCGTCCGGCAGCCCGCCCGCGGACCGGAGCCCCTGGCGCCGGCGGTCCCGGCGCGCCCGGCGCTGCGCCTCGGGCAGGGGCACCGGGTGGGGCACGCCCGGCGCGTCCCGGCGCCCGTCCGGCCGGCATGGGCAGGCCCGGGGTCGGAGGCAGTACGCCGTATCGCCCGGCACGCCCGGGTGCTGCCGGTGGCGCCGGTGGCGCCTCCGGGGGCGCGGGTGGCGCGGCCGGCGGCGGATTCCGCGGCCGCAGCGGTGGCCCCCGTGGTCGCGGCGGCACGGCCGGTGCCTTCGGGCGTGCCGGCGGCGCACCGCGTAAGAAGCGCAAGTCGCGGAAGCAACGGCGCCAGGAATTCGACGACATGCAGGCTCCGTCGATCGGCGGTGTGGCACTGCCTCGCGGCCACGGCGAGGCGATCCGCCTGCCTCGCGGCTCATCGCTGGCCGACTTCGCCGACAAGATCGACGCGAATCCCGCGGCGATGGTGCAGGCGTTGTTCCACCTCGGCGAGATGGTCACGGCCACCCAGTCGGTGTCCGACGACATCCTGGAGTTGCTCGGCTCCGAGATGGGCTTCGACATCCAGGTCGTCTCGCCGGAGGACGAGGATCGCGAACTGCTCGAATCGTTCGACCTGAGCTACGGCGAGGACGCCGGCGATGAGGAGGACCTGCAGGTCCGCCCGCCGGTCGTCACCGTCATGGGTCACGTCGACCACGGCAAGACGAAACTGCTCGACGCCATCCGCCACACGGATGTGGTGGACGCGGAGGCCGGCGGCATCACCCAGCACATCGGCGCCTACCAGGTGGCCACGTTCCTGGGCGATCGTGAGCGGCTCATCACGTTCATCGACACCCCCGGCCACGAGGCATTCACCGCCATGCGGGCGCGCGGATCTGCCGCCACCGACATCGTGGTGCTGGTCGTCGCCGCGGACGACGGCGTGATGCCGCAGACGGTGGAGGCCATCAACCACGCCAAGGCGGCCGACGTGCCGATCGTGGTCGCCGTGAACAAGATCGACAAAGAAGGCGCCAATCCTGCGAAGATCCGCCAGCAGCTGACCGAGTACGGTCTGGTCGCCGAGGAGTACGGCGGCGACACCATGTTCGTCGACATCTCCGCGAAGAACCGCGTCAATATCGACGGGCTCCTCGAGGCGGTGCTGCTGACGGCGGACGCCGCGCTCGACCTGCGGGCGAACCCGGACATGGAGGCACAGGGCGTCGCGATCGAGGCCCACCTGGACCGCGGTCGCGGTGCGGTGGCCACCGTCCTGGTGCAGCGCGGCACGTTGCACGTGGGCGACTCCATCGTCGCGGGCAACGCCTACGGCCGCGTCCGCGCCATGCTGGACGAGAACGGGCAGGAGGTCGGGCAGGCACTGCCGTCGCGTCCGGTCCAGGTGCTCGGCTTCACGTCCGTGCCCGGCGCCGGCGACAACTTCCTGGTTGTCGAAGAGGACCGGGTGGCGCGGCAGATCGCCGAACGCCGGCAGGCGCGCACCCGCAAGGCGCAGGTGGCCAACCGCCGCCGCGTCTCGCTGGACACGCTCAACGCGGCGTTGGCCGAGCGCAAGATCGAGCAGCTCACCCTGATCATCAAGGGCGACAACTCCGGCACGGTGGAGGCGCTGGAGGATTCGCTCATGAAGCTCGATGTGGGCGAGGACGAGGTCGCCATTCGGGTCGTGCACCGAGGCGTCGGTGGCATCACGCAGGACGACATCAACCTTGCGGCCACCACGGACGCCATCGTGCTCGGCTTCAATGTGAAGCCGGTTCGCGGCGTCGCGGAGCTCGCCGATCGTGAAGGCGTGGAGATCCGGTACTACACCGTCATCTACCAGGCCATCGAAGACATCGAGAACGCGCTCAAGGGAATGCTCAAGCCGGAGTTCGAGGAGGTGGCGCTCGGCACGGCCGAGGTCCGCGAGGTCTTCCGGTCGTCGAAGTTCGGCAACATCGCCGGCTGCATCGTCCGCACCGGGTCGATCCACCGCAACTCCAAGGCCAGGCTGCTGCGCGATGGCGTCGTCATCAACGACAATCTCGCGATCGACTCGTTGCGTCGCTTCAAGGACGATGTCACCGAGGTCCGGGAAGGCTACGAGTGCGGGATCGGCCTGGGCACGTGGAACAACATTGAGGTGGAGGACACCATCGAGACGTACGAGATGCGCGAGAAACCCCGCAGCTGAGTGACGAGGGCCGCGGGCGGGCCGACCCCGGAATCGGGGTCGGCCCGCCACGTTCCTGGGAGGTAGGCACATGTTCGTCGGCATGTTGGAATGCGATCTGCTGCTCGGCGACGTCCACTCGCTCAAAGCGAAACGAGCGGTGCTCCGGCCCCTCCTCGCCCGGCTGAAGAGGCTCGAGGTGAGCGCCGCCGAGGTGGGCGACGCGGATCTGCACCGCCGCGCGGTGATCGGCGTTGCAGTGGTGTCCGGTCAACCCTCCGTCGCGGGGCGCGTCTTGGATGAATGTGAGCGCATCGTCGCCGACAATGTCGAATGCCAACTGCTGTCGGCGCGACGGCGGACGGTGAGCATCGACGATCCGGCATCGCCGGCGACCGAGCATGATTGATCGAGCAGTACGGCAGTAGGAAGAGCGAGGTACCCGCGATGGCCGATCCGGCACGCGCACGACGGCTGGCCAAGCGCATCATGGCGATCGTCGCCGGCGAACTCGGCCACCAGGTCAAGGACCCGCGACTGGCCATGGTCACCGTCACGGCGACCACAGTGACCCCGGACCTTCGCGATGCGACCGTCTACTACACGGTGTACGGCGACGACGCCGATCGCGCGGCAAGCGCAGCGGCGCTGGCCAGCGCGACCGGACTCGTGCGCAGCGCCGTCGGCCGGGAGACCGGAATCAAGTTCACGCCGACCATCACCTTCGTGGTGGACACCGTCGGTGAGCAGTCCCGGCACATCGAGGAACTGCTGGCGAAGGCCAAGGCCTCTGACGAGGCGATCGCGGCGCAATCCGCGGGCGCAGGTTTCGCCGGCGAAGCGGACCCGTACCGGCAGCCGCGCGCGACCGACGACGAGTTCGACCATGATGAGGCTTGAACCGGCCTGGCTGGCACCGATACAACAGGGCGGGACCTTCACCCGCCGAACCACAGCAAGCACCGTGACCAGAAACCGATGACCTTCCCGTGACGTCGACACCGCAGCCGCCCCCACCTGCCGATTCCGGCTCCGAGTCGGCGGGCCGGCTGCGGCGCACCTTCACGGCTCCGCTGCGCCGGCAGCTCGGGTGGATCGTCTGGGGTATCGGCGCCGGGGTCTACGTGCTCGCGGTCTTCCACCGCACGTCGCTGGGCGTGGCCGGGCCGATGGCCGAGGCCCGGTTCTCGCTGGGAGCGGCGCAGCTCAGCACGTTCGTCATGCTGCAACTGGGCATCTATGCATTGATGCAGGTGCCGACCGGCATACTCGTCGACCGGTTCGGGCCGCGCAAGATGCTGCTCGCGGCGACCACCACCATGGGTCTGGCCCAAATGGCGTTCGCCGTTGTGGACACCTACCCGCTGGCGCTCGTGGCGCGCGGGTTGCTCGGCTGCGGTGACGCCATGACGTACATCTCCGTGCTCCGTCTGGCCGCCGCCTGGTTCCCGGCGCGCCGCTATCCGGTGCTCACCGCCTACACCGGCCTGCTCGGATCGGTGGGAAACCTCATTGCGACACTGCCGCTCACCGCGCTGTTGACGCATGTGGGCTGGACGCCGACGTTCCTGGTCGCCGGCGCGCTGTCACTCGGCTACGGCTTGTTGCTGCTGCGCTCGGCCACGCGCACGCCGCTGCGCCAGGCAGGTGCGATCGCAGCCGCCAGCCCGGTCGCCGGTCATCGCATCTTCGCGGAAGTGAAACAGGCCTGGCGGGTTCCGGCCGGTCGGCTCGGATTCTGGGTGCACCTGACGACCATGTCCGGCCCTGTCGTATTCAGCGTGCTGTGGGGTTTTCCGTACATGACGGACGGCCTGGGCTATTCGGACTCGCTGGCTTCGACGCTGCTGTTCGGGTTCGTGCTGGTGGGCAGCGTCGCGAGCCTGACCATCGGCGTGGTGGTCTCCAGGCGCCCGGCGACCCGCACTCCGATCGCAGTACTGGTAGCGCTCGGCTGTCTCGTCGGATGGATCGTGATCATCGCTTGGCCTGGCGGCAGGCCGCCGTTCGGCCTGATGGTGGCCGTGATCATCGTTCTGGCCATCGGCGGGCCCGCGAGCTCCGTAGCGTTCCTACTGGCCCGCGACTACAACCCTCGGCACCGCATCTCCACGGCGACGGGCATGGTCAACGTCGGCGGATTCGCCGGTTCTGTGGCGGGGATCTACCTCGTCGGCCAGATCTTGGACCTGGTCGACCCGGACGCGGCCCATCGATCGTTGACAGCGTTCCGGTGGGCCTTCGCGGCCGTGGCGCTGCTCACCGCATTCGGCATCTCCCGCATGGTGACCTGGTGGTTGCGTACCCGCGCGGAGGTGCTGCTGGCCGACGCGCGCGGCGAGAGTGTTCCGGTGCGCATCACCGCACATCGCTGGGAGTTGGTGGACGCCGTGCTGCTGGCCAGGGAGGCCGAACGGGCGCGGACGGCGACCGACGATGCACCGCCCGCCCCACCCGCGCCGCTCGCCCCACCCGACGCGCCGGAGCAGGCGTGAACGCGGCCGGTGTCGGCGGGCCGACCGGCTTGCTGCTGATCGACAAGCCCGGCGGCGTGACGTCGCACGACGTCGTGGCGCGTGTGCGCGCCATCCTGTCCACCCGGCGCGTCGGTCACGCCGGCACACTCGACCCCATGGCGACCGGTCTGCTGGTGGTCGCCGTGGGCCGAGCCACGAAATTGCTCGGCCATCTCGCCATGGCGGAGAAGTCGTATACGGCGACCATCCGGCTCGGTGAGTCCACGGACACCGATGACGCCGAGGGGAAGGTGATCTCGAGCCGCGACGCCTCTGCGCTCTCCCCGGACGACATCCGATCGGGTATGACGCCGTTCACCGGCGATATCGAACAGGTGCCCAGTTCGTATTCGGCGATCAAGGTCGGCGGCAGACGCGCCTACGATCTGGCCCGGTCCGGCCAGGACGTGGCGCTGGCCGCACGGCGGATCACCGTGGCACGCTTCGAACCGGTGGCGGCACTGCGCCGCGTCGAGGACTGCCTCGACGTGGACGTCGCCATCGACTGCAGTACCGGCACCTATGTCCGCGCCCTGGCGCGCGACCTGGGTGAGCGCCTCGGAGTCGGCGGGCACCTCACGGCACTGCGTCGAACCGCCATCGGCCCGTTCGAGGTCGCCGAGGCCATCGACGTGTTCCCGGACGGTGTGCTGCCGCGGGGCGAACCCCGCCCGCCCATCGGTGACGAGTTGCGAGCCCGGACCGGCAGCAGCGTCATGCCCGTCTCCACCGCGGTCGGTCGCGCGCTGCCCACGCGAGTCGTGGGCAGGGAACTGGCCGCGGACCTTCGCTTCGGGCGCCGGATTCCGGCAGCCGGCATCGTGGGGACGTACGCGGTCACCGACTCCGCGGGCGCGTTTCTCGCGCTGGTGACGGAGGATGGGCCCGTCGCGAAACCGGTCTTCGTCTGGAATGCGGAGTGAGGGGCTGCTGCGTTGCGCCGGCAGCTCCGGGACCTGCGTGGGGATCAGAGAATCGACTCGGCGTCCGGGTCTTTCGCGGTTCGCAGCAGCTGTGGTCCGTTGACCACCCCGTCGCTCGCGCCGAACACGGCTGGCGGAATGCGGTCGGAGTCGGTGTCCCGGGCGGCGGAATCGCCGCGGAAACCGCTGGCAGGCGCCATGTTCACGACGCATCCGAGGAGGCGCACCCCCGCCGCATCGAGCGCGTCGACCGCGCCGGTGACCTGAGCGAGCCTCGTCTTCCCGTATCGCACGACGATCACGGCGCCGTCTGCCTGGCCGGTCGCGATCGCCGCATCGGTGACCGGAAGCAGCGGCGGTGTGTCGATGACGATGACGTCGAACCGATCGCGCAGAGCGGCCAACAATTCCGTCATACCCGCCGACCCGATGGCCTGTGCCGGATCGCTCGGTGGCCGGCCCCCCGCCAGCAGGCTCAGGCCGTCGACCCCGCTGGTGTGCAGGCAGTCGTCCACCGCCGCCGTGCCCGCAAGGACGTCGGTCAAACCGTCCGTCGCCGCGAGTCCCCAGAGCCGTGTGACGCGCGGCCTGCGCAAATCGGCATCGACGAGCAGCGTCCGATGCCCGCCGTCCGCGAACGTCACTGCCAGGTTCGCGGCCGTCACGGATTTCCCTTCGCCGTACAGGGAGGACGTCACCACGATCACGCCGGTGCCGTCCGGCATCAGGCGGCCGCGCAGGTTGGTGCGCAGCTTTCGAAACGCCTCGGTGCGAGCCGATCGCTTGGCTGCACCGACCAGCAGCGGCGCCTTTCGGGCGTGCCGGTCGCGGCCGATGACTGCCAGCACGTCCGCGCCGGTCGCCGACCGAAGATCCATGGTGGACCGCACGGAGGTGTCCAGCGCCCGCCGCGCAATCGCGGCGCCCGCCCCGATCGCGAGACCGGCGGCGATGCCGATGCCCAGATCCAGTTTCACGCGCGGAGCGATCGGCCGCGGCAGCAGCGTCGGGCCCGACGTGACTTCGAGGCTCACCGTGGGGTCGATCGTCCGGATCATACGTATGAATTGGGTGGCGACCGAGCGGGTGGTCGTGAGCGCCTCGTCACCGGAGGAGCCGGTGACCGTCGCGGTGAGCAGCACGGTGTTCAGCGGGGACTCGCCCGAGATCGAGTCCGCAATGTCGGTGACCGACCGATCGCTGCCCGTGTCGTTCTTGATCATTTCGGCCAGTCTGTCGCTGGAAACCAGCCGGACGTAGGTCGCGACGCGCTGCTGGGCGTACTGGTCGCCCTGCAGCGGGCTGACTCCGGTGACCGGCGTGGTGTTCACGAAGAAGGTCACCGTGCCGGCGTAGACGGGTTGAGTGGTCGTAATGAGCAGCATGGCCGCCCCGGCGCCGATGATCACCGAGATGACGATCATCCACCAGCCGCGGGCCAGCGCTCGCAAGTACTCTCGCATGGTCATGCCGTGTCTCCCCTGCGCTGCGGGCCGGTCGGAGGCGCGGTCGCGATGCGGACGGTGGCTGACACCCCATGCTACCGGTGGAGCGCCGAACAGGCGTGCGGTCGACGCGGGCCCGTTCACGGCTGTACCCGGGATGTCGTCGGGGACGTCCGCCCCAAGGAGCGTCGAACGAAGGCCCAACTGAATGCCACGTCGGATCTGATCCAGTCGATGAGCATGCACGCCACCGCGAAATACGCGCCGGCGATCGCGACGCCGCACAGCACCTGCACGGCTGCCGGCACCGGAAGCATGCTTGCACCCCACGCCGCGACACCGCAGGGCAGCGCCACGGACCCGATGATGCGAGTCGCGTGCGTGAGGAGCGGCTTGGAATCGATGTGCACCGCGGACGCGACGTGCACCATGGCGATGAGCCACGAGACCACTGCGGCGATCGTGCACGCCACCGCCACGCCCAGCGCGCCCCACGGCACACCGCCGGCGATCAGCATCACCGTAATCGCGCCGGTGAGCAATCGTTGTCTCAGCAGTCGTCCCGATGCGCCTCGCGCCAGATAGGCCCAGTATGCGACCTGTGCGACCGAGCGGAAGATGCCGCCGATCGCCAGTACGGCCACCAACGGCGCGGCCGCCCGCCACTCGGTGCCGAACAGCAGGTCGACCACCGGCTCCGCGAGCCCCGCGATGATGGCGAAAACACCGGCCGTCACGTAGCACGCGATCACCTGTGCGCGCGCCAAGTACCGCAGGAACGTCGCATCGTCGTTCTGCACGCGGGCCAGCACCGGCAGGGCGACGCGTGTCAGCGGTGCATTGATCTTGTTGAGTGGAGCGAGCATGAGTTGGTAGGCACGGCTGTACAACCCCAGCGGGACCGCGCCCCATACTGCTCCGATGGCGATGTTGTCGACATTCTTCGTCGCGTAGGCAATGGCCTGCGTTCCCAATACGCCCGTTCCGAATTTGAGAAACGGCCTGATCGAGGCGCCGCGTACCGGAAGTCCTGGTAACCATTTTGTGCGCCACATGTACCCGGCCGTGAGCAGCGCTGCATAACTTGTCTGCTGGACGACAATCGCCCAGAATCCGAATCCGTCTGCAGCCAAGGCAATTGCGATCGAAACCGACAGTATCTGGGCCGAAATGCTCACGACACCCAATTCTTTGAATCGAAAGTCGCGAGCCATCATGGCGGAGTACTGGGCGCCCATTCCGCTGAACAGGAATATCGCAGCCAGAGCCGGGACGATGGGTGTCAGACGGGGCTCGCGGTAGGCGGCGACGACAAGCGGAGTCGATGCCACGACGATCCCGCTGCAGGCGAGTCCCAGCGCGGTATTCGCCCAGAACAGATTCGTCTGCTGCGGTGCGGTGACGACCGGCGCTCGGATCGCAGCCATCGACAGGCCGAAGTCCTGGACGATCGATGCGATGCCCACGATGGCCGTCACCATCCCGACGAGACCGAAATCGGTGGGCGTCAACAGCCTCGTGAGGGCGATGACCGATGCCAGCTGCACCGCGGTCTGCCCGATCTGCACGGCCAGCGTGATGCCAGCGCCCCGGGCTGCGACGTCGCCCAGGTTCATGTGCGGCCGGCTTTCGCCGCGTGACGGCGGGCCCTTTCGGACGCCGTTCGGTGCCTGACGCCGCCGCTGCGCCGGGCGTATTCGGCATACGCGTAACCGCAGGAGCCGAGGAACATGCCCGCCCCGCGCACGGCCAGGCGGGCGCCGCGCGCGCGTCGTCCCCTGTTCGACGTGACTGCCCCCGCCAGCAGTTTCGCGCCGCCGGCGGCCAGTCGTGCCGCGCCGCCGGCGATGCCGGCCATGCGTGCCCGGGCGCGCCCCAGGTGCCCTCCGGCCAGAGCCAAGCGTATTCGCGGTGTGACGTTTCCTTGCCGGAACGCCTTCTGCAGCACCCATTGTCGCGTGAGCCGGGCGGGCGGAACGCGGTCCGCGACGATCGCGTCATCGCACCAGAGAATGACGCCGCCGCGACTCACGATCTGTCGTGTGAAGAGGGTGTCCGAGCCGCCCGTCAGCCCGAAGCCGTCGTCGAATCTGATGCCGAGAGCGCGCAGTTGGGCCACGTCGATCAACAAGTTGTTGGTCGCCGCGCAGTCGAGGGGTGTGCCGGTCGGCAATCGTCGCCGGGTGAAGAACCCGCCATCGAGGATCCAGGGCTCCGGGCGCCGAGGGAATTCGGACACCACGGGTCCGGCGATCGCCGCCGGACGTCGCCGGCGGTACAGCCGGAGCAGGTGCTCGAGCCAGTCGGCGGTGGGTCTCTCGTCGTCGTCCACGAAGATCAGCACGTCCGCTGCTGATGACTCGTCGATCGCTCGATTGCGCGCGGCCGCGATTCCGGGACGTGGCTCGTGGACGTAACGCAAAAGGCCGCTCGGCAGTCCAGCGGCGATCTGCAGCACGATCGGTCGCGCGTCGGCTCCGGGGTTGTTGTCCACGACGAGGACCGAGGCGCCGGGATGCCCGTCGCGCGCCGTGAGCAGTGCACGGACCGTGTCGTCGAGGCCATCGGTGCGCTGATAGGTGAGCACCGCTATCACCGCCCGAGTCGGCCATTCGGCCGAATGGGGAAAGGTGGCGGTCGGCTCCGTTCCATCAATGCTGCGCATGTCGTTCCCATCTGCTACGCCGCGTGCATCGAATCGAAATATGATGCAAACGGGGTGTAGTATTGAGGCGCAGTTCTGCCGCGCTTCTGATGCGATTCACGCAGCAACGAAATGTATTGCCGCCTCCATATTTTCGTCGTACTATTGGGCTCCGACCGTTGCTGTTGTGCAGGTATTCCCTATGGGCGCGATCATGATCGTTCGGAGAGGGTGGCAGGGCCAGATGAATGTCGATATCCCGAATCGTCCGGCCGTGGTCATTGCGATGGCCACCTATCGCCGCCCGGGACCATTGTTTGCCGCCATCGAGGCGCTCTGCGATCAGGCGATGAGCGTCGATCCGACAGCCGAGATCGTCGTCGTGGACAACGACCCGGACGGGGGAGCGCGTGCCACCGTCCGTCGGTTCGCCGATCGTGGAGTGCGGTACGTTCATGAACCGCTCCCCGGCATCTCGGCGGCGCGCAATAGAGCGATGTCGGAGGCCCGCAATGCCGATGCGCTGGTGTTCATCGACGACGACGAGCTTCCCGCCGACGGGTGGCTGCGGGCACTGGTCGGCGCCTGGCAGGCATGGGGCGACGCCGCCGTGGCGGGTCCGGTGGAACACGTGTTCGGCGGGCCGATCGATCCCTGGATCGCCGCGAGCGGCGTATTCGAACGGCGGCGCCGGCCCTCCGGCTCGGTTGTCCGAGGAGCCGCGACCAGCAACCTGCTGCTGGACGTGCGGCAATTGCGAGAATACGGTCTCGTATTCGATCCCCGGTTCGGAATCAGCGGGGGGAGCGACACCATGCTCACCCACAGCCTCACGAAGCGCGGCGCGCGGATCCGATGGTGCGATGACGCGCCGGTGATCGAGCATGTCGATCCGGCGAGGATCTCGCGGAGCTGGGTCCGGTTTCGCATGCTACGCACCAGCAACGGGTGGTCGCGGACACAGATCCTGCTCGCCGATACATCGCTCGGCCGCGTCGGCACGAAGGTGTCGCTCGCTGGGAAGGCGACGCTGCTGGCCGCCCGCGGTGCCGCTCGGTATGTATCGGGCGTCCTGGGCGGCGGCGTCCGGCAGCGGAGTCGTGGCGAACGCGACCTGTGGAGCGGATTCGGCATGGGACTTGCATGCATCGGCATCGCGAAGTACGAGTACCGACGACGCGTTGCGCACCGTGCTGCGCCGCGCAGGGGGCTGCCGGCCGGCTGAAGCGACGGCGCGTCCGGGCGAATGAGCGGGGCCGCCGATGTCGGCGAAGGTCAGCACGGCGAGTGGAACCAGGACGAATGGCAGCAGTGCCATGTTGTCGACGACCGACAGCGACACTTCCAGCAGGCAGGTCCCGGCCAGTGCCACCATGAACAGGACTCCGAAGACGGACTCGGTGGCCGCAAGCCGCACGGCAGCCCGGGAGGCCAACAGCAGAGCGATTGCGGTCAGCACGGCATAGCACAGACCGCCCGTGACGAGCAGCTGCACGAGTTGGTTGTGGCCGTGAAAGGCGGTGGACATGATCGATGAGGACGTCGCAGCGAGCCTGCGGTACCAGTCAGCGCCTTGACCGAGCCATGGCTGCTGCTGCCATGCGGGCAGGCTCGACTGCCAGATCAGTCCCCGACCGCTGTACGCGGACGGGGAGTGCGTGACGAACGGCAGGACGCATACGGCGCCGAAGGCCGCCGCGATAGCCGTCGAACCCGCCGCCCGCCGTGTCCGGTGGCGGGTGGAGACGACGAGCGCGGCGGCGCCCGTGATGGCCAGCGCGTAGAGCGAGGATCTCGACGCGGTCCACACGACGGTGAAGACGGCCAACGCGGTGTAGCAGTGCCGCACCGCCGTCACCCGGAGCAGGGCGATGGCGGGCAATCCGAGGACCACCAGTTGGCCGAGATTGTTCGGCTGGGTGAGAAAACCTGTCAGCATTCCCGACGGGATGATCTGCTTGTCTGCGGCGATCACGGTGCCGTCCGCGGTTCGAAACAGTGCGGACGACGGGCGGAGTAGCGCCATCGAGATGGAGATCAGACAGGCGAGGGCGGTGAGGTGCGCCATGATGCGCAGGCTCGACGGCCCCGGCGACAGTACCCAAATCGTGACGGTGAGTACCGGGTAGAGCATGGCGTCGCCATTGGGCGCGCGTCCGGTGTACAGGTCCCGCAGCACCAGGAACACCCACGGGGCGAGGAAGACGGTGAGCGCAATGATCGATCGGCGGCGACCGTCCGCGACGCCACCGGCGATCAGCAGGGCGCAGAAGGCGAATACGACCGCGCGCAGCAGGTTCTGGGTCATCGACGCGGTCGCGGTGTAGCCGCCGTAGTCGACGCCGGCGGACCGGCGATGCTTCGGTGCGACGAGGCTCTGGATGACACGAGGAAGTACGACCCAGGCCCAGAGCAGGGTCAGCAGGATGCTGGTCCGCCGATCGACCGATATGCGGGTGGGACAGGGGATTTCCCCACGGATCGCCTCGGTCTGCGACCGGGCGTCAGCCGGCCGGCTGACGGAGTCAACCGGTCGGCCGGCGGTGCCCGTCGTCCTCGACATGCCGGGCCCGCTCACGGTCCCGTTGTGGTGACGGTGAGGTTGTCGTAGGTGATGACGGATGGTGTGTTGGTGGCGGATCCGGAGAGGTAGCCGATGACGCCGACCGTGGCGGGGCCGGTGATGGGTCCGGTGGTGTCGCTGGCGGTCAGTTGCCAGGTGGCTGGTTCGGTGTCGCCGGCTTTCCAGACGTTGGCCGATAGTGCGACCGGTCCGGTGCCGGTGACCTGCAGGTGGGTGCGCAGGACGTCGTTTGCGCCGGCGGTGAGTCCGGGGATGGTGGCCGCGTTGAGTGCGGTTTCGGTTCCGTTGTCGGTGCGGATCAGGTACAGGCGCACGGATCCGTCGGCGGCGAGTCTGAGTTTGGCGCTGTAGAAGGTGGATGAGGTGCGTCGGACCATCAGTGAGGAGTAGATGCCGCCGCCGGTGACGGTCTGGCCGGCGGATGCGTCGATGTAGGCGTCGACGTCGCCGCCGGATACCGAGCCGAGGACGGCGGTGCCGCTGCGGCCCGCGGTCGCGATGGTCATCAGTCCGGTCCCGCCGGCGACGGAGAAGGAGACTCCGGACCCGGTGGTCGACCAGGCGCCGCCGGTGTCGGCGGTTCCCCATCCGGAGGACACCGACCGGCCGAACGCGTCCTGGGCCAACGGCTGCGTGGTGCCGCTCGACACCGACACCGTCCGCGTCGCAGCAGTCGACACCGCCCCCAAACTATCCGTCACCACCAGGGTCACCGGATAGGAGCCGTCCGCCGCATAGGTGTGTGACGGCGCCGCCCCCGTGGACGTGGCACTATCGCCGAAGTCCCAGGCGTAGCCGGTGATCGTCGCACCACCCGACGCGGTGGAACCGGAGCCATCGAAGCTCGCTGTCAATCCCGACACCGACGGGGTGCCGATCACCGCCACCGGATCTGCGTGCACAGGGGCGCCGGCAGTGGTGACGGTGAGGTTGTCGTAGGTGATGACGGATGGTGTGTTGGTGGCGGATCCGGAGAGGTAGCCGATGACGCCGACCGTGGCGGGGCCGGTGATGGGTCCGGTGGTGTCGCTGGCGGTCAGTTGCCAGGTGGCTGGTTCGGTGTCGCCGGCTTTCCAGACGTTGGCCGATAGTGCGACCGGTCCGGTGCCGGTGACCTGCAGGTGGGTGCGCAGGACGTCGTTTGCGCCGGCGGTGAGTCCGGGGATGGTGGCCGCGTTGAGTGCGGTTTCGGTTCCGTTGTCGGTGCGGATCAGGTACAGGCGCACGGATCCGTCGGCGGCGAGTCTGAGTTTGGCGCTGTAGAAGGTGGATGAGGTGCGTCGGACCATCAGTGAGGAGTAGATGCCGCCGCCGGTGACGGTCTGGCCGGCGGATGCGTCGATGTAGGCGTCGACGTCGCCGCCGGATACCGAGCCGAGGACGGCGGTGCCGCTGCGGCCCGCGGTCGCGATGGTCATCAGTCCGGTCCCGCCGGCGACGGAGAAGGAGACTCCGGACCCGGTGGTCGACCAGGCGCCGCCGGTGTCGGCGGTTCCCCATCCGGAGGACACCGACCGGCCGAACGCGTCCTGGGCCAACGGCTGCGTGGTGCCGCTCGACACCGACACCGTCCGCGTCGCAGCAGTCGACACCGCCCCCAAACTATCCGTCACCACCAGGGTGATCGCCTTGCCGCCCGGGGTCGTGTAGTCGTGCGTGGTGGTCGCGCTGGTGGTGTCCTGTGTCGGGCTTCCGTCGCCCCAATCCCAGGTGTATTTGGTAAGTGTCGCGGAGCCGAACGCCTGTGACGCCGATCCGTCGACCGATACGGACATGTCCGTCGGCGTGGCGGTGAACGATGCGGTCGGCGGCTGCTGCACCGTGACCTGGTTCGTCACACTGGCCGTCGCGTTCGCGCTGTCCGTGACGGTCAGCGTCACCGGATAGGTGCCACCCGAGGCGTAGGTGTGGTTCGTCGTCTGGCCGGTGCCGATCGCCCCGTCACCGAATTGCCATGCGTATGAGGTGATGGTGCGGCCCGAACTGGCGGTCGACCCGCCGGCGTCGAAGTCCACGGTCATGTCGTGCGCTGCGGATGTGAAGGCGGCGGTCGGTGCGGTGCCGCTGCCCGCGGCGTAGTGCTGCTGCACGGTCGCCGCGCTCAGCACGCCGGTGTAGATGGCGACGTCAGCGATCTGGCCGCCGAAGTACGGCGCACCGCTCCACGACGTGTCGCCGCCGACCCGCCAGTAGCCGACGTAGTCCTGCGCTGCGGTCTGCGGATTGGTGGCCACGTTCTGGCCGTCCAGGTACAGCGTCATCCCCGCAGGTCCTTGGGTGGCGACGACATGGTGCCATTGCCCGTCGTTGTAGGTCCCGGGGCTCGTGGCGACGTTCGCAGAGCCGGTCCACACGCCGAAGTTGATATGGCCCCCGGCGTCCATATAGATGTGCCGGTCGTAGTTCGAGGAACTGCCGGACGCGGCATTGCCCAATCCCATGATCTTGCCGCCCGCGGTGGTCGTGGTCTTGAACCAGGCCTCCTCGGAGTACACGGTCGGATTGTTGACGGTCGCGTTGGCCACGACGACGCCGGAGTTGCCGTCGAACTGCGGGGCAAACGATCCGGCCAGCAGGCCTGGGCTACCGGGGGAGACGCCGCCCTGGTAGGTGCCACTGTTGTCGTGTGCGGTCGAGTCGACCGCGGTGGTCGAGCCGGTGCCCTCACCGAGCCGCCAGAACAGGTACGGGCTGCTGGCGTCGATCAGCGTGCCGTAGCTGTCCGCGATTCTGACCTGGTGGCTGACGGCGTCCGCGGCTCCGCCGCTGTCGGTCACTGTCAACATGACCGTGTAGGGGCCGCCGGCCTGGTAGGTGTGGTTCGCCGTGGCTCCGGTGGCCGTGCCGCCGTCCCCGAATGTCCAGGCGTAGCTCGCGATGGGGCCTTCGGTGTCTGTCGACGTGCTGCCGTCCACGGAGACGATCATGCCGCTCAGCGAGCTGGTGAAGGCCGCTGTCGGCGGCGTGTTGGGCTGATTCCCTGTGGCCAGCGTGTACTGGTCGGCGATGTCCGTGGCGGATAGCGCCGTGGAGTACACGGCGACCTCGTCGATGGTTCCGGCGAAGTAGCTGCTGCTCGGCTGGTTCGGCCAGGCGTTGAGGTTGTCGCCGCCGACCCGCCAGTATCCCGCGTAGTTCTGTGCGGTCGTGTAGGCCGGATTCGATCTGACGAGCGCGCCGTCGACGTACAGCCGCATTCCGGCCGGCCCCTGCGTCGCGACCACCTGATGCCACTGGTTGTCGTTGTAGGTGCCGGCGCTCGTCACGAGTTGGAACGCCCCGGCGTAGGTGCCGAATGCCAGATGACCGTCGTTGGTCATGTAGACCTGCCGGTCGTAGCTGGTCGAGTCTCCGCTGTTCGCGTTCCCGAAGCCGATGATCTTGCCTCCGGCCGACGTTGCGGTCTTGAACCATGCGGATGCGGTGTAGACCGTGGGGTTCGTGGCCTGCGTCGTGCTGGCGAGATACGCGTTGGTGCCGTTGAATTGCGCCGCGGTGTCGGCGACGCCGCTCAGTGCGCCGGGCTGGCCGAAGACGACCGAGCCATGCACGACACCCGGGTTGGCGTACGCGCCGGAGTCCGCAGCGGTGGAGGACCCGATGGGGTCACCGAGCCGCCAGTACAGATCGGGATCGTGGTTGTAGACGTTCTTGCCGTAGTCGTCGCTGGGCACCGGCGGCAGACCTGCGATCGTGTACCCGGCGGTCAGATATTCATTGCGCACTGTCTGCGCCGAGAGCGCGGTCGGGAAGATTGCCACATCGTCGATGCTTCCGCCGAAGTAGTCGCTGGTGGGCCTGTTGGGCCAGCCGTTCAGGTTGTCGCCGCCGACCCGCCAGTAGCCGCTGTATTCCTGAGCCGAGGTGACGGAGCTCAGGGCAGCCACCTTCAGTCCGTCCATGAACAGCGTCATCCCGCCGGCGCCGAGACTGGCCACCACCTGGTGCCAAGCGCCGTCGTTGTAGGCCTTGCTGGTGCCGACCGTCTGCGCCGAGCCGGGGTAGACGCCGAATCGGATCCGGCCGCTGTTGTCCATGTAGATGTGCCGGTCGTAGCTGCTGGAATTCCCGGTTGCCGCGTCGCCGAATCCGACGATCTTGCCGCCCGCACTGGTCGTCGTCTTGAACCACGCGCTGATGGTGAAGGTGCTCGGTCCGGAGCTCGCGGTCTGGCCGGCCACGAAGCCGGCGGAGGTGCCCGAGAATCCGGAGGCCGTGTCGGAGTCGCCCACGATGGCGCCCGTGATGCCGCGGGTCACTCCGGACGCGGCGACCCCGTCGTTGAAGCCCGCCCAGTCGGCGACGGCGGTGCCGGAAGCCTCGTCGAGTCGCCAGAACGTGGTGGCTCCGTCATCGATGACCGCCGCCGCGTAGGCGCTGATGGGCGTCGTGGTCACGGTGACCGACACGGGCGCGGTCACGTTCACGTTGCCATCCGGATCGGATGCGTAAACCCGGTACGTGTGGGTGCTTCCCGGGGCCAGGCCGGTGTCGAGATACCCCATGGTCGGTCTGTTCCAGAACGTCGAATCCGCCGTCGTGGTGAATACCGGGCTCGCAGTATTGCCGTCCCGGACGACCTTGTACGTCAGCGTCAGGTCGTCGCGGTCCCAGTTCGCCGGGAATGCGAGGCGAGCGGTGCCGGGCTGGATCGATCGACCGGACAGCGGCCAGAACGTGCCGCCGTGCCGCGGACCCTCCTTGTTCGGCGCGCTGGTGGGGACAGCGAACCGTACCAGGCCCTGCTGGCCGACCGAGTTGACCTTCATGAACTCTCCGCCGTACACGACGTACTTGGAGTTGCTGCTTACCGTCCAGGTCGCCTGGTTCAGCCCCGTGAACGTGCCGATGGTGAAGTCGGGGAACCAGTCGTAGACCGACGGGCTCGGCGTCCCGTACCAGTCCTTGTAGGTGCTTCCGAGGTATTGGCTGTGGCCGAGCGTTCCGGTGGTCTCGGTGGAGAACGCCATGGCGTGCCGCATGTTCGTGGCCCACGGATTCGACTGTGGGAAGCCGCCGACGGTGCCGCAGTAGTGGGCGTGGCTCACCGTGTACAAGGCGGCGCCGTTGGACGAGATGCTCGGCGTGTCACCGTGGCAGTCCTCGACCCAGTTGATGTCGCCGCTGTTCGGTTGCGCGGAGAACGCGCCCTCCAGATTTCCGTCGGCCAGGGAACCGAATACGTACCCGCTGCCGTAGATTGCGTTGTTGTCCGCGGCGAGCCCCAGGATGGCGGCGTTGGGTCCCGCGTTCCGGACGACGTTCCCCGCCGCCCAGGGCAGCAGGGTGCCGTTGGTGGAGTCCAAGGAGGCGAGCCCGTAAGCCGGGGCGCCGTTCGCTGTGGTGAATGCGCCGCCGGCGATCAGCCTGCTGCCATCGGGCGTCAGGACCATGGCATTGACTCTGTCATTGGTCGTCGGAGCCCATCCCAGGACGGCGCCATCGGATGCCCGTGCGGCGGCCAGGTTGTCCCGTGCGACTCCGCCGACGGTGGCGAATTTCCCGCCGAAGTACACAGTCGTGTTAGTGGGTGCGATGGTGCGCACCGCGTAGTTCGTGTTGGGATGGAAGCCGCTGACGAGACTTCCCGTCGCCGTGTCGAACGCCGCGATCCCGCCGCGGCTCTGCCCGTTCACGCTGGTGAAGTCGCCGCCGATGTAGAGCCTCGACCCGTCGGGGGAGACCGCGGCCGCCAATACCTGGCCGTTCACGTTCGGATTGAACGATGTGATCAAGGCGCCGGTCGTCAGGCTGTACGCAAGCAGGTTGTTACGGGGAGTCGTGTTCACACCGGGTGCTGCACCGGCCGGTCTGGCGTTCGAGAACTGCCCGCCGGCGTAGACAGTGTTGCCGTTGATGGCCTGGGCCCACACGACGCCGTCGATCTGGACGGTCGGTAGTGCGTCGGCCGTCGCCATGCCCGCGGTTCGTTGTGCGACGGGCGCGGGCCCCGGTAGTAGGTCCGCCGCGGCCGACGGCGCGGCTGCTGCGATCGCGGTTGCCACGACGAGCGCCGATGACGCCGCCACGGTCAGGATGGCACGTCCGATTGCACGGCAGGTAGTCATCGGGATTCTCCCCTGTTGATGGGCGCTGTTTATTGGGCGCTGCCGACGAAGAGCACGGTCGGTGTCTGAGCGGCGTAGCTGAATCGAATGCTGATGGGATTGCGCTGGTCCTGCGGGATCGTGAATACGTACACGCCGCTGGCCTCGTGACCGGGTGCCAGTGAGCCCGACATCGGGGCGGCGGGGCTTCCGCTGACCTGGACGGCTCTGCTGCCGTCGGCTCCCAGCACATCGACGATGGCGTTGTCGAGGTCGATGGCGGCACTGCTGGAGTTGGTGATGTGCACGGTGACCGCGATGCCCGGTCCGGCGATCTCGCCGGGGAAGCGCGCCTCGGTGCTCACCGCGTGGACGTCCGTCACCTGAACCGTCACCCCCACGTCGGGTCGCGCCGGTGCGGTCAGGGCGGCAGCCTGCATGGTGACCGGTGTCACCGCCGGGACCGTCTCGTGGATGTTGCCTGGGCCGGACGGTGCGACGGGCGTGGTCGGCGGGGGTCGCAGTGCGCTGGTGACTACCGGTTTGGTGCTGGTCCGCGGCGACGCGGTGGGCGTCGTGGTCGTCTGCGGGGGGACCTTCGACGTAGCCGGCGGTGTCGTGGCGGGCGCGGCGCTCCGGCGCGCGGACGCCGTCGTGGTCTGCGGTGCGCTGGAGCCCGTGCGGGCGGCACTGCTGTCGGTGGCGTGGGACGTGCGGGTGCCGGTATTCGGGGCAGCGGCCACGGATCGACTGCTGGCCGGTGAGATCGCACCGGCATTGCCGGGGGTCGTCACACCGTGGGCTTCCGCCGACGCGGCGACCGGGCCGGCCGACGGTGTGGCGCCCGAGGTGCAGCCCGCCACGGCCGTGATCGCCACGGTCGCCGTGAGCACCACCCACAGAACCGGATGAACGCCGAGGCCGTTCGAGCGGCGCTTCATGCCGACTCCTCGACCGTCTCCAAGGCCGTGTGGTACCTATCGGCGGACGCAGCCCCGGCGTGCCCGGCCGGTCTCGCGGGATCTGCCGATGCGCTGCGAGTCGCCGCGCGGATGGCCCGTCGCGAGGCGAACATGCCCACCAGGAGGCCGAACGCCCCGGACAGCGACCACACCAGGAACCCGGTCGACAGGGCCGGAAGTGCCGAGGCTGCGACGTCCTCCGCAGAGGCGGAGGTCGCCGCCAGCATCGCGGCAGCACCGATGAGGATCACTCCGACGAGCAAACTGGCAGATCCGACGCGACTGGACAACACGCACCCCCGGGGGTTCACGTACATGACGCCAGCGGGCGGTTGTCACCGCAGGGCACCGTGTACTCGGTGCCCTGATCCTGCGGTGGGACGCGCCCCTCCCATAACCCCCAAAGTTAGGGTGCCCGGCCGGCGCGGTGACGGAGCGAGGTCAGTGCGCAGCAGCGTCCAGACGACGCATCTCGCGGAACCATCGCATGAGCCCGATGGCCAGCAGGGCGACGTTCAAGGCGACCAGCGCCGAATAGAACGGGATGAACACCGCAGGTAGCCCCCATAGCAGGAACATCCAGCAGTGCAGACCGTAGTCGGCCGGCAGCACTGCCAGCGACTGCCATTTCTGGCGTCTGGTGCTGCCCTCGGTTGCCGGCCGCGATCGGTCGCCGGTGGCAGCTCGGCGGAGTTGTTCCGAGAGGATCAAGGTGAAGAAGAACACCGAGGACTCGACCGTGAACGCGAGCGGCACGAGGAGCAGCGCGTCGCTCGGCAGATCGAAGAAGCGATACCAACCGATCAGCACGGCGACGTGCAGTGACGCCATCTTGATGCCGTCCACGACATGGTCCAGCCATTCGCCGGACCAGGTGCCGCCGCCGCGCAGACGGGCGAGCTGGCCGTCGGCCGAATCGACCGCGTATCCGAGCGCGAGCAGGCCACTGACGAGCACGCCCAACCCGATGCCCGCGGGGGCGACGGCCACCATCCCGATGCCCGCGAAGGTGAGGACGGCGCTGACCGCCGTGACCTGATTCGGGGTCATGCCGAGCTTGTATGCGGCGGCGGCGAGACGCCGGCCGATCGGACGGTTGAACCACCGGGAGTAGGCACTCACCCCGACGCTGCTCTTCTGCGCAGCCGATAGTCGGCGGACTATGTCGGTGAACGATCCCTCCGGCGACGGTGCGCGTCCGATATTCGATGACATCGCGGCCCCTCCTCTCCGGAGGTCGGCACGTCGAAGGGCTGGCGCGCGCGACGATGTGTCAGTGAACCACAGAGCTGACGCAGACGACCAGTGCCGAGGTTCCTCGAGCCCCCGGCACTGGTCGTTCCCTGTGGTCAGCGGTGCAAGCGTCAGGGAATCGTGACCCGGACGTTGTCGAAATCGACGTAACCGGTGCGACTTCCGGCCCAGTCCAGCGTGGCGCCGCCGCGGAAGACGGACCAATTCAGGTAGTTGATGTGGACATCACTGCGGGTGCGGTAGACGAAGGCGTTGTCGTCGACGGTCAACTGACCGTCGAACCAGCCGCGCAATCGGCCGTCGCTCTTGCCGACGGTGTTCATGGTGTAGCACTGTTTGACGTCGTGCCAGCGACCGGCAGCGAAGGCCTGGTTCCAGGGCACATTGTCGCCGTACTGGCTCTTCTGGCCGGGGTGGTACATGTAGCTCACCGCCATGTTCGCCGCCTTGACGAAACTGTACGACCCGGCACCGAGCCACATCATGCGACCTGACCACCCGTCGGAGGTCGCGTTCCCGCCGGTCGGCGCGCCCGGACTGACCCCCGGTGCCACGCCGGACAGGCCAGGAAGTTTGCCGCCCAGGGACCAATCGAAGTTCGCATCGAATCGGATCCGATAGGAGACGCAGGCCGAGTCGATCTGTCCCGGCAGCTTGGCGAAGAGCACCACACCATGCTGGCCGTCCGGCTTGCTGTGGATCGTTCCCTTGTCCAGCGTGACGCGCAGTGCCTGTCCGCTGCTGCCGTCGGCGATGATCGACATGTCCTTGTAGGCCGGCGCCCAGGTGCTCACGTCACCCATCTCCGCGGCGAAGTTGCTCGGGACGACCGGTCCGACGGGCTGCCCCTCGAACTGGGCGTTGATCAGTGTCGTGCCACCATCCGGGGCCGGGGCCGACGTGGTCTTGGTGGTCGTGGCCGGAGCAGTCGTAGTGACCGGAGCGCTCGTGGTTGCCGGGGCGCTCGTGGTGGCCGTCGCAGTCGTGGTCGCGGTGGGCTTCGCCGCCGCGGGCTTGGTGGTCGACGGCTTGATCTTCACCGTCGCCTGCGGCTTCGCCTGCGGCTTCGCCTTCGCGATGCGGGCAGCTTTGGCGGCCGCTGACGTGGTGGCCGCGGTCGGCGGCGCGGCCTTGCTACTCGGCTTCGGCGCCGTGGTGACGCGCGGCGCGGTCGCTGTCGTCGTGGCGGTTGCCGGTCGCGTTGTGGTGCTCACCCTGGCGGTCCGAGACTTCGCACTGGAGTCGTATCCCGGCCGCACGACGCGCAGCCGGTCCACAACCGGTCCGGTCTTCGGGAGCGCGATTGTCGAACGCAGCAGGCTCGCGGCGGCCGGGCCGGTGGTCCAGGACACCCGCGATGTCGTGGACGACGGCCGGGACCACGTGGTGGCCGGAGCGGTCGGCCGGACGGTCGCCGAATCCGTCGATCGGAACGCCGTGGTGGCGTCCGCGGATCCGGTGGACAGCAACCGCAGCGAGGTAGGGATCGCAGCGACGGCGAGCGCCGTGGCTATCACTGCGGTCGCGCGGCGCCATCGCGGTGCGCGGAGGGCAAGTCGGTCCGGTCGCCGGTGTTGACGCACTGAAATAGTCCTCCACTCTCGGTCGCCAGCCCGATGACGCATTCGGCATGCGGCATGTCGGATAGGGGCAACGCTCCGGGACCCGGGTTGGGCCATCGTGAGCCGACGCTGGCAACCAAGGACGCTATCGCACGCGTCCCTGCAGATGGGAGGCATTATTGGACCAAACAGAACAAGCCGGCCAAAGGCGGTGAATGTAGCGAATCGTGTCGATCTCGGTGGGTGACATTCGGGCCTGCGATCCCACGCGGGCGGCTGACACGCGGCTGCTCGGCGGCTCCGTCACGAGGCGCGGCGAGGACAGGAAGCCTGGCAGAAGAGTGAAGTTGCACGGTGTTCGGGCAGGCGACAATAGTGGGACCCACCACTGTGGGATGGGTCACACCCTCGCGTGTCGCGCACTCGGGAGGATTCGAAGTGCGCCGAAGTCAGCGTCGCCGGTCGGACCTCCACTCGATGAGCACCGCGATGAGGAACCGGATGTTGCCCACGAGGTACCGACGCCACAGCCGCCGCGGCTCCGACACGAGGCGGAAGAGCCATTCGAATCCGGAGCGCTGCATCCACATCGGCGCTTCCCGCTTCGCACCCGCAGCGAAATCGAAGGCCGCGCCGACGTTGAGCACCGGGACGCCGAGGGCCGTAGCCAATTCATCGCCCGCGTAGTCCTGTTTGGGTGTTCCGAGGCCCACCCACACCAGGTCCGGTTGTGTCGGCCGGATGCGTTCGATGCAGTCCCGGAGGTAGTCCTCGGTCAGGGGTGCAAATGGCGGGGCGTATTCGCCGACTATCCGGACTCCGTCATACCGGTTGGTGAGCATGGGCGTGAGCTGCGCCAGTACAGCAGGGGATCCGCCGAGCAGGTAGTGACGGAGCTTCGCCGGTATGCCCTGCCGCATGACTTCGCCGAAGAATGACGGCCCGCGGATCCGATCGGCCACCGCGTCTGCTCCGCGGAGCTTCAGCAACCACGCGACGGGCATTCCATCGGGCAGGTTGATGCCGCGCTGCATCAGCAATGACCGGTATCCGGAATCGCGGTGCGCCAATGCCACGTTCCACGCATTGAGGAACCGGATGTTCACTCCCCGGTGTGTTCCGGCAGCAAGGGAGACGACCCAATCGACGGTCTCGTGGAACTCCGCGGCGCGGAAAGGCACACCGCCGATGCGATGTTCGGCCGTTCCGGGCGCCCCGGTGACGTGCACACTCATCGCGGCACCGTGACACTTCTGTACACCTCGGAGATGCGACGCAGCCACGCTTGCTGGGAGTACTCGTCCTCGAATCGCCGGCGTGCGATCGCCGAAGTCTCGGCAAGGTGCGCCGTCACGGACGCCATGCCGGCTGCGAGGGTCGTGAAATCATCGATGGCGACCCCGGTGTGGGCCGTGGCGACGTCATCGGCGACCGCGTTCGTCCCGATCGCCAGCGCCGGCCGCCCGGCTGCCAGTGCCTCCACGTAGGCCAATGCGGGTGCGGACTCGCGCCAGCGACTCGGGAAGACCAGGGCGCGGCAGTCCGCCAGAAGCTGGTCGACGCGCTCGCGTCCAACCTGTCCGACGAATCGGATGTTTTTGTGCGCAGCGGATTGTTCCAGCTCGACCGCCATCGGTCCGGTGCCCACGACGACCAATTCCTCCGAGTCGGGCCACCGTTCGATCAGGCCATCGATGCCTTTGCCGGCTTCCAGCCGGCCCACGAACAGCCATGGCGCGCCGGGGTGGGGGGCGGGCGCCGGTCCGCCGTCCGTCGCGAAGTTCGGTACGACCCGAAGCCGGTGCTCGAGGTCCGGACGCGCGCCGGCGAACGTCGAGCGGCTGCGCGGCGCGAGGGTGACCAGCGCTGCTGCGTGGCGCAGAATCGGGTTGGCTCGGCCGTGGTCGCGGGTCGCCACCGCCAGGGGCACGGTGGCCGCGGGGCTGTGCCGATAGCACCGGTGGGCGACCGAGCGCAGCGAGCCGGCCGTCAGGCATTCCTCGCAATCGTGACCGTCCCTCCAGAGCGTTCCGGCACTGCAGAAGGCCCTGAAGTTGTGCAGCGTGGCGACGATCGGCGCAGGACAGTCGGGGATCCACGACGTGCCGAAATTGGGGAACAGGTTGTGCACGTGGACGACGTCTGGCCGGAATTCGACCAGCTGTGGCTGCGGGCTCGGCCCAAGACCCGTCGTCACCGTGGCGGCTGCCCGGATGGCCGACCCTCGCCGCCGCGCGGCGTCGTCGGTGCTGCGGCTCACCAGCAGCACGCGATGGCCGGCCGTCCGCAGCGCGTCCACCTGCAGGTTGACGGCAATGTTCTCTCCGCTCGGCATCGCCGAGGAGTAGTAGCTGTGCACGACCGCGATGCGCATGGCAGCTGCTCCCGCCCGTGTCAGCGTGGAACCCCGGCGAGGGGTCTCGCCGCTGTGACGGCCGGCCCTCGAGCGGCGGCGACCGGAATACGGATCCCCATTCCCGAGTAGTCGAGTCCGGCGGCCAGTACCGGGATCGGATCGAGGATGTTCCTCGTGTCGATGACGGCGGTACCCACCATGGCTGCTCGGACAGAGGTGAAGTCGGACTGGACGAACTGGGGCCATTCGGTCGCCACGATGAGCACCGATGCGCCTCGACATGCCTCGTAGCGATCGGTGCACACGGTGAGCCCTGCCACCGGTTCGGATCGCGCCGGGTCGTAGGCGCGCACCGCGACACCCGCCCGGCGCAGGTCGTCCGCGATAGCCATGGCCGGTGAATCGCGCAGGTCGTCGGTGCCGGCCTTGTAGGTCAGCCCCCATAGCGCCACCGTGGCGGCCGTCCCCTGCACCCCGATCGCGGCCCGGACGCGCCGCACGATCGATGTGCGCTGCACCTCGTTGACGCGGATGGCGGCGCGCACCAGACCCAGGTCGACGCCGTTGTCGATTCCGATCCGGACGAGCGCCTGCGTGTCCTTCGGGAAGCAGGACCCGCCCCAACCGGGGCCGGGTCGAAGGAATGCGTTCCCGATCCGGCGGTCGGCACCCATCCCGCGCGTGACGTCCCGGATATCAGCGCCGGTCGCGTCGCACAATCGGCTTATCGAGTTGACAAAGCTCAACTTGGTCGCGAGGAATGCGTTGGACGCGTACTTGATGAGCTCCGCCGAACGGACGTCCGTCGTGATCACGTCGCTCAGCAACGCCGAGTACAGACCACCCACCGCTGCGGCGGCGTCGGGGCTGCGGGAGCCGATCACGATGCGGTCGGGCCGGAAGAAGTCCGTCAGCGCGGTTCCTTCGGCCAGGAATTCGGGATTGGAGACGACGGCAATGTCCGGGCGCGCCAGCCGCTGCCCGACCATGTCGGCCGTGCCCACAGGAACCGTGGACTTGGTGACGACAATCGATCCGTGGGGCAGTGCGGCGCCGACCTGTGCGGCGGCCTCGAGCACATGGTGGAGATCGGCCTCACCGCCGGCGCCCTGCGGCGTCGGCACGCACAGGAAGACGAAATCGGCGTCCGCGACGGCCGCGACGGTGTCGGTGGTGAACCGGAGTCGCTCGGCGCGTTGCATGCGGCTGACCAGCTTCGGCAGGCCCGGCTCGAGAAACGGCACCCGCCCTGCTTCGAGCTGGCGCACCTTCCAGGCGGCTGAATCCGCGCCGACCACGTCATGGCCCAGCCAGGCCAGACCGGCGGCCACCGTCAGTCCCACGTAACCGGTGCCGATCACGCAGACCCGGATGCCGCTCGGAGGTTGCTCCGCAGCAAGTATTCGATCGATCCATGTCGTCATGCCTTCTCACCGTTCTGTTCGATTCGGTCACCGGTCAGGGATGGTGCTGGTGGGAGTCGGGCGACCGGACGCGTGTGGACCACTTGCCGACGAGCGGTCGGCCACGGCTTCGCATCTGCGCTCGATGCGTCCGCCCGTCGCGGCTCGGAGTCTCAGGGCGGCAGTCCGCGAATGGCAGCGATCACGCCGTCGGCGCCTTCGTCCTTGAAGACCAGTGCTCGCGCGCCGGCCGCGATCGCAGCCTCGGTCTCGGCCCCTCGAGCCAGGCCGGTGAGGACGACGATCTTCGTGGCCGGTGCGAGCGCCAGGACTCGGCGCGTCGCCTCGACGCCGCCCATGCCTGGCATGGACAGATCCATCACCACCACCGACGGCTTCAGTCGCGACACCGCGGCGACGGTTTCGAGGCCGTTCGTGCAGGTTCCGACCACGTGCATGCCGGCTGCCGTGAGCACTGCCGTCAGCGAGATGCGGATCAATTCGTTGTCGTCACTGATCAGCACCCGGACCGGATCGGGCGGCGCCCGGCGTCGTGAGCTCCGTTGCATGCGTGTCAGCATCCCCGGCGCGGGGGTCCGGGTCAGCCCCAAATATTGGGGGCGCATGCGCGGGTGGGCAGCAGGTCACATTGTCGTACACGGATCGGTTGTTTCGGCTGATCGTTCGCTTCGACCGCCGCCCACATCCGGACGTACAGTCAGGCCGCATGCCGCGCGAAGTGCTCAGATGGTGCGGAGGCGCTGATGAGGGACATCATGGCCGCTAGGACGGTCCTGATCGTGGACGACCACCAGGCGTTTGCGGAATCGCTCGCGATCTCGTTGGAAAGCCGGCCGGGCTTTGCCGTGGTCGGGGTGGCCGGCTTCGCCGAGGCTGCCGTGGATGCGGCGATGCGCGACCTGCCCGACGAGATCCTGCTCGACATCCGGCTGGGCCTGGACGACGGACTGGCCGTGGCGCGTCGGATCCGCGAACTCCTGCCGGATGTTCTCATCATCGTGATCTCCGCGTGCGACGACTGGGCATGGATCGCCCGCGCGGCCAGCGCCGGAGCGAATGGGTATGTCGCGAAATCCGGGTCACTGAACGAATTGGTCGACGTTCTGCGAGCCGCCCGATTGGGCGCGTTCCTGATCGCACCCTCCCTGCGGGGGCGTTCCCGGCGTCAATCCGCCCCGGGCGACCCGGTTCGGGTGCTACTCACCGGCCGCGAGACCGAGGTGCTGGCATTGCTGGACAAGGGTGTCGGGCCGAAGCAGATCGCGCGTGATGAACATCAGCGTCAACACCTGTCGCGGCTACGTGAAGTCCATGTACGCGAAGCTGGGTGTCGGCTCACAACTGGAGGCGTTGGCGGCCGCTCGGCGCTACAGCCTGATCGATCATGGCAGCGAGATCCCGCAGTGATCCACGCTCACCGGATCGATCCGTCCGGCGGGCCGTCGTCGCCCTCGTCGTCGGCGCGGTCATCGCGTTCGGGGTGGTCGTCGTCGGTTCGACCTTCCTGGCCAAGCAGATTGCGCGTGACGAGGAACTGGCCGAGGCGATCCGGAGTGACAACCTGCTCGTCCGAACCGTTCTCGCCGGGCCGATCCGTGCATTGGCCGACGGCGACCCGCAGGCCAGCGCAACGCTCGACGAGGCCGTGCGGATCCGGCGGAGCAGCGGCTCGACCGTCTATCTGATGATCCTCGACAGTGGTGGGCGCGTCATCTACCCAGCCGAGCACCAGGGGAGCATGCAACAACCGCTTCGTGACGCGGCGAGCTTGCCCGCGCAGACTGTCGCCACCGTGATCTCCGTCGAGCAGGGCCGGTCCGAGATCGGTGGGGTCGCCACCGGTCGGATGGTGAAAGCCAGTGTGCCGATGGAGTTGTCGAACGGTAGGTCCGTGTGGGCATTCGTGTACGCGACGGACGAACGGCTGCGGACCTCTGAGGCAGCCCTGTCGGTCAAGCTGGTCATGCTGTCGACGGGGGCGGTGACGCTGTTGCTGCTGCTGAATTTGCCGGTATCGGTATGGCTCCTGCGCGGACTCGGAAAGGCACACCAGGAACGTGTCCGGATGCTGTCCAACGAAGTGGCTTCGGCGGACCGAGAACGCCGCAATATTGCCCGCGACCTGCATGACGGTGTGATCCAGGATCTCGCCGGCGCCGGGTATGCGCTCGAGGCGCTCGCCGACGGACTCACCGTTGATGACGCGGCTCGGCGGATGCTGCACCTCAGCCAGGACGCGGTACAGCGCTCGACACAGTCACTCCGGTCGCTGGTCATCGAAGTCGCTCCACCGGATCTGACGTCGGAGGATCTTCCGACGGCGCTCGACGTGCTGGCCGGTCGGCTGAGCCGCGATCACGGCGTCGATGTCGATGTCGATGTCGACCTGGGCGTGCCGGTCGGACGGCAGTCAGCAATGATCGTGTACCGCGCCGTCCGTGAATTCCTGATCAACATCGTCAAACACGCACGGGCGACGCACGCACGCATCACCGTTCGATCCGACTCGTCCAACGTCTATGTGGTCGCGGAGGACGACGGTGACGGATTCCCGAAGGACTTGGCCGAACGCCGCGGCGACGGTCACCTGGGCCTGACGTTGCTGACGGACACGATCGCCGACCTGGGCGGCAGGCTCACCATCGACCGGCACCGGGATAAGGGCGCTGCCGTTCGATGCCGCATCCCTATCGGTCAGCCCGGCTGACCTGCCGCTGATGTTTTGGATGCCGATGATCGGACGCGGCCTTGCCGCCCTTGCCGCGATCGGGGCACCGCGGCCGCGAGCCGATTGACGGCGCATCGGTCAGGCGACCGCGCCCCGCACCTCGGCGCGGTGCTGGTGGTACCAGTCGATTGTCCGATGAATACCTTCGTCGAGGCCGGTGCTTGCGGACCAGCCGGCATGGCGCAGCCGGTCGATGTTCAGCAGTTTCTGCGGGGTGCCGTCCGGCTGGGCAGGGTCCCACAGCGTGGAGCCGGTGAATCCCACGGCGGCGGAGATCTTCGCTGCGAGCTCCATGATGGTCAGATCGATTCCGGTGCCCACATTCACCTGCATCGGCCCGTCGTAGTGTTCGAGCAGGTGCAGACAAGCGTCGGCGAGGTCGTCCACATACAGGAACTCCCGCCGTGCCGTACCGGTGCCCCAATTGGCCACGGTCGGCAGCCCCCGTTGCGCGGCCTCGTCATACCGGCGGATCAGCGCGGGCAGCACATGTGAACCGTGAGCGGAGAAGTTGTCACCGGGGCCGTACAGGTTGGTCGGCATGGCGCAGATCCACGGCAGCCCGTATTGGCGACGCACCGACTGCACCTGCACGATGCCGGCGATCTTCGCAATCGCATAGGCGTCATTGGTGGGTTCGAGGTATCCGCTCAGCAGTTCGTCCTCGGTGATCGGCTGCCGCGCCAGCCTGGGATAGATGCACGACGAGCCGAGGAACAGCAGCCGCTCGGTCTCGTAGCGCAGCGCAGCGTCCATGACGTTGACCTGGATCCGGACATTGTCGCTCAGGAATCCGGTGGGATCCGAGTCGTTCGCGGCGATGCCGCCCACCTTGGCCGCCGCAAGTACGACGTACCGGGGCCGGGTCGCAGCGAAGAATGCGGTGACTGCGTCCCGGTCGAGCAGATCCAGTCGCCGGTGGGATTGCGTGGCGATCCGCCGGAAGCCGCCCCACTGCAGCCGGCGCACCATGGCCGAGCCCACCATCCCGCTGTGCCCGGCGACGTATATGACAGCGTTGCGGTCGAGCGCATGGGGCGAGAAGTCCACGTTGTCCACGGTCCGTGGACCGGCGGTGGGAGCAGCAGGCGGCCGCCCGCCGGCGGATGCCGGTGATGGCGCCGAGGCCGTGATCGTGCTTCCCGGTGGCGGCGTCACGACCGTACCGGTTCCCGCATCGGAATGTCGGCGGCCCAGTCATCGAGGGGGACCTCATCGACCCATCGGCTGCCCTCGTGTTCCAGCGCGGCGATGTCGGCGTCCACCATGATCCGTGCGAGGGCGTCGGCGTCGACCGTGGCATACCAGCCGAGCTCGTCCGCCGCCTTGCTCGCGTCGCCGACGAGGGCGTCCACCTCGGTGGGCCGGAGGTACCGCTGGTCGAAGCGAACGTAGTCGCGCCAGTCCAGGTCGGCGTGGCCGAACGCGGTGACGAGGAAGTCGGTGATCGTGCGACCGACCCCGGTCGCCAGCACGTAGTCGCCGGGGGACTCGGCCTGCAGCATCCGCCACATCCCCTCCACGTACTCCGGCGCGTAGCCCCAGTCGCGAACGGCGTCCAGGTTGCCGAGGAACAGGTCGTGCTGCAGGCCGGCCTTGATGCGCGCCACGGCGCGCGTGATCTTGCGCGTCACGAATGTCTCGCCCCGGCGTGGCGATTCGTGGTTGAACAGGATGCCGTTGACGGTGAACATGCCGAATGCCTCGCGGTAGTTCCTCGTCACCCAGTAGCTGAGCAGCTTCGAAGCGGCGTAGGGGGAGCGGGGAGCGAACGGACTCGACTCGCTTTGCGGCGGCGGGGTGGACCCGAACATCTCCGATGACGAAGCTTGGTAGAAGCGGGGATCGAGGCCGACCATGCGCACGGCCTCGAGCAGCCGGACGGCACCGACACCGTCCGTGTCCACCGTGTGCTCCGGCTCGTCGAAGGACACCCGCACGTGCGACTGGGCCGCAAGGTTGTAGACCTCGTCGGGCTGCACCTTCTCCAGCAGCGTGACCAGGCGCGACCCGTCGGCGAGGTCGCCGTAGTGCAGGAACAAGCGTGACGCCGGCTCGTGCGGATCGGTGTACAGGTGATCCAGGCGCTGCGTGTTGAATGTCGAGGACCGCCGGATCACCCCGTGGACGTCGTAGCCCTTGCGCAGCAAGAGTTCTGCCAGGTACGACCCGTCCTGACCGGTGATTCCGGTGATCAGTGCGCATCGGTTCATCGTGTTCTCCTCCGAGGATGCTGGGCGGCTGGGAGCGTGTGCGCTGGCATCAGTACGCGCCGTCCGACTTGAGCACCGCCTTCGCGGTGCGCCACAGAATGGCCAGGTCCGCGGTGAGCGACCAGTTCTCGACGTAGAACATGTCGAGCCGGACCGTCTCGTCCCAGGTGAGGTTCGAACGTCCGGACACCTGCCACAGCCCCGTCATTCCCGGCTTGACGAGGAGGCGACGGCGCGCCTCCGGTCCGTAGAGCTGGATTTCGGTCATCAGCGGCGGTCGCGGGCCCACCAGACTCATGGAACCCGTGAGCACGTTGAGCAATTGCGGGAGTTCGTCGATGCTGAATCTGCGGATGATCCTGCCGACGGTCGTGACGCGGGGGTCGCGGCGCAATTTGAACAGGACCTCGTTGCCCGCGTCCGCGTCACGGGTCAGTTCCGCCAGGTGCGATTCGGCATCGCGCACCATCGAACGGAACTTGAGGATCGTGAAGCTCCGGCCGGCAAGCCCGGCCCGGCGCTGCCGGAAGAAGATCGGCCCGGGGCTGTCCACCCGGATCGCGAGCGCGGTCACGAGGAACAGCGGAAGCAGCAGCGTGAGCAGGGTGGCCGCGCCGAGCACGTCGAAGACGCGCTTGAGCAGGCGGTTCGCCGCGTAGTACTGCGGCGGAGCGACGTGGATCAACGGGAGCCCGGCGACGGGCTCGGTGTGGATGCGCGGTCCGGCGATGTTCGTGAGCGCCGGTGCGAGCATCAGCTCCGTTCTCGCCGCACCCAGTGCCCAGCCCAGATTGCGCACCGCATCGGCGCCGAAGGCGCCACTCGCGGTTACTGCCACTGCGTCGGCGCGGATGCGCCGCACCGTCATGCCGATCTTCCCCAGGTCACCGGCGATCGGCACCGAGACTGCGCCGGGGTCGGTTCCCTCCGGCACACACGCTGCCACGACCACATACCCCGACATGGGCGCCCGACCCAGATCGCGCACCAATTCATTGACCGTGCGCCGGTCGCCGACCGCCAGGACTCTGGTCATCATGTGACCGGTCGCTCGCTGCCGGTGCAGCCATCGCCGCCAGAACAGCCGGCCTACGAGCAGCGCCACCAGGCCCGCGGGCATCATGACGAGCACGTACGCCCGATCGAATTCCAGCGGCAGCACGAAGGCGCAGATCGCAACCCCACCGAAGAGGGACAGGGTGGCGCGCACGACATGCTTGTATTCAGTGCCGTTGACACCGACGAACCGATAGTCGCGGCTTCCCGTGACCTGCAGCGCGGCGAACCAGGCGATGGCCAGGCCGGTGACGAAAACGATCGAATCCACGTCGAACCGCGATCCGGAGTCGTAGATCAGGGCCAGCTGCACACCGACGGTCGCCCACAGGATCGCGACGGCGTCGGTGACCGCCAATCGCCGCGTGAAGTCCGGTCCCCAGCTGTGCGGGTGGTCCCCGGCAGTCGCGGCGGCATCCCGGAGCCTCGGCTCGCCCCTGCTCCCGGCGGCACCGGGCCACCACTTGTTCCGGTCGGCCGAGGTGCTCATGACGGGACTCATTGCCCGGCCGCGACCGGCTGTGCCCCGGCGTCGAGAGCGTTGAGGGCGCGCCGAAGCAAGGTGCTGGACGTGTGGACCGTGTAGGGCAGATAGATCACCTCGACGCCCACAGCGGCGAAGTCGCGCTCGAGCTTGTCGCCTTTCGGCGTTCCGCGCCAGTCGTCGCCCTTGAATATCGCGGTGAACCCGATTTCCCGCCAGGTGTCCAACTTTTCCGGCAGGTACTCCACGATCGCGCGGTCGACATATCGAACCCCGGCGACGATCTCGAGGCGCTCCACGAGCGGGATGACCGGCATCTTGCCCTTGGCGAGCAGACACATCTCGTCCGACACGACGCCCGCGATGAGGTAGTCGCATCGGGCCCGGGCATTTCGCAGGATGTTGAGATGGCCGATGTGGAACAGGTCGTAGACGCCTGGGACGTAGCCAATGCGCGGCGCCATGCCGTTCCTCCCTGCTCCGCCGACCCGACGGCGTTCGCCGCTGCACCTCGTAGCGGCGCTCGGTGACGAGCATGGTGGACGGGGGAGGGGAGCGGAAACCCCCAATATGGGTGTGCACCGCCGTCGAATGCAGACGGTTCCCGTCTCCTGTGGACGGCTCCTGCTGCGTGCGCGCCGTCAGTGATGCTGCAGCGTGCCCTCGCTGTGCGTCCATCCGTTCGCCGTGGACGCCGTCCAGTGGGGGCCGTTGTCCACGGCGCGCGCGGGCGGAGGGGGTCGACCAGGTGCACCGGCCCATCGCCACGCTGTGCCGAGTTCTGCGATGCTGCCGTCCTCGAGAATGCGGAGCGGTCCACGAACTCCTTCGGTCGCCGCGGGATTCGTCGCAACGACACATCGGCCCACCGTGCCGCGGACCGAAAGCGGGGACCCGAAGCGAGCGATGAAGACCGAGTTGTGGCGCGCGATCAGGGCGGCCACCGCCCACGCGCCGCGTAGCCGCTGCACAGCCGTCTGGAAGGCCTGGAACGCTCCTTCGCCTCTGTTCAGTGCCTCTTCGATCGCGTGCGGGATGATCTCGCCGTCGTCGCCCGACACGAACTGGTGGCCGGCCGCCGCGAGCGCGGTACGCACGTCGGCTGCATTGTCGATGGTTCCGCTGTACACGACCAGGACGTCACCGCCACAGTCCGTCAGCGGTTGCCGGTCGGCCGCGCGGTCTCGCCGGCACGAGGCGACGGCGATGGCCAATCGGCCCGCGGGTGTCGGGCGGTCGGCGCGGCTCGTCCGACCCTGCGGCGGTGAGCCGGGAAGGAAGATCCGCGGCGTGAGTGATCGACCGCCGCCCAGCTCCGCGACCGCCACCGGTCGGAAGCCGTCGATGTCCACGGCCTCGAGACGAGAGATCGCCTCGGCTGCCGCCTGACGGCCGCGGACGGCGATGATGTCGTACATCACGACCTCCCTCACGCCGTGTGCACGCGGACGCCGGGGCCGGTTCCCCACCCGCGGTGAGGCTCCGGGCGCCGCGTCACGCGCGAGCCTCCGACAGACGGGGCCGCAGATCGCGTGAACCGGGTCAGTGTCGCGTCGGCCGGTGGGACACCTCCAGTCGGCTCCCTCATTTGTATGACGCGCACTCCTGACAATGCGGTATGTGCGGTACGCGATCGACGCATAGGTTCATTCGGGTGAACACCGGGATGGTGGTCCCACGACGGTCACGGAGAGCGATCGTCGTCCCGCACAGCGACAAGGAGATCGGCATGACAATGATCCCAATGGTGACGAAATGCACACGGACCGACGGGCGCTGGGTGGGCACGGCCCGGTGCGGCCGGGCACCGGCCGCCGACGATGTTCGGAGCGCCTTCGGCAGGCGATATCGCCATGACACTTGACACACTGCACGCGGCCACCGCGAAAGCGGGCATCCGGGTGGCCGTCTTCGATCGTCGGCCGTTGATCGCCGACGGGTTTGCCGCGCTGCTCGCGCAGGACGGCCGGGTCGAAATAGTCGGGGTCGGAACATCGGCGCATGCGGCCGCCCGGCTGTTGGCCTCGACACCGGTCGATGTCGTAGTCGTCGGCATCGGGTCGACCGACGTCAAAGCCACGGCGCGCATACTCGACCGGATTCCCGAGGAGCAGTGGACCGAAGGCCCGCGTCTGGTCGGGATCGTCTCGGGCGACCAGGACGTCGCCGACGTGATCGGCAGCCCTCAGGTTGCCATTATCACGACGCGGACAGGCACCGACACCCTGTACGAGGTGGTGGCCAGCCCCGTGCCGGGCGGCGTCGTGACTATTCCGCCGGTGGCGATCTGGCCCCCGGCCGAGCCCGATGGGCCTGCCGTCCCATCGCATCCCGATCTCACTCCGCGCGAGCGGGAAGTGCTGCGTGACATCGAGAGCGGCCTATCGACGAGTGAAATCGCCGAGGATCTCGGTATCACGCCCAACACCGTTCGCACGCACGCCCAGCGGCTGATGTCGAAATTGTCGGTGCACAGCCGTGTCCAGGCAGCCGCCCTGGCTGCCGGCGGCGACGGCCCGAACTCGGCCGGGTGATGACCGTGATGACTGCGATGGCGGACGCGACTACGGCGCAGACCCGGGCATCGGCGCTGGTGTGTCATCCGGAACCCCTGATCGCTCATGCCGTCGCGGCGGCCGTCGAGGAGCGGTGCAGCGCGTCCCGCACGATGTGCACGTCCTCGCTCACGGGTGCGCTGTCGGCGCTGCGGTCCGGTGTGGACGTCGCCGTGGTGTTCGACAGCTGCAGTGAGGATGTCATGGATCTGTTCGAGGCGATCCGGCATCGCGGCGGCGGGACGCCCGTCCTGGTCGTCACCGAGTCCGCGGATGCGGAGCGCGCGGCGCTGCTTCTCGAGTCCGGGGCGTGCGGGATCGTGCCGGCGAGCTGCGGTGCGAACGAACTGTGTGAGGCGGTGGACGGCGTCAGCCGGGGCAACGTGGTGATCGACAGCGCCATGCGGATGGATGTGCTGGTTGCGCTGCGCTCACGCCGCGTGCAGCGACGCGCCGCGCAGGAGCGGTTGGCACGGCTCGGTCCCGCGGATGTCGAGGTCCTGCGGCTCCTGTGCGACGGGCTCACGGTCGCCAGGATCGCCCAGCGCCTGTCGCTGTCGCCGTACACGGTGCGGGGACGGATTCGAACCATTGGCGCGCAGCTCGGGGTCGCCGGACAGCTCAGAATCGCGTCCGTGGGCCGTAGATTGTTGGCGGCCGCACGGCCGACGCCGGGAGCCCACCGCGTGCTCGCGCGGTAGACGAGAGGTGGGGCGTCCCGCGGCCACGAGGGCCCGGCCCACCTGAGATGCCGTCGGAACGCGCTCATCGCGACCGTCGCCCGCCCGGATTCGTCGCTGAATTCCGATAAAATCGGGGCGAGCACCGGATCGAACCCGCGTCCGGTGCGGTAGGGAGCCCTGACATGGAGCAGGCTTATGCGATCGTCATTGCGGACATCGACGTCCTGACAGTCGAGTATGTCTCGGACCTGTTGGAACGTCACGGATTTCGCGTGCGCATCGCGCCTCCGGTACACGCGGCCGTGGGCGACTGGATCCACCGCTACGGTGCGGACCTGTGCCTGCTGGACATCGCGCTGCGGGACGGCGCGGACGTCACCGACATTGCATGGCTGCACAGTGAGCATCCCGAAACGAAGATCGTCATCCGCACCGCGAATACCTCGCCGGAGACGATGCGGGACGCACTGGCCGCCGGCGCATCAGGATATGTGCACAAGTCCCGGGGGCCCGTCATCCTCATCGAGGCGCTCCGCAGGGTTCTGGAAGGCGAAATCGTGGTGGAGGGATCCTTCGATCGCCCCGCCACCACCGAGCCGGAGCATTCGGAACTCCTCCGGCTGGTCGAGTCCCTCACTCCCCGGCAGTACGAGTGCCTGGAACTGCTCATGGAAGGCAAGAGCACCGTGGCCATCGCCCACCACCTGGGGGTGTCGGTGATGACCGTGCGCAGCCACGTGCAGGCCGTGCTCGTGAAATTGGGAGTGCGCTCGCGACTGGAAGCTGCTTCGCTCATGACGAAGGTGCATGCCGCGATGCCCCTGCGGGACGGCGGCGGACGTACGACGGCCGATGGAGGCGTGCCTGCTTAGGTTTCGCAGCGGCTCGACGAGGCCCGGGCTCAGGCGTCGCCGGTGTTCAGGACGCGGCGGGTCTGCTCGACATCCCTGCCGATCTGTGCGATGAGTTCGTCCGGCGAGTCGAACCGCTCCATGCCGCGCAGTCGCTCGACGAATTCGAGCGCCACCCGCCGCCCATAGAAGTTGCCGCCGTCGTCCAATACGAACGCCTCGACCGTCCGCTCGCGGCCGGAGAATGTCGGGTTGGTGCCGATCGAGATCGCGGCGGGGGACCGGCGGTTGCCCAAGAGGAAGTAGCCTGCGTAGATGCCGTCAGCGGGGATGGCCGAGTGCGGCTCCGGATCGAGATTGGCCGTGGGATAGCCGAGCTGCGCGCCGCCACGTCCGTCGCCGTGCACCACGAAGCCGTCGATCCGATGCGGCCGCCCGAGCGCCGCTGCCGCGGCCGACACATCTCCGGCGGCGACGCAGGAGCGCACATAGGTGGAGCTGACCGTGAGCTGATCGGCACCCACCAGACCCACTCCCACCGCGGCGAAGCCGAACCGCGGGCCGAGATCCTCCAGCAGGTCCACGCACCCGATCGCCTTGTTCCCGAACCGGAAGTTCTTGCCGACCACGACGCAGGCGGCATGCAATCTGTCCACCAGGATGTCGTGCACGAACGACTCCGCCGGTATGGCAGCCACCTCCGGCGTGAACGGCAACACCAGAAAGACATCGGCACCGAGTGCCTCGATGAGTTCGGCGCGCCGCCTCAGCGTGGACAGCAATGCGGGGTGCTGGCCCTGGCGCACCACGGAGGCCGGGTGCGGGTCGAACGTCATCACGACGGTGGGCAGACCCAGCCGGCCTCCCTCCTCGACGGCGGTGCGGATGAGGGCCTGGTGCCCGCGGTGCACGCCGTCGAAGACGCCGATGGTGACCACGCACCGGCCCCAGCCGGGCGGGATCTGGTCGAGTCCCCGCCAACGCTGAATCACGTCATGCCCCTTCCGCCGCCGCCCTGCTGCTGATGCCAGCGTGTCATGCCGCCGCCGCATTCGGGGCGGCAGCCCCGTCGAGCGCAGAGCACCTGCTAGTATGGCCAGTTGGGTCTGGCCTCAGTCCGTGGCGGCCAGTACCGGCATCCCCCCGGCGACGAGACCGGAGCGGGCCGTGCACGGACCGACAGCGCAAGGAGCACCCCTGTGGCTCTCTCCACCGAGGAGAAGAAGGCGATTCTGGCCGAGTACGGCCTTCACGACACCGACACCGGATCCCCGGAGGCGCAGGTCGCTCTGCTGTCCCGCCGGATCTCGGGCCTGACGGATCATCTCAAGGAGCATCAGCACGATCACCACACCCGCCGTGGCCTGATGGGCCTGGTGGGTCGGCGTCGTCGGCTGCTCCGTCACCTCCAGCAGGTCGACATCGAGCGTTACCGCTCACTGATCGAGCGGCTGGGCCTGCGCCGATAACAGGGACTTCAGGGGAGTCCCACCCCCGTGGACTCCCCTGACCCTCATCGGGCCGCCGCCGCGCGCGCGGCGGCTCCACAGACAAATTCACATATTCGACACCTCGAACCTGGCTGCGGCAGCGTGACCGCCGCCGGTCCTCGGTAGTGGCCACCGGGCATGCGCCGTCGCGGCGCCGGGCCGGTTGCTTCGATCGATGGCCGGCATTCACCTGGCAGCGGCCCCGGAGCGCGCCGAGGTGCATCCCCATCAAGGAGATTCATGTCCGACCCCACCGCGACCAGCGCGACAGCCGTCATCGACAACGGACGATTCGGCACGCGCACGGTCCGCTTCGAAACCGGGCGGCTCGCCCAGCAGGCCGCCGGCGCCGTCGTCGCCTACCTCGATGACGACACGATGGTGCTGTCCGCCACATCGGCCAGCAAACACCCCAAAGAGCATTTCGACTTCTTCCCGCTCACCGTGGACGTCGAGGAGCGCATGTATGCGGCGGGCCGCATCCCCGGCTCGTTCTTCCGCCGGGAGGGCCGGCCGTCCACCGACGCGATCCTCACCTGCCGGCTGATCGACCGTCCGCTGCGCCCGTCGTTCGTCGAGGGCCTGCGCAACGAGATCCAGGTCGTCATCACCGTGCTGGCCGTCAACCCGAATGTCGCCTACGACGTGCTCGCCATCAATGCGGCGTCCGCGTCCACGCAGATCGCCGGCCTGCCGTTCTCCGGCCCGGTGGCCGGCACCCGCGTGTCGCTGATCGAGGGTCAGTGGGTCGCGTTCCCCACCTACGAGGAGATGGAGCGCTCCGTCTTCGACATGGTGGTCGCGGGCCGCGTGGTCTCCGGAAGCGGCGGCTCGTCAGATGTTGCGATCATGATGGTCGAGGCCGAAGGAACCGAGAACACGATCGAGCTGGTCGCCGGGGGCGCGACCGCGCCGACCGAGGAGGTCGTCGCGCAGGGGCTGGAGGCAGCCAAGCCGTTCCTGAAGGTGCTGTGCGAGGCGCAGAGCGAGCTGGCCGCGCAGGCTGCGAAGCCGACCGGTGAGTTCCCGCTGTTCCCGCCGTATCAGCAGGACGTGTATGACGCTGTGTCCGGCTTCGCCGAGGGCCGCCTCGGTGCGGCGATGCAGATCGCCGGCAAGCAGGAGCGCGAGGAGGCGACGGACGCCATCAAGTCCGACCTGCTCGACGCCTTGGGCGAGCAGTTCGCCGGCCGCGAGTCGGAGATCGCCGGCGCGCTCAAGTCCGTGACCAAGAAGGTCGTGCGCCAGCGCATCCTGCGCGACAAGGTGCGCATCGACGGCCGTGGGCTCGCGGACATCCGCACCCTGTCCGCCGAGGTGGGCTATGTGCCCCGGGTGCACGGCTCGGCGCTCTTCGAGCGCGGCGAGACGCACATCCTGGGCGTCACCACGCTCAACATGCTGCGCATGGAACAGCAGCTCGACACGCTGTCGCCCATCACCAAGAAGCGCTACATGCACAACTACAACTTCCCGCCGTACTCGACCGGTGAGACCGGCCGTGTCGGCTCGCCCAAGCGGCGCGAGATCGGCCACGGCATGCTCGCCGAGCGTGCCCTGGTGCCGGTGCTGCCGACGCGCGAGGAGTTCCCGTACGCGATCCGGCAGGTGTCCGAGGCGGTTTCCTCCAACGGCTCGACCTCCATGGGCTCGGTGTGTGCCTCGACGATGAGCCTGTACAACGCCGGTGTGCCGCTGAAGGCGCCGGTGGCCGGGATCGCCATGGGGCTCGTGTCCGACGAGGTCGACGGCAAGAAGCACTTCGTCGCGCTGACGGACATCCTGGGCGCCGAGGACGCCTATGGCGACATGGACTTCAAGGTCGCCGGCACCAAGGACTTCGTCACCGCGTTGCAGCTGGACACGAAGCTCGACGGCATCCCGTCCGAGGTCCTGGCCGGTGCGCTCGGCCAGGCGAAGGATGCGCGGCTGACGATTCTGGGCGTGATGGCCGAAGCCATCGACGGACCGGACGAGATGAGCCCGTACGCCCCGCGGATCACCACCATCAAGGTGCCGATCGACAAGATCGGCGAGGTGATCGGGCCGAAGGGCAAGATGATCAACTCGATCACCGAGGAGACCGGCGCCGACGTCGCCATCGAGGACGACGGCACCGTGTTCGTCTCGGGCGCGGACGCGGCCGCCGTGTCCGCGGCGGTGGACAAGATCAATGCCATCGCAAACCCGCAGTTGCCCAAGGTCGGCGAGCGCTTCCTGGGCACCGTCGTCAAGACCACCGCATTCGGCGCCTTCGTGTCGCTGCTGCCCGGACGCGACGGCCTGGTGCACATCTCGAAGCTGGGCCATGGCAAGCGCATCGCCAAGGTCGAGGACGTCGTCAACGTGGGCGACAAGCTGCAGGTCGAGATCGCCGATATCGACGGTCGTGGCAAGATCTCGCTGGTGCCTGTCGCGGAGAACTCGGCGAACGCGTCCGATAGCGGCGCTGCCGACACCGACGCCTGATCGGCGGCCGTATCACTGCCGTGAAGTCGCCCGGTCCCCGCTCCAGAACCCTGGAGCGGGGGCCGGGCGACTGCGTCACTTCCGTCACCACGCTCCCCAGCGGGCTGCGTATCGTCACCGAGGCCGTTCCGGGTTCGCGCAGCGCGTCCATCGGCGTCTGGGTCGCCGTCGGGTCGGTCGACGAGTCGCCCGGATTGGCCGGCACGTCGCACTACCTGGAACACCTGCTGTTCAAGGGCACGAGTCGACGCGATGCGGCGACCATCGCCGGCCTGATCGACATGGTCGGCGGGGAACTCAACGCCTTCACCGCCCACGAGTACACCTGCTACTACGCGCATGTGCTCGCCGGTGACGCGGCTCGGGCGATCGATGTGGTGTGCGATGTCGTGCTGCATGCGCGCATCGCTTCGCGCGATGTGGAGACCGAGCGCAGCGTCATCCTCGACGAGATCGCCATGCGCGACGACGACCCCGCGGACTCGCTCGCCGAAGCCTTTGCGGCACGCCTGTTCGCCGGCCACGGCGTCGGCGACCCGGTCAGTGGCACCGCGCGATCGGTCCACGGCCTGACCCGGACCCAGATCCACGGTTACTACCGTCGCCGCTATGACCCGAGCCGCATGGTGGTCGCCGTCGCCGGGGGTGTCACGCACCGAGAGGTGGTGCGCCGGGTGCGCGAGGCTTTCGCGGAGTTCGAAGCCGCGGCCAGGACGCCGGTGCCGCCGCGCTCCGGGCCAGGTCTGACGCCGGTCAAACCCTCGGTCGGACTGCTGGCACGGGACACCGAGCAAGCCCAGCTCACGATCGGCGCGCCGGCCCTGCCGCGACACCACCCCGACCGGTTCGCCCTCGCGGTGCTGTCCACAGCGCTGGGCGGCGGGATGAGTTCGCGGCTGTTCCAGCGAATCCGTGAAGAGCACGGTCTCGCGTACACCTGCTACAGCTCGACGTCCGCCTACGCGGACACCGGCTCCTGGTCGTTGTACACGGCCTGCCAGCCGGCCAATCTGTCCGCGGTGGCAGAGCTGATGGCTGCCGAACTCGCCGCGGTGGCCGCGGACGGCATCTCGGCGGACGAACTCCATCTCGCGCAGGGGCAGCTGTGCGGGGCGACCGTGCTGGGGCTGGAGGACACCGAGTCCCGGATGAACCGCATCGGCCGGCGGGCTCTGACTTCGCACCGCTACGTGTCGCTGGACGACGAGCTCGCCGCGATCCGGGGCGTGACCGGTGACGAAGTGACGGCGATGGCGCGGAGCCTGCTGTCCGCGCCGCTCACGGTGGAGGTCTGCGGGCCGTTCGAGCGGCTACGGGATCTGCCGGATAGTGTGCGGAGGCTGGCCCGCAAGCCCCAGTGGGGCGGCTGACGCCGGCTAGTCCAGGTCGATCCCTAGGAGAAAACGTGACCGAACTTCGCGTGGGCGTGATCGGCGCCGCCGGGCGGATGGGCACCGAAGTGCGCCGCGCCGTCGGCGAGGCGACGGATATGACGCTGTCCGCGGGTATCGACCTCGGCGACGATCTGACCGCCCTCACCGCCGCGGAATGCACTGTGGCGGTGGACTTCACCCACCCCGACGCGGTGATGGAACACGTCCGCTTCGCCCTCGACGCCGGCATCCACTGCATCGTCGGCACCTCCGGCTTCACCGAGGACCGGTTGGACGAGGTGCGGCGCCTGTCGGCGGCGCACCCCGAGGTCGGCGTCATGGTGGTGCCGAATTTCGCACTGGGCGCGGTCCTGGCCATGAAGTTCGGTGCGATGGCGGCGAAGTTCTTCCAGTCCGCCGAGATCGTGGAACTGCACCACGCCGGCAAGGCCGACGCTCCCTCCGGAACGGCGATCGCCGCGGCACACGGCATCGCCGCGGGTCGCGCGGTCGGTGGGCTCGGGCCGGTACCGGATGCTACGACGCACGACCCCGACGGCGCCCGCGGAGCGACGGTCGACGGCGTTCACGTGCATGCCGTGCGCCTACCCGGGCTGGTCGCGCACCTGGAACTGCTCCTCGGCTCGACCGGTGAGACGCTGACGATCCGGCACGACTCCTTCACCCGCGAATCGTTCATGCCCGGTGTCCTGGCGGCCATCCGCGCCGTGGGCGCCCGCCCTGGCCTCACCGTCGGCCTGGACGCCCTGCTGGACGACTGACCCGGCGCCGGCGGCACGCGCCGCGTTCTCGAGTGGTTCAAACCACACCTCAACCCCTCGATTATCAATAACGGATGGGCACTCTGGCCTGCGTGGCCGGCTTCCGGGACTCAGAGCGATAACCCTCCTCATTTCGTGATTCTGTCAAATTACTGGTCTTTCAAAACCACACCTTTGGGCAGGGTGGTTCCCGTGACCGCAACCTTTACTCATCGGTACTCATTGCTCGCGTCTGTTGTAGGCGCCTGTATGCTGCTGGCGTCGTGCGGACAAATTGTACAAACAGGATCCGAGGCGTTGCAAAGTGCCTCGCCAACTTCGACAGCTCCTTTGGCGCAGGCGCCAACTACGAGCAGTGGCCCTGACGTGACACCGACCGTGACTGCGCACGTTGATGGCCATGCATTTGAGATCCTCAGCTCGCCCACAGCGACTGGCGAGTGGGTCCCAGTATTCAGCGGAACAGAACTCGCGCTGGACCAGTTCAACGCTGAAGGAAAGCTGATTTCGAGCACACCTTTGGGTCGGAGCGGATCTAGTGGCATCAACAGTCATATCCGGTTCGGACCGAGCGGAAACATCTGGGTCTCCGACGACTATACGATATACGAAATCAATCCATTAACAAACGTAGTGCGCTCTCTCTCGCTCTCAATTGATGAAATACGTACCGATTTTGAGGGGGACTCTACGTGGATTGAGGGCGGTTCGATAACGACGATTCAGCTCGCGGAGCAAACCCTGCAAGTCGCGAGTCCACTCGGCGGGATTTCGGAAGTGACAGCAAAAGATCGGGTCTCAGGGGCAGGACTCGGAGAGTCCGGTGGACTGTGGCTCTTATTGGCTGCTCTCGGCGGCGGCACGGATTTGGCTCAGCTTACGTAGGGGCGTCGTCGCGCTCCTGCAAATTCGGCTCCGGTGCGCCACGTCAATGCTGATCCCCTGGCGGGCCGCGCCGCTAGTGCGGGTGGTGGTGGCCCGCATGGGGATCGTCGTCGTCATCGAGGCTCAGGTGCACGGTGCCCGAGTACTGGATCTCGATCAGCTGTCCCTCGCCGGTATCCAGCACCCGCCGTCTGCCGGACGGCGCCCAGCCGGCCCCGGCCAGGAACTGGGCGACCGACTCGTCCTGCTCGACGGCCCAGATCGCGCCCGTCTCCGCTCCGGCGTCATGCAGGATCCGCGCAGCCTCGACCAGCAGTCGTCCACCATGGCCGCGGCGGGCCCAGCGCGGGACGACCCCGAGCACGTCGATCCGGCCGACGCCGTCCTCACCGACCCGCGGATCGACCAGCGCGAACCCGACCGGGTGAGTGCGCTCCTCGGCGATCAGCCCGCGCGCGCCCACGAGTTGCAGCGTCCACGCCTCGGCCAGCTGACCCTCGTCCATCTGCAGCACGTTCGCCGGCAGCAGCGCCGAATACGCGTCACGCCACCAGGTACGTTGCAGCGCCGCCAGCAGCGGCGGGTCGTCGTCGAACGCCGGGCGTACCCGGGCCTCGGCCATGGTCGATCACTCCTCACATCGGGCGGCGGATCGGGATGCAATCGGCGTCACGCCACCGTGACGTCGATTCCCGCCGCGCGCACGGCCTCCAGGAAGACCGGGTCCGCGTCGGTGTCCGTCACCAAGGTGCCCACCGCAGCCGCAGTGCACACCCGGGCGAACGACGTCCGGTTCAGTTTGCTCGAATCGGCCACCAGGATCACGTGATCGGCCCGGGCGACCATCTGCGCGGTGACGGCGGCCTCGCCCTCGTGGTCGGCGGTGGCCCCGACGCGCAGGTCGAACCCGTCCACGCCCAGCACCGCGTAGTCCAGATGCACCCGCACCAAGGTGGGCTCCGCGAGCGGCCCCAGCAGCTCGTACGACCGAGGTCGAGCCACGCCGCCCGTCACCACCAGCTTCACCGAGCGACGCACAGCCAGGTCGTTGGCGATGTTCAGCGCGTTGGTGACGATCGTGAACGCGATACCGTCGTCAGGGCCGTCGTCCGGCTCGTTGTCCGGAGTGTCGCCCGGTGCGCGCGTGACCAGGGCGCGGGCTACCTGCGAGGTCGTGGTGCCGCCGTTCAGGCCCACCACGGAGCCGGCCGGGATGAGGGCCGCGGCGGCCGCGCCGATCCGGGCCTTCTGCTGCGCGAACCGGCTGGACTTGTGCCGCAGCGGCAGGTCGTAGGCGATCGAAGCGGCCGCAGCCCCGCCGCGGGTGCGGGTCAACAGCTGCTGCTCGGCCAGATGATCCAGGTCCCGTCGGATGGTGGCCAGCGACACGCCGAGTTCGGCGGCTACCGCGGCGACTTCGAGTCGCCCCTGCCGGCCCAGGATGTCGAGTAGCGCCGTCCACCGTTCGTGCGAGCCCACCGGCGAAACCTCCTCGGGCATGTGCGCCTCAAGCCACTATCATGCCGGGTAGGTGCCGAGGCGCTGTGCGCGGCCCGGCACGTGGCGCTGTGATGCCCTGTGAATCGCCCGGCCGAATAAATCACAGCGTCTTGTAATAAATCGCCCCGTCGAGGAGGCTGGACACATGCGCAGCATCATCACTCCGACGATCGAAGAGCCGGCAGCGCCGCTCGAGGAGTCGACGGCCACTGCGGGTGACACGCTCGGGCTGCTCGGTGGCCAGGTGAACCGGGCGACCATCGCGGACCTGCTTTATCAGGTGATCGATCCCGAGATCGGCGTGAACATCGTCGATCTCGGCCTGGTGTTCGGCATCGCCGTCGGCGACGGACAGGTCGCCATCACCATGACGCTGACCACGCCGGGATGCCCGCTGGCCGGTTACATCGAGGATTGCATCCACCGCGCGTTGTGGGGTCTGCCCAGTGTCGAGAACATCACGGTGGACATCGTGTGGGACCCGGCGTGGGGTCCGGAGCTGATGAGCGAGCAGGCGAAGATCGAGCTGGGATGGATGTCGTGACGGCCGGGCCGGAGGGCGCAGGTGCGGCGACCGAGGAAGCGGCGGCTGCCGCCGTGGTATCGGGTATGACGGATCTGTTGGTGAAGGCTGTCCGCGCACTGGGCGCGGCAGGGGACCCGGAACGGGCCTCGCGTCTGGCGGGCAAGGCCTGGTGGGTGCTCAAGGACTTCCCGCGGCAGGCCGAACGGGTCAACGGCACGATGCACTACCTGGCGAAGTTGGAACAGGGCGCCGCGGAGTAACGTCCGGTCCTGCCGACGACTCGGCGACCCGATATCCGAAAGCACGACATCATCCCGCAGCGAAAGGAATCACCGTGTCCACCGACGCAGCCGACTACCCCTTGGATGTACGCGCGGAGCCGCCGGCCCGTCGTCACTCGATGATCTTCGAGAACTACACCGCCCTCGTCCCGGGTCAGGGTTTCATCCTGATCAACGACCACGACCCGAAGCCGCTGTACTACCAGTTCGACGCCGAGCACAAGGGCGACTTCACCTGGGAGTACCTGGAGGAGGGCCCCGAGGTCTGGCGGGTGCGGATCGGTCGTCCCGCGGCCTGACCGGCGCGGGCGCGGCGGCGTCAGCGCTGCCGGTCCTGCCGGTCTTGCCAGTGTCGTGCGGCGCCCGCGTGCCGTGATCGCCGGCCGGCGGCGCGCAGCGAATCGGCGACCGCTCGCTGGATGTAGGTGTTCAGCGAGACGCCCTGGCGCGTCGCCGCACGCTCGGCCTGAGTCTTGAGGTGGTTGACCAGTCGCAGGGTGGTGCGGGAGAGTTCGTCTCCGGCGTCCCGCACCGCCCGGCCGAGATCGTCGTCCTCCGAGGTGTCCGCCGGCGCAGCCGTCGCGATATCCCAGTCGGGAGTCGCGTCGCCTGCAGGTGAGTCGTCCTCGTTCACCGTCACGCTCAACTCGCGGCCGCGGAGCGAGACTCCGACGGTGGTGTCGTGCAACTGCTCGGTCACCTCGGCGGCGAAATCCGCCAGGGCCGACATGAGCGCGAGACGCACCGCGGGCTCCAGAGCCGTCGTCAGCAGCGTCGCCGCCCGCTGGGTGTCCTCGTCGCCGAGGGCGGCCGCAGCCAGCAGATCCTCGCGGAGGGCGTCGAGATACTGGGTCAGCTCCATGGCGTCATTATGGTGCCATGAGTGACGTCATGCAACCGATGGTCAGCATCGAAGCCGGTGCCGCCTACCGGTAGCGTAATGGGGGATGCCGCCGGGAAGGGTGCGCGGCACGGGACGTGAGAAGGCTGGGCAGATCGATGACAACCCTGACGGCAGGGCCGGCCGGAGCGCCCGGACGCCCCTTCGGAACGGTCCTCACGGCGATGGTCACGCCGTTCGACTCGAGCGGGGCCCTCGACACCGCCGCAGTCGGCGCACTGGCGCAGCGTCTGGTAGCGGAGGGCAGCAACGGAATCCTGGTCAACGGCACCACCGGCGAGTCACCGACCACGACGGATGCCGAGAAGGACGCGATCGTGCGCGCCGTGGTCGAGGCGGTGGGGGACCGGGCCACCGTCGTGACCGGCGTCGGCACCTACGACACGGCGCACTCGATCGAACTGGCCCGCCAGGCCGAGGCAGCCGGCGCGCACGGCGCACTGATCGTCAGCCCCTACTACTCGAGACCGCAGCAGACCGGCCTGCTCGCGCACTTCCGGGCGGTGGCGGACGCGTCGAGCCTGCCCGTCATGCTGTACGACATCCCGCCGCGCGCCGTGGTGCAGATCGAACCGAACACCCTCGTCGAGTTGGCTCATCACCCCCGCATCACCGCGGTGAAAGACGCCAAGGGCGATCTGTACGCCGGGTCCAAGGTGTTGGCCGCCACCGACCTGGCCTACTACTCGGGCGACGATCCGCTCACGTTGCCGTGGATGTCGGTGGGGGCGGTCGGCGTGGTGTCGATCATCTCCCACGTGGTGGGGCCGTACGTTCGGGCCATGGTCGACGCGGCCCTGGCCGGCGACTACGTCAGCGCCCGGGCGATCCACCTGGCGCTGATGCCGGTGCACCGCGCCATGTCTCGCACCGGGGGCGGGGCGGGGCTGGTGTTCGCCAAGGCTGCACTGACGGCCGCCGGTTTCCCGGCCGGCCACCCTCGGCTGCCGCAGGTGCCGGCCACCGTCGAACAGATCGATCGCATCGAGGCGGACCTGGCCGAGCTTGCGCCGCTGGCCGAGATCCTGCGCACCGCGACGGTGTCCGCATGACGCGGCCCGGCCGCGGCGGGAGCGCGACGTCGGCGGTGTCGCCCAAGGACGCGCCGCCGCCCCCGCTGGCCCGGGGCGCGCTGCGTATCGTGGCGCTCGGCGGCATCAGCGAGATCGGCCGCAATATGACGGTCTACGAGTTCGACGGCCGGTTGCTCGTCGTGGACTGCGGCGTGCTCTTCCCCGAGGACGCGCAGCCCGGAGTCGACCTGATCCTGCCGGACCTGCGCCTGGTGGAGGACCGCCTGGACGACATCGAAGCCGTTGTCATCACCCACGGCCACGAGGATCACATCGGCGCCCTGCCGTTCCTGCTGCGCCTGCGGCCGGACATCCCGCTCTACGGCTCCCGGTTCTCGCTGGCGCTGATCGAGGCGAAGTGCCGGGAGCACCGGATCAAGCCGGTGCTGCGCGAAGTCGCCGAGGGCCAGAGAAAACAGGTCGGTGCGTTCGACCTGGAGTTCTTCGCGGTCAATCACTCCATTCCCGACGCTCTCGCGGTGGCGATCACCACGGCGGCCGGCACGGTGCTGCACACCGGCGACATCAAGCTCGACCAGTTGCCACTGGACGGCCGGATTACCGACCTGGGTGGCTTCGCCCGGCTGGGGCGCGAGGGCGTCGATCTGTTCTGCGTCGACTCCACCAACGCGGAGGTTCCCGGGTTCGTGGCGTCGGAGAGCGAGATCGGGCCCGTGCTCGACGGCTTCATCCGCTCCGCTCGGCAGCGCGTCATCGTCGCCTCGTTCGCCTCGCATGTGCACCGCGTCCAGCAGATGCTCGACTCGGCGCAGCGTCACGGGCGCAAGGTGGCCTTCGTCGGGCGCTCCATGGTGCGCAACATGCAGATCGCCTCGGACCTGGGTCTGCTGATGGTGCCGGACGGCCTGGTGATGGACCTGGAGAGGATCCTCGACCTGCCCGACGAGCGCGTCATGCTGATCTCCACCGGATCACAGGGCGAGCCGCTGTCGGCGCTGTCCCGCATGTCGCGCGGGGAACACCGCAACGTGTCACTGTCCGCCGGCGACACCGTCATCCTGGCCTCGTCGATGATCCCGGGAAACGAGACCAGCGTGTTCACCGTGATCAACGAGCTGGCGGCGATCGGCGTCACCGTGATCCACCAGGGCGTGGCGAAGGTGCATGTCTCGGGCCACGCCTCCGCCGGCGAGCTGCTGTTCCTGTACAACGCCGTGCAGCCGCGCAACGTGCTGCCGCTGCACGGCGAATGGCGGCACCTGCGGGCGCAGGCCAAGCTGGCGATCGCCACCGGGGTGCCGGCCGACCGCGTGGTGCTCGCGCCGAACGGCACCGTCGTGGATCTGGTGAACCGTCGCGCCACCGTGGTCGGCCACATCGAGGTGGGCATGGTGTACGTGGACGGCAATGCCGTCGGTGACGTCGGCGAGACGACGCTGTCCGACCGGCTGGTGCTCGGCGAGGACGGATTCATCGCGATCACCGTGGTCATCGACGCGTCCACCGGTCGGGCGGTGGCGGCGCCCACCGTGTCCGGACGCGGGTTCTCCGACGATCCGGCGGCGCTGGACGGGGTGCTACCGCTGATCGAGGCGGAGCTGGCCGGCACCGAGGCCGACGGCGTGACCGACACGCACCGCATCGCCCAGGCCGTGCGCCGGGTGGCGGGCCGCTGGGTGTCCAATACCTACCGCCGCCGGCCGATGATCGTGCCGACCGTGCTGGCCGTGCAGTCGGAGTGACGGATATGACGCCGCAGCCGGTCGGTGACGTTCCGGATGTGCTGTTCCACATCGCGCTCGCCTCCGATTGGGCCGCCGCACAGGAAGTAGGGGAGTACCGCGTCTCCACGCTGGGGCTCACCCTGGGCGAGGTCGGATTCATCCATACCTCCTATCCGGGGCAGGTCCCCGCGACCGCCGACCGGTTCTACGCCGACGTCGCCGAGCCATTGGTGCTGCTGCGGATCGATCCGGCTCGGCTGGGTTGCGAGGTCCGCGTCGAGGAGGTCGCGCCCGGCGGGGAGTGCTTTCCGCACATCTACGGGCCGATCCCGGTCGAAGCGGTCGTGTCCGCGGCGCCGTTCGGACGCGAACCCGGGCAGGGATTCCTCCGCCCGGAGCCGTGAGCAGGCGCCGGCCGCCCGCGCGATCTGTCGGGAGTGCGGTGTGGCAGCTGGGACTCATGTGACATAAGGGAATAGGCTGTGCCCATGACCGGGACCCCGCCCACGTCAACGCGGTCGCGCTCCGGCGCGGCCCGCTCCGGTACGCGGTCGCCGAGCGCAGCGCGAGCCACATCGTCGCGCGCGCGCACGCCCGCGCGCAGCGGAACGGGGCGCGGCCCGGCCTCACGGTCGGCGCGGGCGACGCCGCGCCCGCGTGCCGCCGCTCGTCGGACGAAGCATCGCGGCCTGGTGAGTTCGTCGGCGCGCGGTGTGGGCAGAGGTATCGCAGCCGTGTGGCGGGTGACCGCGCGCGGCGCCGGTGCCACGGCGCGCGTCGTGGGCCACAGCGTGGAAGCACGGAAGGACATCGAGATCGAGTACCGCCGGGACGGACTGGGGCTGGGACTCCTCGCGCTCGCCGTGGTGTGTGCGATCGGTTCCTGGTTCCGCGCCGCCGGCCCCGTCGGTCGCGTCATCGACGACGCCGTCCGGGTCTGGATGGGGACCGCCGCCCTGGCGCTGCCGGTGTTCCTAGTGGTGGCGGCGGTCGTGCTGATGCGGACCGCCGCGGACAGGCCGCACCGGGTGCGACGCGTCAGCGGCTGGATCGCCGTGGCTGTCGCCGTCACCGGTGTTTTTCACGTCGCCGAGCTGGGCGGACTGCCGACCGCGGGCGCGGTCTCCGCCTGGAAGACCGCCGGCGGTGTGCTGGGCTTCGCGATCGGTCAGCCCCTCTATGTCGGCGTCACGGGCCCGGTGGCGGTGGTGCTGCTGGTGCTGCTCGGTGCGTTCGGCCTGCTGCTGATCACCGGAACCCGGATCCGGGACATCCCGGGCATGTTGCGTCGTGCGGCGCGTTGGTTGTCCGGAGCACCTGCCGGCGGCGAAGGCCTGGCCGACGCGGCGGGAGCTCTTGTCGGCGAGCACATCGCGATGCCGCTGACCGGCGACCCGGGGACAGTTCGGCTGCGACGCCCGTCCCGCCGCCGGCAGGGTGCCGGGGTGCCGGGGGATTACGACGACGGAGACCGGACTCGGCCCGAGGCCGGGTCATATCCGTACTCGACGCACGCCCTCGACGCCGGGGGCAGCGCGCCCGAGGTGAGGACGTCGTCGAGCATCCGCCGGCCGAAGGTCACCGAGCCTCCGGTGCCGGATGACGGCCCGACGGTCACCTCCCCGACCCAGCTCACACTCGATGCCGCCGTGGACGGCAGCTACCGCCTGCCGCCGGTCAGCCTGCTCAAGCACGGGGCGCCCGCCAAGACGCGATCGGCCGCCAATGACGAGATGGTGCGCGAGATCGCAGAGGTGCTGGCTCAGTTTTCGGTGGACGCTGCGGTCACCGGTTTTACTCGCGGCCCGACCGTCACACGGTATGAGCTCGAGCTCGGCCCGGGCGTCAAGGTCGAGAAGATCACCGCGTTGGCCCGCAACTTCGCCTATGCCGCGGCGACCGACAACGTGCGCCTGCTCACCCCGATCCCCGGCAAGTCGGCCGTGGGCATCGAGGTGCCCAACACCGATCGGGAGATGGTGCGCCTGGCCGATGTGCTTGCCTCTCCGGAAACCCGGGTCGACCAGCACCCACTGCTGATCGGGCTCGGCAAGGACGTCGAAGGCCAGTTCGTGTCCGCGAACCTGGCCAAGGCGCCGCACCTGCTGGTGGCGGGTGCCACCGGCTCCGGCAAGTCGAGCTTCGTGAACTCGATGCTGGTCTCGCTGCTCACGCGCACGTCGCCCACCGACCTGCGCATGATTCTGATCGACCCGAAGATGGTCGAACTGACACCGTACGAGGGCATCCCGCACCTGATCACGCCGATCATCACTGCACCGAAGAAGGCGGCCGCCGCGCTGGCCTGGCTGGTGGAGGAGATGGAGCAGCGCTACCAGGACATGCGCAGCTTCGAAGTCCGTCATATCGACGACTTCAACCGCAAGCTGCGAGCCGGGAAGATCGCCGCGTTGCCGGGCTCGGAGCGCGAGATGCGTCCATATCCGTACATCCTGTGCGTGGTCGACGAGTTGGCCGACCTGATGATGACGGCGCCGCGCGATGTCGAGGATGCGATCGTGCGGATCACCCAGAAGGCACGGGCGGCCGGCATCCACCTGGTGCTGGCCACTCAGCGCCCGTCGGTGGACGTGGTGACCGGGCTGATCAAGACGAACGTGCCGTCGCGGCTGGCGTTCGCCACGTCGTCGCTGACCGACTCGCGGGTGATCCTGGACCAGTCCGGCGCGGAGAAGCTGACGGGCATGGGCGATGGGCTCTACCTGCCGATGGGCGCGTCCCGCCCGATCCGGATGCAGGGTGCTTTCGTCTCGGATGACGAGATCCACGCGGTGGTCGGTTTCGCGAAGAAGCAAGCAGAGCCGGACTACGCCGAAGGTGTGACCGTGCCGAAGGCCGAGCCCGGGCACGATGTGGATCCGGACATCGGCGGGGACCTGGACGTGCTGCTGCAGGCGGTGGAGCTGGTGGTGACCTCGCAGCTGGGTTCCACGTCGATGCTGCAGCGCAAGCTGCGCGTGGGTTTCGCCAAGGCCGGCCGGCTGATGGACCTGATGGAAACCCGCGGCATCGTGGGCCCCTCGGTGGGGTCGAAGGCTCGCGATGTGCTGGTCCGTCCCGATGAGCTGGACGAGGTGCTGGCCGGCCTCACCGGAGCGGACACGCCGTCCGGCGGGGTGCCGGACCTCATCGACTGACCCCCTCACATAGGGGCAGCCCCCACGGCGCAGGGCGCGCAGTGGGGGCTGCTTCGTGCGGACGGTGCTATCCGAGCAGGCCCAACTCGCGGACGGCGTCACGCTCGGAGGCCAGCTCGGCGACCGAGGCGTCGATCTTGCCGCGAGAGAATTCGTCCAGGTCGAGTCCCTGAACGATCGACCAGTTCGTGCCGTCGGAGGTGACGGGGAACGACGAGACGAGGCCCTCGGGGACACCGTAGGAGCCGTCGGACACGACGCCGGCACTCACCCAGTCGCCGGCGGGGGTGCCGTGCGTCCAGGAGTGGATGTGGCCGATGGCGGCGTTGGCGGCTGATGCCGCGGAGGAGGCGCCGCGGGCTTCGATGATGGCGGCGCCGCGCTTGGCGACCGTCGGGATGAACGTCGACTCCAGCCAGTCCCGCTCCACCTGGTCGGCGACGGGCCTTCCGCCGACCTCGGCGTGGAACAGGTCGGGGTACTGGGTCGCCGAGTGATTGCCCCAGATGGTGATCCTGTGCACCTCGGACACGGGTACGCCGAGCTTGGCGGCTACCTGTGACATGGCGCGGTTCTGGTCGAGCCGCGTCATGGCCGTGAACCGCGACTTCGGGACGTCCGGTGCGTAGTGCGCTGCGATCAGAGCGTTGGTGTTCGCCGGGTTGCCCACCACGAGCACCTTGATGTCGTCGGCAGCGCCCGCGTTGATGGCTTCGCCCTGCGGCTTGAAGATGCCGCCGTTGGCCTCCAGCAGGTCGCCGCGTTCCATGCCTGCCTTGCGGGGGCGGGCCCCGACGAGCAGCGCCACGTTGGCGCCGTCGAATGCCTCCGTGGCGCTGTCGGTGATGTCGATTCCGGCCAGCAGCGGGAATGCGCAGTCGTCGAGTTCCATGGCCGTGCCTTCGGCAGCCTTGAGCGCCGGCGTGATCTCCAGCAGCTTCAGCTTGACGGGCGTGTCGGCGCCCAGCATCGCACCGGACGCGATGCGGAACAGCAGCGCGTAACCGATCTGGCCGGCGGCGCCGGTGACGGTGACGGTGACGGGTGTGCGGGTCATGGTGCTTCCTCCTGGGGCGGCGTGGTGCTACCCACACACGCGGTGTCGTTGGGGTTTCTTACGGCAACATATCGCGGGGACGGCTGCGCATCGGCGGTGCCGGGCGTGTTTGTGGTCACGTCCCCGCCGCAGGTCAGGTGTGCGCGCATCACACCGGCAGGTCTTCGGGGCCGGGCGGGATCTGCGACGCAGCGGCTCGATCCAACATCCACAGCGTCTGGATGACTCCATGCGCGCCCGCGGCGGGCACTTCGTCGTCGGCGGCGCCGCCCAGTGCCCGACCGACCGCCTCCGCCTTGCCTGCGCCGGCCACCAACAGCCATACCTCCGCCGCAGCCTGGATCGTGGGCAGCGTCATCGAGACGCGGGTCGGTGGCGGCTTCGGGCAGTCCCGTACGGCAACGACGGACCCGCTGGCCCGCAATTCCGGCGAATGGGGAAAGACCGAGGCGACGTGGCCCTCCGCACCCATGCCGAGCAACACGATATCCAACGGCGCTCGCTCGCCGAGCAGCCGAGCGTAGGAGGCCGCGGCGGCATCGGGATCGTCGCCGAACGGGCCGCCCTGCGGCGCCATCGCGTGCACCAGGTCGGGATTGACGGGGACGTGGTCCAGCAACGCCTCGCGCGCCTGTTTCTCATTGCGGTCATCGCTTTCGGCCGGCACGAAACGTTCGTCGCCCCAGAAGATCTCGACCGCCCGCCAGTCCACTGCGTCGCGGGCGGCGGACGCGGCGACTTCGCGCAATGTGGCGGTCCCGACGCCGCCGCCGGTGAGCGCCACCGATGGGATGAGCCCGTCCGACTGCAGATCGACCAGGCGGGTGATCAATCGCGCCGCTGCTGCGGCGGCCAGCTGATCCGCCGTGTGGTGGACGAGGATCGTGGGCTTCATGGTGAGCCTCCTGCTGCTAGGGCCGTCCATCGGAGACGGTGCGGTGCACCCGGGGCAAACCGAAGCGCAGCACGTCGGCGTATACCTCGTCGGCGTCGAGTCGGCGCAGTTCCTCCGCGATGCAGTCGCGCAACGATCTGCGAGGCAGAGCCACGCGCCGCTCCGGCTGCCCGGGCGCGGTGAGTGTGGCGGTGTTGTCCTCGGGCCGGGTGAGCGCGATGGGTCCGGAAGTCCGGTGCATCACCACGCTGTGCAAGCCGGTGCCGGGCTCGCCGGAATCGGATCGGGTGACCGGACAGTTCAGTTTCAGGGCGAGCCAGCCGGCCAGCAGATCCGCCGACGCGGAGTTGGCCGCGCCGGACACCTCCGCGCTGGTCACCGCCTCGGCGGGGGGCTGATCGAGAGCCGCGGCAAGGAGACCCCGCCACAGCGTCAGCCGAGTCCAGGCCAGGTCCGTGTCGCCGGGCCGGTAGCCGGCCAGGCGTGCGGCCAGTGCCTGAGCGGGCCGTGGAGCGTGACCGATGTCGGTGATACGGCGTTGAGCGAGGACGCCGAGCGGATCGGCGCCCGGCACCGCGGGAGCGCGCTCCGGCCACCACACCACGACGGGAGCGTCCGGCAGCAGCAGAGGCACTGCGACGGCCGCACCGTGTTCTGCGAGTTCGCCGTGCAGGTGCAGCACGATGGCCTCGCTGGCTCCGGCGTCGCCGCCGACTCGGATCTGCGCATCCATGCGCGGCTCGCCGTTGCCGTTCGCCGAGCGCACCACCAGCACCCGGCAGGGGTGCTCGAAGGATGCCGCGTTGGCCGCGGCGATGGATTCCTCGGCGGAGGATTCGTCGGTGGCGATCACCAGCGTCAGTACCCGGCCCAACGCCACGGTGCCGCCCGATTCGCGTAGATCGACCAGGGACCGGTTGATGGCGGCCGTCGTGGTGGACGGAAGATCAATGATCATGTGTGCCTGCCCCGTCGGGATATCACGGCCGCCTCCAGGTGCGTCCGTCGCGCGCCATCATCGCATCGGCGCTGGCCGGCCCCCAGCTGCCCGCGGTGTAGCCGTCCGGCTGCTCGCCCGTCAGCGCCCAGAATTCCTCGATCGGGTCGAGGATCTCCCAGGACAGCTCGACCTCTTCGTCCTGCGGGAACAGCGACGGGACACCCAGGAGCACATCCAGGATCAGCCGCTCGTAGGCCTCCGGTGACGACTCGGTGAACGACTGTCCATACAGGAAGTCCATGGAGACGTCCCGCACCTCCATGGTGGGCCCCGGCACCTTCGATCCGAACCGGATGGTGGTGCCCTCGTCCGGCTGCACCCGGATCACCAGCGCGTTGGCGCCCAGCTCCTCGGTGTCCGTGCGGGCGAACGGAAGCCTGGGGGCCCGCTTGAAGATAACCGCGATTTCGGTGACGCGGCGTCCCAGCCGCTTGCCCGCCCGCAGATAGAATGGCACGCCCGCCCACCGTCGAGTATCTACCAGCAGCTTGACGGCCGCGTAGGTCTCCGTGGTCGAGTCGGCGGGGATGCCGTCCTCCTCGGTATAGCCGCGGACCTTCGTGCCGCCTTGCCAGCCCTCCGTGTACTGCCCTCGCGCCGTCGCCGTGGCGAGGTCGTCCGGAAGCTGCACCGCGGCCAGCACCTTGGTCTTCTCGATGCGCAGGTCGCGTGGCTCGAACGAGACGGGCTCCTCCATGGCGGTCAGTGCGAGCAGTTGCAGCAGATGGTTCTGGATCACGTCCCGGGCCGCACCGATTCCGTCGTAGTAGCCGGCCCGGCCGCCGATGCCGATGTCCTCGGCCATGGTGATCTGCACGTGATCGACGTAGTTCGCGTTCCAGATCGGCTCGAAGAGCTGGTTGGCGAAGCGAAGGGCCAGCAGGTTCTGCACCGTTTCCTTCCCCAGGTAGTGATCGATGCGGAACACGCTCTCCGGCGGGAACACCGAGCCCACCAGCTCATTGAGTTCCTGCGCCGTCGCCAGATCGCTGCCGAACGGCTTTTCGATCACCACCCGCCGCCATTGGTCCTCGCGTCCGGTGGAGATCCCTGCTCGGGCCAGCTGTTTGAGTACCAGCGGGAAGGCTTTCGGGGGGATGGAGAAGTAGAAGGCATGATTGCCGCCGGTGCCGCGGGTGACGTCCAGATCGTCCAGGGTGCGGGCGAGTTCGTCGAAGGCGTCGTCGTCATCGAAGCTGCCCTGCACGAAGCGGAAGCCCTCCGCGAGATGCTCCCAGACGTCCTCCCGGAAGGGCGTCCGGGCATACTGCGCGACTGCGTCGTGCACCACGCGCTCGAAGTCCTCCCGGCCCCATTCGCGGCGTGCGAAACCGACCAGCCCGAAGCCCGGCGGCAGCAAACCGCGGTTGGCGAGATCGTAGATGGCCGGCATCAGCTTCTTGCGGGACAGGTCGCCGGTGACCCCGAAAATGACGACGCTGGACGGCCCGGCGATGCGCGGCAACCGCTTGTCGCGCGGGTCGCGTAGCGGGTTCGTGCTGGTCACTGTCGCGCTGCCCCGACCGGGCAGCCGACGCCCGGGGCCGGCCTCTCCCCTTATCGATAGGTCAGTCATCCGCAGCTGTCGTCCTCGTCAGCGCCGAAGCGATCGCGTCGAGACCGGCAGCACGCTCGGCCAGATGCAGCGTGAGTACCGGGCGCCCGTGGTCGCGCAGCACCTGGGCGTCGCCGCCGGCCTGCGCCGCTTGCAGCACAGCCAGCGTGTACGGACGGTCCGGCACGGCCAGGTCCCCTGCGGTGTCCCCGGTGATCTGGAGGAAGACCCCGTTCGGATGGCCACCCTTGTGGTACTGCCCGGTGGAGTGCAGGAAGCGCGGTCCCCAGCCGAACGTGGTCTGCAGGCCCGTCTTCCGCGCGACGAGAGCGCGCAGCCGCTGCGCGTCATCGGTGAGGCGGTCCAGGTAGGCCTGAATGGCCACGTAGCCGTGTTCGGGGGTGGTGGCCAGGAAACGGTCGAGCACCTCCGGAAGCGACGTCGCGCCGCCGACCACGTCCGCCGCTCCGGTCGCCGTGATGGCGCCGAACTCGGCGCGAGGCAGGACGCCGCCTGTCTGCGCGGGCGCGTCCAGTAGGCCTCGCGCCGCGGCTTTCGCGGACTCCACATCCGGCTGATCGAACGGATTGATCCCGATCAGGCGTCCGGCCACCGCGATCGCATATTCCCAGGTGAGCATTTGCGCGCCGAGCGTGCCGCCGATGGCCGCGCCGTAGCCGGAGGCGGCGGCTACGCCGGGCAGGTCGTCACCCAGTATGACGCTGATCGCGTCGCTGCCGGCGTCCGCGAATCCTGGCGCGTCCACGGATTCGACCACAACCGGCAGCAGTCCCTTGCCGAGCTTGCCGGTGGACTCGGCGATGAGCTGCTCCGCCCAATCGCCGAATCCCACGATTCCGCTGTGGTTGTCGGCCAGTACAACCTTCTCGGAGCCGGCGCGCTCCGCCAGCCCGAGCAGAGCGCCGAGCCGCAGCGCGGGGTTGGCCGGGTTGTCAGCGGCCAGCGCCGGTGCCACCGCCGCGGCCTGATCCAGCAGCGCCGACAGGTCGACGCCGGCAAGGCCTGCCGGTACCAGGCCGAACGCCGTGAGCGCCGAGTAGCGTCCGCCCACGTGCGGATCCGCCTCGAACACGGCTCGGTAGCCTGCTTCCGCAGCGACCTTCGTGAAGGGCGAGCCTGGATCCGTCACGACGACGATATGCGCGCGAGGGTCGAGCCCTGCGGCACGGAACGCCTGCTCGAAGATGCGCCGATGCGAGTCCGTCTCGACTGTCCCGCCGGATTTCGACGACACCACGGCGACGGTGCGGGGCAGATCCACCAGAGCCGCCCGCACTTGCCCCGCGTCGGTGGTGTCCAGCGCGACCATGGGCAGGTGGGCCGTGGCGGTGATCACCTCGGGGGCCAGCGAGGACCCGCCCATGCCGGCGAGCACCACCCGGTCGATGCCTTCGGCGGCGAGTTCGGCGCGCAGCGCCTCGATCCGCGGCACCAGGGGACGGGACGACTCGGCCAGTGAGACCCACGACAGCCGAATGGCCGCTTCCGACTCCGCGTCCGGCCCCCACAACGTGGGGTCCTGCGCCGTGATGCGCGAGGCCACTCGCTGCGAAACCAGATCGGCGACGGCGGCGTCCAGGGCTGCGAGGTCGGGTGTGCGGACGGCCAGTGCGACACTGTCGCCGGAGGCCTGCGAAGTGGTCATGGTCCCCGTCACTTCCGGCTCGCGCCTGCGGCCTTGTCGAGTTCGCCCTGCACCGTGGCCATCAGCTTGGCCCAGGCGTCGTCGAACTTCTGCACACCCTCGCGCTCCAGCACGTCGAACACATCGTCCAGGTCGACACCCAGTGCCGTCAGGTCGTCGAACACCTGCTGCGACTCGGCGTAGGTGCCGCGCACCGTATCGCCCCGCAGCACGCCATGGTCGGCGACCGCGTCGATGGTCTTCTCCGGTGCGGTGTTGACCGTGTCGGGCGCGACGAGCTCCACGACGTAGCGGGTGTCGTCGTACGTGGGGTCCTTCACCCCGGTGGAGGCCCACAGCGGCCGCTGCACCCGCGCGCCGGCGGCGGCCAGGGCGGCCCACCGGTCGGTGGCGAACTTCTGCTCGAAGAGCTGGTAGGCGAGCCGGGCGTTGGCGATGGCGGCCTTACCGCGCAGCGCCGCCGCCGCGTCGGTGCCGATGGCATCCAGCCGCTTGTCGATCTCCACGTCCACGCGGGAGACGAAGAACGAGGCCACCGACGTCACATGGGCCAGATCGTGGCCGTTGTCCTTGGCGCGCTCCAGGCCTTCGAAGAATGCGTCGATCACCTGCTCGTAACGGGCCAGTGAGAAGATCAGCGTCACATTGACGCTGATGCCGCCGGCGAGAGTCTCCGCGATCGCCGGAATGCCCTCGGCCATGGCCGGGATCTTGACGTACAGGTTCGGCCGGTCGACGATCTTGGACAGCTCCTGGGCCTGCGCCACGGTCCCCGCGGTGTCATGCGCCAGGGAGGGCTCGACCTCGATCGACACCCGGCCGTCCACGCCGTTGGTCGCGGCGAACAGGGGTAGGAACAGATCGCAGGCGTCGCGGACGTCGTCGGTCATCAGGGTGCGGGCGGTCTGGTCCAGATCGGCACCCCGGGCCGCCAGTTCCGCAACCTTCGCGGAGTACTCGGCGCCGTCACCCAGCGCGTTCGCGAAGATCGATGGGTTGGAGGTGACACCGGAGATATGGCCGTGTTCGATCATGCGTTGCAGTGACCCGGTCCGCAGCCGCTCCCGGGACAGGTCGTCCAGCCACAGCGAGACCCCCGCGTTCGTCAGGTCGGCCAGAATGTCATTGTCAGTCATCGAAACTCACTCCTTCGCGTCGTGGGCGCTGGATACGGCCGGGTATGACGCCGCGGCGGGGTCAGGCGCATGCCGTGCCCGGAGCGCCGCGCGCCCCTGCTGTCACCGCCCGGCGGCCTCGATCGATTCCTTCGCCGCGGCCACGGTGGCCTCGGCGGTGATGCCGAACTCGGTGAACAGCGTCTTGTAGTCGGCGGACGCACCGAAGTGCTCCAGCGAGACGGCGCGTCCGGCCGAGCCGATCCACTGCCACCACGGCTGCGCGATGCCGGCCTCCACCGACACCCGCGCGGTCACCGCTGCGGGCAGCACGGACTCCCGGTACCCGGCGTCCTGCTGAGCGAACCACTCCACGCAGGGCATCGACACGACGCGCGCCGAGATGCCCTCGGCTGCCAGCGTCTGCCGGGCGGCCAGGGCGAGCTGCACCTCGGAGCCGGTCGCGATCAGGATCACGTCGGGCGTGGCGTCGTCGCCGGCCAGTACGTACCCGCCGCGCGCGACCCCTTCCGCGGAGGTGCCGGACAGCACCGGGACGCCCTGCCGTGTGAGCGCCAGTCCGACCGGGCCGGAGTTCCAGGTGCCCTGCCGCTCGAGGATCGCCCGCCACGCGTAGGCGGTCTCGTTCGCGTCGGCCGGGCGCACCATGGACAGGCCCGGGATCGCACGCAATGCCGCCAGATGCTCGACCGGCTGGTGGGTGGGGCCGTCCTCGCCGAGGCCGATCGAATCGTGCGTCCACACGTAGGTGACCGGCGCCTGCATCACGGCGGCCAGGCGCACTGCGCCGCGCATGTAATCCGAGAACACCAGGAACGTTCCGCCGTAGGGCCGAGTCGGGCCGTGCAGGGCGATACCGGTGAGGATCGCGCCCATGGCGTGCTCCCGGATCCCGAAGTGCAGCGTGCGGCCGTAGGGGTGCGCGTTCCACTCCTTGGTGGCCGCGTCAATCGGGCCGAACGAGTCGGCGCCGTCCATGGTGGTGTTGTTGGAGCCGGCCAGGTCCGCGGAGCCGCCCCACAGCTCGGGCAGCACCGGGCCCAGCGCCGAGAGCACCTTCCCGGAGGCGGCGCGGGTGGCCACATCCTTGGCGCCGGGCTCGAAGTGCGGCAGCACCTCCGCCCACCCTGCGGGCAGTTCCCGCGCGAAGAGCCGGTCGAACAGCGCCTTGCGCTGCGGCTCGCGGGCCGCCCACGCGTCGAACGACTGCTGCCACTGCGCGTGGGCAGCGGCGCCGCGCTGCATGACGGCGCGCGCATGCGCGAGGACGGCGTCATCCACGTCGAAATGTTTGGCCGGGTCGAACCCCATGGCCTTCTTGACGAGCGCCACCTCGTCGTCGCCGAGGGCGGCCCCGTGGATCTTGCCGGTGTTCATCAGGTTCGGGGCGGGGAAGCCGATCACGGTGCGCAGCTGGATGAACGACGGCCGGTCGGTCACGGCCTTCGCCCGCTCCACGGCCTGCAGGATGCCGGTGATGTTGTTGCCGCCCTCGACCTTCTGCACGTGCCAGCCGTAGGCCTCGTAGCGGGCCGCGACGTCCTCGGACAGTGCGATGTCGGTGTCGTCCTCGATGGAGATCTTGTTGTCGTCGTAGAAGACGATGAGGTTGTCCAGCCGTTGCCGTCCGGCGATGGACGACGCCTCGGAGCTGATGCCCTCCTCGATGTCGCCGTCGGAGGCGATCACGTAAATGTAGTGATCGAAGGGCGACTGGCCCCGCGCCGTGTCCGGGTCGAACAGGCCCCGTTCCCGGCGCGAGGCCATGGCCATGCCCACCGCCGAGGAGATGCCCTGGCCGAGCGGCCCGGTGGTGATCTCCACACCCCGGGTGTGGCCGTGCTCCGGATGGCCCGGTGTGAGCGAGCCCCAGGTGCGCAGCGCCTCCAGATCGGACAGCTCCAGCCCGTAGCCCGACAGGAACAGCTGGATGTACAGCGTGAGCGACGAATGCCCGCAGGACAGCACGAACCGGTCGCGGCCCACCCACTCGGGATCGGCCGGATCGTGGCGCATCACGCGTTGGAACAGCGTGTAGGCCAGCGGGGCCAGGCTCATGGCGGTGCCCGGATGACCGTTGCCGACCTTCTGCACCGCGTCGGCGGCCAGGACGCGCGCGGTGGCCACAGCGCGGCTGTCCAGCGCCGTCCAGCCCTCCGGTCGGTTCGGTGTCAGGAGTTCCTGCAGGTCGTTGTCGGTCACAGTCGCGTCGGTGCTCACGTCCGCGGTCCTTCCTGTCGTCATGCCGTGGTGGTCGGTGGCCGGGCTGCTCGCCAGGGGCGGTCTGGAGCGTTGCCCCGTCGCGACCGCATGCCGTCTCGAGCCTAGCGCCGTCGGCCGCAGGGGCTCACGGCGCCGCCGCTGCCGGTCGAAGGGCAGGCATGACGCCACGTCGTGGTGCGTCGGGCGACCGGTGTGACGCAATACGGTGGGTGCCGCGAGGGCCGGAAATGTGCCTTGACCCGTAGACTGCTCCACGGGTCACCTCTGCGTGATCGCTGTGGTTTTCATGGGCGACGGGGCGAAGGGGCAGCGCAGACGTGGGCGTAACGGTGCCGGACCATCAAGCGGCGACGCGGGCGCGCAGGCCCGTCCGGCCCGGCCCTGCCGACCCGGTCGGCGGCCCCGCGAAGCAGCGGCGTCATACCTCGCGGGGACCGGTCACGGTTCGCGACCGGGTGGCCGCCTACGTGGCGCTCACCAAGCCGCGCATCATCGAGCTACTGCTGATCACGACGGTGCCGGCGATGTTCGCTGCGCAGCGGGGGGTGCCGAGTGTCGGCATCATGTTCGCCACCCTGTTCGGCGGCATGCTGGCCGCTGGCAGTGCCAATGCGCTGAACTGCGTCTACGACGCCGACATCGACGAGATCATGCGGCGCACGCGCAACCGGCCGCTGGCCAAGCACACCGTCTCGCAGCGCAACGCGTTGGTGTTCGCCGTCACCATGGGCGTGGTGTCCGTGCTGTTCCTGGCGCTGACCACCACGTGGCAGGCCGGAGTGCTCACCGCCGTCGCCATCCTGTTCTACGTGCTCGTGTACACCATGCTGCTCAAGCGGCGCACCAGCCAGAACATCGTGTGGGGTGGTCTGGCGGGATGCATGCCGGTGATCATCGGTTGGTCCGCGGTGACCGGCGGCATCGGCTGGCCGGCTTGGGTCTTCTTCGGCGTCATCTTCTTCTGGACGCCGCCGCACACGTGGGCGCTGGCGATGCGCTACCGCGAGGACTACGCGGCGGCCGGGGTGCCCATGCTGCCGGTCGTGGCCACCGAGCGCACGGTGGTGCGGCAGATCGTGCTCTACAGCTGGGCCATGGTGATGTGCTCGCTCCTGCTGGTCCCGGCGTCCTCGTGGCTGTACGCGGCGGTGGCCGCGCCGACCGGCCTGGTGTTCCTGGCTGCGGCGCACGCACTGCACGTGAAGGTGATCCGTGGCGCGGCCGCGAAGCCGATGACGCTGTTCCACCTGTCCAACCTGTATCTGACGGTCATATCCGTGGCCTGGGCGGTGGACGCGGCGTTCGGCTGGTCCGTTGTCGGCTGGTGGCCCTGGGCGTAGAGCGCTCCCGGACGACCGGCGCGGCAGCACCGTATGCGCCGCTCCTCGCCTCCGCTACGGCCGACGACATCGCTCCTTCGTCGCCACGT